>Ga0310834_100021_pt1 | contig 509266 bp, 492 predicted proteins | sample SM_ome_2_FD_201314 | JGI IMG/M metagenome (GOLD analysis project Ga0310834, IMG submission 201314) | Sorghum-adapted microbial communities enriched on stacked mutant (SM) sorghum from Joint BioEnergy Institute, Emeryville, California... ... | reverse complement strand
CACCGACCGCGCCGAAGCCTTGCCCTCCTGGCTCACCCACTACAACCTGGAGCGACCCCACCTCGGCATCGGCGGCCTCAGACCCATCGACCGCGTCAACAACGCAACGGGTCAGTACAGCTAGCCGGCCCCGCCGAAGCTCGCGGTCGCGAGCGCGGCCCACCAGGACTCACTCGGCAGGACACGACGAAGGCCCGGACCATCTGGTCCGGGCCTTCGTTCTCGTAGCGGGGGCAGGATTTGAACCTGCGACCTCTGGGTTATGAGCCCAGCGAGCTACCGAGCTGCTCCACCCCGCGTCGGCCCTGCCACCATACGCGACACCCGCGAGACGGGCCAAATCGGTTCGCCCACAGCGCACACCGCGCCCGGCCCCCGGACACCCCGCCCCCGCGCACGCCGACATCGCGGGAGGGCCCGCCCGGGAGGCGGGTCAGCCGCCGAGCTGGGCCTCCGCCGCGATCGCCCGCTCGAGCGCCTCCTGCAGGGCCGCCTGCGCCTCGCCGTAGGCCGCGAAGTCGCCGCGGGAGAGCGCGGCCTGGCCGGCCTCGATGGCGTCGGCGGCGTCCTCGAGGGCCGAGCGGAGCGCGGCGCGGGCGTCGCCCACGACCGGGGGCGCCTGCGTCGGCGACGCGGTGGGCGTCGTCGTCGGCGTCGGGGTCGGCGAGACCTCCTCGTCGTCCGGCAGCTCGCCGTCGACCGGGGCGTCCGGCACCTCCTCGGCGTCGTCGCCCGGCGTCACGTCCTCGACGCCGGCGTCGCCGCCGAACACCTGGTCCAGCGCCTCGGCGAGCGTCTCGGCGAAGCCGATCTCCTCACCGAACGACACGAGCACGCGCTGCAGCAGCGGGAACCGGGTGCCGCTCGTGGACTGCACGTACACCGGCTGCACGTACAGCAGGCCACCGCCCACGGGCAGGGTCAGCAGGTTCCCGCTGACCACCGTCGAGTCGCCGAGCTGCAGGACGTTGAGGCTCTGCGAGACCTCCGGGTTGGACCGGAAGGTGTTCTGCACCTGACCGGGGCCGGGGACCGTCGAGTCGCGCGGCAGCTCGAGCAGGCGCAGCTGTCCGTAGCCCTCGCGCCGCACGCCCGCCTGGTTGCCCGGCTCGGCGTCGACCGCGAGGAAGCCCGTGAGCACGTTCCGGTCGGTGTTGCCGCCCGGGATGAACACGCTCGTGAGGGAGAACGTCGGCTCGTCCTGGGTCGGCATCTGCAGCGTCAGGTAGTACGGCGGCTGCGTGCCGCGCCCGCTCACCGGCTCCTGGGGGTTCGCCCAGAAGTCCTGGCCCGAGTAGTACTCGGCCGCGGTGTCGACGTGGTACGTCGCCAGGAGGTTCCGCTGGACCTTGAACAGGTCCTCCGGGTAGCGCAGGTGGCTCATCAGCTCGCCGCTGATGTCCTCCATCGGCCGCACCACGTTCGGGAAGACGTTCATCCACGCCTGCAGCACCGGGTCCTCGTCGTCCCACGCGTACAGGACGACCTCGCCGGTGTACGCGTCCACGGTCGCCTTGACCGAGTTGCGCACGTAGTTGACCTGCTGCGGCGCGAGCGCGGCGATGGTCTCCGACGTCGCGGTGAGCGAGTCGGTGGTGACCTCCTCCAGCGCCCGCGAGGTGGAGTACGGGTACTGGGCCGACGTCGTGTAGCCGTCGACGATCCACACCACGCGCTGGTCCACGACCGCCGGGTACACGCGGGTGTCCAGGGTCAGGAAGGGCGCCACCTTGGCGACGCGCTCGCGCGGCTGGCGGTCGTAGAGGATCTGCGACACCTCGGTCACGCGCTCGGAGAACAGGATCTCCTCGTCACCGAACTTGATCGCGTACAGGAGCTTGTTCCACAGCGAGCCGATGTCCGGGCCGGCCTGGATCTCCTCGGTCGGGAACGTCGTGTTGACCTGACCGCCGGGCGCGTTGTCGTCCGGGTAGTCCAGCTCCCACGGCTCCAGGTCGTCCGGCGCGCCCACGATCGAGTACTCCGGGCTCCGCTGGCCGAAGTAGATCCGCGGCTCGTACTCGCCCAGCGAGCCCTGCGACGGGATGCCGCCCTCGTAGAACGCGGGCCGCCCGTCGGTCGCGGTCGTGTTGCCGTAGGCCGCGACGACGCCGAACCCGTGCGTGTAGACGTGGTGGTCGTTGACCCAGGTCCGCTGCCCCGCACCGAGGCCGTCGAGGTCGAGCTCGCGCACCGCGATGACGGTGTCGCGCGACTCCCCGTCGATGACGTACCGGTCCACGGACAGCGTGTCCGGGAAGTTGTAGTACTGCTTGTTCTGCTGCAGCTGGCGGAACGAGTTGCTCACGATCGCCGGGTCGAGCAGGCGGATGCTGGCCGTGGTCTCCGCGTCCTCGCGCAGCGCGCCGGGCGTGCCCTGAAGAGTGGCCGCGTAGGGCTCCACCTCGACGTCCTCCAGCCCGAACGCCGCCTTGGTGGCGTCGATGTTGCGCTGGATGTACTCGGCCTCGGCCTCCTGGGCGTTCGGCTGCACCTGGAAGCGCTGGACCACCGCCGGGTAGATCCCGCCGATGACGATCGCGGACACCACCATGAGCCCGACGCCGATCGCCGGCAGGCGCCACGTGCCGCGCAGGGCGGCGACGACGAAGAGCACCGCCACGAGGAGCGCCACCACGGACAGGATCGCCTTGGCCGGCAGCACCGCGTGCACGTCGGTGAAGGACGCGCCCGCGGCGACGTCGCCCGTGCCGGTGCGGGTGAGGATCGAGTAGCGGTCCAGCCAGTAGTTGGCGCCGATGAGCAGCATGATCACGGCCGCGGTGATGCCCAGCTGCAGGCGCGCGGCGCGCGTGGTCCTCTCCCCGCCGTCGGCGAACCGCAGGCCGCCGTACAGGTACTGGGTCGCCACCGCGGTGATGCCGGAGATCACGGCCACCGCCATGAGGAACGACACGACGAAGCGCACCGCGGGCAGCGTGAACATGTAGAAGGACAGGTCGACCCCGAACTGCGGGTCGACCACCCCGAACGTCTCCGCGTTGAGGAACAGCAGGACCGTCTGCCACTGCACCGACGCCGCCACGCCGGCGAAGAACCCGAGGACCGCGGGCGCCGCGATCATCACGAGGCGCCGCAGCGGCTCGATCATCTCCCGGTACTGGTCGAGCGACGCCTGCTCCGGCGTCGAGGGCGCGTAGACCGGCCGCGTGCGGTAGGCGACGGTCAGCGAGGCGTACACGGCCCCGCCCATGACGAGGAACGCCGCGAGGAACAGCAGGCCGCGCGTGACCCACTCCGTGCGCAGCACCTCGAGGTAGCCGATGGCGTCGTACCAGAGCCACTCGGTCCACAGCTGCGCGGTGATCATGAGCAGCAGGCCCAGGATCACCAGCACCACGATCGTGGGGGCCAGTGCTCCGCGGCGTCGGCGGGGACGCGGCGTGGCGGGGCGGGAGGTCGGAGCGAACGTCACGGAGGTCCTCTTGTCGTCGTGGCGGTGCACCCGGCGGCCCGGGCGGCGCGCCGCCCGGGGTGCGGACCGGGACGAAGGGTGAACGCCCCGGTGGGTCCCCAGGTTCCCACATCCGGGTGCGCCGCGGGTCGGCGAGGGTGCGACGATGGCGCGGTGGACGCACCCGACGCACGCCCGACGCCCATCGCCCGCGCGGTGCACGAGATCGAGCGGCACGTGGCCGGCGGCGGCTGGGACGGCCCGGTGCGCGTGTTCGCCCTGGTCCGCACGGCCCGCGCGCTCGCGGACGACCCGAGCCTGGCCGACCGGCTGCCCCCGGACGTCGTCGCGGACGCCCGGGCGGACGCCGACCACCTCATGTCGGTCGAGCAGGAGGGCCTGCCCCCGGCGTCGGACCTCGAGGAGCTGCTGGCCCGGATCTCCTGGCCGCCGACGGTCGACGGCGCGGCCGTCGTCGTCGAGCGGGTCGTGCTGCCGTCCGCGGCGGAGGAGGGCATGCCCGCCGACCGGCAGGCCGCGCTCGACTACCTCATGAACCATCCCGACCGGCAGGACGTGCGCATCGCCGCGGGCGTCCTCCGCTCGGGCGAGGCCTGGTGCGCGGTGCGCGCCCGCGCCGCCGACGACGACAGCGCGGTCGCGGGCGGCGCCGACCTGGTGCCGGGGCTGGTCACCGCGGTGGCGGCCACGCTCGACTGAGCCGGCGACGCCCGAGGGACCTCGCCCGCGCGCAACCGCCGCGCCCGGCGTCGGGCACCGACCGCGTCAGCGGCCGGCGACCACCTGCTCGCAGGTGCGCAGCCCCGCGGTCCGGCCGGAGCCGATCGCCTCGACCGCCGCGCGCGCCTCGGCGAGCGTGCCCACGGCGACGACGTCGAGGCCCGACGGCACGTTGCCGACGACCTCGTCGCAGTTCGACTCCGGGGCGAGGAACCACTCCGCGCCGTCGGACGTCGCGCCGACCATCTTCTGCACGATGCCGCCGATCGGGCCGACCTTGCCGGTCAGGTCCATCGTCCCCGTGCCGGCGATGTGCCGGCCGCCGGTCTCGTCGGGCTCGGTGAGGGCGTTGATGATCCCCAGCGAGAACATGAGGCCCGCGCTCGGCCCGCCGACGTTCTCGATCTGGATCGTCACGTCGATCGGCGTGTGGAACTCCGGGTCGATGAGCACGCCGATGAGCGCCTTGCCGGACCCGTCGTCGACGGTCGTGACGGTGAGCTCGCGCTCCTCGCCGTCGCGCTCGACCGTGAGCACCACGTCCGCGCCGGGCGTGACGCCGTCCATGACCGCGCTGAGCTCGCTGAAGCTCCCGACGGCGACCCCGTCCACCGCGAGGAGGACGTCGCCCTCCTCGACGACGCCCCAGGCGCCCGTGTCGGGCACGGCGGCGCCGACGCGCAGCGTCGTCGGCACCTGGTAGCCGAGCTCCTCGAGCGCCGAGACCGTGGCGTTCTCCTGCGAGGAGATCATCGCCGCCTGGTTCTGCTCGTCGATCTCCTCCGGGGTCTGGTCGGGCGGCAGCACGTCCTCGACCGGGACGACCGTCGCCGCGCCGTCGAGCCAGCCCTGCACGAGCGAGAACAGCGACACCGGGCTGCTCTCGCCGCCGCGCAGCCGCACCGTGGTGAAGCGCAGCTCGCCGGCCGACGGGTACGTCTCGGCGCCCTCCACCTCGATGAGCGGGACGCCGCCGACGTCACCGAGCGTGTCGAACGTCGGCCCCGGCAGGGTGACCGCGTAGGGCACGGGGAGCAGGGACAGGCCGCCGACGAGCAGTGCCGTCGTGACCGTCGCGACCGAGAGCGTGATCGCGCGCGGCGTCAGCACGGGCTCGGGCGTCGGTCCGGCGGACGGGGTCACGCCGGCGCCGGCGTCGGGCCAGACGTACGTCGGGACGGGCAGGGCGGGCGAGCCCGCCTGCTGCCCGGCGTCGGGCGGTGCCCAGGGGTTCGGGGGCGCGGCGTGCCGCGGCGTGCCCCCGGGCGGGGACCAGCCGGCGTGGGGCGGCTGCACGCCCGGGCCATCCGTCACCGGGACATCATCACGCATCGGGCCGACCGTCCCCGAGCCGGGCGCGGGGCGGAACCGCTGCGCCCTGAGCGAACCGGCGCGGCCTCACCCGCTCACGACCGCCGTCGCGGCGGGTGTTGTGGTTACGTTGGAACCCCGTCACCGCACGAGGAGCCACTGGATGAGCACGCCGCCCCCCGAGGACGAGCCGCGACGCGAAGGTCCGTGGGACGCCCTCCTGCGCGCCATGCTCGGCCCGGACGCGGACAACGTCCTGAAGGACCTGTCCGCGCGCGGCGAGCTGCCCGACCTGTCCTCGATCGGCTTCGTCGGCCCCGACGGCAAGCCCCTCGACCTGGAGGCGATGGCCGCCGCGGCCGGGATCGCGAACGACCCGCAGGCGCTCGAGCGCGTGCTCGGGCAGATCAAGCGCGTCCTCGACTCGTCGGCCGACGACCCCGTGAACTGGCAGATCGCCCACGACCTGGCCCGCCAGGTCGCCGTCCTCGAGGGCGACCCGTCGATCTCCCCCGCGCAGCAGCGCGAGGTCGAGGCGGCGTTCTCCGCCGCCGAGACGTGGCTCGACACCGTCACCGACCTGCCCGCCGCCGGGGTGCCCGTGCGCGCGTGGAGCAGGTCGGAGTGGGTCGAGCACACGCTCCCCCGCTGGCGCGCGCTGGCCGAGCCCGTCGCGGGCTCCGTCGCCGACGCGCTCGTGGAGGCGCTGCGCAGCCAGGCCCCCGAGGCGTTCACCGCCCTCGGCACCGGAGCCGACGTCGGCGGCCAGATGATGCGCCAGCTCGGCAGCGCCGTCTTCGGCATGCAGGTGGGCCAGGCGACCGGCACGCTCGCCCGCGAGGTGTTCGGCTCGACGGACATCGGCCTGCCGCTGCTGGACGGCCCCGGCGTCGCGCTCGTGCCGCGCAACGTCGAGGAGTTCGCCGCCGGCCTGGACGTCCCCGTGGACGAGGTGCGCATCTTCCTGGCGCTCCGTGAGGCCGCGCACGCCCGCCTCTTCACGCACGTGTCCTGGCTGCGCGCGCACCTGCTCGGCATCGTCGAGGCGTACGCGCGCGGCATCACGATCGACATGGCCGCGCTCGAGGAGTCGGTGCGCGCGATCGACCCGACCGACCCCGAGGCCCTGCGGGCCGCGATGTCCGACGGCGTGTTCTCGCTCGACACGACGCCGGAGCAGGACGCCGCGCTGCTGCGCCTGGAGACCGCGCTCGCGCTCGTCGAGGGCTGGGTGGACGAGGTCACCGCGGCCGCCGCGCGACCGCACCTGCCGCACACCGCGGCGCTGCGCGAGATGATGCGCCGACGCCGTGCGGCCGGCGGCCCCGCGGAGGACACCTTCGCGACGCTGGTAGGGCTCGAGCTGCGCCCGCGCCGGTCGCGCGACGCCGCGCGCCTGTGGGCGCAGATCGCCGCCGACGGCGGGCAGTCCGCGCGCGAGGCGGTGTGGGACCACCCCGACCTGCTGCCCGGGCCCGAGGACCTCGACGACCCCGCCGGCTACAGCGCCAGGCGCGCGAGCGCCACGGCCGCGCACGCCGACGTGGACGCCGCGCTCGCCGCGATCTTCGGCGACGCGGACGCCGCGGCGGCCCGCGAGGCGGAGGCCGCGCGCGACGACACGGCCGACGAGACGGCCGACGACGCGAACGGCGACACGGACGACGGCGAGGGCGCCGGCGCCTGAGCGCGCCGGGCCAGGAGCACGGCCAGGAGCGCGGCGGGACGGGTCGCCGTCAGAAGAGCGCGCCCGCCGGGGCCTCGCCCCCGGGGGCGGCGGCGTCGGCCTCCGGCTCCTCGGCACCGGCATCGCGGGGCCTGTCGCCGGGCTCGTCGTCGTCGGACGTCGGCAACGCGGCGGCCGCGGCGAAGCCCTCGAGGTAGCCGCGGGCCCGCTCGAGGCGCGGGTACCCCCCGAGCAGGGCCCAGAACTCCGGCCCGTGCCCGGCGCAGAGCAGGTGGGCGAGCTCGTGCAGCAGCACGTAGTCGAGGACCCACCCGGGCATGCCCTGCAGCTGTGTGGAGATGCGGATCGTGCCCTCGGAGACCGTGCACGACCCCCAGCGCTTGCCCTGACGGCTCGACCACGTGACGCTCGTCGGCCGCGCCTGACCACCCAGGTACCGGCGCGACAGCTCGGCGGCGCGCGCGGCGAGCTTCTCGTCCGACGGGCGGCGGCGCCGCTCCGACGCCTCGACCCGGGCGACCATGCGGCGCACCCACTCGCGCTCCTGCACCCGCGTGAACCGGTCGGGGATGGCGACCACGAGCCGACCGTTCTCGCGGAAGGCGGTCACCGTCCGGGTGCGGCGGCGTGAGCGGCGCACCTCGACGTCGTACGCGGGCACGTCGGGCTGGGCGGGAGGCACGGCAGCACGCTAGACCCGCCCGCCGACGGGCACGAACCGTCCTCCACACCCGTGCCGCCCCGCGCGGACGGCCGCGCAGGCCGGCCACGAGGGGCCGCGGCTGAGCACGCACCCCGCACGGGAACCCGGGCGAATCCACCCAAACCGACCGCCGTGCCGGAGCATCACCCGCGCGTCGCCTGGTGTCGCCGGGCCGCGTGCGCACACGGCCACTACGCTGGCGCGTGCACGGTGACGTCCGGCCCATCCCGGCCGAGGCGCATCGACGCCGGCCGGGTGATCACGTCCGGTGCGCAAGCCTTTCGAACGGAGACGACTCATGGCCGAGACCTACAAGGGCGAGTTCTACTGCGTGAAGTGCAAGGAGAAGCGCGAGGCGGAGGGCCAGATCGCCGTCGCCAACGGCCGCAAGATGGCCAAGGGCACCTGCCCGGTGTGCGGCACGAAGCTCAACCGGATCCTCGGCAAGGCCTGAACCGAGCGGATCGAGAGGGCGGCTCCCTGCGGGGGGCCGCCCTCTCCGTGTCCCCGCCCGGGGGTCGCCCTCGGAGTCGTCCTCGGGGCCTGTGGACAGTCACCGGCGACCACCGGCCGGCGGCAGGCTGGGCCGCGGAGGTGGTCAGGTGCGGCTTCGGACGAGGGCGGTCCTCTGGCAGGGCCCGACGCAGGTGCGCGTCGGGACCGACCCGCGGTGGTCGGTGGTGCTCGGCGACCTGAGCCCCGGGGCGGCGCGCGCGCTCGCGACCCTGCCCCGCGCGGCCGACGACGCACGCGCGGTGCGCACGGCCCTGCGCGCCGAGGACGTGCCCGACGAGGAGGCCGACGCCGTCGTCGGGCACCTGCGCGCGGCACGCCTGCTCGTCGACCCGCCCCTGCCCGACCACCCCGACGCGGCGACGTGGGCGATGCTCGACGCCGACGGCGACGCCCGGCCCACGCTCGAGCGGCGGCGCGCGGCCCGGGTCCGCGTCGAGGGGCTGGGCCGGCTCGGCGCGGGACTGGCGCTCGCCCTGGCACGCGCCGGCGTCGGGCACGTCGAGCCGGTCGACGACGCCCCGGTGACCCGACGGGAGGTCGGCTGGGCGGGGCTCGGCGAGCGCGACGTCGGACTGCCGCGCGGCGCCGCGGCCGCGCGCGCCCTGCACGACGCGGTGCCCGCCGTCCGCACGACGCCGGTCCCCCGCGCCGAGGCGGACCTGGTGGTGCTCGTCGAGCACCACGTCGCCGACCCCGCCCGGCACCGGCCGCTGGTCACGGACGGCGTGGCGCACCTGTCGGTCGTCGTGCGCGAGGCGTCGCTGCTGGTCGGGCCGCTGGTCCGGCCCGGTCGCACGCCGTGCCTGCGCTGCCTGGACTGCCACCGCGCCGACGCGGACCCGGCGTGGCCGCGGCTCGCCGCGCAGCTCGCCGTCCGCCCCGAGGAGCACGAGGAGACCGTCCTCGCGACGGTCGGCGCCGCGCTCGCGGCGGCGCAGGCGGTCGCCGCCGTCGACGGGCGGACCGCGCCGGTCGAGGGCGCGACGCTCGAGGTCGCCCTGCCCGACGCCGTCCCGCGGCGCACGGAGTGGTCGCCCCACCCCGCGTGCGGCTGCGCGGGCCTGCCCTCCTGACGCGGCCGCCTCCTGACCCGGTCGCGCCCTGAGCGGGGCGCCCGAGCCGGCCCGGGCCGTCGTGCCGGGGCCGCCGGACCCACGTCCCCGCCGGGGGCGAGGCGGCGGACATGCGAAGCGGCGCCCCGCCGGAGCGGGGCGCCGCTTGGTGTCGTCCGAGCGAAGACGACGAATGAGGCGACGGCGAGCCGTCGCGAGGTCATCCGAGGGTCATGCGGCCGTGCTCTCGTCCTTCCGCGGCCGTCCCCGGCCCCGCTTGCGCGGGACGACGACGCCGCCGACGAAGACCTCTCCACCCCAGACACCCCAGGGCTCGCGGCGCTCGATGGCGCCGGCGAGGCAGCCCTCACGGATCGGGCACTCACGGCAGAGCGCCTTCGCGCGCTCCACGTCGGCCGTGGACTCCGCGAACCACAGCTCGGCGTCGTGCACGCGGCACGGGACGAGCGTGGCGACCAGCCGGTCGAACTGCTCGGCGTCGGTCAGGTCGACCCCGCCGAGCCCGGCGTCCGACCGGGCGGGTAGAGAGCCGGTCGAGCCCTCGTTCAGCGAATCGAGCAGCGTGGTCAGCCGCACGACGTCCTCCTGGTCTTGCGTTCCGATCAACTGACAGGTGCCGGGACTGCTGCCTGGTCGTCGATCGGCCGGTGAGGCCGGAGAAGACGAAGGCCGCGGGGTCCCGAGGTGGACTCCGCGGCCGCTGGGCCTGGGTGTTCCTAGGCCGGTGGTGCGGAGTCGTGCTCGGCGGTGACGCGCTTCCCACGAAGTCGCCACGCCGGACCGAAGGCATCGGTACCGGAGGCGGCGGTGGGCACACCCGTCCCCTGGAGGCGGGCGGCGTCGGGCGCGGTCACGTGCGTGGCGAAGCGCGCAGCATCAGCTGCGAAGCCACCACGAGTGATCTTGATCATCGCCTTGCCCACCTCCTCTCTGTTCCTGGGCACGTGACGCTCGCCACGGCCCGCGGTCGGGTTCCTGCACAGTAGGACCGCACGTGCGAGCGGCACAACCGAATATCCGAACCTTCTTCGGATCCCGTCCGTGAAGATCCCGTGAAGGCGCGTCCGCGCAGGTCCCGGGCCGGGCCCAAGGGCCCGCCGGCCGCCCCGGACGCGGCACCGGCCCGGTCACGCCGCTGCGGCGCCCGGGGTCACGACAGGTGCTCGGCGACGATGGCGAGCAGGGTCGGGCCGTACTTGTCGATCTTCGCCGGGCCGATGCCGCGGATGCGGGCCAGGTCGGCCGTCGTGCGCGGCTTCGCCGCGGCGATGCTCTCCAGCGTCGAGTCCACGAGGACCGTGTACGCGGGCCGGTCGACCTCGACGGCGGTCCGGGCGCGCCACTCGCGCAGCGCCTCGAAGAGCACCGGGTCGTGGTCGCCCGACGGCTCGAGGGCCGGGTGCGCGCGGATCCCGCCCGTGCGGCGACGTCCGTGCCCGGCGTCGTCGGGCCAGATGCCGTCGAGGAACCGGCTGCGCCGCCGGCCTGCCCGCCCGCCCGGGGCGCGCGACCGCGCGTAGCTGAGCTCGAGGACCTCGCGGGCGCGCGTGACGCCCACGTACAGCAGGCGACGCTCCTCCTCGACCGCCTCGGGCGTCTCCGCGAGGGAGATCGGCAGCAGGCCCTCGCTCAGCCCCGCGAGGAAGACGGCGTCCCACTCCAGGCCCTTCGCGGCGTGCAGCGAGGCGAGCGTGACCCCGTCGACCGCCGGGGCGTGCTGCGCCGCGGCGCGCTCCTCCAGCTCGGCGACGAGGGTGGCGAGCGTGGCACCCGGGTCGCGCGCGACGTCGTCGGCCAGGGCGACGATCGCCTGCAGCGAGTCCCACTTCTCGCGGACCGCGCCGCGCGCCGCCGGGGGCTCCTCCGCCCAGCCGCGGCTCGCGAGCAGGTCCCGCACGGCGTCGGCGAGGGGGACGTCCGCCATCGAGCGCACGGACCCTCGCAGCAGGGCCATCGCCTCGCGCACCTCGGTGCGCTGGAAGAACCGTTCCCCGCCGCGCACGAGGTAGCCGATGCCGGCGTCGGCGAGCGCCTGCTCGAACGCCTCCGACTGCGCGTTGGTCCGGTAGAGCACCGCGATCTCCGACGCCGGGGTCCCGGACGCCACGAGGCGGCCGATGCGGTCGGCGACGCCCGCGGCCTCGGCCTCGTCGTCGTCGTACACGGTGAAGCCCACCGGGGGGCCGGCGGGGCGCTGCGCGACGAGCTCGACGCCGTCGTCCCGGCGCCGGCCGCGTCCGCCCGTGCGCACCCGGTTGGCCAGGGCGACCACCTGGGGCGTGGAGCGGTAGTCGCGGACCAGGCGGACGACGCGCGCACCCGGGTGCTCCTTCGTGAACGTCAGGAGGAAGTCGGCGGTCGCCCCGGCGAAGGAGTAGATGGTCTGGTTCGGGTCGCCGACGACGCACAGCTCGTGCCGGCCGCCGAGCCACTGCCGCAGCAGGTACTGCTGGACCGGCGAGACGTCCTGGTACTCGTCGACGACGAAGTGCCGGTACTGCGCGCGCACCTGCTCCGCGACGTCGGGCCGGGTCTCGAGCATGCTGCCGAGCAGGGCGAGGACGTCCTCGAAGTCGACGAAGCCCAGGTCGGTCTTGGCCTCCTCGTACGCGGCGAAGACGCGCGCGACGGCGGTGCGGTCGAAGCCCGCCGGGGACGGCCGGCCGATGCGGGTCGCGACCTCCGCGTAGTCGTCGGGCTTCACGAGCGAGACCTTCGCCCACTCGATCTCCGAGGCGAGGTCGCGGACGGCGAGCCGGTCCACCGTCATGCCGAGGCGGTGCGCGGCCTGCGCGACGGCCTGCGCCTTGTGCTCGAGCACGCGCGGCGGCGGGCCGCCGACCACCTTGGGCCAGAAGTACGACAGCTGGCGCAGCGCCGCCGCGTGAAACGTGCGGGCCTGCACGCCCACCACACCGAGGTCGCGCAGGCGGGTGCGCATCTCCCCCGCCGCCCGGGCCGTGAAGGTCACGGCGAGCACGCTCGTGGGCGTGTACGTCCCCGTGCGCACGCCGTAGGCGATGCGGTGCGTGATCGCGCGGGTCTTGCCGGTGCCTGCGCCCGCGAGCACGCAGACGGGACCCTGCAGCGCGAGGGCGACCTCGCGCTGCTCGGGGTCGAGGTGCTCGAGGAGCTCGTCGGCGGGGGACATCGCGCGCCAGTCTCGCAGGGCGCGCCGACAGGTCTCGACCCGGGCCACCCCCTGTGCACACCGTCCCGTGCCCCCGTCCCTGCACCCCGTCCCGTGCACCCCGTCCCGTGCACCCGGGCGCCGCGGCGCGTGCCGGGCGGCGGGGCGCGCGTCACCCGGACCGCGCTGCCTCACCCGGCCCGTTCCGGGCTACCGTGGACATCCCATGACCGAGCACGCACAGGCCGACGCGGCCACCCGCCACCTGCCCCCCGCGGGCAGCGTCACGATGTTCACCACCACGTGGTGCGGCTACTGCCACCGGCTCAAGGCGCAGATGGCCGAGGCGGGCGTCCCGTTCACCGAGGTCGACGTCGAGCAGGACCCGGAGGCCGCCGCGCTCGTCGAGCAGGTCAACGGCGGCAACCGCACCGTCCCGACGCTGCTCTTCCCGGACGGCTCGGCCGCCACGAACCCCTCGCTGCGCGAGGTCCGCGAGCGCCTCGGCGTCTGAGCACCGCGCTCAGCCCTCGGCGGGCGGGTAGGCCAGCGGGCCCCCGTACCACTCCTCGATGAGCGCGAGCGCGACGGACGTGCGCATCGGCAGGAGCACCTCGCCGTCGCGCACCGCGGCGTGCAGCTCGGCCCGGGTGAACCACCGGGCCTCGGTCACCTCGCGCCCGTCCACGGCCAGCTCGACGGTCTCCGCGCGCGCCCGGAACGCCAGCATGAGCGAGGCCGGGAACGGCCACGGCTGGCTGCCCACGTAGGTCACGTCCCCGACGACGACGCCGGTCTCCTCCGCGACCTCGCGCCGCACCGCGGTCTCCAGCGACTCCCCCGGCTCGACGAACCCGGCGAGCGTGGAGAACCGCCGCGGCGGCCAGTGCGCCGCGTGCCCGAGGAGGATCCGCCCGCGGGCGTCGGTCACCGCCATGATCACGGCGGGGTCGGTGCGCGGGTACTCCTCGACGCCGTCCTCGGGGCAGCGCCGGACCCAGCCGGCGTGCGCGGCCGCGGTCGGCGCCCCGCAGCGCGTGCACCGCGGGTGCCGCTGGTGCCACTCGGCGAGCGCGACGGCGGTCGTCGCCAGGTCCGCGTCGCGGTCGCTCAGCACGTGCCCGACGTCGCGCAGCGTCCCCCAGCGGACCGCGTCCCACGCGGGGCCGCCGCCGGGCACGCCCTCGAGCCCGGGGTGCGTCGGGGGCAGGTCGGCGAGGAGCACGGCGAGGTAGGCGACGTCGTCGTGCACGCCGAGGAACGCCCACACCGGCTCGCGGGTCCCCGCGCCCAGGGCCGCGTCGGGGGTGAGCGCGCCGAGGTCCGCGGGCGCGCGCAGGTCGAGGCCCGTGCCGTCGTCGGTCAGGGCGAGCCGGGCCTCGTGCACGACCAGGACGCGGGTCCGCGGGTCCCGCCAGAGCGCCGCCACCAGGCCCGGGTCCCCGCGCCGGTGCGCCGCCGGGTCCACCACGGATCGCGCGAGCGGGAGGATCTGCACGCGACCACCGTAGGTGCAACACGCGCACGATCTGACGCGCCCGACCCCGCATCGGCACCTAGCGTGGTTCCGTGCGCTCACCCCTCGCCCTCGCCGCGATGGCGACCGTCGCGGTCCCGGGGCTGGACGTCGTGGACGTCCGGCGCCCGCGGAACCCCAGCTCCGGCGTCGACGCGGCCGTGGTGATCGACGCCGAGGGCCGGCGCTGGGTCGTCCGCGCGCCGCAGAACGCCATCGCCGGCGCCGCGCTCGAGGCGGAGGCCGCGCTGCTCGGCGTGCTCGCCGCCCACGTGGACGCCGGCCGCCTGCCGTTCGACGTGCCGCGCCCCGCGGGGTTCGTCGAGCTGTCCGAGGGCGGCCGCGCCGTCGTCCACCCGCAGCTGCCGGGGCGCGCCCTGCACCTGGAGGCGCTCGGCCCCGGGCCGGGGCTGGCCGCCGAGGTGGGCCGCGCGATCGCCGCCATCCACGAGTTGCCGCCGTCGACCGTCGAGGACGCGGGCATGCCCGTGTACGAGGCGGACGAGTACCGCCGGCGCCGGCTCGCCGAGGTGGACGAGGCCGCGCGGACGGGCCGTGTGCCCGCCGACCTGCTGCGCCGCTGGGAGCGCGCGCTCGAGGACGTGGCGGTCTGGCGGTTCCGTCCCGTGGTGGTGCACGGCGACCTGTCCGCGGACCACATCCTCTGCTCGGCGGACCGGCCGGTCGCGGTGCTGGGCTGGTCGGAGGCCAAGGTCGCCGACCCCGCCGACGACCTCGCCTGGCTCCTCGTGGCCGCGCCGCACGAGGCGGTCGACGCGATCCTCGAGGCGTACAACCTGCGCCGCACCGAGCTGCGCGACCCGCACCTGGAGACCCGTGCGCTGCTCGCGGGCGAGCTGGCCCTCGCGCGGTGGCTGCTGCACGGCGTGCACACCGAGGACGAGGCGATCGTCGAGGACGCCACGGCGATGCTCCTCGACCTCGCCGAGCACACCCGCGAGGAGGCGGCCGAGCCTGCGCCGGTCGCGGTCCCGGCGGGCGTGCCCGGTGCGGAGCCCGCGGACGAGGTCGCCGAGGAGGCCCCCGCCGACGACGACGAGGCGGTCGCCGAGGAGGCCCTCGCCGACGACGACGCGGCCTGGGGCGAGCCGGGCGAGGCGGCGTGGGTCGAGCCGGCCGTCGAGGACGCGGCTGCCGAGGAGGAGCAGGCCCGGGAGGACCACGAGCCCGTCGCCGAGCCCGCCGAGCCCGACGAGCCCGACGACGAGCCCGTTGAGCCCGACGAACCCGCCGACGGGGACGACGCTCAGCGCGCCTGAACCGCCGCCAGCGTCTCGACCAGCGCGGCCGGGTCGGCCGTGGACCTGATGGTCTCGCCCGTCGCCACGTGCACGAACGCCGCCTGCACCCGCTCGACCGGGATGCCGGTCCGCCGCGACCACGCGAGCCGGTAGGCCGCGAGCTGGAGCTCGCGCGCGGCGACCGCCGCCGGGTCCACGGGCGGGCGCCCGGTCTTCCAGTCCACGACCAGCGCGCCGCCGTCGGGCTCGGCGAACACCGCGTCGATCCGGCAGCGGATCGTCACGTCCCCGACCGGGGTCTCGACGTCGACCTCGACCGCGACCGGTGTGCGCGAGGCCCACTCGCTCGCGAGGAACCGCGCCTGCAGGGCGGCGAGCTCGGCGTCGGCGCCCGCGTCGTCGTCCGCGCCCGGCAGGGCGTCCACGTCCACGAGCGCGGCCGAGCCGTAGTACCGCTCGACCCACGCGTGGAAGGCCGTGCCGCGCCGCGCCTGCACCGACGGCGGCTGCGGCACGGGACGGCGCAGCTGGAGGGCGAACGCGTCCGGGTCGGCGGCCAGGCGCACGACGGCCGACGCCGCGAGGTGCGCGGGCAAGCCGACGCCGGACCGCTCCCGCTCGCGTCGGCGCCGCTCCTCGAGCAGCAGCTCGGCGACGGCACCCAGCGCCCCCGCGGCGGCGAGGTCGCCCGCCGGGACGGTGTCGCCGCCGGGCCCGCGACCACCGCGCGAGGCCGCGGCCGCGCGCACGGCGGCGGCCGCCGCGAGCACCGCGTCCTGGCGCGCCCCCAGCGGCCGCGCGACCGGCCACGTCGCGGTGCCCGGGTCCGCCGACGCCGGCCGGACCGGCGGGCCGTCACCGTCCCGCGGGTCGGGCGCGTCGCCGAGGCGCACGAGCGGGAGGAGCCCGGCGTCGGCGGCGTCGAGCAGCTCGCCGAGGAAGGGCGACAGCTCCGCGGGCTTCTGGCCCTCGCCCCACCACGCGGCGCTCACGAGCAGGTGAGCCCGGGCACGGGTGAGCGCGACGTAGGCGAGGCGGCGCTCCTCCGCGAGGTGGTGCGCGGCGTGCGCCTTCTTGTACGCGTCGATGCGCTTCGCGACGTCGGTCAGGTCGGCCGCCCCGTCGAGGTCGACGTCGGGCAGGTGCTCGCGGTCGCCGCGCAGCGCCGTCGGCAGCTCGCCGCGGTCGCCGACCCAGCCGGAGGTCTGCACGCGGGCCGGGAACGTCCCGGCGACCAGCCCGGGCACCGCGACGACGTCCCACTCCAAGCCCTTGGCGGCGTGCACGGTGAGCAGCTGCACGGCGTCGGGGTCGAGGTCGGCCACCGGCGCCTCGAGCCCGCGCTCCTCCGCCTCGGCCGCCGCGAGCCACGACAGGAACCCGCCGAGGGTGCCACCCGCGACGTCGTCGGTCGCGGCCTCGTACTCGGCGGCCACCGCCCGGAAGGCGTCGAGGTGCGCGCGGGCCGCCGCGGGCGAGCGCCCGGGACGCGCGGCGACCTCGACGTCCAGCCCGAGCAGCCGCTCCGCCTCGCCCACGAGGTCGGGCAGGGACAGGCCCGACGCCCGCCGGATCGCGCGCAGCACGGAGGCGAGGTCGGCCAGGCGGGCCCGGCCGGCGTCGGACAGGCGGCGGCCGCGGCGCCCCACCCAGCCGGGCGGGGGCAGCTCGTCGAGCGCGTCGACGATCGTGCGCGGGTCCACGCCCTGCGCGCGGTCCTGCTCGGCGAGCTCGGCGGCCCAGTCCCCGAGGGCGTGCACGTCGGCGAGGCCGAGCATCGCGCGCGGGCCGGTGAGCAGGCGCATGAGCGAGTCGCCGCGCGAGGGGTCGTGCGCGGCCTCGAGGGCCGCCCGCAGGTCCACGACCTCGGGCTCGAGCAGCAGCCCGCCCAGCCCCACCACCTCCACCGGCAGGCCGGCCTCGAGCAGCGCGGCGTGCAGGGCCGGAAACTGCGACCGCTTGCGGCACAGCACCGCGGCGCGCACCTGCTCGGGCCGCCGCGCCGCCGCCCGCGCGGCCGCGAGCGCCGACCGCCGCCCCGCGACGAACGCGGCCACCGCGCGCGCCTCGTCGTCGGCCGTCTCGGCGACGAGCACCGCGACCTCGCCCTCCCCGGCGCCCGGGCGCGGACGCAGCAGGGGCAGGTCGAGCCCGGCGCGCTCCGCCGTCGCCGCCCGCAGCGGCTCTCCGACGAGGTTGGCGGCGTCGAGCACCGCGGCGTCGTTGCGCCACGACGTCGACAGCGCGAGCACGCGGGCCGGGGCGCCGTCCGCGCGCGGGAACTGCCCGGGGAACCGCTCGAGACCGCCCGCGCTCGCGCCGCGCCAGCCGTAGATGGACTGGTGCGGGTCGCCGACGGCGGTCACCGGGTGGCCGGTCCCCGCGCCCGCGCGGTCGCCGAACAGGCTGCGCAGCAGCGCGAGCTGCGCGACGGACGTGTCCTGGTACTCGTCGAGGAGCACGACCGCGTACCGCGCCCGCTCGGTCGCGCCCACCTCAGGAGCCTCGGCCGCGAGCCGGGCCGCGAGCGCCACCTGGTCGCCGAAGTCGACCATGTCCGCGGCGCGCTTGCGGGCGGTGAACTCCTCCACCAGGTCCATGAGCCTCCCGCGCAGCCGCACCGAGGCGAGCAGGTCCCGCACGGGCGCGGGCATCCCGCCGCGCCCTCCGGCGGGCAGCGCGGCGACCCGCGCGCACCACGCGTCCGCGAACGCGCGCACGTCGTCGGGCGGGACGAGGTGCTCGGCGAGCGCCCCGGCCAGGCCGAGGACCGCGTCGGTCACGGTGCTCGGCGCGAGGTCGGTCTCGAGGTCCTCGGCCCAGGTGCGCACGACGTCGTGGGCGACCTGCCAGCGGCCGGCGTCGCCGAGCACGCGGGCGGACGGCTCCACGCCCAGGCGCAGCGCGTGCTCGGTGACGAGGGACGCGGCGTAGGCGTTGTACGTCGACACGGTCGGCGCGACGAGCGCGCCGCCGGGCCCGCCCTCGCGGTCGGTGTCGCCCTCGGCGGCGCGCCGGACGCCGCGGCCCAGCACGAGGTCGAGCGCGCGCAGCCGCCGCCGGACGCGCTCGGACAGCTCGCCGGCCGCCTTGCGGGTGAACGTCAGCCCGAGCACCCGGTCGCGCTCGACGAGGCCGTTCGCCACGAGGTGCACGACGCGCGCGGTCATCGTCTCCGTCTTGCCCGAGCCGGCGCCCGCGACGACCAGCAGCGGCTCGAGCGGCGCCTCGATGACGGCCACCTGCTCCGGCGTCGGTTCCGGCAGCCCCAGCAGCCGCGCGGTCTCGACGGCGCTCAGGCCCGCGCCCGCAGGGTTCGTCATGCGCCCACCACCCGTCCGACCTCCTGCAGCGGGCACGAGCGCCGGACCGCGCACACGCGGCACAGGTCGTTGGCCGACGCCGTCACGGCGGACCGGCTCACGGCGTCGGCCACGTCCGCGACGAGGTCCGCCGCCCACCCGGGCTCGGCGTCCTGGGCGAGCGAGGGCTGGTCGCGCGTGGTGAACGTCTTCTGGCTCGTGCCCACGTAGACGAGGGCCGCACCGCCCGACCGGGCGCCGTCGGGCGCGTCCGGGAGGAGGTCGTCGAACGCCCCGGCCTCGACCGCCAGCTGGTACGCACCCAGCTGCGGGTGGCGCTCGGCGTCGCCCTTGGCCACGGGCTGCCGGCCCGTCTTGAGGTCGACCACGCGCAGGCGGGGCACGCCGTCCTCGCCGACCACGCGCTCGAGCCGGTCCACGGCGCCGCGCAGCAGGACGCGCCCGACCTCGACCGCGAAGCTCTGCTCGACGGCGACCGGCTCCCCCGCTGCGCGCAGGTACGCGGCGAGGTGGCGCACCATCGACGCCGCGCGCCGACGCTGGGCAGCGCCGACCCAGCCCTCGGGCAGCTCGAGCGTGTGCCAGCGGGCCTCGATCTCGGCGGCGAGCTCGTCCTCGGTGCCGTGCGGCAGGGCCGCGGCGACCGCGTGCACGAGCGTGCCGAGGTTCTGCTCGGTGGTGTCGGCGGCGGTGCCGCCCGCAGCCTCGAGCGCCCAGCGCAGCGCGCAGGTCGCGGCCGTCTCGAGCTTGGACGGCGACAGCGGCACCGTCGCGTCCGCGGGCCACAGCGGGTCCTCGGTGGACAGCGGCGGGACGCCGTACCACTCGTCCGGGTCGGCGCCCGGCACGCCCTCGGCCGCGAGGCGGGCGAGCAGGCGCGCGGCCGGGTGGTCGGCGAGCCGGGCCGCGACGCCGTCGGGCACCGCGCCGTCGGGAGCTCCGGGCACCGCGCCCTGCGCGGTCTCGGGCACCGCGCCCTGCGCCGTCTCGGGCACCGCGGCCAGGACCTGCGCGGCCCCGGCCTCGAGCCACGCCCGCGCCTGGGCGACCACGGCGCGCAGGTCGAGCGCGGGCTGCACCGCGACCTGGCGCGGGTCGGCCTCGCCGTCCTCCGGTCCGGGCGCGACGAGGTCCACGAGGCCCGACGGCTGCTGGTCCGCGTCGCGCACCGCGGTGACGACGAGCCGCCGCCGTGCCCGCGACACGGCCACGGCGAAGGAGCGCAGCTCGTCGTCGAGCACCGCGGCCCGCGCCTGGCGGTACCGCTCGGGACCGTCGTCGTCCACGCCGACCCGGCCCGCGAGGACCTCGACGAGGTGCTGCGCGCCGAGCAGCCGGTCCCGCAGCCGCAGGTCGGGCCACACGCCCTCCTGGACGCCCGCGACGACGACGAGGTCCCACTCGCCGCCCGCCGCGCCCGCCGCGGTGAGCAGCTCGACCGCGCCGGCCTGGTCGGCCTGCGGCGCGAGCGAGTCGGCCGGCAGGTCCTGCGCGCGCACGTGCGCGACGAACGCCGCGGGCGGCGCCTGCGGGAACCGGTCGGCGAACTGCTCGGCCGCGGTGAACAGCGCGAGCACGGCGTCCAGGTCGCGGTCGGCGCGTGCGCCCGCCGACCCGCCGGCGAGCGCGGTCCGCTGCCACGTCGCCGCGACGCCCGCCGTCGACCACAGCGCCCACAGCACCTCCGCCGCACCGCCGGTCGCGAGCGCCGCGCGGCCCGCGTCGAGCACGCGCGCGAGGCGCTGCACCGGGCGCCGGACCGGCCCGGGCAGCCGGGCGGCGAGGCCCGGGTCGGCGAGGACCGCGACGAGGAGCTCGTCCGCGGTGCGCTCGCCCTCCTCCGCGCGCTCGGCGCTGCGCAGCGCGCGGCGCAGGCGGCGCAGGCCCACCGCGTCGAGCCCGCCGAGCGGGGACGTGAGCAGCTCGGCGACGTCCGCCGGGCCCACCGGCTCGTCGCGCGTCACGCAGTCGAGCGCGAGCAGCAGCGGGCGCACGGCCGGCTCGGCGCGCAGGGGCACGTCGCTGCCCGTCACCGCCACCGGGACGCCCGCGTCGACGAGCGCCCGGCGCAGCGCCGCGACCTGCGCCCCCGACCGGACCACGACGGCCATGCGGCGCCACGGGACGCCGTCGTGCAGGTAGGCCGAGCGCAGCACGTAGGCGACGTGCGCGGCCTCCTGCGCGGGCGTGCGCAGCAGCGCGACCTCGGCGTGCCCGTCGGCGTCCGCGACCGCCGACGGCACGGCCCGGTGCGCCCGGCCCGGCCCGCGGATCTGGGCGGTGACCGCCTGCACGACGCCGCGCAGCCGGGGCCCGTGCCGCCACACCCGGCCGAGCACGACCTCCTCGGCCGCGTACGCGCCGAGCTCGCTGCCCGCGGGCGCGACGGTCGCCCGCTCGACGAGCGCGGGCATCGCGCCGCGGAAGGTCTGCACCGCCGCGTCCGGGTCCGCGAGCAGGACGAGGTCCGCGCCGTCGGCGGCGAGCACGTGCAGCAGGCGCGCGGTCGCGGCCGTGGACTCGTGGTGGTCGTCGACGACGACGAGCCGCCACCGCGGGCGCGGGCCGCTCACCTCGTCGTCCCACGCGGCGAGCGCCTCGGCGGCCTCGTCGACGATGACCGCCGGGTCGTACCGGGCGCCGGCGTCGGGCGTGCCCGCGCGCAGCCGCGTGACGTCCAGGTACTCGGCGTACACGCGCGCCGCGGCGACCCACTCCGGGCGACGGTGGGCGTGCCCGAGCCGCGCCAGGTCCACGGGGCCCAGACCGCGTTCGGCGGCGCGCATGAGCAGGTCGCGCAGCTCGTCGCGGAACGCGCGCAGCCCGGTGGCGCCGTCGGGCACGCTCGGCGGCCAGGTCACGGCCGCGCCCTCCCCCTCGGCGTGCCCGGCCAGGAGGTCGGCGAGGACGAGGTCCTGCTCGGGGCCGCTGATGAGCACGGGCGGAGGCTCGCCGAGCAGCGTTGCCCGCGCGCGCAGCACCGCGAAGGCCGCCGACGACGGCGTGCGCACCACCGGCGCCCCGCTCGTCGCACGCAGGTGGGCCGAGAGCTCGTCGCGCAGGCGCGCGGCGGCGCGGCGGGTGGGCGCGAGGAGGAGGACGTCGTCAGTGGTCAGCGCGCCCGAGCGGACGCGGTCCGCGACGAGGTGCAGCGCCGTCGTCGTCTTCCCGGTGCCGGGCGCGCCGCGCACGAGCAGCGCCGGCCCGCGGAACGCGATCGCCCGCGCCTGGTCCGCGTCGGGCGCCGGCCAGGGCGCGCGCGGCTCGGGAGGTCGGAGGGCGGGCACGGGGGAATCCCACCACGCCCCACCCACACCCAGGCCCTCCCCACGCCACCCACACCACACCCCGCGCAGAGTGGAACGAAGACGAGGCCTCGGGCCGCAGAGAGTGGAACGATCTGCGTGCACGTCGCTCCACTCGGCGCCGGGGGCGGGGGGGTCGTGGGGGTCAGTCCGCCGGGGCGTCCGGGAACGGCCACGCGTTCGCCGTGCACGGCGCGACCTGGACCGACTGCTGCTGCATCACGTGCGCGCGCTCGCCTGCGGCGGGGCACGACCGGTGCTGGTGGCCGAGCAGGTGCCCGACCTCGTGGTTGACGACGTACCGCCGGTACGTCGTCACGTCGGAGACCTCGAGGTACTCCTCGGTCGCGTTCACCCAGCGGTCGTGGTTGATCGCCGCGTGGCCGTTGCGGCCGCAGGAGTACCGGCCGTCCGTCGTGAGCGGCGCGCACATCGCGTCGACCTTCTGCGGGCTGGCCAGCACCACGCGGATGTCCGCGGGGCCGTCCGTGCGCGCGAACGTCACCGACCCGTCGCCGCCCCAGCTGCGCGGGTCGTTGAGCGTCGCCATGACCGTGGCCGCGAACAGCTCGCCGTCGACGGCGAGGCCCGCCTCCACCTCGACGCGCACCGAGCGGACGGGCCGGTCCGGGTGCGGCGCCGGCGAGCTCCCGGGCACGACGACGAGCTCGCCCGTCGCGAACGCCGGCACCTCGCGGGAGAGCAGCCCGACGTCGCGGTCGGCGAGGGACAGGCCGTCCGGGCCGACGACGTCCAGGTCGTAGACCTCCGGCCGCGCGGGTGCCGCGGCCGCGGCGACGTCGGGCACGTAGGGCGCGCCGAGCACCTCGGCGCCGCCGCCCGCGCCGTCGCCGCCCTGGCCGCCGGCGTCGTCGGGCGCCTGCGGGCCCCCGACCGCGTCCCCGAGGACGAGGTCGGACGCCCCGGAGGGACGCCAGGGCACCCCCGCGAGCGCCGCGCCCGAGCCCATCCCGGTGAGCAGGGCGAGGCCTCCGGCGACCACGAGGGTCGTCGGCCCGAACCGCCGCGCGCCGGTCCACCGGGCACCCGTCCCGGCCTGCCGCCGCGCGGGCGCGGCCGTCGCCATCCGCCCATCGTGTCACCGGCACGTCGCGACGGGCCACGAGTCGCCCTCACCTGCGGTCTCGTCCGCACAGCGGACAGCTGCCGGGATGCCCTGACCGCCGAGCGTACTGGTGCGTACCATGCCCCAGGTGAGCGAGACGTCGCGCCGCGGACGGGCCCCGAGCATGGCCCGCGACGAGCGCCGCGCCCAGCTGCTCGACATCGCGCAGGACCTCTTCGCCCGGCTCGGCTACCACCACGTCTCGATGGACGACATCGCCGAGCACGCGCAGGTCAGCAAGCCGGTCCTCTACCGGCACTTCCCGAGCAAGCTCGACCTCTACCTCGACGTCGTCGACCACCGGTCCGAGGCGCTCGTCGCCGCGATCGACGAGAGCCTGCGCGCCGACGTGACGAGCGGCCGCGCGGTGGTCCGGGCGCTCGTGCGCGCGTACGTGCAGTTCGTCGAGGAGGCCGGCGACACGTTCTCGCTGCTCTTCGAGTCCGACGTCACGCGCGACGTCGAGGTGCGCCAGCGCGTGGAGGCCGCCTCCGCCGCGGCCGCCGAGGCGGTCTGCCGCGGCCTGCGCGAGCTCGCCGGCATGCCCGCCGAGCACGCCCAGCTCGTCAGCACCGCGCTCGTGGGCATGGCCCGCGTCGCGGCGACCGCGCGCTACCGGACGGGTGCGGTGCCGGTGGACGACGCCATCGAGCTCATCACCACCCTGGCCTGGCGCGGCGTCGGCGGCTTCGTCGACCGCGCCCGCGACGACGCCGGGGTTCAGCCCTCGGCGTAGCGGCCGCCCACCGGCCGGTCGCGGGGGCCGACGGCGCGCCCGCGCTGCTTAGGATGGCTGCGCCGGCCGTCGGGTCGGCGCAGCACGGAGGAGGAGTGGCGTGGAGATCACGATCGGCGTGCAGAACGTGGCCCGAGAGCTCGTCGTCGAGACCGACGCCACCGCGGACGAGGTGAGCAAGCACGTCCGCAAGGCCATCGAGACCGGCGCCCCCATCGAGATCAAGGACTCCCGCGGGCGCCGCATCATCGTGCCCAGCACCACCGTCGGCTACGTCGAGATCGGCGACGAGGTGCGCAAGGTGGGCTTCCACACGATCTGAGCCCGCCGCAGGCCGAGCAGGCTCGGCGCCTCAGGGCGTCAGCTCGGCGCCTCAGGGCGTCAGGCCGAGCCGCTCCATGCGCCGGCTGTGCTCGGCGGTGAGCACCGCGAACAGCCGCTGCTGCAGGGGCTGGTCGCCGTCCGCCGGCAGCGCCTCCTCGAGCAGCGCGCGCAGCTCCGGGTGGTCCGTGACCAGCCGCTGCACGACGCCGAGCGCCTCCCCGACCAGCCGCCGCCCCCACAGCGCGAGCCGGGACGCGAGGACGGCGTCCTCCGCCGTCGCCTCGCGCACGCGCTCGACGACGAGCCGCCCGTGCGCGTCCTCGTCGAGCAGAGCGGTGACGAGGTCGCGGGTCTCCGGGTCGAGGCCCTGCGCGAGCAGGCGCGCGACGTCGTCCTCGACCCCGAAGCCGACGTAGGTCTTGATGAGCCGCTCCCACCACGACCGCGCGGGCGTGCGCGCGTCGAAGTCCGTGTAGGTGCCCAGGAAGGGCGCGACGACGTCGACGGGGTCCCCGCCGAGCGCGACGACGCGCGCCTCGACGCGTGCGAGCCGCTGCGCGGCGGCCCCGCCCAGGTGGACCAGCTCGAGGCGGTCGTCCACGCGCGGCGCGAGGGCGGCGTCGGCCGCGAGGCGCGTGAACGCGGCGAGCTCGCTGTTCGCCTGCAGGCCGAGGACCGCGAGTGCCGCGGACGTCCGCACCGGGGCTGCGTCGGGGCCGGAGGTCACCCGGTCAGGCTATCGCCGCCCCGGGCGGTACGATGGACACGTTCGACGGTTGCCCGGTCGTCCCGGACTTTCCCGCTGGAGGCAGCGGGCCTGACATGCACGATCGGCTGCCGGCCCCCGCTCCGCGGTGCGGGCCCGAGGCACGACGTGCGCTCGTGTGGCCCCGCGGCAGACCAAAGGTGATCATGACGACCCACACGACGACCCTGTCCGACCACACCCCCGAGACCCCCGACGCGCCCGAGAGCGCGTCCCAGGCCGCCGGCCAGGACGCCGCCGAGGCCACCTCCGCGGCCACGCCCGCCGCGACCCCGTCCTTCGCCGAGCTGGGCGTGCGCGCCGAGATCGTCGAGGCGCTCGCCGCCGTCGGCATCACGCACCCGTTCCCCATCCAGGCGATGACGCTGCCGGTCGCGCTGCAGCGGCACGACATCATCGGCCAGGCCAAGACCGGCACCGGCAAGACGCTCGGCTTCGGCATCCCCGTGCTCGAGCACGTCGTCGGCCCGGGCGAGCCCGGCTACGACGAGCTGCCCGCCCCGGGCAAGCCGCAGGCGCTCGTCGTCGTGCCGACCCGCGAGCTGTGCGTGCAGGTGGCGAACGACCTCGCCACCGCCGGCTCGCGCCGCTCGGTCCGCGTCGTGCAGGTGTACGGCGGACGCGCCTACGAGCCGCAGGTGACCGCGCTCGCCCAGGGCGTCGAGGTCGTCGTCGGCACGCCCGGCCGCATGATCGACCTGATGAACAGCCGCCACCTGGACCTCTCCCGGGTGTCCACGGTGGTCCTCGACGAGGCCGACGAGATGCTCGACCTCGGCTTCCTGCCCGACGTCGAGCGCCTCCTCGCGGCGACGCCCACCTCGCGGCACACGATGCTCTTCTCCGCGACGATGCCCGGGCCCGTGGTCGCGATGGCGCGCCGCTACATGCAGCAGCCCACGCACATCCGCGCGGCCGACCCGGACGACGACGGCATGACGCTCAAGGCGATCAAGCAGGTCGTCTACCGCTGCCACGCGCTCGACAAGGTCGAGGTGCTCTCGCGCCTGCTCCAGGCGCGCGGCCGCGGCCTGACCATCGTCTTCGTGCGCACCAAGCGCACGGCGGCGCGGGTGGCCGACGAGCTCATCGAGCGCGGGTTCGCCGCCGGGGCGCTGCACGGCGACCTCGGCCAGGGCGCGCGCGAGCAGGCGATGCGCGCGTTCCGCAGCGGCAAGATCGACGTCCTCGTGGCGACCGACGTCGCCGCGCGCGGCATCGACGTCGAGGACGTCACGCACGTCGTGAACTACCAGTGCCCCGAGGACGAGAAGGTCTACCTGCACCGGACCGGCCGCACGGGCCGCGCCGGCCGCACCGGGACCGCCGTGACGTTCGTCGACTGGGACGACGTGCCGCGCTGGGGCCTCATCGACAAGGCGCTCGACCTCGGCTTCCCCGAGCCGATCGAGACGTACTCGAGCTCGCCGCACCTGTACACCGACCTCGACATCCCCGAGGGCACCAAGGGCACGCTGCCCAAGGAGGCGCGCACGCGCGCCGGCCTGGACGCCGAGGTCCTCGAGGACGTCGGCGAGACCGGCGGCAAGCACCGCAGTCGTCCCGCCGGGGGCGCGCGCGGGTCCGGCTCGGGCGGGCGTCAGCGCTCGCGCGGCGGCCGGGGCGGCGAGCGCCGGGGCGGCGAGCGCCGCGAGCACGAGCACCGCGAGCCGCGCGTGGCCGGCCAGCCGCACGGCCGCAAGGCCGACGGCGAGACCACGCCGGGCGAGGGCACCGAGCGGGCCAAGCGTCGTCGTCGGCGCACGCGCCGTCGCGGCGGCTCGGGCGCCGGCCAGGGCGCCGCTCCCGCGGGTGAGCAGGGTGGTCAGGCCGCCGAGGCCTGACCCGCGGTCCCGTAGGCCCGCCGGCGCAGCCACACCTCGAACGGACCGCGACGGCCACGACGCGCCAGCCCCGCGGCCACCCAGGCGAACAGGCAGACGTAGCCGACGCCCATGACCATGCCCGAGACGTCGTGCAGGACGTGCGCGGCCAGGTGGACGCCGTCGGCCGGCGCCCACACCCGGGCGACGACGAGCGCGTACGGGGCGTTCGCGACGGCGTTGACCACCAGGGCGCCGAGCGCCACCTGGCGGAGCCGGTCGCTGACGAGCCCGTCGACGACGCGGTCGGCGGTCGTGCCGTCCACGGGGCGCGAGCCCGGGCCGAGCGCGCGGCCCTCGAGGTAGCCCCACACGTTCGCGACGGCGATGAGCAGCAGCATGAGGCCGCGGGCGAGGTCCGGGGCGAGCGAGCGGGCGGTGGTCGGGGCCGGCGTCGGGCCGGGCGGGACGGTGGACGGTGTGGGCGGCGCGGCCGTCCGGTCGAGGACGGCGGACGGCGGGGCCGCGGGTCGGTTCGTCATGCCCAGCGACGCTAGGGATCGGGCGAACCGGACCGGAATGGGGCACTCCCCCCGCCCCGACCGGGGGTCAGCCCTACCCCAAGGACCTCCGGCTCGCGGGCCGGCCAGGACCCGCGGCGGACGGGAGGGCTCAGGCGGCCTTGACGAACGCCTCGACGGCGTCGGCGACGAGCTGCACCGCGATCGCGGCGAGCAGGAGGCCCGCGATCCGGGTGACCAGCGTCGTCCCGCTGTCCTTGAGCACGCGGTGGATCGCGCTCGCGAACCGCATCGACAGCCACAGGCACACGTGCACGGCGACGACGCCGGCCGCGATGGCCCACCAGTCGGCCGCGCCGTCCGCGTGCGTGACGAACAGCATGCTCGCCACGATCGCGCCGGGGCCGGCGAGCAGCGGCGTGCCCAGGGGCACGAGCGCGACGTTGACGTTGCCGTTCTCCGAGGGCGCCGGGTCCTCCATCTTCCCGGTGAGCAGCTCCATCGCGACGAGGAGCAGGAGCAGGCCGCCGGAGGCCTGCAGCGCCGGGAGCGAGATGTTCATGTAGTCCAGCAGCTGCTGCCCGAACATCGCGAACACGACGATGACGCCGAAGGCCGCGAAGATCGCCTGGCGCGCGGCCCGCTTGCGCTGGCGCGCCGTCATCGTCCCCGTGAGGGCGAGGAACACGGGTACGGTCCCCGGCGGGTCCATGATCACGAAGAGCGTGACGAAGACCTCGAGGAAGAGCTGGACGTCGAGCACGGCGTTCATGCTCCCACGACCGGGAGGCGGCCCTGCTCGACGATGGCCGCCACGACCTCCGGCGCCGTGGTGTGCTCGCCGAGCGCGTTGGGCTTGCCGGTGCCGTGGTAGTCGCTCGAGCCCGTGACGAGCAGCCCGAGCTCGTCGGCGAGCGCGCGCAGCCGCGCCCGCTGCTGGGGGGTGTGGTCGCGGTGGTCCACCTCGAGCCCGGCCAGGCCCACCTTCACCGCCTCGCGGATCGTCGACTCGGGCACCACCCGGCCGCGCGCCGACGCCGCCGGGTGCGCGAGCACGGGCACGCCGCCGGCCGCCCGGACCATCGCGATCGCCGGCAGCAGCGGCGTCGCGTAGTACGGCACGTAGTAGGGCGACCCGGTGCCCAACAGGGTGGCGAACGCGGCCGAGCGGTCCGGCACGACGCCGATCGCCACGAGCGCGTCCGCGACGTGCGGCCGCCCGACGGTGGTCCCCGGCCGGGTCTGCGCGACGACGTCGTCCCAGGTCAGCGGGTAGTCCGCGGCGATCCGCGCGACCATCGCGCGGGCCCGGTCCACCCGCGAGGCGCGCACCTTGTCGGCCTCGGCGAGCAGCGCGGCGTCGTCGGGGTCGTGCAGGTAGGCCAGCAGGTGCACGCTCGTGCCCGCGGCCCGGCAGGACAGCTCCGCGCCCCGGACCAGCGCGACGCCGTGGCGCGCGGCGGCGTCGGCGGCCTCGGCCCAGCCCCGGGTGGTGTCGTGGTCGGTGAGGGCGACGACGTCGAGCCCGGCGCGCGCGGCGGCGGCGACGACCTCGGCCGGCGCGTCGGTCCCGTCCGACGCCACCGAGTGGGTGTGGAGGTCGGCGCGCACCCGGCCAGCGTAGGCAGACGCGACAGGGGCCCGCGGCACCGGAGGGGCGCGCCACGTCGCGCGCGGTGGGACGATGGGGGCCATGACCGACGACGCGACGCAGCACCGGCCCGCCACGAGCGAGGGGGGCACCCCCGGAGGGGTCTCGCCCGAGGAGGTCGCCGAGCGCGGGTCCCAGCGCTCGCAGCGACCCGACTCCAAGGCGTTCCGGGCGTTCGTCGCCGACCACTGGGCGCCGCGGGAGCACGTGACCCCGCAGCCCTCCCCCGCCGCGCCGTACACGGCGGCCCGGCGCGCGCGCATCTCCGCGCGATTCCCGGGCGAGCGCCTGGTCATCCCGGCCGGCCCGCTCAAGACCCGGTCGAACGACACGGACTACCGGTTCCGGCCCCACTCGGCGTTCGCGCACCTCACGGGCCTGGGCACCGACCACGAGCCCGACGCCGTCCTCGTGCTGCACCCGGTCGAGGACGCCGACGGCGCCCCCGGCCACCGCGCGGTCCTGTACTTCCGGCCCGCGGCGGGCCGGGACACCGAGGAGTTCTTCTCCGACTCGCGCTACGGCGAGTTCTGGGTGGGCCCGCGCCCGACGCTCGACGACCTCGCCGCGATCACCGGCATCGAGACCGCGGACCTGGCCGACCTGCTCGACGCGCTCGCCAAGGACGTCGGCCCGGGCGGGGTGCGCGTGCGCGTCGTGCCGGGCGCGGACGAGGGCGTGACCGCCGCCGTCGACGCCGCGCGCGCCGAGGCGATGACCGAGGAGGAGGCCGCGGCCGCCGACGCCGAGCTGCTCGAGGCGCTCTCCGAGCTGCGGCTGGTCAAGGACGAGTACGAGATCGAGCAGATGCGCGAGGCGGTCGCCGCGACGATCGCCGGCTTCGAGCAGGTGGTCCGCAACCTGCGCCGTGCAGTGCGCCACCGCCGCGGCGAGCGCGTCATCGAGGCGACGTTCGACGGGCACGCGCGCGAGGAGGGCAACGCGGTCGGCTACGAGACGATCGCGGCCGCGGGCGACCACGCGACGACGCTGCACTGGATCCGCAACGACGGCGAGGTGCGCGAGGGCGACCTCGTGCTGCTCGACGCGGGCGTCGAGGTCGACTCGCTGTACACCGCCGACGTCACGCGCACGCTGCCGGTGTCGGGCCGGTTCACCGAGGTGCAGCGCCGCGTCTACCAGGCGGTGCTCGACGCCGCCGACGCCGCGTTCGCCGCCGCGAAGCCGGGCGCGCGGTTCCGCGACGTGCACGCGGCCGCGATGGAGGTCATCGCCGCGCGGCTCGAGGAGTGGGGCCTGCTGCCGTGCTCCGCCGAGGAGTCCCTCAGCCCCGACGGCCAGTACCACCGCCGCTGGATGGTGCACGGCACGTCGCACCACCTCGGCCTCGACGTGCACGACTGCGCGCAGGCGCGGCGCGAGCTGTACGTGGACGGCGTCATCGAGCCGGGCATGGTCTTCACGATCGAGCCCGGCCTGTACTTCAAGTCCGACGACCTCGCGGTGCCCGAGGAGTACCGGGGCATCGGCGTGCGCATCGAGGACGACGTGCTCATCACCGCCGACGGCAACGAGAACCTCACGGCCGCGCTCCCGCGACGCCCCGACGACGTCGAGGCCTGGATGGCCCCGCTGCTGGAGGAGGGCGACTGACGCCGTGACCGCCGGGCCGCTCCTGCCCGCCGACGCCCTGCGCCGGCTGGGGCCGTGCGCGCTCGAGGGCGAGGGCGTCGGCCTGCGGCCGTGGGCGCCGTCGGACGCGCACCTGGTGGCGGCGGCCTTCGGCGACCCCGGCATCGCGTCCTGGCGCGCACGCCAGCCGGACGAGCAGGACGACGACCCCGACACCTGGGTGCGCCGGTGGGCCGAGCGGTGGGCGGCCGGCACGGACGCGGCCTGGGCCGTGACGTGGCCCGGCGACGACGAGGCCCAGGGGTACGTGGGGCTGCGCCGGATCCAGACGTTCGACGCGTCGGCGGAGCTGTCGTACTGGATGCTCCCGGCCGCGCGGGGCGGCGGCCTGGCCCGGCGCGCGGCGGTGGCGGCGACCCGGTGGGGGTTCGACGAGCTCGGGCTGGAGCGCGTGTGGCTCGTGCACGCGGTGGCGAACGTGCGCGCGTGCGCGGTGGCGACGGGCGCGGGGTTCCGCGCCGAGGGCACGCTGCGCGCCTACCTGCGCGACGACGTCGGCCGGGCGGACGCCCACCTGCACGCGAGGCTCCGCCGCGACTGACCCGCCCCGCCCCCACGCCGACAGGCCATGTACGCCGCAGCGGCGTGCCGCGCGGACCTGACCGGTCACCCCCGCTCGGGGGCGCCGTCGCGCAGGAAGCACCCGGTGGACCCGACCAGGGACACCCCCGACCGGGACGCGGCGACCATGAGCACGGCCCCGTCGGTGGTGTACGCGGTCGCCCGGTTGCCCCGCGGGTCCCGCTGCACGTGGTACCCGCGGTCGCGCCAGTCGGCGGCCACCGTGTCCACGACCCACCCCGGGTCGCTCACCCCGTCACCAGCCCGGTGATCCAGCCAGTACGACACGCCCTGGCGGCCGTCGTTGCGGGTGCACGGCACCGCGAAGTCCGGGTGCGGGGCCAGCGGCAGGTCCTCCAGGCCGGCGGCCCGGGCGGTCTCGGCCAGGGCGGCGTTCAGCTCGACCCGCTGCTCCCACGCGGTCGGCTCACCGGCGCCCGGGCGCGGCCACCACACCACGGCAGCCACCACCGCCGCCGCTGCCGTCACGGCGCCCAGCACGGCGCCCAGCACGGCCCACCGGTGCGCGCGGCGTCCCGTCGCAGGTGGCGTGGGGGTCGTGGTGGTCATGAGGGCTCCCGGCGCGGGACGGGCGGCACGAGGGCGGTCTGCTCGGGGTGGCCGATCACGATGCTGGCGATGCTCGTCACCGACTCGGTGCCCACACCGTAGTAGGCGGAGTGCCCGGGCGGGCGCCGTCGGGCACGTCAGTGCTTGAGGCGGCCGGCCTCCTCGAGCGCGCGGCGCAGCAGCCACTCGACGTGCGCGTTCGTGCTGCGCAGCTCGTCGGCGGCCCAGCGGGCGAGCGCGTCGTGCACCGCCGGGTCCAGGCGCAGGAGCATCGCCTTGCGCTCCCTGCCCCGCGCGGGGGCCGGGGGCGCGGGCGAGCCGGGCGGGCCCTCCATCCCGCCCGGCTGCGTCTGCTCGGCGTCGGTCACTGGTAGAGCGTCCCCGTGTTGACGACCGGGGTCGCCCGCGAGTCACCGCAGAGCACGACGAGCAGGTTCGAGACCATCGCGGCCTTGCGCTCCTCGTCGAGGTCGACGACGTGCTCGCTGCGGAGCTGCTCGAGCGCCATCTGGACCATGCCGACGGCGCCCTCGACGATCCGCGACCGCGCCGCGACGACGGCGGCCGCCTGCTGACGCTGGAGCATCGCCTGGGCGATCTCGGGCGCGTAGGCGAGGTGGCTGATCCGCACCTCGAGGATCTCCAGGCCGGCGGCGACGACGCGCGCGGCGACCTCGTGCGCGAGCTCGAGCGAGATCTGGTCGGTCGAGCCGCGCAGGGACTCGGCGTCGTCGGCGGCGTCGTACGGGTAGGTGCCCGCGACGTGCCGGACGGCGGCCTCGGACTGGACGCGGATGAAGTCGTCGTAGGCCTCGACGGCGAAGGTCGCCTTGGCGGTGTCCGCGACCTGCCAGACGACGATCGCGGCGATCTCCACCGGGTTGCCGATGGCGTCGTTGACCTTCATGTGGCCGGTCTCGAAGTTGCGGACGCGGACGGAGACGCGGCGGTGCGTGGTCAGCGGGGCCAGCCACACGAGGCCGGTGGTCCGCACGGTGCCGACGTAGCGGCCGAAGAACTGGACGACCTGCGTGGTGCCGGGCTGGACGATGGCGAGCGAGGCGCCGATGACCGCGGCGGCGAGGGCGGCGACGGCGCCCCCGATGCCGGCGGTGGCGTCGCCCGTGGAGTCGGCGGTGACGAAGAGCCAGACCGCGACGGCGGCCAGTGCGAGGAGGAGGACGACGCCGGGGAAGCCGTTCGCGTGCCACGCGCGACGCTCGGTGATGTCCACCTCCGTGGCCTGGAGGCCGACCGGCGCGGCGGCCGGCTCGAGCTGGGGGTCGCGGTCGACGACGGTCATGGTGTGCCCTTCCACGGGTGCGACGCGCGACTCTCGCGCGTCGTCAAAGTGATATCACTTTGATGACGCGCATCACTAGGCCCAAGGTCACCACACCCACACACGAACGCCGAGTTCGAGAGTTTCAGGCGAGATCGAGAGGTCCGGACTCTCGAACTCGCCGCAAACTCTCGAACTCGCCGAGACGCTCGACGTCGGCGGGGGCGGGTCAGGCGCCGGGGGGCGGCGGCGTCGTGGGGGGCTCCAGGGGACCTCCCTGCGCCGGGGGCTGCTGTGGCGCCGCCTGCGGGTAGGGCTGGGCGGGCGGCGTCGCCGTCGGGGGCCGCGGGGTGCGGACGCCGCCGACCTCGGCGAGCAGGCCCCGCGCGCGGTGCGCGACGTCGGGGGCGCACAGGAGCTCGTACTGGCCGGCCACGATCTGGCTCGCCGACGTGAAGTCGCGCTTGCCGCCCGTGAGCGAGTAGGAGATGACCGAGAAGAGGATGCCGAACGCGGCACCGATCGCCATCGCCGGCAGGATCGGGATCCACTGCTCGGGCGTGAACAGCGAGAGCAGCAGGCCGACGAACAGGCCGAACCACGCGCCCGACAGCGCGCCCGCGAGCGCCACCCGGCCGTAGGTGAGTCGCCCGGTGACGCGCTCGACCGTGCGCAGGTCCGTCCCGACGATCGTCACGTTCTGGACGGGGAACTCCTTGTCCGCGAGGAAGTCGACGGCGCGCTGCGCCTCCAGGTAGGTCCCGTAGGCGGCGACGAGCTCGCCGGTCGGCAGCGTGGGCACACGCGGGACACCGGAAGAGGGACGACTCATGGTCATGCGGCCATCCTCCCCCGCCGGGCACCCGCCTGCCAGGCCGCGACCGGCACCTGGGCGCTCGCCGCGGAGGTCGCGCGAACGCTCCCCCGACCGCCCGGTCCCCGATCCGCGGCTCCTGCCGACCCCGTCGGCGCGGCGTGCCCCGCGCACCCACCCCGCGCGGCCTGCCCGGATACCCTGACCAGGTGAGCAGCGTCGGGACCCGGGTGTTCGTCGCGCGCCTCGCCGGGACCGCGGTCTTCGACCCCATCGGGGACCAGGTCGGCCGGGTGCGCGACGTCGTCGTGCTGCTCCGGCCCAAGGGGGCGCCGCGCGCGGTGGGCCTCGTCGTGGAGGTGCCGGGCCGGCGTCGGGTTTTCCTGCCGCTGACCCGCGTGACGGCCATCGACCCGGGCCAGGTCATCATCACGGGCCTGCTCAACGTGCGCCGGTTCGAGCAGCGTCGCACGGAGACCCTCGCGATCGGCGAGCTCCTCGACCGCGAGGTCGAGCTCGTCGACGGCTCCGGCGCCGCGACCATCGTCGACCTGGCGATGGAGCAGCAGCGCAGCGGCGACTGGCACGTCACCCAGCTGTTCCTGCGCCGCGTCGAGCAGGGCGGGGGGCTCATCCGCCGGCGCCGCGGCGAGACCCTGCTCGTCGACGTCTCCGAGGTGCGCACGCTCGCCCCGGCCGCGGGCGTCCAGGCGGCCGACCTGCTGCTCGCCTCGTACGAGGACCTCAAGCCGGCCGACCTCGCCGACGCGCTGCACGACCTGTCCGACACCCGGCGCCTCGAGGTCGCGGCCGCGCTCGACAACGAGCGCCTCGCGGACGTCCTCGAGGAGCTGCCCGAGGACGACCAGGTCGCGATCCTCACCGGCCTCGGCCCGGACCGCGCCGCCGACGTCCTCGACGTCATGCAGCCCGACGACGCCGCCGACCTCCTCGCCGAGCTGTCCACCGAGCAGGCGACCGCGCTGCTGGAGCTCATGGAGCCCGCCGAGGCCCGCGACGTCCGCCGGCTCCTCGCGTACGAGGAGGACACCGCCGGTGGTCTCATGACGACCGAGCCGGTGATCCTCGGCCCGGAGATGACGGTCGCCGCCGCGCTCGCGCACGTCCGCCGCCAGGACCTGCCGCCCGCGCTCGCGTCGATGGTGTTCGTCTGCCGCCCGCCGCTCGAGACGCCGACGGGCCGGTTCCTCGGCGTCGTGCACTTCCAGCGGCTGCTGCGCGAGGCGCCGCACGACCCGATCGGCGGCTTCGTCGACAACGAGATCGAGGCCGTCGGGCCCGACGCGCGGATCGGCCAGCTCACCCGCCTGCTCGCCACCTACAACCTGCTCGCCCTGCCGGTCCTCGATCCCGAGCGCCGGCTGCTCGGCGCGGTCTCCGTGGACGACGTCCTCGACCACCTGCTGCCGACCGACTGGCGCGACGCGGACACCGAGGTGACGGACAAGGCGATGGAGGACGCGATGGGGGAGGTGGACCGTGGCTGACCGGCTCGACCAGCCGCGCGAGGTCCGCGGCAGCCTGCTCCCCCGCGTCCCCCGGCTCAGCCCCGACACCCTCGGCCGCGCGTCGGAGGGCATCGCGCGCTTCCTCGGCACGCCGCGGTTCATCGTCTACCTGACGGTGTTCTGCGCCGCCTGGCTGGCGTGGAACTCGTGGGGCCCGGTGGAGCTGCGCTTCGACAAGGCGGACAACGGCTTCACCGCGCTGACGCTCATGCTGTCGCTGCAGGCGTCCTACGCCGCGCCGCTCATCCTGCTCGCGCAGAACCGGCAGGCCGACCGCGACCGCGTCGCCGCCGAGCAGGACCGGCAGCGCGCCGAGCGGTCGCTCGCGGACACCGAGTTCCTGGCGCGCGAGATCGCCGCGCTGCGCATCGCGATGGGCGAGGTCGCCACGCGCGACTTCGTCCGGTCCGAGCTGCGCGACCTCCTCGAGGAGATCGAGCGCTCCCGCACCGAGACGCCGGAACCGGACGACGAACCCCCGTCCCGAACCTGACCCTGCGAGGCCCGCCCCCCGCCGCGCAGAGTGGGACGTCCTGCGCGCAGGACGTCTACTGGGTGGCGTCGCGGAGGAGGGCGCGCACGCGCTCCTCGAGCCCCCGGTCACCGGTGACCTCGAGCGGCTCGGCCGGGCCGCGGCCCCAGAGCCAGCGGTCCAGGTCCCACGCGTGACCGGCCACGACGAGGTCCGCGCCCGACGCCGCCGCCCTGCCGGGCGCCGCCGCCTCGCCGAACGACGCTCCCTCGCCGCCGGGGCCCGGCTCGCCGCTCCCCTCGCCCCGCAGGCGCCACACCTCGGCGGCGTCGAGGTCGTAGGCGGTGCCCGTCGTCGGGCTGGTCCCGGTGAACCGGCCGAGCGCGAGCCGCCACGCGCCGGGGGCGTTCGTGCAGCGCACGACGACGGTGACGCCGTCGGGCGCGAACCTCCCCCACGCGGGCAGCCCGGCCAGGAAGACGGTCAGCACCTCGTCGACGCCGTCCGCGGCGAGCTCGACCGACGGCGGGCGCGGCTCGAGGCCCGCGGTGAGCTCGGCGTCGACCCGGTGCACGAGCGCCTCGTGCGCCATCCGGCGCACCGCCCAGCCGACCGTGCCGCCGTCGGGGTGCCACGACCAGATCGGGGTCTCGGGCGGGGTGTCCGCGAGCGCCGCGAGCAGCTCGGTGCCGGAGGTGGCGACGAGGCGGCGTAGCTCGACGGGGTCGTCCGGCCGGGGCGGCTCGCCGACGTCGGGCGGCCGCGCCCCCGCGACGACGCGCGCCCACTGGTGCTGCACCTCCGCGAGGTGCCAGAGCAGGTCGGCGGCGGTCCAGTCCGGGCACGAGGGCACGCGCGCGTCGCCGGGCACGCCGGCCAGGGCCTCGAGGAAGCGCTCGGACTCCCCGCGCACGACGGCCAGGTACGACTCGCGATCCATCTCGCGAGAGTAGGGGACGGGGCCGCGGACGGCCGGGCGGGGCGTCCGTCCCGTCCTCCCGCGCCGGGCGGGCCGTCCGTCCCCCGGGAGCTCTCGCGGCCCGACTTACGATGGGCGCCATGGCAAACCCCACGGTCGAGTCGGTCACCGCTGCGCTCGCGGGGGTGATCGACCCCGAGATCCGCCGCCCGATCACCGAGCTGGGCATGGTCCGCTCGGTCGAGGTGACGGACGGGGACGACGGCGCGCACGTCGTCGTCGGCATCGACCTCACCACCGCCGGCTGCCCCCTCAAGGACACCCTCACCCGGGACGTCACCGCCGCCGTGTCGCGCCTCGAGGGCGTCGCGTCGGTCGACGTCGCGATGGGCGTGATGAGCGAGGAGCAGCGCAAGGCGCTGCGCACGCAGCTCCGCGGCTCGGCGGCGCCGGAGATCCCGTTCGCCAAGCCGGACTCGCTGACGCGCGTGTACGCGATCGCGTCCGGCAAGGGTGGCGTCGGCAAGTCGAGCGTCACCGCCAACCTGGCCGCGGCGATGGCCGCCCAGGGCCTCAAGGTCGGCGTCATCGACGCGGACATCTACGGGTTCTCGCTGCCCCGCATGCTCGGCGTGACCCAGCAGCCGACCAAGGTCGACGACATGATCCTCCCGCCCGTCGCGCACGGTGTGAAGGTCATCTCGATCGGCATGTTCGTCCCGCAGGGCCGCGCGGTCGTCTGGCGCGGGCCGATGCTGCACCGGGCGCTCGAGCAGTTCCTCGCGGACGTCTACTGGGGCGACCTCGACGTCCTGCTGCTCGACCTGCCGCCCGGCACCGGCGACATCGCGATCTCGGTCGCGCAGCTCCTGCCGGGCAGCGAGCTCGTCATCATCACGACGCCGCAGGTCGCCGCCGCGGAGGTCGCCGAGCGCGCCGGGTCGATCGCGCTGCAGACGCGCCAGCGCATCGTCGGTGTGGTGGAGAACATGTCGTGGCTCGAGCAGCCCGACGGCACGCGCCTCGAGGTGTTCGGCTCGGGCGGCGGCGCGGCGGTCGCGGACAGCCTGTCCAGGGCGACCGGGACCGGCGTCGCGCTGCTGGGCCAGGTTCCGCTCGACGTCGCGCTGCGCGAGGCGGGCGACGGCGGGACCCCGGTGGTGCTCTCCGCGCCGGAGAGCCCGGCCGCGCGTGTGCTCACGCACGTCGCCGCGGGCCTGGCGCACCGCTCGCGCGGCCTCGCGGGCCGCTCGCTCGGCCTGGAGCCCGTCCAGCACTGACGCCCGCCGGGCCCGGCTCGGCTCCTCCGCGCGTCCCCGGAGGGTGATCGGCGGGCGCCGGCGTGCCTACGGTGGTGACGACGCCGAGGAGTCGCCATGCCCGCCCGCCGCACCACCCTGCTCGCGCTGGCCGCCGCCGTCGCGCTCCCGCTCGCGGCGTGCTCGGGCGACGGCGACGCCGAGCCCAGCCCCACGCCGTCGGGCGAGGGGGACGCGACGCCGCTCGAGACGCTCGTGCGCGACTACCTCGCCGAGTGGTCCGCGGAGGACGTGAACCGGCGGCTCGCGCAGATGGAGGAGTCCATCGCGGCGTGCATGGCCGAGCAGGGGTTCGACTACACGCCCGTCGACTGGTCGCCGACCGAGGTGGACCTGTCCGCCGGCCTGGACATGCAGGCGGGCACGCTCGAGTTCGCCGAGCAGTTCGGCTACGGCATCACGACCGACCCGTTCGCGTCCGGGCTCGAGGACGTCGTCGACCCGAACGAGGCGTACGTCGCGGCGATGTCCGATGCCGAGCGGGACGCCTACTTCGCCGCGCTCTACGGGGAGACGTGGGCCGACGCGGACGCGGCAGGCGGCGACGGCGCGGCGGGCGGCGACGACGCGGAGCCCGCCGGCGAGCCCCTCGACGACTGGGAGTGGGAGCGCGCGGGGTGCTCGGGGCGCGCCCGGCACGAGGTCCTCACCGCGGGCATCGAGGACGAGAGCTTCACCGCGCTGCAGGAGGACATGGAGCAGCTGTTCGAGGACGTCGCCGGCGACCCGCGCCTCGCGCAGGCGAACCGCGACTGGGCCGCGTGCATGCTCGACGCCGGGTTCGACGGCCTCGCCGCGGTGGGCGACGGCGAGGCGACGATCGCCGCGGAGGTGGCGGCCGCGGAGGCTGCGGTGCTGGGCCGCGCCCCGTCCGCGGCGCCCGACGTCGACCCGCGCCTGGCCGCACGCGCCGCCCTGGGCCCGGCGCGGGGCGAGGCCACGGAGGCCGCGCTCGCCGAGGCGCGCGCGGCGATCACCCCGCGGGAGATCGACATGGCCGTCGCCGACGCGCGCTGCCGCGCCTCGACGGGCTACGACGAGGTCCGCCGCCGCGTGGACACGGAGTACCAGCTGGCCTTCCTGGCCGCGCACCGCGAGGAGATCCAGGCGTGGCTCGAGTCGCTGACCGAGGGCCGCACCGGGGGGTGAGGTCGCCGGGCGTCCGCCGCGCGAGACCGACGGCCGGCGCGACCAACCTTCCGCGCCCGCCGTGCGTCCTAGAGGTCGGGGGTGTGCTGCCGCGCGCCCGCGTGGGAACCCACCCGGGGAGCGGAGAGGAGAACCCCGGGATCGATTCCGATTCGTGATGTCATACCGGGGATCGACGCGACACAAGCAGGACATCATCCAGAAGGGGGACCCGCCGGTTCCGGTCCCGCCGATACCGTCTGGCCGACGGAGCCGACCGGTGGCCGATCGCCACGGGGGAAACGAGGAGACATGACCGCCGCACGAACCACGCGACGCAGCCCCGCGGCTCGCGTCCTCGCCCTCGGCGCCGCCATCGGCGTCGGCCTCACCGGCTGCTCCGGCGGCGGCGGTGGGGGCGAGCCGAGCGACGACGAGACGCCGCTGGGCGCCATCGACAAGCTGTTCGAGGGCATCTACGCCGACTGGGACGAGGACCGCGCCAACGCCGAGAGCATGCGGATGGAGGAGCTCGTCGCGGAGTGCATGGCGCGCGAGGGCTTCGAGTACATCCCCGTGGACTGGTCCCAGGGCGGCATGGTCATCAGCGAGGACGACGACATCCCGTGGGGGACGCTCGAGTTCGCCGAGCAGTGGGGCTACGGCATCACGACCAACCCCTGGGAGGACCAGCAGCCGGTCGACCCCGAGCCCGGCCAGGAGTTCGTCGACCCGAACCAGGCGATCATCGAGGCGATGAGCCCGACCGAGCAGGAGGCGTACTACGCCGCCCTGTACGGCACGTTCGACTGGAGCACGGTCGACGAGGGCGAGGTCGTCGAGCCGTCGTGGGAGGAGCTCGGCTGCTCCGGCTGGGCCCAGCACGAGGTGTGGGGCGACAACGTGTGGGGCGGCGACGAGAACGAGTGGTCCGACCTCATGGATGAGATGCAGCGGATGTGGGAGGCCATCGAGGACGACCCGCGGGTCACCGAGGCCCACGCCGCCTGGGCGTCCTGCATGGCCGACGCCGGCTACTCCGGCCTCGCGAAGGTCGGTGACGCGGAGCAGTCGTTCTACGACCGCGTGAACCCGATCTGGGAGAACGCCTACGCCGACATCCCGCCGGACGCGGGCGAGGAGGAGTGGCGGGCCGCCGAGGAGGAGGTGCAGCGCCAGCTCGCCGCCCTGACGGAGGAGGAGATCGCCACGGCGGTCGCCGACTACAAGTGCCGCGAGTCCTCCGGCTACGACAAGAAGTACCAGGAGGCCAACCTCGCCGCTCAGCAGCGCTTCTACGACGAGCACAAGGAAGAGCTCGAGGCGTACGCCGCCGCGGAGCGTGAGCGCGTCGCCGGCACCGCCGACTGAGGTCGTGCCGCGCCCCGCGTGGAGGGACGACGGCGCCCCGGCTCCGGGCGCCGTCGTCCCACGCGGCCAGGGCGCACCCCCACGGAGCCGCACGCGCACGCGACCCAAGGACGGCACTGCTGGCGTGCCACCGGCACGCACGAGGAAGAAGGAACACTGATGAGAGCGCTCTCCGGCTCGACGCGCACGATCTGGATCATCGCGGCCACGGCCGTGGTGTCCCTCGGCGCGGGCATCGGGCTGAGCCGCATGATCGTCTCGCCGGCCGAGGCCGCGGCGAACGCGTCGCCCCCACCGGCCGGGCCGATCACGGTCCCGGTCGAGCAGCGGGCGCTGACCAACGACATCGTCATGCGCGGCGACGCCACGTACGAGGACCCGGTGAGCATCACGCTCGAGACCGGTGACATCGGCGGCCCCGCGGTCGTCACCGGCCAGGTCCCGACGGTCGGCAACGACATCACCGCCGGCCAGGTCATCCTCGAGGTCGCCGGGCGCCCCGTCATCCTGCTCACGGGCGAGCTGCCCGTGTACCGCACGCTGCGCGCGGGCGTGTCCGGGCCCGACGTCCAGCAGCTGCGCCAGGCGCTCGCCGCACTCGGCATCGACGCGGGCGACGTGAACAACAACGTGTACGACGCGAGCGCCGCCGCCGCGGTCCGCGAGCTGTACAACCGCGTGGGCTACCCGGCGCCGTCGGCGGGCCAGGAGGCCGACGCCGCGCTGCGGGCCGCGCAGGACGGCGTCCGCGCCGCGGAGGAGCAGGTGGCGCAGGCGCAGCGCGCGCTGAACTCCGTCGCCGACCCGGTGCTGCGGGTCGAGGCGGACGGTCGTGTGACCGTCGCGCACACGCGGCTCAACGTCGCCAAGGGTGCTCTCGACGCGTGCAAGGCCGCCGACCCGGCGGACCCCTGCCCCGACGAGACCGTCGCGGTCGCCGAGGCGCAGGCCGAGCTGAACGCCGCGACCGCGGCCCGCAACGCCGCCTACAACCCCGACACGTCAGACCTGCGGGCCGGCGTCGCGGCGGCGCAGCGCGCGCTCGCAGACGCGCGGACGGCGCTCGCCGAGGCCCAGCAGGCGACGGTCACCCCGCTGCCAGCGAGCGAGGTCGTCTACCTGACCACCACGCCCCGCCGCGTCGACTCGGTCGACGTCCGCCGCGGCTCGATGGTCTCCGGCTCGCCGATCATGACGGTCTCCGGCGCGACGCTGCAGATCGTCGGCAACCTCGACAAGGCGGACGCGGACCTCATCGCCGAGGGCACCGAGGTCGTCATCACGCTGCCCGACGGCTCCGAGGCCCCGGGCACGGTGCAGTCGGTCGGCCCGATGCGCGAGCGCGAGCAGGACGAGCCCGGCTTCGGCGGCGGGGGCGGCGGCTCCGCGGACCCGAACCGCCGCGAGGTCGTCGTGGTGCCGGGTGAGCTGACCGAGGACCAGCGCTGGATGCTCCAGGGCTCGAACGTGCGCATCAAGATCCCCGTGAGCTCGACCGAGGGCGAGGTCATGGCGGTGCCGATCGCGGCGCTGTCGGCCGGCCCCGGCGGGGAGTCGCGCGTCGAGGTGCTCGACGAGGGCGCCCGCGAGACGCGCCTCGTGACGGTGGAGACCGGCCTCGCCGCCGGCGGCTTCGTGGAGATCCGCCCGGTCGACGGCGACCTGAAGGTCGGCGACCTCGTCGTCGTCGGGACCGCGGCGCGGCAGGACACCGGGTCCGGTGCGGGCTCGGGGTCCGGCGACGAGGACGACGTCGAGGACGAGTCGACCGAGGACGCCGAGGGATGACGGACTCCCCGACCGGGCTCGCGCCCCTCGCGGGTCCCGGCGTCACCGATCCGGCGGCCCCACCTCCGGTCATCGACCTGCGCGGCCTGTCGCGCACGTTCCCCGGGACGCCCCCGGTCGAGGCGCTCAAGCGCGTCGACCTGGTGGTCGACCGCGGCGAGTACGTGTCGATCGTCGGCCCGTCGGGCTCGGGCAAGTCCACGCTGCTGCACATCCTCGGGCTGCTCGACCGGCCGACCGCCGGCGACTACCTGCTCGACGGCGTGTCCACGGCCACGGTGAGCGAGAACGAGCGGGCGCACCTGCGCGGCGGACGGATCGGGTTCGTGTTCCAGGCCTTCCACCTGCTCCCCCACCGCACGGTGCTCGACAACGTGCTGCTCGCGACGCTGTACAGCGGCGTCCCGCGCGGCGAGCGTCGGCGTCGCGCCCTGGAGGCGCTGGACCGGGTGGGCCTGTCGCACCGGCTCGACTTCATGCCGACCGTGCTGTCGGGCGGCGAGCGGCAGCGCGTCGCGGTGGCCCGAGCGGTCATCACGCGCCCGCACGTGCTCCTCGCGGACGAGCCGACCGGCAACCTGGACTCGGCGACGTCGGCCGGCGTCATGGACCTGTTCGACGAGCTGCACGCCGACGGCCTGACGCTCGTCGTCATCACCCACGACCCGAAGGTGTCCGCGCGCGCCCAGCGCCAGGTGCGGATCGCCGACGGCCGGCTGAGCGAGGTGGCGTGATGCTCCGGAGGGGACGCGCCACGCGCGAGGACGGCGTCGGGCAGCTGACGGTGGCCCCGGAGGTCGCGGCGGAGGCCGCACCGACCGGACGCCGGCGCCGCCTGCGCGTGCCGGGCCTGGGCCGCCGACGCCGCACGGCGGCCGACGGGCTCGACGCCCTCGGCCTGGGGGCCCCGGGCGTGCCGGGCGCCCCGGTCGCGCCGGTCGAGGAGGAGGTGACCGGGCACGAGCGGTTCGGCCTGCGCGACCTGCTCTCCGAGGCGTCGCACGGCATCGGCGCCCGGCCGGGCCGCCTGTTCCTCACGATCATCGGCACGGTGCTCGGCATCGGCTCGCTCGTCGTCACTGTCGGCCTCGCGCAGACCGCGGCCGGGCAGATCGCGCGCCAGTTCGACGCCGTCGCGGCCACGCAGGTGGTCGTCGAGCCGGCGAGCGCGCAGACCCGGGACGGCCAGCGCGCGACCGGGCGGATCCCGTGGGACGTCGAGGAGCGGCTGGGCCGCATCGCCGGCGTCGAGGTGGTCGGCGCGATCGCGCCGGTGAGCATCGGCGACGCCCGCATCACGGCGGTGCCGGTCAACGACCCGTCCGCGCCGGCCCTGGCCAGCCCGCAGGTCCTCGCGACGACGCCGCACATGCTCGAGGCGGTCGGCGGCACCGTGGTCACGGGCCGCTACTTCGACGAGGGGCACGACGCGCGGGCCGACCGGATCGTGGTGCTCGGCGCCCGGGCCGCGCAGCGGCTCGGCGTGCACCGCGTGGACCGGCAGCCGTCGATCTTCATCGGCGACCGGTCGTACACGGTCATCGGCATCATCGACGAGGTCAAGCGGCGCTCGGACCTGCTCGACGCGGTCATCCTGCCGGTGGGGACGGCCCGCCAGGACTTCCGCCTGGCCGCGCTCGAGGAGGCGCACCTGCGCATGGCGATCGGTGCCGGGCCGGTCATCGCCGAGCAGGCGCCGTTGTTCCTCGAGCCGAACGAGCCCGAGCGGATCAAGGTCCAGGTGCCGCCCGCGAGCTCGACGGTCCGGCAGAACGTCCAGGCGGACATCAACGCGATCTTCCTCGCGCTCGGCGCGGTGGCCCTGCTCGTCGGCGGCCTCGGGATCGCGAACGTCACGCTCCTGTCGGTGCGCGAGCGCACGGGCGAGATCGGCCTGCGCCGCGCGCTCGGCGCGACCCGGCGCAACATCGGCAACCAGTTCATCGTCGAGTCCGGCGTCATCGGCCTGCTCGGCGGGCTCGTCGGCGCCGCCCTGGGCGTCGCGGTGGTCGTCGTGGTGAGCCTTGCGAAGGAGTGGACGCCGATCCTCGACACGGTCGTGGTCATCGCCGCGGCGCTGCTCGGCGGCGTGATCGGCGTGCTCGCCGGCCTGTACCCCGCGCTGAAGGCGGCGCGGGTCGAGCCGATCCACGCGCTCCGCGGCGGACCCTGACGGGCCGCGGAGCACGACGAAGGGCCCCCGCCGCGTGGTGGGGGCCCTTCGTCGCTCGGGGCGCCGCGGGCGTCGCACGACCCGCGAGGAGGAGGGCGCCCCGGCGTAGCTCAGGCGGTCTGCGTGACCTTGCTCAGGCCGCGCGGCGTGTCGGGGTCCAGGCCCTTCGCACGCGCGAGGGACTCGGCGAGGAGCTGGCCCGGCACGACGAGCGGGATCGGTGCCAGCTCGGCCGGCAGGTCGATCGGCGCGTCGGGGCCGGCGAGACGGGCGTCCGCGAGGGAACCGAGGGCGTCGTCGCCGCCGACCACGTGCACGTCCGCGCCCGAGGCGCGGCAGCGGCGGGCGAGCTCGACCATGCCCGGCGCCACGGCGTCGTCGGTGGGCGAGGCCAGCAGGAGCGCCGGGGTGCGGGCGTCGAGCATGGCGATCGGGCCGTGCTGCAGGTCGGCGCTCGACAGGCCGACGGCGGCGACGTGGCACGCCTCCTGGAGCTTGAGGGCGACCTCGCGGGCGGTGCTGAGCGCGAGCCCGCGCGCGGACACCACCAGGCGCTCCACGTCGGCGAGCCGGTCGGCGAGCGCGGCCGCGGCGTCGGCGGTGCCGAGCATGCGGTCCACCGCGGCGGGCAGATCGTCGAGCCGGGCGAGCAGGTCGGCGTCGTCGGCGACGGCGAGCGCGAGCACGGCGAGCGCGACGAGCTGGGCGGTGTAGGTCTTGGTCGCCGGGACGGCGACCTCGCGGCCCGCGGCGGTGACGAGCGCCAGGTCGGCGCCGAGCGCGAGCGGGGAGTCCGCGACGTTGGTGACCGCGACCGTCCGGGCGCCGCAGCGACGGGCGTCGTCCAGCGCCTCGACGATCTCCGCGGTCCCGCCCGACTGGGAGATGCCGACGGCGACGACGTCGCGCAGGTCGAGGCCGGCCCGGTAGAGGGTCGCCAGCGAGGGCGAGGCCGGCACGCCGAGCACGCCGGCGCGGGTGGCGAGAAGGTACTGGCCGTACACCGCGGCGTTGTCGGACGTGCCGCGCGCGACGAGGAGCACCCGGCGGCGCTCCCCCACGAGGTCGCGGATCTCGCCCGCGAGCGGGCGGAGCCGCTCCACGGTGCCGGCGACCGTCGTCGGCTGCTCGGCGATCTCGCGCAGCATCACGCTGCCGGTGGGGGTCACGGCCTCCTCCTGTCGGTGTGGGAGGTGGTCCCGCCCGCCGAGGGGGGCGGGCGGGCGGGACCACCGCTCGGGGGCGGCGGGGCCGGTCGGGCCCCGCCGCCTGGGCTCAGGCCTGGCTCAGGCCTGGGTCCGCGGGTTCCAGGTCCCCTTCGCCACGGCGGGCACGAAGGTGTCGACGTCGACCGGGAACGTGACGCGGGTGCCGGTCTCGGCGGCCTGGTAGGCGGCCATGAGCAGCTCGGTCACCTGGAGGCCGTTGCGCAGCGACTCGCGCGGCTGGCGACGGGCGAGGAAGTCGGACGCCACGGTCGCGTTCTCCGTGGTGTAGCCGTAGCTGAGGTTCTCGTCCGAGAGCACCGGCATGAGGCCCTGCTCGGCGTTCTGCTTCTCGATCATGTCCTCGCCCTGCGCCTGCTGGAGCTCGCGGGACAGGAACAGCTTCGCCTCGGTGTTGAGCGTGTCCGCCTGCATCGAGTACTCGGGCCCGAGCAGCTCGAACGACAGGCGCAGGCCGGCGCCGACGAACGACCACGAGGTGCCGGTCTCCGCGATGACGGGCTCGCCGTCGCCGTTGATGAAGGTGAACGTCGCGCGGGCGTAGTCCTCCGACGGCCGGACCCGGTAGTCGGGCGCGTCCGGGTAGGACTGCTTGAGGATCTCCGCGTACTTCTCGCGGCCCCACTTGAGGGACGCGATGGTCGCCTCGACCGACACGGGCGTCAGCCACTCCGACGGGTCGACGCCGGGCGGGGTGAGCAGGTAGCGAGCCGCCTCGACCGAGTGGCACATCATGTCGGACAGCGCGCCGCCGCCCTGCTTCTCGCCGTCCCAGAACCAGTCCTTGTGCGGGCCGGAGTGCTCCTCCGTGCAGCGGGCCAGGTACGGGGAGCCGGCGATCTTCGCGCCGCGGGCCCAGATGAGCTCGTGCGGGCGGGTCACGGCCGGGGCGTAGACCTGGTTCTCCAGGTAGGCGTGCAGCAGGCCGGCCTGCTCGACCATCTCGACGAGGCGGCGGGCCTCGACGACCGAGCGCGCGAGCGGCTTCTCGATCGCGACGCCGACGAGCTCGGCGCGGCCGCTGGTGACCTCGTCGCAGATCGCCTCGACGACCTCGAGGCGCGCGTCGTTCGGAACGAGGACCCAGACCGCGTCGACCTTCGGGTCGCGCACCATGGCGCGCACGTCCTCGTACACCTGGGCGTCGCCGAACCCGTTGGCGCGCACCTCCTCGACGAGGCCGGCGGCGCCGTCGCGCGAGGTGACGCCGACGATGTCGGCGTCGCGCACGCCGGCCCACGAGCGGGCGTGGAAGTGCCCGATGAACCCCGCGCCGACGATCCCGACTCCCAGAACTCTTCTCTCGATCACTGCCTCGTCCTTCCGTTGACTCGTGGGTACGTACGTGCGTGGGGTGCGGGCGCACCCGCCGTGCGCCGACGGGCCGCGCCCGCGGGCTAGGCCCGCAGGCGCTTCTGCCGGCCGTAGAACGACAGGAGGGCGACGAGCACGACGCCGTTGACGACGGTCCGCCAGGCGGAGCCGATGTCGAGGGTCGTGAGCAGGCTCGTCAGGACGGTGAGGGTCACCGCGCCGACGGCGGTGCCGAGGTAGCCGCCGACGCCGCCCGCCGCGAGTGTGCCCCCGATGATGACGGCGGCGATGGCGGGCATCGTGTAGTCGTCGGCGAGGTTGAGCATGACCGACTCGGTGTAGCCGACGAGCAGGAGCCCGCCGAGGCCGGCGAAGACCGAGCCCGCGACGTAGGCGAGGATCACCGTCCGCCGCACCGGCACGCCGGACAGCTCGGCCGCCTCGGGGCTGGCGCCGACCGCGAACAGCCGCCACCCGAAGGTCGTGCGCCGCAGCAGCCACGTGACCAGCACCGCGATGGCCGCCCACAGGAACAGCACCCCGGGCAGCCCGAGGACGAGCTCGCCGTTGACGAGCGTGGTCAGCGCGGGCGCCGCCCGGCCGTCGGCCCGGCCGTTCGTGTAGACCATGATCAGGCCGTAGACGACGCCGGTCATGCCGAGCGTCATGACGAACGGCGGGATGCGCAGCAGCGTGACCCCCAGGCCGTTGCCGAGGCCGATGAGCGCGCACGCGGCCAGCGGCACGACGACGCCCGCGACCACCCCGGCGTCGTCGCCCTGCATGATCCGCGAGCCGACGATCGCCGCGAAGGTGGCGACCTTGCCCACCGAGAGGTCGATGCCGCCCCCGCCGGACAGGATGACGATGGTCTGCCCTGCCGCGACCACGCCGAGGAACGACGCGACGCGGAGCATGTTGACGATCTGGCCCCAGCCCGCGAACCCGGGCGAGACGAGCTCGCCGACGACGACGAGCGCCACGGTGACGGCGCCCGCGATGACGATCGGGTCGCGCGCGACGCGCCGGAGCCGGGCCGCGCGCTCGGCGGCGGGGGCCGCGCCGACGCCGGGGGCCGGTCGGGTGACGGTGCTCATCTGCGCCTCCTGCGGTCCGTCATGGTGAACGCCGACAGCGCGAGCGCCGCGATGATGACCACGCCGCTGACCAGCGGGCGGTAGTTCGTCGGGACGTCGGCGAAGAAGATCGAGTTCTCGATGAGCGCGAGCGTGATCGCGCCCGCGACCGCGCCGACGCCGCTGCCCCGCCCGCCCGAGAGGGCGATGCCGCCGATGACGACGGCCGCGACGGAGTCGAGCGTCATGCCGAGGCCGACGAACGGGTCGCCCGAGCCGGAGTTGGCGAGCAGCGCGACCGCGGCGACGCCGCCGAGCGCGCCGCACAGCACGTACGAGAGCACCTGCACGCGCGCGACCGGGATGAGCGAGGCGTACGAGGCGACGGGGTCGCCGCCGACCGCGTACACGTGCCGCACGAGCCGGGTGCGGGAGAGCAGGAACCACAGCGCGAGGGTCGCCAGCAGCAGCCACGCCCCGGCGGGCACGCCGAGCAGCGTGTCCCGGTAGCCCCGGGTGATGGTCGCGGGGACCGAGCCGCCCGGCGTCGGGAGCACGAGCAGCGCGGCGCCGGCGAAGACCGACGACGTCGCGAAGGTGACGATGATCGGCTGGAGCCGCAGCAGCGCGATGATGAGGCCGTTCACGAGCCCGCACGCCGCACCGACGGCGATCGCCACGAGGGCGCCGACGAGCAGGCGGTCCTCCCGGCCGTCCATGACGACGACGGCGGTCACGCTCGCGACGGTGACGGACGCGCCGATCGACAGGTCGATCCCGCCCCCGATGACGACGACCGCCTGGGCGAGCGCGACGAGCACGAGCGGCACGAGCGTCGCCGTCGTCGAGGTCATCGCGTACGGCGTGAAGAAGTTGCTCTGCACCGAGGCGTTCGCCGCGACGGCGACGACGAGGAGCGCGACGACCATCCAGGTCGACATGCGCGCCTGCCGCACTGCCGCGACGAGCCCGGCGAGGCGGTCCTGGCCGGCGGCGCGACCGCGGCCGGCGGGGACGATGTCGGTCATGGCCGTCCCTCCTCGACGCCGACCTGGAAGGCGGAGGCCACCAGCGCGTCGACGGTCAGCTGGTCCCGGGGGATCTCGGTGCGCACGCGGCCCTCGTAGAGCACGACGACGCGGTCGGCGAGCTCGACGAGCTCGCGGTCCTCGCTGGAGTTGAAGATCACGGCGACGCCGCGGGCCGCGAGGGAGCGCATGAGGTCGTAGATCTCGGCCTTCGCGCCGACGTCGACGCCCTTGGTCGGGTCGTCGAGCAGGACGAGGCGCGGCTCGGCGAGGAGCCACTTGCCGACGATGACCTTCTGCTGGTTGCCGCCCGAGAGCGAGGAGACGGGGTCCGCGAGGCGGCCGATCTTGATCGCGAGGGCGTCGACCATCCGCTCGGCGGCCGCGCGCTCGCGGGCCGGCCGGACGACGGTGCGCGCGGTGGCGCGCCGCTCGAGGCTGACGACCGACAGGTTCTCCTGGATGGGCCGCACGCTCAGCAGGCCCTGCGTGCCCCGGTCGCCCGGGACGAGCGCGACGCCGGCACGGGCCGCCTGGCGGGGCGTGCGGAACCGGACCGGGCGGCCGGCCAGCTCGATCTCGCCGCCGGTGACGCGCCGCGCGCCGAACAGCGCGAGGAGCAGGTCGCTCTGGCCCTGACCCTGCAGGCCGCCGAGGCCGACGATCTCGCCCGGCCGGACGGTCAGGTCGACGCCCGTGAACCCCGGGCCGGTCAGGCCGCGGGTGACGAGCGCCGGCGCCTCGGCGTCGTCCGCCGCGGGCGCGGGGCGCGGGGCGGCCGTCGGGCGGGCCGGCGCCCCGGCGTCGGGCGCGTCGGTCGGCCCGGTCGCCTCCGACGGCGCGGTCGCCGGCTCCTCCCCCGCGGCGGGCCGGCCGACCATGAGCTCGACGAGCCGCTGCTCGGGGGTGTCCGCGATGGCGACCTCGGCGACGGTGCGGCCCGAGCGGACGATCGTCGCGCGGTCGCAGATCTCGTACACCTCGTCGAGCCGGTGCGAGACGAACAGGACCAGCACCCCGTCGGCGGTCAGCTCACGCACGATCCGGAAGACCTCGTCCACCTGGCGGCTGTGCAGCGACGCGGTCGCCTCGTCCAGGACGAGGACGCGCGGGCGGCGGGCGAGGGCCTTGGCGAGCTCGACCAGCTGCTGCTGGCCCGGGTTGAGGTCGGTGACGCGCGTGGTCGGGGCGACGCCCTCGAGCGCGTCGCCGAGCCGGTCGAGGCAGGCGCGCGCGGTGGCGCGGACCTCCCGCCCGCGCAGAAGACCGGCGGTGGTCGGCTCCACGCCGAGGACGACGTTCTGCTCGACGGTGAGCTCGGGCAGCAGGGTGAGCTGCTGGTAGACCGCGGCGATGCCGAGCCGCGCGGCGTCGGCGGGTCCCGTGATGCGCACGGGCGTGCCGTCGATGGTGATCTCCGCGTCGTCGGCGGCGACCACACCGGTGAGGACCTTGTTCAGCGTGCTCTTGCCGGAGCCGTTCGGCCCGAGGAGCCCGTGGACCTCACCGCGGTCGGCGGCGAGGCTCGCGCCGTCGAGCGCACGGACGCCGCCGTAGCGCTTCCGGACGCCGCGCATCTCCAGGAGTGCCACGCTGCGCCTTCCTTCCTGGCCGGTGGTGGGTGGGGGACGTGACGGCCGGGGGCGGGCGCGTCGCCCGCCCCCGGCCGGTCGATCACTTGAAGAAGGCGGCGACGGCGTCGCGCGTGAGGACGTCGTCCATCACGTAGGCGTCGCCGAACTCCGACACGGCCTCCCAGTGCTCGGCGAAGTTGTCCGCCGTGACGACGGGCGGCGTCGGGAGCGTCAGGGTGTTGCCGTCGAGGACACCGTCCTTGAAGGTCTTGCCCTGGAGCAGCGCGACGGCGACGTGCACCGCGGTGCCGGCGGTACCGGGCGGGTTGACGACGCCGATGGACTCGAAGCCGTCGATCTCGCTCCACATCCGCATGAAGCCGCCGCGAGCCTCGCCCGAGACGACGATCTGGTCGGTCTTGCCGGCCGCCTCGATCGCGCGCAGCACGCCCTGGGCCATGCCGTCCTGGGTCCACACGCCGTCGATGTCGGGGTACGCGGCGAGCAGGTCGCTCATGACCTGCTGGCCCGTGGCCTGGTCCCAGCCGCCGTCGGCGACGGTGAGGACCTCGACGCCCGCGGCGTCGAACACGCTCTTGGCGACGGCCCAGCGGACCTCGTTGGCCGGGTGGCCGGAGATGCCGTTGACGACGACGATCTTGCCGCCCTCGCCCACCTGCTCGGCCAGCCACTCGGACGACGGCCGGGCCCACTCGCCCTGGTCGATGACGACGTTGGTCACGCTCGGCTCGGTGACGGCCTGGTCGACGGCGAGGACGAGGATGCCCTGGTCCGTCGCCTCCTTGAACACCTCGTTCAGCGCGGTCTCCGAGGAGGGGTCGACGATGATCGCGTCGACGCCGCGGTTGATGAGGTTGCGGATCTGCTGGATCTGGCCGTTCGTGTCGGTGTCGGCGTTCTCGAGCACGAGCTCGTCGAGCACGCCCTCCGCCTTGTACTCGTCGAAGACGGCCTTGACGTCGTCGACCATCTGCGTCCGGTACTCGCTGCCGATGAAGGCGTTGCTGAGACCGATGGTCCACGGACCCTCGCTCGACGCGCCGCCTTCCCCGGAGTCACCAGAGCACCCGGCCAGCGCGAGGCTGGCCACGCCCAGGGCCGCAACCCAGGGCAGAGCTCGCTTGAGCATCGTTCCTCCTCGAACCTCTCCCGCTGTTCTTCTCAGTGTGAGCAGAACGCGGAGATCGTAACACCCGCCAGGTCGCGTCGCGCAAGCCCGTCGGAACGTTTCGGCAAGGCTAGGCGGAAGGCCGCGGAGACGGTGAACACGTTCGTCCGCTTTTGCGTCGGACCGCGGCTGAGACATCGGTCACACCGCCGCCCGCGGTCGTTGCCGGACGCCGCGGCGGGGTCCGTGCGCTGCGATGGGGCCCGCGCCGACCGCCGCGCACCGGCGTGCGACACCTGCGGCGGGACGACGCCGTCGGGCCGGTGCGGCGGGCGCGGCGGCCGGGAGGGTCAGGAGGTCGGAGCGAGGGCCGCGTCGAGAGAGCCCACTTCGTCGATGGCGAGCTCCGCGGCGCCCACGAGGACCCCGTACCGCTGGGACGGACCCATGAGGCGCGGCACGTGCGGGATGCGGCCTTGGAGGCGCTCCTCGAGGCGCGGGACGAGCAGGTCGGCGGAGCCGCCGATCCCGCCGCCCAGGACGACGACGCCCGGGTCGAGGACCGCGGCGACGTTGGCGAGCGCGATGGCGAGCTCGTCGCTGATCTCGTCGACGAGGGCGAGGGCGGTGCGGTGCCCCTGACGGGCCAGCTCGAAGACGGTCGCCGCGGTGAGCGGCCCGGCGACGTCGTCGGCGAGGCCGACCTCGGCCGACCGGCGCGCGATCCCCTCGGCGCCGACGCGCGTCTCGATGTCGCCGAAGCCCGCGTACGTCTGGCGCAGGGAGTCGGTGCCCAGGAGCATGTAGCCGATCTCGCCGGCGGCCGCGGTGTGCCCCCGATACAGGCTTCCACCTGCGATGATGCCCGCGCCGATGCCGTTGCCGAGGTTGATCGCGACCATCGCCGAGGTCCCCCGCGCGTCGCCGTACCGGTGCTCGGCGATCGCGAGGGCGTTGGCGTCGTTCTCGGCGACGACGGGCAGGCCGCAGGCGCCGCGCAGCACCTTGGCCAGGCCGACCTGCCGCCAGCCCAGCACGGGTGCCCAGTCGACGACGCCGTCGGGCTTGACCACGCCGGGGACGCCGACACCGACGGCGATCACGCGCCGCCGGCGGGCGCGCGCCGCCTCCACGAGGGCGACCGCGACGTCGCGGACCTGGTCCAGGCGCTGGTGCGGCCCGGCGCCCTCGGGGACGGGCTCCTCGACGAGGCCGGTGACACCGCCGCGCAGGTCGACGAGGGCCCCGCGCGTGACCTGCGAGCCGATGTCGACGGCCGCGACGTAGGCGGCGCGCTCGTTGAACCGCACGACCATCGACGGCCGGCCGCGCCCGGTCGGCGCGGTGCCGACGTCCACGATGAGGCCGCGCTCGAGGAGCGAGGTGGTCAGCCGGTTCACGGTCGCCGGCGAGGCGCCGGTGCGGTCGACGAGCTCGGACCGAGGCAGCGGGCCCTCCGCGCGCAGGATGCGCAGGATGACGTCCCGGTTGTGCTGGGACATCGACGTCGCCGAGAGCGAGTGGTTGCGATCCACGTCACCTCCCGGCGCTGGTCGGACCCGTCGAGTGGACATTCTGCCGACTCGCGGCTCTACACTAACGCTCACGTTGAGCAAAAGTGGGAGCCATGACACTCGCAGACGCCGTCCTCCAGGCGGGTTGGACCGCCGCCGACCCGCACCCGGACGCCCCCGCGGCGCGGCGGGACCTGCTCGCCGACCCCGACGGTGACGGGCCCGTCGTCGGCATCGACGTCGGCGGGACCAAGATCCACGGCGCCGCCTGGACCTCGGGCGTGCCCGCCCTCGTGGAGTCGGCGACCTTCACCGACCCGGCCGGCGGCCCGGCCACGTTGGACCAGCTCGCGGACCTGGCGGCCGAGCTGTGCCAGGGGCGCCGCCCCTCGAGCGTCGTGCTGGGGCTGCCCGGCGTGCCGCAGGCGGACGGCACCCTCGCCCACGCCCCGAACCTGCCGGGCTGGGACGTGCTCGACGTACCCGCCGAGCTGCGCCGGCGCATCGGTGCGCCCGTGGTCATGGAGAACGACGTGGCGATGGCCGCGTGGGGCGAGCACCTGTGGGGCGGGGAGGCGGACCTGGCGTTCGTCGCCATCGGCACCGGCATCGGCGTCGGGACGGTGCAGGGCGGCCGGCTGGTCCGGGGCGCCGAGGGCAGCGCGGGCGAGGTGTTCGACCTCCCCCTCGTCACGGGGAGCGCCGTGCCGGACGCCCGTCAGCTCGAGGACCTCGCCTCCGGGCCGGGGCTCGAGCGCGAGTACGCGGCACGCTCCGGCGCGGTCGCGACCACGCGCGAGGTGCTCGACCGCCTGGGCGAGGACCCGGCGGCGGCGCAGGCGGTGGCCGCGGTGGCGGCCGCCGTCGCGCAGCTCGTGGTGTCGATCCGGTGCCTGCTCGACCCGGGCGTCGTCGTGCTCGGCGGCGGCCTGGGCACGCGCCCCGAGATCGTCGCCGCGGTGCGCCGCGAGCTGGACGACGTCGCCCCGCGCCCCGTGCGGATCCGGGCCAGCGTGCTGGGGCCGCGGGCCGCGACGGTGGGCGCGCTCGGCCGGGCCCGTGCCCGGGCGGCGGGCGGGTGGACCGAGGCCTGACGCCCGGGTTCCGCGGCTCGGGCTCCCGCGGGTCGGGCTTCCGCGTCGAGCGTGCCGGCCCCGTCAGGTGGTGACGGGGCCCCCGGCCGCGGCTGCGCGCCTGGCCCGCCAGCGCCGGCGGAAGGCGAGGATCCGCCACAGCGCCACGGCGATCGCCACGAGCACGACGATCACCAGGACCGGCAGCAGGATCGCGACGATGCTCACGGTCGCGGAGGTCGCGTCCTCGGCGGCGGAGACGAACGGCGCGCCGAGCCCGAACGTGCCGGCGTTGACGATGGGGCGGCTCAGCGCCTTGCCCGCGTGCACGGTCCCGGCGAGCGCGATGCCGATGACGACGCCGACCCACGGGTTCTCCCGCCACCAGTCGGACTGCTCGATCTGCTGGGCTCCGGAGGCCGCGGCGAAGACGACGCCGCCCATGAGCGGGCGGACGGCGGTCTGGATCGCGTCGCTCACGTGGTCGACGCCGGGCACCTTGTCGAAGACGACGTCGACGACGAGCAGGAGCATCCCCGCGCCGATCGCCCACCAGGACTGGATCCAGGCGAGGCTGTCGGGCAGCTCGAGCAGGTCGGTGAACCGTGCGAGCATCCCGACCAGCACGAACGGGATGAACGCGTTGAGCCCGGCCGCGGCGGACAGGCCGGCTCCGGTGAGCGCGGCGAGCATCGGCGCCTCCTTCCTGCCCCTCGCCCCAGGCTAGCCGGGCGGGGTCGGGGCGACCGGCGTCGTCGGGCGGGCCGGGCGTAGCAGCCGGGGCAGCGCGACGGCGACGACGAGCGCGACGCCCCACGCGACGGCGAGCCACCCGCCCGTGGCGCCGAGCGTGCCGTTGTGCTCCGGGAACGCGACGCAGCTGACGCCGAACCAGACCGCCGCGGTGCCCGCGGTGAGCGTGGGCAGGAGCCAGCCGCGCCGGACGAGCACGGCCAGGGCGGCGACCAGCACGGTCGCGAGCCCGAACGCGGCCTGCGCGGGCCAGTGGTCGAGGTTGTTGGTGACGTCGGCGGAGACGGTCGGGTCGCGGTAGTCGGCGATGCAGGCGCTGGCATAGGCGATCGCGGGCCAGATCCCCGCGACGACGACGACGAGGCCCGGCACGTCGCGGCCGCCCAACCGGCGCTGCGGGCTGGGCGGGAACGCAGGCCCTCCGGCGAGGGCCCGGACGCCCGCGACGAGCCCGACGGCGACCGCGACCGGCACGAGGTGCCCGAACGCGGGCGCGGCGAACGCGGCGAACGCGAGCGCAGCGGCGACCGTGAGGACCTGCTGCGCGGCGGCGTCGGACAGCGGGCGGAACGCGAGCACGAGCGTCGGGACCGCGAGCAGGACCGTGTAGAGGAGCCCCCAGCCGACCTCGATGAGGTACTCGTCGTAGAAGTCCTCGAGCGGGATGAGCGGGACGGTCAGGTCGATCGGCCCCATGAGCGCGATGCACCAGATGAGCACGCCGAAGACGGCGAGCGCGGGCGCGCCCGCCCGCGTGTACGGCGAGCGCCGGGTGGGCTCGAGCGACGGGGCAGGAGCGGGCTGCGCCTCGGGCTCGGGAACGGGCGTGGCGTCGGCCGGCGTGGGGGTGTCGGTCACGAAGAGCGATCTTGCCAGGGCGAGCCGCCGACGCCGACGCCTCACCCCTTCGCGTCGGCGTAGCTGCCGACCACCGAGACCGACAGGGCGAACTCCACGGGTGTCGCGCCGAACAGCAGCCGCCCCGCCTCGACGGCCGCGTCGCGGACGGCCTGCGCCACCTCGTCGGCCACGGCCTCGGGCGTGTGCACGATGACCTCGTCGTGCAGGAAGAACACCAGGTGCGGCCGGCCGTCGATCTCGCGCAGGCGACGACGCAGCGCCGCCATCCAGCACAGCGCCCACTCGGCCGCGGTCCCCTGGACGATGAAGTTCCTGGTGAACCGACCCCAGTCGCGCCGAGCGGACCGCGCGGCGCGCGCCTCGTCCGGGCCGGCGTCCTCGCGGCTCGCCGCCTCCACGGCGTCGTGCCACCACTGCCCGGGCGGCGGCGAGGACCGCCCCAGCCACGTCGAGACGACCTCGCCGCGCTCCCCCGCGCGCGCCGCCGCCTCGACCATCCCGATCGCACGCGGGAACGCCTTCTCCAGCCGCGGCATGAGCGCCGCGGACGCGCCCGTCGTCGAGCCGTACAGCGCGCCGAGCATCGCGACCTTCGCTTGCTTGCGGTCCGCGACGACGCCCGCCGCCACGACGCCGGCGTAGAGGTCGGCGTGCCGGCCGGCCTCCGCCATCGCCCGGTCGCCCGACATCGCCGCGAGCACGCGCGGCTCGAGCTGCGCGGCGTCGGCCACCACGAGCCGCCACCCAGGATCCGCGACGACCGCCCCGCGGATCGCCGCGGGGATCTGCAGGGCGCCGCTCCCGACGCTCGACCAGCGACCCGTGACCACGCCGCCGGGCAGGTACCTCGTGCGGAACCTGCCGCCCGAGACCCACGTGTCGAGCCACGCCCAGCCGTTCGCCGACCACAGCCGCGCGAGCCGCTTGTACTCGAGCAGGTGCTCTACTTCCGGGCCGCCGTGCTCGAGCAGCTCCCACTTCCGCGTGGTCGCGACCTCTATCCCCGCACGTCGCAGACCCTTGAGCAGCTCCGGCTGGCTGTCCAGGTCGAGGTCGGGCTGGCCGAGCAGCTCGCGCACACGCCTGCCGCAGTCCTCGAGCTTCTGCGGACGGCGACCCGGCGTGGGCCGCGGCCCGAGGAACTCCGTGAGGATCCTGTCGTGCTCCTCGGCGCTCCAGGGCAGCCCGTCGTGCGTCATCTCCTCCGCGATGAGCGCCCCCGACGACTCCGCCGCGAGGAGCAGCCGCAGCCGCCCCGGCGCGTCCGACCCGGCCACCGCGGCGAGCTGCCGCTCGAGCTCCCCCGCGGGGTCCGGCAGGACGGGCTGCGCGGGCTCGGGCGGGGCGACGTCGTCGAACAGCGTCGGCTCCGGCTCCGCCTCGTCCTCCTCCGGCCCGACGACGCGCGGCGCATCCCACGGCCCCTCCGGCGCCTCGCGCAGCGCGGACCCCGCGCACCGGGCGCTGCCGCGCAGGATGGCGTGGCACAGCCGCAGGTCGTGCGCGCGCTCGACGCGCACGCCCGCCGCGAGCAGGCCCGGGTACCGACGCGCCGTGTCGTCCCACACCCAGCGCGGGCGCAGCTCTCGCTCGGTCTCCGCGACCGCCTCGGCCAGCCGCTCCGCGGGGACGGCCTCCTCGCCCAGCACGACGCCGTCGTCGGCCCGCCGCTGCAGCAGCACCCACCCGGGGCGTGCGACGTCGTCGTGCAGCAGGACCAGCACGCCTCATCCTCCCGCGGGGCGCCGACACGGACGGCGGGACCCCCGACCCGGGGACCCCCGACCCGGCTGGAGCCCCCGACCCGGGGACCCCCGACCCGGACGGCGGGACCCTCAGCCGAAGCTGAGGAACAGGCCCCACAGGCCGGCCGCCGCGACCGCCGCGCCCACGAACATCCACGGCGGCTGCTCGTGCCCCTCCACCCAGTGCGCCACCGGCACCGAGATGAGCGCGGCGATCGCGGTGAGGGACTGCGCGACGCCGGGCTGCAGCGTGGTCAGCGCCCAGACCAGCGCGGTCACGCCCAGCACCGGGCCGACCAGCGCGTTCGCGCTCACCCAGAAGATCGGCGTGTCCGGCAGGCGCGAGCCCACCGCGCCCAGGTCCGCCGACGTCGGCACCTCCCCCGGCTCGAAGCCGCCCGCCTCCCCCAGGGCCGCCCGCGCACCCGACGACCGGCGCGCCATCAGCGCGACGACGCCCCACGCCAGCAGCGCGACGGCCGCGCCGCCGACGAGCCGGTCGAACGAGGCGGCGACCACGTGGTCGAGCGTCGTGCGCGCGGCGAGCTCCCCGCCGTCGGCCGACAACGCCACCGACGACGGCGCCTCCCCCGCGCGCATGTCGAGCAGCGCCTTGCGGGTGACCGCGAGGCCGAGGCCCTGCCCCAGCGCGGCGAGCGCCGCGGTCGCGAGCCCCAGGCCGAGCCGCGACGGCCGGCCCGCGAGCCGCACGTACGGGACCAGGCCGGCGACGACGCCGACGAGGATCACCAGGCAGGCGACCGTCTGCTCCAGGGGCGGCGCGTCGTCGAACCACCACCACGCCGCCCCGGCCGCGACGAACGCGGCCGACGTCTCCACCAGCAGCGACGCCAAGGGCGCCCCGAGCAGCGGCAGCGCGCGGAAGAGCGCCACGCCGCCCACGCCCAGGCCGAGCGCGCCCGCGAGCACGAGCAGGCCCGCCCGGCTGCCGACGCCGGAGCCGAGCGCCAGCGTCGCGATCCCGAGCACGCCGACCGCGACGGCCAGCCGCAGCGCGTTCGCGCGGACCATGCCGACGAGCCGGATCGCCCGGCGCGCCACCACCGACGTGACGCCGAACAGCAGCGCGGAGAGGAGGCCGCCGGTCATCCCCTGATCATGCCCCGCCTAGGTGCCGCTCCGGGCGGGATCTGGTCCCACGCGGAGCCACCGCCCGAGACGAACCGCCTCATCCGCCCGGGCGCCCGACGCCGTCGGGCCAGGCCGCCGCGCCGTCGCCGCCCACGCCGTCGGCACCCTCGCCGTCGGCGCCCGCGCCGTCGGCCACCGCGAACGCCTCCTGGAGCAGCCGGGCCACGAGCTCGCTCGCCGCGTCCGGGGTGACCCGCGGCAGGGCCTGCCGGTTGTGCAGCATCGCGGGCGGGGTGTCGCACATGCCGATGCAGTTGGCCCACTCGAGCGTGAACAGGCCGTCCGGCGTCGTCTCCCCGAACGCGATGCCGAGCTCGTTCTCCAGCCGCTCGCGGATCGCGCCCATGCCCGCCATCGCGCACGAGATCGTGCGGCACAGGTGGAGCACGTGCGTGCCCGTCGGGCGGGTGTCGAGGAAGTGGTAGAAGGTCACGACCCCCTGGACGTCGACCGGCGGGATACCCAGCCGGTCGGCGACCACCTGCATCGCCACGTCGCTGATCTGACGCCGCTGCTGGCGCAGCTCCTGCAGGATCGGGATGAGGGCCGCGCGGTCGTCGCCGTAGCGGGCGACGAGCTCGTCGATCGCCGCCACGAGGTCGCCGTGGGTGGCCAGGACGTCGGCCGGGACGCTCATCGCGCGCTCCTTCCCGACTCGGGGGTCGCCGCGATCCAGGTACCCCGCGGCGTGTAGGACGTGTGCAGCAGGTGGTGGCTGGTGTCGCCGTTCGGCCCCTCGGTGAGGAACTCCGAGTACAGCCGCAGCACCGCGGGGTTCTCGTGGCTCTTGCGCACCCGGCCGGTCTCGCCGTACCGGGCGTCCTCGCCGTAGATCGCCTGCGCGCGTGCCCTGCGGATCTCCAGGCTCGTCGGGATCGGCTGCCCGCCGCCGCCGAGGCAGCCGCCCGGGCAGGCCATGAACTCGATGAAGTGGCACTCGCTGAACCTGCCGCCGGCCAGGACGTCGTCGAGCACGCGGCGCGCGTTCGCGGTCCCGTGCACGACGGCGAGCTTGAGCGTCACGCCGCCCAGCCAGTCCCAGCTCGGCACCAGGTCGCGGAGCAGGCCGGGCACGGGGCCGATGTCCTCGGGGAACGTGAACTCCGCGTAGCGGGTCTCCTCGAAGCCGCGGACGGCCGTGATGTCAGCGTGCGCGAACAGGTCCTCGACCTTGCGCGGCGTGACCAGCTCGATCACGGTGCGCAGCGCCGCCTCCATGACGCCGCCGGTGGCGCCGAAGATCACGCCCGAGCCCGACGCCGTCCCGAACGGGTCGTCGAAGTCGCTGTCCGGCATCTCCGACAGGTGGATGCCGGTCTCGCGGATCATCCGGGCCAGCTCGCGCGTGGTGAGCGAGACGTCGACGTCCTGGAAGCCGGACGCGTTCATCTCCGGCCGCTGGGCCTCGAACTTCTTCGCCGTGCACGGCATGAGGGACACCGACACGACGTCGGCCGGGTCGACGCCGGCGCGCTCGGCGTACCAGGTCTTGATGAGCGCGCCGAACATCTGCTGCGGGCTCTTGCACGTGGACAGGTGGGGCAGCAGCTGCGGGTACTGGTGCTCGATGAACGTGATCCAGCCCGGCGAGCAGGACGTGAACATCGGCACCGGCGTGCTGTGGTCCCCGCGCACGAGGTTGTCGTAGAGCCGGACCAGCAGCTCCGTGCCCTCCTCGATGATCGTCAGGTCCGCGCTGAAGTTGGTGTCGAAGACCTTGTCGAACCCGATCTCGCGCAGGGCCGAGTTCAGCTGCCAGGTGACCGGGGTCCCCGGCGGCATGCCGAACTCCTCGCCCATCGCGGCGCGCGGTGCGGGCGCCGTCTGGATGACCACGTGCTTGGTCGGGTCCTCGATCGCGTGCCAGACGGCGTCGGTGTCGTCGACCTCCTGCAGCGCGCCCGTCGGGCACCTGTTGATGCACTGGCCGCAGCTGATGCAGCCGACCTCGCTGATCGGCAGCGTCAGGTAGGGCGACATGGTCGTGGAGTCGCCGCGCCCGATGACGCCGAGCGCGCCCACGCCCTGCAGGCTCGCGCACGTGCGGATGCACCGCAGGCAGTGCACGCACTTGTTCATGTCGCGGCGGATCGCGGGGCCGACGAGGTCGAACAGCCGCGTCGGCTCGGTGCGCTGCCCGAACCGGAAGTGGTCCGAGCCGTACTCCTCCGCCAGGTCCTGCAGCTCGCAGTTGCCGTTGCGCCCGCAGGTCTGACAGCTGCCGCAGTGCTCGGCGAGCATGAGGTCGACGATCGTCTGGCGCGCCTGGCGCACGCGGCGGCTGTAGGTGCGGATCTCGATCGGCGTCGTGATCGGGTACGCGCAGGACGCCTGCAGGGCCCGCTGCCCGGCGACCTCGACGACGCAGATCCGGCACACGCCGACGTCAGGCAGGTCGGGGTGGTGGCACAGCGTCGGGATGCGGCGGTTCGCCTTCTGCGCCGCCTCGAGGATCGTGGCGCCGACCGGCACCTCGACCTCGTGGCCGTCGACCGTGACGGTGACGGTGGTGCTGGTGACCTCGGGGCCGCCCGGCATGCCGGGGGTGCCCAGGGAGATGGCGGTCATCGCGCACCTGCCGGGATGTGGCCGAGGACCTCGGACCGGTAGTTGTCGATGATCGAGAGGAGCACGTTCGGGGCGGCCTGCCCCAGCCCGCACTTGGACGCGATCTGCATGGTCTGGCCCAGGCTCACCATGTCCTCCAGCTGACGGAGCGTGAGCTCGCCGCGGCGCAGCGCCCGGATGCCCTCGAGCAGCTTGATGTTGCCGACCCGGCACGGAGTGCACTGCCCGCAGGACTCGTTCACGAAGAACCACTGCAGGTTCTCGGCCACCTCGAGCAGGTCGCGCCACGGCCCGACGACGATGACCGCACCTCCCGTGGACACGTCCTCGTAGGAGATGGCCCGGTCGAAGTCGCGCGCCGGCACGCACGTGCCGGCCGCGCCGCCGACGATCGCGGCCTTCGCCTCCCCGCCGCCGGCGGCCTCGAGCACCTCCCGGATGCTCACGCCGAGGGGGAACTCGTACACGCCCGGCCGCTCGACGTCGCCCGAGACGCTGAGCAGCTTCGGGCCTGTGGAGCGGTCGGTGCCGATGTGGGCGAACCAGTCGGCGCCACGGGCGAGGATCGCGGCCGCCCACGCGAACGTCTCGACGTTGTTCACCACGGTGGGGGCGCCGCGGAAGCCGGACACCACGGGGAACGGTGGCCGGTTGCGCGGCTCGCCGCGCCGGCCCTCGAGGCTCTCGATGAGCGCCGTCTCCTCGCCGCACACGTACGCGCCCGAGCCCAGGTGGACCCGGATGTCGAAGGAGAACCCCGAGCCGAGGACGTCCTCGCCGAGCAGACCCTCCGCGCGCCGCCGCGCGAGGCACGCCTCGAGGTCCTCGAGCAGGTAGACGTACTCGCCGCGCAGGTAGCAGATGCCCTCGCTCGAGCCGATCGCGTACCCCGCGATCGTCATCCCCTCGAAGACCAGGTCCGGCAGCTCCGCGAGGAGCACGCGGTCCTTGAAGGTGCCGGGCTCCCCCTCGTCGGCGTTGCAGACGACGTACCGGACGCCGTCGGGCGCGGGCGCGTTCGCGGCCAGCTCCCACTTGCGACCGGTCGGGAACCCGGCGCCGCCCCGGCCCTTCATGCCGGACTCGGCGACGGTGGCCACGACGCCGGCGGGGTCCAGTGCCAGTGCCGCCCGGAGCCCGCGCTCGGGCTCGATCGTGGCCAGGGTCATCGGTGTGCGGACGCTCATCGGCGTCACCCCCGTGGTTCGGCGGTCACGCGCCACCCACGCGACCCTGTGGCGCGCACCTCGAACGTACGGCGGCGGCGCCGTCCCGCGCCTGGGCCCTTCGGCCCTGGCACCCCCTCCCTCGCCGAGATCGAGAGTTTGCGGCGAGTTCGAGAGGTGCACCCTCTCGAACTCGCCGCAAACTCTCGAAGTCGCGGTGGGTGGGTGAGTGGGTGGGTGGGTCAGTGGGGTCAGCGGCGGGCGGCGTCCTCGTGGACGACGAGGAAGAGCGAGTACGGGACGCCGTCGGGGTCCGGCGGCCGGTCGGCGAACTCCTGGAGCAGGTCGGACAGCCGGCGGATGAGCTCCTCGTAGCCCGCGCGGTCCAGGCGCAGACCGAGCCGGCTCGTCTCGACGGTGTCCGGGTCGGCCTCCGCCAGCTCCTCGAGGAACGTCTCGACGAGGACCCGCCGACCGCTCGGCCCGAGCGGCGTCCGCCACGACTTCTTCGTCGCCAGGTACGGCACCTCGCGCGAGCCGCGCGGGCCCCGACGCTCGGGCTGCGGCTCGAGGAAGCCGCGCTCCACCAGGGTCTGCACGTGGTGGTACACGGTCCCCGGGTCCTTGCCGAGGCGCGAGGCGATCTCCTTGTTCGTCAGCGCCTGGTCCAGGCACAGCCGGAGGATCCGGATGCGGACGACCGACGCGAGCGCGCGTGCATCGGCGTCGACCTCCCGCTCGCGCTCGCCCGGGGCGTCGCGGACGGTGGCCCCGGCCGCGCGCCCGCCCCCCGACCGCCGTCCCGACCGGTCTGCCACCATGCCGCGATCATACCGATTGACATTCCCAAATCAGTGCCGCCATGCTGGGCGCGTGACGAGCACTCCCCTCGGCGAGACCGCGCCCGCCCCTGCCCGACGCCGGTCGCTCGCCTTCCACCGCAACTTCCGTCAGCTCTGGATCGGCGACGCGCTCGGCCAGCTCGGCGCGCAGCTCACGCTCATCGCGCTGCCGGTGTACGCCGTGGACACGCTTCACGCGACCGAGCTCGAGATGGGCGCCCTCACCGCCGCCGAGACCATCGCCTTCCCCGCCATCGGGCTGCTCGTCGGCGCGTGGGTGGACCGCATGCACAAGCGGCGCACCCTCGTCGTCGCCGACCTCGTCCGCGCAGCCGCGCTCGCCGTCGTCGTCGTCGCGGGCCTGACCGGCCACGGCTCGATCCCGCTGCTGCTCGGCGTCGCCGTGGTGCTCAGCTGCGCGACGGTCTTCTTCGACGTCGCCCACCAGAGCTACGTGCCCGGGCTCGTCGGGCTCGACCGCATCTCCGAGGGCAACTCCAAGCTCCAGGCGACGCAGTCCGTCGCGATCGCCGTCGGCCCCGGCCTCGGCGGCCAGCTGCTGCGCGTCGTCACCGCACCCGCCCTCGTCGGCGTCACGGTGGTGACGTACCTCGTCTCCGCGCTGTTCGTCGGCCGGATCCGGCACGACGAGGAGATCCCGCCCCGCGCCCCGGGCCGCTCGCTGCGGCACGACATCGCCGAGGGCCTGCGGTTCGTCGTCGGGCAGCCGCTGCTGCGCCGCATCGTGGCGACCACCGGCATCAGCAACGTGTTCGGCTCGATGACCAGCGCGCTCATCGTCATCTACGCCCTGCGCATCCTCGGCCTCGAGGAGGCCGGCCTGGGCGCGGTGCTCTCCGCGGGCGCGGTCGGCGGCATCGTCGGCGCGCTGCTGGCGGACCGGGCCACGCGCCTCGTCGGCGAGGGGCGGGCGATCGCGTTCTCCGCCGTCGGCTGGGTGCTCCCGTACGCGCTCACGCCGCTCGCCCTGCCCCTGTCGGAGGCGGGCGTCCCGGTGGCGGTCGTGCTGATCACGGGCCAGGCGCTCGCGACCTTCTGCGTCGTCGTCTACAACGTCGCGCAGGTCTCGTTCCGGCAGCGGCTGTGCCCGCCCGCCCTGCTCGGTCGGATGAACGCGTCGGTGCGGTTCATCGTGTGGGGCGGCATGCCCCTCGGCGGGCTGCTCGGCGGCCTGCTCGGCACGCACCTCGGCGTCGTGCCCACCCTGTGGGTCTCCGTCGCCGGGACCGCGCTCGCCGTCCTGCCGGTGCTGGTCTCCCCGCTCGCGCGGATGCGCGACCTGCCCACGGGCGTGGCGCGGGAGGAGAGCGCTCAGACCTTGTAGGTCACCACGAGCGGGGCGTGGTCGCTCCACCGCTCCGCGTACGACGGCGCCCGGTCCACCTGGGCCTCGATCGCGGCGGCGGCCAGGGCGGGCGAGGCGACCTGGTAGTCGATGCGCCACCCGGCGTCGTTGTCGAACGCCTTCCCGCGCCACGACCACCACGTGTACGGGCCCGGCCCCGGACCCGCGAGGCGCCGCTGCACGTCCACCCAGCCCAGCTCGGTGAACCACGTGGTGAGGTAGGCGCGCTCCTCGGGCAGGCAGCCGGCCGCGCCGCGGTTGCCCTTCCAGTTCTTCAGGTCGTCGTCGGTGTGCGCGATGTTCAGGTCCCCGCCGACGACGGCGCGCGCCCCCTCCGCGCCCAGCTCCCGCAGGCGCGCGGTCACCAGGTCGAGGAACGCGTACTTCTCGTCCATCGACGGCGTGCCGACCGTGCCGCTGTGCACGTAGGTCGACACGACGGTGAGCGACTCGCCGTCGGGCAGCTCGAGGTCCGCCTCGACCCAGCGGCCGGTGTTGGTCACCACGCCGTCGGGACCGAGGCCGACGCGCACCGCGGAGACGGGCACCCGCGACGCGATCGCCACGCCCGCGCGGCCCTTGACCGCGCACTCGGCGTGCGCGAGGTGCCACTCGCGGGGGTCGAGGTGGTCGCGCAGGTGCTCGTCGCCCGCGCGCGTCTCCTGCAGCAGCAGGACGTCGGGGCGGCGGGCGTCGAGCCAGGCACCCATGCCGCGGCGGAACGCCGCACGGATGCCGTTGACGTTGGCGGTCGCGATGAGCACCCGAGCATTCTCGGCCACCGCGCCCGGTGCCCCGGACCGCCCGAGCGGAGCGCCGTGGCGCCATGGCGCTCCACCCGGGCCGGAAGGTCACGCAGTCGTCGGCACCTCGCGGCCCTCGTAGGCGGCGCGGATCGCGTGGATGTCGAGCTTCTGCTGGCTCAGCATGCACGCCAGCGCCCGCTGCCCGGCCTCGCTCGGCTCGAGGGTGAGGTCGTCGACCCCGGCGGGGACGACCTGCCACGAGACGCCGAACCGGTCCTTGAGCCAGCCGCACTCGCTCGGCTCGCCACCGCCCGCCTGCAGGGCCTCCCAGTAGCGGTCGACCTCCTCCTGCGTGGCGCACTCGAGCACGAACGAGAACGCCTCGTCGAGCGTGAAGTACGGGCCGGCGTTGAGGAGCGTCACCCGGTGCCCGTCGAGCTCGATCTCGACGACGAACGCCGCCCCCTCCTCCACGCCCGGCACGCCGGCGGGTGCGCGGCGGACGGTGAGGATGCGCGAGTTCGGGACGATCGACGTCCAGAACTCGGCGGCCTCCTCGGCCTGGTTCTCGAACCACAGGTGCGTGTGCACGATGCCCATGGCGGTCTCCTCCGGTGGTGCGGACGCGCCTGTCACCCGTACCGACCGACGTGGGCCGCCGGACTCATCGGGCACCGCGCCCGCGGGTCAGCGGAGGCGGGCCTCGGCGGCCTCCACGACGTTCGCCAGGAGCATCGCGCGGGTCATCGGCCCGACGCCGCCCGGGTTCGGCGACAGCCAGCCCGCGACCTCGGCCACGGCCGGGTCGACGTCGCCCACGAGGCGCGTCTTCCCGGTCGCCTCGTCGACCTGCCGCGAGACGCCGACGTCGAGCACGATCGCGCCGGGCGCCACGTCCTCGGCCCGCACGATCCCCGGCACGCCCGCCGCGGCGACGATGACGTCGGCGCGGCGCAGGTGGGCGCCGAGGTCGCGCGTCCCGGTGTGCGTGAGCGTCACCGTGGCGTTGTGCTCGCGCCTGGTGAGCAGCAGCCCGATCGAGCGGCCCACGGTCGTGCCGCGCCCGACGACGACCACGTGCTTGCCCGCGACCGACAGCCCGTACCGCGCGAGCAGCTCGAGGCAGCCGCGCGGCGTGCACGGCAGCGGCGAGGTGATGGGCTCGTTGACGCGCAGCACGAGGCGCCCGAGGTTCGTCGGGTGCAGGCCGTCGGCGTCCTTAGCCGGGTCGATCCGCTCGAGCAGCGGGCCGGGGTCGATCCCGCCCGGGAGCGGGAGCTGGACGATGTAGCCGGTGCAGCGCGAGTCGCGGTTGAGCCGGTCGACGGCGGCCTGCACCTGGGCGAGCGTCGCGTCCGCGGGCAGGTCCTCGCGGATGGAGTCGATGCCCACCTCGGCGCAGTCGCGGTGCTTGCCGGCCACGTAGGCGTGCGAGCCCGGGTCGTCGCCCACGAGGACGGTGCCCAGGCCCGGCACGACGCCGCGGCGCCGCAGCGCCGCCACCCGCTCCGCGAGCTCGGCCTTGATGGTCGCGGCGACGGCCTTGCCGTCGAGGACCTGCGCGGTCACTGCTGCAGCCCCGGGTAGAGCGGGAACTGCGCGGTGAGGCGGGCGACCCGCGCGCGGAGGGCGTCGACGTCGGCGCCGGCACCCTGGATCAGCGCGGTGGCGATGATGTCGGCGACCTCGCGGAACTCGGCCTCGCCGAAGCCGCGGGTCGCGAGCGCCGGGGTGCCGATGCGCAGGCCGGACGTGACGCGCGGCGGGCGCGGGTCGAACGGCACGGCGTTGCGGTTGACGGTGATGCCGGCGTCGTGCAGCAGGTCCTCGGCCTGCTGGCCGTCGAGCGGCGACTCGCGCAGGTCCACGAGGACCAGGTGCACGTCGGTGCCGCCGGTGAGCACCGAGACGCCCGCGGCCGCGACGTCCGGGGCGGAGAGACGCTCGGCGAGGATCTGCGCGCCGGCCAGCGTGCGCTCCTGGCGGTCGCGGAACTCCGGGGTGCCGGCGATCTTGAAGGCCGTGGCCTTGGCCGCGACGACGTGCATGAGCGGGCCGCCCTGCTGGCCCGGGAACACCGCGGAGTCGATCTTCTTCGCGTGCTCCTCCGTGCACAGGATGAAGCCCGACCGGGGGCCGCCGATCGTCTTGTGCACGGTGGACGAGACGACGTCGGCGTGCGGCACGGGGCTCGGGTGCAGGCCCGCGGCCACGAGGCCGGCGAAGTGCGCCATGTCCACCCACAGCGCGGCACCGACCTCGTCGGCGATCTCGCGGAAGGCGGCGAAGTCGAGGTGGCGCGGGTAGGCGGACCAGCCGGCGATGATGACGCGCGGCCTCGCCTCGAGCGCCTTGGCCCGCACGACGTCCATGTCGATCCGGAAGGTCTGCGGGTCGACGCCGTACGCGGCGACGTCGTACAGCCGGCCGGAGAAGTTGATCTTCATGCCGTGCGTGAGGTGGCCGCCGTGGGCCAGCTCGAGGCCGAGGATCGTGTCGCCCGGGGTGGCCAGCGCGTGCAGGACGGCGGCGTTCGCCTGCGCGCCCGCGTGCGGCTGGACGTTCGCGTGCTCGGCACCGAACAGCGCCTTGGCGCGCGCGATCGCGAGGTTCTCCGCGACGTCGACGTACTCGCAGCCGCCGTAGTACCGCTTGCCGGGGTACCCCTCGGCGTACTTGTTCGTCAGCACCGAGCCCTGCGACTGCAGCACGGCGCGGGGCACGAAGTTCTCGCTCGCGATCATCTCGAGCGTCTCGCGCTGGCGGCCCAGCTCGAGCTCGAGGACCTCGGCGATCTCGGGGTCGACCTCGGCGAGCGGCGCGTCGAGCAGCCGGTCGCGGGACGGGGCGGCGTCGGGGGTGGAGGTCATCTCTCTCCTCGCGGATCAGCAGTGCGAGCACCGGGCGCGCACCTGGTGGGCGACCCGGGGCCCAGGCGTACGACCCCTCGTCAGCTGCTGCGTCGCTCCCCGGTGGTTCCCCACCTGATTCCGCCAGTCGCGACCCTGCTCAGGCTACCAACGCCCGACGCCGCTGCGTCGCCCCATTTCCCTCGCGTCGCCTCTCGCGGCGCCGCACCCGCCTGCCGCCCGGCCGGTCCGCACCCCCGCCGCGCACCGGCCCGCCCGCCGGGGCCATGACCGCGCGACACCCGGCTCGCTAGGGTTCGTCCCGTGGTGACCCGACGATCACGCGGGCGATGAACACGCTCGTCGCCGCGCTTCTCGGACTGCGGGTGGCCGACCTCCCGCCGATCCCTGGCGTGCTCCCGCTGGACGGCGACGACCTCCCGCCGGGCCGCGACCCGCACGTCCTGGTCATCCGCGCCCCCGCGCCGCACCACCTCGTGCGGCTCCAGCGCCTGCACGCGCGCTACCCCGACGCCGCCGCGGTCGCCGTCGTGGCCGGGGACGAGGGCGAGGTGCGCCGGGCGCTGGCCGAGACGCCGGGGCTCCCGGGCGACCTGCAGGTCGTCCCCCCGGGCGCGGACCTCGTCGGGCCCGTGCGCGAGGCCGCCGAGCGCACCGCCCGACGCCGGCACGAGCGCGTCATGGGCGCCCCCGCCCCCGCGCTCCCCGCCACGGCCGCGCCCGTTCCCCCGGAGGAGCGACCCCCGGTGGCGGGGCTGGCCGCGGCGCTGGACCGCGCGCCCATCGGCGTCCTGCTCGCCTCCCCGACCGGCGAGGCGCTCGAGTGGAACGCGCGCGCCGCCGCGATCCTCGGCCTCACCGCCGCCGACGAGGGCGTGCCCGTGCCGCGCCTGTTCGCGCTCTCCCGCGCGGTCGAGGAGGTCATCGCGCGGGCGGGCACCGAGCTGGGCTTCGGGCCCACGGTGACGAGCGCCGCCTCGCGGCACCCGGCGGTCGCGGTCGAGATCACCGCGGCCGCGAACGAGCTCCCCGACGGCCGGCCGGCGGTCCTGCTGCTCCTCGTCGACGTCACCGGCCGGCACGCCGCCGAGGCCGCGCGGGACGCCCTGCAGGCGCGCCTCGCCGTCGTGCGCCGCGCCCAGGAGTTCCTGCTGCGCGCCTCGGAGGTGCTCGCGGGCGCCACCGACTACGCCGACACGCTCACCCAGCTCGCGAAGGTCGCCGTGCCGACCCTCGGCGACATGTGCGTCATCGACGTCGTCGAGGGCACGCGCGTGCAGCGCCGCGCGGTCGCGCACGCCGACCCGCGCTACCAGCCGCTCGCCGACCGCCTGCGCGAGTTCGCCCCGCAGCTCGCGGGGACGCACCCCGTGTCGGTCGCGGCGCGCCTGGGCAGCACGCGGTGGAGCCCGGACCCCACCGAGGAGGAGCTGCGCGCCGCGACGGTGAGCGAGGAGCACTACCGGCTCGTCACGCAGCTCGACTACTCCGGGTACATCGCGGTGCCGCTGCGGGCCGACGGCGAGGTGCTGGGCGTCCTCACGGTCGTCTCGTGCGGGGCGCACCGGTTCGGGCCCGACGACGTCATGCTCGTCGAGGACGTCGCGGCGCGGGTCGCGGTCGTGGTCGCCAAGGCGCGCCGGTACGACCGCGAGCACGGGATCTCCGTCGCGCTGCAGCGCAGCATGCTCACCGCGCTGCCGGACCTGTCCCCGTGGGCGGCGGCCGCGCGGTACGTGCCGGCGGCCGGTGACGCCCAGGTCGGCGGCGACTGGTACGACGCGTTCCGCACCCCGTCCGGGCGGCCGGTGCTCGTGGTGGGCGACGTCGTCGGGCACGACCTCGAAGCCGCGGCGGCGATGGGCCAGCTGCGCAGCGCGCTGCGGGCGCTGGCCTGGTCGACGGGCGGCGCGTCCCCGGCGGCGATGCTCACGCTCCTCGAGGCGATGGCGACCGGCCTCGGCGTCACGGACTTCGTGACCGTGGTCGTCGCGACGCTCGAGGAGACCTCCGACGGCACGCGCGTGCGCTGGTCGTGCGCGGGGCACCCGCCCCCGGTCGTCGTGCACGCGGACGGCACCGCGGCGACCCTGCCCGAGCCCGGTGACCCGGTGCTCGCCGCGGCCGAGCCCGGCCCCCGGCACGACCACGCCGTCCACCTGCCGCCCGGGTCGACCCTCGTGCTGTACACCGACGGGCTCGTCGAGCGGCGCGACCGCGACGCGGCCACGGGCATCGCCGAGCTCGTCGTCGAGGCGCGCGCGCTCGCGGGCGAGCCGGTCGAGGCGATGTGCGACGCGCTCGTCGCGCGCCTCGCGCCGCACGCGGAGGACGACGTCGCGCTGCTGGCCGTGCGCGTCCCCGGGTGAGCGACCGGTCGGCGGCCTCGCTCCCGCGCGCGGCGCCGGCCCGGGTCAGCGGTTCTTGAAGTAGCGGAACAGGTGGCGCTCGCGCGTGGTGGCGACGCCGAGCAGCGCGCCGAGGAGCGCGGCGGCCGCGGCCGCGAGCAGCGTGCGGGCGCCGAGGAGGAAGGCCCAGTCGCTCGGGTCGGGGTTGCCGTCGGTCGCCGCGTACGCGACGGCGGCCGCGCCGACGGCGACGCCCGCGGCGGCCCACGCGGCGGCCTCGAGCGCGTGCTGCCAGGCCAGGTAGGGCTTGCGGACGCGCGCGTGCAGGGCCGAGGCGAGCTCGAGGCGGCGCATGCGCACGGCCAGGTAGCCGAGCACGAGTCCGACGGCGGCGGCCGCAGCCGGGGCGACGGCGGTGGGGCGCCGCGCGAGCAGGCGCGCGGTGTCGTAGGAGGCGCCGTGCGCGGCGTTGAGGCGGCTGATGCCGGCCTGCTCGCCCTTCGCGGGGATCAGCGCGAGGCTGACCAGGGAGGCGGCGTCGAGGTCGTCGGGCCAGACCTGGACCCAGCACTGGTCGAAGACGCCGGTGGGCGCGACCGGGGCGAGGGCGGCGTAGCCCAGGGTGCGGGCGCGGCCGTCGTCGGGCCAGGTGTAGACGCCCGCGGTGGCGGCGACCCCCGTGGCCGTGGCGACGTCGCGGCCGGGCCGGGCGCCGACGGTGTCGGCGAGGTCGCGGGCGTACCAGAGGCCCCCGGCGGCGGGGCCGGCGTCGGCGGCCTGCGGCTGGGTGCCGATCTCGGCGAGCAGGTCGACCAGGCCCGGGGTGGCCTCCCAGACGGTGAGCCGTGCCGAGGGCATAGCCAGCGCGCGGACGGGCTCGCCGTGGCGCAGGGCCCCGGCCGCGACGACACCGGTGGCCTGCGCGAGCGCGTGGCAGCGGGCGCCGTCGACGCCCTCGACCGCGTCGAGGACCTGGACCGCCGCGCCGCTCTGCCGGTACTCCGCGGCGCCGCGCAGGACGTCGACGGCGGCGCGCACGTCGGCGACGGCGAGGGCGCCGACGACGGCGGCGAACGCGAGCGCCAGGCCCGCGGCCCGGGTGGTGCCGGCGGCGAGGTCCCGGGCCGCCTCCGAGGCGACGGACCGCGCGCGCATCACGCCTCCCCCGGGTCGGCGCCGTCGGGGTCGGCGCCGTCCGGGTCGGGCGCCGCGACGAGGGCACCCGCGTGGTCGGCGAGGTCGACCACGCGGGTGCACGCGTCGCGGGTGTGCGGGTCGTGGGTCGCGACGACGACGATCGTGTGGTCCTGGGCGATGCCCGCCAGGACCGCGTTGACCGTCGCCGCCGTGGTGAGGTCGAGCTGCGCGGTCGGCTCGTCGACGAGCAGCAGGTCCGCGGCGGTCGCCACCGCGCGGGCGAGCATGAGGCGCTGCGCCTCGCCGCCGGACAGCGCCCGGAACTGCCGGTCCGCGACGGCCGCGAGCGCGAAGCGGTCGAGGATCTCGGTCCCCCTCGCCTCGGCCTCCCGCCGCGTCAGCCCACGGGCCAGCAGGGGCAGCACGACGTGGTCCAGCGCTGTGCGGCGCGCCACCCCGTGCGGGTTCTGCAGCACCCAGCCCACGTGCTCGATCCCGACGCGCTCCACGGTGCCCTCGGTCGGGGCGACCCAGCCGGCGAGGATCGACAGCAGCGTGGACTTGCCCGACCCGGACGGGCCGACGAGGGCCACGACCTCGCCGGGGACCAGGTCGAGGTCCAGGTGCGTGAAGAGCGGCGGCGCCGGGGGGAACGCGTGCGCGAGGCCCCGGGCCCGCACGAGCGGACCGCTCACCCGCACTCCAGGCCCTCGTGCTCCAGCAGCACCCGGTCCGGCACCGGGCCGTCCACCTGCACCAGCGTCTGCCCCAGCGCGGAGGCGACGACGAGCACCGGCAGGACCGCGCCGTCGTCGGCGGCGACGCACCCCGCGCTGCCGGTCAGCCCGAAGACGGCCGCGGGCGGCACGACGGCGACGGGTACCGGCGCGGCCAGCGCCAGGTCGAGCTCGATCGTCCCGGCCCCCTCCTCCTGCGCCCACCGCAGCATCGCGGACCCCTCGACCGCGGCGAGGAACGCGGGGTCGGTGACCGTGCGGTCCGGGTTCACGGGCGCGGTGACGCCCTCGAACCGGGCGACCATGCCGTCGAGCGGGTCCGTGCCGGCGATCTCCACGGCCAGCACGCCGCCGCCCACCGTGGCGACCTCGCCGCCGTCGAACAGGTCGCCGACCGCGACCTCGCACGCCGACACGGTCACCTCGGGCGCGGGCAGCCACACGACGTCCGACACCGCGAGCGCACCCGACGGGCGCGCGACGCCGATCCCGGCCAGCAGGGCCCGCACCGCCGCGCGCGTGCCCGCGCCGTACACGCCGTCGACGGTCACCGCGTGGCCCAGGCGGGCGAGCTCGGCCTGCAGGTCCGTCACGTCCTGCCCGCGCGCGCCGACGTCCAGGTCCCGCCACAGCGGCGCCGCGGTCGCCAGCGCGAGCACGGGCCGGTCGTCCAGCACCAGCGGGCTCGACCCGGACGCGATGGCCGCCCCCGGCACGCACGCGGACGAGCGCACCCGCCCCGCCGCGCCCAGCGTCAGCGTCGTCGGCTCCGCCAGCCGCGGCGTCCCCTGGGCGTGCCGCAGCCCGTCGTAGGTCTCCAGGGAGACGGGCGCGACCCGGGCGCCGTCGGGTGCGGCGACCGACGACGGCACGCCCTCGTCCAGGAGCACCGCGCCCGCGGCCACGCCCGCCGCGACGAGCGCGACGGCGACGACGCCGACCGTCGCCGCCGCCACGGCGCCGCGGCGACGTCCGCCGGTCACCGACCGACCTCGTGCATCATGTCGTCGGTCAGCTCGATCACGACGTCGCTCGTGTCCTCCCAGTCGCCCTCCGGCGGCGGGGACCCCTGGGCGACCGCCCACGGGTCGATCCGGCACTCGCTCGCGAACGAGCGGTCCTCGCGCATCGCGGCCTCGATCTCCTCGCCGGTCATGCCGCGCGCCTCGTCGAGGCCGACGCGCTCCGCGCACCGCACGAGGGCCTCGTGGTAGTCCCAGCCCTCGGGGTTGTTGCGCATGTCCCAGTAGAAGGCCTCGACGTGGACCAGCCGGTCCATGCACTCGCGCTCGGCGGCCGTGAGCGCGGCGTCCACCTCGGGGTGGTCGAGGTCGTGCCCGCCCCAGACGTCGGGGTCGGCCCAGATCTCGATCTCGTCGCCGCGCACCTCCGACCTGAAGCCGCGCTCGGCGAGGCACCCCGGGATCGGCTCGCGCAGCTGGGCGTACTCGGCGTCGGAGACCCAGTAGTCCTCGAGGATCCGCCGCTCCTCGTCGGTCAGCACGCCGCTGGCCAGGACCTGGTCGATCTGGGCCCTCCACACGGCGTCGACCTCGACCGCCGGCTCGGCGTCCCGGGCGCACCCGCCCAGGAGCACCGCGGCGACGGCCGTGCCTGCGGCGATCACTCGTCTCACGCCCTCGAAGACGCAGGTCGGCGCGGCGAGGTTGCGTCAGCGGACGGCACCGCCCGACGACGGTGCCCGACGACGCACCGGGCGCAGGGCCGACTCCCCGGGCGCGGCGACTCCGCGGGCGCGCGTCCGACTCCCCCGGTCCCGCGGCGACGCGGACGGCCCGGCCCGGCTACTGCCCGGCGTCGGGCGCGGGGGCGACCTGGCCGCCCTCGCCGAGGATGCGGCGCAGGTAGGCGTAGGTGAGGTCGCCGAGCGCCTCCTCGTGCTCGCCCTCGTACGCGTCGGCGAGGTTGTGCACGGCGTCGCGCGCGGTGAACACCCACACCTCGGAGGTCTCCGGCGGCAGGTACGGCGGGATGGCGAGCAGGAGCTGCGTGCCGATGCCCTTGCCCTGCAGGTCGGGCACGACGGCGAGGCGGCCGAGCGTGGCACGCTGCCCCTCGACCTCGACCCGGATAGACCCGACGAGGCGCGGGCCGAGCCACGCGCCGAGCGTCACGACGTCGGTGCGCTGCAGGTCCGCGCGCAGCTCGTCGAGCGTCTGCGTGAGCGCGGGGATGAACGGGTCGCCGTACTGCTGCGCCTCGCTGACGAAGGCCGCGCGGCGCACCGTGAGGAGCTCCCCCGCCTCGTCCACGTCGACGACGTCGATCCTCACCTCGGGCGCGTCCTGGGCCGGCTGCATGGGCGACATCGTGGCATCCGGCGCGCGCGCCCCGCGACCGACGCTCCGGCTCGTGGACGGGTCGGGCCCTCCGGCACGGGCGCCCTCAGGCCTGCCGCGGCACGTACTCGAGGCCCACCTCGCGCGCGACGGCGCGCAGCTCGGCCTCGAAGTAGGGCTCGACGTCGGCGAACATGAAGTCGAGCTGGCCGAGCGCCTCGAGCGCGATCACCGAGTACAGGCGCACCCACGCGTGCGCGAAGACCCAGGCGGCGCCGTCGGGCAGCTCCGCCCGGGCGAGCCGGCGCAGCATCGTCAGCTGGTCGACGACGTCGCGCGGCAGCTCATCGTCGAGGCCGCCAACCTCGTGCTCATCGGCCTCATCGCGCTCGGCCTGGCGATGGACTACGACCTGTTCCTGCTCAGCCGCGTGCGCGAGGAGCACCTGCGCGGCGCCGACGACGTGACCGCCATCGCGACCGGCCTGCAGCGGTCGGGGCGGACCATCACGTCCGCAGCCCTGCTGCTCGTCGTCGTGCTCGCCGCGATGGTCACCTCGGGCGTGACGTTCCTCAAGACGATCGGCCTGGGTCTGGCGTTCGCGGTCGCGCTCGACGCGACGGTGGTGCGGGCGCTGCTCGTGCCGGCGACGATGGGGCTGCTCGGCCGGGCCAACTGGTGGCTGCCCGGGCCGCTCGCCCGCCTGCACGACCGCCTGGGCTTCGACGAGGGGGCCGAGGCGCCCGACGCCGAGCCGCCCACCGCCGAGCCGCCCACCGCCGAGCCGCCCGCCGCCGAGCCCGAGCGCGAGCTCGTGGGCAGCGGCGCCCGGGCCTGAGGCCCGGCGGGGAAGGTCGGCCGGGCCCGCGGGAGGGGCGGGCCCGGCCGCGTCCGCCCGGTCCGTGCGGGCGTGCGGCGACTCGGCGGCGTCCGCCCTGGTCGTCCGGGCGGGCCGCGGCCGGCGCGGACTACCCTCAGCCCTCGTGAGCGACGACCGCCCCGACCCGACCGCCCAGCCCGCGCCCGCGCCGTCGGGCACCGCGCCGGACGCCCCCGCCCACTGGGTGCTGAGCCTGTCCTGCCCGGACCGACCCGGCATCGTGCACGCGGTGTCCGGCCTGCTGGCCGAGCACGGCGGGAACATCACCGAGTCGCAGCAGTTCGGCGACCAGCAGAGCGGGCTGTTCTTCATGCGCGTCCAGGTCGAGTCGACGGCGTCGCGCGAGGAGCTGTCGGCCGCGCTGACCGAGCTCGCGCCCCGCTTCTCGATGAGGTGGGAGCTCGACGTCGTCGGGCGCCGGATGCGGACCCTGGTCATGGTGTCGCGCGCGGCGCACTGCCTGAACGACCTGCTCTTCCGCCAGCGCTCGGAGGGCCTGCCGGTCGACATCGTCGCCGTCGTCGGCAACCACACCGACCTCGCGGGGCTCGCGGGGTTCTACGGGATCCCGTTCCACCACCTGCCGGTCACGCCGGACACGAAGGCCGACGCCGAGGCGCGCCTGCTCGCGCTGGTGCGGGAGCTGGACGTCGAGCTCGTCGTGCTCGCGCGGTACATGCAGATCCTGTCCGACGACCTGTGCCGCGCCCTCGAGGGCCGGGTCATCAACATCCACCACTCGTTCCTGCCGAGCTTCAAGGGCGCCCGCCCGTACGCGCAGGCGCACGACCGCGGCGTCAAGCTCATCGGTGCGACCGCGCACTACGTCACCGCCGACCTCGACGAGGGCCCGATCATCGAGCAGGACGTCGAGCGGGTGGACCACACCAAGAGCGTCGAGGACATGGTCCGGCTGGGCCAGGACGTCGAGCGGCGCGCGCTCGCGCGGGCCGTGCGCTGGCACGCCGAGCGGCGCATCCTCCTCAACGGCCACCGCACGATCATCTTCCGCTGACCCCCGGAGGGCGGGAACCAGGGGCCCCACCCCCACCCCCACCCACCCCCGCCCCACCCCCGCGAAGTGGAACGATCTGCGGGCATCCCGTTCCACTCTGCGCTCGGACACCCGAGCTTCGTTCCACCCTGCGCCGTCGGGGGCGCAGCACCGCCTCAGGAAGCGCAACATCTCTTTCGCAAGACTTCTTGCGCAAGAGATGTTGCGCGTCCTAGGGTTGTCGCATGCCCGACGCCGTCCCCACCCCGCCGGTCCCGCCGACCCCCGCGGCCCCCACCACCCCGCCGGCGCCGCCCGCGCCCCCGCAGCCCCCGACGCCGCCCGAGCCCCCGGCGATCACCGACCCGGCCCGGATCCGCGCCCTCGCGCACCCGCTGCGCCTGGAGCTGCTCGAGATCCTCGGCGAGCTCGGCGAGGTGACGGCGACCCAGTGCGCCGAGCGCACGGGCGAGACCGTCGCCAACTGCTCGTTCCACCTGCGCACGCTCGCCCGCGCCGGGTTCATCGAGCCCGCGCCCGGCCGGGGCCGCGAGAAGCCGTGGCGCCCGGTGGCGCGCAGCCGACGCCTCGACATCGACCCGGACAACCCCAGGTCGCAGCCCGCGATGACCGAGCTCGTCGGCCTCATGCTCACGCGCGAGGTCGAGCGGTTCCGCGACTTCGTCGCCGCGCACGACCGGCTGCCCGAGGAGTGGCGCGACACCGTGGCGGTCAACACCGGTTCCTTCTGGGCGACCGCCGACGAGCTGCGCGGCCTCGTGGAGACGATCACCCACCTGCTCGACCCCTTCACCGAGCGCCAGTCCGACCCGTCGCTGCGCCCGCCCGGGGCGCGCCTCGCCCGGCTCTTCGCCGCGGTCAACCCCGACACCCTGCCCGACGACGGCCCCGAGCCCGCGGGTGAGCAGAGCCCGGAGGACCCCCGATGACCACCGTCACCATCGACACCCGCTCGTTCTCGCTGCGCGTGCCCGTGCTGCGCCTCGGCCGGCTGCGCGGGAGCGTCGTCGTCCACGTCACCGAGCGCGTCGAGCTGCGCCTCGACGAGCACCGCCGCCGGTCCGCCCGGAGCGTGGCCGCCCGCCGGGCCGCCGACGCCGCGCTCGCCCGGGCCGACGCCGACCGCACCGCCGCCCTCGTCCTGCGCCTCCCCCTCTGAGCACGCCGCTCCGCGCAGAGTGGGACGGACTGCGCGCACGACGTTCCACTCTGCGCGGCAGGACCTCGGTTCGTTCCACTCTGCGCCCGGGGGCGGGGTGGGGCCCGGGGCGGGGGTGGGGTGGGTCTACCTGCCGTTGGCCGCGCGGGAGCGGCGGCTGACGGCGTCGACGGTGACCGCGAGCGCGAGCACCACGCCGGTGACGATGGGGCGCAGCGAGCCGTCGGCGTTGACGAGCGTGAGGCCCGAGCCGATCGCGTGGATGACGCCGACACCGAGCACCGCGGACCACGCCGAGCCGCGCCCGCCGAACAGGCTCGTCCCGCCGATGACCGCGGCCGCGATCGCCGTGAGCGTCAGCTCCGCGCCGCCCGCGCCCTGGTGCGCGGCGGCCACCCGGCCCGCCTGCAGCACGCCGGCGAGGGCCGCGAGCGCCGCGCACGCCGTGAACGCCGCGACGTACACGCGGCGCACCGGGAAGCCCGCGCGGCGGGCGGACTCGACGTTGGAGCCGATCGCGCGCACCGACCGTCCCCAGCGGGTGCGGCGCAGCACGACGTCGGCCACCCACACCAGGCCGATGAACAGCGCGACCATGCCGCCGACGCCGCGGCTCGTGTTGAGGTACCAGACCGGCAGCCCGAGCCCGACGGCGAGCCCGGCCGTGCGCAGCAGCACCGCGCCCAGGGACCGCGCCGGCAGCTGGGCCGCCAGCCGGCGCCGGCGCTCGAGCACGGCGAGCGTCCCGTGGCCGACGACGACGACCGCGACGACGCCGAGCGACACCGCCGGGTGCAGGAACGCCTGCTGCGCGAACCGCACGAGCGACGACTCGTACGGCAGGTTCACGGTCGCGACGGGCGCCAGCACCTGCACCTGCAGACCGATGCCGACGAGGAGGCCGGCGAGCGTGATGACGAAGCTCGGCACGCCGAGCCGCGTGTACATCCACCCGTAGCCGGCGCCGAACGCCGCGCCGACGGCGATCGCCGCGACGACGGCCACGACCAGCGGCCACCCGGCGCGCGCGACGGCGACCGCGACGACCGCGGCCGCCAGGCCCGACACCGCGCCGACGGACAGGTCCACCTGCCCGACCATGAGCACGAGGACCATGCCGAGCGTGATGATCCCCGTCGTCGCGGCCTGCTGCGTGAGGTTCACGAGGTTGTCGGCCGACAGGTAGGCGCCGTTGAGCGCCTGGAACACCAGCGCCAGGGCGACGAGCGCGGCGAGCACCGGCAGCGAGCGCAGGTCGCGGTCGCTCCCCCGCATCCAGCCCGCGTCCGGGCGGTGGGCGCCGGGCAGCCCCGCCCGGCCGACGACGGGCGCGCTCACGACGCACCTCCTCTGCGCTGGGGGGACACGCCGGTGATCGCGGCGATGATGTCCTCGTAGCTGGCGGACGCCGCGTCGAACACCCCGTTGACGCGGCCGCGCCGCAGGACGACGACCCGGTCCGCGACGGCCTGCACGTCGGCCATGTTCTGGCTCACGAGCACGACGCCGTAGCCGCGGTCGCGCACGCGCTCGACGAGGTTGAGCACCTCCGCGGTCTGGGTCACGCCGAGCGCCGCGGTCGGTTCGTCGAGGACGAGGACGCGCGGCTCGCCCACGAGCGCGCGGGCCACGGCGACCGCCTGGCGCTGGCCGCCCGACAGCCCGGACACCGGCGTGCGCACCGACGGCACGCGCGCGGACAGCTGGGCGAGCAGGCGCAGGGCCTCGCGCTCCATGGCGACCTCGTCGAGCACGGGGCCGCGGCGCACCTCCTGCCCGAGGAAGAGGTTCTCCACGACGTCGAGGTCCTCGCACAGCGCGAGGTCCTGGAACACGGTGGCGATGCCGAGCTGGCGGGCCAGGCCCGGTGAGCGCAGCAGCACCTCCTGCCCGTCGACGACGACCTCGCCGGCGTCGGGCACGAGCGCGCCGGACATCACGCCGACGAGCGTGGACTTGCCGGCGCCGTTGTCGCCGACGACCGCGACCACCTCGTGCGCGTGCACGTCCAGGTCGACGTCGACCAGCGCGCGCACGGCACCGAAGCTGTGCGTGATCCCGCGCAGGGACATGACGGGGGGATGCGTCATCTGCCCTCCTCGAGGAGCCCCAGGTCCGCGCACGCCTCCCGGTAGGCGGGCGTGCAGATCTCGTCGACCGTGAACACTCCCCCGTCGATGATCACGGAGCGGACGTTCTCACGGGTGACCTCCACCGGCTGCAGGAGCCGCGAGGGGACGCCGCCGACGAGCAGGTCGGCGGTCGGCTCCTCGCCCCGGGCCAGCCGCACCGCGATCGCGGCGGCCAGCCGGGCCTGCTGGCCGATCCGCTTGTAGACGGTCATGAGCTGGTCGCCCGCGACGATCCGCTGGATCGCGGCGAGCTCGGCGTCGTGGCCGGTGACCGGCACGGACTCCAGGCCCCCGGCGCGCAGCGCGGAGATCGCGCCCGCCGCGGTGCCGTCGTTCGCGGCGTAGACGCCGACCACCCGGTCGCCGAAGACCGTCAGCTGCGACTCGACCCACTGCTGGGACGCGTCGGGGCTCCAGTCGGGTGTGTCGTACTCGGCGAGCACGGTGATCCCGCTGCCCCAGAGCGCCTCGTTGAGGCCGCGCTTGATGACCGCGGCGTTGGGGTCGGTCGGTGCGCCGTGCACGAGCAGCACGCCCTCGCCGGGCGCCAGGTCCGTCCCGACCGCCTCCACGAGCGCGGCCCCCTGGATCTGGCCGACGCGCCCCGCGTCGTACGCGACGAAGTAGTCCAGCGGCGCGGAGGAGATGAAGCGGTCGTAGGCGATGACGGCGACGCCGCGCTCCTCGGCGGCCTCGACGATGCCGCGCGCGGCGACCGCGTCCACCGCGTCGAGGACGAGCACGCGCGCCCCCTGGCTCAGCGCCGACGCCGCCTGCGCCTGCTGGCGCGCGGGGTCCTGGCCGGCGTTGGCGTAGATGACCCGGCAGTCGGCGCAGCTCTCCTCGATGGCCTGCTCGAACGCGGGCCGGTCGATGAGCTCGTAGCGCGAGGTCTTCGACTCGGGCAGGAGGAAGGCGATGACCTCGCCCGACGGCGTCGGCGCGGTCTCGCTCACGCAGCCGGCCAGCGCGCTGGTCGCCAGCAGGGCGCTCGCCGCGGCCGCGGCCGCCCGGCGCCTCACGCCGCACCGCCCGGCACGACGACGCGCGACGCCTCGACCGCGACGGCGACCGCGCCGCGCGCCTCGGCCTGCTCCCCGAGGGACGCCGGCGCCACGGCGGGCGGCCCCGCGGTGCCGCGCAGCACCCCCGAGGCGAGGGCCTCGCGCAGCGGGTCGAGGAGCAGCGCGCCCGCGCGCGCGAGCTCGCCGCCCACGACGACCATCTCGGGGTCGAGCAGCGTGCAGACCATGGCCAGGTGGCGGCCCAGGCCGCGGCCCACGTCGGCGAGTGCGACGGCCAGGTCCTCGTCGCCGTCGAGCGCCTGCGTGACGACGTCGCGCAGGGCGAGGTGGCCGTGCCGGGCCTGGACGGCGGTGAGCAGGGCGCCCGCCCCGGCCGTGGTCTCGAGGCAGCCGCGGTTGCCGCAGCGGCAGGGCGCCCCGTCCGGGTCGACGACGACGTGGCCGAGCTCTCCGGCCAGGCCCGCGCGGCCGTGCAGGAGCCGACCGTCGACCACGAGGCCGAGCCCGATGCCGTAGGAGGCGCGCACGTAGACGAGGTTCTGCAGGCCGATCGCGGCGCCGATGCGGTTCTCGGCGAGCGCGCCGAGGTTGGCGTCGTTCTCCACGCGCACGGGCACGCCGAGGCGGTCGCCGAGCACCTGCGGCACGGGCACCCAGTCCCAGCCGCGCAGCACGCCGGAGGCGGAGACCATGCCGGTGCGCGCGTCGACGGGCGCGGGGACGCCGACGCCGACGGCGAGCACCTCGGTCATCGAGGCGCCGAGCGAGTCGACCATCTCCTCGACGAGGAGGGCGGCGCGGTCGAGGCCGGAGTCGGCGCGGTGGTCGGGCGGCAGCGGCAGGCGCTGCTCGGCCACGACGCGCTGCGTGACGTCGGCGAGGACGGCGCGCAGCGAGCGCTCGGCGAAGTGCACGCCGGCCACGAGGCCGAGGTTGCGCGCCAGCGTGACCATCTGCGCGCGGCGGCCGCTGCGGGAGGTCGGGGCGGTGTTGAGCACGCCCGCGGCGGTGAGCTCCTTGACGATGTTGGAGATCGTCGCCGCGGACAGTCCGGTCACCCCGACGAGCTCGACCTGGGTGATCGCGCCGCGCTGCTGGACGGCGTCGATGATGCGGGCACGGTTGGCCTCTCGCAGACTCGTCTGCGAGCCTGGCGGGACCCGGTCCGTCGGCACGGCAGAGAGTATCGCGCGCTTGGCTTCACTTGTTGACGCCAATGGTCCCGAAACGGTTTGATGGCGAGGTCGGCCCGCGGGACGCCGCAGTGGCCACGTCTCGTTCGGCTGAGAGCACGATGCGGTCCCGTCGGAGCACGACGGGGCCGCTTCGCGTGTCGCCGCCCCGGCGCCGCCCCGCCACCTCGCCCGCCGGAGGCCGCGCCCGACCCCGCGTCCGGGCGTGAGACATGGCGACGCTCCCACCGTTTGCATCGTGAGATGCGAAACTATCGGCCGCGCCCGCCGAGGCGCCGCGAGGTGAGCGAGCACATCCGCGCCGGCCGCCCGACGTCGTCCGAGGTCGCCGGGCCTGAGAGGGATCCCACCGCCGTCGGGCGGCCTCGCGCGCCCGGAGAGACCTCGAAACTATCGACCCCCTCGCGCGCCGTTGACCCCCCACCGGGGCGGTCGGACAGTCGCGCTCGCCGCGGCTGCCACGCTGGGGCTCGGCTACGGCATCGCGCAGGCCGCGGTGACGTCGAACTCCACCGGCACGCACGACGGGTACTTCTACTCGTTCTGGACCGACGCTCCCGGCACGGTCTCCAAGTACTACATCGTCGAGAGCTGGGGCACGTACCGGCCTACGGGCACCTACATGGGCACCGTGACCAGCGACGGCGGCACGTACGACATCTACCGCACGCAGCGCGTCAACCAGCCCTCCATCGAGGGGACCGCGACCTTCTACCAGTACTGGAGCGTGCGCCAGCAGAAGCGCACGAGCGGCACCATCACGGTCGGCAACCACTTCGACGCGTGGGCGCGCACCGGCATGAACCTCGGCACGCACGACTACCAGATCATGGCGACCGAGGGCTACCAGAGCTCGGGCAGCCCCAACGTCACGCTCGGCACCACCGGCGGCGGTGGTGGCGGTGGCGGCGGTGGCAACGGTGGCGGCGGTGGTGGCGGTGGCGACAGCGGTTGCACCGTGAGCGTCACGCGCGGCCAGGAGTGGAACGACCGCTTCGACGTCAACCTCTCCGTGAGCGGCACCAGCGCCTGGCGGGTGTCGATCAACCTGGCCGGCGGCCAGACGCTGCAGAACTCCTGGAACGCCTCCGTCAGCGGCACCAGCGGCGCCCTCACGGCCACGCCCAACGGCAACGGCAACGCCTTCGGCATCACCGTCTACAAGAACGGCAACACCGCGACACCGACGGCCACCTGCACCGCCACCTGACGGCGGCCGTCGGGGCCGACGCAACGGCACGCCCGGGGGGCGGTCCCGGGCGGACCGGCGTCGGGAGATCGTGGGCGTGCGGGGGGCGGGAACGTCCGGACCGCCCCCGCACGCTCACCAGGGCCAGCGCCAGCCGCCCTCCCACGGCCAGCGCCACCCCTGCTCACGCGTCGGCCGGACTTGGCACCGGGACGACTCGACCGGGCGCGTCCCGACGCGCGCGGACGCGTCCGAGGCGGTCGGCCCGCGGACGCGTCCTGCCGTCGGCAGGTCCCCACGGCGGTCGGCGGGTGGGGACGCCGGCCCGGCTCAGCCGACGAGGTGCTCGACGAAGAACGCGACGAAGTCCTCGGCGAACCCGTCGTCGAGTCGGTGGGTCCCGGCGAACTCGAGGGTGCTCACGGGCAGGCCGCGCTCGGCCGCCATCTGCGCGAACCACGCGGAGCCCTCGGGGATCCAGCGGTAGCCGTCGCGGTCGCCCCAGACGACGCGGACGGCGGTGAGCCGGTCGGGCAGGGCCAGGTACGCGTCGACCTTCTCCTCGAGCGCGCCGTAGCCGCTCTCCCAGGCCGCGACGAGCTCGGGGTCCTGATCCTCCAGCGGCGCCTGCGGGTCGATCGGCCGCATGTGCGGGTAGGGCGCGTCCGGGTCGGGCGCGAAGACGGCGCCGTAGGCGGCCCACGCCCCGTTGTCGTGCAGGAAGCCCGCGAGCCCGTCCGCCGGCCGCAGCAGGCCCGGCGACGCGGCGTACAGCGCGCAGAACACGTCCGGGTGACGCAGCCCGACGTTGATCGTGCCCGAGCCACCCATGGAGAAGCCCGACAGGCCGCGCGCGGAGGCCTCGGGGATCGTGCGGTAGGTCTCGTCGACGTGCGCCACGAGGTCCTCGACGAGAGCGTCCTCCGCGTTCCCGGTCACCGGCGAGTTGGCGTAGAAGGTGTTGCCCACCGAGCTGGCGCCGTCGAGCTCGACGACGACGAACTCGCGCCCGACCTGTTCCATGAGGTCCCACAGCGTGCTCGTGTACCCGCGCAGGCGACCGGCGGCCTCGCCCGCGCCGGCGAGGAAGTACACGACCGGGTAGCGCCGGTCCGAGACGTCGTACGACGGCGGCAGGTGCACGACGATCTCGCGCTCCGCCGGGTCGCCCAGGATGTTGTTCGCCAGCGACGGGGTCGGCACGACCTCCTCGACCGTGCGGCCCACGCCCTCGGCCGCCGGTGCGCCCGGGCCCGCGGTCTCCTCCGTGGCGTCCTCCGCGCGGCCCTCCGGCGTCGGGCCCTCGCCGGCCGAGCAGCCCGCGACCGCCACCAGCGCACCCGCGAGCAGCATCCCCGCGAGCGCGACCTCCCGCGCCCCGCGCATGGCCACCTCCCACGTCGTCCCGCGCGAAGGCTAGGCCCGCCCCCGGGCGCCCGAGGAGCCCCCTTTGGTCCCGGTTCCTGCCCGTCCGGGTCACGGTTCGGCACGCACGCCCGCGGGTGGTGGAGGATGGCGTCCATGACCGTCCCGACACCCCCGACGCACGACGCCCCCGACGGCCACGTGGCGGCCGAGCTCGTCCGGCTCGAGGAGGAGGGGTGGCAGGCCCTGCGGGCCGGCGGCGGCGGTGCCGTCATGTTCTTCGACGCCGTGCTGGACACGCAGGTGACGATGATCCTGTCGGACGGGGCCGTCATCACCAGCCGCGCGGCTGCGATCAAGGCGATGTCGGGCTCGCCCTGGGACGACTTCCACCTGGGTGAGTGGGCGGTGCGGACGGTGTCCGACGACGTCGCCGTGGTCACCTACGCGGTCACCGCCCACCGCGGCGACGCCGCGACCTCCGCGCTCGCGTCGAGCGTGTACGTGCGCCGCCCGGGCGGCTGGCGCCTCGCCCTGCACCAGCAGACCCCTCGCTGACGCACCGGGCGGGACGCCGCGGCCCCCGCCCTCGACCCGACCTGCCGCCGCGGCGCGCCGGTGGCGCCCGGGCCCCGGACGCGGATGAGACACGAGCGCTTTTCCCCGACCGGATGCTGAGATGCGAAACTATCGGTTTGCCCGCTTCTGACCGCGTTTCGGGTGTGTTACGAGGCGGACGACGGTGCCCGCATCCGTCGAGGTGATGACGCTGAGAGGGCTCCCACCTGCGACGACGCCCGAGACGTTCGGACGGCGCGTCGAAACTATCGGAGCCCCGAACGCCCGTTGACGCCCGTCTCCGCCCGCCCGACGGTGTGACGCGTCAGTGGTGTCACGGGCCACGGTGCCGTCGTCCGGGCGGGGCGAGCCGCACCCGGCCCGGGGAGCTCGAGGAGGTCGCATGCCCGGACCGGTCGGGGGCACGACGACGGCGACGCCGACGGATCCGACCGCGGCACCGACACGGACGCCGACGACGGCGTCGACGACGGCCGTGCCGGCCACGGCACCACCCGGGTACTGACGACCCCGGCACCACGCCGGCCGGCGCGCGCCCGCGCGCCGGCCGGGACGGGCACGACCCCTGCCCCGCGGCGCCCGCCGCCGCGTTCCCGTGCCCGTGTCCTCCAACGTTGCAGAGCAGAAGGGAGGCCGCACCGAGCACGCCCGCCGGCCGTCGGCCGGCGGACCGGACCGCGGGGCGCGGACGCCCCGCGGAGGGTCGGGCGAGACCCGACCACGACAACGAAGGGGAATCAGACTCGATGAAGTCAGCAACCACGACGGGCCGCCGCCCCGTGCGGCGCGCACTCCTGGCCGTCGCGGCCGCCGGCGTCCTCTCGCTCGTGTCCGCGGGCCTGCCCGCCGCAGCGGCGGGGTCGACCCTCCAGGCGGCAGCCGCCGAGAGCAACCGCTACTTCGGCACGGCGATCGCCAACCACTACTTCAACAACCAGCAGACGATGAACATCGTCAACGCCGAGTTCAACATGATCACGGCGGAGAACGAGATGAAGGTCGACGCGCTGCAGCCGCAGCGCGGCCAGTTCAACTGGTCCTCCGGCGACCGGATCGTCAACTGGGCCCGCCAGAACGGCAAGCAGGTGCGCGGCCACGCCCTCGCGTGGCACTCGCAGCAGCCGTACTGGATGCAGAACCTGTCCGGCAGCCAGCTGCGTCAGGCGATGCTCGACCACATCACGGCGGTCGTCACGCACTACCGCGGCCAGATCTACGCCTGGGACGTCGTCAACGAGGCCTTCGCCGACGGCAGCTCCGGCGCCCGCCGCGACTCCAACCTGCAGCGCACCGGCAACGACTGGATCGAGGCGGCCTTCCGCGCCGCCCGGGCCGCCGACCCGAACGCGCTCCTCTGCTACAACGACTACAACATCGACAACTGGAACCACGCGAAGACCCAGGCCGTGTACAACATGGTCCGCGACTTCAAGGCGCGTGGCGTCCCGATCGACTGCGTCGGCTTCCAGGCCCACTTCAACTCGGGCAACCCGGTGCCGAACAACTACCACGTCACCCTGCAGAACTTCGCCGACCTCGGCGTCGACGTGCAGATCACCGAGCTCGACATCGAGCGCTCGGGCCAGTCGCAGGCCCAGCAGTTCCAGGGCGTCGTGCAGGCCTGCATGGCCGTCGCCCGCTGCACCGGCATCACCGTCTGGGGCGTGAAGGACTCCGACTCCTGGCGCTCGTACGGCACCCCGCTGCTCTTCGACGGCAACGGCAACAAGAAGCAGGCCTACAGCGCGGTCCTGAACCAGCTGAACTCGGGCCAGGGCGTGCGCGCCACCCCGGGACGCGTGCCCGACAACGGCGGCGGCGACAACGGCGGCGGCGACAACGGCGGCGGCGACAACGGCGGCGGCGACAACGGCGGCGGCGACAACGGCGGCGGCAACAACGGCGGTGGCAACAACGGCGGCGGGCAGACGCCCGTCACCAGCTGCTCGGCGACGTACTCCGAGGGCCAGAAGTGGAACGACCGCTTCAACGGCACGGTGACCATCACCAACACGGGCAACGTCCCGATCACCAGCTGGACGTCGAACGTCATCGTCCGCTACCCGCAGCGCATCATCGCCACGTGGAACGGCACGCCGACGTGGCCGGACCAGTACTGGATGGTCATGCGCCCGGCCGGCAACGGCTACCTGGCCCCGGGCCAGTCGACGTCCTTCGGCTTCACCGTCATGCACGGTGGCAACTGGACGTGGCCGACGGTCAACTGCGACGTCGGCTGACCCACCCTCGTCCACCTCGACCCTCCACGAGGTGACGAACCCGCCCCCGGCCCGGACCCCACCCCCGGGCCGGGGGCACCCGCGTCAGCGGCCCCGGGGGCACCCCGGTCAGCGGCCCAGGAGCTCCGTCAGCCGCGCGCGGGCGGCCGCGTCGTCGGTCACGTCGAGCTCGACGGTCTTGTCCCGCGAGGTGGCGCCCGTGACCAGGCGCACGCGGCGTCGGCGCAGGCCGAACGCGTCGGCGACGGCGGCGAGGGCGGCCTCGGTCGCGGCGCCGTCGACCGCCCGCGCCCCGACGGCCACGACGAGCCGGTCGCCGTAGGCGCCGCCGACGGCGGTCCGGGACGCGCCCGGGCGCACGCGGATGTCGATCCTCACGCCGCCATCCTGCCGCGCCCGCCTGCGGGACCGGCCCCGACCGCTAGATCAGGCCGAGGGCACGGACCGCGTCGCGCTCCTCGACGAGCTCGGCGACCGACCTGTCGATGCGGGTCCGGGAGAACTCGTCCACCTCGAGGTCGGGCACGATCTCCCACCGGCCGTCGCGCGAGACCACCGGGTAGGAGGACACGAGCCCCTCGGGCACCCCGTACGACCCGTCGGACGGGATCGCCGCGGACGTCCAGTCGCCCTCCGGGGTGCCGTGCACCCAGGTGCGCACGTGGTCGATCGCGGCGTTCGCCGCCGACGCCGCCGACGACGCCCCGCGGGCCTCGATGATCGCGGCGCCGCGGCGGGCGACGGTCGGGATGAACGTGTGCTCCAGCCACGACCGCTCGAGCAGCTCGGTGGCGGGGCGGCCGGAGATCGTCGCGTGGGACACGTCGGGGTACTGCGTCGCCGAGTGGTTGCCCCAGATCGTCACGCGCTTGATCTCGCTCACCGGCGCACCCGTCTTCGCGGACAGCTGGGACAGCGCGCGGTTGTGGTCCAGGCGCGTCATCGCCGTGAACCGGTCCTTCGGCACGTCGGGCGCGTGCGCAGCGGCGATGAGGGCGTTCGTGTTCGCCGGGTTCCCGACGACGAGCACGCGCACGTCGTCGGCCGCGCCGGCGTTGATCGCGGCGCCCTGCGGCCCGAAGATCCCGCCGTTCGCCTCGAGCAGGTCGCCGCGCTCCATGCCCGGCCCGCGGGGCCGCGCGCCGACGAGCAGGGCGACGCCGACGCCGTCGAACGCCTGGCGCGGGTCGTCGAAGATGTCGACCGACCGCAGCAGCGGGAAGGCGCAGTCCGCGAGCTCCATGGCAGTGCCCTCGGCGGCCTTGACCGCCTGCGGGATCTCCAGGAGCCGCAGCCGCACCGGGGTGTCCGGCCCGAGCATGTCGCCGGCGGCGATCCGGAAGAGCAGGGCGTAGCCGATCTGACCGGCCGCGCCGGTCACGGTGACCGTGACCGCCGGAGTGTCGACGGGACCCGTCATGGTGCTCCTTGTCTGCGTCGTCGTCGGCGCGGGGAAGGGGGTCAGCCGAGCCGGGCGGCGAGGTTCTCGTCGAGCGCGGCGAGGAACTCCTCGGTGGTGAGCCACGGCTGGTCCGGGCCCACCAGCATCGCCAGGTCCTTGGTCATCGCGCCACCCTCGACGGTCCTGACGACCACGTCCTCGAGCGTGGCGGCGAACGCGGTGACCTCCGGGGTGCCGTCGAGCTTGCCGCGGTGCGCCAGGCCCCGGGTCCACGCGAAGATCGACGCGATCGGGTTCGTCGACGTCGGCTTGCCGGCCTGGTGCTGGCGGTAGTGCCGCGTCACGGTGCCGTGCGCCGCCTCCGCCTCGACCGTGCGGCCGTCGGGGGTCATGAGCACGCTCGTCATGAGGCCGAGCGAGCCGAAGCCCTGCGCGACGGTGTCGGACTGGACGTCGCCGTCGTAGTTCTTGCAGGCCCAGACGTAGCCGCCCTCCCACTTCAGGGCCGAGGCGACCATGTCGTCGATGAGGCGGTGCTCGTAGTGGAGCCCCGCGGCCTCGAACTGCTCCTTGAACTCGGTCTCGTAGACCTCGGCGAAGATGTCCTTGAAGGCGCCGTCGTAGGCCTTGAGGATCGTGTTCTTCGTCGACAGGTAGACCGGGTAGCCGCGCTGCAGGCCGTACGCGAACGACGCGCGGGCGAAGTCGCGGATCGACTCCGTGAAGTTGTACATGCCCATCGCCACGCCGCCGCCCTCGGGGAAGCGCACGACCTCGTGCTGGATCGGCTCGGAGCCGTCCTCGGGCGTGAACGTGATGGTCAGGGTGCCCGGGCCGGGCACCTTGAAGTTCGTCGCGCGGTACTGGTCGCCGTGGGCGTGACGGCCGATGACGATCGGCTTGGTCCAGCCCGGGACCAGGCGCGGCACGTTGCTGATGATGATCGGCTCGCGGAAGACGACGCCGCCGAGGATGTTGCGGATCGTGCCGTTCGGCGACAGCCACATCTTCTTCAGGCCGAACTCGGCGACGCGGGCCTCGTCGGGCGTGATCGTCGCGCACTTGACGCCGACGCCGTGCTCCTTGATGGCCAGCGCCGCGTCGACCGTCACCTGGTCGTCGGTGGCGTCGCGGTTCTGGATCGACAGGTCGTAGTACCGCAGGTCGACGTCCAGGTACGGGTGGATGAGCCGGTCCTTGATGGCCTGCCAGATGATCCGGGTCATCTCGTCGCCGTCGAGCTCGACGACCGGTCCGGCCACCTTGATCTTCGCCATCCGTCAACTCCTCGGGTCGCGGGCCGCGCGCGTGGGCCGCGCCCCGCGGGGCGCGCCGTCGATCGTGGCAAGGTTACTCGACGTCGAGAGATCTCCCGAACGGGGCCCGCGGGGGCCGGGCGCCGGCCGCCCCGGGTCGGGACGAGCCGGGCGTGACGGGCGCGCGCCTCCCGGGGTCGGTGGCAGGATCGGCCCGACGGTCCACACCAGCGGTCCACGAAGGGACGCCCCATGACCACCGCACGCGACCCCTACCTCCCGCCGACGCCGGGCACGGCGGTCGAACCGCACGCGCTCGGGGAGGCCGGCGTCACCGAGGCGCCCGCGGTCCCGCTGCTCACGCGGGCCGGCGCCGAGCTCTTCGGCACCTTCGCCCTGGTGCTGGTCATCCTCGGCACCTCGCTCTACCTGCAGGCGACCGGCCTGGGCACGCTCGGCGTCGCGCTCGCGACGGCGCTCGTGCTCGCGGGCCTCATCGCCTCGCTCGGTCACGTGTCCGGCGGGCACTTCAACCCGGCGGTGTCGCTGGCCGCGGCCCTCGCGGGCCGGGTGGGCCTGGTCGACATGCTCGCCTACTGGGCCGCACAGCTCGTCGGCGCCGTGCTCGCGGGGCTCGTCCTCTTCGTGACGGTTCCCGCCGGCCTGTCGGCGATCCTCACCCAGACCGTCGACGGCGACGCGTCGACCCTGTTCGGCACCGTCGCCAACGGCTACGCCGAGCACTCCCCGCTCTCGGTCCTCGCGGGCGGCCAGTTCGAGTTCGACCTGCGCAGCGCCCTCATCCTCGAGGTCGTCGCCACCGCCGTCTTCGTCGCGGTGATCCTGGGCGTCACCGGGCGGCGCGCCGCCCCGGCGACCGGCCCGTTCGCCATCGGCCTCACGCTCGGCGCGATGATCATGCTCACCGGGCTGGCCACGAACGCCGGCCTCAACCCCGCGCGGTCCACGGCGGCGGCGGTCTTCGCCGGCGGCGACGCGCTCACGCAGCTGTGGCTGTTCTGGGTGGCGCCGTTCGTGGGCGCCGCGATCGTGGGGCTGTTCGTCATGGCGTTCGCCCCGCCGCCCGAGGAGCCGTTCGTGCCGACGGCCGAGGAGCTGGCCGCGTTCGAGGACTACGACGAGGACGAGGACGAGTCCACGGACGAGGTCGAGGTCGTCGACGTCGAGGACGACACCCGCTCCTGAGCCCCGCCGGACCGCGGGGCGCCGCCCTCGTCGTCCTCGGCGACCCCGGGGGTGGTGGCGAGCACGGCGATCGTGACCGCGAGCGCGAGCAGGATCGCGGCGTCCTGCCACGTCGAGCGCACCGCGATGCCCACCGGGCGGCGCCCCCGGCCGACCAGCCGCGCGACGGCCGCGCCGGCGAGCACGAGCACCAGCACGAGCAGGCCCGGCAGCGCGCCGACGAACCAGGTCACGGCGACCCCGGCGGCGAGGCAGGCCACGACCACCCAGAGCGCCGGGGCCCGGTGCCGCTCCTCCTCGGTCACGTCCGCCAGGCTACCGTGGCACCGTGCCGAGCCGATCCGCGCCCCCCTCGTCCGTCGTGGTGGTGGGGGCCGGGCTCGCGGGCGCGGCGGCCGTCGGCGCGCTGCGCGCGGAGGGCTTCGCGGGCCGCGTCACGGTGCTCGGGGCCGAGGGCCTCGCGCCCTACGACCGGCCCCCGCTGTCCAAGGAGCTGCTGACCCGCACCGAGCCCGTGTGGCTCGCCGAGGACCTCGGGCTCGACGTCGCCGTCGCGGACGACGTGCGCCTCGCCGAGCCCGCGACCGGCCTCGCGGTGGGCGAGGACGGCGTCGTGGTGCGCACCGTGGAGGGCGAGGTCGCGGCCGACGCCGCCGTCCTCGCCACGGGCGCGCACGCCACCTGCCCGCCGGGCTGGGCGGGCGTGCGCACGCTGCGCACCGCCGCCGACGCCGCCGCGCTGCGGGCCGCGCTGCGCCCGGGCGCCCGGCTCGTCGTCGTCGGCGCGGGCTGGATCGGCGCGGAGGTGGCCGGCGTGGCGGCGGCGGCCGGCGTCGAGGTGACGGTGGTGGAGGCGGCGGCGACGCCGCTCGCGGCCGCGCTGGGCACCTCGGTCGGCGCGCTCACCGTCCCCTGGTACGCGGCCGCGGGCGTGCGCCTCCTCACGGGGACGCAGGTCGCGCGCGCGGGCGCCGACGGCGTCGTCCTGGCCGACGGCGAGGAGGTCCCCGCGGACGTCGTGCTCGCCGCGGTGGGCGCGCGCCCGGCGTCCGGGTGGCTCGCCGGGGCGCTCCCCCTGGGGCCGGACGGCGCGGTCGAGGTCGGGGCCGACCACCTCGTGCCCGGCCTGCCGCACGTGGCGGTCGTCGGCGACCTGGCCCGGCGCCGGTCGCCGCGGCACGGCCTCGTGCCGGGCGGTCACTGGGACGGCGCGCTGCGCGGGCCCGCGGTGGCGGTGCGCGCGCTCCTCGGCCTGCCGACCGACGGCCCGGCGCACGACCCGGCGCCCTACGTGTTCTCCACCCAGCTGGGCCACGAGCTCACGCTCTTCGGGCAGCCCGGCCCGGACGACGACGTCGTGCTGCGCGGCGACCCGGCGGGCGCGTTCGGCGCGCTCTGGTTCGTGCCCGGGACGGACACGCTCACCGCGGCGCTGGCGGTGGACCGGCCGCGCGACGTGGCCGCCGCCCGGCGCCTCTTCGCCGGGGAACGCCTGCCGAGGCTCGACCGACGGGCGGCGGCCGACCCCGACGTGCCGCTCAAGGCCGCGCTGCGCCCGCCCGCCTGACGACGGCGCCGCACCTCGGCACGGTGCGCGGGCGGGTCGGGGGCACGGCGCGCGGGCGGCCGGCGACCCGGCCGCCCGCGCGGGGGTCGGTCAGTGGGCGAAGTGCCGCGTCCCGGTGAGGTACATCGTCACGCCGGCCGCCCGGGCCGCGGCGACGACCTCGTCGTCGCGCTTCGACCCGCCCGGCTGCACGACCGCGCGCACCCCGGCGTCGACGAGCACCTGGAGGCCGTCGGCGAACGGGAAGAACGCGTCGGAGGCCGCGACCGCGCCGCGGGCGCGCTCCTCGCCGAACCCGTTCGCGCGCGCGACCGCCAGCTTGCAGGAGTCCACGCGGCTGACCTGCCCCATCCCGACGCCGACCGACGCCCCGTCGCGCGCGAGCAGGATCGCGTTGGACTTCACGGCCCGCACCGCGCGCCACGCGAACGCGAGGTCGGCGAGCGTCGCGGCGTCGGCGGGCTCGCCCGTGACGAGCCGCCACGCGGCCGGGTCGTCGCCGGGCGCGTCGAGCCGGTCGCGCTCCTGGACGAGCAGCCCGCCCGAGATCGGGCGCAGCTCGGTGGCCACGTCGGCCGGCTCGGCGACGAGCAGCCGCAGGTTCTTCTTCTGGGTGAGCAGCTCGAGCGCGTCGTCGTCGAACCCGGGGGCCACGAGGACCTCGGTGAACACCGGGCCCAGCTGCTCGGCCATCCGCCGGGTGACCGGCCGGTTCGCCGCGACGACGCCGCCGAACGCCGAGGTCGGGTCGCACGCGTGCGCCCGGGCGTGCGCGTCGGCGACGTCCGCCCCGACCGCGATGCCGCACGGGTTGGCGTGCTTGATGATCGCGACGGCGGGCCGGTCGTGGTCGAGGGCGGCGCGCCAGGCGGCGTCGGCGTCGACGTAGTTGTTGTAGCTCATGGGCTTGCCGTGCAGCTGACGCGCGCCGGCGAGCCCTGCGGGCCCGTGCCCGGACGTGTAGAGCGCGGCGCGCTGGTGCGGGTTCTCCCCGTAGCGCAGCACGGCGGCGCGGTCCCACGTGGCGCCGACCCACGCCGGGAAGCCGGGGTCCACCGGCCCGTCGGGGCCCTCGACCCGGTCGGTGGGTGACAGCACGTCGCCCATCCACGAGGCGACGGCGACGTCGTAGGTCGCGGTGTGCACGAACGCGGCGGCGGCGAGCGCCCGGCGCTCGGCGAGCGTGAAGCCGCCCGCCCGGACCGCCCGCACGACGTCGTCGTACCGGGCCGGGTCGACGACGACGGCGACGCTCGGGTGGTTCTTCGCGGCCGCCCGGACCATGGACGGGCCGCCGATGTCGATCTGCTCGACGCACTCGTCCGGGGCAGCGCCCGAGGCGACGGTCGCCGCGAACGGGTACAGGTTGACGACCACGAGCTCGAACGGCGCGACGCCGAGCTCGGCGAGCTGGGCGAGGTGCTCGGGCCTGCGGGTGTCGGCGAGCAGGCCGGCGTGCACGCGGGGGTGGAGCGTCTTGACGCGGCCGTCGAGGCACTCGGGGAAGCCTGTGAGCTCCTCGACGCGCGTGACCGGGACGCCCGCGTCGGCGATGCGAGCCGCGGTGGAGCCGGTGGAGACGATCTCGACGCCGGCCTCGTGCAGTGCGGTCGCGAGCTCGGCGAGACCCGTCTTGTCGTAGACGGAGACGAGCGCGCGGCGGACCGGGCGGCGGGTGGCCTCGGCCGTCGGGTCGGCCGTCGGGTCGAGGGTCGGGTCGGCGGGCACGGGCAACCTCCTGGGGCTCGACGCTGTTCGCGGACCCCGGCACCCAGGCGGGCGGTGCACCAACGGGACGTGCTGCCGCTCCCCGGTGGTCGCTTCCACCCTCGCCAGTCGCGGCGGGACCGAGTCTACGGCGCCGCGGGCGTCGGGTCAGGCCGCTCGCGTCGGGTCGCGACGGATCGGGCGACGGATCGTGCCGGGGCGCGTGGGTCAGCCCAGGTCGACGTGCAGCCCCGCACCGGCGGCGGTGGTCGCCACGACGACGTCGAACGCCCGGTGGTCGTCGGCCGTGACGTGCACCAGGTGGCCGAACAGCTCGGCGGAGACCGCGCCGACCATCGCGGTGAACAGCGCGACGGTGCGGACGGCGGCGGCCTGACCGCCGTCGTCCAGCACGAGGCCCGCCTCGGCGATCGCGCCCTCGGCCAGCGCGAGCGCGCCCGGGTCCACGAGGCCGCCGCCCGGCGCCATCGGTCCGGTCGGCCGCCACGAGCCGTCCGCGTGCGCGGCGACGACGACCCGGATGAGCACCTTCCAGACCCGCACCGCGTGCGGCACCGTGGCCTCGGGGGCGGCGTAGCCGGGCACCGGCGTGCCGTAGACCAGCTCGAACGCGCTCCGGTTGGCCCTCGCCCAGCGCCGGAAGGCCCGCGCCACCTCGAGGTAGGTCGCGGCGGGGGTCGCGCCCGCAGCGCGCGCCCGCTCCTCGGCGGCCTCGCACGCGGCCCCGACGTCGTCGTACGCCTCCATGACGAGGAGGGTGAGCAGCGCGTCCCGCGAGTCGACGTACCGGTAGACGGCCGAGGAGGCGACGCCGAGGTCGCGCGCCACGGCGCGCAGGCTGAGCCCCGCCCCGCCCTCGGCAGCGAGGCGCGCGCGGGCGGCCGCGAGCAGGTCGGTCATGAACTGGGCGCGCGCGCGGGCACGCACGCCGCCGGGCACGTCGGTCACGCCCCCATCATGCCGTCTTCCGAGAGCACGCGTCGCGAATGTGAGCACCGCTCTTGACGCGCCTGCGGGCGAGTGCGAGCATCGCTCACATTCGAGAGCACCGCTCTCTCCAGCACCGCTCTCGCCCACGTCTCGAGGAGGTCACCATGGTGCACGTCGTGGTCGGCACGGGGCCGATCGGCACGACCCTCGCGGGCCTGCTCGCCCGGGAGGGGCACGACGTCGTCGTCGTCTCCCGCTCCGCCCCCGCCACGCCCCTGGCCGACGGCGTGCGTCACGAGGCCGCGGACGTCACCGCGCCCGGGGTCCTCGCGGCCCTCGCCCGCGGGGCGGAGGTGCTCTACGACTGCGCCGCCCCGCCGTACCACCGTTGGCCCACCGCGTGGCCGCCGCTCCACGCGGCCTTCCTCGACGCGGCGGAGGCGAGCGGCGCGGTCCTCGTCACCGCGTCGAACCTCTACGGACACGGCCCCGTGCGGGGCCCGATGCGCGAGGACACCCCGCTCGCGAGCACCGAGCCCAAGGGCCGCGTGCGCGCCGACATGTGGCGGTCGGCCCTGGCGCGCCACGAGGCCGGCCGCATCCGCGCGACGGAGGTGCGCGCCGCGGACTACTTCGGCCCGCTGGCGGGCCGGAACACGCACTACGGCGTCCGCCTGCTCGACCCGCTCCTCGCGGGACGGACCCTGCGGCCGATCGGCGACCCGGACACGCCCCACGCCGTCGTCTTCCTGCCGGACTTCGCCCGCGCGCTCGCCGCCGCCGGCACGACCCCCGGCGCGTGGGGCCGCGCGTGGCTCGCCCCGCACCACCCCGCGGAGACGTTCCGCCAGGTCGTCGGGCGCCTCGCCCGTGCCGCGGGCGTCGAGATCCCGCGGATCGCGCCCGCGCCGCGGGCCGTGCTCGCGCTCGGCGGGGTCGTCTCCCCGATGCTGCGCGAGGTCGCCCGCATGCGCTACCAGTTCACCGCGCCGTTCGTCGTGGACTCGAGCCTGTCCGAGCGGGCCCTCGGCCTGAGCCCGACGCCGTGGGACGAGGCGGTCGGGGCGACCGTCGCGTGGTGGCGCGACCGGGCCGCGCGGAGCGACGCCGTCGGCTCGCGCTGACGCCGGCGCTCAGCGGCCGATGACGACGCGGCGGCCCTCGACGCGCAGCCCCTCGCGGGCCACCCGCCCGACGACGTCGACGAGCAGCTCGCGCTCGACCGCCTTGATCCGCTCGTGCAGCGAGGCCTCGTCGTCGCCGGGCAGCACGTCGACGGCCCGCTGGGCGATGATCGGGCCGGTGTCCACGCCCGCGTCCACGAGGTGCACGGTGCACCCGGTCACCGCGACGCCGTAGGCGAGCGCGTCCCGCACCCCGTGGGCGCCCGGGAACGCCGGCAGCAGCGCCGGGTGGGTGTTGATCGTGCGCCCGCCGAACCGGCGCAGGAACGGCTCGCCGAGGATCCGCATGAACCCGGCGAGCACGACGTACTCCGGGTCGAACACCTCGACCGCGCGCGCGACCCCCTCGTCCCACGCGGCGCGGTCCGGGAAGTCGGCCGGCGCGACGACGACGGTCGGCACCCCGGCGGCCTGGGCCCGGGCCAGCGCGGGCGCGTCCGCGCGGTTGCTCACCACGCCGACGACGCGCGCGCCGTACGCGGGGTCGTCGTGCGCCTCGAGCAGCGCGGCGAGGTTGCTGCCCGTGCCCGACACGAGCACGACCACGCGCGAGGCGCGCGGCACGGTCGGCGGGCGCGGGGTGGGGGCGTCGGCGTCGGGCTGGACGGTCGGCACGCGCAGACACTATCCGGCGCCGGGCCGCCCGGTCCCGCGGTCCGGCGCCCGGTCGCGCGGTCCGGCGACGGGGCGCACCACCCGGCCGCCGGCCCGGGCGCGGCCGCTCCCCCAGGGCTCGTCCGGCCCGCGGCACCCCGGTCGGGCACCTGCGTCCGGATGCCAGACTGGCCGGGTGGACCGTCCCGGCTCACCGCCACCCCGCGCCCCGCGCCAGGCCCCGCGTCAGGCCCCGCAGCGTCCGGCCCCGCCGCGCCCGGACCCCGCGGAGCTGCGCGAGGTCAACCGGCGGGTCGGCACCTTCGTGCTGCTCGTCGTCGCCGCGGTGCTCACGTCGGGCCTGCCGGTCCCGTGGCAGCTGGGCTCCCTCGTCTTCGCGGTCGCGGCCGTCGTGACAGGGGTGTGGGCGCTGCGCGCGGCGAGCCGGCCGAGCCTGCGCCAGCAGGTGGCGCCGCTCGTCGTCGTCGGGCTCGTGTTCACGGCGTTCATGACGATGTCGATCGGCGCCTCGCTGATCCTGTGGGACGCCCAGCTGGAGCGTCAGGACTGCCTCGCGAACGCGCTCACGCTGCGCGCGCAGGAGCAGTGCGAGGCGCGCTACGAGCAGGCGGTCGAGGAGCGCCTGGCCGAGCTCACGCGTCGTCCGTGACCACGGCGGGCACCTCGACGCCCGTCGCCTCCTCCTCGGCGCGCGGTCGGCGCAGGCGGCCCCACGCCCGCCGCGCAGCCGCGCGCACGGCCGGGTCCGCGGGCACCGCCACCGCGAGGGCGCCCGCCGCGGCCAGGCCGGCCACGACCGCGCCGACGAGCAGCACCGGGGCGCCGACCACCGCCATCCGTCCGGGGCCGGCCGCACCGCCCGCCAGCCCCACGAGCACGGCCACGAGCACCCCCGCCCAGGCCCCGGCGCCGAGCCCGACAGCGACCGGTCGCCACGCCGGGGACGGCGCGGCCCCCGGGCGCCGGCGGTGCAGCCACCAGCCCGCGAGCGCCCCGGCCGCGACGACGACGAGCGGCACCCACGGTCCGGCGGCGACCGGCTCCGCGGGCAGCGAGCCGAGCATCGGCAGGGCCGGCATCGGGCCCGTCACCACCTCGGTCGGCGCGAAGACGGTCCCCTCGCCGACGGCGAACCCGGGCCCGGCGAGCCAGGCCACGGCCCACAGGACGAGGTTGGGCGCGAGCGCGAGCTGCGCCACGGCCATGACGAACCCGCTGAACGTGTCGAGGCCGAGCGCGACGATGACGTCGCCGGTGGCCGCGCGGCCCGACAGGGTCCAGGCGGCGACGACGACCGCGGCCACGCCCACGAGCAGCGCCGCGACGAGAGCGCCGGCGCGCAGGGCCGCGCGGACGTCGTCGGGCACGCGGTCGCGCAGCGGGCGGACCACCTGGGCGAGCCGGCCCGGTCGCAGCACACCCCAGCCGAGGCCGAGCGCCCCCACGAGGGCGGCGCCGAGCAGCGTGCGCAACGCCGCGCCGGCGCCCGCGCCGAGCGGACCCGCCTGGCCGGCCCAGAGCAGCACGACGAGCACCGCGAGGACGTACGCGCCGACACCGGCGCCCCACGCGCCCGCGGTCGGGTACGACGAGCGCCGGGCCGAGGCGTAGGCGGAGAACACCGCGAGCGCGGTGACGCCGAGCGGGACGATCGTGAACGCCGCCCCCGAGACGACGAGCCCGCCGCCGTGGCCCATGAGCCACAGCGCGGCGCCCACCGCGACCGAGCGCGTCCACGGCACGTCGGCGTTCGACGGGTCGGCGGAGGTGGCCACGTAGGCGGCGAGCGCGGGGGTGACGACCGCGAGCAGCGAGAGCAGCGCGGCCTGCACGCCCGCGAGCGCGCCGGAGACCCAGCGCGGCGCGACCGGCTCCCGCGGCGGGGCCGGGTCGACCGTGACGACGGGGATGCGCGGTCGCCGGGGCGCGGCGGGCGGTTCCTGCGCGGGGCGCGCCGGCGGCGTCGGGCGCGCCGACTGCCCCCGGCCGGGCTGTGCCGGGCGGCCCTGCCCCGGGCGCGCGCGACCCGCACCGGGCGAGGGGGCGGCGGGGCGGGTCACGCGTTCATCGTCGCCGCCCGGGCGGCCGGGGCCGCCGGGTGACACGCCGACCCCGCGCCGTCGTGCGCGGGATCACCCCGGCCGGGCCGAGGCGCAGGCTCAGGACAGCAGCTCGCGCGCGAGGGCGGCGGTCTCGCTCGGGGTCTTCCCGACGCGCACGCCGACGGCCTCGAGCGCCTCCTTCTTCGCCTGCGCGGTGCCCGACGAGCCGGACACGATCGCGCCCGCGTGGCCCATGGTCCGACCCTCGGGCGCGGTGAACCCCGCGACGTAGCCGACGACCGGCTTGGTGACGTTCTCCTTGATGAACGCCGCCGCCCGCTCCTCGGCGTCGCCACCGATCTCGCCGATGAGGACGATCGCCTTGGTCTCCGGGTCGGCCTCGAACGCGGCGAGCGCATCGATGTGCGTGGTGCCGATGATCGGGTCGCCGCCGATGCCGATGCAGGTGGAGAAGCCGATGTCCCGCAGCTCGTACATCATCTGGTAGGTCAGCGTGCCGGACTTCGACACGAGGCCGATCGGCCCGGGGCCGGTGATGTCCGCGGGCGTGATGCCCACGTTGGAGCGGCCGGGGCTGATGATGCCCGGGCAGTTCGGGCCGATGAGGCGCACGCCGGCCTCCTGCGCCGCCGCGAAGAACTCCGCGGTGTCGGCGACGGGGATGCCCTCGGTGATGACGACGGTCAGCGGCATGCGCGCGTCGATCGCCTCGAGCACCGCACCCTTGGCGAACGCCGGCGGCACGAAGACCACGGAGACGTCCGCGCCGGTCGCGGCCATCGCCTCGGCGACCGTGCCGAACACGGGGACCGCCCGCTCGCCGTCCGGCGTCGGGAACGTCACCTCGGTGCCCGCCTTGCGCGGGTTCACGCCGCCCACGATCTGCGTGCCGGCCGCCAGCATCCGGGCGGTGTGCTTCATGCCCTCCGAGCCGGTCATGCCCTGGACGATGACCTTGGACGCCTCGGTCAGGAAGATCGCCATCGCGCTGTCGCTCTCTCTCGTCCGGGGTCAGTGGGCCGCGTGGGCGAGGCGGGCGGCGGTGTCCGCGCCGCCGTCCATCGTGTCGGCCAGGGTCACGAGCGGGTGGGCCGCCTCGCGCAGGATGCGCCGGCCCTCCTCCACGTTGTTGCCGTCCAGCCGGACGACGAGGGGCTTGGTCGCGGCGTCGCCGAGCATGTCGAGCGCGGCCACGATGCCGTTCGCGACGGCGTCGCACGCGGTGATGCCGCCGAAGACGTTGACGAAGACCGCCTTCACCTGCGGGTCGCCGAGGATGACGTCCAGGCCCGCGGCCATCACCTCCGCGGACGCGCCGCCGCCGATGTCGAGGAAGTTGGCGGGCTTGACGCCCCCGTGCCTCTCGCCCGCGTACGCGACGACGTCGAGCGTGGACATGACCAGGCCGGCGCCGTTGCCGATGATCCCGACCTCGCCGTCGAGCTTGACGTAGTTGAGGTCGTGCTCGGCGGCCTTGGCCTCGAGCGGGTCGGTCGCGGCGGCGTCGACGAGCTCGGCGTGCTCCGGGTGCCGGAAGTCCGCGTTGCCGTCGAGCGTGACCTTGCCGTCGAGCGCGATCACGCGGCCGTCCTCGGTGCGCACGAGCGGGTTGACCTCGACGAGCGTGGCGTCCTCGTCGCGGTAGACGGTCCACAGCTTCTCGATCACGTCGGCGACCTGGCCGGCGAGCTCGCAGGTGAAGCCCGCGGCGGCGACGATCTCCTCCGCCTTGGCGCGGTCGACGCCGACGCGCGGGTCGACGGGCACGCGGGCCAGCGCCTCGGGCCGCTCGACGGCGAGCTGCTCGATCTCCATGCCGCCCTCGCGGCTGCACATGGCCAGGTAGCGGCGCTCGGCGCGGTCCAGCAGCAGCGAGAAGTAGTACTCCTCGGCGATCCTCGCCCCCTCGGCGACCATCACCCGGTGGACGGTGTGGCCCTTGATGTCCATGCCGAGGATGTCCCGGGCGCGGGCCTCGGCCTCCTCGGGCGAGTGGGCGAGCTTGACGCCGCCCGCCTTGCCGCGGCCCCCGGTCTTCACCTGGGCCTTCACGACGACGGTGCCCCCGCCGAGGCTCTCCGCCGCCGCGCGCGCCTCCTCCGGCGTCGTGGCGACCACGCCCCGCAGCACCGGCACGCCGTGGCGCTCGAACATGTCCCGCGCCTGGTACTCGAACAGGTCCACCTGGTCGGTCCTCCCTCTCGCGGGCACGGCGCCCGTCGTCGCGGGCTCGTGGCCCGCGGGTGTCGGCTCCATCGTCGGCGCGATAGATGCTAGTCGCGCGCCGAGGATATCTTCACATCGAGATATCTCGGCCGGCCCGCGTGCCCGCGGGTCGGACGCGCGGGCGCGACCTAGAGCTTCGTCACCGGCGAGTAGCGCAGCAGCAGCCGCTTGGTGCCGTCGGACCCGAAGTCGATCTTCGCCACGGCGTTCGGCCCGCTGCCCTCGAGCCCGACGACGACGCCCAGCCCGTAGGAGTCGTGCGTCACCTTGTCGCCGATCGCCAGCGAGGGCACCTCGGCGGCCTGCCGCCCGGACCCGAACGAGGGCGCCTGCGCGTCGCGGGGCGCGCCCGTCGGCCGGCCCGTGCCGGACCGCGTCGGCGCGCCCTTGCGGGTGCTGACCGGTCCGGACCGGCCCACCGGGCCGCTCGAGCGGCCGCCCCAGGCCGAGCCGCTGCCGGAGGAGCTCCCTCCCCAGGCCGAGGCGCCGCCGCCCCAGCCGCTCCCGGCCCGCCGCAGCGTCTGCATGCTCGACTCGCGCCGGCGCCAGTCCACGAGCTCGTCGGGCAGGTCGTCGAGGAACCGGCTCGCGGGGAACTCGTTCGGCACGCCCCACGCGGTGCGCACCGCGGCGCGCGAGATGTAGAGCCGCTCGCGGGCACGCGTGAGCCCGACGTACGCCAGGCGCCGCTCCTCGGCGAGCTGGTCGGGGTCGGACAGCGACCGCATGTGCGGGAACGTGCCGTCCTCCCAGCCGGTGACGAACACGACGGGGAACTCGAGGCCCTTCGCCGTGTGCAGCGTCATGAGCGTGACCATGCCCTGGTCCGCAGGGGCCTCCCCGCCCTCGGCGGCGGCGACGTCGGCGTCGGGGATCTGGTCGGAGTCCGCGACGAGCGAGACGCGCTCGAGGAAGTCGGCGAGGTCGCCGTCGGGGTCGCTCTGCTCGAACTCGGTGGCGACCGCGTGCAGCTCGGCGAGGTTGTCGACGCGCGAGCCGTCCTGCGGGTCGTCGCTCGCCCGCAGCTCGGCGAGGTAACCGGTGCGGTCGAGCACGGCGCCGAGCACCTCGGCCGGGCCGGCCTCGGCGGCCAGCTCGCGCAGCCCTGCGAGCAGGTCGCGGAACGAGCGCAGGGGCGCGAGCGCGCGCGGCGACAGGCCGTAGATCTCGTCGAGCCGCTCGAGGGCCGCGCCGAACGAGATCCGCTCGCGCTCCGCGAACGCCGCGATCATCGCCTCCGACCGGTCCCCCAGCCCGCGCTTGGGGACGTTGAGGATGCGGCGCAGGTTGACGTCGTCGTCGGGGTTGACGATCGCGCGCAGGTAGGCGATCGCGTCCTTGATCTCGCGCCGCTCGTAGAACCGCGTGCCGCCGACCACCTTGTAGGGCAGCCCGACGCGGATGAGCACCTCCTCCAGCGCGCGCGACTGCGCGTTGGTCCGGTAGAACACCGCGACGTCGCCCGGGCGGACGCCGTGCTCGTCGCCGAGCCGGTCGATCTCCTCCGCGACGAACCGCGCCTCCTCGTGCTCGTTGTCCGCGACGTACCCGACGATCTGCGGGCCCGCGCCGGCGGCGGTCCACAGGCGCTTCTCCTTGCGGCCCGGGTTCTTCGCGATGACCGCGTTCGCGGCCGAGAGGATCGTCTGCGTCGAGCGGTAGTTCTGCTCGAGCAGGATCGTCCGCGCGTCCAGGTAGTCCGCCTCGAACTCGAGGATGTTGCGGATGGTCGCGCCGCGGAACGCGTAGATGGACTGGTCCGCGTCGCCGACGACCGTGAGCTCGGCGGGCGGCAGGTCCGACTCGCCCGCGCGCCCCACGAGCTCGCGCACGAGCACGTACTGCGCGTGGTTGGTGTCCTGGTACTCGTCGACGAGGACCTGGCGGAACCGGCGGCGGTAGTGCTCGGCGACCTGCGGGAACGCCTGCAGCAGGTTCACCGTGGTCATGATGAGGTCGTCGAAGTCGAGCGCGTTGGCCGCGCGCAGCCGCTGCTGGTAGCGCGTGTAGACGGCCGACAGCACCTCGTCGAACTGGTTCGCCGCGCCCGACGACGCCCCGGACTGCTGCGCGTACGTCTCCGGGTCGACGAGCTCGTCCTTGAGGTTCGAGATGCGGTGCGCGAGCCCCTTGACCGGGAACTTCTTCGGGTCCAGGTCGAGCTCGCGGCCGACGAGCGTGAGCAGGCGCTGGCTGTCGGCGGCGTCGTAGATGGAGAACGTCGAGCGCAGCCCGAGCGTGGCGTGCTCGCGGCGCAGGATGCGCACGCACGCCGAGTGGAACGTGGACACCCACATCGCGCGCGCGGCCGGCCCGACGAGCTGCTCGACGCGCTCGCGCATCTCGGCCGCGGCCTTGTTCGTGAAGGTGATCGCGAGGACCTCGCTCGCGCGGACCTGCCGCGTGGCGAGCTTGTGCGCGATGCGGTGCGTGAGCACGCGCGTCTTGCCCGAGCCCGCGCCCGCGACGATGAGCAGCGGCGAGCCCGCGTGCAGCACGGCCTCGCGCTGCTGCGGGTTGAGCCCCTCGAGCAGGGCGTCGGCGCGCGCCTTCGCCTCGGCCGCCCGGTCGGCGCGCGCGTCGGCCTCCCGGTCGGCGTCGTCGCGCGGGGGGACGACGGCGGGCAGGCGCGCCTCGGCGGGCACGCGCGCGTCGGGCAGGACCGGAAGGTCGGGGAAGAGCGTCATGGCCCCTCCAGCCTAGGCGGCGCCGGGGACTCCACCGGGCCGGGGCGGGCGGGCCCCCTCCCGGCCCGCCCGCCCGCCGGCCCTGCCCCCTCGGGGCTCGTGGCGCCGTCGGCGACCAGCGCTGCGCGACCGGCTACCCGGCGTGCGCCGCCGCGGCCTCCTGCAGCCGGCGCGACGTCGCGGCGAGGTCGCGCGCGGCCTCGCGGATGGCGTCGATGTCGCTCATCGTGCGCGCGGCGGACTCGCCCACGGAGTCGAGGGCGGACGCGATGTGGCGGCCGCCCTGCGCGGCGTGGGCGACGCTCGCGGCCATCGCCGACGTCGTCGCCGTCTGCTCCTCCGCGGCGCCCGCGATCGTCGTCTGGAAGTCGGAGATGCGCGTGATGATCTCGCCGATCCGGGCGATCTCCTCCGCGGCCTGGCTCACGGCGGACTGGATCGCGTCGACGCGCGCCGCGATGTCGCCGGTCGCCTTCGCGGTCTCCTGCGCGAGCTCCTTGACCTCGCCCGCGACGACCGCGAAGCCCTTGCCGGCCTCGCCCGCCCGCGCGGCCTCGATAGTCGCGTTGAGCGCGAGCAGGTTGGTCTGCTCGGCGATCTGCGTGATGACGCGCACCACCGAGCCGATCTCGGCGCTGGACTCGCCGAGGTCGGCGACCGTGCGGTTGGTGGCCTCGGCGGCCTGCACGGCCTCGGTGGCGATGCTCGCCACCTCCTGCGCGTTGCGGGCGATCTCGGCGATGGACGCGTCCATCTGCGTGGTCCCCGACGCGACCGAGTCGATGCCCGCGCTGACCTCCTGCGCGGACGCGGTGACGGCGAGGGTCTGCTCCGCGGTGCCCTTGGCCTCCGCCGCGAGCGCGTCGCCCGCGCGGACCAGGCGCTCGGCCGACTCGTCGAGCTCGGCGACGGCGGCGAGCACGCCGCGCGTGAGCTCGCCCGCGCGGTCGAGCGTGCCGTTGAGCGCCGCGGCGAGCCGCTCGAGCTCGGTGCGCCCGGCCCCCTCCGGGAGCCGGGTCTCGACGTCGCCGCCGGCGAGCAGCGCGGCGGCCCGGTCGATCGGGCGGACGACGCTGCCGCGCACGACCCACGCCGCGGCGGCGATGAGGGCCAGGAGCGCGGCACCGGCGAGCAGCAGCGTGCGGGCCTCGCCGAGCGCCGTCGCGCGGACGTCGTCGACGTAGACGCCGGAGCCGACGACCCAGCCCCACGGCTCGTAGCCCGCCACGTAGGAGATCTTCGGCTGCGGCGCCTCGGCGCCGGGCTTGGGCCACTGGTACGACACGAAGCCCGCGCCCTCGGCCCGCACGACGTCGACCATCTCGACGAACAGGTGCTTGCCGTCCGGGTCGGTGTCGTCGCTCAGGTCGGTCCCCTCCAGCTCGGGCTTGAAGGGGTGCATGAGCATGGTCGGGGACATGTCGTTGACCCAGAAGTACTCCTCGCCGGAGTAGCGCAGCGTGCGGAGCGCCTCGAGGGCGTCCTGCTGGGCGGCGGCCTCGCTCACGCGGCCCGCGTCGGCCTCGGCGCCGTAGTGCTCGACGACGCCGAGGGCGGCCTCGACGACGGCGCGGGTGGCGTCCCGACGCTCGAGCATGATCCGGTTCTGCGCCTGGACCGACGCGACGAGGCTCAGCGCGACGAAGGCGACCGCGTAGAGCACCATGAGGGTGCCCAGCTTGGCCGAGATGGACAGGGACCGACGACGCAGCACAGGGGCCTCCAGGGGGGTGAACGCCACCGGGAGGATCGGCCCCGTCCGGCCGTGTCTAAGTCGTTCCCGCGCGGAATCCGGCGCGAGCCCGGGGGACGGCGTCGGCCCCGCCCCGGTCACCCGTCCGGGCCGGCCCCACCGGTCGGGCCGGCCCCAATGGTCCGGGTCGGCCCCACCCGTCCGGGTCAGAGGAGACGGCGCGCCGCCGCCCAGCGCGTGAGCTCGTGCCGCGACGAGAGCTGGAGCTTGCGGAGCACCGCGGACACGTGCGTCTCGACCGTCTTGATCGAGATGAACAGCTCGGAGGCGACCTCGCGGTAGGAGTACCCGCGGGCGATGAGGCGCATGACCTCGCGCTCGCGCGCCGACAGCCGGTCGAGCTCGTCGTCGCCCGTGGCGATGTCGCCCGCGGCCGCGCCGAACGCGTCCAGGACGAAGCCCGCCAGGCGCGGCGAGAACACCGCGTCGCCGCCGGCCACCCGGCGGATCGCGTCGGACAGGTCGGGCCCCGAGATCGCCTTGGTCACGTAGCCGCGCGCGCCGGCGCGGATGACGGCGACGACGTCCTCGGCGGCGTCGGACACCGACAGCGCGAGGAAGCGCGTGGTCGACAGCAGGTCCGCGCAGGCCTGGAGCACCTCCGCGCCGCCGCCGCCCATGCCGCCGGGCAGGTGCACGTCGAGCACGACCACGGGCGGCTGCAGCCGGCGGACCAGCGCGATCGCGCTGTCCACGTCCTCCGCCTCCCCGACCACCCGGATCGAGGGGTCGAGGGACGCGCGCACGCCCGCGCGGAACATCAGGTGGTCGTCGACCAGGATCACGTCGAGCTGCTCAGCCATGGTTCTCCCTCGGCAGGCACAGGTGGACCTCGGTGCCACGCCCGGGCCTGCTCTGCACGGTGGCCGTGCCGCCCCGGCGGGTGACGCGACCGATGATGGACTCTCGCACGCCGAACCGGTCCGTGGGCACGGCGTCGAGGTCGAACCCGTCGCCGTGGTCGCGGACGAACACCTCGACCTGTGCGTCGGTGACCTCGAGGTACAGCGAGTACGGGGGCCTCCCGTGGCTCACCGCGTTGACCAGCGCCTCGCGCGTGGCCTGCAGCAGCGCGTCGGTGCCCTCGTCCGGCACGCCGTCGCCCACGACGACGACGTCCACCGCGACCGCGCGCGTGTCCTCCACCTCGGCCACCACCCCGCGCAGGTCCGCGGCGATCGACGTGCCGGGCGTGCGCCGGTCGTCGTAGAGCCACTCGCGCAGCTCGCGCTCCTGGGCGCGCGCCAGGCGCGCCACCTCCTCGGCGTCGTGCGCCTGGCGGCGGATGAGCGCGAGGGTCTGCAGGACGCCGTCGTGCAGGTGGGCGGCGATGTCGGCGCGTTCCTGCTCGCGCGCGCGGGCCGCCCGCTCGTCGCCGAGCTCGCGGACCAGCCGCAACCACCACGGCGCGAGCACGAGGGCCGCGCCGAGGAGCACGCTGATCGCCGCGGCGGCCGACCGGACGAGCGCGTCGACGGGCTGCTCGAGGCCCACGAGGAGGAAGACGCCGAGCCCGGCGAGCACGGTCCCGCCGGCCAGCCGCAGCGCGCTGACGGGCATGCGACCGTTGCGGCGGTCCCGCTGGATCGCGTCGAGCTGGCTCCAGGCGAGGGCGGCGCCGGCGAGCACGATGAGCGCGGGCAGCACCCACGAGCTGCCGATCGCGGCGCCGTTGCGCACCGCGACGAGCAGGGCCGCGCCCGCGATGAGGAGCAGCCCGATGCCGACCTCCGCCACGGGCAGGCTCCGCCCGGACTGGCGCAGGCGCGGGGCGAGCCGGGTCAGCGACGGCGCGCGGGACTCCACGGCCACGAGGACGGGGTCGCCGACAGGCACGGTGACCCAGAACCACAGGTACAGGAGGATGCCGGTCCCGCCCACGAGCGTGAGCAGCGCCATGACGAGCCGGACGACGCCGACGGGCACCCGCAGGTGCAGGGACAGGCCGCGGCAGACGCCGCCGACGACCCGGCCGTGCGGCGGCCGCCGCAGGGGGAGTCGCGGTTCTGCCACTGGTGTCACGGGAAGCATCGTCACACGTCACGGGGGTGCGCAGGCCCGTCTCGCGGGGGTTTCCGGGCCGAATCAGGTACGGATCAGGGTGCATCGGGCGCCCCGGCTCAGGGAGGGGTCAGGGACGCCGGGCGCACATTCAGGGGAGCGGTCAGGGGACCGCCCGATGTGGGCGCGGCCCGCCGGGCACGAGCATGTGTGCCATGGACGAGACCCCTGCCCAGCAGCCCGCCCCCGGCGACGCCGGTCACGCGGGCACCCCCGGCCCGGCCGGCGCCGCCGGCACCCCGGCCGCCGGAGCCGGCCCCGAGCCCGGTGCGCGCACCGCCGGTCCCCCGCCCGGCGCGCAGCCCCCGCCCGCCGGCCAGCCCGGCGCGCAGCCCGGCGGCTACCCGCCGCCCGCGGGCGGCTACGCCCCGCCGAGCGGCCGCACCGGCGGCGACGCGTTCTTCGACAGCATCCGCCGCACGGGCATCGTGCGCTCCGACGAGCGCTGGGTCGGCGGCGTCGCCGGCGGCCTGGCGATGCGCCTCGGCATCGACCCGCTCATCGTGCGCGGCCTGTTCGGCATCGGCGCGCTCCTCGGCGGCGTCGGCTTCCTCGTCTACGGCGTGTGCTGGCTGCTCCTGCCCGAGCAGAGCGACGGCCGGATCCACCTGCAGCAGCTGTTCCGCGGCGACTTCGACGCCGCGGTGATCGGTGGCTTCGCCGCGATCCTCGTCGGCATCGGCGTCCCCGACGGCTGGTTCATGCCGTGGTGGGACAACGGCCCGGGCTGGTGGCGCGGCCTGGCCGGGTTCGCCGCCGTCGTCGTCGTGGTCGCGCTCGTCATCACGGTGCTCACCCGCGCGGGTCGCGGCACCGGGCCGACGACGTCGCTCCCGCCCCGCCCGCAGGGCGCTCCCCCCTACGGGCAGCCGTACGGCCAGCCGTACGCCGCGCCCTTCGCCGGCCCGACCGGCCCCACGGGTCCGGCCGCCCACCCGGGCGCGCCCGGCCCGGTCCCGCCCCGCCCCGCCTACGGCCCGGCCACCCCCGCGGCCGCCTCCCCCCGACCGGAAGGAACCTCGATGTCCACCGCCCCGCCCGCCCCGGCCCCGTACCCGACGTACGGCCCGCCCCACGGCCAGCCGGGCCCGGCGTACGGCGGCTACCGCCCGCCCGCGCCGCAGCCGGCCGGTCCGACGACGACCCTGCCCGCGCCGCGCCCGGAGGGCCCCGGCGTCCGCCTCACCGGCATCGTGCTGGCGCTCGGCCTGCTCACCTGGGCCGGCCTGCTCTACGCCGAGCGGATCGACCGCTTCGACCACCCGGTGCTGCTCACCGCGGCGGCCGTCACGGTGATCCTCGCCGGCCTCGGCATCGCGGTCGCCGGCATGCTCGGCCGGCGCTCGGGCGGCCTCGGCGGCCTCGCGGTCCTGACGCTGATCTTCGTCGTGCCCATCGGCGCCGCGTCCTACGCCTCGTGGAGCAACGCCACCTTCGTGGGCGACGTGGTCTACCGGCCCACCGCGGTCGAGGTCGCCGAGCAGGGCTACAGCGTCTTCGCCGGTGACGTCGTCGTCGACCTGACCGACCTGCCGCTCGACGGCGAGACGGTCGAGGTGCCGGTGCACCTCGGCGCCGGCGAGCTGCGCGTGGTCCTCCCCGAGGACGGCGCGTACACCGCCCGGGTGCGCCAGTCCGCCGGCGAGTTCGTGTGGCTGGGCGAGAGCCCGATCTCCGGCGTCGGCACCACGGGCTGGCGCACCTACGAGTCGCCGGCCGTGGCCGACGGCGCGGAACCCGACATCGCGCTCGAGATCACCCTGGGCGCGGGCACCCTGCGCGTCGAGGAGGACTGATGACCCCCACCGACCAGCCCGACGAGCGGCACACCCCGCCGCCGACCGACAGCCCGGACGACCCCGGCACCCCCCAGGAGGACACCATGAGCACCACCGGAGACACCGGCACGACGCCGGCCCAGTCGCCGCCCGCCGCGACGGCGCCGGGCACCCCCGCCCCGGACGCCGCCCCCGCCCCCCAGCGCGAGCGCGGCATGCGCATCGGCACCGTCGTGTGGGGCCTGGTGCTCGCGGCGATCGGCGCCGGGATCCTCGCCTGGGCGATCGGCGTGACGTTCGACGTCGAGCTCGCCTTCATCGTGCTCGTCGCGGCGGCCGGCGTGCTCCTGCTCGTCGGCTCGCTCGCCACGTCGCTGCGGCGACGCCGCTAGGCCCTCCTCCGGCCACGAGCCGGGGACGGCAGACGACGAGGGCCGCACCCGAACGGGTGCGGCCCTCGTCGCGTGTGGTGACGTGAGGTCAGGCGGTCGCCTCGACCGTCGGCTCGATCTTCTTCGGCGCGAGCTTGAGGAGCGCGTAGCCGATGAGGATGTTCAGCAGGCCGACGCCGGCCGCGAAGAACGCGACGCCGAACGCGATGATCGAGGAGAAGAGGGACGTGCGCAGGAACGACGCGTTCATGACCGTCTGGCGGGCCGGGTCCTCGCGGTCGAGCTCGGCGTAGGTCTTGCCGCCGGACGACGCGAGAGCGTGCTCGTTGATGATGTCGGCCTGGAAGTAGGCGTCGAGCGGGCCGTCGACGACCTTGCCGGCGAACATGCGGGCGTCGTCCGGGACGACGATGTTCTCGGCCACGAGCTGGCTGCGGACGAGGCCCCAGGTGACGCCACCGGCGATGATCATGACGGCGCCGGCGATGATGGCGAGAATGCCGATGATGCGGACGGCCTTGGAGTTGGCCATGGTGCGATCCCTTCCCAGGATGAGGGTTCCGGTCCCGGTAGCGCCGGCCCGGGAGCTCTCCTCCGAGCTCATGGGATGAGCGTGCCAAATCCGAGAGGCGCGCGCCTGGGCCGATGGTCCGGGTGACGTTGGTCCCAAATATGCACGGCCAGACTCGGACGCCGGCCGGTCCAATCTGCGTGCTGCCGCCGTCTCCGAGGCCGTGACCCGCACATTAATCCCGAACGCGTGTGCGCCGTGGCAGGCGCGCGGCGACCCGGGGCCGTCAGAGGCGGGCGCGCGGGGCGAGCGCGGCGGCCCGCGCGTACTCCGCCTGGGCCGCGGCGAGCGTCGTCCGCCAGCCCTGGACGGGCCGGTGCAGCCGCGCGTGCGCGGCGAGCCGGCCGAACAGCGCAGGGTCGCGCACGAGACCGACGAGGCTGCGGGCCATCCGCGCGTCGTCGTCCACGAGCAGGCCGTCCACGCCGTCGGTGACGAACTCCGCGATGCCCGTGCCCGCGCGGGCGACGACCACGAGCCCGGCCGCCCGGGCTTCCAGCGCCGCGATGCCGAACGCCTCGAGCGCGGCCGGGGCGACGAAGACGTCGGTCCGCCGGTAGGCCGCACGCACCTCCTCGCGCGGGAGCCGGCCGCGCAGCGTCACGGCCTCCGCCAGCCCCCGCCGCGCGATGCGGCGGGCCATGGCCGCGCGGTCCGGGCCGTCGCCGATGATCTCGAGCGTGAGCGAGCCCGGGGGCAGCTGGGTGAGCGCGTCCTCGACGATCCCGAGCAGGGCGAGCCCGCGCTTGCGCGGCGCGAGCCGCATCGTCGCCACGCAGCGCAGCGGCCCGCGGTCCCGCGCGCCGGCCGCCGCGCCGTCGGCCCCGCCGGACGCGGCCTCGGCCGGGGCCCACGTGTCGAGGTCCATGCCGTTCGGCACGACGCCGACCTCGCCGCCGAACGCCGCCCGCACCCGGTCGGCCGCGGCCCGGCTCACCGCGGACAGCGCGACCCTCTCGCGCCAGCGCGCGCCCGCGAGCACGCGCAGCACGGGCACGACGCCGTCGAGCATGCAGTGCCACGTGACGGCAAGGGGGAGGTCCTCCGCGAGGGCGATGCGGGCGCCGTCGTAGGCGAAGGGCGAGACCACGCCGGCGTGCACGTGCACGACGTCGGGCGCGAGACCGCGCATGACCGCGCGCATCCGCGGGACCGCGGCCGGGTTCACCGGGAGCTCGAACGGCAGGCGTGCGCCGAGCCGGTGGACCGCCACGCCCTCGTCGTCCTCCACGAGGCCGGCGCGCTCGCCGTGGGGGCCGAGCGTGGCCGTGAGCACGTGCACCTCGTCCCCCTGGCGCACCTGCGCCCGCGCGAGGTCGCGGACCTGCGACTCGATGCCGCCGGTGCGCGGGGCGTAGCAGTCCGACACGTGGAGGATCCGCACCCGGCCAGGCTAGCCCGGCGGCCCCGGCGCCGTGCCCGGCCCCGCCGCGCGCGGCCGTGCGGGTGAACTCCCACGGACCAGGCGGGTGAAAACCGCCCCGGATCGCCCCCGGGGGTGACCGGCACCGCTCGCGACGCCCGACGATGGGGCGTGCAGAACTCGGCCCGCGCCCGCAGCGCGCACGCGGTCTTCGTGACCCTGGTGGCCGTCGCTGCCGTGGTCGCCGTCCTCTGGGGCCGTCGGCCCGCCTCGCTCGTCGTGACGAGCATCGCCCTGGTCGTCTTCGGCCTCGGGTTCCGCACCGTCCGCGAGACCGCGCCCGCCTGGCGGGCGGTCCTCGTCGGCATGGCCGTGCTGACCTTCGACGCCGCCTGCTCGGTGGTCCTGCCGGCGGTCACGGGCGACCCCGGTGCCGCCGCCTCGATCACCACCGTCGCGCTCCCCGTCGGCTTCGCGGGGCTGCTCGCCGGGTCGATCCTGCTGGTCTCCCCGCGCGGCCGGCGCCACCCCGGCGCCGTCATCGACACGGCCCTGGTCGCCGTCACCGCGACCACCGTGCTGTGGGCGGTCCTGCTGCGCCCCCACCTGGACGCGGTCGCCGCGGGCCCGGTGACCGTCGTCGGCACGGTGCTCGTGCTCCTCATCTTCGGCGGGATGACGGGCGCGCTCGCGCGCGCGTGGATCTCCCAGGAGACGCGGCACGCCGGCCTCGGCTACGTCCTCCTCTCGGCGGCCGCCGGTCTCGTCGGCAACGCGCTCAAGGCGTTGACGGCGGGCGACGACCCCTCGGGGGCGCCGTGGTGGATCGCGATCCTGTGGGCCGTGGCCTACGGCGGGCTCGCCGCCGCGTCGCTGCACCCCTCGAGCGTCGCCGTGGCCCCTCCCCCGCCCGACGAGCGCCTGACCCCCTGGCGGCTGGTCCACCTCGGCCTCGCGCTCATCACCGTCCCCGCGATCGTGGGGACGCAGGCGGCCCTGGGCCGCCACGTGGACGGCATCCTCGTCGCCGCCAGCGCGGCCGTCGTCGTGCCGCTCGTGCTCGCGCGGGTGGCGATCCTGGCGCGGCTGTACCACTCGGCGCAGGAGCGCCTGGCGCACCTGGCCGAGCACGACGAGCTCACCGGGCTGCCCAACCGGCGCGCGGTGACCGCGCACCTGCACGACGCGCTCGCCCGCGTCGCGGCGGGCCGCTCGCCGGGCGCCGTCGTCGCGTTCGTCGACCTCGACGACTTCAAGTCGGTCAACGACGGCCTGGGGCACCCCACGGGCGACCGCCTCCTGCGCGCCGTCTCCGAGCGCCTGCGCGCCCGCCTGCGCGGCACCGACGTGCTCGCGCGGTTCGGCGGTGACGAGTTCCTCGTCGTGTGCGAGGGCGACCCCGACCACCTCGAGCAGCGCGTGCGCGACGTGCTCGACGGCGCGCTCGCCGAGCCGTTCGACCTCGGCGGCACCGTCCTCGACTGCCGGGCGAGCCTCGGCACGTTCGTGGTGCACCCGGGCACGACGCCGCACCTGGACGAGGTCCTGTCGGCCGCCGACGCCGCGATGTACCGCGAGAAGGGCCGCGCGCCGGGCCGCCTCACGCGGCAGGCCGCCCGGAGCCGCTAGGCGGCCGCCTCCTCGCCGGGGCGCTCTCGCGCCCCGCTCACTCCCACTCGATGGTGCCCGGCGGCTTGCTCGTCACGTCGAGGACCACGCGGTTGACCTCGCGCACCTCGTTGGTGATGCGGCTGGAGATCCGGGCGAGCACGTCGTAGGGCACGCGTGCCCAGTCCGCGGTCATCGCGTCCTCCGAGCTCACCGGCCGCAGCACGACCGGGTGACCGTAGGTGCGGCCGTCGCCCTGGACGCCCACCGAGCGGACGTCCGCGAGCAGCACGACCGGGCACTGCCAGATGTCGCGGTCGAGCCCGGCGCGGGTGAGCTCCTCGCGCGCGATCGCGTCCGCCGCGCGCAGCACCTCGAGCCGCTCGGCGGTGACCTCGCCGATGATCCGGATGGCCAGGCCCGGGCCGGGGAACGGCTGGCGCCACACGATGCCCTCGGGCAGCCCGAGCTCGAGGCCCACCGCGCGCACCTCGTCCTTGAACAGCGTGCGCAGCGGCTCGACCAGCTCGAACTGCAGGTCGTCCGGCAGGCCGCCGACGTTGTGGTGGCTCTTGATGTTCGCCGCGCCCTCGCCGCCGCCGGACTCCACGACGTCCGGGTAGAGCGTGCCCTGGACGAGGAAGCGGACCTCGCCGCCGGCCTCACCGGCGTCGGCCACCACCTCGCGGGCCGCGGCCTCGAACGTCCGGATGAACTCGCGGCCGATGATCTTGCGCTTGGTCTCCGGGTCGGTCACGTCCGCGAGCGCGCTGAGGAACTGCTCGCGCGCGTCGACGACCTTGAGCTTCACCCCGGTGGCCGCGACGAAGTCCTTCTCCACCTGCTCCGCCTCGCCGCGCCGCAGCAGGCCGTGGTCGACGAACACGCAGGTGAGCCGGTCGCCGACCGCGCGCTGCACGAGCGCCGCCGCGACCGCCGAGTCGACCCCGCCCGACAGCCCGCAGATGACGCGGGCGTCGCCGACCTGCGCGCGCACCGCCGCCACCTGCTCGGCGACGACGTTGCCCGGCGTCCAGTCGGGACGCAGCCCCGCGCCGTGGTAGAGGAAGTTCTCCAGCACGCGCTGGCCGAGCGGCGAGTGCTTGACCTCGGGGTGCCACTGCACGCCGAACAGCCGCCGCTCGCGGTCCTCGAACGCCGCGACCGGCGCGGCCTCGGACCGCGCGAGCACCGCGAAGCCCTCGGGCGGCTCGATCACCGCGACGCCGTGGCTCATCCACACCGACTGCTCCGAGGGGAGCCCGGTGAGCAGCACGCCCGGCTCGTCGACCGCGATGCGCGTGCCGCCGTACTCGCCCTTGGCGCCGGCGTCGACGTTCCCACCGAGCGCGTGCGCCATGGCCTGGAAGCCGTAGCAGATGCCGAGCACCGGCACGCCCGCCTCGAACAGGGCCGGGTCCACGGTCGGTGCGCCCGGCTCGTACACGCTCGCGGGGCCGCCGGACAGGATGATCGCCGCGGGTCGGCGCTCGAGCATGCGCTCGACCGGCCAGGTGTGCGGGACGATCTCCGAGTAGACCCGCGCCTCGCGCACGCGCCGCGCGATGAGCTGCGCGTACTGGGCGCCGTAGTCGACGACGAGGACGGGTCGCAGGGACGGCTCGGTGGCGTCGGCGGGGGCCGCGGCGTGGCTCGGGCTCACGCGGGGAGTCTAGTGACGCCGTCGCGGCCGTCGGCCAGGTCGCCCGCCTCCGCGAGACGCGCCTCGACCGACCGGCGCACGCGGGCCTCCATGACGAACGACATCACCGGCACGACGCCGGCGAGCGCCATCGTCACCAGCCGCCCCCACCGGGCGCGCAGCTTCAGCCACAGGTCGATGACCGTGGCGAGGTAGACGACGTAGATCCAGCCGTGCGCGAACGCGACCCACGAGCCGATCACCGGGCGCGGCGACCCGGCGTCGTCGACCCCGGCCGCCTGGACCACGTACTTGAGCACCATCTCCGCCGTGAGGACCAGCAGCATCACGCCGGTGATCCAGGCCATCACGCGGTAGTTCCGCAGGGCGGTGCGCAGCTTCTCCACGGCCCCCATCCTGCCCTCTCAGAGCGGCACGTCGGTGCGCCGGCCCAGGTAGACGACGTCGGGCAGGCGCAGCGGCAGCTCGGTGAAGCCGAGCCGGGCGTAGAAGGCGCGCGCGCCGGTGTTCGCCTCGAGGACGCCCAGGTGCACGGCGGGCACGCCGCGGTCCGCGAGCGCGGCGAGGAACGTGCGCACGAGCGCGCGGCCGTGGCCCTGGCCCTGGTGGGCGGGCAGCAGGTCGATGTGCAGGTGCGCGGGGTGGCCGGCCAGCTCGGGGTGCACGTTGCGCTCGGGGTGGTGCAGCAGGTCGACGAGGTGCTCCTCGCGCGTGGCCGGCGCGGACGGGAGCGGGTACTTCTCGACCATGCGCGGCAGCCAGCGCGCGCGGTGCTCGGCCGCCCAGCGGGCCGTGTCCGCGGTCCCCAGCACGTACCCGACGACGCGCGTGCCGTCGTCGAGCACGAACGCCAGCTCCGGCTCGAGCTCGAGGTACGGCCCGGCGAAGACGTCGGGCATGAGGTCGTCGGTGCTGAACAGGCCCGTCGCGTCGCCGCCGGCGTCGGCGGTGCGCACGCACACGTCGTAGACGTCGGCGCGGTCGTCGGGGCGGTAGGGGCGCACGGTCACCACGGGTGTCAGTCTCCCCCGCCCTCGACCGCCTCGCCCTCGGCCCCGGCCCCGGCCTCGACCTCGCGGCGGGCCTCGTCGCGCACGAGGCGCGCCCACAGCAGGACCGCGAACCCGCCGAACAGCCACCACTGCAGCGCGTAGGCGAGGTTCTGCAGGTCCCAGCTCGCCGGCGGCTCCGGGGGCGGCACCGCGCGCAGCCCGGCCCCGGCGTCGGATCCGTCCTCGAGCAGCAGGTAGCCGGTGTACATGGGCCCGCCCCACCGGTTCACCAGCTGCGCGGGGCTCACCGCGGCGACCTGGCCCGGCGGCAGCCCGGCGTCGTCGCCCGCGGCCTCGCCCACCTGCAGCACCCCGCGCACGACGACGTCGCCCGCCGGTGCGGGGGCCTGCGTCGCCTCCTCGGGGGTCGCCGCCCAGCCGCGCACGACGGCGAGCGTCGCCGACGTGTCCGCCACGACGAACGGCGTCACGACGAGGACGCCCTCGACGCCGTCGAGCTCGCGCCCGGGCACGAGCACCTCGTCGGCGCCGAACCGCCCGCGGGCCTCGACGAACCGGCCGTCGGCGGAGCCCGTGAACGTCGCCTGCGGCGCGAGGACGTCGGCCAGCGGCGCGGCCTCGACGTCGGCGGGCTCCGTGGGCCCCGAGGGCACCGAGGGTTCGGCGTCGCGCTGGGCCCGGTCGAGCTGCCAGACCCCGAGGCGCGCGCACACGGCGGCGATCGCGAGGAGCACGACGAGCAGGCCGAGCATCCGAGGGGTCAGGGCCGTCCGGACGTACCGGGGGCGGGCGGCCGTCATGGGCGTCACGGTACCCGCGACGGGCGCCGGTGATCCGCGCCACAGGCCCGCGTGACGGACGCCACGCAGGTCAGTGATCAAGGACACGCCGTCCCGCCACGCACGACGCGTCCCGCCAGTGTGCTGCGCCGCCCCTTCCGATGTGGTGGCATTGCCGTGTGGCCGCGCGTGCCGCTCCGAGAGGCCCGGGACCCACCGCCCTCCGGGGCCGAACGTCCCCTGTCGGCGCCGACGCGCACGGCACCCTAAGTGGCAGGCCGGGACAAGCCCGGTCTCGCCGGTTGCTGCCCTGAGGAGATCGTCATGACGTCCGTCCTCGACCGACCCGCCGGCTGGACCACCCGCGAGGTGGCCCCCCTCGACGACGAGACCCTGGAGCGCGTCGACAAGTGGTGGCGTGCGGCCAACTACCTGTCGGTCGGTCAGATCTACCTCCTCGACAACCCCCTGCTCGCCGAGCCGCTGCACCGCGACCACGTCAAGCCCCGCCTGCTCGGCCACTGGGGCACGACGCCGGGCCTCAACTTCATCTACGCGCACCTCAACCGGATGATCCGGGAGCGGCACCAGCCCACGCTCTACATCACCGGGCCGGGGCACGGTGGCCCCGGCCTCGTCGCGAACGCGTACCTCGACGGCACCTACTCCGAGGTCTACACGGACATCACGCGCGACTCCGAGGGCCTGCGCAAGCTCTTCCGGCAGTTCTCGTTCCCGGGCGGCATCCCCAGCCACGTGGCCCCCGAGACCCCCGGCTCCATCCACGAGGGCGGCGAGCTCGGGTACGCGCTGTCGCACGCGTACGGCGCCGCGTTCGACAACCCCGACCTGCTCGTCGCGGCCGTGGTCGGCGACGGCGAGGCGGAGACCGGCCCCCTGGCCACGAGCTGGCACTCGAACAAGTTCTGCAACCCGCTGACCGACGGCGTGGTCCTGCCGATCCTGCACCTCAACGGCTACAAGATCGCCAACCCGACGGTGCTGGCCCGCATCCCCGAGGACGAGCTGCTCGACCTCATGCGCGGCTACGGCCACACGCCGTACGTCGTCTCCGGCGGGTTCGACGGCGAGGACCCGGCCGAGGTGCACCAGCGCATGGCCCAGGTGCTCGACGAGTGCCTCAACCAGATCGCCGAGATCAAGGCGGCGGCCCGGCGCGGCAGCACGGAGCGTCCGCGCTGGCCGATGATCATCCTGCGCACGCCCAAGGGCTGGACCTGCCCGCCCGTCATCGACGGCCACCAGGTCGAGGACTCCTGGCGCTCGCACCAGGTGCCGCTCGCGAGCGCGCGCGACACCGCCGAGCACCTCCAGGTGCTCGAGGACTGGCTGCGGTCCTACCACCCGGAGGAGCTGTTCGACGCGACGGGCGCCGTCATGCCCGACATCACCGCCCTCGCGCCCGAGGGCGAGCTGCGGATGAGCGCCACCCCGCACGCCAACGGCGGCCTGCTCCTGCGCGACCTGCGCCTGCCCGACTTCCGCGACTTCGCGGTCGACGTGCCCTACCCGGGCGGCTCGGTCACCGAGGCCACCCGCGTGCTCGGCCAGTGGCTCGCCGCGGTCATGGAGAACAACCCCGACAACTTCCGGGTGTTCGGCCCGGACGAGACGGCGTCCAACCGGCTCGGCGCGGTCCTCGACGTCACCGACAAGACGTGGGTCGCCGAGCTGCTGCCGGGCGACGAGAAGCTCAGCCCGTCGGGCCGGGTCGTCGAGATGCTGTCCGAGCACCAGTGTCAGGGCTGGCTCGAGGGCTACCTGCTCACGGGCCGGCACGGCGTGTTCAGCTGCTACGAGGCCTTCATCCACATCATCGACGCGATGTTCAACCAGCACGCGAAGTGGCTGAAGGTGACCCACGAGATCCCGTGGCGCCGGCCCATCGCGTCGCTGAACTACCTGCTCACGTCGCACGTGTGGCGGCAGGACCACAACGGCTTCAGCCACCAGGACCCCGGCTTCATCGACCACGTGGTCAACAAGAAGGCCGAGATCGTCCGCGTCTACCTGCCGCCGGACACGAACACGCTGCTGTCGACCTACGACCACTGCCTGCGCAGCCGCAACTACGTCAACGTCGTCGTCGCGGGCAAGCAGCCGGCGCCGAACTGGCTGACGATGGACGAGGCGATCGCGCACTGCGCGCGCGGCCTGGGCATCTGGGAGTGGGCCGGCACCGAGGAGCGGGGCGAGGACCCCGACGTCGTCCTGGCCTGCGCGGGCGACGTCCCGACGCTCGAGGTGCTCGCGGCGGCGGACATCCTGCGGCAGCGCCTGCCCGAGCTCAACGTCCGCGTGGTCAACGTCGTCGACCTCATGCGGCTGCAGGACGAGCGGGAGCACCCGCACGGCCTGTCCGACCGCGACTTCGACACGATCTTCACGCCGGACAAGCCGATCATCTTCGCCTACCACGGCTACCCGTGGCTCATCCACCGCCTGACCTACCGGCGCACCGGGCACGCGAACCTGCACGTGCGCGGGTACAAGGAGGAGGGCACCACCACGACGCCGTTCGACATGGTGATGCTCAACGACCTCGACCGGTTCCACCTGGTCATCGACGTCATCGACCGGGTGCCGAACCTGGGCACGCGGGCGGCAGAGCTGCGCCAGGAGATGCAGGACATGCGGCTGCGGGCCCGCCAGTACACGCGCGACCACGGCGAGGACATCCCCGAGGTCCGCGACTGGGTCTGGCCGAGCGGGGACCGCGGCGGTCAGCCGGGGACGATGCATCAGAACCTGTCGGCCACGGCCCTGACCGCGGGCGACAACGAGTAGGACCAGCAGGACCAGCAGGACAGCACGGAGCAAGCAGCCCCCGACCGGGGACCACCCGGCCCGCGCGACCCGGGGCCGACGACGACGTAGTAGGAGCCATGGCACGCAGCCTGTACATCACCTCCGCCGAGGGCGACACCGGCAAGTCCACGATCGCCCTCGGCATGGTCGACCTGCTCAGCCGCACGGTGCGGCGGGTCGGCGTGTTCCGCCCGGTGGCCAGGTCCTCGGACCAGACCGACTACGTGCTCGAGCTGCTGCTCGCGCACGACGGCGTGGACCTGACCTACGCGCAGTGCGTCGGGGTGACGTACGAGGAAGTGCACGAGGACCCTGACGCCGCGCTCGCGCGGATCGTGGCCCGCTACCACGAGATGGCGCGCGAGTGCGACGTCGTCGTCATCGTCGGCACGGACTACACCGACGTCGTCGGGCCGACCGAGCTGTCCTACAACGCGCGGATCGCCGCGAACCTCGGCGCCCCGGTGCTTCTCGTCGTGCGGGGCATCGACCGGCGGCCCGAGGCCGTCCGTCAGTCCGCCGAGGTGAGCCTCGCCGAGCTGCGCGCGCAGCACGCCGAGCCGCTCGCCGTCGTCGCCAACCGCTGCGACCCCGACAAGGTCGCGGCGGTGCAGGAGGAGCTCGGCCACCTGCCCCTGCCCGCGTGGGCGGTGCCCGAGGACCAGCTCCTCGCCGCGCCGACCGTGCGCGCGGTCATGGAGGCCGTCGGCGGCCAGCTCGTCTCCGGCGACGAGTCGCTGCTCTCCCGCGAGGCGCTCGAGCTGCTCGTGGGCGCGATGTCGCTCGAGCACCTGCTCGAGCGGCTGTCCGACGGCGCCGTCGTCATCACCCCGGGCGACCGGGGCGACGTCCTGCTCGGGCTGGTCTCGGCGCACGCCGCGGACGGCTTCCCGTCGCTCGCTGGCATCATCCTCAACGGGGGGTTCACGCCGCCGGAGCCGATCAGCCGCCTCGTCAGCGGCCTCGGCCAGCGGCTGCCGATCATCCAGACCGACCAGGGCACGTTCCGCTCGGCGAACCGGGCCGCGTCGGTGCGGGGCCGCCTCACCGCGGACTCCCAGCGCAAGGTCGACACCGCGCTCGCGCTGTTCGAGCGGCACGTGGACGGCCCCGAGGTGCTGCGGCGCCTCGACGTCACCAAGCCCGCCGTCGTCACGCCGCTCATGTTCGAGTACGAGCTGCTGGCGCGGGCCCGCTCGGACCGCAAGCACATCGTCCTGCCCGAGGGCAACGACGACCGCATCCTGCGGGCGGCGTCGACGCTCCTGCAGCGCGAGGTCGCCGACCTGACGATCCTCGGCAACGAGGCGGCGATCCGCGCCCGGGCCACCGAGCTGGGGCTGGACGTCAGCGCGGCGAAGGTCATCGACCCCAAGGAGGGCGAGCTCTTCGAGCGGTTCGCGCACGAGTACGCCGAGCTGCGCAAGCACAAGGGCATGACGGTCGAGCGGGCCCGGGAGATCGTCGGGTCGGTCTCCTACTTCGGCACGATGATGGTCCACCTCGGCCTGGCCGACGGCATGGTCTCCGGCGCGATCCACACCACCGCGCACACCATCCGGCCCGCCTTCGAGATCATCAAGACGACGCCGGACGTGTCGATCGTCTCGAGCGTGTTCTTCATGGCCCTCGAGGACCGCGTGCTCGTCTACGGCGACTGCGCCGTGAACCCGGACCCGACCGCCGAGCAGCTCGCGGACATCGCGATCTCCTCCGCCGAGACCGCCAAGCAGTTCGGCATCGAGCCGCGCGTGGCCATGCTGTCGTACTCGACCGGCGAGTCCGGCCACGGCGCCGACGTCGACAAGGTGCGGGCCGCGACCGCGCTCGTCCGCGAGCGCCGTCCCGACCTCGACGTCGAGGGCCCCATCCAGTACGACGCGGCCGTGGACGCCTCGGTCGCCAAGACGAAGATGCCGGACTCGTCGGTCGCCGGCCGGGCCACGGTCTTCGTCTTCCCCGACCTGAACACGGGCAACAACACCTACAAGGCCGTGCAGCGCTCCGCCGGTGCGGTCGCCATCGGTCCGGTGCTGCAGGGCCTGCGCAAGCCGGTCAACGACCTCTCGCGCGGCGCCCTCGTGCAGGACATCGTCAACACCGTCGCCATCACGGCCATCCAGGCACAGGCCGTGGCCGGCACCACGAAGGAGAACATGTGAGCGAGCACGTCCTGGTCGTCAACGCGGGATCGTCGTCGATCAAGTACCAGCTGATCGACGTCGAGGCCGAGGAGGCGCTCGCCGTCGGGCTGCTCGAGCGGATCGGGCAGCCCATGGGCGCCGTCCGGCACGACGGCACGGACGGCCGGACGTCCTTCGAGGCGGAGCTGCCGGACCACGAGGCCGGCGTGCGCATGCTGCTGCGGAACTTCGCCGAGCACGGCCCGACCCTGGACACGTGGAACCTCGTCGCCGTCGGCCACCGCGTCGTCCAGGGCGGCGACCGGTTCTCCGGGCCCGCCGTCGTGGACGAGAAGGTCGAGGCCGACATCGAGGACCTGTGCACGCTCGGGCCGCTGCACAACCCGGCCCACCTCGCGGGCATCCGCGCGGCGCGCAAGGCGTTCCCGGACGTGCCGCACGTCGTCGTGTTCGACACGTCGTTCCACACGACGCTGCCGCCCGAGGCGTACACCTACGCGATCGACCGCGAGCTGGCGCGCGCGCACGCGATCCGCCGCTACGGCGCCCACGGCACGTCGCACAAGTACGTCTCCGAGCGCACGGCAGCGCTGCTCGGCAAGGACCCGTCCGAGGTGAACGTCATCGTCGCGCACCTCGGCAACGGCGCCTCGATCACCGCCGTGCGCGGCGGCCGGTCCGTGGAGACGTCGATGGGCCTGACGCCGCTCGAGGGCCTGGTCATGGGCACGCGCTCGGGCGACGTCGACCCCGCCGTCGTGTTCCACCTGGGCCGCGTGGCCGGCATGACCATCGACGAGCTCGACGACCTGCTCAACCGCCGGTCCGGGATGCTCGGGCTCACCGGCTCCTCCGACCTGCGCGACGTGCACGACCGCATCGCCGCGGGGGACGAGGAGGCGAGGCTCGCGCTCGGCGTGTACTGCCACCGGCTCAAGAAGTACATCGGCGCGTACATCGCGATCCTCGGCCCGGTCGACGCGATCGCGTTCACGGCCGGCGTGGGCGAGAACGACGACGTCGTGCGGCTGCAGACGCTGCAGGGCCTCGAGCACCTCGGCATCCGCGTGGACCCGCAGCGCAACGAGGGGCGGAAGAAGGAGGACACCCTCATCTCCGCCGACGACTCCCGCGTCAAGGTGTTCGTCGTGCCGACCAACGAGGAGCTGGAGATCGCCCGGGAGGCGGTCGCCCTCGCGCGGCAGGCCTGAGGCCGGCAGAGCAGAGCGAGGCCCCGGCGCGACCGCGTCGGGGCCTCGTCGTGTCCTGGCGGCTCCGGCGGGCGGCGGCCGTCAGCCCGCGCGCAGCCGGTCGGCGAGGAAGCCGACGACGCGGCGCAGCACCGGCACCGGGTCGACGCCGCCGAAGCAGTGGTCGGCGCCGGGCACGAGGTCGAGCTCGACGTCGTGCGCACCCGCGGCGACGAGCGCGTCGTGCAGCCGCTGCGACTGCCGGGGCGGCACCACGAGGTCGGCGTCGCCCGTGACGATCAGGGTCGGCGGGGCGCCCGCGTGCACGTGCGTGATCGGCGACGCGGCCCGCCAGGCCTCGGGGTCGTCGTCGGGCAGGCAGCCCATGAGGATCGCCTCGGGCGACTCCGCCGGCGACTCCCAGGGCGACTCCCCGGGCCCCCAGTCGTGCAGGTCGGTGACCGGGTAGAGCAGCGCGGCCGCCTGGACCGCCGTGTCCCCCGTGGCGGTGAGCGCGTGCATCGCGGCGAGGTGCCCGCCCGCGCTGTCCCCCGCGACGGCGACGCGCCCGGCGTCCACCCACAGCTCGTCGGCGTGCGCGCGGACGAAGCGGACGGCGTCGGCCACGTCCTCGGCCTGTGCGGGCCACGTCGCCTCGCGCGAGAGCCGGTAGTCCACGGTGGCGACCGCGAGGCCCGCGGCGACGAGCTCGGCGAACAGCGACCCGGCCGGCCAGATCGGCGGGAGGAAGCGCCGGTCGCCCTCCCACCACGCGCCGCCGTGCACCCAGACGACGCACGGCACGGGCCCGGCGGGCCGGACGGGGACGTAGACGTCCATGAGCAGGGGGCGGTAGCCGATGCGCTCGGCGTAGACGACGCCACGGTGGCAGACGGCGCCCGGCACGACGGCCGGCACGTCCAGCCCGCCCTGGAGCGCCGCGGGCGAGGAGTCGGTGGACATGCCCGTCACCTTAGGAGACCACCCCTCCCCACGAGACCACCCCGTCCCCACGTCGCGAGTCGACGGGGAGGTGGGACCGGCTCAGGCGAGGGCGAGGACCTCACGGACCTCGGCGTCCACCAGGGCGAGGCAGGCCGTCCGCGCGTCCGACGCCGTCCGGGCGGTCCGCGCGGCCGCGGCCAGCTCCCGGCACCTCGCCAGGGTGTGCCGCGCGAGCGCGAAGCGAACCCCCGGGACGGCGGCCGGCGACATCGACAGGCTCGTCACGCCGAGCCCGGCGAGCACGAGCGCCAGCAGCGGGTCGGACGCCGACTCCCCGCACACGCCCGCGGGCTTGCCCGTCGCGGCCGCGGCCTCGGCGGTCGCCGCGACGAGGTCGAGCACCGCGGGCTGCCACGGGTCGAGCAGGTCGGCGAGGTCGCCGAGCAGCCGGTCGGCCGCCATCGTGTACTGCGCGAGGTCGTTCGTGCCGATCGAGACGAAGTCGACCTCGGCGAGCACGTCGGCGGCGCGCAGCGCGACAGACGGCACCTCGACCATGACGCCGACCCGTGCGATGCCGCACTCGCGCGCGAGCGCCGCGAACGCCGCGGCCTCCTCGACCGTGGCCACCATGGGCGCCATGACCCACGGCGTCGTGCCCGTCCGCTCCGCGGCGGTCGCGAGGGCCCGCAGCTGGCTGCGCAGCAGGTCCTCCGCGGCCCGCACGAGCCGGTACCCCCGGACCCCGAGCGCCGGGTTCTCCTCGTCGGTGCGCGTGACGAACGCGAGCGGCTTGTCCGCGCCGGCGTCGAGCGTGCGCACCACGACCTTCCGGCCGCCGAGGGCCCTGAGCACGCGGGCGTACACCGTGGCCTGCTCGTCCTCCGACGGCGCCGTCGCCCGGCCGAGGTAGAGCACCTCGGTGCGGAACAGCCCGACGCCCTCGACGGCCGCGTCGACGAGCCGCTCGGTGTCCTCGGCGGTGCCGATGTTGGCGAGCAGCGCGACCGGGTGCCCGTCCGCCGTCGCGCCCGGCTCGCGGCGCTCGGCCAGGGCGGCCAGCCCCGCGCGGCGCGCCGCCACGCGCGCCCGGACCTCGTCGTCGGGCCCGACGACGACGGTGCCGGCCGCGGCGTCGACCGCGACCTCCTCGCCGTCGCGCAGCTCGCCCGCGCCGCCGACGCGCACCACGCACGGGATGCCGAGCTGGCCCGCGATGATCGCGGTGTGCCCGGTGGGGCCGCCCTGCTCGATGACGATGGCGAGCACCTTGTCGAGCTCGAGCGCGGCGGTGTCGGCGGGCGCGAGGTCGCGCGCGACGACGACGGACGGCCGGGCGAGCGCGGGCACGCCCGGCTCGGGCAGGCCGAGCAGGCGGGCGAGCACGCGGTCGCGCACGCTGAGCAGGTCGGTCACGCGCTCGGCGAGGAACGAGTCCTGGCGGAACAGGTCGGCGAACTCGGCGACCGCGCGGTCCACCGCGACCGGCGCCGACTGGCCCAGCTCGATGCGGGTGCGGACCTGGGCGACGAGCTCCGGGTCGCGCGCCATCGCGGCAGCCGCGCCGACGACGTCGGCGACCGTGCCCGACGCCGCCGCGGCCCGCGCGTCGAGGGCGTCGGCGACCGCGTCGAACGCCTCGGCGACGGCCCGCGCCGCGGCCTCGCGGTCGGGGTCGGCCGGGCCGTCCGGGACGGCGGGCGACGGGTGCGCGCGGGCGACCGGGCCGACGGCCGCGCCGCGCCCGACGCCGGAGCCGCGCAGCGTCCTCACGCCTCCACCGCGTCCAGGTCGCTCGCGAGCATGTCCGCGAGGCGGTCGAGCGCCTCCTCGGCACCCTCGCCCTCGGCGGAGATCGTCACCTCGTCGCCGTGCTTCACGGCGAGGGCCATGACCCGCAGGATGCTCGCGGCGTCGACCGCGGGCCCGTCGCCCTTGGCGATCGTGACCTTGACGCCGGCCGCCGCGGCCGCCTGCGTGAACAGCTTCGCGGGCCGCGCGTGCAGCCCGACCTTCGACCCGACGACGACACTGCGCTGTGCCATGAGCCCTCCTCCTGGCCGCCCCGGCCGGGCGTCGGTGCCCGGCCGGGGTCCTACGGTCGAGCCGTCACGGCTCGATGGTCACCTTGATCCCCTCGCCGCGGGAGACGATGCCGATCCCGTCCAGCGCCCGCTCGAGCGGGAGCCGGTGCGTGATGAGGTCCGCGACCGGGACCTTGCCCTCGGCGATGAGCGCGAGCGCGCGCTTGTTGTGCTCCGGGCTGGAGCCGTTCGCGCCCACGACGGTCAGCTCGCTGTAGTGCACGAGGTTCGAGTCGAGCGTGATCGTGGGCTTGTCCTTCGGCAGGCCGCCGAAGAAGCTGATCCGTCCGCCGCGCGCGAGCATCTGCAGCGCCTGCTCCTGGGCCGCGCCCGACGCCGCCGCGGTGATCGCGACGTCCACCCCGCGCCCGCCGGTGAGCTCGCGCACCGCGGCGACCGGGTCCTCGTCGGCGGCGCAGACCGCCGCGTCGGGGTGCACCAGGCCGGCGGCCATCTCGAGGCGCTCGCGGCTCAGCTCGACGAGGAACACGCGCGCCGCGCCGTAGGAGCGGGCCAGGCGCACGTGCAGGCAGCCGATCGGGCCGGCGCCGACGACGACGACGTCGTCGCCCTCGTCGATCCGCACGAGCTCCTGCGCGTTGAGCGCGCACGCGAGCGGCTCGGCCACGCTGGCCTCGGCGAAGCTCAGGCCGTCCGGGATCCGGTTGAGGCCGTCCACCCGGAGCACGTTGTCCGGCACCACCATGAACTCGGCGAAGCCGCCGTCGAAGTGGTAGCCCATGGACACCTGGTTCGGGCAGATGTTCATCTGGCCCTTGGCGCAGAACCCGCACTCGCCGCACGGGATCGCCGCGATGACCTGCACGCGGTCCCCCGGTGCCCAGCCCTCGACGTCGGCGCCGACCTCGACCACCTCGCCCGCGATCTCGTGGCCCATGACCCGCGGCGGGTCGATGTGGTGGTGGCCGAACTTGCTGATCTTGACGTCCGTGCCGCAGGTGGAGCAGGCGCGGACGCGGATCTTGACCTCGCGGGCGCCGGGGGTCGGCTCGGGGGCGTCCTCGAGCCGGACGTCGCCGGGCGCGTGGAACCGCAGGACTCTCATCGTTCTCCTCGTGGGGACGGGGCCGGCGCGGAAGGGTCCTCCTCCTCGGCCGGCGTCAGCATGGCGATCACCCGGTCGGGCGTGGTCGCCTCCCGCAGCGCGGCGGCGCGCTCGGGGTCGAGCAGGATCTGGGCGAGCTCGGCGAGGATGTCGAGGTGCCCGTCGCCGACGGCGGCGATGCCGATGCAGACGGTGACGGTCTCGCCGTCCCAGTCCACGCCGTCGGGGAAGCGCAGGAAGCACAGGGCGTCGCGGCGGACCGCGGCCTTGCCGGCCAGGGTCGCGTGCGGGATCGCCACGCCCTCGCCGATGTAGGTGGAGACCGTCTCCTCGCGCTCGAGCATGGCCGGGACGTACTCCGGGCCGACGGCGCCGGTCTCCACGAGCACGTCGCCGCAGGCCCGGACGGCCTCGGCCTTCCCGGCCGCCCGCTCGTCGAGGCGGATCGCCTCCGGCACGAGCAGGGCGGCCGGGCCGGCCGGGAGGGCGCCGTCAGACATCGACGGTCGTCCCCTGCTGGATCGCGGTGACGACCTTGGTCACCGCGGGGTCGCCGAGGAACAGCTGGAAGGGGACCACCGGGATGTCGCCCGCGACGCCCCGCGCCCGTTCGGCGAGGCCGGCGTGCGTGAGCACGACGTCGGCGTCGGCGGGGATGTGGGCGACGGGCGTGTGCTCGACCGTCACCCCCTGCTTGGCCAGCTGCTTGCGCACGGTGCCCGCGAGCATCGCGCTGCTGCCCATGCCTGCGTCGCAGGCGATCACGAGCTTGCGGACGCTCGCGCCGTCGATGGTCGTCATGGCTGCTCCTTGGGTGGGTCAGGCGCCGGTGTCGGGCTGCGGCTCGCCGGCGGTGCCGGAGGTGGCCGTGACGCCAGCCTTCGACGCCTGCTTGCGGTCGGCAACCTCACGCCTGGCGGCGTCGAGCTCGGCCTCGGCGTCGGCCTCGCCCGCGACCTCCGCCGCCTCCTTGCGGCCGAAGCCGAGGAGGAATGCGGCGACGACGAAGCTCACGACGGCACCCGCGAGCACGCCGGCGTAGACGCCGAGGTGGTCGCCGCGGGCCGCCACGGCCGAGTAGGCGAAGATGCTGCCCGGCGAGGCGGGGCCCGTGAGGCCGACGCCGGTGACGACGAACGTCAGGATGCCGGTGGCGCCGCCGAGGATCATCGCGAGGATGAGCCGCGGCTTCATGAGCACGTACGGGAAGTAGATCTCGTGGATGCCGCCGAGGAAGTGGATGATGATCGCGCCCGGCGTCGACGCGCGCAGCGCGCGGGGGCCGAACAGCATGAAGGCGACGAGGAGGCCGAGGCCCGGGCCGGGGTTCGACTCGAGCATGAACAGGATCGACTTGCCGGACTCGGCGACGTCGGCGGAGCCCAGCGGCGTGAGCACGCCGTGGTTGATCGCGTTGTTGAGGAACAGGACCTTGCCGGGCTCGATGAAGATCGAGGCGAGCGGCAGGAGGCCTTTCTCGACGAGCCAGCCGACGGCGGACTCGGCCGCGTCCATGAGGACCTGCACGACCGGGCCGATGCCGTAGAGGCCGCCGACGGCGAACGCGCCGCCGAGGATGCCGGCGGAGAAGTTGTCGACGAGCATCTCGAAGCCTGCGGCCACGCGCGGCTGGATCCAGCCGTCGACCTTCTTCATGACCCACGCGGCGAGCGGGCCCGCGATCATCGCGCCGAGGAACATCGGCGTCGACGCGCCGACGATGACGCCGACCGTCGCGACCGCGCCGACGACGCCGCCGCGGATCCCGTGCACGAGGCGGCCGCCGGTGAAGCCGATGAGCAGCGGCAGCAGGTACGTGATCATCGGGCCGACGAGGCCGACGTGCTCCGTGCCGTCGGGGCCGGGGAAGCCGCCGAGCTCGGGGACCGGCGTCCAGCCGGTCTGGATGAACAGGGCGGTGATGAGGCCCCACGCGAGGAAGGCACCGATGTTCGGCATCACCATGCCGGCGAGGAACGCGCCGAACCGTTGGACGTTGGCCTTCACCCCCGTCCCGGTGACCTGCGGGGTGTACGTGCTCATCTGGGACTCCTTCGTGCCAGTGGAGGTGAGGGAGCGGGCGGGGTCACCCGGTCCCGACGAGTGGTGCGGTCATGCAGGCATCCAGCTCCTCCCCGGTGAGGACGCGCACCGCGGAGAGGTCGATGTCGCCCGGGCCGGGCATCTGGCTGCCCGGCAGCCGGACGGCGGCGGCGCCCCACGCGAGCGCCTGGGCGAGGGCGGCCCGCGCGACGGCGCCGCGCTCGGGCCCGGTGATCGCGCGCCCGTCGGCCTCGGCGACGTGGAGCGCGCCGAGGAAGCCGGCGAGGAACGCGTCGCCGGCGCCGACGGTGGAGCGCGGCTCGACGGGGTCGCACTCGCCCACGAGCACGCCGGCGTCGTCGACGAGCACGGCGCCCGCGGCGCCGAGGCTGACGAGGACCGCGCGCGCCCCCTGGGCCTGGAGCTCCCGGGCCGCGGCGACGACGTCGGCGCGCGAGGCGAGTGGGCGGCCGACCGCGCCGGCGAGCTCCTCGGCGTTGGGCTTGACGAGCGCCGGGCCCGCCGCGGCGGCCAGCCCGAGCGCCGGGCCGGAGGTGTCCACGGCCACGCGCCGGCCGGCCTCGCTCAGGCGCCGCGTGAGGCGGGCGTAGGTGTCCGCGGGCGCCCCGGGCGGGAGGCTGCCGCACAGGACCACCCAGCCGCCGTCGACGGCGTCGGCCAGCGCGTGGTCGAGGACCTTCTCGAGCTCGTCGGGGGTGAGCTCTCCCCCGGGCTCGTTGAGCTTGGTGACGGTGCCGTCGGCCTCCGCGATCGTGATGTTGGAGCGCGTACGGCCCGACACGGGGACGACGACGGCGTCGACCCTCTCCTGGGCGAGCAGGTCGACGAGCTGGTCGCCGTCGGGGCCGCCGACGGGGACGACGGCGCGGCTCGGCACGCCGTTGGCGAGCAGGGCGCGCGTGACGTTGACGCCCTTGCCGCCGGGGTGCAGGTGGGTGCCGTGCGCGCGCAGGACGCGGCCGCGGGCGAGCTCGGCGACCTCGACGGTGCGGTCGAGGCTCGGGTTGAGCGTGACGGTGACGATCATGCGCGCACCACCCGCGGGCCGGCGGCCTCGATCTCGTCCACGAGCTCGGGGGCGAGGTCGGTGTCGGTGATGACGGTGTCGATCGCCGCGAGCGGCGCGACCTGCGCGAAGTCGACCCGGCCGAACTTGGTGTGGTCCGTGAGGACGACGGTCCGGCGGGCGGCGGTGACGAGCGCGCGCTTGACGCCCGCCTCGGCGAGGTCGGGGGTGGTCAGGCCGCGCTCCGCGGTGATGCCGTTCGTGCCGAGGAAGGCGACGTCGGCGTAGACGTCCTCGAGGGCCCGCTCGGCCCACGTGCCGACGGCCGCGAGCGTGCGCCCGCGGACCGTGCCGCCGAGGACGTGCAGCGTGATGTTGGGCCGGGTCGCGAGGAGCATCGCGATGGGCAGGCCGTGGGTGACGACGGTGAGCTCGCGGTCGGTGGGCAGCATCTCGGCGAGCCGGATCGTCGTCGTCCCGGCGTCGAGGATGACGGCGCCGCCGTCGGGGAGCTCGTCGAGCGCGGCCTTGGCGATGCGCTCCTTCTGGCCCGCCATGCGGCCCTCGCGGTCGGCGACCGCGGGCTCGATGCCGAGCCGCTCGACGGGGATCGCCCCGCCGTGGACGCGGCGCACCAGGCCCAGCCGCTCGAGCGCGGTCAGGTCGCGCCGCACGGTCTCGGGGGTGACCTCGAGCGAGTCGGCGAGCTCCTTCACGTCGACGCGGCCCTGCTGGCGCGCGCGACTCAGGATCTCCTGCTGACGCTCCGTCGCGTACACGATCCGTCCTCTCGTCCGGTCCGTTTGTGTGGGACCGGATGTCGTATTGGCTTTGTTTAGTTCTGTTTCTGTCTGAAGTCAAGACCGAGGCGTGGCTTCGACGTCCGGATCATGGGGATTCGGGCACGCCCGTGCCCATCCTCGTGCCCGTCCGGGCACGGCGGCGCCGCCTCGGGCCCCGGACCCACGTCGGCGTGGAGTGGACGCGGAGCGGAACGCGACCGCGGTCAGGTCCGCCGGAGCGGAACGTCCTGCGCGCAGGACGTTCCGCCCTGCGCGGGCAGACGCAGCGGCAGACGCAGAGTCAGACGCAGAGGCGGGGGTTCGGTGCGAGGCAGCGCCCCGCAGGGGCGCGTCAGTGGGGCTGGTACGGGGAGACGACGACCTCGACCCGCTGGAACTCCTTCAGGTCGGAGTAGCCGGTCGTCGCCATCGCACGCCGCAGCGCGCCGACGAGGTTGAGCGTGCCGTCGGCGGTCCGGCCGGGCCCGAAGAGGATCTCCTCGAGCGTGCCGGCGGTGCCCACCTTGACCCGCTCCCCGCGCGGCAGCTGCGGGTGGTGCGCCTCCGGGCCCCAGTGCCAGCCCCGGCCGGGCGCCTCCGCAGCGCGGGCGAGGGCGGCGCCGAGCATGACGGCGTCGCAGCCGCACGCGATCGCCTTGACCAGGTCGCCCGAGCGGCCCACGCCGCCGTCGGCGATGACGTGCACGTACCGGCCGCCCGACTCGTCGAGGTAGTCGCGGCGCGCCGCGGCCACGTCGGCCACCGCGGTCGCCATCGGCGCGTGGATGCCGAGCGTGACCCGGGTGGTGTGCGCCGCGCCGCCGCCGAAGCCCACCAGCACGCCCGCGGCGCCCGTGCGCATGAGGTGCAGGGCCGCGGTGTAGGTGGACGCGCCGCCGACGATGACCGGCACGTCGAGCTCGTAGATGAAGCGCTTGAGGTTGAGCGGCTCGGCGCGACCGGAGACGTGCTCGGCCGACACCGTGGTGCCCCGGATGACGAACAGGTCGACGCCCGCGTCGACCACGGTCTTCCAATGCTGCTGCGTGCGCTGCGGGGTGAGCGCACCGGCCACCGTCACGCCCGCGCGGCGGATCTCCTGCAGCCGCTCGGTGATGAGCTCGGGGATGATCGGCGCGGAGTACAGCTCCTGCATCCGGCGCGTGGAGACGGCCGGGTCGAGCGTGGCGATCTCCTCCAGCAACGGCTCGGGGTCCTCGTAGCGGGTCCACAGGCCCTCGAGGTCGAGCACGCCCAGGCCGCCGAGGCGCCCGATGGCGACCGCGGTGGCCGGGCTCGTCACGGAGTCCATGGGCGCGGCGACGATCGGCGTCTCGAAGTGGTACGCGTCGATCTGCCAGCCGACCGACACCTCCTCCGGGTCGCGCGTGCGACGCGACGGCACGACGGCGACGTCGTCGAAGGAGTACGCGCGGCGGCCCCGCTTGCCGCGGCCGATGTCGATCTCGTTGCTCACCCGCTCAGGCTACCGGCGCGACCCCCTCCGCCTCCGCTCCGTCCGCGGTCCACAGCCCGACGGCGCGTCGCGCCCGGTCCTGTCGGCGTCGCCTGGTTCCCTGGTGGCCGAGGCGGTGATGATCATGTCCTGGGCCACGGGTCCGCTCGTCGGGTTCGACACCGAGACCACCGGCGTCGACGTCGACCGGGACCGGATCGTCACCGCGGCCGTCGTCCGCCGCGTGGGCGGGGCCACGACGACCTGGACGTGGCTCGTCGACCCCGGCGTGGAGATCCCCGAGGCCGCGACCGCCGTGCACGGCATCACCACCGAGCACGCCCGCGCGCACGGCCGCCCGCCGCGCGAGGCGCTCGAGGAGATCGCGACGCTGCTCGCGGCAGGGCTCGCCCGCGGCGAGGCGCTCGTCGCCTACAACGCCGCGTTCGACCTGTCGCTGCTCGACGCCGAGCTGCGCCGCCACGGGCTGCGCACGCTGCCGGAGCGGATCGGTGGCCCGGTGCGCGGCGTCGTCGACCCGCTCGTGCTCGACCGCTGGGTGGACCGCTACCGCCCCGGCAAGCGGCGCCTGGGCGACCTCGCCGCGCACTACGGCGTCGCCACCGACACGCTGCACGCGGCCGACGCCGACGTCGCCGCCACGCTCGACGTGCTCGCCGAGCTCTGCCGCCGGTACCCGGGCCTGGCGCGGACCGACCTCGGCCGCCTGCACGACGCACAGGTGCGCGCCCACCGCCGGTGGGCGGAGAGCTTCAACCTCTGGCGCGCCCGCCAGGGCCTCGACGGCCCCGGCGCCGAGCTCACCTGGCCGCTGCGCTCGCCCCTCCCGGAGCCTCGCCCGGCGCGGGCGCCCCTGCCCGCGACCGCGTGAGCGGCTCCAGGGCCGCCACGTCCACAGCCTCCGCCACCGCGTCGGCGACCTCGGCCGACACCGCGACGACCATGCCGAGGCCGGCCACGTCCGCGCGGTAGTCGGCGCCGTCGAACCGGCGCGCCACGCCGCCGAGCTCGCGGAGCACCGCGACCCCCGGGACGTGGTCCCACGGCAGCGTGCGCCAGGCCAGCATCGCGTCCGCCTCGCCGAGCGCGAGCCGGGCGTACTCGCGCCCCGACCACACGCTGTCGACGAGCCGCACGCCCCCGGTCCCGGCCGCGCGGCCGATCCGCCGCACCAGACCCTCGCGCGCCGCGGTCGGGAGGTAGCGGCCGGCCAGCAGCATGCGGGGCGCGTCGGCGTCGGGCACGGCGGGGGGCACGAGGCGCGTGACGGCGTCGGGCGGGTCCTGCGGGTCGCGGCGCCACGCCCCGGAGCCGCGCTCGGCGACCACGGTGAGCCGGTGCTCGGGCAGGCAGATCCAGCCGGCGACCGGCTCGCCCGCGGCGACCAGCCCGACCATGACCGCGTAGTCCGGCGAGCCCTCGACGAAGGCGCGCGTGCCGTCGAGCGGGTCGACCACCCACGCGAGCGGTGCGCCCGGGATCGCGTCGAGCAGGGCCGGGTCGGCGGCGGCGGCCTCCTCCCCCAGCACCGGCACGCCCGGCGCGAGCGCGCGCAGGCCCGCGGTCAGCGCCTCCTCGGCGGCGTGGTCGACGACGGTGACGACGTCGCCCGGGCCCTTCTCCCCGACGTCGGCGCCGGCGAGGTCGCCGAAGCGGGGCGCGACGACGGTCCGAGCGACGTGCTCGACGAGCGCGGTGACGTCGGCGACCGCGGGCACCGCGCCGCGCACGCTCACCGCGCCGAGTAGTTGGGCGCCTCGACCGTCATCTGGATGTCGTGCGGGTGCGACTCGCGCAGGCCGGCCGACGTGATCCGCACGAACTTCCCGCGCTCCTGCAGCTCGGGGATGGTGCGCGCCCCCACGTAGAACATCGTCTGGTGCAGGCCGCCGACGAGCTGGTGCGCGACCGCGCGCAGCGGCCCGCGGTACGGGACCTGGCCCTCGATGCCCTCGGGGACGATCTTCTCGTCCGCGTCGACGTCGGCCTGGAAGTAGCGGTCCTTGGAGTAGGACGTGCGCCCGCGCGAGGCCATCGCGCCGAGCGAGCCCATGCCGCGGTAGTGCTTGAACTGCTTGCCGTTGACGAAGACCAGGTCGCCCGGGCTCTCGTCGCAGCCGGCCAGCAGCGAGCCGAGCATGACGGTGTCCGCACCGGCGACGAGCGCCTTGGCGATGTCCCCGGAGAACTGCAGACCGCCGTCGCCGATGACCGGGACGCCCGCCGGGCGGGCGGCCTTCGCGGCCTCGTGGATCGCGGTCACCTGCGGCACGCCGACGCCGGCCACCACCCGCGTGGTGCAGATCGAGCCCGGGCCCACGCCCACCTTCACGGCGTCCACGCCGGCGTCGACGAGCGCCTGCGCGCCGGCCCGCGTGGCGACGTTGCCACCGATGACCTGCACGTGCCGCGTCGCCGGGTCGGACTTGAGGCGGCCGATCATGTCGAGCATCGCGCGCGTGTGGCCGTGCGCGGTGTCGACGACGATGACGTCGGCGCCGGCCTCGACGAGCGCGGTCGCGCGGTCCCAGGCGTCGCCGTAGAAGCCCACGGCCGCCGCGACCCGCAGGCGCCCTTCCTCGTCCTTCGTCGCGTCGGGGTACTGCTCGGACTTCACGAAGTCCTTGACCGTGATGAGCCCGACGAGCCGGCCCGCCTCGTCGACGAGCGGCAGCTTCTCGATCTTGTGCTTGGCGAGCAGCGCCGCGGCGTCGCCCGGCGCGATGCCGACCGGCGCGGTGACCAGCGGCATCGGCGTCATGACCTGGCGCACGCGGAGCTCGGCGAACTCGGCCGGCGGCACGAAGCGCAGGTCGCGGTTGGTGATGATGCCCAGCAGCGTGCGGTCCTCGTCGACGACGGGCGCACCGGAGACCCGGTAGGTCGCGCACAGGGCGTCGAGCTCGGCGAGGGTGGCGTCCGGGCCGATCGTGACCGGGTCGGTGACCATGCCCGACTCGGACCGCTTGACCAGGGTGACCTGGTGGGCCTGGTCCTCGATCGACAGGTTGCGGTGCAGCACACCGATGCCGCCGTGCCGCGCCATGGCGATCGCCATCCGCGCCTCGGTGACGGTGTCCATCGCGGCGGACACCAGCGGGACGGCGAGCGAGACCTCGCGGGTCAGGCGCGTGGTGGTGTCCACCTCGGACGGGATGACGTCGCTCTCGCCGGGCAGGAGGAGGACGTCGTCGAAGGTGAGGCCGACGAAGGCGAACGGGTCGGCTCCCGTGGGCTCGAGCACGCTCATCCCGCGATGGTAGTCGCCGCCGCGGGCGCCCCCCGACCGTCGGGCCGGTCCGGGCGACGTGCGCTCAGCGGATGAGACCCCGACGCAGGCCGATCGCGACCGCCTGGGCGCGGTCCGCGGCGTCGAGCTTGCGGAACAGCCGCCGCGCGTGCGTCTTGACGGTGTCCTCCGACAGGAACAGGTCCGCCCCGATCTGCGCGTTGGAGCGGCCGTTGCTCATGCCGATGAGGACCTCCATCTCGCGCTTGGTCAGCTCGATCGGCGGCTGCTGCGGCTGCGACGGGCGCGGGCGCGGCAGGCCGCCGGGGCCGCCGTCGCGGGTCGGGCCCGCGGCGAGCGTGTGCGCCGCGACGGCGGCGAGCTCGCTGCGGTCGACGTCGGGTGCGAGGTAGCCACGCGCGCCGAGGCTGATCGCGCGGTCGAGCGTGATCTCGTCCCCGGGAACGGCGAGCATGACGACGACGGGCGGGCTGTCCAGGTCGCGCAGTCTCCGCAGCGCCTCGAGAGGCCCGACGCCGGGCAGGTGGGCGTCGAGCAGCACCATCGAGGGCGCGCCTCGGCGCGCCAGGGTGACGAGCTCGTCCGCGGTCGCCGCGCCGCGTGCGGGGGCGAGTGCGGCCACGCCCTGGGCGGCCGCGACGATGCGCTCACGGACGGCAGCGGAGCCATGGCACACGACGACGCCGGCCATCCGCCTCCTTCCGCAGGGTCCTGGCCAGCGCGGCCGGGACGGGGGGATCCATGCCCTGCCATCATCGGCGTTCCGGGGCGCGGACGTTAGGCGGTCGGTGGGTGAAGACGGTCTCGTCGACCGGGTGATCCGCGGTCGGGGCGGCGCGGCCTGCGGCGGGTCAGACGGCGGCGAGCACCTCGTGCAGCGCACCCGTCAGGGTGCGCACGCGGTGGACGTTCGCCGCGACGGGCAGGTCCGGCGTCGTGCCGCCGCCGTGGTGGACGAAGACGGGCAGGCCCGACCGGCCCGCGAGCGCCGCGCGGACGACCGAGGCGACCTTGGGCCCGGTCCCCTCCGAGGCGCTGACCTCGACGAGCACCGCGGCGGGCGCGGCGCGCTCGACCGCGCCGGAGACGACGGCGGGCGAGGTGGACGACAGCACGCGGGCGCGCACGCCGTTCGCCTGGAGGGCCGTGGCGAGCACGTGCGCGCGCAGGTCGGGGCCGTCCGCCGTCGGGACGACGAGCACCGCGGGCGCCGGCTGCTCGCCGTCGAGGTGCGCGGCGGCGACCGCTGCCCGGCTGCGCAGCTCCGCGAACGCGGCCGCGGTGAGCGCGGGCGCGGCGCTCTCGCCCGGGCGCTCGAGCGCGGCACGCTCGGTCAGCGTGCGCAGCGTCGGCTCGACGAGGTCGGTCCACCAGGCGAGGACGTCGCGGGGGGCGACGCGGGTGAGCATCCAGCGCACGGCCGCGTTGTCGAACTGGCTCGCGGCGGCCGCGAGCGCGGCGGGGTCGGCGGCCATGGGGACGGCGTCGGAGTACGCGTCCATCACCTCGGCCGTGGTGGGCACGTGCGCGTCGCCGAGGCCCGTGGGGTCGGCGGTGGAGAGCGCGGCGCGGGCGGCCTCCGAGGGGGCCACGCCCTCGAGCGTGAGGCGCCGCATGACGAGCAGGCGCGCGACGTCCTCCGCCGAGTACCGCCGGTGCGCGCCGGCGGAGTGGTGCGAGGGCCCCAGGCCGTAGCGACGGTCCCAGGTCCGCAGGGTCGCAGGGGCGACCCCCAGCCGCCGGGCCACCGCCGCCACCGTCAGCGACGGTCCCTGCGGACGACCCGGCGGGCTCGCTTCGCCGCTGGTCGACATGACGCGATTCTGCCCAGCCGGTGGCGCGCTACGCCAGCGTCCTGACCGAACGTCGGACGGCGCGTCCTCGCTGGTCACGCGGATAAGCGCGGCACGGCTGTCCGAATCGTCGGATAAACCTGCCGTCGCATCGATACCGAAGCAGTTTGCACAAGCCCCTTGACCAACTTCTGACGCGGTTCTAGGTTGGTCTTCTACGCAGGCACTTCCGCCCGCTGAGTCTGAGGAGCGACCCATGACGGACATCTCGCGACTGCCCGGTCCGGTGATGGACCTCTGGGAGTGGCAGTACGAGGGGAAGTGCCGTGAGGCGGACCCCACCCTGTTCTTCCACCCCGAGGGTGAGCGCGGCGCCGCTCGCCGCCGGCGCGCCGAGGCGGCCAAGGCCGTCTGCGCCGAGTGCCCCGTGATCCAGCAGTGCCGCGAGCACTCCCTCACCGTCCGCGAGCCCTACGGCGTGTGGGGCGGCCTCTCCGAGGAGGAGCGCGCGGAGATCCTCAGCAAGCGCCTGCGCAAGGTCGGCTGAGGCGACCGGCTCGCCCGCCCGACCAACGCGCACCCGGGCGCCCCCCGGGAACGACGACGCCCCGGCCTCCCGCGAGGGGAGCCGGGGCGCTGTCGAACTCTGGGGAGCTCAGGAGACGACGGCGAGGATGTCGCGCGCGGAGAGGATGAGGTACTCCTCGCCCGCGTACTTGACCTCGGTGCCGCCGTACTTGCTGAAGATCACCTTGTCACCGACGGCGACGTCGAGCGGCACCCGCTGACCCTTGTCGTCGATGCGGCCGGGGCCGACGGCGAGGACCTCGCCCTCCTGGGGCTTCTCCTTCGCGGTGTCCGGGATCACGAGACCGGACGCCGTGGTCTGCTCCGCCTCGAGGATGCGGACGACCACCCGGTCCTCGAGCGGCTTGATGGAGACCGACACAGCGGACCTCCCCTTCTCACAGTCGTGGGAACGGTACGTTCAGCGCCGCACCCGGGCTGCCCGTCGTCGCGGGTGCCGGTCAGCCCGACCGGGACGGCTGGCACCCGTACGTCACGAGTGCCAGGAGTCAATCTAGGGGCCGGTTAGCACTCAGTCAACGCGAGTGCCAGACTCCCGGCGGCCGCCGTCGGACCCGCCCGCGGAGGCGCGCGGCACCCCGCCCGGGAACGCCCCGCGGCACCCCGCCCGCACGCGCCGCCCCCGTGCGAGGATCGGCGTCGTGGACCCGCAGACGCTCTCGCTGCTGCTCAGCAAGCCGGGCTGGGCGCTGCTCGGCGCGCTGCCGCCGTACGACGAGCGCCGCGCCCTCGCCATCGGCGAGCGCCTGCGCCGCGAGGGCCTGGACCCGCAGCTCGTCGCCGGGGCGCTCACCCAGTCGCGGCTGCGCGCGCAGGCGCGCGAGAAGTTCGCGGACTTCGCCGACGGCATGCTCTTCACCCAGGAGGGGCTCGAGCAGGCCACCCGGCTGACGGTCGGCGCGCGGCACGCCCGCCGGTTCCAGGAGGCGGGCTGCTCCTACGTCGCGGACCTCACGTGCGGCATCGGTGGCGACGCGATGGCGATGTCGGCGCTCGGCCTGCGCGTCCTCGCGTGCGAGGCCGACGAGCTCACCGCCGCGATCGCGACGGTCAACCTGCGCCACTTCCCCGAGACCGAGGTGCGGCACGCCGACGGCCTTGCGGTGGACCTGGTCGCCGAGGGCGTGGAGGGCGCGTTCGCCGACCCCGCGCGGCGCACCGGGCACGGCCGGCGCACGCACGACCCCCGCGCCTACACCCCGCCGCTCGACGCGGTGCTCGCCGTCCGCGAGCGCGTCCCGGCCCTCGGGGTCAAGGTCGGTCCGGGCATCCCGCACTCGGCCCTGCCGCCCGACGCCGAGGCGCAGTGGGTCAGCGTCGACGGCGACGTCGTCGAGGCGGGCCTGTGGTTCGGCCCGCTCGCCGCGGACGGCCCCGGCCGGAGCGCGCTGGTCGTGCGCGGCCAGACGGCGACGACGCTGCGCGGCCCCGCGGGACGTGCGCCCGTCGGCGCGCTCGGCGCGTACCTCTACGAGCCCGACGGCGCGGTCATCCGCGCCGGGCTCGTGGCGCTCGTCGCGGAGCAGGTGCAGGGGCGCCTGCTCGACCCCACGATCGCCTACGTGACCTCGGACGTCATGGCCCCCAGCGACGTGGCCACCGCCTACCGCGTGCTCGACGCGATGCCCTTCGGGCTCAAGCGGCTGCGAGCGGCGCTGCGGACCCGCGGCGTCGGGCGCGTGACCATCAAGAAGCGGGGCACCGCCGTCGTCCCGGAGCAGCTGCGCCGCCAGCTCGACCTCAAGGGCGACGCCGAGGCCACCGTCGTGCTGACCCGGGTGGCGGGCGAGCAGCAGGCGCTGCTCGTGGAGCCCGTCGTCGACCCACCGGAGGCGTGATGGAGATCCCGTTCGCGCAGTCCGAGCGCTCCACGATCGGCGTGGAGTGGGAGCTCGCACTCGTGGACCAGGACTCGGGCGACCTACGCCAGGTGGCCCAGTCGGTGCTCGACGCCGTCGCGCCGGACGGCGGTGAGCACCCCACCATCAAGCAGGAGCTCCTGCGCAACACCATCGAGATCGTCACCGGCGTGTGCCGCACGGTCGCCGAGGCGGGCGCGGACCTGCAGCGCACGCAGGACGAGCTGCGCCGCGTGACCGACCCGCTGCGCGTGGAGCTCATGTGCGCCGGGACCCACCCGTTCGCGTCGTGGAGCACGCAGCGGGTCAGCGACAAGGAGCGCTACGCGACGCTCATCGACCGGACCCAGTGGTGGGGCCGGCAGATGCTCATCTACGGCATCCACGTGCACGTCGGCATCGAGTCGCGGGACAAGGTGCTGCCGATCATGGCCGCGATGCTGACGTACTTCCCGCACCTGCAGTCGCTGTCGGCGTCGTCGCCGTTCTGGGGCGGCAAGGACACCGGGTACGCGTCCAACCGTGCGCTGATGTTCCAGCAGCTGCCGACCGCCGGGCTGCCCTTCGCGTTCGAGCGGTGGTCGGACCTCGAGGCGTACACCGCCGACATGCTGCACACGGGCGTCATCGACCAGTTCGACGAGATCCGGTGGGACCTGCGCCCGTCGCCGCGCCTGGGCACGCTCGAGATGCGCATCTGCGACGGCGCGTCGAACCTCACCGAGGTGCTCGCGCTCGCCGCGCTGACCCAGTGCCTCGTCGAGCACTTCTCCTCGATGCTCGACGCCGGGGAGCGCCTCCCCCGCCTGCAGCCGTGGTTCGTGCAGGAGAACAAGTGGCGGTCGGCCCGCTACGGCATGGACGCGATCATCATCACGAGCTCCGCGGGCGACGAGGAGCTCGTGTCCGACGCCGTCGAACGGACCCTCGAGGAGCTCGCCCCGACGGCGGAGCGCCTGGGGTGCACGGCCGAGCTCGCGGAGGTGCGCACGATCCTGCGCAAGGGCGCCGGCTACCAGCGCCAGCGCGCGGTGGCACGGCGGCACGGCGGCGAGCTCGGGCCGGTGGTCGACGCGCTCGTCGCCGAGATGCGGGCGGGGCACCCGCTCTGAGGCCGCCCACGGCTGCTCCCCGCGCGGGTGCGCGGCCGGCGCGCGGAGCGTGCGCGCGGCCGGTCAGCGGCCCGGGGGCGCCACGACGACGGCGGCCGGTCGGCGGCCGGTCAGCGGCCCGGGGGCGCCACGACGACGGCGGCCGGCGCGGCCCCCTCGGCGTCGGCGTCGCGCCGCTCGCCCGAGGCCTGCCGGGCCACGAGCACGGCGAAGACGGCGATCGCCACGAGGATCGCCATGAGCACCGTCGCGATCACGGTGAAGGAACGTCCGGCGGGTCGGGTCTCGGCCACACCCTGGTATCGGCCGTGCACCCGTCCCGCTTGACCGCCCGTTCGAGGGACGCTCGCCACGGGAGAGGTCCGGTCTGCCCCGATGCGCTTCGCTGGCCGAACCTGGTACTTGGCAATACAGAATAGTTGGCATAGCCTCACGACATGCCCACCGACCGTGACCCCCAGCTCCTCAAGGGCGTGCTCCCCATGCTCGTCCTCGCGCTCCTCGCGGAGCGCGAGTCGTACGGGTACGAGCTCGTCACCCGGCTCCAGGAGGCCGGGCTGGCGGGGATGAGCACCGGCACGGTCTACCCGGTCCTCGGCCGGCTCGAGCGGGAGGGCGCGGTGGCCTCGCGGCTCGTCGCGTCGCCGTCGGGCCCGGCCCGCAAGTACTACCGACCCACGCCCGAGGGGCTGGCCGCGCTCGCCGGGGCGCGCGAGGCCTGGGCCGACCTCGCCCGGACGGTGCACGCCGTCCTGGCCCTCGTGGAGGAGGACTGACCATGGACGTGACCACCCGCCCGGCGCTGTCGGACCGGCTGCGCCGCGACGCCTACCTGACCCGGTTCGGCTGGCACATGCAGGACTACCCCCAGCGCGAGCACCGCCGGATCCGCGACGACCTGCGCCGTGAGATCGACGCCGCGGCCGCCGACGTCGGGATGGCTGCCGCGCTGCGCGACCTCGGGCACCCGCACGTGCTCGCCCAGCGCTACCGCGCCGAGCTCGACCGCCCGGTCCCCCGCTGGGCCGCGGGCGGGGCCGCGGCCGGCGGGGTCGTCGCCCTCGTGTGCCTCGTCGTGATGACGTACACGTTCGGCGCGCTGGACGCCCTCGAGCGCATGGGCGGCGGGCGCGCGACGATCAGCCCCCTCGGCGTGACGACCCACCTGTCCGTGAGCCACGGCACGGTGGGCGCCGAGTGGCAGGTCCGCTGGGGGGTCGTCCTCGCGGTGCTCGCGGCGGCCGCCCTGGCCCTCCTCCTGACGGCGAGGGTCTGGCGCCTCCGCCGCCGCTGACCCGCCGACGCCCACCACCGACGCCCACCCACCGACGCCCAGTTCGGTCGGGGATGGGGGCGGCCCAGGAGGGGTCAGACCGTGATGCGGGTGAGCGGCATCGACGAGTCGACCGGCAGGTCGAGCGACGACGGCGGCAGACCGCGCCGCACGACGGCCGACCCGAGCGCGGCGATCATCGCGCCGTTGTCGGTGCAGTAGCGGATCGGGGGGATCCGCAGCGTGATCCCCGCCGCCGCGCACCGCTCGGCCGCCATCTCGCGCAGCTGGGAGTTCGCGGAGAACCCGCCGCCGATGACGAGCGTGTCGACCTCGTGGCGCTCGCACGCGGCGATCGTCTTGGCCGTGAGCACGTCGGCGACGGACTCCGCGAAGGAGGCGGCGACGTCGGGCAGGGGGATCTCCTCGCCCGCGTCCTGCCGGGCCTCCACCCAGCGCGCCACGGCGGTCTTGAGGCCGGAGAACGAGAAGTCGTAGGCGTGCTCCGCCTGGTCCTTCGCGGCGGTGAGGCCGCGCGGGAAGCGGATGGTCGGCGTGCCCTCGCGCGCGAGCCGGTCGATGTGCGGGCCGCCCGGGTAGGGCAGGCCGAGCAGCCGACCGACCTTGTCGAACGCCTCCCCGGCCGCGTCGTCGAGGGTCTGCCCCAGCTCGACGACGTCGGTCGCGATGTCGTGGACGAGCAGCAGCGACGAGTGCCCGCCGGAGACCACGAGCGCGAGGAACCGCTCGGGGAACGCACCGTGCACGAGCTCGTCGACCGCCGCGTGGCCGATGACGTGGTTGACCCCGTACAGCGGCCGGCCCAGCCCGACGGCGAGCGCCTTCGCGGCCGAGGCGCCGATGGTGAGCGGCCCGACGAGGCCCGGCCCGGCGGTCACCGCGATCGCGGTCACCTCGCCGAGGTCGACGTCGGCGTCCGCGAGCGCGCGGTCGAGCGTGGGCACCATCGCCTCGAGGTGGGCGCGCGAGGCGACCTCCGGGATGATCCCGCCGTAGCGGGCGTGCTCGTCCATCGAGGACGCGACGGCGTCGACCAGCAGCTCCGGGCCGTCCTCGGTCACCCGGACGAGCGCGACGCCGGTCTCGTCGCAGGACGTCTCGATGCCGAGGACCAGCGCGTCGGGGTGGCTCATGGGCGTCAGCGTACGGTCGTCCCGAGGGTGCCCTCGCCCGCGGCCTCGACGGCGTCCTCGCCCGCGAGGTCGGCGGCGTCCTCGCCGGCGGGCTCCGGGGCGTCCTCGGCCGCGAGGTCGAGCCGCATCGTCCAGGCGTCGACGTCCTCGGGCTGGTAGTAGCGGCGGCGGCGGCCGAGCACGGTGAACCCGAAGCGCTCGTAGAGCGCGATCGCCGGCGCGTTGTCCACGCGGACCTCGAGCAGGACGGCGCTCGCGCCGAGCTCGCGCGAGCGGTCCACGAGCGCCCCGAGCAGCAGCGAGCCGACGCCCTGGCGCTGCACCGCGGGCGCGACGCCGATGGTCATCACCTGCGTGACGTCGCCGTCGAACCACAGGCCCGCGTACCCGACGAGGGTCTCCCCCAGCGCCGCCGCGAGGTACCAGCGGCCGGGCGCGTGGAGCTCCCCGGCGATCATCGCCTCGCTCCACGCGGACGGCCCGAAGAGCTGGCGCTCGAGCTCGGCCACGCGCGGCACGTCGGCGGGCAGCAGGGCCCGCAGGTCCGGGCGCGCGCCGGCGGCGCCGACGGCGTCCGCGGCGGCGTCGGCGAGGTCGTCGGCGCCGCCGGCCCCTGGCACGACGGGCGCGTCGCTCACCCGGTCACCCGCTTGCGGGTCGCCGCCGGCGTCACGTCGGGCCGGCGCAGGTACAGGGGCTCGGTCGGCAGGTCCGCGCCGCGCGCCAGGCGGGTCATCGCGAGCGCGGCGAGCACCGCGGGGTCGAGCTCGGTCGGCGCACCCGGCGCGGCGTGCAGCACGTCGGGGTACAGCGCGGCGCCCGGCCCGACGACGACCGCCCCTTCCGCGAGCCGCGCCACCTCGGCGGGCCGGTCCACGAGCGGGCCGGTGACCGTCGCGACGTCGGGCCCCTCGTTCTGCCCCGCGGGCCGGTACCGGGCGGCGTACACCTCGCGGCGGCGCGCGTCGGTGACGACGAGCACCTCGCCCTCCGTGACGACGCCCGCGGTGAACGCCTGCGCCGCGAGCGCGTCCAGGCTCGGCACGCCGTGCACCGGGACGCCGAGGGCGCGCGCGAGCACGCGCGCGGTGACGAGCCCGGCGCGCAGGCCGGTGAACGGGGCCGGGCCGGTGCCGACGACGACGGCGCGCACGTCCCGCCGGTGCGCGGACGCCTCCGCGAGCACCTCGGTGATCATCGGCGCGAGCAGCTCGGCGTGGCGCCGCTGCTCGGTCGAGCGGCGGGACGCGAGCACGGGTCCGGGCGAGCCGTCGTCGAGCGCGACCAGGCTCACCGCGATGTCGCCGGACGTGTCGAGCGCGAGCAGCACGCGCCCATCCTTCCATCCGCACGCCGCCGCACGCGCGCGAGGGCCGGGGCCGGCCGGGCGCGACGGCGCGGGAGGTGCGGTCGGACCCGGGAGGTGCGGTCGGTCGCGAGAGCGCGGACCGGGCGCGGGGTCAGGAGCCCGGCAGCTCCACGCCGGCCCAGCGCGGCCCGACCGCGGTGACCGTCACGTGTCGCACCCCGACCTCGGCGTCGACGACGTCGTGCGCGTCGAGCCCACCGTGCGGGCGCTCGATGACCACCTCGAGCCGGTCCTCGGCGAGCACCTCGGCCAGGCCCTCGCCCCACTCGACCACCGTCACCGACTCCTCGAGCCCGGCGTCCAGGTCGAGCGCGTCGAGCTCCTCCATGGACCCGAGCCGGTAGGCGTCGACGTGGACCAGCGGCGGCCCGTCGCCGAGCGGCGGGTGCACGCGGGCGATGATGAACGTGGGCGATGCCACCTGGCCGCGCACGCCGAGCCCCTCGCCGATGCCCTGGGTCAGCGTCGTCTTGCCCGACCCGAGCGCGCCGGTGAGCACGACGAGGTCGCCCGCGCGCAGCACCCGCGCGAGCGCACGCCCGTACGCACGGGTTGCCTCGGCGTCGGGCAGGTCCACCCGGACGCTCACGCGGCACCCCCTACGCGCGCGCGGACCGCGGTCGCCCCGTGGGCCCCGGGCGCGCCGGACCCGCCCGCGGCGTCCCCCGCGAGGCCCGCGGCCGCGAGCAGGGCCGCGTCGCCGCGGTACTCGCGCGGCACGCGCACGCCGAGGCGGGTGACGATCTCGTAGGAGATGGTCCCGCAGGCGAGCGCCCAGTCCTCGGCGGTCGGCTCGCCGTCGGCGCCGGACCCGAAGAGGACGACGACGTCGCCCGCGCGCTCCGCAGCGCCCGGCCCGAGGTCGAGCACGAACTGGTCCATGCACACCCGCCCCGCCACGCCGAGGCGCCGCCCGCCGACCTGCACGGGCGCGCCGAGCCGGCCCTCCGTGCCGGACGCGTGCCGCGGCACCCCGTCCGCGTAGCCGAGCGGGACGACGCCGAGCACCGTCTCGGCGGACGTGACGTACTCGTGGCCGTAGGAGACCCCGTGGCCCGGCGGCACGGACTTGGTCAGCACGAGCTCGGCCTCCAGGCGCATCGCGGGCACGAGGCCGAAGCGCTCGGGCCCGCCGAGGTCGGGCACCGGGGACAGCCCGAACACCGCGAGCCCGGGGCGGACCAGGTCCCACGCCATCGCCGGGTTGGTCAGGGTCGCCGCGGAGTTGGCCAGGTGCCGCACCTGAAGGTGCGCGCCGGCCCGCTCGGCGAGCTCGACGGCCTCGCGGAACGCCTCGGCCTGGGCGAGGACGGTCGGGTGCTCGGGGGCGTCCGCCCACGCGAGGTGGGACCAGATGCCGACGACGTCGAGCACGCCCTCGGCCTGCGCGGCCACCGCGGCGTCGAGGACGGCGGGCAGGTCGCGCGGGCCGCTGCCGCCGCGGCCCAGGCCCGTGTCCGCCTTGACGTGCACGCGCGCGGTGCGGCCGGCCTCGCGGGCGGCCTCGACGACCTGGCGCACGGCCCGCACGTCGCTCACCGACAGGTCGACGCCGGCCGCGACGAGCGGCGCGAGCGACTCCTCCGGCGAGTACAGCCAGGCCAGCACCGGGGCGGTGACGCCGGCGGCGCGCAGCTCGAGGGCCTCGGTGGCCTGCGCCACCCCGAGCCACGTGGCACCGCCCGCGAGCGCGGCGTGGGCGCTCGGCACCAGCCCGTGCCCGTAGGCGTCCGCCTTCACCACGGCCATGACCTGGGCCGAACCGGCCCGGGCCCTGAGCGCGGCGACGTTCGAGCGGACGGCGTCCAGGTCGATGATCGCGCGCGACGGGGCTCTCACGGGGGCCAGTCTCCCACCCGAGGACGGACGGGCCAGGACGTGCGCGCGGCCTGCCGCGACTCGGTCGCGCTCGCGCCGCTCGTGGCGCCCGGCTCAGGGCATCCGCACGACGACGTCGGCGCGCCCCCGCGTGCCGGCGACGAGGACCGCGTTGCGCTCGTCCGGGCCGCGCGCCCACGCGTGGGCTGCCTCGGGCGTCTTGCCGTGCGCCGCGTGCCGCGCGGTGAGCCGGTCGAGCCGCACGGCGTCGTCCACCTCGACGTACCAGCACTCGTCGAGCAGGCCGCGGACCTGCCCCCACGGGCCGTCGTCGAGCAGGAGGTAGTTGCCCTCGACGACGACGAGCGGCACCTCGGGCGCCACGGGGATCGCCCCCGCGACGGGCTCCTCGAGCGTGCGGTCGAACGTGGGCGCGTAGACCACGGGGTCGCCGGGCCCCTGCTCGCGCACGCGGCGCAGGAGGGCGACGAACCCGGCGGCGTCGAACGTGTCGGGCGCACCCTTGCGGTCCGCGCGGCCGAGCCGCTCGAGCTCGGCCTGCGCGAGGTGGAAGCCGTCCATGGGCACGCCGACCGCGACGGGGCCGAGCGCCCGGGCCACCTTGGCGGCGAGGGTGGACTTCCCGGCGCCGGGCGCGCCGGCGATCCCGAGCACGCGGCGCCCGCCGGCCGCGGCCAGGGCCCGGGCGCGCGCGACGGCGTCGGCGATCCCCAGCGGTCCCGTCACGACCGCTCCCGCCACTACCGCACCACCCGGCGCGGGGCGTGGTGCACGCGCAGCCGCGGACGCTGGGCGCGCCGGACCGCGCGGCCCGCGCCGGCGTCGTGCGGCGAGATGCCCGCGAGGAGCCCGATGACGGCCGTCGGCAACGCGCGCGCCACGGCGCCCGCGGTCACCGGGCCGGGCCCGGCGAGGTGGGCGGCCCGGCCGTGCACGACGGCGGCCGCGGCGGCCAGGCGCGCGACGAGGCCCGGCTCCAGCCGCGCGCCGAGCGCGCCGGTGTCCCGCCCGCCCGCGGCCTCGCCCGGGTCGGCGTCGGCCGCGGCCTGCTCCGCCCGGGCGCGGTGACCCGCGAGCAGCGCGCCGAGCGCGCCGGCGAGCACGTCGCCCGCGCCCGCGGTCGCGAGCCAGGCGGGCGCGTCGGCCTGGGCGAGCAGCGCGCCGTCCGGCCCCGCGACGACCGTCGTGTGGCCCTTGAGCAGCACGGTCGCGCCGGTGGCCTCGGCCGCGGCGCGCGCCCAGCGCGCGGGCTCCGCCTCGACCTCGGCCCGCGTCACCTCGGTGCCGCGCGCGCCCAGCAGCCGCGCCAGCTCGCCCGCGTGCGGCGTGAGCACCACGTGCGGCCCGAGCGGCCCGTCGGGCAGCACCGCGAGCGCGCCCGCGTCCACCACCACGGGCAGCCCCGCCCCGGCGGCGTCGGCGAGCACGCGACGGACCCGCCCGACCTGCGGCGCGTCGCCCTCGGCCACGCCCGGACCGACCACCCACGCCTGCACGCGCACGTCCGTGCCCGGCCCGGCCACCACCTCCGGGTGCGCGGCGACGACGGCGGCGCGGACGTCGTCGGGCCCGGCGTAGCGCACCATGCCGCAGCCGACGCCGAGCGCGCCCCCGACGGCGAGCACCGCAGCGCCCGGGTAGGCGGCCGTCCCCGCGACGACGCCGACGACGCCGCGGCGGTACTTGTCGTCGCCGGCGCGCGGCGTGGGCAGCAGCGCGGCGACGTCCGCGGCGACCAGGCGCCCCACGGCCGGGGCGCGTCCCTGGGCCGCGAGCTCGCCCGCGAGCCCCAGGTCGACGACCCCCACGTGCCCCGCGGCGTGCGCGGCGGGCGGCAGCAGCAGCGCGGGCTTGGCGACGCCGAACGTCACGGTCCGGTCGGCGCGCAGCACCGGCCCCGGCAGGGTGCCGTCGTCCACGCCCACGCCGCTCGGCACGTCCACCGCGACCACCAGGGGCCGGGCGAGGAGCGCGGGCGCGGCGCGGTCGCCGAGCAGCTCGTCGAGGACGGCGACGAGCTCGGCCGCCGGGGCGCGCAGCCCGCCGCGCGCGCCGATGCCGAGCAGACCGTCGAGCACCACCTCGGCCGCGAACGCCTCCGCCGCCGCGTCGCCGAGCCAGACCCGCCGGCCGGGCGCGCCGTCGACCACGCCCAGCACCGTGCCGCCGGCCGCGCGCAGGGCCGCCAGGCCGCCGTCGTGCACGCGCGGGCTCACGGCGACCGCGACCGCCCGCACGCCGTGCCGGGCCAGCATCGCGAGCGCGTGCAGCGTGTCGCCGCCGTTGTTGCCCCCGCCGACCAGCCCCACCACCGTGGCGCCGGCCACGCGTCCGACGCCGGAGCGCAGCTCCCGGCGCACGGCCAGAGCCAGCGCGGTGGCGGCCCGGTGCATGAGGCCCCCGGCGAACCCGCGCTCGGCGGCGAGCAGGGGCTCCTCGGCCGCCCGGACGTCCTGCGCGACGAACGCGTCGATCACGGCTCCCATCCTGCCGCGCGAGCGTCCGGTCCACCGGTCGGACGAGGACCGGGCACCCAGGTCCGTGCGGGCGCGCCGACGCGTACCCTGACCACGGCACGCAGGTGCGGTGGACACCGGGGAGTGGCATGAACGACGCCGACGGCGGCTGTCCGGGCGCCGGCCCGGAGGCCCGGCAGCAGGACCTGTTCGCACAGGTCCGCGAGCGCATCCTCGTGCTCGACGGCGCGTACGGCACGTGGTACCAGCGCGCCGGCCTCACCGACGCCGACTTCCGCGCCACGGGCACCGACCCGGACCGCGGCCTCGTCGGCAACTTCGACCTGCTCCCCCTGTCCCGGCCCGACCTCGTCGCGGACCTGCACCGCCGCTACCTCGAGGCGGGCGCCGACATCACCAAGACCCACACGTTCACCGCGACGAGCATCGCCCAGGCCGACTACGGCACCGGGCACCTCGTGGCCGCGATGAACGAGGCCGCGGCGCGCATCGCGCGCGAGGTGGCCGACGAGGTCGCCGCGCGCGACGGGCGCACCCGCTGGGTCGCCGGCAGCGTCGGCCCCACCAACCGCACCGCGTCGCTGTCGCCCGACGTCGAGCGCCCGGGGTTCCGCGCGGTCACCTTCGACGACCTCGCCGAGGCGTACACCGAGCAGGTCGCGGCGCTGCTGCGCGGCGGCGTCGACCTCGTGCTCGTCGAGACGGTCTTCGACACGCTCAACGCGAAGGCCGCGCTCTTCGCGTGCGAGGAGGCGTTCGCCGCCGTCGGGCGCCGGGTGCCCGTCATCTGCTCGGGGACGATCACCGACGCGTCGGGGCGGACGCTGTCCGGGCAGACCCCGGAGGCGTTCGCGGTCTCCACCGAGCACGCGGGCCTGCTCGCGCTCGGGCTCAACTGCGCGCTCGGCGCGGAGGCCATGCGCCCGCACCTGCGCGTGATCGCGCGGAGCACCGACGCGCTCGTGTCCGTGCACCCCAACGCGGGCCTGCCGAACGCGTTCGGCGAGTACGAGGAAGGCCCCGAGGAGATGGCCCGCGTGCTGCGGGAGTTCGCGCTCGAGGGCCTCGTGAACGTCGTCGGCGGCTGCTGCGGCACCGGCCCGGACCACATCCGGGCGATCGCCGAGGCCGTCGCGGGCCTGGCGCCGCGCGAGCCCCAGCCGCTCCCGCCCCGGCTGCGCCTGTCCGGCCTGGACGCGTTCACGCTCACCGACGAGATCCCGTTCGTCAACGTCGGCGAGCGCACCAACGTCACCGGCAGCCCGCGGTTCGCCAAGGCGATCCTCGCGGGCGACGACGCCGCCGCGGTCGCGATCGCGGCGCAGCAGGTCGCGGGCGGCGCGCAGCTCATCGACGTCAACGTCGACGAGGGCATGCTCGACGTGCCCGAGGTGATGACCCGGTTCCTCAACCTCGTCTCCGCGGAGCCGGACATCGCGCGCGTACCGGTGATGATCGACTCGTCCGACTGGACGGTGCTCGAGACCGGCCTCAAGCGCCTGCAGGGCAAGTCCGTCGTCAACTCGCTGTCGCTCAAGGACGGCGAGGACGCGCTCGTGGAGCGCGCGCGCCGGGTCCGCCGCTACGGCGGGGCGATCGTCGTCATGGCGTTCGACGAGATGGGCCAGGCCGACACGCTCGAGCGGCGCATCCAGGTGTGCGCGCGGGCCTACGACCTGCTCACCACGTGGGCGGGCGTGCCGCCGCAGGACATCATCTTCGACCCGAACGTGCTCACGGTCGCGACCGGCCTGCCCGAGCACGACAGGTACGCGCTCGACTTCATCGAGGCCGTCCGGTGGATCAAGCAGAACCTGCCGGGCGCGCTGACCAGCGGCGGCATCTCGAACGTGTCCTTCGCGTTCCGCGGCAACACCCACGTGCGCGAGGCGATGCACGCGGTGTTCCTGCGGCACGCGATCGAGGCCGGCCTCGACATGGGCATCGTCAACCCCGGCCTGCTCACGGTCGAGGCGGACCTGGACCCGCAGCTGCGCGAGGCCGTCGAGGACGTCATCCTCGCCCGCCGGCCCGACGCCACCGAGCGGCTCGTCGCGCTCGCCGAGTCGTACAAGGACGTCGCGCGCGAGGCGCCCGCGGCGCAGGCGTGGCGGTCGCTGCCGGTCGCCGAGCGGCTCTCGCACGCGCTCGTGCACGGCATCGTCGACCACGTCGCCGACGACGCCGAGGAGGCCTACCGCGAGCTCGGCTCGCCGCTCGCGGTCATCGAGGGCCCGCTCATGGACGGGATGAACGTCGTCGGCGACCTGTTCGGCGCCGGGCAGATGTTCCTGCCCCAGGTGGTGAAGTCGGCGCGCGTCATGAAGGCGGCCGTCGCGCACCTGCAGCCGTACCTCGAGGCGGAGAAGGCGGCGCGCGTCGCCGCGGGCGACCTGTCCGACCGCGGCAAGGGCACCGTCGTGCTGGCCACGGTCAAGGGCGACGTGCACGACATCGGCAAGAACATCGTCGGCGTCGTGCTCGCGTGCAACGGGTACGCGGTCCACGACCTCGGCGTCATGGTGCCCGCGGAGCGGATCCTCGCCGCGGCGGCCGAGGTGGACGCGGACGTCGTCGGCGTCTCCGGCCTCATCACCCCCAGCCTGCACGAGATGGTCGAGGTCGCCGCGGAGATGCAGCGCCGCGGCCTGCGCACGCCGCTCCTCGTGGGCGGTGCGACGACGAGCCGCGCGCACACCGCGGTGAAGATCGCGCCCGCCTACGACGGCCTGGTGGTGCACGTGCCCGACGCGAGCCGCGCCGTCGGCGTCCTCGGCGACGTGCTCGCGCGCCCGGCGGAGACCGCCGAGGCCATGGCGCGCGACTACGCGGCCCTGCGCGAGCGGCACGCCGAGCGCGACCAGCCGCTCGTCCCGCTCGCCGAGGCGCGCGCCCGCGCCACGCGCCTGACGCCGCCGACGCCGCCCGCGCCCGCCCACCCGGGCCGGCACGTCGTCTCGCCGTCGATCGCCGAGATCGCCGAGGTGATCGACTGGACACCGCTGTTCAGCGCCTGGGGGCTGCGCGGCACCTACCCGCGCATCCTCGACGACCCGCGCCAGGGCGAGCAGGCCCGGCAGCTGCTCGCCGACGCGCGGGCGCTGCTCGAGCGCGTGGCGGCGGACGGGTCGCTCACGGCGCGCGGCGTCGTCGGGCTGTGGCCTGCCCGGCGGGTGGGCGACGACATCGAGGTGCACGCCGACGGCGCTCCCCCGGCGGGCGTGGCGGCCGAGCCGACGGCGGTCCTGCACACGCTGCGCCAGCAGCGCGAGCGCGCGGGCGACTGCACCGCCCTCGCGGACTACGTGGCGCCCGCGGGCGACCACGTGGGCGGGTTCGCCGTCGCGATCCACGGGGCGGAGGAGCTCGCGCGCACGGCCGAGGAGGCGGGCGACGACTACGCGGCGCTGCTCGTCAAGGCGGTCGCCGACCGGCTCGCGGAGGCGTTCGCCGAGTGGCTGCACCGCGAGGTGCGCGTGCGGCTGTGGGGCTACGCGCCCGACGAGCGGCTCGACGTCGCCGACCTCGTCGCCGAGCGCTACCCGGGCATCCGCCCCGCCGCGGGCTACCCGGCCCAGCCGGACCACACCGAGAAGGCCACGCTGTTCGCGCTGCTGCGCGCGGACGAGGTCGGCCTGGGCCTGACGGAGTCGTACGCGATGACGCCGCCGTCGGCGGTCGCGGGCCTGTACCTCGCGCACCCGCAGGCGCGGTACTTCGCGGTCGGGAAGATCGGCCGCGACCAGGTCGCCGACTACGCGGCGCGCAAGGGCTGGACGCTCGCCGAGGCGGAGCGGTGGCTCGCGCCGAACCTCGGGTACGAGCCCGACGCCGCGTCCTGAGACGGGACCCGTCGGCACCCCCTGTCGGAACGTTTCGCGCGGGGAGGTAGGTTCGGAGTCATGCGCTTCGGACTCTTCATTCCTCAGGGCTGGCGGATGGATCTCGTCGGCATCGACCCCTCGGACCACTGGTCCGTCATGAACGGGCTGGCCACGCACGCCGACACCGGCGACGCGTGGGAGTCGATCTGGGTCTACGACCACTTCCACACGGTCCCCGAGCCCACCACGGACGCCACGCACGAGGCGTGGAGCCTCATGGCCGCGTTCGCCGCGTCGACGTCGCGCGTGCGGCTCGGCCAGATGTGCACGTGCATGGCCTACCGCAACCCCGCGTACCTCGCGAAGGTCGCCGCGACCGTCGACGTGATCTCCGGCGGCCGCGTCGAGATGGGCATCGGGGCCGGCTGGTACGAGCACGAGTGGCGCGCCTACGGCTACGGCTTCCCGCGCGCCGGCGAGCGCATCGCGGCGCTGGACGAGGGCGTGCAGATCATGAAGCAGGCGTGGGAGACCGGCGAGGCCACGCTCGACGGCCGCTACTACCAGGTCGACGGCGCGCGCGTGTACCCGCGCCCGCTGCAGTCCCCGCGGATCCCGCTGTGGATCGCGGGCGGCGGCGAGAAGAAGACGCTGCGGATCGTCGCGCAGTACGGCGACTACGCGAACCTGTCCGGCGAGCCCGAGACCTTCGCGCACAAGTCCGCCGTGCTCGAGGGGCACTGCCGCGACGTCGGCCGCGACTTCGGCGAGATCACCCGCTCGGCCAACTTCAACGTCGTCATCGGCGAGACCGAGGCGGAGGTCGCCGACCGTCTGCGCTGGATCGAGCAGCACCTCGCCGCCGTCGTCTCCCCGACCAAGCTGGCCGAGGAGGTCGAGATGTGGCGCTCGGGGCCGCTCGTCGGCACGTCGGAGAAGATCGTCGAGACCCTCACCCGCCTGCGCGGCCTCGGCATGACGTACGCGATCACGTACTTCCAGGAGGCGGCGTACGACCGCTCCGGCATCGAGCTCTTCGAGCGCGAGGTCGTCCCCGCCCTGCGCTGACGCCCCGCACCGACCGGCGCTCCACGCTCAGGCCAGCTCGACCAGCCAGCCGTCCGGGGAGTCGCGCGCGTCGCGCTCGTCGAGCGACGCGGGCGCCCCCGGGACGCGCTCGACCGCCCGCAGCCGCGCGCTCCCGGGCACCGGCTCCATGGTGCCCGGGCGCCCCGGCGCCGGCGCCCAGTCGCACCGCACCTCCGTCACGCCGACGACGACGCCGGCCACCGCCGTCGAGCCGCCCTCGTGGCGGTCCTGGGCGTGCGTGGGGACGACGACGTCGCCCCCGGGCCGGGCGAGCACCGCGGCGAGCGGGCCGCCGTCGGCCACGGGCAGGGCCGGCCAGCGCACCTCGTCACCGACGGCGACCTCCTCGCCGCAGCAGTCCTGCTCCCAAGCGCTGACCCAGACCACCGCGCGCACGCGACCCTCCCCTCGGTCCCGCCCCCGTCAGTCCCGCTCGGCGACGACCACCGCGGAGGCGATCCCGGCGTCGTGCGAGATCGACACGTGGAACCGTGTCACGCCGAGCTCGGCCGCGCGGGCGGCGACCGTTCCGGTCACCTCGACGACGGGCGGGCCGCCGAGCACCCGGTGCACCGTGCAGTCGTGCCAGCGCAGGTCACCGGGGGCGCCGAGGGCCTTCGCGATCGCCTCCTTCGCGGCGAACCGCGCCGCGAGCGACGCGGGTGGCACGTCGCGCTCGGCCTCGGTGAAGAGGCGTTCGCGCAGCCCGGGCGCGCGCTCGAGCGTGGCGAGGAACCGCGCCACGTCGACGACGTCGATGCCGACGCCGACGACCGCCATCACGCCCTCACTCGACGGTGACCGACTTCGCCAGGTTGCGCGGCTGGTCCACGTCCAGCCCGCGGGCCGTCGCCAGCTCGCACGCGAAGATCTGCAGCGGCACGACCGCCACGAGCGGCTGGAGCAGCGACGGCGTCTGCGGCACGTAGAAGACCTCGTCCGCGTACGGCAGCACCGCGTCGTCGCCCTCCTCCGCGATGACGAGCGTGCGCGCACCCCGGGCCCGGATCTCCTGGATGTTCGAGATCACCTTGGAGTGCAGCACGTCCCGCCCGCGCGGCGACGGCACGATGATGAACACCGGCTGGCCGGCCTCGATGAGCGCGATCGGGCCGTGCTTGAGCTCGCCCGCGGCGAAGCCCTCGGCGTGGATGTAGGCGAGCTCCTTGAGCTTGAGCGCGCCCTCCATCGCGACGGGGAAGCCGACGTGCCGGCCCAGGAACAGCACCGACGACGTGTCCGCCATCCACCGGGCGATCTGCCGCACGCGGTCGGCGCCGTCGAGCACCTTCTGGATCTTCTCCGGGATCGCGCGCAGGTCCTCGAGGGTCTCGCGGATCTCGTCCGGGAACTTCGTGCCGCGCAGCTGGGCGAGGTACAGGCCCAGCAGGTACGCGGCGGTGATCTGCGCGAGGAACGCCTTGGTGGACGCGACGGCGACCTCGGGGCCGGCGTGCGTGTACAGCACGGCGTCGGACTCGCGCGGGATCGTCGACCCGTGGGTGTTGACGATCGCGAGCGTCGTCGCGCCCTGCTCGCGGGCGTGCCGGACCGCCATGAGCGTGTCCATGGTCTCGCCCGACTGGGACACCGCGACGACGAGGGTCCGCGCGTCCACGATCGGATCGCGGTAGCGGAACTCGTGCGCGAGCTCGACCTCGGTCGGGATGCGGCACCAGTGCTCGATCGCGTACTTGGCGACCTGCCCGGCGTACGCCGCCGTCCCGCACGCGACGACGATGATCTTGTTCACCGCGCGCAGCACGGCCTCGTCGACGTGGATCTCGTCGAGCACGAGGCGCCCGCGGTCGTCGGTCCGCCCGAGCAGGGTGTCCGCGACGGCGTGCGGCTGGTCGTGGATCTCCTTGTCCATGAAGGAGCGGAAGCCGCCCTTCTCCGCGGCCGAGGCGTCCCAGTCCACCGTGTAGCGCTTCGGCTCCACGGGCGCGCCCGCGTAGTCGGTGACCGTGACCGTGTCGGGCGTGATCGTGACGACCTGGTCCTGGCCGAGCTCCATCGCCTCGCGCGTGTGGGCGATGAACGCGGCGACGTCGGACCCGAGGAAGTTCTCGCCCTCGCCCAGCCCGACGACGAGCGGCGAGTCGTGCCGCGTGCCCACGACGACGTCCGGCTGGTCCGCGTGCACGGCGAGCAGCGTGAAGGTGCCGTGCAGCCGCGCCGCCACCGTCCGCATCGCCGCGGTCAGGTCGGCGCCGCGCGCGACCTCCGCCGCGAGCAGGTGCGCGACGACCTCGGTGTCGGTCTCGGAGCGCATCTGCACGCCGGTCGCCTCGACCTCGGCGCGCAGGGACGCGAAGTTCTCGATGATCCCGTTGTGGATGACGGCGAGCCTGCCGTCCGCGGACGTGTGCGGGTGCGCGTTCGCGTCGTTCGGCGCACCGTGCGTCGCCCAGCGCGTGTGCCCGATGGCGGCGGTCGCCGCGGGGAGCGGGTCGGCCTCGATGGCCTCGGCCAGGTTGCCGAGCTTGCCTGCCCGCTTGGCGGTGGCCAGCACGCCCGCCCCGGGCACGACGAGCGCGACCCCCGCGGAGTCGTAGCCCCGGTACTCGAGCCTCTTGAGCCCGCCCATCACGACGTCCAGGGGACGACCGCTCGCCTCACCCGCGCCGACGTATCCGACGATTCCGCACATGCGGCGAGTCTAGGCGAGCACCCGTGTCCGACCGGGTCGCCCGGACGAACGCCTCGTGGGGCGGCGGGCCGCCCGCGTCCGGCAGACTGCTCCCGTGGCAGAGATCCCCACGCCGTACGTGGACCTCGACAGGGAGGCGTGGAGCCGGCTCTCCGCGTCGACCCCGCTGCCCCTCACCGACGAGGACGTGGCCCGGCTGCGCGGCCTCGGGGACCCGATCGACCTGTCGGAGGTCGACGCGATCTACCGCCCGCTGTCCCGGCTGCTCAACCTCTACGTCAACGCGACGAGCGGGCTGCACGCGGCGTCGTCGATCTTCCTGGGCGAGAGCGAGGCGAAGACCCCGTACGTCATCGGGATCTCCGGGTCGGTCGCGGTCGGCAAGTCCACGACCGCGCGCGTGCTGCGCGAGCTGCTCGCCCGCTGGCCGGAGACGCCGCGGGTCCAGCTCGTCACGACCGACGGGTTCCTCTACCCGAACGCCGAGCTCGAGCGCCGCGGCCTCATGGACCGCAAGGGCTTCCCCGAGTCCTACGACCGCCGCGCGCTGCTGCGCTTCCTCGCCGCGATCAAGGCCGGACGCCCCGAGGTCCGCGCGCCCGTGTACTCGCACCTGACGTACGACATCGTCCCGGGCGAGCACGTCGTCGTGCGCCGACCCGACGTGCTCATCGTCGAGGGCCTCAACGTGCTGCAGCCCGCGCGCCCGACGGCGGCCGGCGGCTCGAGCCTGGCGGTGAGCGACTTCTTCGACTTCTCGATCTACGTCGACGCCCGCACGGCCGACATCCGCCAGTGGTACGTCGAGCGCTTCCTGTCGCTGCGCCAGACGGCGTTCGCGCAGCCCGAGTCGTACTTCCACCGGTACGCCTCGCTCAGCGACGAGGAGGCCGTGGCCACCGCGGAGCGGATCTGGGACGCGATCAACGCGCCCAACCTCGAGCAGAACATCCTGCCGACGCGCGGCCGCGCGACGCTCGTGCTGCGCAAGGGGCCCGACCACGCGGTCGAGCGCGTGCGCCTGCGCAAGCTCTGAGGGGCGCTCCTCAGGCCGAGGCGACCGGGTCCGGCGTCGGCTCCTCCTCGGCGCCCGTCTCGACGGTGCCCTGCTCGACGGTGCCCGCCCCGGCGGCACCCTCCTCGACGGCGTCGCTCACGACGCCGTCACGTCGCCCCCGGCGCCGCCCCCACCACCGCAGCACGGCGTCGACGACGACGCCGAGCACGAGGCCGCCGGCCACGCCCACGGCCATCGCGAGCAGCGGGTTCTGCTCGCCGAGCAGGTGGCCCGCACCCACACCGAGCAGCACCGAGTAGATCGACCAGCTGATCGCGGCGACGACCGCGAGCGCGCTGAACCGGAACCGGGGGAAGCCGACCGCACCCGCGGTCATGTTCACGGCGACCCGGCCGACCGGCACGTAGCGCGCCGCGATGATGAACGACGCCCCGCGCTCCTCGAGCGCACGCTCGGCCCACGCGACGGCCTTCTGCGCCTTGGCGCCCTGCATGAACCGCATGCGCCGGATCGGGATGTGCCTGCCGATCGAGTACGCGATCTGGTCGCCGGTGAACGCTCCCGCGGCGGCGACCGCCCCGAGGATCCAGAAGTCCGGGCTGTCGCTCGCGACGAACAGCGCCGCGAGCGCGATGATGACCGACTCGCTCGGGATCGGCGGGAAGAAGCCGTCGATCGTCGCGAACAGGTAGAGCACGACGAACACCCAGGGCGTGCCCGCCAGGCTCTCCGCCCACAGGGCGAGCGAGTCGAGGAACTCGGTCACGTGGCCTCCCGGGCGGTCGTCGTCGCGGTCTGACGTCCACGGTAGGGCACGCGGAGGCGCCCGGACATGGGGGTTCTCACCGACGCGAACCCGAGGTCACCCCGAGGCGGCGCCGGGGCCGGCGGGCTCCGGGCGCGCGGCGGACGGACCCGCGGCCGGCAGGTCGAAGCCGAGCACCTCCGCCGCGCGGCGCGGGGTGGCGTCGAACGCCCACCGCCCGGCCTCGCGGTCGGCCGCGAGCGAGCGCATCTCGGCGACGTCGACGTAGAGGCGCCCGGCGAGGTGGTCCGTCTCGTGCTGGACGATCCGGGCCGGCCAGCCGGTGAGCACCTCGTCCAGCGCCCGGCCGCGCTCGTCGGTCCCCGTCAGGCGCACGCTGCGCCAGCGGGCCGTGACCGCCGACCAGCCGACGACGCTCAGGCACCCCTCGTAGAACGCGACCCGCTCCTCGCCCACCGGGGCGTACGCGGGGTTGAGCAGGACGCGGAAGGGCACCGGGGGGCGCTCGCGCACGCGGGCGGTCTCGCCGTCGGGCGCACCGGGGTCCTCGATCACGGCGAGCGCGAGCGGGAGCCCGATCTGCGGCGCGGCGAGCCCGACGCCGGGCGCCTCGCGCATCGTGACCCGCATGCCCTCGACGAGCGCGTCGAGCGTGCGTGGGCCGAGCTGCCCGGCCCACGGGGTCGCGCGCGTGCGCAGCACCGGGTGCCCCGCCTGCACGATCGGCCAGGGCGCGGGGCGGGACAGCAGCTCCTCGACCCGGCGGACCAGGTCGGCGGTGGGCGTGCTCACAGCGCCAGCCGCGCGCGCACCACCTCGGCGAGCTCCGCGGCCACGGCCTCGGCGGTCGCCTCCTCCTGCGCCTCGACCATGACCCGCACGACGGGCTCGGTCCCGGAGGGGCGCAGCAGCACGCGGCCGGTCTCGCCGAGCCGCGCCTCGGCGGCGGCGACGGCCTCCTGCAGGGCGGGGTCGGTGGTCGCGCGCGCCCGGTCGACGCCGGTCACGTTGACGAGCACCTGGGGCAGCCGCGGGATGCCGCTCGCGAGCTCGGCGAGCATGCGGCCGGACTCCGCCACCCGCGCGGCGAGCTGGAGCGCGGTGAGGATGCCGTCGCCCGTCGTCGCGTGCCGGGCGATGACGAGGTGGCCGGACTGCTCGCCGCCCAGGTCGTACCCGCCCGCGCGCATCGCCTCGAGGACGTAGCGGTCGCCGACGGCGGTCTGCACCGTGCGGATGCCGGCCTCGGCCATGGCCAGCGTGAGGCCGAGGTTGCTCATCACGGTGGTGACGAGGGTGTCGTGCGCGAGCTCGCCGCGCTCGCGCAGCGCGACCGCGAGGATGCCCATGATCTGGTCGCCGTCGACGAGGGCGCCCGTGTGGTCGACCGCGAGGCAGCGGTCGGCGTCGCCGTCGAACGCCACGCCGAGGTCCGCGCCCGCGGCCACGACCGCGGCGCGCAGCGGCTCCATGTGGGTCGAGCCGCACTTCTCGTTGATGTTGCGCCCGTCCGGGGAGGCGTTGATGACGACGACGTCCGCGCCGGCCGCGCGCAGGGCCGCGGGGCCCGCCTCGCTCGCCGCGCCGTTCGCGCAGTCGACCGCGATGCGCAGGCCGGACAGGCCGTCGGCGCCGAGGCTCGCGGGGAGCGTCGAGACGAGGTGCGCGACGTAGCGCTCCTCGGAGGCCGCGGGCTGGGCGACGATGCGCCCGACGGCGGCACCCACCGGGCGCTCCCACGGCTCGCCCATGCGCTGCTCGATCGCGTCCTCGACGTCGTCGGGCAGCTTGTGCCCGCCGCGGGCGAAGAACTTGATCCCGTTGTCCGGCATCGGGTTGTGCGACGCCGAGAGCATGACGCCCAGGTCCACGCCGAGCGCGGCGGTCAGGTGCGCGACGCCCGGGGTGGGCAGGATGCCGACGTCGACGACGTCGACGCCCGCGCTGGCCAGCCCGGCCACGACGGCCGCGGAGAGGAACTCGCCCGACGCGCGCGGGTCCCGCCCGACGACGGCCCGCGGCCGGTGCCCCTCGAAGGCGCCGCTCGACCCGAGGACGTGGGCGGCGGCCACCGACACGTCCAGGGCCAGCTCCGCGGTCACGTCCCGGTTGGCCACGCCACGCACGCCGTCGGTGCCGAACAACCGCCCCATCAGACCTCCTCGTCGTGCACCGACTGTGCCACAGGTTGCCGGGCTGCACCGGCGTTGCCGGGCGGGCGTCGCGGCCGCGTGCCCGGCTCCGGGGCCGGGCGCGGCGGGGCGACGACCCGGCTCCGGGAGGGCCGACGGCCCCGACGGGTGTCCGTCGGGGCCGTCGGCGGGAAGATCAGCGCTTCGAGTACTGCGGAGCCTTGCGGGCCTTCTTCAGACCCGCCTTCTTCCGCTCGACCACGCGCGGGTCGCGGGTGAGGAAGCCGGCCTTCTTCAGCGCCGGGCGGTTGTGCTCGGCGTCGATGGCGTTGAGCGCGCGTGCGATGCCGAGGCGCAGCGCGCCGGCCTGGCCGGTCACGCCGCCGCCCGTGACGCGGGCGATGACGTCGAAGCGACCCTCGACGTCGACCAGCTTCAGCGGGCTGTTGACGATCTGCTGGTGCACCTTGTTCGGGAAGTAGTCCTCGAGGGTGCGGCCGTTGATCCGCCACTGCCCGGTGCCCGGCACGAGGCGCACGCGCGCCACCGCCTCCTTGCGCCGGCCCAGCGCCTGGCCGGGGGCGGTCAGGCTCTGCCCGCGCCCGCCGGGAGTGGGGGTCTCGGAGGTGTAGCTGCTGGGCGTCTCGCCCTCGTACTCGGTGTCGACCGTGGTCTCGGCCACTGCGGTGTCCTCGCGTCCTGTGGGTGGGTGGTCGCGCCAGGGCCCTTACTGGGCGACCTGCGTGATGTCGAAGGGCTGGGGCTTCTGCGCCGCGTGCGGGTGCTCCGGACCGGCGTAGACCTTCAGCTTGCGCAGCTGCGCGCGGCCGAGGCTGGTCTTCGGGAGCATGCCGCGGACGGCCTTCTCGATGACGCGCTCGGGCTTCTTGGCCAGCAGCTCGCCGTAGGGGACGGCTCGGAGGCCACCCGGGTAGCCGGAGTGCCGGTACGCGAGCTTGCCGTCGCGCTTGTTGCCGGTGACCGCGACCTTGTCCGCGTTCACGACGATGACGAAGTCGCCCGTGTCCACGTGCGGCGCGAACGTCGCCTTGTGCTTGCCGCGCAGGAGGGTGGCCACCTGCGTGGCGAGCCGGCCCAGCACGACGTCGGTGGCGTCGATCACGTGCCAGGTCCGCTCGACGTCGCCGGGCTTCGGGGTGTACGTGCGCACGGTCGTAGCCTCATGTCTCGCGTAGCTGATGGTGACCCGTCATCCGGCCTCGGGATGGCGGGAACGTCGCGCGGAGCCGCAGCACCGTTCGGGCACAGCCCGCAGGCGCGCCGAAGCCGCACAACGACAGGCCAGACTACCTTCGCCGTGCGCGGGGGGTCAAAACGCGAGGACGTCGGCGACGAGGCGACGCTACCCGGCCCGCGGGCCGGAGGCCGGACCCGACGCGCCGCGGTGTCCGTCGACGGGCACGAGGGCGGCCACGGCGGCCCTGCGCACCCGCGCGGTGAGGTCCGCCAGGCTCGGCGCGTCGATGCGCCAGTGCTGCCAGTACAGGGGGACGTCCAGGCCCTCGTCGTCGAGCGCGACGAGCGCGCCGTCGGCGACGCGCGCGGTCGCCGCTGGCTCGGGCACCATCCCCCAGCCCAGGCCCGCCTCGACGAGCTCGACGAACGCCGACGACGACGGCACGTAGTGCACCGGCGGCGCGGGATCGGCGTCGGGCCCGGGACCGTCGTCGGCGCGCCCGGCGTCGGGCCGGCCGGCCAGGCCCGCGCGGCGGCGGACGAGCCGGGCGAAGCGCTCCTGGAGCGCGTCCTTGCGGTTGAAGGTGAGGGTGGGGGCGACCGCGAGGCCCTCCGCGAGGCGGGCGAGCGCGTCGGGTCCCGCGCCGTCGCCGAACCAGCGGGCGCGGAACGACGGCGCCGCGACCGCCACGTAGCGCATCGCGCCGAGCGGGAGCACGCGGCAGCCCTGCACGGGCCGCGCGTCGGCCGTGACCGCGGCCATGACCGCGCCGTCGCGCAGCAGCTGCGCGGAGTGGTCCTGGTCCTCCCGGTGGATCTCGAGGAGCACGTGCTCGGGCAGCCCGAGCAGCGCCGTCGGGAACCAGGTGGACAGCGAGTCCGCGTTGACGGCGACCGGCAGGCGCAGCGGGTCGCCCGTGCCCGCGACCTCGCGCGCGGCCTCCGCGCGGAGCGTGGCGATCTGGCCGGCGAGGCGGACGAGGGCCCGCCCGGCCGGCGTCGGGCGGCAGGGGCGGCTGCGCAGCACGAGCACCTGCCCCGCCTGCTGCTCGAGGGCCTTGACCCGCTGGCTCACGGCGGACGGGGTGACGTGCAGCCGGCGCGCCGCGGCTTCGAACGTGCCCTCCTCGACGACGGCCGCGAGCGCCTCGAGCCGGCCGAGGTCCAGGTCCAGACTCATGAAGCAACGCTAACTGTCCTGCAGGAACCTGAACTGGTCTTCACCCGGCGCGGCGCCCTAGCGTCTCCGCCGTGACCGCGGCGCTCGAGGGCTTCCTCACCTGCATGGGCCTCATCGTGGCCATCGGCGCGCAGAACGCGTTCGTGCTCCGGCAGGGCGTCCGGCGCGAGCACGTGCCGGTGGTCGTCGCGCAGTGCGCCGCGTCCGACGCCGTGCTCATCGGCGCCGGCGTCGCCGGGCTCGGCCCGCTCGTGGCCGCCCACCCCGTGGTGCTCGCGGTGGTCCGCTGGGCGGGGGCCGCGTTCCTCGCCGCCGTCGCCGTCTCCGCCGCGCGCCGGGCGCTGCGCGGAGGCGAGACGCTCGAGCCCGCGGGCGGTCGGGCCGGGACGCGGCGCGCGGCCGTCCTGACGTGCCTCGCGCTGACGTTCCTCAACCCGCACGTGTACCTGGACATGGTGCTGCTCGGGTCGCTCGCGGGTCGCCACGGGGACGCGCGGTGGGCGTTCGCGGTCGGCGCGACGGCCGCGAGCGTGCTGTGGTTCACGGCGCTCGGGTTCGGGGCGGGCCGCCTGCGCCCGCTCTTCGCCCGCCCCGGCGCGTGGCGCGTGCTCGACGGCACCGTGGCCCTCGTCATGGCCGCGCTGGCCGTGCTCCTCGTCGCCCGGGGCTGAGCCCTCCGACACGGCCCGGATGCGGCCGGGCGCGGGCGGTGCGAGCGTGACGTGATGACCACCCCGAGCGACGCCGACAGCGGCGGCACCCCTGCCACCACCCCCGACCCCGAGACGGTCGCCGAGGGCGACACCGACCAGCTCGAGCACGAGGACACGCTCCTCGACCGCGCCACCGCGAGCGCGCTCGACGAGGGGTTCTCGCCCCCGGAGCGCCCGCCGGGCAACCGGCTCGAGACCCACCTCGACCAGGCGCTCGGCGAGCGCCTCGACGACAAGCTCGCCGCCGAGGAGCCCGAGGTCTGGGAGGACCCCGGCCCCGAGCCCGGGCGCGAGCCGGACCGCGCCGGCCGGCTCACCGCCGCCGACCCCGACGCGGACGGGTTGCCGAGCGCGGACACCATGGCGGTCGACGCGGGTGTCGCGGGCGGGGCCGCGAGCGCGGAGGAGGCCGCCGTGCACGTCGTCGACGAGGACGCCCCGGACGCCGCGGGTGGCGTCGAGGGCCGGGCCGAGGACGAGGGCTCGACGCGCTGACCCGGTCGGCCGGCGACACCGCTCGGCCCGGGCGGTCTCAGTCGCTGTCGTCGTCCGGGTCGTCGCAAGGGGCCGGGACCGGGGCGCGCCGCGCCCGGGTGGCCTCGGCGCGCGCGGCGAGCTCGTCGTCGGGCGGGTAGGCGATCTCCTCGAGCGTGAGGCCGTGCGCGGGCGCGACCGCCGCGGCGCGCTGCCGCGACGCGAGCAGCTCCGCGGGCCATGACCGGGGACGCCGCCCCTCCCCCACGGCGAGGAGCGCACCGACGAGCGAGCGCACCATCTGGTGGCAGAACGCGTCCGCGCGCACGGTGAGGACGACGAGCCCGGCGTCGGGGCCGTCGTCGGGCCGGACCACGTCGAGCTCCTGCAGCACGCGCACGGTCGTCGCGCCGGGCCGTGGCCGGCAGAAGGCGGCGAAGTCGTGGTGACCCACCAGCGGCGCCGCGGCCGCCGCCATGACCCGCTCGTCGAGCTGCAGCCGGTGCCGCACCACGTACGTGCGGCGCAGCGGGTCGACGAGCGCGAGGTCGTCGGCGATCCGGTAGGCGTAGCGGCGCCACAGCGCGGAGAACCGCGCGTCGAAGCCCGGCGGGGCGGGCGCGGCGCGGTGCACGACGAGGTCGGGCGGCAGAACCCCGGCGAGGCGCCGCACGAGGGCCTGGCCGGGCGTGCCGGCCATCCGCCCACGCACGGCCGTCCACACGTCCTCGGGCAGGTCGAGGTGGGCGACCTGGCCGCGCGCGTGCACGCCGGCGTCGGTGCGGCCCGCGACGGTGAGGCGCGGGTCCGGGTGGCGCAGGACGGTGCCGAGCGCCGCCTCGAGCGTGCCCTGCACGGTGCGCAGCCCGGGCTGGGTGGCCCAGCCGGCGAAGCCCGTGCCGTCGTAGGACAGGTCGAGGCGGACGCGGACGAGGCCCGGCTCGAGTTCGCTCACGCGGGCCACGCTACCGAGGCCTAGCCTCGCCCCATGACCGTGACGCTCACCGTGGACTGCGGCGGCGGGAGCATCCGCGCGACGGTGCTCGACGCCGCGGGCACGATGCACGCCCAGCCCGTCCGCGTGCCGACGCCGTACCCGCTGCCGCCCGAGCGCCTCGCCGCGACGATCGCCGACCTCGCCGGGCGCCTGCCCCGGGCCGACCGCGCGACCGTCGGCATGCCCGGGATGATCCGCCACGGCGTCGTCGTGGCCACTCCGCACTACGTCACCGCGGGCGGGCCGCGCACCCCGGTGCGCCCCGACCTGGCGGAGGCGTGGGCCGACCGCGACATGGCGGCGCTGCTCACCGAGGTCCTCGGGTACCCGACGCTGGTCCTCAACGACGCCGAGGTGCACGGCGCGGGCGTCGTCGCGGGCACGGGCGTGGAGCTGGTGCTGACCCTCGGCACGGGGCTCGGCTCGGCGCTGTTCGACGGCGGCGCGCTCGCTCCCCACCTCGAGCTCTCGCACGCGCCCGTGCGGCGCGGCACGACGTACGACGACTGGCTCGGCGCGCACGCCCGCCGGGTGCTCGGCGACGGCATGTGGTCGCGGCGCGTGCGCGAGGCCGTGGCCGGGCTGCGGCCGGTGTTCCGGTGGGACCGCCTCTACCTCGGTGGCGGGAACGCGCGCCGCATCACGCCCCGCGCCCTCGCCCTCCTGGGCGACGACGTCGTGGTCGTGCCCGACTCCGCCGCGCTGGCCGGCGGGGTGCGCGCCTGGGATCTGCGCCGCACGGCCTGAGCGCGGCCCGGCCGGGCGGGCACGGGACGACGGCGGGTTCGGCGCGCTCCTCGGCGTCGGGCTCCTCGCGGCCTCGCCACGGTCGGTGGTGGGTCGTCAGGCGGCCCCGCGGCCGAGCTCGCGGGCGTCGACCTCGACGAGGGCGTCGAGCAGCACCCGGGAGAAGGCGACCGGCCGGACCAGGCTGACGAGGTGCGTGGCGCGCGGCACGACGACGAGCCGCGCGTCGCGCGCGGCCGCCAGCAGACGGCGCTCCTGGAGCCGGAAGTGGTCCCACCGGCCGTTGACGAGCCACACCGGGCACGCGATCCGGGCGAGGTCGTCCAGGGGGTCCACCCGCTGCATCTCGGTGAGCATGTCGACCATGACCTCGAGCGCGAACCCGCCCTCGGCGACCGCCCGAGCGCCCTCCGGCGGCAGCGCGGCGTCGACGAGCCGCTGGTTGAACCAGGCGCCGCGGTCGGGCAGGCGCTCGAACAGCCGGGCCAGCAGCAGCCAGGCCCGGGTCAGCGGCTGGTCGGGCACGCTCGAGCAGCCCGCGGCGACGACGCCGGCCACCGCGTCCGGCCGGCGCGCCGCCCAGTGCAGCGCGGTGTAGCCGCCGAGCGACAGCCCGACGACGACCGCGCGCCCGCCCACCTCGTCGACGGCGTCGTCCACCGCGGCGAGGCAGCCCTCGACGGTGAACCGCTCCCCCATGCGGGTGCCGTGGCCGGGCAGGTCGATCGCCACCGCGCGGCGACCGGCGCGCGCGAGGGCCTCGAGCTGGGCGCGCCACATCGTGCGCGACGTGCGCGCCCCGTGCAGGAGGACGGCGGGGAGACCAGTGGGTCCGTGCACGGCGTCACGCTAACGCGGCTCAGGCGGGGCTCGCGGCCCCTCGGTAGAGCCGGTCGACGATCTCCCGGACCCGCTCGGCGACCGCCGCGCGCCTGAGCTTGAGCGTGGGCGTCACGGCGCCGCTCGCCTCGCTGAGGTCGGCCAGCACGAGGGCGAACCTGCGCACCTGCTCGGGGGCCGACAGGCGCGCGTTGGCCGCGGCCACGACCGCGCCGATCGCCGCCTTCAGCCGGGAGTCGTGCACCTCGACCGCGCCGCCGCCGCTCGGGTGCCGCACGGCGGACAGGTCCGCGATGCCCTCGCGCCGCGCCCACGCCGCCACGGACTCGGGGTCGAGCAGGACGACGCCGTTGAGGTACGGCTTGCCCTCGCCCACGACCATCGCGTGCGCGACCATCGGCTCGCGCTCGACGTACTGCTCCCAGTCGGCCGGGGAGACGGTCTTGCCCGCGGCGGTGACGCGTCCGCGTTCGCCGCGGGGTCCCGGTAGCCGGCGAAGACGCCGACCCCGCGGGCGAGCACCTCGCCGTCGTCGGAGATGCGGACGGTCGTCCCGGGCATGGGCCGGCCGACCGAGCCCGCGCGGACCGAGCCGGGAACGTCGCCGGTGAGCGGCGCCGTCGTCTCCGTGAGGCCGTAGCCCTCGATGACGGGCGCGCCGATGCCGCGAAAGAACAGCGAGAGCTCGGCGTCGAGCGCGGGCCGTTCCTGTTCCGTCGCGTGCGCTCCGCCGGCAGCGACGACCGGTTCGACGCGATCAAGCAGTCCGCGTCGCGGTTCCTGCTCGTGTGGACGATGCAGGGGCTGTAGGTGACGTTCACGGCGATGGCCGCCTGGGTGGGCATCACCTCCGCGGCGCGCCCGGGTTCGACGCGTTCGCCGCCGTCGGCCTCGTGGTGTGGGCCGCCGGCTTCGCGACCGAGGTCGTGGCCGACCTGCAGAAGTCACGCTTCCGCGCCGATCCGGCGAACGCGGGCTGCTTCATCAGCACCGGGCTGTGGTCGCGCTCGCGGCACCCGAGCTACCTCGGGGAGATCGTGCTGTGGACGGGCGTGGCGATCGTCGCGGTCCCGGTGCTGAGCGGGTGGTGGCAGTGGGTCGCGCTGGTCCCGCCGGTGTTCGTCGCGGTGCTGCTCACGCGCATCAGCGGCGTCCCGCTGCTCGAGCGCAAGGCCGACGCCCGCTGGGGCCACGAGCCCGCCTACCAGCACTACACGCGCACGACGCCGGTCCTGGTGCCCCGCCTGCGGGCACCCCGGGTGCCCGCCCGCTGACGCGGGCCGCCGGACACGACGAGGGGCCCGGACCGTGCGGTCCGGGCCCCTCGTGGTGCGTGCGTCAGGCCTTGTCGGCCTCGTCGGCGGCCTCCTCGGCGGCGGCCTCCTCGGCCGGGGCCTCGGAGGTCTCCTCTGCCGGAGCCTCGGTCGCCTCGGCGGCCTCCGGGGTCTCCTCGGCGGGGGCCTCGGCCTTGGGCTCGGCCTTCGTGACGGCGGCCTTCTTCGTGGCCTTCTCCGCCTCGCGGACCGTCGCCTGCTTCGGGCTCACGGGCTCCTGCACCAGCTCGATCACGGCCATGGGGGCGTTGTCGCCCTTGCGCGGCCCGATCTTCGTGATGCGGGTGTAGCCACCGTTGCGCTCCGCCATCAGCGGCGCGATCTCGGTGAACAGCTCGTGCACGACGCTCTTGTCACGGATGACGGTGAGCACCCGCCGGCGCGCGTGCAGGTCGCCGCGCTTGGCGAACGTGATGAGCCGCTCGGCCAGCGGACGCAGCCGCTTCGCCCTGGTCTCCGTGGTCGTGATCCGCCGGTGCTCGAACAGGCTCGTCGCCAGGTTGGCGAGCATGAGCCGCTCGTGCGCCGGGCCGCCGCCGAGCCGCGGACCCTTGCTTGGGGTGGGCATCTCTTACTCCTCGTACAGGTCGGGGAGCCGGCCGCGACGACCGGCCCGAGTGGCTCAGGACAGCTCGTCGGAGCCGTAGTCCGCGTCGTCGTAGTACGCGCCGGCGTCGTAGTCCAGCGTGCTGTCCTTGAGGGTCAGCCCGAGGCCCGCCAGCTTCTCCTTGACCTCGGTGATGGACTTCGCACCGAAGTTGCGGATGTCCAGCAGGTCCGCCTCGCTGCGCGCCACGAGCTCGCCCACCGTGTGGATGCCCTCGCGCTTCAGGCAGTTGTACGACCGGATGGTCAGCTGGAGCTCCTCGATCGGCAGCGCCAGGTCCGCGGCGAGCGCGGCGTCGGTCGGCGACGGGCCGATCTCGATGCCCTCGGCCTCGACGTTGAGCTCGCGCGCGAGGCCGAACAGCTCGACCAGGGTCTTGCCGGCCGAGGCCAGGGCGTCGCGCGGCGCGATGGCCGGCTTGGTCTCGACGTCGACGATGAGCTTGTCGAAGTCGGTGCGCTGCTCGACGCGGGTCGCCTCGACCTTGTAGGTGACCTTGAGGACCGGCGAGTAGATCGAGTCGACCGGGATGCGGCCGATCTCGGCGTCGGAGGACTTGTTCTGCTGCGCCGAGACGTAGCCGCGGCCGCGCTCGACCGTGAGCTCGATCTCGAGCTTGCCCTTGCTGTTCAGCGTGGCGATGTGCAGGTCGGGGTTGTGCACCTCGACGCCCGCCGGCGGGGTGATGTCCGCGGCGGTCACCGTGCCCGGGCCCTGCTTGCGCAGGTACATCACGACCGGCTCGTCGTTCTCGGAGGAGACGACGAGCTCCTTGATGTTGAGGATGATCTCGGTGACGTCCTCCTTGACACCGGGGACCGTCGAGAACTCGTGCAGCACGCCGTCGATGCGGATCGAGGTGACGGCGGCGCCCGGGATGGACGACAGCAGCGTCCGGCGCAGGGAGTTGCCGAGCGTGTAACCGAAGCCGGGCTCGAGCGGCTCGATGATGAACCGCGAGCGGTTCTCGGAGACGACCTCTTCGGTCAGGGTGGGGCGCTGTGCGATGAGCACGGGTGGTGTCCTCTCAGCGTGCGTCCGCCATATGACGCATCACTTCCCGCCGGGCATCGGTCCACCCGACGGGGTCCTGCAAGCGTGGGGTGCGGGGCGGGTGCCCGGCGCGGTGCGCGCCAGGCACCCCGCACGTCAGACGCGGCGCCGCTTCGGGGGGCGGCAGCCGTTGTGGGCCTGGGGCGTGACGTCCTGGATCGAGCCCACCTCGAGGCCGGTGGCCTGGAGGGAGCGGATCGCGGCCTCACGGCCCGAGCCCGGGCCCTTGACGAGCACGTCGACCTTCTTCATGCCGTGCTCCTGCGCACGGCGCGCGGCGGCCTCGGCGGCGAGCTGCGCGGCGAACGGCGTCGACTTGCGCGAGCCCTTGTAGCCGACCTGGCCCGACGAGGCCCAGGCGACGACGGCGCCCGAGGGGTCGGTGATCGACACGATCGTGTTGTTGAACGTGCTCTTGATGTGGGCGACGCCCACGGCGATGTTCTTCTTCTCCTTGCGCCGCGGCTTCCGGGCGCCGGCGGTGCGGGTCTTGGGAGGCATCTGGAATCCTTCGAGTCTCGGGGGTGGCGCGGGGCCGGGGGGCTACTTGCGGGCCTTCTTCTTGCCGGCCACGGTGCGCTTCGGGCCCTTGCGGGTCCGGGCGTTGGTCTTCGTGCGCTGGCCGCGGACCGGGAGGCCGCGTCGGTGGCGCAGGCCCTGGTAGCTGCCGATCTCGACCTTGCGGCGGATGTCCGCGGCGACCTCGCGCCGCAGGTCACCCTCGAGCTTGAAGTTCGCCTCGAGGTAGTCGCGCAGCGCGACCAGCTCGGCGTCCCCCAGGTCGCGGACCCGGGTGTCCGGGTTCACGCCGGTGGCAGCGAGGGTCTGGCGCGCGCGGGTGCGCCCGACGCCGTAGATGTAGGTGAGCGCGACCTCGATCCGCTTGTCACGCGGAAGGTCCACGCCGATGAGACGTGCCATCTTCAGTGCTCCTGATACTGCGTCGGAGGTCGTCCGCACGCCGCCCCGCTGCCGCGGGCCCCGGCCTCCGAACCGGGGGTTGCGCTCTCGCGCTGACGTGCGCTGGGTGGCACCCTCAGGTGCCCGTGGTGCAGGTGGCTCCGCTCAGCCCTGGCGCTGCTTGTGCCGGGGGTTCTCGCAGATCACCATCACGCGACCGTGCCGGCGGATCACCTTGCACTTGTCGCAGATCGTCTTGACGCTGGGCTTGACCTTCATCGCGCTTTCCTCCGCCGCCGCGCGCGTGGACACCCGCAGCGGCGGTTGTTCGTCGGGCTGATGCCCGAGGTGGGCTTACTTGTAGCGGTAGACGATGCGACCGCGGGACAGGTCGTACGGGCTCAGCTCCACCACCACACGGTCCTCGGGGAGGATCCGGATGTAGTGCTGGCGCATCTTGCCCGAGATGTGCGCGAGCACGCGGTGACCGTTCGCCAGCTCCACGCGGAACATCGCGTTCGGCAGGGCCTCGACCACGCTGCCCTCGATCTCGATGACGCCGTCCTTCTTCGCCATGTCCTCCGCTCACTGCTCAATAGGGAACCCACGCCCGACGACCGCGTGCGCGGCCCGACGAGGTGGTGGACCGGGGCCGTCGTCGACGGTTCCGACCCGGGAGACGGGCACGGTGCACGCACCCAACGGACCATCCTACGGCACCAGGCCCCCTGGGACGAAACGCGACCTCCGTCCGGCCCGGCCCGGCGTCGGCGTGGCGCCTTGACGACGCCCGCCGACTCACCCTGCCGGCCTCAGTCCTCCCAGGGCGCGACGGTGACGCCGAGCGCCCCGAGGCGCTCCGCACCGCCGTCGTGCGCGGTGAGCACCCACAGCCCGCCCGGGGTGACCGCCACGGTGTGCTCGCAGTGCGCGGCCCGGGAGCCGTCCTGCGTGACGACGGTCCAGCCGTCGTCGAGCTCGGCCGTGGCCCGGCCGCCCCGGGTGAGCATCGGCTCGACCGCGACGACGAGGCCCGCGCGCACGCGCGGCCCGCGCTCGCGCGAGCGGTAGTTGAGCACGGTGGGCGCCTCGTGCATGGCCCGGCCGATGCCGTGACCCGTGTACTCGCGCACGATGCCGTAGCGCACGCCGGTGGTGCGCTCGGTCTCGCGGACGCTGTCCTGCACCGCGTCGCCGACGACGCCGAGCCGGTCCCCCGTGGCGAGCGCCGCGATGCCGGCCCACAGCGCGCGCTCGGTGGCCTCCACGAGCGCGACGTCGGCGGGGTCCGCGGGCTCCACGACCATGGTGAACGCCGAGTCGCCGTGCCAGCCGTCGACGTGCGCGCCGAAGTCGACCGAGACGACGTCGCCCGCCTGCACGACCCGGTCGCCGGGGATGCCGTGCACGATCTCCTCGTTGACCGAGATGCACGTGACCGCCGGGTACGGCGGGGCGCCCACGCCCTCGTACCCGAGGAACGACGAGCCCGCGCCCGCCGCCTCGAGCACCTCGCGCGCGACGGCGTCCAGCTCGGCGGTCGTCACGCCCGGCCGCACCGCGGCACGGACGGCGGCGAGGGCGTCGGCGACGACGAGGCCGGCCGCGCGCATCGCGCGGACGTCGGCGCCGTCCTTGAGCTCGACCCGCTCCCGCCCGAACATCACACCCGCGAGGAGAGGGCGCCGAGCACGCGCTCGGTGACCTCCTCGATCGCGCCCGTGCCGTCGACCGCCACGAGCAGGCCGCGCGCGGCGTACGCCTCCGCGAGCGGGGCCGTCTCGGCCTCGTAGATGTCCAGCCGGCGCGCGATGACGTCGGCGGTGTCGTCGTCCCGGCCCTCGATCTCGGCGCGCTTGCGCATGCGCTCGAGCAGCTCGTCCCGGTCGGCCGTCAGCTGCACGACGGCGTCCAGGCGCGTGCCGCGCTCCTCGAGGATCCGGTCGAGCTCGGCCACCTGGGCGGAGTTGCGCGGGTAGCCATCGAGGATGAAGCCGTCCACGGCGTCGTCGGCCGCGAGGCGCTCGCGCACCATCGCGTTGGTGACCTCGTCCGGCACCAGCTCGCCGCAGCAGGTGTACTCCTGCGCCCGCAGGCCGAGCGGGGTCCTGCGCGCGATGTTGTCGCGGAAGATGTCGCCCGTCGAGATCGCAGGCACCTGGAAGTGCGCCGAGATCCGGGCCGCCTGGGTGCCCTTGCCGGACCCCTGCGGCCCCATGATCACGAGGCGAACGCTCATCGCAAGAACCCTTCGTAGTGACGCTGCTGCAGCTGCGACTCGATCTGCTTCACCGTCTCCATGCCGACACCGACCACGATGATGATGGAGGTGCCGCCGAAGGGAATGTTGGTACCAAGGTCCAGGAGGATGAACGTGATCAGCGGGATCATCGCGACGAACGCGAGGTAGAGCGACCCCGGCGCCATGATCCGCGAGAGCACGTAGTCCAGGTACTCGGCCGTCGGGCGGCCGGCCCGGATGCCCGGGATGAAGCCGCCGTACTTCTTCATGTTGTCGGCGACCTCGTCCGGGTTGAACGTGATGGCCGTGTAGAAGTAGCAGAAGAAGATGATCAGGACGATGTAGAGCCCGATGTTCAGGGGCGCGTCCTGGGCGGCGAGGTTCCGGGCCACCCACTGCACCCAGCGCTCGGTCGGGTCCGCGAACTGGGTGATGAGGCCCGGGATGGCGAGCAGCGACGACGCGAAGATGATCGGGATGACGCCCGCCATGTTGATCTTGATCGGGATGTAGGTGCTCGAGCCGCCGTACATCTTGCGGCCGACCATCCGCTTCGCGTACTGCACCGGGATGCGGCGCTGGCACTGCTCGACGAAGACGACGAGCCCGATGACCAGCAGGATCACGGCGAGGACGATGATGAACTTCGTCGCACCGTTGTCACCGCCGGCGATCGACCACATGGCGGTCGGGAACTGGGCCGCGATCTGCGTGAAGATCAGCAGCGACATGCCGTTGCCGATGCCGCGCTCGGTGATGAGCTCGCCGAGCCACATGATCATGGCGGTGCCGGCGGTCATCGTGATGATCATGAGCAGGACGGTCATGACCGAGCGGTCGCTGATGACCGGCACCGAGCAGCCCTGGAAGAGCTGGCCGGAGCGCGCGACCGTGACGATCGTCGTCGACTGCAGGATCGCGAGGCCGATGGTCAGGTACCGCGTGTACTGCGTCAGCTTCGCGGTGCCGGACTGGCCCTCCTTGTGCAGGGCCTCGAAGCGCGGGATCACCACGCGGAGCAGCTGGATGATGATGCTCGCCGTGATGTACGGCATGATGCCGAGCGCGAAGACGGCGAGCTGCAGCAGCGCGCCACCGCTGAAGAGGTTCACCAGGCCGAGCAGGTCGTTGCTCGTGCCGATCTCCTCGACGCACTGCTGGACGTTCTTGTAGTCCACGCCCGGAGTCGGCAGGAACGAGCCGATCCGGAACACCACCATGATGCCGATGGTGAACAGCAGCTTGCGCCGCAGGTCTGGCGTCCGGAAGGCCCGGGCGAATGCGCTGAGCACCTGCTCCTCCTGCTCCGCTTTCAGCGGTGTGTCGTCGTGCCGGCCACCGGGCCGCGGGGCGCGAGCGTCGGTGCCGTGGGCACCCTAGCGGACGTCACCCGGGACCCCGGGACTGGCCCGGGTCGCGTCGCGACCCGGGCCCCCGGCGTCAGTCCTGGACCGAGCCCCCGGCGGCGAGGATCTTCTCGCGGGCCGACTGCGACACCGCCGCGCCGGCGACGTCGAGCTTGACCGCGATGTCCCCGGCCCCGAGGACCTTCACCGGCGCGCCCTTGCGGACGACACCCTTGGCCACGAGGTCCTCGGCGGTCACCGCGCCACCCTTGGGGTAGAGCTCGGCGAGCCGGTCGAGGTTCACCACCTGGTACGTGGTCCGGAACGGGTTCTTGAAGCCGCGCAGCTTCGGCTGGCGCATGTGCAGCGGGATGCCGCCGCCCTCGCGCCGCGCCGGCACCTGCTGACGGGCCTTGGTGCCCTTGGTGCCGCGACCGGCCGTCTTGCCCTTCGAGCCCTCGCCGCGGCCGACCCGCGTCTTGGGCGTGTGGGCACCCGGCGCCGGGCGCAGGTGGTGCACCCGCAGGGTGCCGCCCTGGCCCTCGGACACGTTGGTCGGCTCGGCCTTGGCGGCCTTGGTCGCCTTGGCGGGCTTCTCGTCCGCGGCCTTGGCCGTGGCAGCCTTCGACGCGCGCGCCGCCGGCTTCTCGGCCTTCTCGACCTTGTCGGCCTTCTCCGCCTTGGCCGTGGTGGCCTTCGCCGGCTTCTCGGCCTTCTCGGCCTTCGCCGCCGTCTCGGTCTTCGCGGTCTTCGCGGCCGGCTTGCGCGTGGTCGCCTTCTTCGGGGTGGCCTCGGTCTCCTCGGCCGCCTCGGTCTTCTTGTCTGCCATGGTCACTCGACCTCCTCGACGGTGACGAGGTGCGCCACCGTGGCGACCATGCCGCGGATCTCGGGTCGGTCCTCCTTGACGACGATGTCGCCGATGCGCTTGAGGCCGAGGCTCCGCAGCGTGTCGCGCTGGTTCTGCTTGCCGCCGATGACGGACCGGGTCTGGGTCACCTTGAGACGAGGCATCACGCACCTGCCTTCGCGGCCGCTGCGGCGGCGCCGGCCTCGCGAGCCCGCAGGAGCGCGGCCGGGGTCACGTGCTCGACCGACAGGCCACGGCGAGCGGCGACCGACTCCGGCTCCTCGAGGGACTTCAGCGCGGCCACCGTCGCGTGGACGATGTTGATCGCGTTCGACGAGCCCATCGACTTGGACAGGATGTCGTGGACGCCGGCGCACTCGAGCACCGCACGCACCGGGCCACCGGCGATGACACCGGTACCGGGCGCGGCCGGGCGCAGGAAGACGACGCCGGCGGCGGCCTCCCCCTGGACCGGGTGCGGGATGGTGCCCTGGATCCGCGGCACACGGAAGAAGCTCTTCTTGGCCTCCTCCACGCCCTTGGCGATCGCGGCCGGGACCTCCTTGGCCTTCCCGTACCCGACGCCCACGGTGCCGTCGCCGTCACCCACCACGACGAGCGCGGTGAAGCTGAAGCGACGTCCACCCTTGACGACCTTGGACACGCGGTTGATCGCGACGACGCGCTCGAGGAAGGCGCTCTTCTCCGCCTGCTCCCCGCCGCGGCGGTCGTTCCGGCGGTCGCCGCGCTCGCGCCGGTCGCCGCCGGAGCCCTGGGCTCCGGTGTTGCGCTGCGGTGCAGCCATCAGTGCTTCCTCTGCTTCCGTACGGTCATGGGACGGTGCGTCACAGGGCCAGCCCGCCTTCCCGCGCGCCGTCGGCCACTGCCGCGACCCGCCCGTGGTACTTGTTGCCGCCCCGGTCGAACACGACGGCCTCGATGCCGGCGGCCTTCGCCCGCTCGGCCACGAGCTCGCCGACGCGGCGGGCCTTGGCCGTCTTGTCGCCCTCGAAGGAGCGCAGCTCCTTCTCGAGGGTGGACGCCGACACCAGGGTGCGGCCGACGGAGTCGTCGACCACCTGGGCGACCATGTGCCGGGTCGAGCGGGTGACCACCAGGCGGGGCCGGGTGGCGGTGCCGACGACCTTCTTGCGCAGGCGCAGGTGACGACGGCCACGCGCGATGGCCTTGCCCTTGCCCTTGATCGTGATAGCCATCGTCACTTACCAGCCTTTCCGGCCTTGCGGCGGACGACCTCGCCCGCGTACCGCACACCCTTGCCCTTGTACGGCTCGGGCTTGCGGATCTTGCGGATGTTCGCGGCGACCTCGCCCACCTGCTGCTTGTCGATGCCGCTCACGGCGAACTTCGTCGGGGACGTCACCTCGAAGGTGATGCCCTCCGGCGCCGTCACGGTCACCGGGTGGCTGAAGCCGAGCGCGAACTCGAGGTCCGCGCCCTTGGCCGTCACGCGGTAGCCCGTGCCGACGATCTCGAGCCGCTTGGTGTAGCCCTCGGTCACCCCGGTGACGAGGTTGGCGATGAGCGTGCGGGTCAGCCCGTGCAGCGAGCGCGACTGGCGCTCGTCGTCCGGACGGGTCACGACGATCGCCCCCGACTCGTCGCGCGCGACCTGGATCGGCGCGGGAACCGTGTGCGTGAGCGTGCCCTTCGGGCCCTTGACGGTGACCTGGTCGCCGTCGATGGTGACGTCCACCCCGGCCGGGACCGGGACGGGGATCTTGCCGATGCGGGACATTGGCTGCTCTCCCTTCCCCTTCTCGGCTACCAGACGTAGGCGAGGACTTCCCCGCCCACGCCCTTGGCGGATGCCTGCTTGTCGGTCAGGAGGCCGGACGACGTGGAGATGATCGCCACGCCGAGGCCGCCGAGGACCCGAGGCAGGTTGGTGGACTTCGCGTACACGCGCAGGCCCGGCTTGGACACGCGGCGGACGCCGGCGAGCGAACGCTCGCGGTTGGGGCCGAACTTCAGCTGGATCGTGAGGTTCTTGCCCACCGGGGCGTCCTCGACGGTCCAGCCCGCGATGTAGCCCTCGTTCTTGAGGATCTCCGCGATGTTGGCCTTGAGCTTGGAGTACGGCATGGTCACGGTCTCGTGGTACGCCGAGTTGGCGTTCCGCAGACGCGTGAGCATGTCCGCGATCGGGTCGGTCATCGTCATCGGGCTCGAGCCCTTCCTCGCCGGGGTATCCCTCTCGGGACCTGCGGCGTAGTGGTTACCAGCTGCTCTTGGTGACGCCGGGGAGCTCGCCGCGGTGCGCCATCTCGCGCACGCAGATGCGGCAGAGGCCGAACTTGCGGTAGACGGCGCGCGGGCGGCCGCACTTCTGGCAGCGGCTGTACGCGCGGACGGCGAACTTCTGCTTCCGCGCCGCCTTGTTGATCAGGGCGGTCTTCGCCATGTCAGTCCTCCTTGAAGGGGAAGCCGAGACGGCGGAGCAGCGAGCGGCCCTCGTCGTCGTTGGTCGCGGTCGTCACGATCGTGATGTCCATGCCCCGGACGCGGTCGATCTTGTCGGGGTCGATCTCGTGGAACATCACCTGCTCGGTCAGGCCGAACGTGTAGTTGCCGGCGCCGTCGAACTGCCGCGGCGAGAGGCCACGGAAGTCACGGATGCGCGGCAGCGCGAGCGTGATCAGCCGGTCCACGAACTCCCACATGCGGTCGCCGCGCAGCGTGGTGTGCGCGCCGATCGGCATGCCCTCGCGCAGCTTGAACTGCGCGATCGACTTGCGGGCCCGGGTGACCTGCGGCTTCTGGCCCGTGATGGTCGCCAGGTCGCGGACGGCGCCCTCGATGAGCTTCGAGTCGCGCGCGGCCTCGCCGACGCCCATGTTCACGACGACCTTGACGAGGTTCGGCACCTGGTGGACGTTCGAGTACCCGAACTCCTCGCGGAGCGCCGGGATGATCTCCGTGCGGTACCGCTCCTTGAGCCGGGGCACGGTGCGCACCGGCGCGTCGGTGGTGGTGGTGGCGCTCATGCGATGTCCTTACCGGAGCGCTTGGCCACGCGGACCCGCACGGTGCGGGTGCGCCCGTCGCGCTCGATCTCCTCGGTGCGGTAGCCCACCCGGGTGCCCTTCTTGGTCTCCGGGTCGACCAGCATCACGTTGCTGACGTGGATCGGGGCCTCGATGGTCTCGATGCCGCCCGTGCGGGTGCCGCGGTTGGTGCGGCCGGCCTTGACGTGCTTGGTCATGCGCTGCACGCCCTCGACCACCACGCGCTGCTTCTCGGGGAAGACCTCGAGCACGCGGCCCTGCTTGCCGCGGTCACGGCCGGCGATGACGACGACGAGGTCGCCCTTCTTGATCTTGGCCATGGTCACAGCACCTCCGGGGCCAGCGAGATGATCTTCATGAAGCGCTTGTCCCGCAGCTCGCGACCCACCGGGCCGAAGATGCGCGTCCCACGGGGCTCGTTGTCACCCCGGAGGATCACGGCGGCGTTCTCGTCGAACCGGATGTACGACCCGTCCGGCCGACGGCGCTCCTTGGTGGTGCGCACGACGACGGCCTTGACGACGTCGCCCTTCTTGACGTTCCCGCCGGGGATCGCGTCCTTGACGGTGGCGACGATGACGTCGCCGATGCCGGCGTAGCGACGGCCGGAACCGCCGAGCACACGGATGCAGAGGATCTGCTTCGCACCCGTGTTGTCGGCGACCTTCAGTCGCGTCTCCTGCTGGATCATGTCCTTCAGCTCCTGTCGTCGTGCCGGTTCTCACGCCGGACGTGCCGGGCGAGCCTTGCCGAACGGATGTGGGTCTGGTGGCCGAGCGGTGCTGCCGCCCGTCCGGGGTCGGCTACTTGGCCTTCTCCAGGATCTCCACGAGCCGCCAGCGCTTGGTCGCCGACAGCGGGCGGGTCTCCATGATGAGGATCAGGTCGCCGACGCCGGCCGCGTTGGCCTCGTCGTGCACCTTGACCTTGCTCGTGCGCCGCATGACCTTGCCGTAGAGCGGGTGCTTGACCCGGTCCTCGACCTCGACCACGACGGTCTTGTCCATCTTGTCGCTGACCACGTAGCCGCGCCGCGTCTTGCGGTAGGCGCGCGCCTGCGTGGCCGCCTGCGTCGTCTCGCTCATTCCTGCCTCACTCCGCCGTGGTGGGTGCCGTGCGGATACCCAGCTCGCGCTCGCGCAGGATCGTGTAGATCCGGGCGATGTCGCGGCGGACCGCCTTCAGGCGGCCGTGGCTCTCGAGCTGTCCGGTCGCGGACTGGAACCGCAGGTTGAACAACTCCTCCTTGGCCTTCTTGAGCTCCGCGACCAACGCGTCGTCGTCCATCCCGTCCAGCTGGTCGGGCAGGAGAGCCTTCGAACCGATGGCCATCAGACGGCACCCCCCTCACGAACAACGAACCGGCACTTCATCGGGAGCTTGTGCATCGCGCGGCGCATGGCCTCGCGGGCCAGCGGCTCCGGGACGCCCGCGAGCTCGAACATGATGCGACCGGGCTTGACGTTGGCCACCCACCACTCGGGCGAGCCCTTGCCGGAACCCATGCGGGTCTCGGCCGGCTTCTTCGTGATGGGACGGTCCGGGTAGATGTTGATCCACACCTTGCCGCCACGCTTGATGTGACGGGTCATGGCGATACGAGCGGCCTCGATCTGCCGGTTGGTGACGTAGGCGGGCTCGAGGGCCTGGATGCCGTAGTCGCCGAAGGCGATCTGCGTGCCGCCCTTGGCGGCACCGGACCGGCTCGGGTGGTGCTGCTTGCGGTGCTTGACCCTGCGCGGGATCAGCATGGTCAGGCCTCCGTTCCGCTCGTCGGGGCGGCGTCGGCCGGCGCCTCGGCCGCGGGGGCGGCGGCGGTCTCGGCCGGGGCCTCGGTCCGCTCGCGGCGCGGGCCACGACCCGGACGGTCGCCGCGCGGGCCGCGCGGCGCACGCGGGGCCTGCGACGCCTGCTCGCGGGCGAACTCCTTCTCGGTCATGTCGCCCTTGTAGATCCAGACCTTGACGCCGATCTGGCCGAACGTCGTCCGGGCCTCGTAGGTGCCGAAGTCGATGTTCGCGCGCAGCGTGTGCAGGGGCACGCGGCCCTCGCGGTAGAACTCGCTGCGGCTCATCTCCGCGCCGCCGAGACGGCCGGAGCACTGGACGCGCACGCCCTTGGCGCCGGCGCGCTGGGCGGACTGCATGCCCTTGCGCATGGCGCGGCGGAACGAGACGCGGCTCGCGAGCTGCTCGGCGATGCCCTGGGCGACCAGCTGGGCCTCGAGCTCGGCGTTCTTGACCTCGAGGATGTTCAGCTGGACCTGCTTGCCGGTGAGCTTCTCGAGCTCGCCGCGGATCCGGTCCGCCTCGGCGCCGCGGCGGCCGATGACGATGCCCGGCCGGGCGGTGTGGATGTCGACGCGGACGCGGTCACGCGTGCGCTCGATCTCCACCTTGGCGATGCCGGCCCGCTCGAGGCCCGAGGACATCAGCTTGCGGATCTGCACGTCCTCGCGGATGTAGTCGCGGTAGCGCTGCCCGGGCTTGGTGCTGTCGGCGAACCAGCGCGACCGGTGGTCGGTGGTGATCCCGAGGCGGTACCCGTGCGGGTTGACCTTCTGTCCCACTAGCGGGTCCTTCCCTTCCTGGTCGTGGTGGTGCCGGCGGCGGCCTTCTCGGGCGCCGGGGCGACGACGACGGTGATGTGGCTCGTGCGCTTGAGGATGCGCGACGCGCGGCCCTGCGCCCGCGGCCGGAACCGCTTGAGCGTGGGGCCCTCGTCCACGTACGCCTCACGGACGACCAGCGACGCCGGGTCGAACGCCTGGCCCGCGCGGTCGGCCTTCACGCGCGCGTTCGCGATCGCGCTCTCGACGACCTTGCGCACCGGCTCGCCCGCGGCCTGCGGCGCGAACCGCAGCGTGGCGACGGCGTCCGCCGCCTTCTGGCCGCGAATGAGGTCGACGACGCGCCGGGCCTTCATGGGCGTGACACGGATGAACCGCGCCTGCGCCTTGGCTTCCATTGCTGTCCTGCCTTCTCGTGTCGACGGCTCGCCGGTCAGCGCCGGCGGGCCTTCCGGTCGTCCTTCTCGTGGCCGCGGAAGGTCCGCGTCGGGGCGAACTCACCGAGCTTGTGGCCGACCATCGCCTCGGTCACGAAGACCGGGACGTGCTTGCGGCCGTCGTGCACGGCGAACGTGTGGCCCAGGAAGTCGGGCGTGATCATCGACCGGCGCGACCAGGTCTTGATGACGGTCTTGGCGCCCTTCTCGTTGAGCGCGTCCACCTTCTTCTGCAGGTGGGCGTCGACGAAGGGGCCCTTCTTGAGGCTGCGTGGCATCTGTCTGGCTCCTTCTCAGCGCTTCTTACCGGTGCGCCGGCGGCGGACGATCATCGCGTCGCTGGCCTTGTTGGGCTTGCGGGTGCGGCCCTCCGGCTGGCCCCACGGGCTGACGGGGTTGCGACCACCGGAGGTCTTGCCCTCGCCACCACCGTGCGGGTGGTCCACCGGGTTCATCGCGACACCACGCACCGTGGGCTTGCGACCCTTCCAGCGCATGCGGCCCGCCTTGCCCCAGTTGATGTTCGACTGCTCGGCGTTGCCGACCTCGCCGACCGTGGCGCGGCAGCGGGCGTCGACGTTGCGGATCTCGCCGGACGGCATGCGCAGCTGCGCGAAGCGGCCCTCCTTGGCGACCAGCTGCACCGAGGCGCCGGCCGAGCGCGCGATCTTCGCACCGCCGCCCGGGCGCAGCTCGATGGCGTGCACCACGGTGCCGGTGGGGATGTTGCGCAGCGGCAGGTTGTTGCCCGGCTTGATGTCCGCGCCCGGACCGTTCTCGACGATGTCGCCCTGGTTCAGCCGGTTCGGCGCGAGGATGTAGCGCTTCTCGCCGTCGGCGTAGTGCAGGAGCGCGATGCGCGCGGTGCGGTTCGGGTCGTACTCGATGTGCGCGACCTTCGCGGGCACGCCGTCCTTGTCGTTGCGACGGAAGTCGATGACGCGGTACTGGCGCTTGTGGCCACCGCCGATGTGGCGGGTCGTGATGCGGCCGGAGCTGTTCCGGCCGCCCGACTTCGGCAGCGGGCGCACGAGCGACTTCTCAGGCGTGTCGCGCGTGACCTCCACGAAGTCGGCCACGCTCGAGCCGCGGCGGCCCGGCGTCGTCGGCTTGTACTTGCGGATTCCCATGACGTGTCAGTCCTTGGTCTCGTCGCCGGTCAGCCGACCGGGCCCCCGAAGATGTCGATCGTGCCCTCGCGCAGCGTGACGACGGCGCGCTTGACGTCCTTGCGACGACCGATGCCGAAGCGGGTGCGCCGGGCCTTGCCCTTGCGGTTGATCGTGTTCACGGCCGCGACCTTGACGCCGAACACCTGCTCGACGGCGATCTTGATCTCCGTCTTGTTCGCGCGCGGGTCCACCTCGAAGGTGTACTTGCCCTCGTCGAGCAGCCCGTAGCTCTTCTCCGAGACCACGGGGGCGATGAGCACGTCCCGCGGGTCCTTGTTCAGCGTGGTCACTTGCTCTCCTCCGCCTCGAGGGCCTCCGCCTCGGTGGACGTGGCCACGGCCTTCGCGCCGCGCCCGGTCGGCCGCGCGAGGAAGGCCTCGAGCGCGCCGCGGGTGAAGACGACGTCGTCGGACACGAGCACGTCGTACGTGTTCAGCTGGTCGGCGTGGAGCACGTGCACGCGCTCGACGTTGCGCAGCGACTTCGCGCTGACCTCGTCGGAGCGCTCGAGCACCACGAGCACGTGGCGGCGGCCGGAGACCTTGTCCAGCACCGCGAGCGCGGCCTTGGTCGAGGGCTCGGCACCCTCCGCCAGGAAGGAGTCGACGACGTGCACGCGGCCGGCGCGGGCGCGGTCCGACAGGGCGCCGCGCAGCGCGGCCGCCTTCATCTTCTTGGGCGTCTTCTGCGTGTAGTCGCGCGGGACCGGGCCGTGCACGATGCCGCCGCCGGTGAACTGGGGCGCGCGGGTCGAGCCCTGGCGGGCGCGGCCGGTGCCCTTCTGGCGGTACGGCTTCTTGCCGCCGCCGGAGACCTCACCGCGCGTCTTCGCCTTGGCCGTGCCCTGGCGGGCGGCAGCCATCTGCGCGACGACGACCTGGTGGATCAGCGGCACGTTGGTCTGGACGTCGAAGACGTCGGCGGGCAGCTCGGCGGTGCCGGACTTCTTGCCCTTCGCGTCGAGGACGTCGACGGTCAGCGTGGTCGTCTCCGACATGTCACGCCCCCTTCGCGGCCGTGCGGACGAGGACGACGCCGCCCTTGGGGCCGGGGACGGCGCCCTTGACGAGCAGCAGGCCCCGCGCGGCGTCGACCGCGTGGACAGTGAGGTTCTGGGTGGTCTGCCGCGCGTTGCCCATGCGGCCGGCCATGCGCAGGCCCTTGAACACGCGGGCCGGCGTCGCCGCCGCGCCGATCGAGCCGGGCTTGCGGTGGTTGCGGTGCGCACCGTGCGAGGCGCTGACGCCGGCGAAGCCGTGGCGCTTCATGACGCCCGCGGTGCCCTTGCCCTTGGTGGTGCCGACGACGTCGACGAGCTGGCCGGCGGTGAAGACGTCGGCGGTGAGCTCCTGACCGGGCTGGTAGGAGTCGGCGTCGGGCGTGCGGACCTCGACGAGGTGACGGCGCGGCGTGACGCCGGCCTTCTCGAAATGCCCCTTGAGGGGCTGGGTGACCTTGCGCGGGTCGATCTGGCCGTGCGCGATCTGGACGGCGCGGTAGCCGTCGGTCTCCTCGGTGCGCACCTGCGTCACGACGTTGGTGCCGACCTGCACGACGGTGACGGGCACGAGGCGGCCCGCCTCGTCCCAGACCTGGGTCATGCCGAGCTTCGTGCCGAGGAGCGCCGTCACGGGGCGCGCGTTCTGGGGAAGGGTCGTCATCTCGATCTCCCTCAGAGCTTGATCTCGATGTTCACGTCAGCCGGCAGGTCGAGTCGCATGAGCGAGTCCACCGCCTTCGGCGTGGGGTCGATGATGTCGATCAGGCGCTTGTGGGTGCGCATCTCGAAGTGCTCGCGGCTGTCCTTGTACTTGTGCGGCGACCGGATGACGACGAACACGTTCTTCTCCGTCGGCAAGGGCACCGGACCGACGACCGTCGCGCCTGCGCGCGTCACCGTGTCGACGATCTTGCGCGCCGAGCTGTCGATGACCTCGTGGTCGTAGGACTTGAGCCGGATGCGGATCTTCTGTCCCGCCATGGCGTCGTCTGACTCTCTCTCTCGAACCGCTGTGGCCGACCCCCGCGCTCGGGCGTGTCGCGACGGGCGACACACCTCCGCGCTGCGCACCGCGAGGTACGAGGTCGTTGGCTGCTGTGTGGTGCCGCGCCGTGAAGGCGCCGCGTTCCACTGGCGTCTGTCGTGCCGGCCGGCCCCACCCGCACACACGTCCGGGCCTCGGGCTGCCGCCGGGCAACCGGAACAGTGTGCCAGAGGTGGGGGGCCTTCTCCAAACGCCCGGGTGGGCCCTGCCCGGGGAGCCGCCCCGCCCGACGCCGAGGCGCCGGGTGGGCGGCACGGCGCGGCCCGGGCTCAGCGAGCCCGGGCCGCGCGATGCGTCACTTGATGATCTTCGTGACCCGACCGGAGCCGACGGTCCGGCCACCCTCACGGATGGCGAAGCCGAGGCCCTCCTCCATGGCGATCGGCTGGATGAGCTCGACCGTCATCTCGGTGTTGTCACCGGGCATGACCATCTCGGTGCCCTCGGGCAGCGTGATGACGCCGGTGACGTCGGTGGTACGGAAGTAGAACTGCGGCCGGTAGTTCGAGTAGAACGGGTTGTGGCGGCCGCCCTCGTCCTTGGCCAGGACGTAGACCTGGGCCTCGAACTGGGTGTGCGGGGTGATGGTGCCGGGCTTGGCCACGACCTGGCCGCGCTCGACCTCCTCGCGCTTGATGCCACGGAGCAGCAGGCCACAGTTCTCGCCGGCCCACGCCTCGTCCATCTGCTTGTGGAACATCTCGATGCCGGTGACGACCGTCTTCTGCGGCGGCCGGATGCCGAGGATCTCGACCTCGGAGTTGATCGGCAGCTTGCCGCGGTCGACCTTGCCCGTCACGACGGTGCCGCGACCGGTGATGGTGAAGACGTCCTCGATCGGCATGAGGAACGGCTTGTCCATGTCACGCACGGGCTCGGGGATCGAGTTGTCGACGGCGTCGAGCAGCTCCTCGACCGAGGCCACCCACTTCGGGTCGCCCTCGAGGGCCTTGAGGCCGGAGACGCGGATGACCGGCGCGTTGTCGCCGTCGAAGCCCTGGGAGGACAGCAGCTCGCGGACCTCCATCTCGACGAGCTCGAGGATCTCCTCGTCGTCGACCATGTCGGCCTTGTTGAGCGCCACGAGCAGGTAGGGCACGCCGACCTGGCGGGCGAGCAGGACGTGCTCGCGCGTCTGGGCCATCGGGCCGTCGGTGGCCGCGACGACGAGGATCGCCCCGTCCATCTGCGCCGCACCGGTGATCATGTTCTTGATGTAGTCGGCGTGACCCGGCGCGTCGACGTGCGCGTAGTGCCGCTTCTCCGTCTCGTACTCGACGTGCGCGATGTTGATCGTGATACCGCGCTGCTTCTCCTCCGGCGCCTTGTCGATCTCGTCGAACGGCGTGAAGGGGTTGATGTCGGGGTACTTCTCGTGCAGCACCTTCGAGATCGCGGCGGTCAGCGTCGTCTTGCCGTGGTCGACGTGACCGATCGTCCCGATGTTGACGTGCGGCTTGGTCCGCTCGAACTTGGCCTTAGCCACTTGGGTCCTCCTCGGACTCGGGTAGTTGTCGCATCTGTGCAGGTGCCGGGTGACCCCTGCGGGGCGTGCGGGTCGCTACAGGTTGAGTTGACGGTACACAGCGGTTCGACCTGTGGGACTCACTCGCCCCGGGTCTTCTTGATGATCTCCTCGGCGACGTTGCGAGGAACCTCGGCGTAGCTGTCGAACTGCATCGAGTACACGGCGCGGCCCTGGGTCTTCGACCGCAGGTCGCCCACGTACCCGAACATCTCCGACAACGGCACGAGCGCACGGATGACCTTCACACCCGTGGCGTCCTCCATCGACTGGATGGTGCCGCGACGGCTGTTCAGGTCGCCGATGACCTCGCCCATGTAGTCCTCGGGCGTGCGCACCTCGACCGACATGATCGGCTCGAGGAGGACGGGGTCCGCCTTGCGGACGGCCTCCTTGAGGACCATGGAGCCGGCGATCTTGAACGCCATCTCGGAGGAGTCGACCTCGTGGTACTGGCCGTCCTCGAGCGTGGCCTTGATGCCCACCAGCGGGAAGCCGGCGAGGACACCGAGTTCCATCGCCGACTGGATGCCCGCGTCGACGCTCGGGATGTACTCGCGCGGCACGCGGCCACCGGTGACGGCGTTGACGAACTCGTAGAGCTCGCCGGAGCTCGCCTCGAGCGGCTCGAACGTGACCTGGACCTTGGCGTACTGACCGGAGCCACCCGTCTGCTTCTTGTGGGTGTACTCGACCTTCTCGACCTTCTTGCGGATGGTCTCGCGGTACGCCACCTGGGGCTTGCCGACGTTCGCCTCGACCTTGAACTCGCGCCGCATGCGGTCCACGAGGACGTCGAGGTGGAGCTCGCCCATGCCGCCGATGACGGTCTGGCCGGTCTCCTCGTCCAGGCGGACCCGGAAGGTCGGGTCCTCCTCGGCGAGCTTCTGGATCGCGACGGAGAGCTTCTCCTGGTCGCCCTTCGTCTTGGGCTCGATCGCCACGTCGATGACCGGCTCGGGGAAGGTCATCGACTCGAGGATGATCGGGTTGGCCTGGTCGCACAGCGTGTCACCGGTCGACACGTCCTTCAGACCGATGAACGCGTAGATGTGACCGGCCTGCGCCTCGTCGACCGGGTTCTCCTTGTTGGCGTGCATCTGGAAGAGCTTCCCGATGCGCTCCTTCTTGCCCTTGGTCGAGTTGAGGACCTGGGCGCCGGAGGCCACCTTGCCGGAGTACACCCGGACGTAGGTGAGCTTGCCGAAGAACGGGTGGACCGCGACCTTGAAGGCCAGCGCGGAGAACGGCTCGGAGGCCGAGGACTCGCGCGTGAGGACCTTCTCCTCGTCGCCCGGGGTGTGGCCCGCGACGGGCGGGAGGTCCAGCGGCGACGGCAGGTAGTCGATGACGGCGTCGAGCATGGGCTGCACGCCCTTGTTCTTGAACGCCGAGCCGCACAGCACCGGGTAGACCTCGCCGGCGATCGTGAGCTTGCGGATCGCCCCCTTGATCTCCTCGGGGGTCAGCTCCTCGCCGCCGAGGTACTTCTCGAGCAGCTCCTCGTCCGACTCCGCGACCGTCTCGACGAGCTGGTTGCGGTACTCCTCGGCCTTCTCGACGAGGTCGGCGGGGATCTCCTCGATCGTGTAGTCCTCGCCCTTCTGCACCTCGCCGCGCCAGGTGAGCGCGCGGCGGTAGATGAGGTCGACGACGCCGATGAACGAGCTCTCCGAGCCGATCGGGATCTGCAGGGGCAGCGGCTTCGCCTTCAGGCGGCTGACGATGGTGTCGACCGTGAAGAAGAAGTCGGCACCGAGCTTGTCCATCTTGTTGACGAAGCAGATGCGGGGGACGTTGTACTTGTCCGCCTGCCGCCACACCGTCTCGGACTGGGGCTCGACGCCCTCCTTGCCGTCGAAGACGGCGACCGCACCGTCGAGCACGCGCAGGCTGCGCTCCACCTCGACGGTGAAGTCGACGTGGCCCGGGGTGTCGATGATGTTGATCTGGTTGCCCTGCCAGTAGCAGGTCGTCGCGGCGGATGTGATCGTGATGCCGCGCTCCTGCTCCTGCTCCATCCAGTCCATCGTCGAGGCGCCGTCGTGCGTCTCGCCGATCTTGTAGTTGACCCCGGTGTAGAACAGGATCCGCTCGGTGGTCGTCGTCTTGCCGGCATCGATGTGCGCCATGATGCCGATGTTGCGGACCTTCGTGAGGTCGGTGAGCACGTCGAGTGCCACGTAGTAGCCCTTCTCGGGTAGTCGGGTGGAGCCGGTCAGGCGCGCGGCGCCGGTGTCACCAGCGGTAGTGCGCGAAGGCCCGGTTCGACTCGGCCATCTTGTGCATGTCCTCGCGGCGCTTCACCGCGGCACCGAGGCCGTTGCTCGCGTCGAGGATCTCGTTCATGAGCCGCTCGGTCATGGTCTTCTCGCGACGGACGCGGGCGAAGTCCACGAGCCAGCGGAGCGCCAGCGTCGTCGCGCGCACGGGGCGCACCTCGACCGGCACCTGGTAGGTCGCACCGCCGACGCGGCGGGAGCGGACCTCGAGCGCCGGCCGGACGTTGTCCAGCGCACGCTTGAGGATGACGACGGGGTCGGTGCCCGTCTTCTCCCGCGCGCCCTCGAGCGCGCCGTAGACGATCGACTCCGCGACGGACTTCTTGCCGTCGAGGAGGACCTTGTTGATGAGCTGGGTGACCAGCGGGGACCCGTAGACCGGGTCGGTGATGAGCGGCCGCTTCGGGGCCGGGCCCTTGCGAGGCATCAGCTCTTCTCCTTCTTGGCGCCGTAGCGGCTGCGGGCCTGCTTGCGACCCTTCACGCCCTGCGTGTCGAGCGCGCCGCGGACGATCTTGTAGCGGACGCCGGGCAGGTCCTTCACGCGGCCGCCGCGCACGAGCACGATCGAGTGCTCCTGCAGGTTGTGGCCGACGCCGGGGATGTAGGCCGTGACCTCGATCTGGCTCGAGAGCTTGACACGGGCCACCTTGCGGAGCGCCGAGTTCGGCTTCTTCGGCGTCGTCGTGTAGACGCGGGTGCACACACCGCGCCGCTGCGGGCTGCCCTTCAGGGCGGGCGTCTTGGAGGACGCCTTCTTCGTAGCCCGGCCCTTGCGCACGAGCTGCTGGATCGTGGGCACTACGTCTCGCCTTCTGCTGGTCGTCTGGTCGAACCGGGGTCCACCCCCGGTCTTCTGGCCCGTCGCCGGACCCTTCGGTCTTTCCTCCCGCACCGACCCCCGCACCCGGGCGTGTCGGCCCCTCCTGAGCGCGGCGCCGCCCGCCAGGATGATCTCTGGACGGAGGGACCGCACTCGGGTGGTGACCACCCGGGCCCCGTCACCGACCCACCCACGAGGGGCACGGTCCGACGCGGAGCACGCGCGAGGGCCCGACGGCGCGGGCACAGGGACTCACGTTACCTGCTCGCGAGAGCGAGCGTCAAAGCGGCCCCGGTGCGCCCGAGGGGTCAACAGCGCAGGCCGCGCGCGTGTTCCCGCACCGCCGCCGAGCGCGGCGGCGCCGGGGCATGGCGGAGGGGCCCACCCCACGGGGATGGGCCCCTCCGTCGTGCCCCGCGCGTCCCGACCAGTCCTCGCAAGGGACGCGCGCGTCGGCGTCGGCGGCCGCGCGGGGCGGCCGCCGACGTACGGTCAGCGCAGGTCGCCGAAGTCGATCTCGTCGAGCGGGATCGCCTCGCCCGAGCCCATGCCGAGCGGCGGGAAGTCGATCTCGTCGTACCCGAAGGTCGGGTAGAGCTCGGCCTTCGCCTCCTCGGTGGGCTCCACGGTGACGTTGCGGTAGCGGCTCAGCCCGGTACCGGCCGGGATGAGCTTGCCGATGATGACGTTCTCCTTCAGGCCGAGCAGCGGGTCGCTCCGGCCGCTCATCGCGGCCTCGGTGAGCACGCGGGTCGTCTCCTGGAAGGAGGCGGCGGACAGCCACGAGTCGGTCGCGAGCGACGCCTTCGTGATGCCCATGAGCTCCGGACGGCCCGACGCCGGCTGGAGACCCTCCGCGATCGCCTTGCGGTTCGCGTCCTCGAACCGGCCGCGCTCGGCGAGCTCGCCCGGCAGCAGGTCCGTGTCACCCGAGTCGAGCACGGTCACGCGACGCAGCATCTGCCGCACGATGACCTCGATGTGCTTGTCGTGGATGTCCACGCCCTGGCTCGAGTAGGCCTCCTGGACCTCGTCCACCAGGTGCTTCTGCGCCGCGCGCGGGCCGAGGATCCGCAGGACCTTCTTCGGGTCGACCTTGCCCTGGACCAGCTGGGTGCCGACCTCGACGTGCTGGCCGTCCTGGACCAGCAGGCGCACGCGCTTGCTGACCGGGTACGCGATCTCCTCGCCGCCGTCGTCGGGCGTGAGGATGATCCGGCGCAGCCGCTCGGAGTCGTCCACCGTGACCCGGCCGGAGTACTCCGCGATCGGCGCCTCGCCCTTGGGGGTGCGGGCCTCGAAGAGCTCCTGGACGCGGGGCAGACCCTGCGTGATGTCGTCCGCGGAGGCGACACCACCGGTGTGGAAGGTCCGCATCGTCAGCTGCGTGCCCGGCTCACCGATCGACTGGGCGGCGATGATGCCGACCGCCTCGCCGATGTCGACGAGCTTGCCGGTGGCCAGCGAGCGGCCGTAGCAGAGGGCGCACGTGCCGACCCGCGACTCGCAGGTGAGGACCGAGCGGACCTTGACCTCGGTGATGCCGGCCGCGATGACGCGGTCGATGATGACGTCGCCGACGTCCTCGCCCGCGTGGGCGATGACCGTGCCGTCCTCCGCGACCACGTCCGTCGCCAGCGTCCGCGCGTACACGCTCGTCTGGACGCGGTCGTGGCGGCGCAGCGTGCCGTCGGGGCCCACGGTCGCGACAGGCAGCGTCAGGCCGCGCTCGGTGCCGCAGTCGTCCTCGCGGATGATGACGTCCTGCGACACGTCGACGAGACGACGCGTGAGGTAGCCCGAGTCGGCGGTCCGCAGAGCGGTGTCCGCCAGACCCTTGCGGGCGCCGTGGCTGGCGATGAAGTACTCCAGCACGGACAGGCCCTCGCGGTAGTTCGACTTGATCGGCCGCGGGATGATCTCGCCCTTCGGGTTGGCCACGAGGCCGCGCATGCCCGCGATCTGGCGGACCTGCATCCAGTTGCCTCGGGCGCCCGAGCTCACCATGCGGAAGAGCGGGTTCCCCGTGGGGAACGCCTCCTGCATGGTCTGGGCGACCTTGTCCGTCGCCTGGGTCCAGATCTCGATGAGCTCCTGGCGGCGCTCGTCGTCGGTGATCAGACCCTTGTCGTACTGGCCCTGGATCTTCGCCGCGCGGGCCTCGTACTCCTCGAGGATCTCCTGCTTCGACGCCGGGGTTGCGACGTCGCCGATCGAGATGCTCAGACCGGAGAACGTCGCCCAGTGGAAGCCGGCGTCCTTGAGCGCGTCCAGGCTCGCGGCGACCTCGACCTTCGGGTACCGCTCGGCGAGGTCGTTGACGATCGCCGAGAGCCGCTTCTTGTCGGCCACCGTGTTGACGTACGGGTAGTCGACCGGCAGCAGCTCGTTGAACAGCGCCCGGCCGAGCGTCGTCTTCATGAGCACCGGGTCACCGGGCTGCCAGCCCTCCGGCACCTCGTACCCCTCGGGCAGGACGACGTCCGTCATCCGCAGCGTGATCCCGGCGTTGAGGTCCAGGGTGCCCTGGTCGAACGCCATGATCGCCTCGGCCACCGACGTGAACGCCCGGCCCTCGCCGACGGCGCCCGGCTTGTCCGCGGTCAGGTGGTACAGGCCGATGATCATGTCCTGCGAGGGCATGGTCACGGGCCGGCCGTCGGACGGCTTGAGGATGTTGTTGCTCGAGAGCATGAGGATGCGGGCCTCGGCCTGCGCCTCGGCGCTCAGGGGCAGGTGGACCGCCATCTGGTCGCCGTCGAAGTCCGCGTTGAACGCGGCGCAGACGAGCGGGTGCAGGTGGATGGCCTTGCCCTCGACGAGCACCGGCTCGAACGCCTGGATGCCCAGGCGGTGCAGCGTCGGCGCGCGGTTGAGCAGCACGGGGTGCTCGGAGATGACCTCCTCGAGCACGTCCCAGACCTGGGGCCGGGCGCGCTCGACCATGCGCTTGGCGCTCTTGATGTTCTGCGCGTGGTTGAGGTCCACGAGCCGCTTCATGACGAACGGCTTGAACAGCTCGAGCGCCATCTGCTTGGGCAGGCCGCACTGGTGCAGCTTGAGCTCCGGGCCGACGACGATGACCGAGCGGCCCGAGTAGTCGACGCGCTTGCCGAGCAGGTTCTGACGGAACCGGCCCTGCTTGCCCTTGAGCATGTCCGAGATGGACTTCAGCGGCCGGTTGCCCGGGCCGGTGACCGGACGACCGCGGCGGCCGTTGTCGAACAGCGCGTCGACGGCCTCCTGGAGCATCCGCTTCTCGTTGTTGACGATGATCTCGGGCGCGCCCAGGTCGAGCAGCCGCTTGAGGCGGTTGTTCCGGTTGATGACGCGGCGGTACAGGTCGTTCAGGTCGCTCGTCGCGAAGCGGCCACCGTCGAGCTGCACCATCGGGCGCAGGTCCGGCGGGATGACCGGGACGGCGTCGAGCACCATCGCCTGCGGGCTGTTGTTCGTCGTCAGGAACGCGTTGACGACCTTCAGCCGCTTGAGGGCACGGGTCTTGCGCTGGCCCTTGCCGTTCTTGATGATCTCGCGCAGCGCGGCCGCCTCGGCCTCGAGGTCGAAGTTCTCGAGGCGCTTCTGGATCGCCGCGGCGCCCATGGCGCCCTTGAAGTACACGCCGTAGCGGTCGACGAGCTGGCGGTACAGCGCCTCGTCACCCTCGAGGTCGGCGACCTTGAGGTTCACGAAGCGGTCCCAGATCTGCTCGAGCCGCTCGAGCTCGGCGTCGGCGCGCTTGCGGATCTGCGCCATCTCGCGCTCGGCGGAGTCGCGCACCTTGCGGCGCGCGTCGGCCTTGGCGCCCTCGGCCTCGAGCTGGGCGAGGTCCTCCTCGAGCTTCTTGGCGCGCGCCTCGATCTCCGCGTCGCGGCGGTTCGCGATCTCCTGCTTCTCGAGGTCGAGCTCGTTGCGCAGGTTCGGCAGGTCCTCGGCGCGGCCCTCCTCGTCGACCTCGGTGATCATGTAGGCCGCGAAGTAGATGACCTTCTCGAGGTCCTTCGGGGCCAGGTCGAGCAGGTAGCCGAGGCGCGACGGGACGCCCTTGAAGAACCAGATGTGGGTGACGGGCGCGGCGAGCTCGATGTGGCCCATGCGCTCACGGCGGACCTTCGAGCGGGTGACCTCGACGCCGCAACGCTCGCAGATGATGCCCTTGAAGCGCACGCGCTTGTACTTGCCGCAGTAGCACTCCCAGTCCCGGGTGGGACCGAAGATCTTCTCGCAGAAGAGCCCGTCCTTCTCCGGCTTGAGCGTGCGGTAGTTGATGGTCTCGGGCTTCTTGACCTCGCCGTGGGACCACGCGCGGATGTCCTCAGCCGTGGCGAGGCCGATGCGCAGCTCGTCGAAGACGTTGACGTCGAGCAAGGTGTCCTACTTCCTTCGAATGATGATCACCGGTGGCCGGTGGGCCGGAGGCTGACCCCCCGGGCGGGCCGCGACGGGCCCACCCGGGAGGCCGGCGAGGTCAGATCTCCTCGATGCTCGAGGCGTTGGGACGACGGGACAGGTCGATGCCGAGCTCCTCGGCAGCGCGGTACACCTCGTCGTCGGACTCCTTCATGTCGATCGCCATGCCGTCGGAGGACAGGACCTCGACGTTCAGGCAGAGCGACTGCATCTCCTTGAGGAGCACCTTGAACGACTCCGGGATTCCCGAGTCGGGGATGTTCTCGCCCTTGACGATGGCCTCGTACACCTTGACGCGGCCGGGGACGTCGTCGGACTTGATGGTGAGCAGCTCCTGCAGCGTGTAGGCGGCGCCGTACGCCTCGAGCGCCCAGACCTCCATCTCGCCGAAGCGCTGGCCACCGAACTGCGCCTTACCACCGAGCGGCTGCTGGGTGATCATCGAGTACGGACCCGTCGACCGCGCGTGGATCTTGTCGTCCACGAGGTGGTGCAGCTTCAGGATGTACATGTAGCCGACCGCCACGGGCTCAGGGAACGGCTCGCCGGAGCGGCCGTCGAAGAGCAGGGCCTTGCCGTCCGGGCCGACCATGCGGTCGCCGTCGCGGTTCGGGTGCGTGACGCCGAGGAGGCCGGTGAGGACCGACTCGGGGACGCCGTCGAACACGGGCGTCGCGACCGGGGTGCCCGGCTCGCTGCGCCGCGCGGCCGGCGGGACCTCGGCCAGCCACTCCGGGTTGCCCTCGACCTCGGAGACGTCCCAGCCCTGCTTGGCCACCCACCCGAGGTGGGTCTCGAGCACCTGGCCGACGTTCATGCGGCCGGGCACGCCCAGCGGGTTGAGCACGATGTCGACGGGGGTGCCGTCCGGGAGGAACGGCATGTCCTCGACCGGCAGGATCTTCGCGATGACGCCCTTGTTGCCGTGGCGGCCGGCGAGCTTGTCGCCGTCCGTGATCTTGCGGCGCTGGGCGATGTAGACGCGGACCAGCTCGTTCACGCCGGCGGGCAGCTCGTCGCCGTCCTCGCGGTTGAACGTGCGGACCTCGATGACCGTGCCGGACTCGCCGTGGGGCACCTTGAGCGAGGTGTCGCGCACCTCGCGCGCCTTCTCGCCGAAGATCGCGCGCAGCAGGCGCTCCTCCGGGGTCAGCTCGGTCTCACCCTTCGGGGTGACCTTGCCGACCAGGATGTCGCCGGCCGAGACCTCGGCGCCGATGCGGACGATGCCGCGCTCGTCGAGGTCGGCCAGGACGTCCTCGGAGACGTTCGGGATGTCCCGCGTGATCTCCTCCGGGCCCAGCTTGGTGTCGCGCGCGTCGACCTCGTGCTCCTCGATGTGGATCGAGGTGAGCACGTCGTCCTGCACGAGACGCTGGGACAGGATGATCGCGTCCTCGTAGTTGTGGCCCTCCCACGACATGAACGCCACGAGGAGGTTGCGGCCCAGGGCGAGCTCGCCGCCGTCGGTCGCCGGGCCGTCGGCCAGCACGGAGCCGACCTCGACGCGGTCGCCCTCGTCGACGATGACCCGCTGGTTGTACGAGGTGCCCTGGTTGGACCGGCGGAACTTCGCGATCCGGTAGGTGCTCGTGGTGCCGTCGTCGTTGGCGACGACGACGAGGTCCGCGGAGACCTCGGTCACCACGCCGGCCTTCGACGCGACGACGACGTCGCCCGCGTCCACGGCCGCGCGCCGCTCCATGCCGGTGCCCACGAGCGGGGCCTCGGTGCGGACCAGCGGCACCGCCTGGCGCTGCATGTTCGCGCCCATGAGCGCGCGGTTCGCGTCGTCGTGCTCGAGGAACGGGATCATCGCGGTCGCGACCGACACCATCTGGCGCGGCGAGACGTCCATGTAGTCCACCTGGTCGGCGGGGACGAGCTCGATCTCGCCGCCCTTGGTGCGCACGAGGACGCGGTCCTCGGCGAACGAGCCGTTCTCGGTGAGCGGCGCGTTCGCCTGGGCGATGACGTAGTTGTCCTCGTCGTCGGCGGTCAGGTAGTGCACCTCGTCGGTGACCCGGCCGTTGACGACCTTGCGGTACGGCGTCTCGACGAAGCCGAACGGGTTGATCCGCCCGTAGCTCGCGAGCGAGCCGATGAGGCCGATGTTCGGACCCTCAGGGGTCTCGATCGGGCACATGCGGCCGTAGTGCGAGGTGTGGACGTCGCGGACCTCCATGCCGGCGCGGTCGCGGGACAGACCGCCCGGGCCCAGCGCGGACAGGCGCCGCTTGTGGGTCAGGCCGGCCAGCGGGTTGTTCTGGTCCATGAACTGGCTGAGCTGGGAGGTCCCGAAGAACTCCTTGATGCTCGCCACCACGGGCCGGATGTTGATGAGGGTCTGCGGCGTGATCGCCTCGACGTCCTGCGTCGTCATGCGCTCGCGGACGACGCGCTCCATCCGGGACAGGCCCGTGCGGACCTGGTTCTGGATGAGCTCGCCGACGGCGCGGATGCGGCGGTTGCCGAAGTGGTCGATGTCGTCGATCTCGACGCGCACGTCGACCGGCTCGCCGTTGCGCACGCCCGGCAGGGTCGGCACCTCGGCGTGCAGGGCCGCCATGTACTTGATGGTCGCGACGACGTCGGTCGTGGTGAGCACCGAGTCGGTGAGCGGCGCGTCGATGCCGAGCTTCTTGTTCAGCTTGTAGCGGCCGACCTTCGCCAGGTCGTAGCGCTTGGGGTTGAAGTAGAAGTTCTCGAGCAGCGCGCGGCCGGCCTCGACGGTCGGCGGCTCGCCCGGCCGGATCTTGCGGTAGATGTCGAGGAGCGCCTCGTCCTGCGTCTGGACGTGGTCCTTCTCGAGCGTCTCCAGCACGACCGGGAAGTCCTTGAACTCCTCGCGGATCTCCTCGGTGGTCATGCCGAGGGCCTTGAGGAAGACCGTCACCGACTGCTTGCGCTTGCGGTCGACGCGGACGCCGACGGCGTCGCGCTTGTCGATCTCGAACTCGAGCCACGCGCCGCGGCTCGGGATGATCTTCGCCGTGAAGACGTCCTTGTCGGAGGTCTTGTCGGCGGCGCGCTCGAAGTACACGCCCGGCGAGCGGACGAGCTGCGAGACGACGACGCGCTCGGTGCCGTTGATGATGAAGGTGCCGCGCTCCGTCATGAGCGGGAACTCGCCCATGAAGACCGTCTGGCTCTTGATCTCACCGGTCGTGTAGTTCACGAACTCCGCGGTCACGAAGAGCGGGGCCGCGTAGGTGAAGTCCTTCTCCTTGCACTCCTCCGGGGTGTACTTCGGAGGCTCGAACCGGTGGTCCCGGAACGACAGCGACATCGAGCCGCCGAAGTCCTCGATCGGGGAGATCTCCTCGAAGATCTCCTCCAGGCCCGAGGTCGTCGGGATGTCCGTGCGCCCCGCCTCGAGAGCGGCCTGCACGCGCGCCTGCCAGGCCTCGTTCCCGAGGAGCCAGTCGAAGCTCTCGGTCTGGAGGCCGAGGAGGTCAGGGACCTCGAGGGGCTCGTGGATCTTGGCGAAGGAGATTCGGCGAGATGCTGTGCGGTTCGCGATGGCGTCGGCGGTAGGAGCAGAAGGGGTGCGCGAGGCAGCCAAGAGGGGTCCTTCCCTGCGGATCGTGTGCACGCGCGCCGCGTTGTGGCCTACCCTGCTCACCTGTCCCGCACGGCGGGGCCTGACGGCCTCGACGGGCGGTGACCGTCACGAGCCCATGACGATCGGTTCGGAACCCGGGCAGCGCTCGGGACCGAGGGGCGGATGAGGGGTACGGGCACAAGCCAGCGCAAAGCGCTAGCGTACTCAGGTTGACCAGAGGTGTCCAGGCGCGCGTCCGTGACCTGGGTCACCGGGCGGCGCGTCCCCTTGACCGCCGGCCCCGCCGCCCCGATCCTTCCGCTCCCCCGCGCCCGACGCCGTCGCGCGCCCCTGGACGCGCCGAGGGCCCGCCCCCACGGGTGGGGACGGGCCCTCGGAAGGTCCTCGCGTCGGCGGCGGCTCGCGCCGCCCGCGACGACCGGTGGCCGTCAGGCCAGGGTCACTTCAGGGTGACGGTGGCGCCGGCGCCCTCGAGCTGGGCCTTGGCCTTGTCCGCCGTCTCCTTGTTCACGCCCTCGAGGACGGGCTTCGGGGCGCCGTCGACCAGGTCCTTGGCCTCCTTCAGGCCGAGGTTGGTGAGCGCGCGCACCTCCTTGATGACCTGGATCTTCTTGTCGCCGGCGGCCTCGAGGATGACGTCGTACTCCGACTTCTCCTCGGCCTCCTCGGCGGCGCCCGCGCCGCCGCCCGCAGCCGGGGCGGCCGCGACGGCCGCGACGGGCGCGGCGGCGGTGACCTCGAAGACCTCCTCGAACTTCTTCACGAACTCCGAGAGCTCGATGAGGGTGAGCTCCTTGAACGCGTCGATCAGCTCGTCGATGGTGAGCTTCGCCATGGGTGGCGTTCCTTCCTGGTTGCCCTGCCGGGGGCAGGTGCCGGTGGTTGCAGACGCAGGGGGCGCTCAGGCCGCCTGCTCGGTGGCCCGCTTCTCGCGCAGGGCGTCGATGGTGCGCACGGCCTGGGCCGTGTTCGCGGTGAACATGTAGGCGGCCTGGTAGAGCTTGGCCTTCATGGCCCCCGCGGCCTTGGCCAGCAGGACCTCGCGCGACTCGAGGTCGGCGAGCGTCGCGATGTCCGCGGCGGTGACGGGACGGCCGTCGAGGACGCCGCCCTTGATCACCAGCTGGGGGTTGGCCTTGGCGAAGTCACGCAGACCCTTGGCCACCTCGACCGGGTCCCCGGTGACGAAGGCGATCGCCGAGGGGCCCGCGAGCTGGTCGTCGAGACCCTCGACGCCGGCCTCGCGCGCCGCGATGGCGGTGAGCGTGTTCTTCACCACGGCGTAGGTGGCGTTGCCGCCGAGCGCGCGCCGCAGCGTCTTCAGCTGGGCGACGCGCAGGCCGCGGTACTCGGTGAGCACGACCGCGTTCGCGGTACGGAACCGCTCGGCGAGCTCGGCGACCGCGGCTGCCTTGTCAGGCCTCGCCATGTCGATCCTTCCGGTGGTGGTACCGCAGACGCCGACCCACCGGGCCCACACATGACGAGAGCCCCGGCGCAGGCACGGGGCTCGAAGGGCGCCGGACGTGCCGGCACCTCGAATCTCTCGCCTGCGCGGGCCTCCGCCGGAGCGGGACTTCGGTGGCTTCCCCGAGGGGCAGCCGACGACCTGCGGTCTTGGGCGTGGTCCAGGGTACGGGACGCGGTGCCGGTTCCCAAATCCGGTCCCGGGCAGCCCGACGACGACGGCCCGGGCCGCATGGTCCGGGCCGTCGTCAGGTCGCGGGAGTCGTCAGGCGACCTCCTCCTCGACCGTGAGGTTGCGCGTGCGGTTCACGTCGAGCGGGATCGACGGGCCCATGCTCGAGGCCACGAAGCCCTTGAGCAGGTAGCGACCCTTCGACGACGCCGGCTTGAGGCGCAGGACCTCGTCGAGCGCGGCGGCGTAGTTCTCCACCAGCTTCACGTCGTCGAACGACGCCTTGCCGATGATGAAGTGCAGGTTCGCGTGCTTGTCGACGCGGAACTCGATCTTGCCGCCCTTGATGTCGGACACGGCCTTCGCGACGTCCATGGTCACGGTGCCGGTCTTCGGGTTCGGCATGAGGCCGCGCGGGCCGAGCACCTTGCCGAGCCGGCCGACCTTGCCCATGAGGTCCGGGGTCGCGACCGCGGCGTCGAAGTCGGTGTAGCCGCCGGCCACCTTCTCGATGAGCTCGTCGCCGCCGACCTCGTCCGCACCCGCGGCGCGGGCCTGCTCGGCCTTGTCGCCGACGGCGAAGACCACGACGCGCGCGGTCTTGCCGGTGCCGTGCGGCAGGTTGACCGTGCCACGGACCATCTGGTCCGCCTTGCGCGGGTCGACGCCGAGACGGAAGGCGACCTCGATGGTCGCGTCGTACTTGGTCACCGACGTCGCCTTGGCGAGCCGGATCGCCTCGAGCGGCGCGTAGAGCCGCGTCCGGTCGATCTTCTCCGCGGCGGCGCGGTACGCCTTGCTGCGCTGGGTCATCTGCTCTTCTCCTTGTCAGCAGTCGTGGTCGGGGCCAGCGCGGCCCTGCCACTGCCCCGGGGCACCGTGCCCCGGGGCGCCACCTGGCGGTGGCGGTGGGCGGTCCGGACGCTCGCGCGCCCGGCCCCGCCCGTCGTCCTCAGTCGGCGACCGCGATCCCCATCGAGCGAGCGGTGCCCGCCACGATCTTCATCGCGGCCTCGATGTCGTTCGCGTTGAGGTCCTCGAGCTTCGTCTGCGCGATCTCGCGGACCTGGTCGCGGGTGATCGTGGCGACCTTGGTCGTGTGCGGGGTCGGCGAGCCCTTGGCGACGCCGGCGGCCTTCTTGATGAGCTCCGCGGCCGGCGGGGTCTTCGTGATGAAGGTGAAGGAGCGGTCCTCGTAGACCGTGATCTCCACCGGGATCACGTTGCCGCGCTGCGACTCGGTCGCAGCGTTGTAGGCCTTGCAGAACTCCATGATGTTCACGCCGTGCTGACCCAGCGCGGGGCCGATCGGCGGCGCGGGGGTCGCAGCACCGGCGTTGATCTGGAGCTTGATCAGGCCGGCGACCTTCTTCTTCGGGGGCATGTGCCTTCCGTTCCGGTAGTGGGCCGACGCCGTGGGCGATGACCCGGTTGCATTGCCCGGCCGCGGCTGCGGGCGGGCGGGGGCGCCGTCGTCGTCAGATCTTGGCGACCTGGTTGAACGACAGCTCGACCGGGGTCTCCCGGCCGAAGATCGAGACGAGCACCTTGAGCTTCTGCTGCTCGGCGTTGATCTCGGAGATCGTCGCGGGCAGCGTGTCGAAGGGCCCGTCGGTGACGGTGACCGACTCGCCGACCGTGAAGTCGACGTCGATCGGGGTGGCGGCCGCCGCCTTCTGCGGCTGCGCCGCCGGCGCCAGGGTCGGCGCGAGCATCGAGAACACCTCGTCGAGCGTCAGCGGCACCGGCTGGTGCGTGTGCCCGACGAAGCCGGTCACGCCCGGCGTGTGCCGGACGGCGCCCCACGACTCGTCGGTGAGGTCCATCCGCACCAGGACGTAGCCCGGGATCCGCACCCGGCGCACGACCTTGCGCTGGGCGTTCTTGATCTCGACGACCTCCTCCATGGGGACCTCGACCTGGAAGATGTAGTCCTCCATGTTGAGGCTCTGGATGCGGTTCTCGAGGTTCGCCTTCACGCGGTTCTCGTAGCCGGCGTACGAGTGCACGACGTACCAGTCGCCGGGCAGGGAGCGCAGCTTCGCCTTGAACTCCGCGACCGGGTCCTCCGGCTCGTCCTCGGCCACGGGCTCGGCGGACGCGTCGGACTCCTCCGCGGCCGCGTCGGCCTCGGCGTCGGCGGCGGCCACCTCCTCGGTGACCTCCTCGGTCGCGTCGTCGGCCACGTCGGCGCCCTCGGCAGCGTCCTGCGCGGCGTCGTCGGGCAGCGCGGGATCCTGCTCGAACGGCTCCAGCGAGTCGGTGGACACGAGGTGAACCTGCTTTCTGTCTGCGGGCGTGTGCGGTGCGCGGTGCGCGGGCTGTGCGGTTGTGGGGTCGGCCGGGTCGGCGACCGTCGTCAGCCGCCGAAGACGATGCGCGTGAGCGACCCGACGCCGAGGTCGACCAGGGTCACGAAGGCCATCACCGCGGCGACGAAGACCAGGACGGCGGTGGCGTAGCCCACGAGGTCCTTCCGGCTGGGCCGGACGACCTTCTTGAGCTCGGCGATCACCTGGCGCACGAAGCGCGCGAGGCGGGCGAACGGACCCAGCTCCTCGGCCGCCTTGCCCTTGCCGCGTGGGCGCGGCGCCGGACGCCGGGTGCGGTCGGCACCCGAGGCGCCTGCCCGTGCGGAATCGCTCACGTCATGTCCCTACGTCGATACGGTCCGGCATCGCCGGTGCGGCACCCGCCCGGCGGACGGCTGCTCAACGCAGGGCAGGAGGGACTCGAACCCACAACCGCCGGTTTTGGAGACCGGTGCGCTGCCAATTGCGCCACTGCCCTTCGGCGTCGTCCCACCGCGCCGCGGCGCCCCTGACGGGCACGCCGAAGCATGGCGGACATCCACCAGCGGTCGAGTGTACGTGGTCGCGGCACCTGGGTCGAACCTGACCGCGGCGGATCACCGGGCAGACCCGCGGGGCCCCGCCGCCGGCCGGGGACCGGAACCACCTCCGCGCCCGGGCGCCCGGTTTGCAAGGATGACCCCGTGACCGTTCCGCCCGCACCCTCGCAGCCCTCCGCCCACGCCGCGCAGCCGGCCCGACGCCGGGTCTCCGCCCGCGTCGGGGCGATCGCGCCGTCCGCCACCCTGGCCGTCGACGCGAAGGCCAAGGAGCTCAAGGCCGCCGGCCGGCCGGTGATCGGCTTCGGCGCGGGCGAGCCGGACTTCCCGACGCCGCAGTACATCGTCGACGCCGCGGTCGCCGCGTGCGCCGACCCGGCGAACCACCGCTACACGCCCGCGGCAGGCCTGCCCGAGCTGCGGCGGGCGATCGCCGCCAAGACGCTGCGCGACTCCGGCTACGAGGTGTCGCCGGACCAGGTGCTCGTCACCAACGGCGGCAAGCAGGCGGTGTACGAGGCGTTCGCGGCGATCGTCGACGAGGGCGACGAGGTGCTGCTGCCCGCGCCGTACTGGACGACGTACCCCGAGTGCATCCGCCTCGCGGGCGGCGTCCCGGTCGAGGTGTTCGCGGGCGCCGACCAGGGCTACCTCGTCACCGTGGACCAGCTCGAGGCGGCGCGCACCGAGCGCACCAAGGCCCTGCTGTTCTGCTCGCCGTCGAACCCGACCGGCGCGGTCTACTCCCCCGAGCAGACCGCCGAGATCGGCCGCTGGGCGCTCGAGCACGGCATCTGGGTGATCACCGACGAGATCTACGAGCACCTCACCTACGACGGCGTCACCGCGACCCCGATCGTGCGCGCGGTGCCCGAGCTCGCGGACACCACGCTCGTCCTCAACGGCGTCGCGAAGACCTACGCGATGACGGGCTGGCGGGTCGGCTGGCTCATCGGCCCGGTCGACGTCGTCAAGGCCGCGACGAACCTGCAGTCGCACCTGTCGTCCAACGTCGCGAACGTGTCGCAGCGCGCGGCCCTCGCCGCGGTCTCGGGCGACCTGTCCGCCGCCGCGCGGATGCGCGAGGCCTTCGACCGCCGCCGGCGCACGATCGTGTCGATGCTCAACGAGATCGACGGCGTCGTGTGCCCGACGCCGAAGGGCGCCTTCTACGCGTACCCCTCCGTGGAGGGGCTGCTCGGCAAGGAGATCCGCGGGCGGCGGCCGACGACGTCGGCCGAGCTGGCCGCGCTCATCCTCGAGGAGGCGGAGGTCGCCGTCGTGCCCGGCGAGGCGTTCGGGCCGAGCGGCTTCCTGCGCCTGTCCTACGCGATGGGCGACGACGACATCGTCGAGGGCGTGACCCGCATCCAGCGCCTGCTCGCCGAGGCCCGCTAGCCACCGGCCCCCCGCAGCCCCCGCAGAGCGGGACGCCCTGCCTGCGCGTCGTCCCACGTCGGGCCCGCAGGCCTACGTCGTTCCACTCCGCGGAGGTGGACACGACGGTGGACGACCGCGTCCACCGGTCGGTGGACGTGCGGTCCCATCCGCCGGTGCTCACGCGGGCGGCCCCGCGACGGCGAGGCTGGCGGCATGACATCGGAAGCCGCGATCCACGTACGCGACCTGCGCAAGCACTACGGTGCCAAGCGCGCCGTCGACGGTCTCGACCTGACCGTCGAGCGCGGCGAGATCTTCGCCGTGCTCGGGCCGAACGGAGCGGGCAAGACCACCACCATCGAGATCCTCGAGGGGCACCGCCGCCGCGACGCCGGCGAGGTGCTCGTCGTCGACGACCACCCCGTGGTGCGGGCGGGCATCGTCGGCCTGCTGGCGGGCGAGGACGACCTCGAGCTGGTCGGCGAGGCCGGCGACGGCGCGGAGGCGTGCGCGCTCGCGCCCGAGCTCGCCCCCGACGTCGTGCTCATGGACCTGCGGATGCCCGGGATGGACGGCCCGGCCGCCACCGAGCGGATCCTCGCGGACCTGCCGAGCGCGCGCGTCGTCGTGCTCACGACCTACGAGACCGACGCCGACATCCTGCGTGCCGTCGAGGCCGGCGCGACCGGCTACCTGCTGAAGGACACCCCGCGCGACGACCTCGTGGCCGCGGTGCGGGCGGTGGCCGAGGGCGAGACGGTGCTGTCGCCGTCGGTGGCGAGCCGCCTCGTGCACGGGGTGCGCACCGCCGGCGAGCGGCTCACTCCGCGCGAGCTGGAGGTGCTGCGCGCGGTGGCCCGGGGCGGCAGCAACGCGCAGATCGGCGCCGAGCTGTTCATCAGCGAGGCGACCGTCAAGACGCACCTGCTGCGGATCTTCGCGAAGCTGGGCGTGGACGACCGCACCCGCGCCGTCACCGTGGCGCTCGAGCGCGGGATCCTCACCGGCCCCTGATGCCGGGCGCCCACCCCGGGCGGCGCGGCGGGGGCTCAGCCTCGGCCGCGACCGCCGCCCGGGCCACCGCCGCCCGGGCCGCCGCCGCCGGGGCCACCACGGTCACCGCCACCACCCGGGCCGCCACGGTCGCCACCGCCACCACCCGGCCCGCCGCGGTCACCGCCGCCACCCGGCCCGCGGTCCCGACGCCGCTCGCGGTCGCGGTCCTCGGGCGTGGGCGTCGGCGTGGGCGTCGGTGTGGGCGAGGCCGTGCGCGCGGGCGGGGGCGCCTGCCACGGCGTGGGCTCCGGTCGGTCCACGACGGCAGCCGGGGCGGCCGGGGCCGGGTCGGGCGCCGTCGCGGAGGGCGCTGCCGGGGATGCGGGTGCCGGCGAGGGCGCCGACGCCGGGGTTCCTCCCCCGCCGCCCGCCGCGGCAGCAGCCCGCTCGGCGGCGGCCGCGGCCGCCTCGGCCTGCGCCTGCGCCGCCCTGGCCGCCGCCGCCGCGGCGTCGGCCGCACGCCGGCTCTCGGCGAGCAGGTCGAGCGCCTCGCGCAGCTCCTCGGCGAGCAGGTCGCGTCCCTCCGCGTCGGTGGGCGCGGCGCGCTCGACGCTCACCGCGCCGCTCGACGGCGCCTGCGGACTGGTGCGGTCGCCGCGCGCGGCTCCCGTGACGAGCACTGCCGAGCCGCCGATCGCGGCCGTGGCCACGAGCGCCGTGGCGAGCGTGAACCGTCGGTCCATGGTGGTTCCCCCTTCGGGCGCCCCGGACGCGCCCTCGCCTCATGTCTGCCACGCCTCGCCACGGCGCGCGAGTCGATCACGGTTCGCGCCGCGCGCGTCCGCGGCTGGCAGACTGCCCGCGTGCGCGACCTGGCCCGACTGCCGAAGGCGCACCTCCACCTGCACTTCACCGGGTCCATGCGCCCGTCGACGCTCGCCGCGCTCGCCGCGGAGCACGGTGTCCGCCTGCCGCAGGCGCTGCTCGACGACGACCCCCTCCTGCTGCCGCCGGGGTCGCGGGGGTGGTTCCGGTTCCAGCGCCTGTACGACGCCGCCCGCGCGTGCGTGCGCTCGGAGGCGGCGATGCGCCGGATCGTCGCGGAGGCCGCCGAGGACGACGCCGCGGAGGGCTCGGGCCGGCTGGAGATCCAGGTGGACCCGACGTCGTACGCGCCGTTCGTCGGCGGCCTGACGCCCGCGCTCGAGATCGTCCTCGACGAGGCGCGGGCGGCGAGCGCGCGCACCGGGGTGGAGGTCGGCGTCGTGGTCGCGGCCTCGCGCCTGCGGCACCCGCTCGAGGCGCGCACGCTCGCCCGGCTGGCCGCCCGCTACGCCGGCGACGGCCCGGGCGAGGTCGTCGGGTTCGGGCTGAGCAACGACGAGCGGCGCGGCAGCACCGACGAGTTCGGCCACGCGTTCGCGATCGCGCGGCGCGCGGGCCTCGCGTCGGTGCCGCACGGCGGCGAGCTGCTGGGCCCCGACCACGTGGCCGAGATCCTCGCCCACCTCCGGCCCGACCGGCTGGGCCACGGGGTGCGGGCGACCGAGGACCGGCGGGTGCTCGACGTCGTCGTCGCGCAGGGCGTGGCCCTCGAGCTGTGCCCGGCGTCGAACGTGTCGCTGGGGGTGTTCGCCGAGCCGCAGCAGGTGCCGCTCGGCCCGCTCGTCGACGCGGGGGCGACGGTCGCGCTGGGCGCGGACGACCCCCTGCTGTTCCGCTCGCGGCTGGTCGCGCAGTACGAGGTGGCCCGGCACGTGCACGGCATGTCCGACGCCGACCTCGCCGACCTCGCGCGCGGCTCGATCCGTGCCTCGCGCGCGCCGGAGTCGACCAAGCGCCGCCTCCTCGCGGGCGTCGACGCGTGGCTGGCAGAGGACCCGGACGACCCGTCGACGGCCCGGGGCGACGCGCCCGGGGTCAGGGGCTGACGCGAGCGGTCAGAGGCCGACCTGAGCGGTCAGAGGCTGACGCCGACGAGCACGGGCTCGGGCTCGAGGACGACGCCGAACCGCTCCCGCACGCCGTCGCGCACCGTGCGCGCGAGGTCGAGCAGCGCCGCCGTCGTCCCGTCGCCGCGGTTCGTCAGCGCGAGGGAGTGCTTGGTCGAGACGCCGACCGGTCCGGGCAGGCCGAAGCCCCGCCCGAACCCGGCGTGCTCGATGAGCCAGGCCGCGCTCGTCTTGACCAGGGTCGGGTCGACCGCACCGAGCGACGGACCCGTGGTGCTCTCCGGCACGGGCGACCGGACCGGGTAGCGGGGGGCGCCGTCGGGCAGCCGGTCCGCGAGCGCGACGGGCAGCACCGGATTGGTGAAGAAGGAGCCGGCGCTCCACGTGTCGTGGTCGGCGTCGTCGAGCAGCATGCCCTTGCGCGCGCGCAGGCGGCGCACCGCGGCGCGCACCTCAGACAGCGGCGCGCGGCGGCCGACGGGGACGTCGAGCAGCGCGGCGAGCTCGGGGTAGGCGATCGGCGCGGAGAGCGTGCCGAGGCGCAGCTGGAACCCGACGTCGAGGACGACGAAGCGCGGGGTGGGCGCCCAGCGCGAGGGCACGCGGGCGGCCTCGTCGGGGGTCGCCTCGTCCCCCGCGTCGGGGCCGCGCCACAGCGAGCGCTTGAGCACCGACGTGCGGTACCCGAAGCCCAGCTCGCCGACGGCCAGGGTGCGCACGCGCGCCTGCGCACGGTCCCAGACCCGCACGGTCGACACGACCCCGGCCACCTCCTGCCCGTACGCGCCGACGTTCTGCACGGGCGTCGCGCCGGTCGAGCCGGGGATGCCGGTGAGCGCCTCCACGCCGACCCAGCCCTCGGCCTCGGCGCGCTCGACGACGTCCTCCCACGGGGTCCCGGCCGCCACGCGGATGCTGGCGCCGCCGCACGTGCCGGTCTCGCCCTCGACGACGATCTCGCGCCGCACGTCGCGCACGACGGTCCCCGGGAAGCCGTCGTCGGCGACCACGACGTTCGACCCGCCGCCGAGCACGAGCACCGGCTCGCCCGCCTCGTCGCACGCGCGCACGGCGGCGACGAGGTCGGCCTCGGTCTCGGTCTCGACGTACCGGGCGGGGGGCCCGCCCAGCCGGAGGGTGGTGAGCTCGGCGAGCCGCGGGGTCGTCACGCCCACGAGGCTAGTCGGCCACGCCGTCGGGCGCGGGGGCCGGCCCCGTGCCCGGGTCCACCGGGACGACGGGGGCGGGCTCCGCCGTCGGGAGCGGGCGCACCACGCCGGCGAGCAGCAGGCCGACGGCGGCGGGAACCGTGATCGCGAGCAGCGCGCTGCGGTAGCCCACGTGGTCGGCGAGCAGGCCGAGCAGCGGCGGGCCCGCGAGGAACGCGGTGTAGCCGAGCGTCGAGACGACGGCGACGCGGCCGGGCGCGCGGCGCGGGTCGTCGGCCGCGGCGCTCATGCCCACGGGGAAGCCGAGGGCGGCGCCGGCGCCCCAGGCCAGGACGCCGACGAGCGCGACCGGGAGCGAGGGCACGAGGCCGAACACGAGCAGGCCGCCGAACGCGAGGGTCGCGGTGATCCGCAGGGCGCCGACCCGGCCGAACCTGTCGATGAGCCGCGTGCCGAGCAGGCGCATGCCGGTCATCGCGGTGACGAAGACCGCGAAGCCGAACGCGCCGACGGCGTCGCCGGTCTCGAAGCCGTCGACGACGGCGAGGCTCACCCAGTCGTTCGCGGACCCCTCGGCGAGGGCGGCGGCGAGGACGACGACGCCGATGAGCAGGGTCCGCCGCTCGCGCCACGCGCCGAACGAGCGGGCCGCGGAGGCCGGCTCGTCCTCGTGGCGGGCGTGCGTGCCCTCCGGCAGGAAGTGCCGCGTCGCGACGAGCAGGGCCAGGTAGGCGAGGCCGAGCACGACGGCCAGGTGGATCACGACGGGCACGTGCAGCGCGGCCGCCCCCGCCGCGATCGCGGCGCCGGCCATCGTGCCGAACGAGAAGCCCGCGTGGTACCGCGGCATCACCGCGCGACCGAGGCGCTGCTCGACGGCGGCACCCTCGAGGTTCATCGCCGCGTCCCACACGGCGGTGCCGACTCCCCACAGGAACAGGCACGGCGCGGTGAGCCAGACGTTGTGCAGCGCGACGGCCACGCCCGCGAGCGTCAGGCCGGCGAGCCCGAGGGTGCCGGCGGCGACCACGGTGCGCCGCGCGCCGAGCCGCTCCACGACGAGCCCGGACAGCGGCAGCGCGATGACCGAGCCCGCCGCGAGGGCGAGCAGCAGCAGGCCCATCTCGTCGGGCTCGAGGCCGAGCGAGTCGCGCACGGCCGGCAGGCGCGACGCCCAGCCGGAGAACGCGAACCCGGACAGGAAGAAGACGGCGAACACCGCGGCCGATGCCGGGCCGGGCGCGCCCGTCGCGCGCAGCAGCCGCGGGGTGCGGGCGGGGACGTCGGCGCGGGCATCGGCGCGGGCGTCGCCGGGCGCGGCGCTCATCGGCCCGCCTCCGCCGGACGGCGCCGGGTGCGCGCCGGGCGCGGGCGGTCCGGCCCGCGGCCGAGGGCGCGGCCCCGTGCGCGACCCGCCCCACGGCCCCCGTCTGCGCGGGCGTCGCAACGGGCGGCGGGCTCCACGGCCGCGCCGCCGTCGCCGTCGCCCACGGTCCTCGCGAGCGCGATCGCGACGAGGAAGCCGCCCGTGATGAGCGCGAGCGCGTGGCGGATGCCCATGACCTCGCCGGCGGCGCCGAGCAGCGGCGGCGCGACGATCGAGGCGGTCGAGCCGAACGTCGACAGCACGGAGACGCGGCCCGCCATGCGCGCGCGGTCGCCGGACACGGCGGCCACGCCGATCGGGAACACCAGCCCGACGCCGAGGCCCCAGCCGACCGCGCCGACGACGGCGACGGGCAGGCTCGGCCCGAGCGAGAACAGCAGGACCCCGACGAACGCCGACGCGCTCGACGCGACGAGGACGGCGACGCGTCCGAACCTGTCGATGACGCGCGTGCCGACGAGGCGCGAGACGGTCATCGCCCCAGTGAACACGCCGAGCACGACGGCGGCGAGGGCCTCGGTCTCGCGGAACCCGTCGACGACGGCGACGGTGAGCCAGTTGTTGGCCGAGCCCTCGCCGAGCACGCCGGTCATGACGATGACGGCGATGACCAGCGTGCGCGGCTCGCGCCAGGCGGCGAGCGCTGTGCGGACGCCTCCGCCGGGCCGGGGCCGGGGGGCGGGCGCGGCCGGGCCGGCGTCGTCCGCGCCGTCCGACGCCGCGGCGAGCTCCGCCGGGACCGGCAGGACGGCGTGCGGCACGGCGACGAGCCGGTAGGCGAGCGTGCCGGCCGACAGCACGAGGAAGTGCGCGAACACGGGCAGGCCGGCCCAGGAGGCGAGGGCGCCGAGCAGCGAGCCGGTCATGGAGCCGATCGAGAAGGCGGCGTGGAACTGGGGCACGACCGACCGGCCCATGCCGCGCTCGATGACGACCGTCTCGAGGTTCATGGGCACGTTGGCCAGCGCGTACGACGAGCTCGACACGAGGATGCCGACCGTGAGCACGCCGACGCTGCCGACGGTCGGGCCGAGCCCCACGAGCACGTTCGCGAACGAGAACATGAACGCGGCCACGATCAGCGAGCGGCGGCTCCCCCACCGGGTGGTGAGCGCGCCCGCGGCGACGACCATCGCGAGCGAGCCGACCGAGCCGACGAGCAGCACGGACCCGAGCTCCGCCGACGACAGGTCGAGCATGTGCGTGATCGACGGCAGCCGGGACAGCCACGTGGCGACGGCGATTCCCGTCAGGAAGTACAGCGACAGCAGCATCCGGCGGGCGCGCAGGACGTCGGGGGTCGGGCCGGGCGGCGTCGGGCGGGCGGGCGGGGTGGGCGACACAGGCATGTGGGGCAGGCTCGTTCGGCTCGGGTCTGGGCGTTCGTTGGTGTGGGCGTCGGTGTCGCTCGGGCGTCTTTACCTGCGGTCGACCCGTACTTGAGGAGTTCTCGAATCGTTTCGAGCACTCCACGATCAGTGTGCCGATAGGCTGCCGCCACAGTCAATCGAGTTCCCAGCCCGGGCAGGGTGATATGTCGCACGGTCGACCCACGCTGGCCGACGTCGCCTTCGCGGCCGGCGTCTCCGTCTCCACGGCGTCGCTGGCCTTCTCGGGGGCAGGCCCGATCGCCCCCGAGACCCGCACCCGCGTGCTCGACGCCGCGCAGCGGCTCGGCTATGCCGGCCCCAACCCGCTCGGCCGCTCGCTGCGCAGCGGACGCTCCGGCATCGTCGCCGTCGTCATCGGCGACCAACTCCGGCGCTCCTTCCGCGACCCCGTCTCGGTCCAGGTGCTCGACGGGCTCGTCGGGACCCTCGGCCCCCTCGGGCTCGGCGTGCTGCTCGTCCCCGCGCACGAGGAGGACGAGCCCGGCACCGCCGACCAGGACCCGCTGCTCCTCGGCGCGCCCATGGACGTCGCCGTCATCATCTGGGGCGCCCGCAAGGACGACCCGGTGCTCGCCGCGCTCCGGCGCCGCGGGGTGCCCGTCGTCCTCGGCGAGGGGCCGGACCTCGAGGGGGTCGCCGTCGTCGGCGTGGAGGACCGCGCCGGGACCGCCGAGCTCGCGCGCTACCTCACCGGCCTCGGCCACACGCGCATCGGGTGCGTCGCGCTCCCGTTCACCCAGCCGCGCCGCACCGGCGTCGCCACCCCCGACCGCCTGGCCGCGCTCGAGTGGGCGCCCGCCCGGCACCGGATGCAGGGCCTCGCGGACGCCGGCGTCGAGCCGACGACGATCATCGAGACCAAGGCCTCGCTCGTCGAGGAGGGCCGCTCCGCCGGGCGCCTGCTGCTCGACGTCGACGACCCGCCCACGGCGGTCATCGCCCAGTCCGACCTCCTCGCTGCCGGCGTGCTGCTCGCCGCGCGCGAGCTCGGCCTGCGCGTGCCCGAGGACGTGTCGGTGGCCGGCTTCGACGGGCTGGACCTGCCCTGGCTCGCGCCCGACGTCCTCACGACCGTGGCCCAGCCGCTCGGCGCGAAGGGCGAGGCCATCGGCCACGCCGTGCAGCAGGTGCTCGCGGGCGAGACCCCCGCGCCGGTGCGCATGCCCGTCGAGCTCCGCGTCGGCACGACGACGGCCCCGCCACGCTCCTGAGCCCCACCCCCACCCCACCCACGTGGGTCCACCGCAGAGTGGCCGAGTGCGCCCGCGGGCGCCGCGGGTCAGAGGCGGACGACCGCCTGGGCCTTGGCGAGGACCTTCTGGCCCTCGAACGTGACCGTGAGGTCGACGCGGGCGGTGCGCGCCTCGGCGTCGACGGCGCCGACGACGCCGGTCACCTCGAGCACGGCCTCGCCCGGGTCCGGCACGGGCACGGGACGGGAGAACCGCACGCCGTACTCGACGACCGCACCCGGGTCGCCGGTCCAGTCGGTGACGACGTTGACCGCCTGGCCCATGGTGAACATGCCGTGCGCGATGACGCCGGGCAGACCGACCTCGCGTGCGAACCTGTCGTTCCAGTGGATCGGGTTCCGGTCGCCGCTCGCGCCGGCGTAGTGCACGAGGTCCGCGCGGGTCACCCGCACGGTCCGGATCCCGACGACGTCCCCCACCGCCACGGCGGCCGGGTCGATGCGGCCGCTCACGCGTCGGCCCCCCGCACCGCGAGGGTGGAGACGACGGTCGCGAGCGGGGCGCCGTCGGCGGCGGAGAGCTCGCAGCGGGTGGTGACCATGGCCAGGCCCGCGCGCTCGGTGATCGCGTCCACGTGCAGCACCGTGGTCACCTCGTCGCCCGCGTGGATGGGGCGGTGGTGCGTGAAGCGCTCCTCGGCGTGCACCACGCGCGAGAAGTCGATGCCCGCCTCGGGGTCCTCGATCAGCTGCGCCTCCGCCCGCTGGGCGATGACGACCGCGAACGTCGGGGGCGCGACGACGTCGGGGTACCCCAGCGCACGCGCCGCGTCGACGTCGTGGTGCGCGGGATGGTCGGCGCCGACGGCGCGCGCGAAGTCCCTCAGGTGCTCGCGCCCGACGACGTACGGCGCCGTGGGGGGGTAGGTGCGACCCGCGTACGCGGCGTTGACCCCCATGCGCGAGACGTCAGCGGGTCTCGCGGTGCGCCGTGTGCTTGCCGCAGCGCGGGCAGAACTTCTGCAGCTCGAGCCGGTCGGGGTCGTTCCGACGGTTCTTCTTGGTGATGTAGTTCCGCTCCTTGCAGTCCACGCAGGCGAGCGTGATCTTCGGGCGGATGTCCTGGGTCTTGCTGGCCACTTCGGTGCCACCTCTCGCGCGCCGGGCGCTGTGCCGTCTCGATCGTCCCGCGCGCCGGTCGGCGCGCCACTGCTGGTAGCGGGGGCGGGATTCGAACCCGCGACACCACGATTATGAGCCGTGTGCTCTAACCACCTGAGCTACCCCGCCATCCCCTGACCCTGGCCCGGTGAGCGGGTCACCGGGCCGGGGCACCAGGAGAGCCCCGAAAGGGAATCGAACCCTTGACCTTCTCCTTACCATGGAGACGCTCTGCCGACTGAGCTATCGGGGCGGCCGTGCAAGAGTACACGCGGCGCGCCACCGCTGCGAAATCCGTCCCCGCCCCGGTCGGCCCCGCGCCGCCCCTCCGCAGCCGCCCCCCGAGGCCCCCCACACGCCGGCACCGAGGTCCGCACGCGCTCGTCGCGCGCCGGACGGCCGGCGCACCCACGACGGCTCGCGACACGGACGCGTCCCGGCAGGCGTCACGGCACGCGTCACGGCGACGCGCCGACGCCGAAGATGGCTGACGGCGCCGCCCGGGTGTGGAGGCCGCCGGGCGGCGCCGTCCGTCGAGGGGTACCGGCGGTGCCCGCCACTGTGCTGGGCCGGCCGGTGGTCTGGCGCTCGTGGAGCACGTTAGGACGGCACGGACCGGGCATCGGGGGCCGAACGTCCCATCTTTGCCCGTACCGACGCCGGATCCCGGCTTCTTGACCGGTGCCCCGGCGGCGAGACCGTCGTGACTCACCCGATCGGACGCGCGATCCGGCGCGACCAGGTCTCCGACGGCCGCGGCGACCCGCGCCGTCGAGCACCCCGCCGCCGTCGGGCGCGTGGAGCCCCTGTCGAGGCGAGCGACGTGGCGCCCACGCCGCTCCCTCGAGCGACCGGGCGGCCACCAGCGCTCCGCTCGAGGGCCTCGACGGACGCCCGGAACGACGGAGCGCCCCGCCCGGCGGACCGGGCGGGGCGCTCTCGTCGTGCTTCCGCGTGGCAGGTGAGGGATTCGAACCCCCGTAGCTCTCGCAACTGATTTACAGTCAGCTCCCTTTGGCCGCTTGGGTAACCTGCCGCGGGCCGGGCCGCTCGTGGGCGGCTCGTGCGGATGGAAGGATACCAAGGCGCGGGAGGCGGTTCGTACCGCGACCGAGCGGAGGAGGACACATGGCCGGCGACTCGTCGTTCGACGTCGTGAGCAAGGTCGACCGTCAGGAGGTCGACAACGCGCTGAACCAGGCCGCGAAGGAGATCTCGCAGCGCTACGACTTCAAGGGCGTGGGCGCCTCGATCGCCTGGAGCGGCGAGTCGCTCGTGGTCATGACCGCCAACTCCCCCGAGCGGGTCAAGGCGGTGCTGGACGTCTTCGAGTCCAAGCTCGTGCGGCGCGGGATCTCGCTGAAGTCGCTCGAGGTGGGCGAGCCCAAGCAGTCGGGCAAGGAGTACCGCCTCGAGGCCGCCATCAAGCAGGGCCTGTCGAGCGAGGCCGCGAAGAAGATCGCCAAGCTCATCCGCGACGAGGGCCCCAAGGGCGTCAAGACGCAGATCACCGGCGACGAGCTGCGCGTCTCCTCCAAGTCCCGCGACGACCTGCAGGCCGTGATCGCCCTGCTCAAGGGCGCCGACCTCGACGTCGCGCTCCAGTTCGTCAACTACCGCTGATGCCCGGGCCGTCGGGCCGCGGCGCGGCCGACGACGCCGGCTCCCCGACGGGCGGCGCCGCGTCGTACCGCGTGCGGCCCCGGCGGCCGGGCGACCTCGCGGCGCTCGGCGACATCCTGCGCCGCGACCACCCGCGGTCCCGGTACCCGTACGTGCTCCCCGACGACCCGGCGGCCTGGGTGGCCGAGACCGGCGACCTGGCCGCGTTCGTCGCGACCGACGCCGCGGGCGACGTCGTCGGGCACGTCGCCGTCGAGGCGGCGCCCCGGGTCGACCACGGCACCGGCCCGGCCCTGCAGGAGGCGTGGTCGCGCGCGGCCGGCCGCCCGCCTCAGGAGTGCGCCGTCGTCTCCCGGCTGTTCGTGTCCGCCGACCACCGGCGTGCCGGCGTCGGCGCGCGCCGGCGAGCTGCGCGCGCACTGGCACCGCGAGGGCTGGCCGCCGCTCGTCGCGCTGGTCCTGCCCGACGCCGGTCGCTGAGCGCCGCCCGCGACCCCTCGCGGACGACGGGGCGCCTCGGTAGCGGGGCGCCTCAGTAGCGGGGGCCGCCCTGCTCCTGGGCCATCCGCTGCAGCCGGCGGATCCGGTCGGCGATCGGCGGGTGCGTCGCGAACAGCGACGACATGCCGCCGCCCCGGAACGGGTTGGCGATCATGAGGTGCGACACGTCGACGAGGTCGCGGTTCGGCGGGAGCGGCGCCCGGCGCGTGCCCTGCTCGAGCTTGGCGAGCGCGGACGCGAGCGCGAGCGGGTCGCCCGTGAGGCGGGCGCCGTCGGCGTCGGCGTCGTACTCGCGCGTGCGGCTGATGGCCAGCTGGACGAGCATCGCGGCGAACGGGGCGAGCACCACCATCGCGAGCATCGCCAGCGGGTTGCCGCCACCGCGCCGGTCGTCCCCGCCACCGAAGAACATGAGGACCTGGGCGACCGACGTGATCATGCCGGCGAACGCGGCCGCGACCGACGAGGTGAGGATGTCGCGGTTGTAGACGTGCATGAGCTCGTGGCCGAGCACGCCGCGCAGCTCGCGCTCGTCGAGGATCGCGAGGATGCCCTCGGTGCAGCACACCGCGGCGTTGCGCGGGCTGCGGCCGGTGGCGAACGCGTTGGGCGCCTGCGTCGGCGCGACGTACAGGCGCGGCATCGGCTGCTGCGCGGCGATCGACAGCTCGCGCACGATCCGGTGCATCACGGGCTGCTCGAGCTCGCTCACCGGCCGCGCGCGCATGGCGCGGATCGCGAGCTTGTCGGAGTTCCAGTACGTGTACGCGGTGCCGAGCAGTCCCAGGCCCGCGAACAGCCAGATGTAGCGGCCCTCGCCGACGAACGTGCCGAGCGCGAGCATGATCGCCCAGAGCACGCCGAAGAGCGCCGCCGTCTTGAGGCCGTTGGTCCACCGCCGTGCCACGGGGCCGTCCTGCTCCTCTCTCTCCTGCCGGGGTCTCGGTCTGCCGCCGGGTCTCGCCCTGCGGGACCGCCGTCTCGCGGGCCCGCGTCCTACCTGGAGGAACGACCGGCGACCGCGGGCCGTTCCCGCGGCTACGCTGTGGCCGCTGCGTGCGCGCGTCGCGCCCCACCCCAGGCGCCCCACGCGCAGGCCGCACCGTCACCGCCCTCTGCGCGCTGCCCGACGACGTGCGCGCCACCCGGTCGTCATCCCGGAGGCCCCATGCGTCCCGCCCGTTCCCGGTCCGGCACCGGTCCTGCCCGCCGCGCGCTCGTCGCGGCCCTCGCCCTCGCGACCGCGTCCGCGCTGGCCGCCTGCGCCCCCGAGGACGAGGGCGGTGAGACCCCCGCCGAGGGCGACGCCCTGCCGACCCGCACCGAGGGCGTGCTCACGATCGGCACGTCCGACCCGGCCTACGAGCCGTGGATGGTCGACAACGACCCGACCAACGGCGAGGGCTTCGAGTCCGCCGTCGCGTACGCCGTGGCCGCCGAGCTCGGCTTCGAGCCGGACCAGGTCCAGTGGGTGCGCGTGAGCTTCGACCAGATCATCGCCCCGGGCGAGAAGGACTTCGACTTCGCGATCAACCAGGTGTCGATCAGCGAGGAGCGCCGCGCCAACCTCGACTTCTCCTCGAGCTACTACGACACCGCGCAGGCCGTCGTGACGATCGCCTCGAGCCCGGCCGCGGGCGCCACCTCGCTCGCCGAGCTCGCCGACCTGCGCATCGGCGCCATGGTCGGCACGACGAGCGCGGCGGTCGCGGAGGAGTCGATCCAGCCGACCACCGACGTCCAGCTGTTCAACGACAACGACCAGGTCAAGCAGGCGCTGACCTCGGGCCTCGTCGACGCCATCGTCGTCGACCTGCCGACGGCGCTGTACATCGTCGCGGCCGAGCTCGAGGACGGCGTCCTCGTGGGCCAGCTGCCCGCGGGCGACGACCCGGACCAGTTCGGCCTCGTGCTCGACAAGGGCAGCCCGCTCACCGCCGCCGTCACCGCGGCCGTGGACGCGCTGCGCGAGAACGGCACCCTGGCGCGGCTCGAGGCGGAGTGGCTGACCGACGCCGCCGGCGCCCCGGTCCTCGACTGAACGCCGGCCCCGGGCAGACGACACCGACCGACCGCACCACCACGAGAACCACGCAGCCGTGAGCACCTGGACACCGTCGGAGCGCCAGCGCGAGCGCGAGGCGTTCCGGCGGCGCCAGGCGCTGCGGTCGACGGCCGTCGCCGTCGCGAGCACCGTCGTCGTCACCGCGCTGGCGGTGACGGTGCTCGTGACGTCGCCGGGCTGGCCGCGCGTGCGCCAGTCCTTCTTCGACCCGTCGGTCGCGCTCTCGTCCCTGCCGAGGGTGCTCGAGGGCCTGTGGCTCAACGTGCGCGTCATGGCGGTGGCCGCCGTCGTCATCCTCGTGGTGGCGCTGGCCCTGGCGATCGCGCGCACGCTGCGCGGGCCGGTGTTCTTCCCGCTGCGCGCCGCGGCCACGGCGTACGTCGACGTGTTCCGCGGGCTGCCGCTCATCCTCGTCCTGCTGCTCGTCGGCTTCGGCCTGCCGGGCCTGCGGCTGCAGGGCATCCCGCGGGACGCGGTGCTCCTCGGCGGGCTCGCGCTCGTGCTCACCTACTCCGCGTACGTCGCGGAGGTGTTCCGCGCGGGCATCGAGTCCATCCACCCCTCGCAGGTGGCGGCGGCGCGGTCGCTCGGCCTGTCCCGCGGCCAGGCGATGCGGCACGTCGTCCTGCCGCAGGCCGTGCGCCGGGTCGTGCCGCCGCTGCTCAACGACCTCGTGGCGCTGCAGAAGGACTCGGGTCTCATCTCGATCCTGGGTGCGATCGACGCGGTCCGCGCGGCGCAGATCCAGACGTCGGCGTACGCGAACTTCACGCCCTACGTGGTGGCTGGCGTGCTGTTCGTCCTCCTGACCATCCCGCTCACGCGGTTCACCGACGCCCTCGCCCGGCGCAGCGGCTGGGTGGGCGCGACGAGCGGGCTGCCCGGCGGCGCGGGGGCCCTGCGATGAGCGCCGTGGGCCCGACGACGGCCGCCGCGGGCGGGGCCGGGGGCGCTCCGCTGCTGCGCGTGGAGCAGGTGCGCAAGTCGTTCGGCGACCACCTCGTGCTCGACGGCGTGGACCTCGACGTCGACGCGCACCGCTGCGTGGTGCTCATCGGCGCGTCGGGCTCGGGCAAGTCGACGCTGCTGCGCACGATCGACCTGCTCGAGGAGGTCGACGACGGCGCGATCTGGCTCGAGGGCGAGGAGATCACCGACCCGCGCAAGGACGCCGACGCGCTGCGCGCCCGGATGGGCATGGTGTTCCAGGCGTTCAACCTGTTCCCGCACATGAGCGTGCTGGACAACGTCACGCTCGCCTCGCGGCTGGTGCACAAGGTGCCGCGCGCCGAGGCCGAGGAGCGGGCGACGGCGATGCTCGAGCGGGTCGGCCTCGCGGCGCGCGCCCGGGCCTACCCCGACCAGCTCTCGGGCGGCCAGCAGCAGCGCGTGGCCATCGCCCGCGCGCTCGTGACGTCCCCGCGGCTCCTCCTGCTCGACGAGGTGACGAGCGCGCTCGACCCCGAGCTCGTGGGCGAGGTCCTCGACCTGCTCATCGAGCTCAAGGCCGACGGCATGACGATGGTCGTCGCGACGCACGAGATGGGCTTCGCCCGCCGCGTCGCCGACGAGGTCTGCTTCCTGCACGAGGGCCGCGTGCACGAGCGCGGCGCGCCCGAGCAGGTGCTCGGGGACCCGGTGGAGCAGCGTACGCGGGACTTCCTGCGCCGCCTCGCCTGAGGCCTGCCGCCGCCTCCCCTGGCGCCGGCCCCGGGCCCGCCCCGAGGTGGTCGGGGTGCCCGACGGCGTCGGCCGCGCGGGCGGTCCGGCCGCCGGTGGGCGTGGGCTCAGCTGTGCGCGGCCACCCGACGCATGACCGCGAGCATCTCCTCGCGCGGCACGACCTTGATGCGCTCGCGTCCGTGCGGGGCGCCGAGCTCGCGCTCGTACGCGTCGAGCAGGGTCCAGCCCTCCCACGTCACCGGTTCCACGCCGCGCTCGGCGAGGAAGGCGACGACGGCGTCGGGGTCGCGCTCGGGCGCGCGCGCCAGGGTGGGAGCGTCGGCGACGAGGTGGCGGATCGTCTCGCTCGCGTCGGACTTCGTGTGCCCGATGAGCCCGACCGGGCCGCGCTTGATCCAGCCGGTCGCGTAGACACCGGGGATCGGCTCGCCCGCGGCGTCGACGACGCGGCCCTCGTGGTTCGGGATGACGCCGGCGACGTCGTCGAACGGCAGCCCGGGCAGCGGCGAACCGAAGTACCCGACCGCGCGGTAGACGGCCTGGACGGGCCAGTCGTGCATCTGCCCGGTGCCGGCCACGGAGCCGTCGCCGGTGAGCACCGTGCGCTCCGTGCGCAGTCCGGTCACCCGGTCCTCGCCGAGCACCGCGACGGGGCGGTGCAGGAAGTGCAGGTGGATCCGGCGGCTCGCGGTGAGCTCCGACGGGTCCTTGAGCGTCCAGTCCGTCAGCGTCTTGACGACCTGCTTGGTCTGGTTCGAGGAGTGGATGGCCGCCATCGACCCCTCGTCGAACTCGAAGTCCTCCGGGTAGACGACGACGTCGACGTCCGGCACGTGCCCGAGCTCGCGCAGCTCGAGCGGGGAGAACTTCACCTGCGCCGGGCCGCGCCGCGCGAACACGTGCACGTCGGTGACCGGGTTCTCCTTGAGCGCCCGGTACACGTGGTCGGGGATCTCGGTGGGCAGCAGGTCGTCGGCGTGCTTGGCGAGGATGCGCGCGACGTCGAGCGCGACGTTCCCGGCGCCGATGATCGCGATCTGCTCGGCCTCGAGCGGCCACTCGCGCGGGACGTCGGGGTGCCCGTCGTACCAGGACACGAAGTCCGCGGCGCCGTAGGAGCCCGGCAGGTCGATGCCCGGGATCGGCAGCGCCGCGTCCTTGATCGCGCCCGTCGCGAAGATCACCGCGTCGTAGTGGCGGCGCAGCTCCTCGAGCGTGACGTCGGTGCCGACGTCGACGTTGCACAGCAGGCGGATGTCCCCGCGCTCGAGGATCTTGTGCAGCGCCAGGATGATCTGCTTGATCCGCGGGTGGTCGGGCGCGACGCCGTAGCGCACGAGCCCGAAGGGCACCGGCAGGCGCTCGATGAGGTCGATCGAGACGTCGAGCCCCGACTTGCTGAGGATGTCGGAGGCGTAGATGCCGGCCGGGCCGGCGCCGACCACCGCCACACGCAGATCGCTGGTCACGAGCGAGGGAGTGCCTTCCGGGAAGGACGGAGGGGCCGCGCAGCGACGGGCGGCCGGGGAACTGCCCCAAGTCTAGGTCGCGGCCCGGCACGCGGCGGCCCGGAGTCACCCGCTGGGCGGCGCCCCGCGCAGCACCCTCACGGGTCCTCCACACTCGCGGGGCCGCGCCGAGCTCCCCGGAGGCGACGTCGTCGGGCGCTGTGCCCGACGACGGGCCGGTGGCGGCGGGGCGGACCCGCGACGGCGGGGCCGGGCGGCCGGGGCGGGGCGGCCGGGGATTCTCGACAGATGCCCGTCACACGCGTCGGCTAGCGTCGCCCGCGTGCCGCACACCGCCCACGACCCGCAGGCCGACCGCAGCGGCCTCGCCCTGGGCGCCGGGGCCTACCTGCTGTGGGGCGTCCTGCCCCTGTACTTCCCGCTGCTCGCGCCCGCGCGCGAGGTCGAGGTCATCGCGCACCGGGTCGTCTGGTCGCTCGTGCTGTGCCTCCTCCTGCTCGCGGCGACCCGCGGCCTGCCCACCCTGCGCGCGGCGCTGAGCCGCCGTCGCACCGCGGCCACGCTCGCCGTCGCCGGCGTCCTCGTCACGACGAACTGGCTCGTGTACGTGCACGGAGTCCTGTCCGGCCACACGGTCGACGCGGCGCTCGGGTACTACATCAACCCGCTGGTGACCGTGGCGCTGGCGGTCGTGGTGCTCGGCGAGCGCCTGCGCCCCGCGCAGTGGGCCGCGCTCGGGCTGGGCGCGGCCGCCGTCGTCGTCATCACCGCCGGGATGGGGCGACTGCCCTGGGTGGCGCTCGCGCTGGCGGTGACGTTCGCGCTGTACGGCCTGGTGAAGAACCGGGTCGGCCGGACGGTGGGCGCGGTGACGAGCCTCACCGTGGAGACCGCCGCGATGACGCCGCTCGCGGTCGGCTACCTCGCGTTCCTCGCGGCCGACGACCGGCTCACCCTGACCCGCGGCGGGTGGCACGCCGTCGCGCTCGTGGGCCTGGGCGCGGTGACGGCCGTGCCGCTGCTGCTGTTCGGCGGGGCCGCGCGGCGCCTGCCGCTCAGCGTGCTCGGGCTGCTGCAGTACCTCGCGCCCACGCTGCAGTTCGTCGTCGCCCTCGCGGTGTTCCACGAGCCCATGCCCGCCGCGCGCTGGGCGGGCTTCGCGCTCGTCTGGGCGGCGCTCGTCGTGTTCACCGTGGACGGCCTGCGGGCCGGGCGGGCACCACGGATGACGTCCGCGCCCGACGACGCGCCGGCGGCACGGGTGGCCGACGACGGACGGGCGGCCGACGCGCCGACGGACGAGCCGCGGGCGGCCGAGGCGCCGGACGTCAGCCGACCGTGAACCAGTAGTCGCCGAACGAGACGGTCGCGCCCTCCGGGACGCGCACCTCCTGGCCCGACGCGCAGATGATCTGCTGGCCGTCGGCGAGGGTCACGACGGTGCCGTTGGTCGAGCCGCGGTCGCGCACCCAGGTGCCGTTCGCGTCGACGCCCACGGCCAGGTGGGTCTTGGAGACCGACCGGCGCTGGTCCGGCACGACGACGAGGTGCTCGGGCAGCGGCTCGTCGTCCCGGCGCGCGGGGTTGCGGCCGACGAGCGCGATGCCGGTGAGCACGACCTCGTTGCCGTCCCAGAGCTTGAGGACCGCGCGGGGCGGCCCGTCGGTGCGGCGGCGGCCGCCGGGGCGGCGGACGAGGCTCAGGCGGGTCGCCTCGACGTCCTCGGCGTCCTCCTCGGCGGGGCCGCCGGGTACGCCGGTGGTCCGCAGCGCGTCCGGCACGTGGTCGACCAGGACCGTCGGCTCGAGCGGGGGCCGGGCCGGCGCCTGCGGGGCCGGCGCACCCGGGACGGCCGAGATGATGCCGGTGGTGGCGGTGTCGGGCTCGCGCACCGGCGCGGCGGGCGCGGGCGGGACAGGCGCCGGGGGCGCGGCCGGCGGCGGGGCGACGTCGGGCACCGGCGCCGTCGCGGGCAGCGGCGCGGCGACGGGGGCGGGCGCGGACGGCGCGGGGAACGGGGGTGCGGCGGCGGGCGCGGGTGCGACGGGGGCACCGAGCACCTCGGGCATCGCCGCCTCGGGCGCGAGGTCCGGCACCGGCGGCGCCCCGAAGGGCGGGGCGGCGGGCGCCTGCGCGGCAGGCGTCGGCGCGGCGGGCACCTCGGGCAGGTCCGCCTCGGGCGCGGCGCCGGGCAGGGGCCCGGCGGCGGGCGCGGGCGGCGGCACGGGCGCGGCGGGCGCGGGCGGCGGCACGGGCGCGCCCACCGGCGGGACGGGGACGGGCGGGACGTCCGTGGCGGCGACGGGCGCGAGCAGCCCGTCGAGGCGGGCCTGCGCGGTCGCGGCGGCCCGCACCGGGTCCGTGCCGAGCGCGGCGTCGACGACGAGCGCGCGGACGGCCTTGTCGTGCCAGCCCTGGCGGCGCTCACGGTCGAAGAGCGGCGAGAGCAGGACGACCCAACCGAGGACGGGGATCGCCCCGACGACGCCGACGAACAGGTAGCGCAGCAGCGCGCGGCCGAGACCGATCGGTCGGCCGGTGTCGGCGTCGACGGTGCGCAGGCCGACGAGCGCCTTGCCGAGGGTCACCCCGCGCAGGCCGTGGCACAGCCACTGCACGACACCGACGACGGCGAGCGCCACGCCGCCGCCGACGAGCATCCCGACGCCCGAGCCACCCGACGCGGGGCCACCGGAGGCCGCGGCCTCCCACGCGCCCGCGACGACGAACGCCCCACCCAGCAGGAACGCGGCGAGCCCGTCGATGACGCAGGCGAGCACGCGCTTGCCCACACCCGCGGGGACCGCACCCGGAACCGCCATCACTCACATCCCGTCCGCCAGGCACGCGCGAGCGCGCGCGCCGGTGCCCGCGCAGCAGCGCGCACCACTCGGTGTTGTCGGCACGCCTCAGCCCCGTGTTGAGCCCGCAGCGGGTGAGGTCCTGCGCACACGACGACGCCGCACGGGCACGCCGAGCAGCATCGCCCCCACGCCGACCACGCCCGCGCCCAGCAGCCACCACGTCGCGGCGTCCCGCGCCTCGACGAGCGGGTCGCTCGCCGGGCTCAGCGCGACCGGGGACGGGGCGGGCGCGGGCTCCGGCGACCCGTGCACCGGGCTCACGGGGCCGGGCGCGCTGCCGTCGTCGACGAAGGTCAGCGCCGCCCACGGCCGCACGACGCCCCAGCCCAGCGCGTCGGTGCGCTCGGTGGCCACCGGGCGGGCCGCGGTCGCGGTCAGCCGGTACGCCCACTGCGCGGGCGTCTCGTCCGGGTACCGCTCGGCCACGAGCGCCGCGGCCGCGGAGACGTACGCCGTGGCGAAGCTCGTCGACGGGGACTCGGCCGCGACGAGGCAGTCGCCGTCGGCGAAGTAGGTGGTCGCCACCGCCTGACCCGGGGCGGCGAGGTCCACGTGCGGTCCGTGCTCGACGGCGTCGGTCACCGCGCCGGAGACGTCGACCGCGGTCACGCCGAGCACCTCGGGGTACGCGGCCGGGTAGCGCGGGAGGCCCGTCGGCGCGTCCCGGTCGGTGCGGTTGCCCGCGCTCGCGACGACCAGCGCGCCCCGCTCGGTCGCGTACGCGACGGCGGCGGCCAGCTCGGGCGTGCCCTCGGGCATGGAGAGCGAGACGTTGACGACCCGGGCGCCGGCGTCCGCGGCCAGCCGGATGCCCTCCGCGATGCGGCCAGCGTCCGGCCCGAGGCCCGCCTCCAGCGAGTCCTCCGTGTCGTCGACGAACACCCGCACCGGGAGGACCGTGGCGCCCGGCGCGAGCCCGACCACGCCCGACCCGGCCACCTCGCGCGCCGCGACGATGCCCGCGACCGCGGTGCCGTGCCCCGCCTCGTCGACCTCCCCCGCGCTGTCGCCCACGAGGTCGACGCCGGGCAGCACCGCGTCCGTGAGGTGCTCGTTCGCGGCCGCGACCCCGGAGTCGACGACGGCGACCGTCACGCCCGCGCCCGTCGCGAGCTCCCACGCGCCGTCGGCACCGAGCTGGGCGAGCGCCGCCGGGCGCTCGGCGACGAGCGCGCGGGTGCCGCGCCGGCACTCCTGGGGCATCGCGGCGTCGGCGGTCACCGCACCGCCCTCGGCCGGCGTCGGCACCGCCCCGGGCCCGTGCGCCGTCCGCGCCGCGTCGATCGTCAGGGCGGGCCCGACGGCGAACAGGGACAGCCAGGCCTGCGGCACCCGGACCACCTGGTCCGCCGTGTACCCCAGGCGGGCGAGCACGGTCTCGGCGTCGACCGGGAGCGGGTACGCGGCGCCGGTGGCGTCCACGAGGTGCACCCACCCGGTGGCGTCCGGGCCGCCCGCGACGGGGAGCACGAGCGCGCCGCCGTCGCCGTCGACCGCGACGCTCGTGCCCGGCTCCCGCACCACGTCCTGGGCGGTCGGCACCAGGTGCACCGTCGGCTCCTGCCCCGCCGTGGACAGGCGCGCGCAGACGTCGCCGTCGGCCGGGACCACGGGGAGCGCGACGGGCCAGTCGGCGGGGGCCACCGGCTCCTCGGCCGTGCGGAGCCCGGCCACCTGCGCGGCGGTCACCTCGAGGTCGGGGCCGACCACCTGGCCCGAGCCGAGGCGGTAGAGGTTGAGCGCGACCTCGGACAGCGGCGCCAGGTCGCCCCGGGCGTCGATGACCCAGGCGGCCACGCCGGCGTCGGCGGAGTCGGTCACCCGCAGCACCGAGCCGATCGCGGCGCCGGGGGGCGCGGCGAGCGCGTCCGGGACGGGGTCCCCGGCGCCCGGCAGGAGCAGGGCCGTCAGGTCCGAGCCCGGAGGGAACAGCCCGAGCCAGGTCGCGGAGACCGGCCACGGCTGCGTCGTCGGAAGGGCGAGCGCGCGGAGCACCGCGTCGCGCGACGCGCGCGGGACCAGGTGGCGGCGGCCCTGCGTGACGAGGTACTCCTCGCCCCCGGTCTCGACGAGCAGCGCCGGCGGGCCCTCGCCCGCGGCGACCGCGCGCTCGGCCTCCACCTGGTCGGCGGCGACCGCCTGCGCGACCCGGCCGTCGGAGAGCAGGGTGACCTGGCCGCCGGCCGCGTCGACGCACGACAGCCAGCCGTCGCGGACCAGCCCGTCGGCGGGCGGGACCGCGTCGGGCGCGCCCGGGATGCCGACGGTCGCGCCGCGGGGCGCTCCGGCGATGCGCGCGTCGCTCGTGCGGATCACCTGGAACTCGCCCGAGACGAGCAGGCGGGCGCTGGCCGTGTTGAGCACCGGGTACAGCGTGCCGCCGAGGGCGACGTAGCGGGCCCCGCTGTCGGTGACGACGAGCTTGTTGTCGTCCCAGCCGGCCGCGAGGCCCGGGTTGAGCAGACCGATGCCCAGGCTGACGAGCACCACGAGCAGCGAGAGCACGACGCCGGTCACGACGGCGCGCATGGGCTTGGTCGGCTCGAGCTCGCGCCCGCCGGGGGCGCCGGAGACGAACGCGGTCAGCAGGCGCCGGCGGCTGAACGCCTGCGCCTCGACGAGGTCCTTCTTGCTGGCCATCCGCCCGGGTCACACCAGTCCGGCGGCCGCGACGCCGAGCGGGAGGAGCAGGGCCAGCGCGGTCAGCTCGGTGGCGTCCGCGAGCCGCGCGAGCGCGAGCCGCCGCCGCGGCGCGACGAGGGTCAGCGCGATGACGGCCGCGGCGACCACGCCCGCGACGAGCGCGAGCGTCGCCCGCCAGCCCGGGTGCGCGGCGGCCGCGAGGACGCCGGTGAGCGTCAGCCCGACGACGCCTGACCCCATGACGACGGCCACGTCGTAACGCGAGTACGTCTGGCGGACGCCGAGCAGCATCCCGACGAAGCCGGCCGTGACGAGCAGCGTGCCCGCGAGGCCGGTGCCCACGACCGCGGGCAGCGCGAGGAGCGTCAGGGCGGCGACGGCGGCGCGCAGCGCGACCTGCATCCGGTGGCCGCGAGCGTAGTGCTCGCGCACCTGCTCGGCGTCGACCACCGGCGGGTCCGCGAGGATCTCGGCGTCGTTGCGCGGCGTGACGACCCGCAGGGGCGTGCTCGCGAGGGCCAGCCACGGGATGCCGTTGCCGGCGGTGAGCACGAGCGCGACGACGACGGCGAGCACGACGCCCGGCTCGGCGCCCGTCGTCGCGACGGCGAGACCGGTGAGCCCGACGGCGAGACCGAACGCCCCGGGGCCGAGGCAGACCTCGCGCCGCGCGGTGAGCGCGGGGAGCGCGAGGAGCGCGACGAGCAGCACCCCGCCGCCGGCCAGGGCGGCGGGCCACCCCCAGCCGGGAGGGTCGGTCAGCGCGCTGAGCCCGGCGACGCCGGCCAGCACGGACGCGGTGACGGCGAGCGCGGCGGCGCCGGTCTCGTGCTCGCCCACGCGGGCGACGACGGCGGCCGCGCCGAGCACGAGCAGGGCTCCCGCACCGGCGAGGAGGGGCGGGAGCGGGGAGGTCCGGTCGCCACCGAGGAGCAGCACCGCCCCCGCGAGGAGGAAGGCGACGGCTGTCGCCACGGCGGTCAGCGCGGAGTCGCGCGGGGTCCAGGCGGCGCGCTGCTCGGCGACGGCGTCGGCCACCGCCTCGACGATGTCGTCGTACACGCGGGGCGGGGCGACGGCGACGCCCGCCTCCAGGGTGAGGACCGCGCCGTCCGCGACGCCCTGGGCCTGGAGGCTGCGGTCGGAGTCCAGCACCGTCCCGTCGGAGCGCACCAGGCGGAACCCGCCGTGCGCGGTCGCGGGGTCGAGCAGGCCCAGCGTGCGCGTCAGGCCCGGGACGAGCTCGGCCACCGCGACGCCGCCGGGTGCGCCGAGGTCCACCGTGCGGCCACCGGCCTGCACCGAGACCCGCACGAGGCTCCCGAGGCCTCCCGGGGCGGTGGCAGCAGCGGTCATCGGGTCCCTTGCTCGGCCTGGGCGGACGCACCGGACGGGTCCGGCGCACGTCGGCGGTCAGCATAGTGACGCACGCCTCGCTCGGGCGCCGGAACTCCACCCCGGGTGAAGAGTGTCCCGAATGTCGCGAAGCGCCACGCGCGGGAGGGCGATCTCCCCTACGCTGCGTCCCGGCGCCGGGGCGACGGCCCCGGCGTCTGCGTCGGCCGTCCGGTCGCGTGTCAGGGGGACCCACCGGGTCCGGACCAAGGGGAGGTGACCATGGCCGGGGAGTTCACCGCGGCGGATGGTGCACTGAAGGCAGGGGCGGACGCGATCGCGCAGTCCCGTGCCGAGCTCAAGGGTGAGCTGAGCAAGCTCGAGGGCCGGCTCGCCGACATCGGCACGAAGTGGCAGGGCCAGGGCGCGGTGGCGTTCAACCAGCTGATGCTGCGCTGGCGCGAGGACGCCACGAAGATCGTCGAGGCGCTCAACGAGTTCGAGGCGAACCTCACCGAGTCGCAGAAGACCTACACGGCCGCCGACGAGGCCGAGGCCGCGACGTTCGCCAAGTTCAACCGCTTCTGACCGCCGACGAGACAGGACGAACCCATGGCAGACCTCGCAGTCAACTACGCGACGCTGGCCGCGGCCGCGGCCGACATCCAGGCCTCGGCGGGTCAGATCGAGAACCGCCTGAACGAGCTCGACCGCTCGCTGCAGCCGCTGCGCGCGAGCTGGACCGGTGAGGCGGCGACCGCCTACGAGGCGGCGAAGGCCAAGTGGACCGCCGCGCTGACCGACATGAAGGCCCTGCTGGCCGAGATCGGCCGCCAGGTGACCGCCACCTCGCAGAACTACCAGGCCACGGACCGCAACGTCGCCCAGCGCTTCTGACGCAGGGCGACCGGTCGGCGCGCGGGATCACCCCGCGCGCCGACCGGTTCCGGAGCGACCGCAGGGGGCGACGGCACGCTCACGCGTGCAGGAGGGATTGCTGCCGTGACCGACATCCGCGTGGACCTCGACGTGGTGAACGCGCGCGTGTCCGCGCTGAACCAGATGTTCGACCAGCTCGAGACGAGCGTGCAGGGCCTCAACGACGTGCTGGGTCTGCAGACGACCGCGACGTGGACCGACATCCCCGCGTGCGCGACGTTCGCGAGCCAGTACGGGCTCGCCCTGACCGCTCTCTCGCGGCGCCTCAGCGACACCTGGCAGAAGATCCGGGAGCAGGCCGAGACGCTTCGTGCCGCGGCCGCCGAGCTCACGGCGACCGACGAGGCCACCCAGGACGACCTCGCCGCGACGCTGCGCTCGCTCGACGCCCTGGTCGCCCGGGCCGAGGCCGGCCCGGTGGTCCAGATCGAGGCGCCGCGGACGGGCAGCGTCCGGGCGGTCTGAGGCATGCGCGCGCGCAGGGGGACGAAGGCCGGCCGCCGTGCTGCGGCCGCGCTGTCCGGCGCCCTGGTCGTGGGCCTGTCCGGACTGGTCGCCGCGCCCGCGTGGGCCGCGGTGGACCCCGCGACCGTGGACGACGGGCTCTGGTACTACACCCGCACCGGGATCGCCGAGGCCCATCAGCTGACGACCGGTGAGGGCATCACGATCGCCGTGCTCGACTCGGTGATCAACCCCGACGCCCCCGACCTGGTCGGGACGGGGATCCAGGTGGCCGGGACGTGCCCGGCCGACGACGGGTCGCTCCACCCGGCGACCTCCGTCGGCGAGGACGCCGTGCACGGCACGGGCGTCGCGGCGCTGATCGTGGGCACCGGCGCGGGGGCCGACGGTCGCCCCGGCACGCGCGGTGTCGCCCCGGGGGTGAACCTCCTCTACTACTCCATCACGCCCCCCGGCGCGAGCAACGACGAGATGTTCACCGGCCCCAAGTGCGCGCTGACCGACGACGCCCTCGCGCAGGGCGTCATCGACATGGAGGTCGTGGACGCGATCGACCAGGCCGTCGCCGCGGGCGCGGACATCATCAGCATCAGCATGGGCCTGTCCGTGTTCTCCGACCGAGCCGTGGAGGCGGTGCTGAGGGCCTATGCCGCCGGCGCCGTCGTGGTCGCGGCCATGCCGAACCACATGAGCCCCGGCGAGCTGCTCCCCGACCCCGCGAACCTCAACGGGGTCGTGACCCTGGGTCGCCACGACATCGACGGCGCGCTCCCGGACTACGACCCGCCGACGAGCCCGTACCTCACCGTCGTCGGCCCTGGTGTCTCGCTGCGGATCCCGCACGTCGTCGACGGGTCCTGGGGCCGGTACGCGCTCGGTCAGGGCAACTCGTTCGCGACGCCGTGGACGGCGGGGGTGCTGGCGCTGGCGTGGTCGTTGCACCCGGACGCCACCGCCAACCAGATGATCCAGGCCCTGGTCCGCACCACGGCCACCGCCACCGGCGGCGCCATCCCCGCCCACGACGACGAGTACGGCTACGGCCCCGTCTCCGTCCCCGCGCTGCTGGCCGTCGACCCCACGACCCTGCCCGACGAGAACCCGCTGCTGCGCCCCCTGGACGACCCCGACGCCCGGCCCAGCACCGCCGCGATCCTCGAGGCCACCGGCCACCCGGTCCCCGAACCCACCGAGACCGCCGAGCCCACCCCGGACCCGGAGCCGACCACCCCGCCGGCGGCCGATGACGACGACACCGAGGGCACCGCCGGCCTGCCGCTGCCGATCCTCCTCGCCGGCGCCGCCGTCCTCCTCGCCGCCGCCACCGCAGCAGCCGTCGTACTGCGCCGCCGCAGCTCACCCGCCACCAGCACCCAGGAGAACAGCTGATGGGCACCAACGAGACCTGGCTCGCCAAGTCCAAGCGCGCCAACCACGACGCCGTCCGGAGGACGAGCCGCGTGCTCGTCTTCGCGGCGGTCGACCTGAACTCGACCGCCGCCGACCTCAAGACCGTCGGCTCGGAGCCGGGTCTGGAGGGCATGGCCGGAGACGCCGCCGCGGAGGCCTTCGTCCAGCTCTCCCGCGACTGCGCGCAGCTCGCCGACGACATGGGCGTCGTCGCGAACGCGGGTGCGAAGGCCCGCATGGCGCTGGACGAGGCGGCGACCGCGTACGACGAGCTGCCGCCCGTGGCGCTGACCGCGGGGCAGCGCGCGCAGGTCGCGGAGGCCTACGCGACGCAGGGCCAGGTGTACGTGCCCGGGCGCGGCATGCTCTCGCCCTGGGCGGCCGAGCAGGTCTGGCTCCAGGCGGCACGGGCCCGTCGTGAGGCCGAGGCGACGGCCGCGATGGCGACGCTCAACACCCGCGTCCTCCAGGCGGCGGAGGAGGCCGCCTCGGTCGCGCGGTACGACGACGGCGTGCAGGGCCTCGACGAGTCGGGCGGCGGCTCGGGTGGCGGAGGCCGTGGTGGCGGCGGGCGGGGCGGCAGCACCGTGCCGCCGTCGCCGGGCGGAAGCACGCCGGCCCCCGGCACCTCCGGCCCGGGAGACCCGGGCACGGGTGGTCCGGGCGCGGGGGGTGACGACGTCGTGCCCGACCCGGTGCACACCGACTGGCCGGACGTCTCCGTGGACGGCCCGGTGGACGGCGGCATCGGCGGCACGACGGGCGGCGGGGCCGGGTCCGGCTCCGGCGGTGCCGGGTCCGGGGCCGGAGGTACCGGAGGCGTGGGCGCTCCCGGCCTCGGCGGTGCCGGTGGCGCGGGCGGGTTCGCCGCGGGCGGCGCCGCGGTCGGTGGTGCCGCGCTCGGCGCGGTCGGCCTGGGCCGTCGCGCGCTGGGCCTCGGCGGGGCCGGTGGTCTCGGCGGTGCCGGTGGACTCGGCGGAGCAGGCGGCGCGGCCGGCTCGACCGTGGCGGGCGTGCCGGGCATGGCCGCCGGTGCGGCCGGTGCCCGCGGCGCGGGCGGCCTCGGCGCGGCCGGGCCGGCGGGCCGGCCCGCCGGTCTGGGCCAGGCCGGTGCGGCGGGCACGCCCTTGCTCGGCGCCCCGGGTGCCAGCGCTGCCGGTGCGTCGGGGACCGCGGGTGGTCAGGCCGGGCGCCCGCCGATGGCGCCCATGGGTGGCGCAGCCGCCGGGGGCCAGGGCGACAAGGCTCGCCGCCGTGCCGGTGGCTACCTGGCGCCCGACGTCGAGGTCGACGACGACGCCCCCGTCGCGCTCGGCCCGGCCGGCCGGGCGGGCTCGCGCGACCAGGTGGTCGTCGTCGACGAGCCCGAGGCCGACGACGACGAGTGGTGACCCCCCGGTCCCTCGGACCACCTCCACCGGCCTGCCGCTGCCGATCCTCCTCGGCGGCGCCGCCGTCCTCCTCGCCGCCGCCACCGCAGCAGCCGGTCGCCCTGCGCCGACGCAGCGCACCCGCCGTCACCCGGCAGGGCGGCTGACGGGTCGGCGGGCCGCGAGCTCAGGCGGTCCGGACGGTGAACGTGCGCTCGCCGAGGCGCACCGTCGCCCCGGGCGCGACGGGGTACCGCACGCCCGGCTCGAGGCGCTGCCACGCGCCCGCGGCGTCCCGCAGGAACGTTCCGTTCGCCGAGCCACGGTCGGCCACCCAGAACCGGCCCTCGGCCACGCCGAACGCGGCGTGCGTGCGGGACAGGGACCGCCCGGGGTCCTCGACCTCGACGACGTGGGCAGGCGTCTCCCCCTCGTCCGCCCGCGGCCGGCGGCCGATGATCCCGTCCCCGGCCACCGTGACGCTCTCCCCGGTGTCGAGCGTGAGCACCCACGTCGCGGACGACGGCGCCGTCGGCTGTGCCGGCGGCGCGGCGGGGGCCCGCGCCGGGCGGGGGGCCGCCACGGAGGCGGCAGGTGCCGCGGGAACCGGCGCGGGCGGGTCCGGCGGCGCGGCCGCCGGAGCGGGCGCCGCAGGCGCGGGCTGGGCGACGGGCTCCGCGGGAGCGGGCGCCGGTGCCACGGGCTGGGGCGCCGGTGTCGCGGGCTGGGCGACCGGCGTCGGCGGCGCAGGCGGCACGTGCGGAGGGGCCACGGGCGCGGAGGGCACCGGCGCCGCCACCGGAGCAGCCACGGGCGCGGGTCGCGGCGGGGCGGGCACGGCCCGCGGTGCGGCCGCAGCGGCGGCGTCGTCCGCGACGCGCATGCCCCGCACGTCCACGACGACGGTCCCCGCGGCGCGGTCGTGCCACGCGCGGCCGCGGCCGGTCGGGTCGCCCGACGCCGAGGCGAGCACCACCCACGGGCCGATGCCTGCGGCGAGGTACGAGGCGCCGAGCAGCAGCCCGCGGCCGACCGCCCGACCGAGCCCCGGTGCGTACGGGCGGTCCTCGGCGGCCGCGCGCAGGCCGAGCGCCGCGTTGCCGAACGTGCGGCCGCTGCGCGCCTCCCAGACCACGAGGCCCACCGCGAGCTCGAGGGCGGCGAGCCCGGCGTGCACCGGCTCGGCCGTCAGCCACCAGACCAGCCCGCCGAGCGCGAGCACGGCGGCGAGGTCGATCGCGTGGGCGGCCAGGCGACGCCCGACGCCGGCGGGCACCACACCGTCGAAGGCCGGCCCGAGCGCGGTGCCGCCCACCGCGGCGGGCGCGCGCACGGCCGTGGCCACCGCGCCCTGCGCCGCACCCGGCAGGGCGCCCGGAACACCCCCCGGCCCGCCCGGCCCGACCGCGGCACCGACCGCGGAGGCCGCGGCCGTGCGACCGCCCGCGTCGCGCCGGTCCCGGCGCCGCCGGCCGCCCCACTGCTGGCCGCCGCGCGCGTCGGTGGTCACCGCGATCTCGCGCACCGCGACCGGGCTGCCGCAGCGGGTGCAGAAGGTGCTCGCGGCGGCGACGGGCGCGTGGCAGGACGGGCAGGTGGTGCCGGGGGCGACGGTCACGCTGCACTCCTCGACTCGCGGGCGCGGCCGCACGGCCGCGTCGGGCGGCGCCAGCGTAGCCGGACCATGCCCGCCCGGTCCGGGGGTCAGGACACGAGCGTGCGCAGCGCCTCGATCGCGCCGCCGCCGACGAGCGCGAGCGGCAGCGCCAGGACCGTCGCCAGGCCCTCGAGCGTGTCGCCCAGCCGCGAGAAGCCGACCGACCTCCACCCGCGGCCGATGGGCACGCTCAGGGCCGCCGCGCCGAGGCCGGCGACCACGGTCGCCACGACCGCGAGGACGAGCCGCTCGCGCAGCAGCCCGATCCCCCACACGGCCAGGACGATCGCGACGAGGCCGGCGGCCACGCGCGGCGCCCACCGCACGACGGCGCCGCGCGCCGTCCGGGGCCCGAGGGCGAGCGCGAGCGCGACGAGCACGCACGCGGCCAGCGACGTCCACCGCGTCAACGGCCCGGGCTCGGCGCCCGCCAGGAGCAGCCCCGCGAGGACCGGCGCCGCCGCGGCCACGGTGACCGTCCCCGCGTCCTGGCGCCGCTCCGCGCTGCCCACGGCCCGGACCACCGCCCGCTCGTTGACCTCGGCGAGCGGCGGCGCCTCGGGCGCGCGCACGGACGTCGCCGTGCGCTGCACCACGGACACGTCGAGGAGCTGCTCGTCCGGCACCGACACGCTCAGCACCGGCACCGCGCGCAGGCCGAGGGGCACGGCGCCGAGCAGCGCCGCGGCCGCGAGCACCGCCGGCAGCTCGAGCAGGAACGTCGCCGCGACGACGGCCGTGGCCACCACGAGCACGACGGCGACCGCGCCCGCGAGGTCCGCCACGGGGTCGCGGTGGCGGCGCCCGACGGCCCAGCGCAGCGCGACGGGCACGAGCGCGCCGACGAGCCCGCACAGCACCATGAGCATCCCCGCGCCCGCCACGGACGGGTCCACGGTCAGCACGGCCGCGCCCGCGCCCGCGAGGCCCGCCGCCGCCGTCGGCCAGCCCGAGCCCGCCACGCCCGGGCGCCCGCGCAGCAGGGCCAGGCCCAGCGCCGCGACCGCGAGCGCCGCGGCGAGGACGAGGGCACGCGGCGACCCGCCGGCGTCGAGCACGTCCGCCCCGCCCAGGGCGACGACGGCGAGGATCACGGCCGCGCCGGCCACCGCCGGGCCCAGCCACCACGCGGAGGCCGCGGGCCGGGCGGCGAGCGGGTCGGCCGGGGCGACCGGCGCCGTCGGCTGCGCGCGTCCGCGCCGCCCGCGCCCACGGGCCGGGCCCGCCTTGCTCACCACGTGCAGCACCGCGCCGTCGACGAGGTCCGCGCCGGTCGCGGCGTAGCGGTCCAGCGCGCGCCCGGTGGAGTCGACGACGACGACGCGCGGGTCGCCGAGGTCCACGCCGAGCTCGCGGAGGGCGTCGTAGAGGGTCGCGCCCTGGGGGATCGCGACGTCCACCTGCCGCTCCCCCACGCGCACCGCGACGCGCGTGCGAGGGGGTGCGTTCACGCCGTCTCCTGGGAACCTCCGGCGCCGGTGGACGCGCCCATACTAGGGTGTGCGCCGGGCCCGCAGGCCGCGATGCGGCTGGTCAGCGCGGGCCGCTGCCGCAGGGCCGAGGCCCCGCCCGTAGGGGGAGACACCCGCGCATGACAGCGACCGTGCCGCACCGGGAGCGGATCGCGCCCCCGACCGCGCCGTCGGGGCACGTCCAGGTCCTCCCACCGCCCGAGCTCACCCCGTCCGACGGCGTCAGCAACCTCCTCGCGAGCGCGCTGCCGATGCTCGGCTCGGTCGGCTCGATCGTGTTCATCGCGCTGGCGTCGCCGGGCACGCGCGGCCTCATCGCGGGCGGCATGTTCCTCGTCGCGTCCCTCGGCTTCCTCATCGCCAACGGGTGGCGCCAGCGGGCGCAGCGCCAGGCGTCCGTCGTCGGCGCCCGGCGCGAGTACCTCGCCTACCTGGCCGACCTGCGCGGCACCGTCCGGCAGGCCGCCGCCGCGCAGCGCCGCGCCGCCGAGTGGCGCGGGCCCGACCCGCGCGCGCTGCCCGTCGTGGCGGAGGAGCGCACGCGCGTGTGGGAGCGCTCGCCGGGCGACGACGACTTCCTCCTCGCGCGCGTCGGCCTCGCCGACCAGCCGCTCAGCCTCGTCCTCGACCCGCCCGACACCCCGCCGCTGGCCCAGCTGGACCCGGTCGCGGCGTCGGCGGCGCACCGGTTCCTCGTCACCCACAGCACGCAGCACGACCTGCCACTCGAGGTCGACCTGCGCGAGGCCGCCCGGATCGAGGTGACCGGCCCCGAGGACGACGCGCGAGCGCTGGCCCGGTCGGTCGTCTGCCAGCTCGCGACGTTCCACTCCCCTGAGCACCTGCGCATCGTGATCGTCGCCGGCCAGGCCGCGGCGGCCGACTGGGAGTGGGCCAAGTGGCTGCCGCACACCTCGAGCCCGCGGGCGCACGACGCGGTCGGGCCGGCCCGCATGATCGCGGGCTCGCTGGCCGAGCTCGAGGACCTGCTGCCGGAGGGCCTGCCCGACCGGCCCCGCTTCGGGCCGTCGGAGAGCCCCGAGCTGCCGCACGTGCTCGTCGTCGTCGACGGCGGCACCGTCCCGCCGGGCAACCCCGTGGTGACCTCCGACGGCGTCCTCGGCGTCACCGTGCTCGACCTGCCCGCGCGCTGGGACGACCTCGCCGACCCGGGCACCACGCGCCTCGCCCTCGGCGGCCGGGTGGTCCGTCGCGGCTCCGGCGAGCGGGGCGCCCAGATGCACGTGGTCCGCGCGGGCGAGCCCCCGCGCCCGGCCACCGCCGACCGGATGTCCCTGCCCGACGCCGAGGCCACGGCCCGCCGCCTCACCCCCCTCTTCCTCGAGTCGGGGCCGCGCCGCGACGAGGGCGGGGCGGCGGTCTCCGCCGAGCTGGTGGACCTGCTCGGCATCGGCGACGTGCGCGACTTCGACCCTGCGGTGCACTGGCGGCCGCGCCTGCAGCGCGACCGCCTGCGCGTGCCCATCGGCCTCACGACGCAGGGGCAGCCGCTCGCGCTCGACATCAAGGAGTCGGCGCAGCAGGGCATGGGCCCGCACGGCCTCATCATCGGCGCCACGGGCTCCGGCAAGTCCGAGGTGCTGCGCACGCTCGTGCTCGCGCTCGCCCTCACGCACTCCTCCGAGGACCTCAACTTCGTCCTCGTCGACTTCAAGGGCGGCGCCACGTTCAACGGCATGGCGGACATGCCGCACGTGTCGGCGATCATCACGAACCTCGGCGAGGAGCTCGCGCTCGTCGACCGCATGCAGGACGCGCTCACCGGCGAGATGACCCGCCGCCAGGAGGTCCTGCGCGCGGCGGGCAACTTCGCCAACGTCACCGACTACGAGAAGGCGCGCCAGAGCGGGCGCACCGACCTCGAGCCGCTGCCCGCGCTGCTCATCGTCGTCGACGAGTTCTCCGAGCTGCTCTCGGCCAAGCCCGAGTTCGCGGACCTGTTCGTCGCGATCGGCCGCCTGGGCCGCTCGCTGCACATGCACCTGCTCCTGTCGAGCCAGCGGCTCGAGGAGGGCCGCCTGCGCGGCCTCGAGTCGCACCTGTCCTACCGGATCGGCCTGCGCACCTTCTCCGCGGCCGAGTCGCGCACCGTCCTCGGCGTCCCGGACGCGTACACGCTGCCCGCGGTCCCCGGCATGGGGTACCTCAAGCCCGACACGACGCAGCTCATCCAGTTCCGCGCCTCGTACGTCTCCGGCCCGCCGAAGACCCGCCGCCGGCAGGCCTCCGCGGCCGGTGGCCGCCCCGCCGCCGCGCGCATCGAGCCGTTCACGGCGGCCCCGGTGCTCGGCGCCGTCGCCCCCGAGGTCGAGGAGGCGGCCGCGCCCGCCGAGGCCGAGGAGACCCGGGCGACGTTCGACATCGCCGTCGAGCGCATGCGCGGCAAGGGCCGTCCGGCGCACCGCGTGTGGCTCGAGCCGCTCGTCGTCCCGCAGACGCTCGACCAGCTCATGCCGGACCTCGCACCCGACCCCGCGCTCGGCCTCGTCTCGCACACGTGGCGCAACGCGGGCGACCTCGTCATCCCGATGGGCGTCGTCGACAAGCCGCTCGAGCAGCGCCGCGAGAACCTCACGTTCGACCTCGGCGGCGCGGCCGGCCACCTGGCGATCGTCGGCGGCCCGCGCAGCGGCAAGAGCACCGCCGCGCGCACCGCGGTCACGTCGCTCGCGCTCACCCGCACCCCGCTCGAGGTGCAGTTCTACGTGCTGGACTTCGGCGGCGGCACGTTCGGCCCGCTGGCCGGCCTGCCGCACGTGGCCGGCGTCGCCTCGCGCGCCGAGCCCGACGTCGTGCGCCGCATCGTCGCCGAGGTCACCGCGATCGTCGACGCCCGCGAGCGCTACTTCCGCGCGCAGGGCATCGACTCGATGGAGACCTACCGCCGCCGACGCGCCGAGGGCCGCGCCGACGACGGCTACGGCGACGTGTTCCTCGTCGTCGACGGCTGGAGCACGCTGCGCACCGAGTTCGACGAGCTCGAGCCGCAGGTGCAGGCGCTCGCCGGCCGGGGCCTCACGTTCGGCCTGCACGTCCTGGCGACCGCGACCCGCTGGATGGACTTCCGCAGCCAGGTCAAGGACGTGTTCGGCTCCCGGCTCGAGCTCGCGCTCGGCGAGGCGATGGACTCCGACATCGACCGCCGCGTCGCCGCGCGCGTGCCCAAGGACCGCCCGGGCCGCGGCCTCGTCGTCTCGAAGCACCACGTCCTCACGGCCCTGCCGCGCGTCGACGGGCGCACGGACGCGCGGACCCTGGCCGACGGCGTCGACCACCTCGTGCGGACCGTCACCGAGGCGTGGACCGGCCCCGCGGGCCCGAAGCTGCGCCTCCTGCCCGAGATGATCACGCTCGAGCAGGTCCGCGCCGCCGCGGCACCGGACGACCCGCGCCTGCTGCTCGGCGTGGACGAGGCGGCGCTCGCGCCCGTCGGCCTCGACCCCACCGAGGAGCAGCACCTGTACGCGTTCGGCGACGGCGGCTCCGGCAAGTCGTCGCTGCTGCGGGCCGTCGCGCACGAGGTCATGCGCACGAACCGCCCGGAGCAGGCGCAGATCTTCGTCGTCGACCTGCGGCGCTCGCTGCTCGGCGACGTGCCGGACGACTACCTCAACGCGTACCTCACGACCGCGGAGCAGGCAGAGGCCGCGATGGCGGGGCTCGCCGGGATCCTGCGCGGCCGCCTGCCCGGCCCGGACGTCACGACCGAGCAGCTGCGCACGCGCACGTGGTGGTCGGGCCCGGAGGCGTGGGTCGTCGTGGACGACTACGACCTCGTGGTCTCCTCGACGGGCAACCCGCTGGCCCCGCTCGTGCCGTTCCTCGCCCAGGCCCGCGACGTCGGCCTGCACGTCGTCCTCGCCCGCCGCTCGGGCGGCGCGGGCCGCGCGATGTACGAGCCGGTCCTGCAGGCGCTGCGGGACCTGGCCGCGCCCGGCCTCGTGCTGTCCGGCAGCCCGGACGAGGGCGCGCTCATCGGCGGCGTGCGGCCCGAGCCCGCCGTCCCCGGCCGGGCGCGGTTCGTCACGCGCGACGCGGGGCGTCAGGTCGTCCAGCTCGCGTACCAGCCCTCGCACGCCTGAGGGCGACGGGCTCACTCGACCCGCGCGGTCCGGAACGCCTCCGCGAGGCTTCCGGAGTCGAACGCCTCGACCGGCCCGCACACCGAGAGCACCACGAGGTCGCCGTCGTCGGTCTCGACGACGAGCACCATCTCCCGCTGGCCGTCGGCCTCCGCGGCGCCCGACGCGTGGGGCACCCGCCCCGCCCAGGGCGCGGGCTCGTCGTCGGGCACGGACGCGGCGGCGAGGTCCGCTCCGCCGGGCCCGGCGAGGCGCAGCACCGTCACGACGACCGACCCGGGCGCGAGCGCGCCCCAGACGCCCTCGACCTCGGTGTCCGGGGACGCCGCCGTCGCCGCCGCGCCGCCCTCCGCGACCGTCTCCCACGGCGCGTGGTCGGCGGGCAGGACGATGCTCACGGGCCCGAGCTCGGTGAGCCGGCCGTGCAGCGCGGGAGGTGCCTCCTCGGCCGTGAGGGCGTGCACCGCGGCCCCGGCCCCCGAGCCCAGCGCGAGGCCCACGAGCGACATGCCCAGGAGCGCCGCCTCCGCGGTCCGGCGGCGTGCACGCCGCAGCACCGGAGCGCGCCACCACGCGCGCGCCGCCCGACGCCGAGCGCCCGCCATGCGGGCCACGCTAGCCGCCGCGCAGGGCCCGGGGAGGCGGTCACGGCGCCCCGCACGGTCTTCACCCGACGGCGCGGTCGGCCCCGGGAGGCGCCCCCCGACGAGGCGCCCCGGAGGCGCTCAGGAGCGCGTCGCGGCGCGCGCCTTGCGGCGGTACCGCAGCGACGCCGTCGACAGCCGCGCGCGCAGCCGGCGACGGCGCGGCACCGCGGAGCGCAGCGCGGCCCGGGCGGCCTCGACCTCGCGCCAGTAGACGGCCACGTGCTCCTCGGGCGGCGTGCCGGCGCCGAACACCACGGCGTCGGCGCTGGCGGCGAGACCCGCGACCGCGGCGCCGACCGACGCCCCGCGCCGCGACCGCCCGCGCGGCGCGAACGCCTGCGCCAGGTGCACGGCCGTCTCGCGTCGGGTCGCCGTCGGCGGCGCGGGCGCACGCAGGTCGCGGGCCTCGTCGAGCAGCTCGTCCCAGCCGCCCACGACGCGCGCCACGGGGTCGGGCGCGGTGCGCCGCCGGCGGCGACGGCGCGCCTTGGCGGCCAGCACCACGAGGACGGGCGTGAGCAGGAGCAGCAGCGGGACGCCCACGGCGGCCGCGACGAGGAGGACCTGGGCCCAGCCCTCGTCGGCGGCGTCCTCGTCCGGCTCGTCGCGCGTGCTCGGCTGCTCGGTGTCCTCGTCCGGCGGGTCGACCGGCTCGGGCAGGGGCGGCGGGGGCTGGCGCACCTGCGGGTCCTCGGCGGCCTGCTGCTCGCGCTCGTCGGTGCGCGGCGTGCGGCTCTCGTCCGGCGTGGGGTCGAACGCGACCCAGCCGCGGCCCGCGAACTCGACCTCGACCCAGGCCTCGACGTCCTCGCCGGTGATCGTCACCTCGTCGGCGTGCTCGTCGGGGACGAAGCCCATGACGACGCGCGCGGGCAGGCCCATCTGGCGGGCCATGAGCGCCATCGCGGCCGCGTACTGCTCGCCGTCGCCGACCATGAGGTCGCCGGTGAGCAGCGTCGTGATCCGGTCGGCGCCGTGGCCCGACAGCGACGGCTCCTCGTCGGGCAGCACGCCGTGGCTGAAGTAGCCGCGCTCCGCCAGGCCCTCGGCGAGGTTCGCGGCGATCTGCGCGGGCGAGCCCGCCGACGCCGCGATCTCCCCCGCGTACAGGGCGACGGCGTCGGGCACGCCCCGCAGCGTCGGGAGCCGGGTGCTGCCCTGGGAGGCGCCGGCGAGCTCCTCGACCTCGGGCTGCTCGGGCACGACGACCGCGACCGTCCAGGTCGTCCCCGCGGGCACGCCCGAGGTGAGCACCGCCGTGCCGGTCGCGTCGTTGTAGCGCAGGTCCCGGGTCCGCGCGAGGGCGTCCGGGCCGTCGAACGAGAAGCGCTCGGCGTAGCCGACGGTGGGCAGCCACACCCCGGGCAGCTCGTGCACCTCGAACTCGACGCGCGTGCGGGTCCCGGCCACCGACGTCGCGATCGTCTCGCCGACGCGGCGGAACGAGCCCGAGCCCTCGGACTCCTGGCTGCCCGCGACCTTCCACACGACGCCGTCGTACGCGTCCATGGTGGCCAGCCGGACCCGTGCGCCCTCCGGGAGCCCGCGCACGGTGAACAGCTCCGTCTCGCGGTACTGCTTGACGAACGAGCGGAACGCCGACAACGGGCTGGGGTGCTCGTTCGGGTCGAAGGGCGGCACCATCTCGTCGCGCAGCACGAACCGCTGCTGGTCGCCGAGCACGAACGGCCCGGCCACGCCCCCGCCGACGACGGCGACCAGCACCAGGCCGAGCGCGACGACGCGGCGCGGCGCGAGCGTGCCGCGCCGCCAGGCGACCCACGGCAGCAGCAGGAGCACCAGCAGCGTGCCCGCGACCACGGGGACGACCGTCACCTTGGTGCCCAGCAGGACCGCGACGCCGAGGGCCGCGAGCGGCACGAGCGCGGCCCATGCGGCGGCGGGCCCGCGGATCCGGGCGGCGATCGCGACGGACGCGCCCGCGCTGAGCAGGGCGAGCAGCAGCGGCGCGGCGAGGACGTGCCCGCTCGCCCCGAGCTCCGGGTCGAGCGTGAGCACCTCCTTCCACACCGTGACGACGCCGCGCAGCAGCCCGGTGGTCGACTCCAGGCTCGGCAAGGCGCGCGCGGTCGCGAGCGTCGGCGCCGCGACCGCCGGGCCCACGACCAGGTACGCGACGACGACGGTCGCGAGGTTGCTCAGGGCACCCCACGAGCGGCGCGCGCCGGCCGCGGCGAGCCCGGCGCCGAGCAGCACGCCCGCGGCGAGCGCGGGCAGGCCGGACGCCAGGCCGAAGACGGGGAGCATCGGCAGGACCGCGAGCGCGGTCGCCGCGCCGAGGACGAGGGCGTCGACCCAGGCGGTGGGCGAGCCGCGGCGTCGTCCGCCGCGGGGGCGGGCGGGCCGGCCGGTGCCCGCGGCGCGGGTGGCGGGGGCGGGCGCGGGCGTGCCACCCGGCGCCGCGGGGGCGCCGGGCACGAACGGCGGGGCGGTGTCGGTGCGCGTCATCCGACCGCCGCCCTGCGCAGGATCCGCGGCAGGTCGGTCAGCGCGCCGATGCGCGCGAGCGACAGCCGCTCCTTGGTCGCCACCTCGGCCTCCGCGCCCAGCTCGACGCCGAGCACGAGCGTGCGCACGCCTGCGGGCACGTGCACGGCCGACTGGCGCATCTCCGCCGGCTCGGTCACCGAGCCGGTCACGAGGATCGCGACGGTCGCGTCCGGGACCTCGCGCGCCACCCACTGCGCGAGGTCCAGCCCCGCGCGGGCGTCCGCGGAGGGCTCGAGCGCCGAGACGTCGTCGAGCATCCGGGCGGGCGTGTCGGTGCGCAGCTCCGCGTCGCCCGCGAGCAGCGTCACGGCGCGCTCCTCGCGGATGGCCTGCGCCACGATCGACGCGGCCGCCGCGATCGCGACCTCCAGCTCGTCGGCGTCGGCGTAGTCCGCGGGCGCGAGGGACAGCGCGACGACGGTGTGCGTGCGCCGGGTGTCCTCGAACTGGCGGACCATGAGCTTGCCGACGCGGGCCGTGCTGCGCCAGTGGATGTGCCGCCGGTCGTCGCCCGCGACGTAGTCGCGCAGCGCGTGGAACGACAGGTCGGAGTCGGACACGACGCGCGTGGCCTGCCCCTCGAGGTCGCGCAGCACGCCGGACGCGGCGCCCGTGAGCGCGACGATCCTCGGGTGCACGTACAGCTCCACCGGGTCGGTCCAGCGCACCCGGCGGCGGACGATGCCGAAGGGGTCGCCGCGCACGGAGCGCACCGGCCCGACGACGACGACCGCGCGCCGCGTCGTCGGGATCGCGAACACCTCGTCGTGCTCGGCGAGCGGGCCGAGCGCGGGCAGCGGGAAGTCCGCCGCGCCCTGGCCGACCGGCAGCTCGATGTGCGCCGGCAGCAGGCGCCGGCGCGACGTGTTGCGCACGACGATGCGGCCCACGGCCCGCTCGCCCACGACCACCCGGCGGTCGGACATGTCGAGCTCGACCGCGTACGTCGAGCGCCCGACGGCGAGCAGCGCGGAGGCGACGAGCGCGCCGCCCAGCGCGGTGCCGACCACGACGGGCTCCACCCAGCCGAGGTACCAGCCGCCGCCCACGAGCACGGCGGCGGTCGCCGCGACGGCCCAGCCGAGCCCGGTGACGGGCGCGACGAGGCGCCCGAGGGTCGCGCGCAGCACCCGTGCGACCCCCGCGCGCGCACGACCGCGCCGCCGGCCGCCCTCGGGGCGGTCGGCGGCGGTCGTGCGGGCGCGGGCCACGCTCAGATCCGGGCCGCTGGCGGCACCGTCTGGGCGAGCACGCCGGCGACGACCTGCTGGGCGGTCACGCCGGAGAACTCGGCCTCGGTCTCGAGGATGATCCGGTGGGCCAGCACGGGCTCGGCGAGGAGCTTGACGTCGTCGGGGATGACGTAGCCGCGGCCCTGGGACGCGGCCCACACCTTCGCGCAGCGCACGAGCGCGAGCGCGCCGCGCACGCTCGCGCCGAGCGCGGTGCGCGGGTCGGTGCGGGTCGCCTCGACGAGCGCCGCGACGTAGTCGAGCACCGCGGCGTCGGTGTGCACGGCGTCGGCCAGCGCGGACATCTCGGCGACCGCGTTCGTGGTGATCTTCGCGGTGAGGCGGGCCGTCCGGTCGCGGTCCGCGGCACCGCTGAGGATCTCCACGGTCGACGCGCGGTCGGGGTAGCCGAGCGACGTCTTCATGAGGAAGCGGTCGAGCTGCGCCTCGGGCAGGCGGTAGGTGCCCGCCTGCTCCACCGGGTTCTGCGTCGCGATGACCATGAACGGCCGGCCGACGGGGTGCGACACGGTGTCGACGGTGACGCGGTTCTCCTCCATCACCTCGAGCAGCGCCGACTGCGTCTTGGGCGAGGCGCGGTTGATCTCGTCCGCGAGGACGACCGACGCGAACACCGGCCCGGGGTGGAACTGGAAGTGGCCCGTGCTCTGGTCGTAGATCGTCACGCCCGTGACGTCGGAGGGCAGCAGGTCCGGGGTGAACTGGATGCGGCTGTGCGTGCCCTGCACGGTCGCGGCGATCGCCTTCGCGAGCGACGTCTTGCCCGTGCCGGGCGCGTCCTCGAGCAGCAGGTGCCCCTCGGCCAGCATGCAGGTGAGGGCCAGCCGGACCACGTGCTCCTTGCCGAGCAGCGCGCGGCCGACATTGGCGACGAGCACGTCGAACGTCTCCGCGAACCAGCTCGTCTGCTCCGGGGTCATGGTCACGGTGAGGCCTCTCCTTCGGTGGGGGGCGGGTCGGTGGGCGGGGCCGGCGGCGGGATGCTGACGGTGACCTCGCGGATCTCGCTCTCGCCGTCGGCGTTCACCGCGCGGACGGTCACGGTCAGCCGCGTCTCACCGGGGTAGGTGCTGGTCGTGGTGTAGGCGAGGGAGGTCCCCGGCACCTCGGCCTGCTCCGGCGAGCCGGTCTGCGCGCGCCACGTGAGCCGGTAGGCCGTGATCGGGGCGCCGCCGGTCGCGGGCTCGCGCCAGGAGATCGTCACGGTCCGGTCGTCGTTGACGACGACGGTCGGCTCGTCCATGCGCGCGGGCCTGGTGACCGTGACGACGGTCTCGCTCGTCGACGTCGGCCCGGGGACCTGCCGGCTGTTGTAGGGCGTCACGCGGACCTGGTAGGAGCCGCCGGTCAGGTTGTCGAACGTCACCTGGGTCTCGTGCGGCTGGAGCGTGCGCCGGGCCACCTCGCCGCCCGAGGCGTTGAGGAGCACGACCTCGTACCTGTCGAGCGAGATCCGCATGCCGCCGGTCTCCGTCGGGCGGGTCCACTGCGCGCGCACCGCGCCGCGGCCCCACGGCGAGCCCGGACCGGACACGTCGGACACCGCGACGGTGCCGACCGACCCGGGCTGACCCCAGATCTGCCCCTCGGCGCGGCCCGGGGTGGACCAGCCGACGGCGTTCCGCGCCCGCACCTCGATCGTGTAGAGGCGGCCGCGCTCGGCGGGGAACGACGTCTGGGTCTGCCCGGTCACGGTGAGGACGTCGCCGTCGACCTTGACCTCGTACTCCTCGATCGGCTCGCCGCCGTCCGCCGGCGGCGTCCAGCGCACCTCGATGCGCTCGCCGTCGCCCGCGAGCGTGGCGGTCACGGCGGGCGCGTCGGGCGCGCGGGCCGGCTTGCCGGTCGCGGGCGGGCTCCACGCGCCCGGCTCGGGCGCGCTGTTCCGGGCGCGCACGCGCACGGCGTAGACCGTGCCGTTGGTCAGGCCGCGGATCTCCCGTGAGGTGCCCTGCACGACGAACGAGGTCTCCCCGTTCCCGGTCGCCGGGGTGATCTCGAGCAGGTAGTCGATGATCGGCGAGCCCGGGTTCTCCGGCGGCGTCCAGCTCACCTCGAGCCGGCCGTCGCCGCGCCGGACGGTGGGCGGCGCGGGCGCGAGCGGCTGGGTGTCCGGCCGCGCCTCGGACGACGGGCCGCTCGGCTCGGACCAGCCGACGACGTTGTGCGCCGCGACCTGGAAGCGGTACGTGACGTTGTTCGTCAGGTTGGTGATCGTGCACGTGGTCGCCGGGCACTCCTGGCTCACGCCGCCGCCGACGGCGGTCACGCGGTAGGCGTCGATCGGTTCGCCGTTGTTGGCGGGCGCGTCCCAGGCCAGCTGCACCGAGCGGTCGCCCACCTGCACGACGCGCGGCACGGTCGGCTGGCCGGGCCGGCCGCGGACGACGACGGTGATCCGGCCCTCGACCATCCGGTCGAGGTCCGGCAGGGCGTCCTTGACCGTGTACCGCACGACCATCTGCCCGATGTAGCCCGACGCCGGGCTCACGACGACGTTGCTGCCGCTGACCCGGGCGGTGCCCGACCCGGGCGTCTCGACGACGGCGCCGACGACCTGCAGCGGCTCGGGCGCGAACGGGTTGAACGCGCCCTGGAGCACGGGCACGACGGACTGCTGGCCCTCGACGCCGTCGGGCACCGTGAAGTCGAGGACGCGCGCGAGCGGCTGGCGGCTGGCGACGACGCGCGCGTCGACCTGCACGGGCAGCGGGTCGGCGCCGCCGTAGTCGATCTCGATCGGGATCGCGCCGACCGTCCCGCGCGACGTCGTCATCTGCGCGGTCACCGAGAGCACCGAGCCGACGAGCGACACCTCGAAGCCGGCCGGGGCGGCACCGTCGAGGCGGTAGGTGTAGCGGGTGTCGCCGGCGGCGGTCGCGGGCGCGGTGGTGAAGGCGGCGAGGTCCACGCGCGTGGTGTCCGCCTGCGGCACCTCGAGCACCGACGGCGTGAACGTCGGCGGGTGCTCCTCGCGCGCCAGGACCATGATCGGGAAGGTCAGGATGGCGTCGTGCACCGTCGGGTCGGACAGCGGCCCGTCGGTGACGTGCACGGTGATGGACGCGGGGCCCGCGTAGTCGGCCCGCGCGACGTAGCGCAGGGTGTCGTCGTCGACGACGAGCGACGAGCCGTCCGACTTGGTCGCGCTCACCCGGGTCCGGTCGCCGATCTGCGGGGAGCGGCCCGGGGCGACGCGCACGCGCTCGGCGAGCTCGATCGTCAACGTCTCGCCCGCGATGACCGTGAGCTCGTCCAGGCCCGGGCGCAGCATGGGCGGGAAGTCGCCCAGCGCGGGGACCGTGATGAACGCGTACGAGGAGACGCGGTTCGCGTCCGGGTGCGTGTTGACCAGCCGGTACGGGAGGGTCTGCGGCTCGGGCACGAGCGTGACGACGACCGTGCCGTCGCCCGGGGCCACGGCCGTGGTCACGGACTCGGGGATCTCCACCTCGAGGTCGCTCAGCGGGCCGGACGGGTTCTGCGCGGTCTGCAGCACGTCGACGGCCACCTGCGTGGCGTTGATCGTCTCGGCCGGGGGCACGACGATGTCGCGCGCGATCGGCGGCAGGAACGGTGCGTCCGCGGAGACCGTCACCGTGAGCACGCCGTCGGCCCAGCCGCCGCGGTCGTTGCGCGCGGTGTAGACGATCTGCACCACGCCCTCGGTCTCCGGCGCGTCCACGACGACGCGGCGCCCGTCCACGCGCGCGCCCACGCCCTCGGGCTGGATGCGCAGCTCGGGGTCGAGCGTCAGCTCCCCGCCGCCGGTGTCCTCGTCGTTCGCGAGGACGCGCACCTCGACGGTCCGGCCGGGCCGCACCTGCACGGCGTCGTCGCGCGTGACGACGGGCGCGGCCGTGGTGGGCCGGGGGGCGATGCCGACGCGGACGGTGGCGACCGCGCGCTGGCCGGTCCAGTCCTCCACGGCGTACGTGAAGGTGTCCGTGCCGACCTCGCCGGGCAGCGCCTCGTAGCGCAGCCACGTCGGGCCGACCGCGAGCACCCGGCCCTTGCCCGGGGGTTGGTCGACGCCGAGCAGCGTCACGCCGTCGCCGTCGTCGTCGATCCCCACGAGCGGGATCTCGATGTCGACCACCTCGCCCGCGTACACGCGCGCGGTGACGTCGCGCGGCCGGGGCGGCGGCTTCTCCTCCGGGTCGGAGGCATGCACGCGGATGGTGACCGTCGCCGCGGTGCGGTTGCGCATCGGGTCGCTCACCTCGAAGGTCGCGCGGACCTCCATCGGGGTGTCCGGCGCCTGGAAGCGCAGCACGTCGCCGGAGACGAACATGAGGCCTGCGGCGGGCGGCTCGACGAGCGTGCGCTCGAGCGTCAGCGGGTCGCCGTCGGGGTCGAACGCGTCCTCGAGCACGGGGATGGTCACGACGCCGCCCGTGCGCACCGTGGCGACCACGTCCGGCACGACCGGGGGCTGCTGCCCCGCCTGCGCCGGCACGGGCTGCACCACGACCTGCCCGACGGCGGAGCGCTCGCCGTTCGACGCGGTGTAGGTGAAGAACAGCGGTCCCTCGAGCGTGCGGATCGTCGAGATCTGCAGCAGCCGGTGCCCGATGACCGCCACGCGCAGCGGGCTGTCCGGCGGCACCTCGACGGACTGCACGACGAGCACGCCGCCGCTCGGGTCGGTGTCGTTGGCGAGCGGGTCGATCGTCACGTCGCCGCCGGGCGGCAGGAGCGCGACGTCGAGCACCGCCGTCGGGGCGGGGATCTCCTCGGGCTTCTCGAGGACGTCGACGCGCGCCAGGCCGGTCGCCTGCTGCGGCGGCGCGGAGACGGTGTACGGCACGTAGTACGTGCCCGCGGCCCGCGCCGTGACCGTGAACGTGCCCTCGTCGAGGTCGGTCACGATCCGCAGGCCCGCGACCTCGTCGACGCCCGCGAGCCGCGGCACCTCGCGGCCGTGGCTGCGGATCGCGGAGAGCGCCTCGACGGTCACCGGCTCGTCGACGTAGGTGACCACGTGCAGCGGCTCGAGCACGGGCGGCACCGAGCCCGGCGGGCGCACGTCGACGTAGACGGTGCCCTCGGTCTGCTCCGTGCCGTCGGAGACGACGACGGTGATCGTCTGGCGGCCCAGTGTGCCGCCGTCGGCCTGGTAGCGCAGCCGGCCGTCGCCGCGCGTGCGGGCGCTGCCGCCGGTCGCCGCGGCCGACACGAGGAGCATCGGGTCCCCGTCGGGGTCGCGGAAGTCGGCGAGCACGTCGTACGTGCCCGTGCCGCCCTGCTCGACGACGAACGCGCCCACGCGCACCTGCTCGGGGGCGCCGTTGCCGTCGGGGCGCACGGTGATGCGGACCGTCGCGGTGGACGGGGCCGTGTTCCCGCGCCCGTCGGTGACGGTGTAGGTGAACTCGAACGTGCCCAGGGCCGAGGCGCGCGTCGTGAGCTGGAAGGCCCGCCCGCCGTGGACGGGCGTGAGCGTGCCGAGCTCGTCGTCGATCTCGTCGTACGTGGAGATGACGAGGATCCCGCACGCGGACGCGGCGTCGTTGTCGAGCACGGGCAGCAGGATCGTGCGGCCGGGCCGCACGCCGTACTCGTCGTCGACGGCGGACGGCGGCGCGGAGTCGGCGCGGCACTCGGCCTGGAGGGTCTCGGACGTCACGGCCTCCCGCTCGTCCGGGTCCTCTTCCTCCTCCTGGTCCTCCTGGATGTCCGTCCAGTTGGGCTCGCGGACCTCCGGGTCGACCATCGGCAGCCAGACGCGGCCGTTGGCGACGTCGTTGAGGAGCACGACGTCGCGGTTGACCCGGAACACGAGCCGGTCGGTCGCCGCGATCTCGGTGAGGCTCTCGACGACGGGCTCGTCGGCGCCGCACACGCGCACGTAGTTGGCCGACGGCGCCGCCCAGGCCCCGTGCGCGCAGCCCGCCACGCGCACGGGTGCGGTGGGCTCGCCGCCGCCCGAGGGCACGAGGGTCGGCTCGGCGCCGTCGAGCGGCACCTCGAGCAGGCCGTCGCGCACCCCCACGAGGACGGTGTCCGCGCGCGGGCCCGGCTGCTGGAGCAGAACCGTGCCCTGGTAGGAGGACAGGTCGACGGTCCCGCGGCGCGTGGCGAGCGTCCGCCCGGACAGCACGACGACCTCGTCGCCGACGGCGGTGATCTGGTCCACGGGCCCGGCGAAGCCGTCGGCGAGCGTGCCCGCCTCGGCGACGGTCGTGCCCTCCTGGGTCGCGGTGAGCCGGTGCACGACGCCGTCCGGCCCGACGGCCCAGGCGGTGCCGCTGCGCGCGACCACGGCCGCGCCGCCCTCGCCCAGCTCGACGTCGGGGGTGTCGGTGTCCACGCGCAGGCCGCCGACGAGCGGGGTGGGCCGCGCCCACACGGCGCCGTCGCCCGGCTGCGCGACGGTCGTCGTGCCGCCCGCCATCGACACCTGCGCGCCGAACGGGATCGTCGTCTGGCCCGCGAGCGCGACCTGCGCCGGGTCGACCACCGCGAGCACGCCCGCCTGGACGAGCAGCACGTCGAAGCCGTCCTGGAGGACGTCGAACCGGTCGGCGGTCGCGCTGAGGCCGGCGTTGAGCTCCTCGACCACGGGGTTGAAGCGGCCGAGGCGCAGCTCGCTCTCGTTGGTCAGCCAGACCGTGCCGTCGTGCAGGTCGAGCTGCGAGATCGGCGCGCCCGGGTGCCAGACCGCCAGGCCCGCGAGCACGGCTGGTGCGACGACCCACGCGCCGCGGCGCACCCACGGCTGCACCCCGGGCTGCTGGAGCCCGGCCTGCTGCACCCCCGCCGTCCGCGCCGCGGCCCGGGCGGCCCGGCGCTCCTGCCACCTGCGCCTCATCGGTCGGCGCACCCCGACGCGGGCGTGCCGGAGAGGCGGCCGTCCTCCCGGCGGATCGAGACCTCGATGCAGACGTCGCCGGCGCCCGCGGGCACGCGCACGCGCGGCTCGTCGACGAGCTCGCTCGGCGCCGAGCCGCCGACCTCGAGCCGCGTCCAGACGTAGGAGTCGCCCGGCATCGGGTCCGGGTTCTCCCAGGCGAACTCCGCCTCGTCGCCGATGACGACGCCGCGCAGGTTCACGGGCGACGGGACCGCGCGCACGACCGTCGGCGCGGTGGCCGCCGTGGTGGGCTCGGGCTCGGCGGGCGGCTCGCGGAGCGCGAGCACGCCGACGGCGGCCGCGGCCCCCACGACGACGACGCCCGCGACGGCCCCGGCGAGCCGGCGGCGCGGGGCGGGGGCCTCCTCGGGCACGGCGCCGACGGCGGCCGCCTGCTCGCGCCACGCCTCCGGGATGCCGTCCGGGCCGGCGTCGGGCGCCGCGGCGGAGGGCAGCGGGGGCAGGTCGCCCCACGCGGGGCTCATGGGCACGCCGGCCGGCGGTGTCGCGCCCCGGGGCGGGCCGTCGGGCGCGACGGCGGTCACCGGGCGCAGGCGCGTGGCCTGGCCGGACTCGGCCGACGGGTCGGCGTACCCCTCGGGCTCCGGCGCCTCGTCCGGCAGGTCGAGCGGGGTGAGCGGCAGGTTCAGCTCGGCCTCGACCTGCTGCAGCGCCCGGGCGAGCGCGACCGCCGAGTGGTAGCGGCGCGCGGGGTCGCGCTCCATGCCGCGGGCCAGCACGGCCTCGAGCGACGCCGGCACGTCCACCCGGCCGATGGGCGGCAGCGGCGCGCGCTCGATGCGGGCCACGAGGTCCGCGGCGGAGTTGGGGCCGCCGGGGATCTCGAACGGCGAGCGGCCCGCGAGCAGCGAGTAGATCGTCGCCGCGAGCGAGTAGACGTCGGACCGCTCGTCCGAGCGCGGCTCCTCCGCGAGCAGCTCGGGCGGCGACCACGGGATCGACATGCCGACTGCGGTGCCGGCGGTGGTCGCGGCGATCCCGAAGTCCGTGAGCGCGGGCCAGCCGAAGTCGGTGACGAGCACGTTCGCGGGCTTGATGTCCCGGTGCAGGATGCCCGCGCGGTGCGCGGTCTCCACCGCGGACGCGAGGCGCACGCCGATGCGCAGCACCTCGGCGACGCTCATCCGTTCGGTGCGGTACCGCTGCCCGAGGCCCGGCCGCGAGCAGTACTCCATGACGAGGTACGGGCGCCCGTCGGCGGCCACGTCCGCACCGAAGACCGTGACGATCGACGGGTGGTGCGACAGCGAGGCCATGACGTTCGCCTCGGCCCGGAACGCCTCACGGACGTCCTCGCCGAGCGAGCTCGCGAGCAGCACCTTCACCGCGACCAGGCGCCGCGGCATCTGCTGCTCGTAGCAGAAGACGTCGGCGAACCCGCCCATGCCGAGGAGCCGGACCGGGTGCAGGCCCGGGATCGCCGGTGGGGTGGACGGCTCGCGCTTGGTGCTCACTGACCGGCGCCCACCCCGTGCTCGATGCGGAAGGTCACGCCGTCGCCGATGTCGACGACGTCGTCGGGCCCGATGACGGTCGGCTCGCCCGGGTGGAGGCGCTGCGGCGCGGCGCCCGGCCGGATGACGAGGACGCCGTTGGTCGAGTGCAGGTCGGTGACGAGGACGTCGTCGCCGTCCTGGCGCACCTGGGCGTGCGTGCGGGAGATGTCGCTCGTCGGGCTCGGCACCGCGACGGGCCGGGGCATCTCGGCGTTGCCGACGCGGGACACCTGCGGCGCGCGGCCGAGCAGCACGGGCCGCTCGAGCGAGACGACGGTCCCGGTGGACAGGATGAGCCGGGCGGGCGGCGCGGTGCGCGCGGTGGCGACCGACAGGCCGGGCACGGCGGCGCCGTCCAGGTGGGGCAGCTGGCCGCGCAGCGCGACGATGTCCGAGGTCAGGACGGTCGTGCCGTCGTGGTCCTCGTCCTCGGGCGCGCCCGCGAGGACGAGCGGCAGCTCGAGCGTGCTCGGCCCGGAGGCGGCGGGCGCCTCCGCGGCGACGGGCGGCGCGGGGGGCGCGGGCACGGGCGGCGGCTCGGGGACCGGCGGCGCTGCCGGCGTCACGCCCGGGGTCGGCGACAGGATCGTCATCTCGACGTCGTCGGGCAGCTCGGCCGACGGGGCCGGGGCCGCCGACGGCACGGGCGGGACGGGCTCGGGCTCCGGCTCGGGTTCGGGCTCGGGTTCGGGCTCGGGCTCCGGCTCGGGTTCGGGCTCCGGCTCCGGCTCGGGTTCGGGCTCCGGCTCCGGCTCGGGTTCGGGCTCCGGCTCCGGCTCGGGTTCAGGTGCAGGCCTCGGCTCGGGCTCGACGACCGGGACCGTCGCGGCCACCGGGGCGCCCGTGATGACGCCGTCGGCGTCCGTGCCCGCGAGGTCCACCCGCACCTCCGCCGCCAGCACGACGCCGGAGAGCACGGGCAGCGTCGCGGACGGGCCCGCCTCGGCGCGCACGACCACCGACGCGGCGTCGGGCACCGACTCCTCGACCCACGTGGCGGCGCGGTCGCCACGGACCACGCGCTCGCCGTCGGCCCCCGTCACGGTCACGGTCGCCGAGCCGCGCACGACCGCGCGCGCGGTGCCGCCCGCGAGGGTGACGAGCGCGAACGGCGGCGTCTTCGCGAGGCCGCCGGCGAGCAGCGGCTCGAGCTGCGCGGCGACGTCCCCGCCGGAGCGCAGCGACGCCCACACCGCCTCGACCGCCTCGGCCGGGGTCGTCGGGCCCAGCAGGGCCACGGTGCCGTCGGTGACCACCGCGTACCACTCGCCGGGCGCGTAGCGCGGGACGATCATGACGAACCCTCCGTCCGGTGCAGCGACGAGCGCGGGATGGTCGCGCCGTCGACCTCGTCCGTCCACGGCCCGCGGGACGGTCGCGTCGCCTCCATGTCGCTCGGCGGCGTCGCCGCGGCCACGTCCACGACGACGGCGCTCACGTTGTCGCGCCCGCCCGCGGCCACCGCCTCCGCGACGAGCTGCTCGGCGGCCTCCTGCGGGTCCGGCACGCCCGCGAGCACCTGGTGGATGCGCGCGTCGGACAGCTCGATGGTGAGCCCGTCGGTGCACACCAGCAGCCGGTCCCCCGGGCCCGCGGGGATGAGCCAGTAGTCGGGCGCGGGCTCGCCGCTCGTCGCGATAGCGCGCGTGACGACGTGGCGCTCCGGGTGCTCGTCGGCCTGCTCGGGCGCGATCTGCCCGGCGTCGATGAGCTCCTGCACCACCGAGTGGTCCACGCTGATCTGCTCGAGCACGCCGTCCGCGAGGCGGTACACGCGCGAGTCGCCGATGTTGAAGACGAGCCAGTACTCGGCGCCGTCGTACGCCGCGACGCCGACGCCCGCCACGGTCGTGCCCGCGGTGCGCCCCGCCTCCACGACGGTGCGCAGGCGCCGGGCCGTGCGGCGGAAGCACGCGTGGACCTCGTCCGGCTCCGCGACCGGGCGCCCGGCCAGCTGCGCGAACTCCTCGACCGCGAGCCGGCTCGCGACGTCGCCCGCCGCGTGCCCGCCCATCCCGTCCGCGACGAGGAAGACCGGCGGGTACGCGAGGAGCGCGTCCTCGTTGATCCGACGCACCAGGCCGCGATCGGTGGCCGAGCCCCATGACGTGCGCACGCGCGTGTCCTCCCCTGCTGGTGCGCCCGGGCGCACCGACATCGAAGGGTAGCGATCCGACGGCCCGGCGTGACGGGAGGTCCGAGGGTTTCACCCGACCGGTTCCGGTACGTCCCCTCCGGCCCCGGAACCGCCCCTGGTCAGGCCGATCGCTCCACGAGAGCCGTGGTGAACGTCACGAGCGCGTCCTTGACCGGACCGTCCGGGACGGGGCCCAGGGCCTCGACCGCGCGGCGGCCCCAGCCGAGCGCCTCCTGCCGGCTCGCCTCGACCACCTCGTGCGCGCGCAGGGCGGCCACGGCCCGCTCGAGGTCGGCGTCCGCGGACAGATCGGAGTCGAGCAGCGCGACGAGGTCCGCGTCCTCGGCGGTGCCCTCGCCCGCGGCCACCCGGCGGCGCAGGAGCAGCACCGGCATCGTCGGCACCTTCTCGCGCAGGTCGGTGCCCGGCCGCTTGCCGGTCACCGCCGCCGGGGAGGTGAGGTCGATGACGTCGTCGGCCAGCTGGAAGGCCACGCCGGCCGCCTCGCCGTACGCGACGAGGGCCGCCTCCACCTCCGCCGGCGCGCCGCCGAACATCGCGCCGAAGCGCGCCGACGTCGCGATGAGCGACGCGGTCTTGTCCGCGAGCACCTGCAGGTAGTGGGCCACCGGGTCGTCGCCGTCGTCCGGGCCGACCGTCTCGTGCAGCTGGCCGATGCACAGCCGCTCGAACGTCTCCGCGAGGATGCGGATCGCGACGGGCCCGAGGTCCGCGGCGATCGCCGACGCCCGCGCGAACACGAGGTCGCCCGTGATGACCGCGACCTGGTTGCCCCAGATCTCGTGCGCCGTCGGGGCCCCGCGCCGCACGGGCGCGGCGTCCATGACGTCGTCGTGGTACAGCGTGGCCAGGTGCGTCAGCTCGACGACGACCGCGGCGTCGACCACCTGCGGCCGGTCCGGGTCGCCCAGGTGCGACGTGAGCAGCGTGAGCAGCGGGCGCAGGCGCTTGCCGCCCGCGTCCACGAGGTGCCGGGCCGTCGCGCCCGCGATCGCGTCCGAGTGCGACACCGCGTCGCGCAGACGCCGCTCGACGACGGCGAGCGTCGCGGTGAGCGCGTCGGCGAGCGCGGGGTCCGCCTCGGGCAGGGGCGTGGTCACGGCAGGAACTGCGCCGCGTCACCCAGCAGCGACAGGACGGGAGAGGGCAGGACGCCGAGCAGGATCGTGCCGAGGGCCGCGGCGCCGATGGCGACGACGGTGAACCCCTCGCCCGCCACGACGGTGGTGCCCTCCGCGGGCGTGCCGGCGGAGTCCGTGAAGAACATCAGCACGATGAGCCGGACGTAGAAGAACACGGCCGCCGCCGAGGCGAGCACGCCGACCACCGCGAGCCAGGCGAGGTCGCCCTCGACCGCCGCGGCGAAGACGGCGAACTTCCCGGTGAAGCCGGCGGTGAGCGGGATGCCGGCGAACGACAGCAGGAACAGCGTGAACGCGCCCGCCAGCGCCGGGTGCCGCCGGCCGAGGCCGGCCCACTGCGACAGGTGGGTCGCCTCCGCGACGACGCCGCCGCCCGGGCCCGCGTTGACCTCGCGGACGAGCGTGACGACGGCGAACGCGCCGACCGTGGCCAGGCCGTACGCGAGCAGGTAGAACAGCACGCCGCTCACGCCGGACTTCGTCAGGGCGACGACGCCGACGAGGATGAAGCCCGCGTGCGCGATCGACGAGTACGCGAGCATGCGCTTGACGTCGGTCTGCACGATCGCGACGACGGTGCCGACCGCCATCGTGATGACCGCGACGGCCCACAGCAGCGGCATGACGTCCCACTCGAGCGGCGGGAGCACCACGTAGACGAGGCGGAGCATCGCGCCGAAGGCCGCGATCTTGGTGCAGGCGGCCATGAAGCCCGTGATCGGCGTCGGCGCGCCCTGGTAGGCGTCGGGCGTCCACGCGTGGAACGGCACCGCGCCCACCTTGAACAGCAGGCCCACGAGGAGCAGCACGACGCCGGCCAGCAGCAGCGGGTCCAGGCCGGTGGGCAGGCCCACCGCCTCGGAGATCTCCGACAGGCGCGTCGAGCCGGCGAAGCCGTAGACGAGCGCCGCGCCGAAGAGGAAGAACGCCGAGGCGTACGCGCCCAGGAGGAAGTACTTCATCGACGCCTCCTGGCTCAGCAGGCGCCGGCGGCGGGCCATGCCCACGAGCAGGTACAGCGGCAGCGAGAGCACCTCGAGCGCGACGAACAGCGTCAGCAGGTCGCCCGCGGCGGGGAAGAGCATCATGCCGCCGACGGCGAAGAGCATCAGCGGGAAGACCTCGGTCTGCACGAGGCCCCGGCGCTGCGCCTCGGCCTCGTAGTCCGAGCCCGGCACCGCCGACGCGGTCGGGGCGAACGCGTCCTCGCCTGACTCGGTCCGGTCGGCGACGACGAGCAGCGCGACGAGGCCGAGCAGCGCGACGACGCCCTGGAGGACGAGCGCCGGGCCGTCGACGACGATCGTGCCGCCGAGCAGCGCCTCGCCGCCCGACTCCGCGACCCGCGCCCACAGGGACGCGACCGCGAGCACGGCGCCCGCGAGCGCGAGCACCGTCAGCGTGACCTGGACGGCGCGGCGCACGCGGCGCGGCACGAACGACTCGACGAGCACGCCGAGCACGCCCGCGCCGAGCACGCCGACGACGGGGATGAGGTACGCCCACTGGATCTCGGGGGCCTCGAACGTCACTGGTCGCTCCCGTTCTCGTCGCCGCCGGCCGCCGTCGCGTCCGCCGGTCCGCTCGCGTCGTGCACCCCGACGGCCTGCTGGACGACCGCCGCGGGCTCGCGCACGAGGTCGAGCGCCGGCGCCGGCCAGAAGCCGAGCAGGACGATCGCGACGACGAGCGGCCCGATCGCCCAGCGCTCACGCGGGGACAGGTCGGGGTGCGTCGCGAGGCCCTCGCGCAGGCGCCCGGTGAAGATGCGCTGGTAGGTGAGCAGCACGTAGATCGCCGCGAGCACGACGCCGAGCGTCGCCACGACCGCGGCCGGCTTGCTCGCCGCGAACGTGCCCACGAAGACGAGCAGCTCGCTGACGAACGGCGCCGTGCCGGGCAGCGACAGCGCCGACAGGCCCGCCACGAGGAACGTCCCGGCCAGCACCGGCACGACCGTGCGCAGCCCGCCGAGCTCGCTGATCCGCGCGGTGCCCCAGCGCCGGACCAGGAAGCCGGCGAGCAGGAACAGCGCGCCGGTCGAGAGGCCGTGCGTGAGCATGTACAGCGACGCGCCCTCGAGGCTGACCGACGTGAACGCGAAGACGCCGAGCACGATGAAGCCGAAGTGGCTCACCGACGTGTAGGCGATCAGGCGCATGAGGTCCTCCTGGCCGATGGCCAGGAACGCGCCGTACAGGATCGAGACGACCGCGAGCACGATGACCACGGGGGCCGCCCACCGGGACGCCTCGGGGAACAGCGTCAGGCAGAGCGTCATCATCCCGAACGTGCCGACCTTGTCGAGCACGCCCACGAGCAGCACGTTCGTGCCCGCCGGGGCCTGCTCCGCGGCGTCGGGCAGCCACGTGTGGACCGGCCACATCGGCGCCTTGATCGCGAAGGCGAAGAAGAACGACAGGAAGATCAGCCGCTCGGTCCACGTGCCCAGGTCGAGGCCGGTGAGCGAGTCGACGAGGAAGCCCTCCTCGCCGCCCGGGCCCTGCATGCCCAGGGCGATGACGCCCACGAGCATGACCAGGCCGCCGACGAGCGAGTAGATGAGGAACTTCACCGCGGCGTAGCGCCGCTGCGCCCCGCCGAAGAGCCCGATCATGAAGTAGACCGGGATGAGCATCGCCTCGAACAGGACGTAGAAGAGGAACACGTCCCGGGCCGCGAACACCGCGACCACGAACGCCTCGAGCACGAGGATCAGCGCGACGTAGGTGCGGATCCGCCGGTCGGACGTGCCGTCGGGGTCCGGGTGCTCCCGCCACGCGGCGAGGACGACGATCGGCACGAGCAGCACCGACAACAGGATCAGGCTCAGGCCCAGGCCGGTGACGCCCATCGCGTACGAGACGCCGAACGCGGGGATCCACGACGCCTGCTCGACGAGCTGCAGGTCGCCGGCGCGGCCGGTGTCGAACGCGGCGAGCGCGAGGACGGCCAGGACGAGCTCGACGAGCGAGACGCCCAGGGCGACGTGCCGCGCACGCGCGCGGGCGCCGTCGGGCAGGGCCCACACCACCAGCGCGCCCACGAGGGGCACCACCACCAGGGCGGTGAGCCAGGGGAAGGTCGGGTCGGTCATGGTTCCCCTCAGATCCGGACGGCCAGGACGACGGCGACCAGCGCCACGATGCCGAGCACCATCTGCAGCGCGTAGGAGCGGACGAAGCCGTTCTGCAGGCGCCGCAGCAGCTCGCCGGACCCGGCGGTCGCCCGGGCGACGCCGGTGACGGTGCCGTCGACGACCTGGCGGTCGGCGAAGACGAGCGAGCGCGTGAGGTACTGCCCGGGACGCATGAGCAGCGCCTCGTTGACGACGTCCTGGTACAGGTCGCGCCGGGCGGCCCGGGTCAGCGCGGACCCGCGCGGCGGCACGACGGCGACCGGGGCGGCGGCGTACTGGCGCCAGGCCAGGAACACGCCCACCGCGATGAGCAGGAACGTCACGACCATGATCGCGGCCACCGGGAGCACGGGCTCGTGGTGCTCGACGTGCCCGGTCACCGGCTCGAGCCAGCTCGTGAACGCGCCGCCGACGGCGAGCGCGCCGCCCAGCACGGCCGAGCCGACCGCGAGCAGGATCATCGGCCACGTCATGAGCGCCGGGGACTCGTGCGGGTGCTGCACGCCGCCCGGCACCTCGCCCACGACGCCCGGGGCGGTCCCGCTGCCGTCGTCCCAGCGGCGCGTGCCGTGGAACGTCATGAAGAACAGGCGCGACATGTAGAAGGCGGTGATCCCGGCGCCGACGAGCGCCACGGTGCCGAAGACCCACGGCTCCCAGCCGCCCTCGACCGCGAACGCGGACTCGATGATGCGGTCCTTGCTCCAGAAGCCCGAGAACGGCGGGACGCCGATGATCGCCAGCCAGCCGAGCGCCATCGTGATCCACGTGACCTTCATGTAGGTGGCGAGCCCGCCGAAGCGGCGCATGTCCACCTGGTCGCTCATCCCGTGCATGACCGAGCCGGCGCCGAGGAAGAGGCCGGCCTTGAAGAAGCCGTGCGTGAGCAGGTGGAAGATCGCGAACGCGTAGCCGATCGGGCCGAGGCCCGCGGCGAGCATCATGTAGCCGATCTGCGACATCGTCGACGCGGCGAGCGTCTTCTTGATGTCGTCCTTCGCGCAGCCGACGATCGCACCGAACAGCAGCGTGATCGCGCCGACGACCGCGACGACGAGCAGCGCCGTCGGCGCCGCCTCGTACACCGCGCCGGAGCGCACGACGAGGTAGACGCCCGCGGTGACCATGGTCGCCGCGTGGATGAGCGCGGAGACCGGCGTCGGGCCCGCCATCGCGTCGCCGAGCCAGGACTGCAGCGGGAACTGCGCCGACTTGCCGCACGCGGCGAGGAGGAGGAGCAGGCCGATCGTCGTCGCCCAGCCCTCGCCCATCGCGCCGGCCTCGGCGGCCACCGTGCCGATGTCGGTCGTGCCGAGCAGGAAGGCCATGACCATGACCGCGGTGAGCAGGCCGATGTCGCCGACCCGGTTGACCACGAACGCCTTCTTCGCGGCGACCGCGTTGGGCCGCTCGTGGTCCCAGAACCCGATGAGCAGGTAGGACGCGAGGCCCACGCCCTCCCAGCCGACGAACAGGAGCACGTAGGAGTCGGCGAGCACCAGCAGGAGCATCGCCGCCACGAACAGGTTGAGGTAGGCGAAGAACCGCCGCCGGTTCGGGTCGTGCGCCATGTACGCGATCGAGTACACGTGGATGAGCGAGCCGACGAACGTCACCAGCAGCACGAACGTCATCGACAGCGGGTCGACCCGCATGCCGAGGTCCACGGTGAACGCGCCCGCGTCCACCCACGTGCCCAGCGCGAGCTCGCTCACCCGCTCGTCGGCCGGCCGGCCCAGCAGCGTCAGCCACATCGCGCCCGCGACGAGGAACGCGGCGACCGGCGCGGCGACGCCCAGCAGGTGGCCCCAGCGGTCGCTGCGGCGGCCCGCGAGCAGGAGCACCGCGGCGCTGGCGAGCGGCAGCGCGACGAGCAGCCAGGCCAGGCCGAGGGCGCCGTCGGCGTCGGCCACTGTCCGAGCGGCGGCGAGGCCGCCGAGAGCAGTCGTCATCACCCGTTCCTCAGCTCTTCAGGAGGTTGACGTCGTCGACGGAGGCCGAGCGCCTGGTGCGGTAGATGGCCACGATGATGGCCAGCCCGACGACGACCTCCGCGGCCGCCACCACCATGACGAAGAAGGCCACGACCTGACCGGTCAGGTCGCCGTGCATGCGCGCGAACGTCACGAACGCGAGGTTCGCCGCGTTGAGCATGAGCTCGATCCCCATGAACACGACGATCGCGTTGCGCCGCACGAGCACCGTGAGGGCGCCGATCGAGAACAGGATCGTCGCGAGGACCAGGTAGTTGCTGAGGTTCACCGCACCTGCTCCTCACCGGTGATCGCCCGCTCGGGCGGGGTCGAGCCGACGGCGTCCGGGCCCAGGTGCGCGTGCACGTCCTCGACGGGGCGCTCCTGGCCGCGGATCCGCAGCACGCGGGACACGGACTGCTCGAGCGGCCGGCCGTCCGGGCCGAGCGCCGGCACGTCCATCGCGTTGCTGCGCGCGTAGACGCCCGGGGCCGGCAGCGGCGTGAGCACGCCGCCCGCCGCGACCCGGGCCTCGGCGCGCTCGCGCTGGCCGACCCGGCGGGTCAGGCGCTGACGGTGCGTGAGCACGATCGCGCCGACCGCCGCGGTGATGAGCAGGATGCCGACGACCTCGAGCGTGATGACGAAGTCGCCGAACAGCACCCGGGCGACCGCCTCGGGGTTGCCACCGGCGTTGGCGCGCTCGAGGCCGCGCGGCGAGATGTCCGCGGCGGTGAGCGAGACCGACACGAGCACCGCGGCGAGCCCGACGCCGAGCAGGCCGGCGATCCAGCGGTGGCCGCCCAGGGCGTCGGTGAAGGTCTCCGCCGTGTCCACGCCGACGAGCATGAGCACGAACAGGAAGAGCATCATCACCGCGCCGGTGTAGACGATCACCTGCACGATGCCGAGGAACGGCGCCTCCTGGGCGACGTAGAGCACGGCGAGGCACACCATGACGAGCACGACGCTCATCGCGGCGTAGACCGTGCGGCGCGCGAACACCAGGCCGAGCGCCGCGATCACCATCACCGGCGCCAGCACCCAGAAGAGGACGGCCTCTCCCCCGCTGGTCCGGCCCGTCTCGCCGAGGGTGGCCAGCAGGCCACCGGCCGTGGCGAGCATCGTCGTCATCGGGCCTTCCCTCTCGTCGTCGCGCCCGTCGGGGCGCCGGTCGTCGTGCCCGCGCCCCGCGCCTCGAGCAGCGCCGCGAGGGAGGGGTCGTCGGGCCGGTGCTCGGCGACCCACTCCAGCTGCTCCGGGACCGGCCCGGTCACCGCGCCACGGTAGTAGTCGGTGTCCTCGGTGCCGGGCACCATCGGGTGGGGCGCCGCGAGCATGCCCTCCCCGAGCGGGGCGAGCAGGTCCTGCTTCTCGTAGATCATCCCGCGCCGGGTCGGGCCGGCGAGCTCGTACTCGTTCGTCATCGTCAGCGCGCGGGTCGGGCACGCCTCGATGCACAGGCCGCAGAAGATGCAGCGCAGGTAGTTGATCTGGTAGACGCGGCCGTACCGCTCACCGGGCGAGTACTGCGCGTCGGGCGTGTTGTCCGCGCCCTCGACGTAGATCGCGTCCGCCGGGCAGGCCCACGCGCACAGCTCGCAGCCGATGCACTTCTCCAGGCCGTCCGGGTACCGGTTGAGCTGGTGCCGCCCGTGGTAGCGCGGCTTGGTCGGCGCCTTCTCGAACGGGTACTGCTCGGTGACCGTCGGCTTGAAGAACGAGGCGAGGGTCACGCCGAAGCCGGCGACCGGGTCGAGCGCCTTGGCCAGGCCGGACTTCTGCGGGCGCAGCGGCGTGTAGGCCGGCGGCGGCGTGCCGGGCCGGCCCACCTCGCCGGGGGTCCGGCGGGTGATGTCCTTGTCAGCCACGGGGCTCCTCCTCGGGGTGTGCCTCGTCGGGGTGCGCCTCGATGGTCGCGGTGGCGGCCTCGGCGGGCTGCGCCTCCTGGGCGCGCAGCCGGGCCTTGCGCGGCGACGGCGGGAGCGTCTGGCCGGGCAGCGGCGGGACCGGGTAGCCGCCCTCGAACGGGTCGAACGGCGCCGGCCTGGCGGGCGCCGCCTCCGCCTCGGCCGGCTTCTCCGGGACGAGGAACATGACCACCGTCGACACGGCCGCGATGCCGGCGAGCACCCACAGCAGGGTGTTGAGGTCGACGTCGGCGAACTGGCGCACGCCCTGGACGATCGCGACCGCGACGACCCAGGCGAGGCCGACCGGGATGAGCACCTTCCAGCCGAACCGCATGAACTGGTCGTAGCGGAAGCGGACGAGCGTGCCGCGCACCCACACGAAGAAGAACATCAGCGCCCAGAGCTTGACGAGGAACCACAGCGCGGGCCACCAGCCCGTGTTGAGCACCCCGTCGCCGATGGCCGACAGCGGCCACGGCGCGCGCCACCCGCCGAGGAACAGCGTGGTCGCCACGGCGGAGACGTTGAGCATGTTGATGTACTCCGCGAGGAAGAACCACGCGAACTTCATCGACGAGTACTCGGTCATGTAGCCGGAGACGAGCTCGCCCTCGGCCTCGGGCAGGTCGAACGGGAGGCGGTTCGTCTCGCCGACCATCGAGATGATGTAGAGGACGAACGCCGGCAGCAGCGGCAGGAACCACCAGATCCGCGTCTGCGACGCGACGATCTCCGACGTCGACGCCGAGCCCGCGAGCACGAACACGCTCACCAGCGACAGGCCCATGCCGAGCTCGTAGGAGATGACCTGCGCCGTCGAGCGGACCGCGCCGAGCAGCGGGTACGTCGAGCCGGACGACCAGCCGCCGAGCACGATGCCGTACACGCCGAGCGCGGCGCACGCGAGGATGTAGAGCACCGCGACCGGGAAGTCGGTCAGCTGCAGCGGCGTGGTGACCCCGAACATGTTCACGGCCGGCCCGAACGGGATGACCGCGAACACGAGCAGCGAGCAGAACACCGAGATCATCGGCGCCACGACGTAGACGAGCCGGTGCGCCGTGCTCACCATGACGTCCTCCTTGAAGAGGAGCTTCATGGCGTCGGCCATCGACTGGAACAGGCCGAACGGGCCGTGCACGTTGGGGCCCGGGCGGATCTGCATGCGCCCGACGACCTTGCGCTCGAACCAGATCGCGATGAGGACGCTCAGCAGCAGGAACACGATGATGCCGACCGCCTTGATCAGGACGATCCACCACGTGTCGTTGCTGAAGTCAGCGGCCCCCGTCGTGGCCGCGTCGCGCGTGGCCGCCGGGAGGGCGGCGAGCAGCGCACCGGTCACGAGGCACCTCCCTCGGTCGTCTCGTCGCTCGTCGCCACGGTCGCCGCGGCGGCCGAGACGCGGACCAGGCTCCCGGCGTCGGCGCGCAGCGTCGCCCGCACCGCCGAGCCCGGCGAGTTCGTGGGCAGCCACACCACGCCGTCGGGCATGGGCGTGACGAGCACCGGCAGGGTGATCTGGCCGCCGGGCTCCTCCCCGCGGCGGGCCACGCGGCGCACGGTGACCGCGTCGCCCGTGGCGACGCCGATCTGGGCCGCGGTCGCCGCCGACAGCCGGGCGTGCGGCCGGGGCGCGGTCCCCGCGAGGAACCGCTCGCCGTCCTGCAGGCGACCGTTGTCGAGCAGCAGGTGCCACGTCGCGAGCACGGCCTCGCCCTCGCCGACGGCGGGCGGCTCGGCCGCGGCCACCGTCGGGGCCGGCACGCGCGCGCCGTCCCAGGCGCCGAGCTGGTCGAGCTCGGCGTGCACCTGGGCGAGCGTGCGGGTGCCGAGCGCGACTCCCATGCGGTCCGCGAGCGCGTCGAGCACCCGGTGGTCCGGCATGTGGGTCGAGGTCAGCGCCTGCGGGAACGGCCGCGGGCGGCCCTCCCAGTTGAGGAACGTCCCGGCCTTCTCCACGGGCGGGGCGACCGGCAGCACGACGTCGGCCAGCTCGGTGACCGCCGACGCGCGCACCTCGAGCGAGACGAGGAAGCCCACCTCGCGCAGGGCGCGGGCGGCGAGCGCCGGGTCGGGCAGGTCGGCCGGGTCGACGCCGCCGACCACGAGCGCGCCGAGCTCGCCCTTCGCCGCGGCGGCGAGGATGCCGGCGGCGTCGCGGCCGCGCTGGGCCGGCAGCCGCTCGACGTCCCAGGCCGCGGCCAGGTCGACGCGCGCCTGCGGGTCGGTGACCGGACGGCCGCCGGGCAGCAGGCCGGGCAGCGTGCCCGCCTCCACGCCGGCGCGCTCGCCGATGCGGCGCGGGATCCACACGAGGCGGGCGCCGGTGCGCTCGGCGAGGCGCCACGCGGCGCTCAGCGCGCCGGGGATCGAGGCGAGCCGCTCGCCGACGACGACGATCGCCTCGCCGCCGAGCGCGGCCGCGGCCTCGCGGATCGCCTCGGGCGCGTCCGACGGCGGGGCCGCGAGCGCGTCGAGGACCTCCGGCTCGGTGCCGGGCGCGGCCGGCAGGAGCGTGCCGGACAGGCGGACCAGGCCGCGGCTCGCGAACGGCGCGACGGAGAAGACGCGCGTGCGCTTCTTGCGCGTGCTCTTGCGCAGCCGCAGGTAGACGATGCCGCCCTCGTCCTCGGGCTCGAAGCCGACGAGGAGGACCGCGGGCGCCTTCTCCAGGTCGGCGAAGGTCACCTGCATCCGGGTCCCGGCGACGTGGTGGCCGAGGAACGCCTCCTCCTCGGCGGAGTGCGGCCGGGCGCGGTGGTCGACGTCGTTCGTGCCGAGCGCGACCCGTGCGAACTTGCTGTACGCGTAGGCGTCCTCGAGCGTGAGGCGGCCGCCGGGCAGGACGCCGACGCCGCCCGCCGCCACCGCGGCCCGCAGGCCCTCGGCGGCGCGGTCGAGCGCCTCGGCCCAGCTGGCCGTGCGCAGCTCGCCGCGGCTGCCGTCGGGGCCGACCTCGCGCACGAGCGGCACGGTGAGGCGGTCCGGCAGGCCCTGCCACGCGAACGCGAAGCGGTCCTTGTCGGAGATCCACTCCTCGTTGACGGCCGGGTCGTTGCCGGACAGCCGGCGGAGCACGACGCCGCGGCGGTGGTCCACCCGGATCGCCGCGCCGTTGCTGTCGTGCTCGGCGACGCCGGGCGTCGAGACGAGGTCGAACGGGCGCGCACGGAACCTGTAGGCCGCGTTCGTCAGCGCGCCGACCGGGCAGATCTGGATCGTGTTGCCGGAGAAGTACGACGCGAACGGGCGGCCCGACGTGTCGATCGTGGCCGCGCCGACCGGGCCCGCGACGTCCTGCTCGGGCACGCCGGTCGCGGCGCTGATCGGGGTGCCGTCCGGCTGCACGCCGCGGTAGACGCGCGTCGGCTCGGCGTCGGCCCAGTCGAGCACGCCCGGGTCGAACCGGCCGATCTGCTGCGCGTGGGGGCCGTGCACCTCGTAGCCCGGGGTGCCGCCGCCGCGGCCCTGCAGGTCGATGAACGGGTCGCCGGCGATCTCCGAGGAGAACCGGGTGCAGCGCTGGCACAGGACGCAGCGGTCGCGGTCGAGCAGGATCTCGGTGGAGATCGCGATCGGCTTCGGGAACGTGCGCTTGACGTCGCGGAACCGCGAGGTCCCGTAGCCGTTGCTCAGCGCCTGGTTCTGCAGCGGGCACTCGCCGCCCTTGTCGCAGGTCGGGCAGTCGAGCGGGTGGTTGATCAGCAGGAACTCGAGGATGCCGTGCTGCGCCTTGTCCGCGACGGCGGAGGTCCGCTGCGTCCGCACGACCATGCCCGGGGTGGCCTCGGTGGTGCAGGAGGCCTGCGGCTTGGGCATGGGGCGGACGTTGCCCTCGCGGTCGGGGACCGCGACCTCGACGAGGCACTGGCGGCACGCGCCGACCGGCTCGAGGAGCGGGTGGTCGCAGAACCGCGGGATCGCGATGCCGATCTGCTCGGCGGCGCGGATCACCAGCGTGCCCTTGGGCACGGTCACCTCGACGTCGTCGATGGTGAACGTCACCTCGTCCTCGGGACGCGGTGCGGGCTTGTCCACCCCGCCGGTGACGGGGTTCGCGGTCGTCGTCATGCGTGCACCAGCCCCTTGGGCGTGTAGGCGAACCGGGCGGCGGCGACGGGGTCGAACGGGCACCCACCGCCCGTGACGTGCGCCTCGTACTCGTCGCGGAAGTACTTCAGGCTCGAGGTCACGGGCGACGTGGCGCCGTCGCCGAGCGCGCAGAACGCCCGGCCGAGGATGTTGTCGCACACGTCGAGCAGCGTGGCGAGGTCCTCCTGCGTGCCCTCGCCCGCCTCGAGCCGGTGGTAGATGAGCTTCATCCAGTACGTGCCCTCGCGGCACGGCGTGCACTTGCCGCAGGACTCGTGGGCGTAGAAGTCGATCCACCGCGAGACCGCGCGGACCACGCAGGTCGTCTCGTCGAAGATCTGCAGCGCGCGCGTGCCGAGCATCGAGCCGGCCGCGCCCACGGACTCGTAGTCGAGCGGGACGTCGAGGTGCTCGGCGGTGAACAGCGGCGTCGACGAGCCGCCCGGCGTCCAGAACTTCAGCTCGTGGCCCTCGCGGATGCCGCCGGCCATGTCGAGCAGCTCGCGCAGCGTGATGCCGAGCGGCGCCTCGTACTGACCGGGCCGCGTGACGTGGCCGGACAGCGAGAAGATGCCGAACCCGGACGAGCGCTCGGTGCCCATGCTGCGGAACCAGTCGGCCCCGTTGGCGACGACGGACGGCACGCTCGCGATGGTCTCGACGTTGTTGACGACGGTCGGGCGGCCGTACAGGCCCGCGACCGCGGGGAACGGCGGCTTGAGGCGCGGCTGGCCGCGGCGGCCCTCGAGCGAGTCGAGCAGCGCCGTCTCCTCGCCGCAGATGTACGCGCCCGCGCCCGCGTGCACGGTGATCTCCAGGTCGTAGCCGGAGCCGGCGACGTCGGGGCCGAGCAGCCCGGCCTCGCGCGCCTCGGCGACCGCGGCGAGCAGCCGGCGGTACACGTGCACGACCTCGCCGCGCAGGTAGATGAACGCGTGGTGGCAGCCGATCGCGTACGACGTGATGATCGCGCCCTCGATGAGCAGGTGCGGGTCCGCCATCATCAGCGGGATGTCCTTGCACGTGCCGGGCTCGGACTCGTCGGCGTTGACGACGAGGTAGCGGGGGCCGCCGTCGGGCGGGGGCAGGAAGCCCCACTTCATGCCCGTCGGGAAGCCCGCGCCGCCGCGGCCGCGCAGGCCCGAGTCCTTGACCGCCGCGAGCACGTCGGCCGGGTCCATGGCGAGCGCGGTGCGCAGCGCCGAGTACCCGCCCGCCTTGCGGTAGGCGTCCAGCGTCCACGACCGGGACGCGTCCCAGCGGTCGGTGAGGACCGGGGTGAGCGTCGTCGCCATCACGCCTCCTCGCTCGGCTTGCGCCGGGTCTTCGTGTCAGCGGTGCCGCCCGACGGCGGCTGGGTGGGCGTGTCCACGCTCGAGTCGCGGCCCGCCGCGAGCCCGGTGTCGCCCGCGACCGCGGCCTCGGTCGCACCCTCGGCGCCCGCGCCCGACGGCGCGCGCCAGCCCTTCTCGCGCGCGAGCCTCAGGCCCGCGAGCGAGGCCGGGCCGGCCGAGACGCCCTCGTCCGCGAGGCCGTCCGGGAACCCGGCCAGCACGCGCGAGACCTGCTTGAAGGTGCACACCTTCGCCGGGCCGCGGGTGGGCGCCACGGGCTCGCCCGCGCGCAGCCGGTCGACGACGTCGCGCGCCGAGTCCGGCGTCTGCTCGTCGAAGAACTCCCAGTTGACCATCATCACGGGCGCGTAGTCGCACGCCGCGTTGCACTCGATCCGCTCGAGCGTGATCGCGCCGTCGGGCGTGGTCTCGTCGTGCCCGATGCCCAGGTGCTCGGCGAGCTCGTCGAAGATCGCGTCGCCGCCCATGATCGCGCAGAGCGTGTTCGTGCAGACGCCGACGGTGTAGGTGCCGTTCGGCTTCCGCTTGAACTGCGTGTAGAACGTCGCGACCGCGGACACCTCCGCGGTGGTCAGCCCGAGCACGCGCGCGCAGAACGCGATGCCGTCGGGGCTGACGAAGCCGTCCTCGGACTGCACGAGGTGCAGCAGCGGCAGCAGGCCCGACCGCGGGTGCTCCGGGTACCGCGCGAGGATCGCGGCGGCGTCGGCCTCCAGCCGCTCGAGCTTGGCGCCCTCGTAGGGCTCGTAGGTGCGCGCCGTCATCAGCGGTCCACCCCTCCCATCACGGGGTCGATCCCCGCCACCGCGACCACGACGTCGGCCAGGAGCCCGCCCTCGCACATGAGCGAGACGGCCTGGAGGTTGTTGAAGGACGGGTCCCGGAAGTGGGCCCGGTAGGGCCGCGTCCCGCCGTCGGAGACCAGGTGCACGAGCAGCTCGCCGCGCGGGTGCTCGATCGCCTGGGTGGCCTGACCGGCGGGGACCCGGAAGCCCTCGGTGACCAGCTTGAAGTGGTGGATCAGGGCCTCCATCGAGGTGCCCATGATCTCCTTGATGTGGTCGAGCGAGTTGCCCATGCCGTCGGCGCCGATGGCCAGCTGCGCCGGCCACGCGATCTTCTTGTCGGCGACCATGACCGGGCCCGGGCCCATCTCCTGGAGCCGCTCGAGCGTCTGCTCGACGATCCGCAGGCTCTGGTAGCACTCCTCGACGCGCAGCACGACGCGGGCGTACGAGTCGGCCTCGGTCGCGGTGGGCACGTCGAAGTCGTAGGTCTCGTAGCCGCAGTACGGGGTGTGCTTGCGCACGTCGTACGGCAGGCCGGTCGCCCGCAGGATCGGGCCCGTGATGCCGAGCGCCATGCACCCGGCGAGGCCGAGGTGGCCGACGCCGACGAGGCGGCCCTTGAAGATCGGGTTGCCGAGCATGAGGTCGCTCAGCTGCCCGATGTAGTCGCGGATGAGGGGCAGCGCCTCGCGGATCGTGTCGAGCGCGCCCGGCGGGATGTCCTGCGCGACGCCGCCCGGCCGGATGAACCCGTGGTTCATGCGCAGGCCCGTGATGAGCTCGAAGATCTTGAGGATCTCCTCGCGGGCGGTGAAGCCGGTGGTCATGATCGTCGTGGCGCCGAGCTCGTTGCCGCCCGTGGCGAGCGCGACGAGGTGGGACGCGACGCGGTTGAGCTCCATGAGGAGCACGCGGATCGTGGTCGCCCGGACCGGCACGTCGTCGGTGATGCCGAGGAGCTTCTCCACGGCCAGGCAGTGCCCGACCTCCTGGAAGAACGGAGCGAGGTAGTCCATGCGCGTGCACAGGGTCACGCCCTGCGTCCACGTGCGGTACTCCATCTGCTTCTCGATGCCCGTGTGCAGGTAGCCGACGCCGCACCGGGCCTCGGTGACCGTCTCGCCGTCGATCTCGAGCATGAGGCGCAGGACGCCGTGCGTGGACGGGTGCTGCGGGCCCATGTTGACGACGATGCGCTCCTCGCCGAGGCGCGCCGCCTCCTCGGCGATCTGCGACCAGTCGCCGCCGGTCGCCTCGAAGGTGGGGACGCCCTCGGCGCCCTCGTCGACGATGTGACCGCTCGCGTGGGGGGTCTGCTGGCTCATCAGTTGTACGCCCTCCGCTGGTCGGGCGGCGGAACGTGCGCGCCCTTGTACTCCACGGGGATGCCGCCGAGCGGGTAGTCCTTGCGCTGCGGGTGGCCCGGCCAGTCGTCGGGCATCTCGATGCGCGCGAGGCCGGGGTGGCCGTCGAAGACGATGCCGAAGAAGTCGTACGTCTCGCGCTCGTGCCAGTCGTGCCCCGGGTAGACGGGGACGCTCGAGGGGATGTGCGGGTCGGCGTCGGGCACCGCGACCTCGAGCCGCAGGCGCCGGCCGTGCGTGACCGAGCACAGGTGGTAGACCGCGTGCAGCTCGCGGCCCGTGTCGTGCGGGTAGTGCACGCCCGAGACGCCCAGGCCGAGCTCGAAGCGCAGGTCCTGGTCGTCGCGCAGCGCCCGGCACACGGTCACGATGTGCCGCGCCCGGACGAAGATGGTCAGCTCGCCGCGGTCGACGACGACCTTCTCGACCGCCTCGTCGAACGGGACGCCCTGCTCGGCGAGCACCTCGGCGAGGATGTCGACGACCTCGTCGAACCAGCCGCCGTAGGGGCGCTCGCTCGGACCGGGCATCGCGATCGTGCGCACGAGCCCGCCGTAGCCGGAGGTGTCGCCCGCGTCGGCGACGCCGAACATGCCGCGCCGCACGTCGATGACGTCGAGCACGGGGCGCCCGCCCGCCGTGGCGGGCAGGTTCTGCGCCCCGGCCTCGTGGGCGGCCTCGGTCGCCGTCTGCGGGGTGTCGGCGGACGGGGTGCCGACGACGGCGGCGCCGCCCTTGGCCGCGGCGGCCGCGTCCTTCGCCTCCTCGGGCGCGTCCGCGGTGGCCTCGGCCGTGGCGGCGTCGGCCGCCTCGGTCGCGTCCGTGCGCTCCTGCGCCTCCTCCGGCGCGGGACCGCCCTCGTCGTCGCGCGCGCCGTCCGGCCGCACGTCGTCGCTCATCGCAGCAGGCCCTTCATCTGGGAGGTCGGGGTGGCGGCCAGGGCGGCCTCCTCGGCCGCGCGCGCCGCCGCCTCGCGGTTGACGCCGAGCGGCGCGTTGCGGACCTGCTCGTGCAGCGCGAGGATCGCGTTGAGGAGCATCTCCGGACGCGGCGGGCAGCCGGGCAGGTAGATGTCGACCGGGACGATGTGGTCGACGCCCTGCACCAGCGCGTAGTTGTTGAACATGCCGCCCGACGACGCGCAGACGCCCATGGAGAGCACCCACTTGGGCTCGGACATCTGGTCGTAGACCTGGCGGACGACCGGCGCCATCTTCTGGCTCACGCGGCCCGCCACGATCATGAGGTCGGCCTGGCGCGGCGAGGCGCGGAACACCTCCATGCCGAAGCGCGAGATGTCGTACCGGGACGTGCCGGTCGCCATCATCTCGATCGCGCAGCAGGCGAGCCCGAAGGTCACGGGCCACATCGACGCCTTGCGGACCAGCCCGGTGAACTTCTCGATGCTGGTCAGCAGGAAGCCGGACGGTGCTGCTTCCTCGATGCCCATCGCGCTCCTCCTTCCCCTCTCGTGCGGACGCTCGACCGTGCGGCGGGTGTCAGTCCCACTCGAACCCGCCGCGGCGCCACTCGTAGACGAAGGGCACGGTGATGAGCGCGATGAACGTGAGCATGGCGACGACGCCGAAGATCGCCAGCTCGCCGAACGTCACCGCCCACGGGTACATGAAGACGACCTCGATGTCGAAGACGATGAAGCTCATCGCCACGAGGTAGTACTTCACCGGGAACCGGCCGTGCCCGACGGCGTGCGGCGTCGGGTCGATGCCGCACTCGTACGCCTCGAGCTTGGCGCGGTTGTAGCGCCGCGGCCCCAGGATCGCGCTCGCGCCGACGCCGCCCAGCGCCAGGACCGCCGCGATCCCCATCAGCACCAGGATCGGCACGTACGGGTTGCTCATCGGGCCCTCCAGCCGGGTCGGGGCGGCCGCGCGGCCGCACGGGCGTCTGACGGTGGCGTGGCCTCCGCCGAGTGTCGTCGGGTCATGAGGCCGGCGCAATCCGTGCCAGTGTGGCGATCAGGCGGTCGGAGGCCTGGCCACCACGCGGCTCGTAGACGTCGGCCAACAGCTTCATGACGAGGCGCATCAGCGCCGGTCGGGGTAGACCGTAGCGGGTGCAGAGGCGCATGATCGCCGGTTGCTCGATGAGCCGCACGAAGATCCGCCCGAGCGTGTAGTAGCCGCCCAGCTCCTCGGCCATGACCCGGGGGTAGGTGGCGAGCACGGCGTCGCGCGCGGCGGGCGTCCGGCGCGCGTGCGCCTGCACGACGACCTCGGCCGCGCGGCGGGCCGCCTGCATCGCGTACGCGATGCCCTCGCCGTTGAACGGGCTCACCATGCCGCCCGAGTCGCCCACGAGGAGCACCCCGCGCGAGTACAGCGGCTTGCGGTTGAAGGCCATGGGCAGTGCGGCGCCGCGCACGGGTGCGAGCGGCGCGTCGGCGTCGAACCGCCAGTAGTCGGGGGCGTTGGCGACCCAGCGCGCGAGCAGGTCCTTGTAGTCGACCTTCGTCGCGACCGCGCGGCTGCTCACCGAGCCGAGGCCCACGTTCGCGGTGCCGTCGCCGAGCGGGAAGATCCAGCCGTAGCCCGGGAGCAGGTTCGAGCGGTTCGGCTCGCCGTCCCACAGCTCGAGGTGGGACTCCATCCACTCGTCGTCGTGGTTGGGGGTGGCGAAGTAGGTGCGGACGGCAACGCCCATCGGGCGACGCACGTCCTTCTCGATGCCGAGGGCGAGCGCGAGGCGCGCGGAGACGCCGTCGGCCGCGACGACGACCGGCGCGCGGTAGGTGACCTCCTCGCCCGCGCGGCGCCCGGCGTCGTCCACGGGGCGCGCGGTGACGCCGACGACGCGGCCGGTGCGCTCGTGCAGGAGCGGCCCGGTGACCTGGGTGCGCTCGAGGATCTTCGTGCCCGCGGCGCGCGCGTGCGCGGCGAGCGTGGCGTCGAAGTCGCGACGTGTCCGGGCGAGGCCGTAGTCCGGGAACGAGTCGAGCTGGGGCCACGGGAGCTCGAGCCGGTGACCGCCGCCGTACACGCGCAGGCCCTTGTTGCGGATCCAGCCGTCCTCGGGGCGCAGCGGGACGCCCATGGCGACGAGCTCGCGGACCGCGCGCGGGGTCAGGCCGTCGCCGCAGACCTTGTCGCGCGGGAACGCGCTCTTCTCGAGCACGAGGACGTCGAGGCCCGCGGTCGCCAGCCAGTACGCGGCGCTGGCGCCGGCAGGACCCGCGCCGACGACGATGACGTCGGCGTCGTCCTGCCGCTGGACAGTCCCAGCCACGTCCACCTCGCCGTCAGCCGAAGGTCCCTTGTGAAGCCGTTCACGAACGCTCGCGACAGTCTATCCGTGGCCGAGGAGTGCCTTGGCCCGGCGTCCGCCGCACGGCGACCGTCGGAAACAGGGCCGATCGTCCCCGAAAGGGACGGGCAGCCCCGCGCCGCGGGTCAGTCGCGGGTCAGTCGGCCGGGCGCCACGCGCGGTGCAGCGCGACGATCCCGCCGGACACGTTCCGGTAGGCCACGTCCCGCCACCCGGCGTCACGCATGAGCCGCGCGAGCCCGCGCTGGTCCGGCCACGCGCGGATCGAGTCGGCGAGGTACTCGTACGACTCGGGGTCGGACGAGACGAGGCGCGCGAGCGCCGGCAGCGCGCGCACGAGGTACTCGGTGTAGACCGTGCGGAACGGCGGCCACGTGGGCGTGGAGAACTCGCACACCACGACCCGGCCGCCGGGCCGGGTGACCCGCAGCATCTCCGCGAGCGCGTCCGTGGTGCGCGCCACGTTGCGCAGCCCGAACGAGATCGTCACGGCGTCGAACGACGCGTCCGCGAACGGCAGCCGCAGCGCGTCGCCGGCGACGAAGCCCAGCTCCGGCCGGCGCGCCTTGCCCGCGGTGAGCATGCCGAGCGAGAAGTCGCACGGCACCACGCGCGCACCCGCCTCGGCGAACGGGACGCTCGACGTCCCGGTGCCGGCGGCGAGGTCGAGCACGGTCTCCCCCGGCCGCGGGTCCACCGCGGCGACGGTCAGGCGCCGCCACCGCCGGTCCTGGCCGAGCGACAGCACGTCGTTCGTCAGGTCGTAGCGGCGGGCGACGGCGTCGAACATCGCCGCCACCTCGTGCGGCTGCTTGTCCAGGTGCGCGCGGGCCATGCCCCCATCCTGGGGCATCTACGCTGGTCCGCGATGACCGACCTCGACACGGGTCCCGCCGCCGCACCCCTGGTCGCGCGGACCGCCGCCCTCGACCCCCTCACCCTTCCCGAGGACCTGGCCGACCTCCTGCCCCCGGGGCAGGGCATGGCCTGGGTGCGCCGCGCCGACGGCCTCGTGGCCTGGGGCGAGCTCACGCGCATCACCACGAGCGGGCCCGACCGCCTGCGCGACGCCGACGCCGCCTGGCGCGAGCTCGTCGCCCACGCGGTGGTCCGGGACGAGGTGCGGCTGCCCGGCACGGGCCCCGTCGCGTTCGGCTCGTTCTCCTTCGCGCCCGGCTCGCCCGCGGGCGGCGTGCTCGTCGTGCCGCGCGTCGTCGTCGGTCGCCGCGGCGCGCACGCGTGGGTGACGACGATGGAGCTCGGCGCGGTCGCGGCGCAGGTGCTGCCCGGCCCGCAGCCGGCCCCGACCGCGCCCGGCGCGGTGACGTGGAGCGACGGCGCGCTCGGCCCCGACGAGTGGCGCGCCGCCGTGGCGCGCGCGGTGGCCCGCATCCGCGCGGGCGGCCTGGACAAGGTCGTGCTCGCGCGCGAGGTGCACGCGCGGACCGCGGAGCCGCTCGACCAGCGCTGGGTGCTGCGCCGCCTGGCGCGCGACTACCGCGCGTGCTGGACGTTCGCCGTCGACGGGCTGCTGGGGGCCACCCCCGAGCTGCTCGTGCGCACCGAGCGCGGGCTCGTCACGTCGCGGGTGCTCGCCGGCACGGTCCGCCGCACGGGCGACGACGAGGCCGACCTGGCGCACGCCGCGGTGCTCGCGCACTCGTCCAAGGACCTCGAGGAGCACGAGTACGCGGTGTCCTCGCTGAGCGAGGCGCTCGCGCCGTTCTGCTCCTCCACGAACGTGCCCGAGACGCCCTTCGTGCTGCACCTGCCGAACGTGCTGCACCTGGCCACGGACGTGACGGGCGTGCTCGCGGCCGACGCCGTGGCCCCGCCGCCCACGAGCCTCGCGCTCGCCGACGCGCTGCACCCGACGGCCGCCGTGGCCGGCACGCCCACCGACGTCGCCTGCGCGGCGATCGCCGAGCTCGAGGGCATGGACCGCGGCCGCTACGCGGGCCCGGTCGGCTGGATCGGCGCCGACGGCGACGGCGAGTGGGGCCTCGCGCTGCGCTCGGGCGAGGTCGACCCGGACGACCCGCACCACCTGCGGCTGTTCGCGGGCTGCGGCGTCGTCGCGGCCTCCGACCCCGCCGCGGAGCTGGCGGAGTCGGAGGCCAAGCTCGAGCCCATGCGGCAGGCGCTCGCGCGCTGAGCCGCGCGTGGCCGGGCGCCCGACGGCCGGCGCGGCCCGCGCCGGTGCCGACGGCCCCGGGGGACGGGCCGCCGAGGGCTACCCACGCGACGAGGGCGTGGCCTGCGCCTCCTCGCGCGCCGCGAGCGTGACCTGGACCTGGCGGGACTCGCCGTCGCGGACCACCGTGAGCTCGACGCGCGCGCCGGGCTCGCGCTCGCGCACGTGCGCGGTGAGCGACTCGGCGCCGCTGACCGGCTCGCCGTCGATCGCCACGACGACGTCGCCCGGCTCGAGCCCGGCGTCCTCGGCCGGGGTGCCCCGGCCGACCTGCCGCACGACGGCGCCCAGCCGGGTCGCGCCGTCGGCCGTCACCCGGCCGTCCCCGAGCGCGACGCCGAGGTAGGCGTGCTCGGCGGGGCCGTCCTCGAGCTGCGCGGCCACGCGACGCGCGAGGTCGGACGGGATCGCGAAGCCGAGGCCGATCGAGCCGCCCGACCGGGAGGTCGTCAGGATCGAGGAGGTGATCCCGACGACGCGCCCGTCGGCGTCGAACAGCGGGCCGCCGCTGTTGCCGGGGTTGATCGCGGCGTCGACCTGGATCGCGTTCGTCACGACGAGCTCGCCGCGCCCGGGGGTCCCGGTGGACACCGGCCGGTCGACGGCCGACACGATGCCGGTCGTCACGGTGCTGTCGAGGCCGAGCGGGTTGCCGACCGCCATGACGGGCTGGCCGACGACGACGGCCTCGGAGTCCCCCCAGGTCGCCGCGACGAGGTCGTCGGGCGGGTCGACGAGGGAAATGAGCGCGACGTCGGTCGTGGGGTCGGTGCCGATCACCTCCGCCTCGTAGACGCGGCCGTCGACGAGCGTGACGAGGATCTCGCCGCCGCCGACGACGTGGTCGTTCGTGACGATCCGGCCGTCGGTGGAGACGACGACGCCGGACCCCTCCCCCGAGCCGCCGGGCCCGCGCACGGCGATCGCGACGACGGACGGCCGGACCGCCTCGGCGACGGCGGTCCAGTCGACGCCCTCGGTCGTGGCCGCCCGGGCGGGCGCCGACGGCTGCTCGGGCGCGGGCGCCTCGGCGGCGGGGGCGGGCCCGTCGTCGTCCAGCGCGCTCACCACCACGGCGCTGCCGGCCGCGCCCGCGAGGCCGGCGACCAGCGCCGTCACGACGATCGCGCGCATCCCGGGCGACCGGCGTTCGCGGGGCGGAGGGGCCTGGGGCGGCAGGGGCCCGGCGCCGGCGGGCGGCGGCGGGGCCTGCCACGCGGGCGGAGGCGGCGGGGCCGGGGTGACGGCAGGGTCGGGGGCGGCCGGGGCCGTCGTCGTGGGGGCCGTCGGGAACGTGGGGTGCATGGCTGACCTCCTCGTCATCCATGACAGACGGAGGCCCTGGCGTGTTCCTGTGCGGTTCCTGTGCGTCGGCTGAGAGACCGGCGCCGGGTCGGGGCGGCGGCGCCGCGCCCGGCCGACGGCGCTCCCGCCCGGCCCCGTCAGCCCAGGGCGGCGACGGCGTCGCGCACCGCGGCCGACAGCCGCGCGTGCAGCTCGCGGCGCCCGGCGCGGTCCACCGCGACCTCGACGACCTCGATCCCGTCGACCGGCGCCGCCACCGCGCGGGCCAGCCCCGCGCGCCCGGTGACCCGGGTGTGCCGGACGCCGTACCCCTCGCACAGCGCGCGCAGGTCGGCGCCGTGCGGCGTGCCGAAGACGCGCTCGAACACCGCCGCGTGCGCGGGGTCGCCGTGCTCGAGGGTCGCGAAGATCGAGCCGCCGTCGTCGTTCGCGACGACGACGCGCAGGTCCGGCCGGCGCTCGAGCGGCCCGACGAGCAGGCCGCCGGCGTCGTGCAGGAACGCCAGGTCGCCGACGTACGCGCGCACCGGCCGGCCCAGGCCGAGCGCGAGGCCGGCCGCCGTGGACAGCGTGCCGTCGATCCCGGACAGGCCGCGGTTCGCGACGACGCGCGGCGGGGCGTCCCACGCGGCCACGAGGTCGAGGTCGCGCGCGGGGTTGCTCGCACCGACGACGAGCACGTCGTCCGGGCCGAGCGCGCCCGCGACGACGTCCGCCACGCGCGGGCCGCTCATCCGGCGCCGCGCGAGCTCGTCCTCCTCGAGCACCCGGTCGACGGCGGCCGCCGCGGCCTCGCCCGCGCGCCGCCAGCGCTCGAGCCACGCCGGGTCGCCCGCGGGGGCGTCGCGCAGCCAGTCCGGTACCGCGGTGGCGACGTACGTGGCGCCGCGCCCGGCGTCGGGCGTCGCGGAGCCCTGTCGGACGATCGCGACCGTGCGACGCGGCGGGGCGACGAGCGCGAGCACCTGGCGACTCAGGGTCGGCCGGCCGACGACGACGACGCGGCGCACCTCGTCCGCGAGGGACTCGAGCACGTACCGGTACGCGCGGACCGCGGCCGGGCCGCCCCGCGCACCCGACGTCGGCTCGGCGAGCAGCGGCCAGTGGTGCGCCTCGGCGAGCTCGCGCGCGACCGGGCCCGCGCCGTCGCCCGCGACGACGACGGTCGGCTCGTCGACCGCCCACCAGCGGGGGCGGCGCTCGGCGGGCGCGGGGGCGGCCGGGCGCTCGGGCGGCGCGATCGGCGACCGGGCCGGCCACGCGCCGTCGTCGGGCACGAGCGGCTCGCGGTAGGCGAGGTTGAGGTGCACCGGGCCGGGGTCGCCGCTCACGGCACCGACGGCCGCGGACACCGCCTCGGCGACGACGCGGCGCAGGTGCGCGGGCTCGGTCTCGCGGCCCACGGGCGCGGACACGTCGAACGTCATCCGCACCGCGCTGGAGAAGATCCCCGGCTGCTCGGTGGTCTGGTTCGCACCGGTGCCGCGCAGCTCGTGTGGCCGGTCGGCGGTGAGCAGCAGCAGGGGCACGCCGTCGTGGTGCGCCTCGAGCACCGCCGGGTGCAGGTTCGCGACCGCGCCGCCCGACGTCGTCACGACCGCGACCGGGCCGCCGGCGCCCCGGGCGAGGCCGAGCGCGAGGAAGCCCGCGGCCCGCTCGTCGATGCGCACGTGCAGGTCGACCGGCGGCGCGTCGGCGGGGCGGGCGTCGTCGGGCAGGGCGGCCGCGGCGAGCGCGTGCGCGAGGGGCGCGCTGCGCGAGCCGGGGGCGAGGACGACGTGGCGGACGCCGGCGTCGGCGAGCGCGGCGACGACGACACGGGCGGCGCGGGTGGCGGGGTTCATGCGGCCTCCTTGATCGCGGCGAGGCGCTCGGCCCACCGCGCCGCGACGCCGGACCGCTCGGCCTCCTCCGCCGCCGCGGCGAGCAGGCCCGGGTCCGGCTCCGGCCGGCGCACCGGGATCGCCCCCGCGACGGGCAGCAGCGGCTCCGCGACGACGTCGGCGGCGAGCAGGCGGGCTGTCGCCAGGCCGCACGCGTAGGGCAGCTCCGGCAGGGCCGCGGCGAGCGCGATGCCCGCCGCGAGCCCCACGGACGTCTCGAGCGCCGAGGACACGACCACCGGCACGCCGACGCGCTCGGCCAGCTCGAGGCAGGCGCGCACCCCGCCCAGCGGCTGGACCTTGAGCACGACGACGTCGCAGGCCCCGGCGCGCACCGCGGCGGTCGGGTCGTCGGCCAGTCGCACGGCCTCGTCGGCGGCGACCGGCACGTCCGTCCGGCTGCGCACGCGGACGAGGTCGGCCACGTCCCGGCACGGCTGCTCGACGTACTCCAGGCCGCCGGCCGCGCGGTCGAGCTCGCGCACGCGGGCGATCGCCACGTCCGCGTCCCAGGCGGCGTTCGCGTCCACGCGGATCCGGCCCGCCGGGCCCAGGGCGTCGCGCACGGCGGCGACGCGCTCGAGGTCCTCCGCGGGCGGGCGGCCCGGCTCCGCGACCTTGACCTTCGCCGTCGTGCAGCCCGAGGCGAGCACGATCGCGCGCGCGGTCTCCGGGTCGACCGCGGGCACGGTCACGTTCACGGGGACCGCGTCGCGCACGGCGGGCGGCGGCGGGACGTCGGCCCACTCGCGGGCGGCGCGCCACCAGCGGGCGGCGACGGCGTCGTCGTAGTCCCAGAACGGGGAGCACTCCGCCCAGCCCGCGGCGCCCCGGACGAGGACCCCGTCGCGCCAGGTCAGGCCGCGGAACCGCGTCGTGAGGGGGACGCGGTAGACCACGACGTCGGCAGCCACGGCGTCACCGTAGCGGGAGCGCCTGCACCTGGGTGGGCTGGTCGGCGTGGGGCTCGTCACCGAACACGTGCAGGCCGACGATGCCGGCCACGATCAGCACGAGCGAGACGACCTTCCCGACGCTCACGGCCTCGCCCAGCCAGGCCATGCCGACGATCGCCGTGACGGACGCGCCGATGCCCGTCCACACGGCGTAGGCCACGCCCACGGGCAGGGAGCGCAGCGCCCACGCGAGCCCACCCATGCTGGCCACGAGCAGCACGACGAACGCGACGGACGGCCACAGCCTGGTGAAGCCCTCGGACGCCTTGAGGCTCAGCGCCCACCCGGCCTCGAGGAACCCCGACGCGATGAGGACTGCCCACGCCATGACGGCCTCCCGGCTCGACCGCGGCGGGACCGTCCCACCGCACCGCCCGAACGCTACGTGCCGAGCGGCGCGCGCGCCGACTCCGTGGGCCGCGGCGCGGGTTCCGGGCGGGCGGTGGGCCGGGTCCGGGCGGCTCCCGGGGCGGCTACTGTGCCGCCATGAGCGCGCTGCCGGGTGTCTCCGCCACCTTCGACGCCGAGCGCTGGCGTCCCGTCCCGGGCTTCGACGACCTCACCGACGTCACCTACCACCGCGGCTACGAGCCCGGCCCCGGCGGCGGGGGCGACAGCGCGTCCGACGGCGCCCGGCCGGCCCCGGTGGTGCGCATCGCCTTCGACCGGCCGGAGGTGCGCAACGCGTTCCGGCCGCACACGGTCGACGAGCTGTACCGGGTGCTCGACCACGCGCGGCAGTCGCCCGACGTCGGTGTCGTGCTGCTCACCGGCAACGGGCCGAGCCCCAAGGACGGCGGCTGGGCGTTCTGCTCGGGCGGCGACCAGCGCATCCGCGGGCGGGACGGCTACCGCTACGCCGGGCCCGACGACGCTGTCGACCCCGCGCGCGCCGGGCGCCTGCACATCCTCGAGGTGCAGCGCCTCATCCGGACGATGCCCAAGGTCGTCGTCGCGGTGGTGGACGGCTGGGCCGCGGGCGGCGGGCACTCGCTGCACGTCGTGTGCGACCTGACGATCGCGTGCCGCCAGCACGGGCGGTTCAAGCAGACCGACGCCGACGTCGGCTCGTTCGACGGCGGGTACGGCTCGGCGCTCCTCGCGCGGCAGGTGGGCCAGAAGCGGGCCCGGGAGATCTTCTTCCTCGCCCGCGAGTACTCCGCCGACGACGCCGAGCGGTGGGGGGCGGTCAACGAGGTCGCCGACCACGACGCGCTCGAGGACCTGGCGTGGGACTACGCGCGGACGATCGTCGGGAAGTCCCCGCAGGCGGTGCGGATGCTGAAGTTCGCGTTCAACCTGGCCGACGACGGCCTCGCCGGCCAGCAGGTGTTCGCGGGCGAGGCGACGCGGCTGGCGTACATGACGGACGAGGCCGTCGAGGGCCGGGACGCGTTCCTGGAGAAGCGGCCGCCGGACTGGTCGGCGTTCCCCTACTACTACTGACGGCGGGTCCGGGCCGGCGGCGCGTCAGCCTGCGCGTACGTCCCCGAGGGACCACACGACGACGTCCAGCACCTGGCTGAGCGCGAGCGCGGAGACGAGGACGACGCCGAGGAGCATCACCACCGCGACGGCGGTCGGCGCGAGCGACCGGACGCGTTCGCGCCGGCGCTCGGAGAGTTCGAGGTCGATGTCGACGAGCTGTGCCATGCCTCGAGCGTGCCGCCGGCACGGGGCTCGGCGGATCGCCCCGGCGTCGGGTCCTCGCGGGCCTGCGGTCCCCCCGGGGGGCGAGCCGCGGGTCCACCCGCAGGGGGACGGGGGCTAGCCGATCGTCAGCTCGCCCTTGCCCCGCGGGATGAGTTCGACCCACGTGTTGCCCGGCGCGAGCAGCACCGGCGACCCGTCGGGCAGGACGAGCCGCAGCGGCTCGTCGCGGCCGGCCTTGGTCCACGTGGCCGCGATGGTCTGGCCGCCGGTGGCGACGACCGCCTCGCCCTGGCCCTCGAGCACGTAGGTCGGCACGGGCGCGTTGTTCTGCGCGAGGAAGCCGCTGTTCGGGTGCTCGGCGGTGATCGCGACGACGTTGACGGCCGACAGCTGCACGCCGCTCTCCGCCATCGCCGGGCTGTTGCCCTCGGACCGCAGCCAGCGCCCGCTGCCCGGGTCCCACGTCCACGACGGGCGGGACTGGCCCGACAGCCGGAAGCTCAGGGTGCTCGCGGGCGTGCCGGCGAGGGCCGCCGTCGCGAGCGCGGGCCGCAGCGCGAACTGGAACTGCTCGGGCGGCGGCGCGGCGTGGTTCGCGTCGGTCTGACCGATGAACGTCGCGAGCGAGCCGTACACGTTGTGCGGCGCGGAACGGCGCGAGACGCGGTAGAGGCCCGCGGCGCCTGCGTCGTGGCTGATCGGCTGCAGCGGCGACCCGTAGACCAGGTTGAGGATGCCGGGCTGGCCGCCGGAGAACACGATGAGGCCGCGCAGCGGCGACGCGATCGGCACGTCCATCGGGCGCACCGAGCGGATCGGGCCGATCTCCTCGGGCAGCTGCGAGTGGAACACCGCGACGAGCCGGGAGACCTCGAACTCGACGATGGTCTCCCACACGACGTCGGCGGCCTCGAGCCCGGCCTGCGGGCGGGCGACGGTCGTGTTCTCGATCTTCACGGCGACGGCCGGGTGGGTGCCGACCTGGTCGGTCTGCACGCCTGTGAGCGGCCAGGTCAGGGGGACGACCGGCTCCGGCGGCGTCGCGCGCACCGGGTCGGTGGTGGGGGTCACGGTGACGTCCGGGAGCGGCTCCGGGGGCTCCGGGGCACCGCACGCGGCCAGCGTGGTGAGGACGACGGTGAGCGCGACCCCCCAGGCGCCGGTGCGGGCGGACCGTCGTCCGCGTGGGGTGCGTCCGGTCGACCGTGCCACTGCTGCTCCTCCCGATCACGAGCCAGGGGCTCGCGGCCCCCGGAACACTCTAGGACCCACCTACCCTGGCTCCGTGCACCGTCTGCTCCGCGCCGTCGAGGTTCGCCCGGACGACGTCGTGCCCGCGGTGCGCGCGGCCCTGGACGGCACCGGACCCGCGCTCGCGCCGCTCCCTCCGGGCGGTCGCGGGCTGGGCGGGGACGCCGTGGCGGGCGCCGGCGGCGCCGCGGTGGACGTGGTGCCCGACGGCGTCGCGCTCGTCGTCACGACGTCCGGCTCCACGGGCGAGCCCCGCGCGGTGCTGCTCGACGCCGCCGCGCTCGAGGCCTCCGCACACGCGACGCACGAGCGGCTGGGCGGCCCGGGCCGCTGGCTCCTGTGCCTGCCGGTGCACCACGTGGCCGGGCTGCAGGTGGTCGTCCGCTCGCTGCTGGCGGGCACGACGCCGCTGGTCGCGCTCGCCGGCCGGTTCGACCCGGCCGCGGTGGCCGCGCGGCTCGCCGACCTCCCCGCGGGCGAGCGGCCGCGGTACGTCTCGCTCGTGCCGACGCAGGTGCACCGCATCCTCGCCGCGGCGGGCGACGGCGTCGGGCAGGACCGGCTGCCGGACCGGCTGCGCGCCTGGGCCGGGCTCGACGCGATCCTCGTGGGCGGCGCGGCGACGCCGCCCGCACTCCTCGAGCGGGGCCGGCGGGCCGGGCTGCGACTCGTGACGACCTACGGCGCGACCGAGACCGGCGGCGGCTGCGTCTACGACGGCGTCCCCCTGGCGGGCGTGACCGCCGAGGTGCGCGACGGCGTCGTGCACCTCGCGGGACCGACCCTCGCGCGGGGCTACCTCAGCCGGCCCGACCTCGACGCGGCGGCCTTCCCCGTGCTCGACGGCCGGCGGTGGTTCCGGACCGGCGACGCCGGCGAGGTCGCGGATGGGCGCCTCGTCGTGCACGGGCGGCTCGACGACGTCGTCGTCACCGGCGGGGTGAAGGTGGCGCCCGCGGCGGTGGAGGCCGCGCTCGCGGAGGTGCCCGGCGTCGGGCAGGTGTGCGTGGTCGGCGTGCCCGACGACGAGTGGGGCGCCGCGGTGGTCGCGGTGGTCGTGCCGGACGGGGCGCCGCCCGCGCTCGACGAGGCCCGCGCGGCGGTGCGCCGTACGCTGGGGCCCGCCGCCGCCCCGCGCCGGCTGCTCGTGGTGGACGCGCTGCCCGAGCGCGGCCCGGGCAAGGTCGACCGCGCCGCCGTGGCGCGCCTCGCGGCCGGCAGGGGCTAGGAGGGGACATGGCGACCGCCGCCGAGTGGCTGGAGGGGGCGCGGCTGCGCACGCTGCCCGCCGCGATCGCGCCCGTGCTCGTGGGCACGGGGGCCGCGGCGCAGGTCGACGGCGCCGACCTCGGGCGGGCGGCGCTCGCCGCGGGCGTCGCGCTCGCGCTGCAGGTCGGCGTGAACTTCGCCAACGACTACTCGGACGGGGTGCGCGGCACCGACGTCGACCGCGTGGGGCCGCTGCGGCTCACGGCGTCGGGCGCGGCCCGGCCGGGGCAGGTGCGCACGGCCGCGTTCGTCTCGTTCGGGGTGGCCGCGCTGCTCGGGCTCGCGCTCGTCGCGCTCTCGGGGTTCTGGTGGCTGCTCGCCGTCGGCGCGGCCGCGATCGCCGCCGCCTGGTACTACACGGGTGGGCGGCGGCCGTACGGCTACCGGGGGCTCGGCGAGGTCGGGGTGTTCGTGTTCTTCGGGCTCGTCGCGGTGCTCGGCACGACGTACACGCAGGCCGGCGTCGTCACGTGGCCGGCGGGGCTCGGGGCGGTGGGCGTCGGCCTGCTCGCGTGCGCGCTGCTCATGGTCAACAACATCCGCGACGTGCCGGGCGACGCGCTCGCGGGCAAGCGCACGCTCGCGGTGCGGATGGGCGAGCGGTGGGCGCGGCGGGCGTACGTGTGGTTCCTCGCGGTCGCGCTCGTGGCCGGGGCCGCGTGCGCCGTCGTGGCTCCGGGCGCGCTGCTCGTGCTCATCGTGCTCCCGGGCGCGGTGATGCTCTCCGTGCCGGTGCTCCTCGGGGCGCGCGGCGTGCTGCTGCGCCCCGTGCTGGCCGGGACCGGCCTGCTCGAGCTCGCCTACGGCGTGCTGCTGGGGCTCGGCCTGGCGGTCTGACCGGACGGGTCGTCGGCGGCGGCGTCGGGGTCCTCGGAGGCGGGGCCGTCGGAGGCGCGTGCGGCGCTGGCGGCGTCGGGAGCCTCGGCAGCAGCGGGTGCGACGGCGTCCGGGGCCTCGGCAGCGCCGTCAGGGTGCCCGGCGGCGTCGGGCTCGGCGTCGGGCTCGGCGTCGGGGGCTGCGGCGTCGGCTGGGGCCTCGGGGGCTGCGGCGTCGGGCATCCGGGCGGGGTGCGCGGCGGCGTCGGCGAGGGCGTCCTCGGCTGCGGCGTCGGCCTCCACGCGCGCGGAGAAGCGCGGGCGACCGGCCGCGGCGGCGCGACGGTCTGCGAGCCACAGGGCGGCGGCGTCGCGCTGGCGCCCGAGCAGCACGTACGAGAGGACGAACGCGACGACCGTCGCGACCAGCACGAGCAGCCAACCGCCCATGCCGGCCCACCACAGGCCCAGCAGGGCCGCGACGAACAGCCCGAGCCTCAGGATCGAGTACGTCACCACGGGCACGGGCGCCAGCCTACGTGCCCGGCCTACCCTGGATGGATGGCACGGGCCCTCGTCTACATCGTCCCGATCGCGCTCGCGATCTACGCGCTCTTCGACCTTGCCCGGAGCCTGCCCGAGGAGCGCGTCGGGATCCGCCGCTGGGCCTGGGTGCTCGTGGTCCTGCTGCTGCCGGTGCTCGGGCCGCTGACCTGGATCATCGTGAGCCGCTGGGCGCGCGCGCAGGCCGGCGAGCCGCCGCGGCCGCCGAGGCCGTTGCGCCCGACGGGGCTCGGCGGGGCGCCGGGCGGGTCGGGGCTGTCGGGACCGCGCCGCCGGGGTCCGGTCGCGCCCGACGACGACCCGGAGTTCCTCTGGCGCCTCGAGCAGCAGCGTCGCCGGGCGGCCGGTGACCCGCCGTCGGGCGACGGGCCGACGACGCCCGGGGAGTAGCGCGGAGCGGCTCGCCGGGGCGGCCGGGGGGAGCGCGGATCAGCCGGGGTAGCCCGGGCCGACGCGGTAGCGCGGGGCAGCCGGGGCGCGTCCCCGCACCCCGGTGCACACCCTGGGGGCGATGTGCACGCGCAGGGCCTCCTGGGCTCGCTCCGCACTTTGGGGGTCCGCACCCCATCTCCTCGTCAGGCCTGCTGGTCGTGGGCTGATCCCCGCACGCGGGGAGCGCACTCCGGCCTTGCCACGAGGACACGGGTCCCACCGGGCTCATCCCCGCACGCGGGGAGCGCACCCGTTGAGGTCGTCAGGCGGGATCGCCCGGAACGGCTCATCCCCGCACGCGGGGAGCGCACTCCGCCCGCAGGCGCTCCACCTCCGCCTTCGCGGGCTCATCCCCGCACGCGGGGAGCGCACGCCGCCGAGCTGGCGCCCCGCCTCGCGTCGCTGGGCTCATCCCCGCACGCGGGGAGCGCACCGACCTGAGTTGGGTCAATCGCCTTAGTGCCTTGCGCGCGGCGTCGTGAGCGCCTCGAGGCGAGCCTGCGCGTGCTGCCGCCGACATCGCGGTTCGGCGGGCGCGAACAACTCGGGCCAGCGCTCCTCGACATCGAACGTTGTCTCGGTCCTGCAGTCCCTAGGAGCGCATGGCACGAGAGCTGGGAACCCGACCTCGAGGACGTGCAGAACCTGACCGACGAGGCCCGCGGCGCCCGGCGCTGCGGACGGAGGCCGTGCGGCTCAGGTCGACAGCAGGTGGACCAGCGCAGTGATCGAGTATGGCAACGACCCCAGCACCATGCCTACCCCGAGCGCGAGGGGCCAGATCCGCCCCGGGCCGAGCCATCGGAAGACCCCGATCCCGACGAGTACGACCCCGAGCACGAGCGTCGAGAGGAATAGCGCGGGCGACGCGATCAGGGTCAGGACGGCCGCGACCCACAGCACGGGGCTGCGCAGCAGGCTGGCCCAGAGGCCGGCTCTCGTCGTTGTCGGCGCTGTGGTGGTCATGGCGTCTCCACGTAGTTGAACCGCCCCGGGTTTAGTGGAGGCTCGGTTCTCTGGTTTCCAGGGTCGTCGACGTCGGGTTCTGACGGTAGTGGTTGGTCTCGTGCTCGGTGGGTGGGATGTCGCCGAGCTCGGTGTGCAGGCGGGTGTTGTTGAACCAGTCGACCCACTCCAGGGTCGCGATCTCGACGTCGTCGAGGGTCCGCCAGGGCCCTCGGCGGCGGATCGGCTCGGTCTTGAACAGCCCGATGGTCGACTCGGCCAGGGCGTTGTCGTAGGCGTCGGCGACCGTGCCGATCGAGGCCCGCATGCCGAGAGCGGCGAGCCGCTCGGTCAGCGCCAAGCTGACGTGTTGCGACCCGGCGTCGCTGTGATGGATGAGGCCGGTCAGGTCCGTCACGCCTGCGCGGCCGCGGGACCACACCGCCATCTCCAGGGTGTCGGTGACCAGCGTGGCGCGCATGTTCGTGTCGGCCTTCCAGCCCACGATCATCCGGGAGAACACATCGATGACGAACGCGACGTAGGCGAACCCGGCCCAGGTGCGCACGTAGGTGAAGTCCGCGACCCACAGCTGGTTCGGGGCGGTCGCGGTGAACGCCCTGTTGACCAGGTCACCGGCCCGGCACCCGTCCTTGCCCGGGATCGTGGTCCGCCTGGCCCGCCCACGGACCACCCCGTGCAGGTCAGCGGCCCGCATCAGCCGCTCGACCCGGCACCGCCCGACCGGCCGGCCGAGGCGGTGCAGGTGCTTCCACATCTTCCGCGCCCCATAGACCGAGTAGTTCGCGACATGCTCTGCGGCGATCACCTCGGTCAGCTCCGCGTCGGCGACCGCCCGCGCCGAGGGCGGTCGGGCCTTGGCGGCGTAGTAGGTGCTCGGGGCGACCTGCAGCTCCCTGCAGATCGGCTCGACCCCGAACCGGGCCTTGTGGTCGTCGATGTACTCCACGATCACCGATGTGGGCGGTCGAGCTCCGCCGCGAAGAAAGCCGATGCCGACCGCAAGATCGCGTTCGAACGGCGCAGCTCCCGGTTCTCCCGCTCGAGCTCGGCGATCCGCTGCGCTTCCGCACTCGTCGTCCCGGGCCTGACGCCCGCGTCGACCTCGGCCTGGGTGACCCAGTTCCGCAGCGTCTCGGGGTTAATGCCGAGCTGCTCAGCGACCCGGGCCACCGCCCCCTTGCGAGTGGCCGGGTCACCCCGCAGGTCCACCGCCCATCCGGATCGCCCGCTCCCGAAGCTCCTCCGGGTACTTCCTCGGTGCTGCCACGACTCTCATCCTCCGTGAGTTGAGAGCCTCCACGAAAGCCGGGGCGGTTCAGTCAGCCGGGGCCGGCCGGCCCGCCAGGACCCGACCGCAGCCTCGTTGTCCCAGACCAGCTGCGCTGGGACCCCGCCCATCGCCTGCAGCAGCTCCCAGTGCCCGGCGATCAGGTCCGGGCCCTGCCGGGTCGGCAGCATCCGAGCGAAGATCATCCTCGAGTAGCCCGAGACCATCACCAGCACCGGTGGGTTGCCCGCCTGACCGGACCCGAGCGGGACCTGCGCCGGCGGGAACCACAGATCGCACTGCACCCGCTGGCCGGGGTCATAGGCGGTGCGCGTGGCCGGGTCCGGTGGCAGGTAGTACGGGCGCAGCTCACGGACCCGGTCCTTGAGCACCGTCAGCGACCGGTCCCACCCGATCCGCTCGGCGATCACCGTCGCTGGCATCCGCGGATGAGCCCGCAGCAGCTCCCGCACCTGGGACTCTACCGCGTCCACGATTGAGCCCCTCGGCGCCCGCTCGTACTTCGGCGGGGCATCCCGGGCCAGCGCCCGGCGCACCGCGTTCCTCGAGACACCCAGCTGGCGGGCGATCGCCTTGATCGCCATCCCCTCAACCCGGTGCAGCCGGCGGATCTCCGCCCAGTCCTCCACGGTCATCACCCTCCTCAGCGTGGCCGGAGGGGGTCCGTTTTCGGCCGTCGCTCAGGGGTCAGTTTTCAGGCGTCGCCGACAGTGCGTACACGTTCCGCCCGCCCCAGCGGAGGGGCTCATCCCCGCACGCGGGGAGCGCACTGGCAGGGCGGGTCCGCCTCTGGCGCGCAGTCGGGCTCATCCCCGCACGCGGGGAGCGCACCCGTTCATCATGAGGATGCGGGCGTCGGCGGCGGGCTCATCCCCGCACGCGGGGAGCGCACTCGTTTGATCTTGCATCGTCCCGCCCGGATGACGGCTCATCCCCGCACGCGGGGAGCGCACCAACTACTACGGGCGGCGCGGCCACGGTTACGGGGCTCATCCCCGCACGCGGGGAGCGCACCGCGGTTCATCCGCGTCACCGGCGACCGCATCGGGCTCATCCCCGCACGCGGGGAGCGCACGTCGAGGTCGACCTGGACCCTCCCTGCGACCTCCGGCTCATCCCCGCACGCGGGGAGCGCACCACACCAGGCGGGCGGCGACCGCTGGGCGCGCGGGCTCATCCCCGCACGCGGGGAGCGCACGCCGACGACTCGGCACACGTCGTCGAGGAGCGGGGCTCATCCCCGCACGCGGGGAGCGCACCTGATGCGCGCGTAGACGAGGTCCATGCGCGGGGGCTCATCCCCGCACGCGGGGAGCGCACCCGACCTGGTTCGGGTTGGCCTGCGGGTCAGGGGGCTCATCCCCGCACGCGGGGAGCGCACCTGTGACGCTGGCGGACGGCTACGCGGAGACGAGGCTCATCCCCGCACGCGGGGAGCGCACAAAGACGCGGCTCACCTTCATCATCTTCGTCACGGCTCATCCCCGCACGCGGGGAGCGCACCATCGGCGGCACGGGCGACGGCGGTGCCTTCTCCGGCTCATCCCCGCACGCGGGGAGCGCACTCACGGGCGAGGCGCGTGACGGTGGGGACCGACGGCTCATCCCCGCACGCGGGGAGCGCACCTCGGGTGCGCTCGTCGTCCGCCGTCTGCGCGGGGCTCATCCCCGCACGCGGGGAGCGCACCTGCGGAACCAGTCGACGACCCCCGGCCATGCGGGCTCATCCCCGCACGCGGGGAGCGCACCAATCCGGCCCCGAGCTGGGTGGTCGTGAGAAGGGCTCATCCCCGCACGCGGGGAGCGCACCCGGACGAGTACGCCGTGACCGACGTCGCGCCCGGCTCATCCCCGCACGCGGGGAGCGCACGCGGCCAGCACCCCGGCCCTCACGTCGGCCGCGGGCTCATCCCCGCACGCGGGGAGCGCACGGTGTCTAGCTCCGCATCGGACGTCTCGGCGGCGGCTCATCCCCGCACGCGGGGAGCGCACGGACACACCCCGAGCGCGGCCGCGCTCGGCGCGGGCTCATCCCCGCACGCGGGGAGCGCACCTCAAGTCCAAGTGGGAGGACGTGCAGGAGTGGGGCTCATCCCCGCACGCGGGGAGCGCACCACGTCTCGACGCCACCCATGGCGAGCAGGCAGGGCTCATCCCCGCACGCGGGGAGCGCACTGGCCCGCGCGGCGCCACCCAGGCCGCGAGCCGGGCTCATCCCCGCACGCGGGGAGCGCACAAGCCTGCGGGCTGGGACTCGTACTTCCCGATCGGCTCATCCCCGCACGCGGGGAGCGCACCGGCTGCGGCGCCGGGGGAGGCGTCGGCGTCGGGGCTCATCCCCGCACGCGGGGAGCGCACGGCCGGCAGTACCGGCGCCGGTACATGACCCTGGGCTCATCCCCGCACGCGGGGAGCGCACTCACCCTGGTCTGTTGGAGGGGTCGCCTTCATCAGGCTCATCCCCGCACGCGGGGAGCGCACGCGTTGTCGATCGACCCGTTCGGGACCGACAGGGGCTCATCCCCGCACGCGGGGAGCGCACCGGGCGCTCGCGCACGACGAGCTCGAGGCGACGGGCTCATCCCCGCACGCGGGGAGCGCACGAGCTCATACGGGTCGTGCATCCTTGCCCCTCGGGCTCATCCCCGCACGCGGGGAGCGCACGTTGAGCACGAACCGCTCACGAGAGAGTGCGGCGGGCTCATCCCCGCACGCGGGGAGCGCACGTGTCCGCCTGGCTGGAGGAATGGGCCGACGTGGGCTCATCCCCGCACGCGGGGAGCGCACACCTGCACCTCGCTGGTCCACGGCGCGCGAGCGGGCTCATCCCCGCACGCGGGGAGCGCACGGGTCCAGCAGGCGCATCTTCGCCACGATGGCGGGCTCATCCCCGCACGCGGGGAGCGCACGTGCCGGACCTCGACGAGGAGCCGTGGCCGACGGGCTCATCCCCGCACGCGGGGAGCGCACGCGGTGCCGTAGGGGTCCGACACGCCGTCGACGGGCTCATCCCCGCACGCGGGGAGCGCACCTGTTCACGGGCCTGATCGACGGCCTGATCGAGGGCTCATCCCCGCACGCGGGGAGCGCACCTCAACCAGCTCGCCGACCGGGGCATCCCGATCGGCTCATCCCCGCACGCGGGGAGCGCACCGGATCTTGCCGTCAGCCCCGATGAGGTTGCCGGGCTCATCCCCGCACGCGGGGAGCGCACAGCGGTGGGGGGAAGGCCTTCGGGTCGCTCGCCGGCTCATCCCCGCACGCGGGGAGCGCACCTGGCCGCGATCGTGGTCATCCCCGACGCCCTGGGCTCATCCCCGCACGCGGGGAGCGCACATGACCGACACGGACCTGCGGATGACCCCGAGCGGCTCATCCCCGCACGCGGGGAGCGCACCTGCGGAACCAGTCGACGACCCCCGGCCACGCGGGCTCATCCCCGCACGCGGGGAGCGCACCCCACCCAGCGCGGCGACAGGTGCCCGTGATCGGGCTCATCCCCGCACGCGGGGAGCGCACCACGCCTTCACCGGCGCCGGCGACCTCTGACGCGGCTCATCCCCGCACGCGGGGAGCGCACCCCGCCGTCGTCGGGGACCAGTGTGACGGCGACGGCTCATCCCCGCACGCGGGGAGCGCACCGCCAGTTCAGGCCGGGCGCCGAGGCGAAGCCGGGCTCATCCCCGCACGCGGGGAGCGCACCCCCAGAAGAACTGCCGGCTAAGCGGGTCCAACGGCTCATCCCCGCACGCGGGGAGCGCACGACGACTACACCCCGGCCATCGACGGCGCCACGGGCTCATCCCCGCACGCGGGGAGCGCACTCGGGCACGGGGACGACGCGCTCGCGCCCACCCTGGCTCATCCCCGCACGCGGGGAGCGCACCCGGGACCGGTTCGCCTCCATGCCGCTGCCTCAGGGCTCATCCCCGCACGCGGGGAGCGCACCCCTTGTCTTCCTGCTGTCGCGCGCCGGCAGGCGGCTCATCCCCGCACGCGGGGAGCGCACGCGAGGATCGCGCACCGCGAGCACGACGGGGGGGGCTCATCCCCGCACGCGGGGAGCGCACCGCGCGTTGACGACCTGGCTGATGTCGGCCCCGGGCTCATCCCCGCACGCGGGGAGCGCACGGGGTGGGCACCGCGATCACGAACTCCTATCCGGGCTCATCCCCGCACGCGGGGAGCGCACAGCGCAGCGAGGGGCGTGGCCCAGTCGTCACGGGGCTCATCCCCGCACGCGGGGAGCGCACGCAAGGACGACGTCGAGCTGATCGTCTCCGACGGGCTCATCCCCGCACGCGGGGAGCGCACATCGTCGGCCTCACCGACGCCGCGTTCCGGCTGGGCTCATCCCCGCACGCGGGGAGCGCACGTCCGCACGCTCCACGACGAGGCCCGAGCCATCGGCTCATCCCCGCACGCGGGGAGCGCACAGCAGCGCGAACCGGTGGCACGGGCACCAGCACGGCTCATCCCCGCACGCGGGGAGCGCACACGGGGTCCCTTCCGTCGTGCTCGCCCCGGCGCGGCTCATCCCCGCACGCGGGGAGCGCACTGCTCGTGGCGGGCGATCTTGTGCCGGCAGGGCGGCTCATCCCCGCACGCGGGGAGCGCACAACCTCGTCAACGGCGGCGTGGACAACGCGTTCGGCTCATCCCCGCACGCGGGGAGCGCACTCGTTATCGAATCGTGACCTTGCGGGTGTTGCCGGCTCATCCCCGCACGCGGGGAGCGCACACCTCGCCATCGATCCCGACGCCGAGCCTCTTCGGCTCATCCCCGCACGCGGGGAGCGCACCGTCGAGGTCGAGGACTTCGACCCGGCGATGCCGGCTCATCCCCGCACGCGGGGAGCGCACTCACCGTGTGGAACCTGATCTGGCCGTGATCGGGGCTCATCCCCGCACGCGGGGAGCGCACCGGGCGCGCTGCTCGGCAGCACGCTTCTCGGCCGGCTCATCCCCGCACGCGGGGAGCGCACTACTCGGCCTCGGCGAGCACCGCGACGAGGTTGGGCTCATCCCCGCACGCGGGGAGCGCACGCCGCCCGCGAGGGCGGTGGCTGGGTGTCGCTGGGCTCATCCCCGCACGCGGGGAGCGCACGAGCGCGCGCGGGCCGATGGGCACGAGGTCGAGGGCTCATCCCCGCACGCGGGGAGCGCACCCCGAGCGCGGCGGCCACCTCGTCGTCGCCACGGGCTCATCCCCGCACGCGGGGAGCGCACTGAGCGCCGACCTCGGCCGGGTAGTTCGCGGCGGGCTCATCCCCGCACGCGGGGAGCGCACGGCACCACGGCCTCGTCGTGAGTCGTGTTGTCCGGCTCATCCCCGCACGCGGGGAGCGCACCTGTACCCCGCGGTGTCCACCTCCACCGACGGGGGCTCATCCCCGCACGCGGGGAGCGCACTCATCGACGCGATCCCCGAGCACTGGCGGCCACGGCTCATCCCCGCACGCGGGGAGCGCACCTGCATGGCATCTCCGCCGAGGACGCCGACCTGGGCTCATCCCCGCACGCGGGGAGCGCACGTGGCGCCGATGGCGTCGATGAGGCGGCGCAGGGGCTCATCCCCGCACGCGGGGAGCGCACGTGCGCGAGCCGGACCGGCGGATCTGCCTGGGCGGCTCATCCCCGCACGCGGGGAGCGCACACTTCCTGACCAGGGTAGACGTCAGCCGCAAGCTGCTTCCAGCATCACTTCGGTCAGCGACGGCGCCCGTACCTACGCCGTCGGGCAGCCGCGCTCCAGCCTCCGGCGGGCCCGCCCCCACGGCTGGCGTCGTCACGCGGCCTGCGCATGAGCGTGACGCCCTCGAGATCTTCAGGCACCCAATGATGACCGAACGTCTTCACCTCGAGGCCCTGCTCATTGCGCGCGGAGTAGACGAGGAGCGCGCGCCCATTACCGATCATCGACGTCACGCGTTGCCACAGCTCCTCGCGAACGCGGCGCGAGACACGTCCCACGTACACGCCTGCGGAGATCTCCATCAACCAGCGGGTGAGATGTCCCCGCAGCCCCTCGGGGCAGGCGGTGAGCACGATCACGATCACCAGTCCACGTCTCCGTACGCAACACCGCCCGGTACCGTCTTCTCACCGTCGTCCCACAATCGGATGACGTCGACCTCCGCCGACGACTCGTCGTCCTCATCAGGCTCGTCCGGCAGAAGGAGCCGCCGGATGTCGCGTGCACACCGCTCGAGAAGCGCGCCGTCACGAAAGCGGTCGCGCATCGCGCGCCGCGTCTCCGCGCCGATGTCCTGGAAACCGCCTGAGGCCACCTCAAAGGCACACGGGATGGAGAACTCGGCCTTGTACAGGTCGGCGATGTCGTACACGAACGAACGAGCGTGGCCCGTGTGGATGAAGCCGAGGCCGGGCGACGCACCCAGCGCCACGATCACCGCGTGGGTCACCCCGTACAGAGCTGAATGGGCAGCGGAGAGTGCCTGATTGATTGCGTCGCCCGAGGAGAAGTCTTCCGGGTCGTACTGCCTGCGTCCCCACTCAACTCCGTGCCGCGCTGCCTGTTCCCGGTAGCACCGCCGCACGCGCGCGCCTTCACGCCCCCGGAGCTGCTGCATCGTCAGCGATGACGTGTCCTCACCTTCGAACCGCATCGAGTACATCTGCCGCGCTACTCGGAGCCGGCTGGACCGGTTGCTGACGAGCTGGGCTTGCGCCTGCAGGAGACGCGACGACTGCGCGAGTGACCGGCCGTGCGCGTAGTACCTGACGCCGCGCTCACCCACCCAGACGGCCGTCGAACCGGACTCGGCGAGCAGAATCATCGCCTGGTGGCTGACGCTCACTCCGGGTCCGAGCAGCAAGGCCCCCAACGAAGCGGCAGGTACATGGACGGTGCCCCGATCGTCCGTGGCCGTGATCGCGTTCGCGTCGCGATGAACCACGCAACGTTCCAGGTAGATGAACGTCATCCGGTCCTGGACCCGCACGAGTTCCGACAGGTCGGGCGGCGGCGCCCCCGGCATCTTGCTCATGACGAGCACGCGGCCAGGGTGAGGAGACCGCACCCGTACGCCTTGGCCGCCCCGATGCCCGTGACGAGTGCAGCCCGGAGCAGTTCCGCGTCCACGATCTCCAGGCGACCGTCGAACTGAGCGGTCCCGATCGTGACGGGTGCGGCGCCTCCGGTGCGCTCGAACGTGTGCGTGGCGCGACGGGTGACGGCGACCTCCGGAATCATCACGTCACCTCCAGGCCCGCGCGCCGTCGTCGTCGTCACGCGGAAGCCGTAACGCTCGGCGCGTTCGAGCAGCCAAGCCTCCTGCTGCGCCGCGGTCACATGGGCTAGCCGCTTCGCGCGTCCACCCGCCTTGTCCTGGACGTACCGCGTGGGGTTCGCCGTCAGACGGAACGCCCACATCTGCCCAGGACGCAGGCTCGCGAGGAAGGGGTCATAGGCCTTGACCGTGCCCCGCTCCGTCGTCGGCCAGCCGGCCTGCTCAGCCAGATGGGCGAAGTCCGGCGCATCTGGGCTCACGACGTAGAGGAAGTAGCGCTCCCGGTCCTGGTCCAGGCGCCACAGCACACGCGGGGCACCGTGGCGGTCGCCCGTCGGCGGGTCCGGGAACGAGGCGAGCACAGCCGCGTGCATCCTCTGCGGACTGCCGAGCAGACGCCACGCGTCACGGCGCCGGGGGTTCAGCTGGATGCGCGAGATGAACACTCAGACCACCCCCATGGGGTCGTGCTCTGGCGGCGCGAGCGACGGCGTATCCGCACCGGGAACGGGGAGCCAGCCGTGGAGGACGGACCGCCAACCGTACTGGCGGTGCCGCGGGTCGAAGCTCAGCGGCTCGTCGCGCTGGACCGACTCCCCCAGCACGTACTCGGCGAGCTCCCCCGTCGCCCCAACGGCGTCCATCCGAAACTCCAGGCGCCCCTCGTCCGCCGGCCGCCGCCTTCGCCACCACTGCGCCGCGCGCCAGGGCTCCTCGAGCAGCGCCCGCTCAAGAGAACCTTCGCGGACGGTAGGGATGATCGGCTCACCGGGTGGGCACGACCGCCGCCCCAGGTACAGCGGATAGACAGGGTTGAGGAGCACGTCGCGCAAGCCCTCGACGAGCGCGTCGCTCGCCTCGAGGGCCACCAGATACCGCGCGTCCGCCCGGTAGTAGCGGTACGACAGCGGCATCGAGGCCGACCCGTCGAGCGTCCGAGCCGTCTGGAAGTCCCGCACGAGCACGCCGGGCTGGTCGAGCCGTACCCCGAACCGCAGGCTCAACAGGTCCTCGAGCGGGTCTGTCCGCCTGAGGCCGCGAGCAGCCGCGAGCAGACCGATGACACCGGACTTCGTCGGCGCGTCGTCGGTCGCCCTGGTGGTGAACCGGCTGGAGCTCCCCCACGCCTGCAGAGGACCCGCGAGGGTCAGAACCAGGACGCTCACTGCGACGTCCCTAGCCGCTCACCCACCGAGCCCTCGACCGACGCGTAGAGGTCAGGCAGGCTGACCCAGGTGGCGTCCAGCCCGGCGTCGGCGAGTCCGGTCCGCGCGGCGCCGATCGCGACGGCCCATGACGCGACCGGGCGCTGCCCGAGAACGCCCGCGACCTCGGCCGCCCGTTCCGCGAGCCGCCTGCCGGCGACCTCGAGGCGAGTACGGCCCGCCTCGGCTACAACCGGGTCCTCGAAAGCGCCCACGAGGTTCACGGGCAGGCTGTCCCGCACCATGATGACGACGGCGTCCGGCAGAGTCCGGTTCGCGAAGGTGTTCTGCTTCCCCGTGGGCATCGACTCCACGAAGGCCTGGACGAAGGCTCTGACAGCGCGGCGTGCGGCCGTCACGTCCCCCAGGCTGTCCAGGAGGCGGTTCACGTCCACCGTCGCGTACCGGTAGAGAGTCGAGGAGTTGAACTCGACGGTCCCGATCATGCCCGCGCCGGCGTCCTCGTCGGCGGACGCCTGCTTCACGTCGTCGACGGCGGTGAAGTAGTCGTACTCGTTGTCGACGGCGTGGACGGAGATGGCGTGGGCGACCTGGGCGCAGGCGTCCACCCGGAGGTCGCGGTCATCGGCGATCATCCTGCCGAAGAGGGCGACGTCGACCGAGTGGTCGGTCTCGAGGAGCGACTTCACGTTGCGCGCCTTGAGGGCCGCGGCACGGTCCGCCTCCTCGGCGACCTCGATGGCGACCTCGGCGAGGCGGTCGATCTGCAGCTGGGAGAGGAACACGAGGTATCCCGTCTCGGCGTTCTCCGTCTCCGAACCTGCCTTCGACCGCTTGACCTTCTCCAGCTTGAGCCCCGTGGCAGCGACGATGTCGTACGCGAGCTCCCCAGCCTGGCTCTCGAGATCAGGCCTCAGGTCCTTGACCCGCTCGGCGACGACCTCGACGACCCGCTTCGTGCGAGTCCCGAGCTCGCTGCGATCGAGGAGGTCGCTGAACGCCAGGCGGGCTGCCCGCTTCCACGCCTGGGATGACACCCGGGCACGCCGTACGCCACCGAACACGGCGGTCTTGGGACTTCCGGTGTCATCCCTGTTGACGTTGCTGGGCGGGACGGTCTGCAGGATGTGGACGTCGACGATCGTGCGGCTCATCGGTTCTCCTCGGAGGCGATGGAAGGGGTCTGGTCTGGCGCGGCGACGCGGTAGAAGCCGCGTCCCCAACGCAGGCGGACGCGGTCGACGCGTCGCGGGTCCTGGTACTCGGCGAGGTCCTCGGCGAAGGCCCCGTAGTCGAAGCCCTGGCCGGCTCCACGCAGCAAGGTGACGAGCGTCCTCGCGTGGTGGACGAGCTCGCCGAGATCGGTCGCGGTCCCGAGGGCCTGGAACCGGCGCACGACGCCCGGGTTCTCCGACCCGCCGGCGTACCGCAGGCGTCCGAGTGCCTCGCCGAACCCGACGTGGGGAACGTGCATGGGCTGCGGCTGGGCCTGCTGGTGCAAGCCGTACAAGGTCATGGCGACATGGATCGCGCGCTCGTCGTGGGTCGCCTCGTCGCTGCGGGGGCGTGGAGCGTCAGGGTTGACGGTGTACTCGAGAATCTCGGGCACCTCGCCGACGTCGCGCCCCAGGCCGCGGCGGAGCTGAGCGAGCGCGGCGCGCGCCTTCGGGTCCTGCGGACGCCGCACGTAACCGGCCTGGATGCGGGACACGGTGCGCGCGACGAACGCCCGCGTCGTCATCGGTGCGTGTACCGGCTGTGCCTCGACCCCGACGGCCGTTGCTGCCGTCTCACTCATGCCACGACCTCCTCGTCCTCAGCAGGAACGGGCAACGCCCGGGAGAGCGCGCCGCGGAACCACCCGTCGGCCTCGGCGGCGGTCACCCGCCGGTTGCGCACCTCGCGCCCCACCCACGCCGCCGTCCCCGCCGCCTCGACGAGCTCGTCGCCGAGCCGATGGAGCACCCGACGCGCGGTCCGGTGCCACGCGATCCGCGCAGCCTCCGGATCCGTGTCGGCATCGAGCCCCGCCAGCCACTCGCGGAAGGGCGCGTCGAGCGCGGCGTATGCGCGCTCCGCGGCTCGTGCTCGCGCACCGTCGGCGAGCCCGGGGTCCGCACCACCAGCGCTGGCCAGGTTCGAGGCCAGGTTGCGCACGGCGAACACGGCGTCGTCCGTCGACCGGACGGCGTCCACCACGGCCTGAGGAAGCGCGCGACTGACCGCATCGAAGACCGCTACCGGCACGACGAGCCTGTCGTCGATGACGTCGACGACGACTGCGCTCTGCGTCCCGTACGCCATGCCGACAGCGCGGAGCTGGACCCGGTGCCGTCGCTCGAGCACCTCGGCCGCCCACTCGACGACGGCCGCAGCGAGGTGGCCCGGCCCTTCGTCAGCCTTGCCTCGAGGCGACGTGACCGGCAGCGTCGACGCCAGCCCGCGCCACAACGCGCGACCCGGCTCGTGCTCCTGCGGCATGTACACGATGCGCAGGCCGAGCTTCTTCTCCTGGGGTGTGCTACGCCGCCAGGCCGTCATGGGCTCCAGCCGGTGCCGGTTCTGTGGCGTGGAGCGATCGCCGTTGGCGACGATGACACCAGTCACGCCGCCCCGGTCCCCGACGAGCCGGACCCGTCGGCTCTGCCAGGTGTACAGGTCCACAGGGCCGCTGGGCCGCGACGTGAGGTCGTCGTCCTCGGCCGACCCGTCCGGCGGGCGCTCCCACGCCGGCAGGTCCTGTGGCCCGGACTGCACGAGAAGGGGACGGTCCCACGGGAGCAGGTTGAGCATGAGCGTGCGCCACACGTCGCCGCCATCGACGACGAGCCCGCCGAGGTTGCCCGCCCAGCCCACCCCGATCGGGTATCCCTTGCCGCCCTTGACGCGCGGGTCGCCGACCGCACCGGACTTGATCCCGGAGGCGTCGAACGCCTGCAGGTGGACGAGCCACCGCGCGGCCTCGGCGGCCGTGATGCGCGCGAGGCCCGCGCCCGCCCTCGTCGTGAAGTACTGGTGGCCAGCCGGGACATCCGCGATGAGCTTCTCAAGGCCGGCCACCTCGTCCTTCGCGGTCCGCAGATCCGCGACCTGGAAGAAGGGTGTCGAAGGATGGAAGAGGTCGAAGCGGTGGCGAACCCTGCCGAGGTACGCCTCGATCGCGTCGATGGGCGGCCCACCGGCGTCCCACAGCTGCTGCCAGTGCAGCTCGTCCCGGGGCCCCTCGACCGCGCGGTGCAGCACGGCGAGGGCCAACCGCAGGATCGCGAACGCCTGCGTGGGCAGATCGCCCACGATCTCGGCCAGCTCCCGCGACCGCCGGAAGAGGTCACGCAGCGAGACCTCCTCGGTACGACCCGCCATCGTGCGCACGAGGATCCACGGCTCATCGATCAGCGAGAAGCCGTCCACGACACCACCCCTCTCACGGGTCCACGTCGACCCGACGTCCCGGAGTGTCCTCTTGATCACTGACATGCTCGGCGACGCCCACCACCAGGCCGCGACGACGGTCGTAGCGGAGGTGGAACCCCGCGACCTCGGCGCAACCGTGGTCGTCGAGCACGAGCGCGAGCTGTCCGGACAGGTAGGGGGCTCGCTGCCACCCGGGGAACCAGTCGCGCTCGAGGTCGGCGATCACCCTGTCGATCACACCCGGCGCAGTCATGCGGCGCGGAAGCCTCAGGACACAGCTCGCGAGGAGCCTGGCCTGCCGCGGGTCGGGTTCGACCTCCCGCAACGGCAGGAGCCCACCGCCCTCCGGTACCCAGTCCGGCACCCGGTCGCCGTCCCGACCGCGCTGCACGACGACGACCTCGAGCGACTCCCCGCCGTCGCGCACGCACGCTTGCCCCTGCGGCGAGTCCTCGTCCACCGGGACGCCGATGCGCGAGAGCCCGTACAAGGGGCGGCCGTGAGGCTGCACCGGTGGCAGCAGGAACGCCTCCGCGCGCTGTCGGCGCGACGCCTGCTCGTCCGTGTACCGCCGCCACGCCTCGGCGACGGCATCAGCCCACCCCGGCGGCTCCACGGCCTCCGGCCCGTACGCGCGCTGCACGATCGGTGCGATGTCGGCCGGCATCACCAGCGGCTCACCGTCCAAGTGCCGTCCGAGGACAGCGAGCGACCGGAGCAGTGGCCACGCGCCGTACACGGCCACCGCCCCCCGGTCCGGCGTCGGGACAGGCACCGACCAGTCCACGGCTGTGATGTGGAGCTCGGGTGCGCGCACGCGTGCGGGCCGGTCTGCCTGCGCCTCACCGCGCCCGTGCCGGTGCAGCCGCCCGGCACGCTGCAAGACGAGGTCCACGGGCGCGATGTCCGTGACCATGAGGTCGAAGTCCACGTCGAGGGACTGCTCCACGACCTGCGTGGCTACGACGACATGCCGCCTCGGCCGATCGACACCCGGTCCCGGAGGCCCGAACTTCGCCAGCAGCGCGGCGTCGTTCGCGGCACGGTCCGCGGCGATGAACTGCGCGTGGACCAGCGTGAGCTCATCCGGCTCGAAGGCGTGCTCCAGCGCGGCGAACGTCTCCTGCGCGCGGCGCACGGTGTTGCGTACGACGACGGCGCACCCGCCGTCGCGAAGGCGGTCCTTCAGCAGGGCAACCAGGGCGGGCGTGTCATCCGGGAGCCTGCGGACCGCGACGCACCGCACCCCGTCCGCGGCATGCGGTGCCACCTCCACGGCCGGACGGTCCTCCCCGGTTGTCACGACGACCGGGTATCCGATGTCCCCCACCAGGACGCGCCGGACGACCGCCTCGTCCTCGACGGTGACCTCCGGCAGCCCGAGGTGGCGACGCCGCCCCCGCTCGTAGGCGAGGTACAGGTCGGCCCGGCGGGAGGCCGGAAGAGTCGCCGACATCAGCACGACCGGCGCACCCGCGGCGGCCAGCCATTCGAGCGCCCGGTCGAGGAACGTCGACATGTACACGTCAGCCGCATGGACCTCGTCGACCAGCACGACCTTCGAGGCGAGAGCGAGGTGCCGCAGCATCAGGTGCCGCACCACGAGCGCGTCGAAAAGCACCTGGTCGACCGTCCCGACACCGAACGTCGCGAGCGCCGCCCGCTTGCGGCCCGAGAGCCACTCGCTCACGCTCGCGCGCAGCAATCCGTCGCCGGTCGGCTCGGGCCCGTCCGGACCCTCACCGTAGAGCGCTCGGCGTCGCCGTCCCGCTCGTCGGAGCTTCTGGAAGTCCTCGTTGAGACCGGCGCGTCCGTGGAGCAGTGCGACCGGAAGATCGCGTCGTGAGCTCGTCGCCGGCAGTCGCTCGATCCACGAGAGCACCCGCCGGAACATCGCATCCGAGGTCGCTTGTGTCGGCAGGGCGACGAAGCAGCCGGCGACACCGGTCCGCGCGGCCAGGACCTCCGCAGCCAGGAACCCGGCCTCGGTCTTGCCCACGCCCATCGGCGCCTCGATCACCATCAGGCCGGGCGCGCACATCCTCCCGGCGGCCGTCGCGGCGAGCGTCTGCACCGGCCGCGGCGCCGCCCCCAGCGCGGGGAACCGCATGCCGAACCGTGTTGCCATGTCGTCGTCGAGCATCGGCGGGACCCACCGCTCGCCGAGCGCGACGTCCCGCCAGCCACCTCTGGCACGGTCGCTGGGAGCGGGCCTGTCGGACACCGCCGGCACGACGTCGAGCGGTAGGAGCGGGAAGGTGGCGCCCGAGGCGATCCAGTCGGCGACGACGACGATCCCGGTGACCAGCATCTGCGTCACCTGTGACAGGCGGACGCCGCGCCACTCCGGCAGGCGCTCGTCGACCTCGGCGCGGCGGGCTGCGCGGTCGAGCAGCGCGTCCTGCACGTCCACCCAGAGTCCGTCGCCGATGAGGTGAGGGCGCCCTGGCGCATCCTGCACGGCGGACAGATCCGGGATCACTCCGTGATGCCCGGCCACGACCGTGGACAGCTGATGTCGGGCGAGGCGGCCGAACCCACCTCGGTCCTCGAGCCATCGCTCGAGAACCGCCGCACCTGCGACCTCGTGTCGGAGCAGCCTTCGATCCGCGTGCACCATCGGGCCGAACGTCAACCCTGCACGACGCATCCTGTCGGCGAGGACCGCTACCTGCACCGAGAACGCTGGAGTGGCCTTGCCGATGTCGTGCACGGCCGACAGCCACGTGACGAGGCGGCGAGCGTCGTCCTCGCCTCCGGGAAGGTGGTCCGCGACGAGCCGCCGGAGGGACAGCGGCAGCCACTCGTCCCAGAGCAGACCGGCGACGTCGGCGGCGTCGTCCATGTGCTGCCAGAGAGGCAGCCACTCCTCGACCTCCTGGGCCGGTCCGCCGTATGGCCACGACTTCGCCCAGAGGACCGCCAGCGCCGTGTCCAGGTCCCCTGCAGATGTGGCGCGAGCGCCCCCCGCCGCCATGGGCCACACCGTAGGAGGTCTGGTGGCCGCATGGGTGCGATCGGCACGAAATCACCCGGCGTCGCGGCACGAGCGCTCGACCCGAGTCGTTCACGACCGCGGGCAGACAGGCTTGCCCGACACGTCCGTTCTGCTACGATTCGTACATACGTACGAACGAGGAGAGCGGGATGGTCGATCGCGGATCGGGAGCGGTGGTGCCCGGTGCTGCGCCCGCGCAGTCTCCCCTCCCCTCGGGCGGGCCGGGCGGCGGGGTCGCCGCGGCTGTGGACCACGGCGCCTCCCAGGACGTGGTTGGCGCACTCGCGGCGCTGGAGGCCGCGGTGGACGGGCTGGGACGGCTCGACCTCACCGCGGCCGACGCCGCGGCGCTCGCGCGGCTGCACGACGGGCTGCGCGCCGCCGGGGACAGGGTCGCCGTCGTCCGGGCGCGCGTGCTCGCGCGCATCGAGGCTGACGGCGCGTGGGCGGTCTCGGGCCGGGCACGGACGCTCCCGCAGTGGGTCGCGGGCCGCGGCGGCGCCTCGGTGGGCACAGCACGACGCGAGGTCGCGCTCGGGCGCGCCCTGGAGCAGGACCTGCCGGGCGCGCGCGCCGCGGTCGCGGCGGGCGAGATCAGCGTCGAGCACGCGCAGGTGCTCACCGAGATCGCGACGTCGTCGCCGGCCCGCCGGGCAGCGCTCGCGTCGGACCGCCCCGACCGCAACGAGGCGTTCCTCCTCGACGCGGCGCGGCGGACCGACGTGGACCGGTTCCGGCGGATCGTGCGGCGCTGGGCCGGCGCGGTCGACACCGCCGCCGCGGAGGTCGAGCACCGGGAGGCGGTCGCGCGTGAGCACCTGCGGCTCGTGCGGCGCCGCGACGGCGTGGACGTCACGGGCTTCCTCGCGGCGGAGAACGCGGAGATCCTCGCGACGGCGCTCCGCGTCGTCACGGGCGTGCCCGCCGACGACGACCAGCGCAGCCGCGAGCAGCGCGATGCCGCGGCCCTCACCGGACTCGCCAAGGCCGTGCTCGACCACGGCCTCGCCAGCGCGGGCACGGCCCTGGTGCGCCCGCACCTGCTCGTGCACGTGCCCTACGAGACCTTCGCCGCGCTCGCCGCGGGCGCGACGGAGGACGGGCTCCCGCTCGACCTGCCGCCCGTGCTCGAGACCGCCACCGGCGCGCTCGGCGCGCCGGCCGAGCTCGACGACGGCACCCCGATCCCGGGCTCGGTCCTCGCGCGCCTCGCGTGCGACTCCCGGATCACGCGGATCGTGTTCGGGCCGGAGGGGCAACCGCTCGACGTGGGCCGGGCCCAGCGGACGTTCACCGGCCCCCAGCGGGCCGCCGTGGTCGCACGGGACCGGCACTGCGCCTACCCGGGGTGCTCCGCTCCGCCCGCGCTGTGCGAGGTGCACCACATCCGCTGGTGGTCCCGGGGCGGGGAGACCTCCGTCGCCAACGGGATCCTCCTCTGCGCGTACCACCACCACCTCGTGCACCGGCGGGACGTGGCCATCACGCGGCACGCCGGGCGGTTCAGGTTCCGCACCCGCGAGGGAGCGGAGATCACCGCACCCCGGGACGGGACGACGAGCGCCGGCCCGCCGGGTAGCGGGACGACCGGGCGTGGAGCGCCCGCGGACGGAGGGTCCGCAGGCGAAGGGCCGGGAGGCGGAGGGCCTGGAGGCGCGGGGGCCGGCGGTGGATCAGGCACCGCAGGACCGCCGGGGAGACCGGTGGGGTCGACACGGCCGGCAGGACGGCCGTCAGGAGGGACCGGACGGCGTGCGGGTGCGCGGACGGCGGAGGCGGCGGGTGCGCGGGCGCCGGAGGCTGCACGCGGTCAGGACGCCTTGCTCTAGAGCTGGCTGTAGCTGTGCAGGCCCTGGAAGAAGAGGTTCACGCCCGTGAAGTTGAAGATCACGGTGGCGTACCCGACGATCACGAACCACGCCGCGCGGCGGCCGGACCAGCCCGCCGTCGTGCGCGCGTGCAGGTAGGCCGCGTAGACCACCCACACGACGAAGGACCAGACCTCCTTGGGGTCCCAGCCCCAGTACCGGCCCCAGGTGTGCTCGGCCCAGATCGCGCCCGCCATGACCGTGAAGGTCCACAGCACGAAGCCCACCGCGGTGATGCGGAACGACAGGGCCTCGAGCTCGCGCGCGGCCGGCAGCGCCTCGAGCATCCGCCAGCGCGGGCCCGCCAGACGGGCCGAGCCGCGGTCCCGCGAGTCGCGCAGGAGCTGCAGCACGCTCGCCGCGAAGGAAACCGTGAGCAGGCCCGCGGAGATCGTCGCGATCGACACGTGGATGACCAGCCAGTAGCTCTGCAGCACGGGCTCGACCGGGTCGGCGGGCACGTAGAACACCGCGAGCGCCAGGCCCAGGGCCACCACGCTCAGGCCGACGACGATCGTCCCGAGGAACCGCACGTCCCGCCAGCGCGTGAGCGCCACGAACGTCGCGACGGCCACGAGCGTGCCGATCATCGTGAACTCGTACATGTTCGCCCACGGCACGCGGCCGGCCGCGACCCCGCGGAGCACCGCGCCGGCGAGGTGGAAGGCCAGACCGAGCACCGTCGTCGACATCGCGATCCCGACCGCGCGACGGCGGGCCGGGAGCGCCGGGACGTCGTCCACCGAGGAGTCGCCGGGACCGCCCGCGGGAACCCCGGCGGGGACGAGCTCGCGCGTCCGCTGGGCCACGCGGGTGTCGGCCAGGCGCGCCAGGTCGACCGCGAACGCGACGAACGCGATCGCGTACGCCGTCGTCGCGCCCCACACGAGGAGCGTGCTGAGCTCACCGACCGTCATCCGGCCCACCCTCCTGCGCGTCGGCCACACCGAGCGCGCGCACCGCGTCCGTCACCCGCTCCAGCTCGTGCGGCAGGCCCAGGTCGTCCCCCCGCGCGAGCGCCGCGAAGGCGACAACTGTACGTCCCTCAAGATCGCGTGCGCGCACCCAGATCCGCCGCCGCGGCGTGAACAACGAGACCGCGAGCCCCACGAGCGCCGCGATCGCGAAGCCCAGGACCCCGCCGAGCGCCGGGTCGTGCCGCAGGTCGAACGCCGCGAACCGCGGCAGGCCCCGCCACTCCAACGAGCCCAGCCCGCCCGGGAGGTCGACGGCCTGCCCCGGCTCCACGAAGAACGTCACCGGCACACCGGACTCGACGACCTGCGTCATCCGCGACGTGTCGAGCTCGTACACGTTCTGCGGCACGCCCGTGTCCAGGCCCAGGTCGCCCGTCCACACCGTCAGGACGAGCACCGGCGCGGCCGGGTCCGGGTGGACGGACCGGGCGCCCGCCTCCGTCACCTCCGCGGTGGGGAGCAGGTAGCCCACGATGCCGATCTGCTCCCCCGTCGACACGTCCGGGACCTTGACGACGCCACGGGACGTGTAGACCCCGTCCTCCGGCAGGAACGGCACCGGGCCCGCGAACGCGACCTCGCCGGCCGCGTCGCGGACGAGGAGGTCGGGTGCGTACCCGTTCCCCTGGAGGTAGACCTTCGCTCCCCCGACGGTCAGGGGGTGGTTCACGCGGATCGTCGCCTGGCGCGGGTCGTCGCCCGGCTCGCGGACCGTGACGTCCGCGCGGAAGTCCCGCGGCCGCGTGTCGGGCGCGAACTCCGCGGTGAGCCGGTCGAGCGTCATGGTGAACGGGACGAGCGAACCCGGGTCGAACGCGGTGCCCGCGACGAACGTGTCGTAGTCCGTCACCGAGTTCGCGAAGCCGCGGCCCTCCACGACGATCGCCTGCCCCCGGTAGTGGAAGAGCTGCCCGGCGGCCACCGCGACCAGGAGGCCCACCAGCGCGAGGTGGAACACGATGTTCCCCGTCTCGCGCAGGTAGCCCCGCTCCGCGCTGAGCGTCCGCGCACCGTCCTCGACGCCGTCGGCCACCCGGAAGCGGCGCGGGAACCCCCCGGCGAGCGCCTCACGCGCAGCGGCAACGGCGTCGTCCACCGAGGCGGTGGTGACGACCTCGTCGCGCACCGCGAACCGCTCGAACCGGCGCGGCACCCGCGGCGGCCGCGCCCGCAGCGCGCGGACGTGCAGCCCGATGCGCGGCACGATGCACCCGATCAAGGAGACGAAGAGCAGCAGGTAGACCGCCGAGAACCACGCCGACGCGTACACGTCGAACATCCCCAGCCGGTCCAGGGCCGGGCCCATCGACGGGTTGTCCGCGAGGTAGCGGGCGACCGCCGCCGGGTCCTGCGGGCGCTGCGGCAGCACCGACCCCGGCACCGCCACGAGCGCGAGCAGCATGAGCAGCATCAGCGCCACGCGCATGCTCGTCAGCTGCCGCCACGTCCAGCGCAGCCAGCCCACGACGCCGAGCCGCGGCAGCTCCGGAGGGGCCTGCGAGCTCATCTCGTCCACGAGGTCGGTCGGCATCACACCACCGTCTCGAAGCCGCCGACGAGACCCTGCAGCGCGGTCGTGAACGACGCCCACAGGCCCGTCACGAGGGCGAGGCCCACGAGGACGAGCAGCGCGCCCCCCACCCGCATGATCGCCAGGCGGTGCCGGCGCAGGAAGCCGAACGCGCCCGTCGACCGCTCGAAGCCCAGCGCGAGGAGCAGGAAGGGCAGACCGAGCCCGACGCAGTACGCGACGGACAGCAGGGCACCGCGCGCGGCGCTCCCCTCGTCCAGCGCGAGCGTGTACACCGCGACGAGCGTCGGGCCGATGCACGGCGTCCAGCCGAGGCCGAACACCACCCCGAGCAGCGGCGCGCCCCACAGGCCGGCGCGCGGCGCGAGGCGCAGCCGGGCGGTGCGCTGCGCGAACGGGATCCACCCGACGAAGACGAGACCCATGAGGAGCACGACGACGCCGAGCGCGCGCGCCAGCACGTCGCTCCACCGCACGAGGACCCCGCCGAGCGACCCGGCCAGGACCCCGAACGCCACGAACACCACGGTGAACCCCGCGACGAACAACGCCACACCCAGCACGGTCCGGCCGCGGCCGGCCTGCGGCGCGGCGTCCGCGCGGCGCCCCGGGGTTGCTCCGACCATCCCCGACACGTACCCGAGGTAGCCGGGCACGAGCGGCAGCACGCACGGCGACGCGAAGGAGACGAGTCCCGCGAGCGCCGCCAGGGGGAGCGCGGCGAGCATCGAGCCGCTCAGGACGGTCGCCTGGACCGTGTCCCCGATGCTCACCCGGCGGCCTCCGCGATCAGGTCGTCCACCACCGCGCGCAGGGTCGACGGGTCCACCACGCCGAGGACGCGCGCGGCGACCCTCCCCTCCGCGTCGAGCACGACCGTCGTCGGGACGGCCTGGACCGGGACGATCCCCTGCAGCGCGGCGACCGCGCTGCCGTCGGCGTCGTGCAGCGACGGGTACGGCACGGAGAAGGTGCGCTCGAAGGCCTGCGCCGCCCCGGTGTCGTCGGTCGAGTTGATGCCCAGCAGGCGCACGCCGCGGTCGGCGTAGTCCTCGGCGAGCGCGACGAGGTCGGGGGCCTCCGCGCGGCAGGGCGGGCAGGCCGCGTACCACGTGTTGAGCACGACGACGTCGCCGCGCCAGTCCGCGAGGTCGACCTGGACGTCGTCGTACGTGGTGCCGACGATCTCGACCGGCCCGGGGCGCTCGCCCGCGGGCCACGTCGTGACGGACCTGTCGCCCGACACGTACCCAGTCTGCGCGCCGCTCTCGTCCCAGCCCCCGGTGACCGTCGGGGAGCATCCGACGAGGAGCACGAGGAGGGCCGCGGCGGCCGCGAGTCGGCGGATCACGCCCCCGGCACCTTGCTCGCCCCGGCGAGCAGGTCCGCCGCGGGCTCGCTGTACTCGATCCCGACGAGGCGGTCGCCCTCGAACCGCAGCGACGTCAACGACGCGAGCGCGCACTGGCGCTTGCGCGGGTCGTGCCAGAGCCGCCGGCCCTCGAGGGCGCACCGCGTCACCCAGATCGGCAGCTGGTGGCTGACGACCACGGCCTCGTGACCCTCGGCCGCCCGCCGCGCGTCCGCGACGCCCGCGAGCATCCGCGCGACCTGCTGCCTGTACGGCTCGCCCCACGACGGTCGGAACGGGTTCCACAGGTGCCGCCAGTGCGTGGGCCGGCGCAGCGACCCGTCGCCCACGCCGAACGTCAGACCCTGGAAGTGGTTCTCCGCCTCGAGGAACCGCGGGTCCGACCCGACCTCGACGCCGAACTCGGCAGCGATCGGGGCCGCCGTCTCCTGCGCGCGCTCGAGCGGGGAGGCGACGACGTGCACGACGTCGCGCCGCGGGCCGCCGCGTCCGCCCAGCACCGCCGCGACGCGCTCGGCCATGGCCCGGCCGCGCTCGGAGAGGTGGTAGCCGTCGAGTCGTCCGTAGAGGATCCCCGACGGGTTGTGCACCTCTCCGTGGCGGAGCAGGTGGACGACAGTCGTGACCATGGGACCAGTCTCCCCTACCCGAGCGCGAGGAGGGGCACCGGCTCAGTCCCGGGCGATCTTGGCCATCGCCGCGCCGAGCGTGCGCAGCTCGTCGTCCGTGAGCACGTCGACGAGCTGCCTGCGCACCTCGCGGACGTGACCGGGCGCGGCCGCCTCGAGGACGGCGAACCCCTCCTCGGTCATCGCGCAGTTGACGCCGCGGCGGTCCTCCGGGCACGGGCGGCGCTCGACGAGCCCGCGCTTCTCCAGCCGGTTCACGGTGTGCGTGAGGCGGCTGCGCGAGTGCACGACGGCGTCGGCCAGCTCGGCCATGCGCATGGTGCGGTCCGGGGACTCCGAGAGGCGCACGAGGATCTCGTACTCGCTCGTCGAGAGGTCGGAGTCGCGCTCGAGCTGACGGCCGAGCGCCTCGTTGAGCCGCGCGATGCCGGTGATGATCGCGCGCCAGTGCCGCTGCTGCTCCTCCGTGAGCCACGGAACGTCCATCGGGGCCTCCCTGGTTGCGCGATGCCACCCACTGTAGTAGAACTGTCAACTACTTGGTTGATGCTTCAACTTTTCCGACGAAGGGGCACCATGACCGTCACCACCACCACCGCTCTTCCGGCCGGCGTCCGCCCGGGCACCTGGGTCGTCGAGCCCAGCCACAGCCGCGCGGGCTTCACCGTCCGGCACGCCGGGATCTCCAAGGTCCACGGGACCGTCGCCATCACGCGCGGCGAGATCGTCATCGGCGAGAGCGTGGAGGCGAGCTCCGTCGTCGCCACGCTGGACCCGACCACCGTCGACACGGGCGCCGAGCAGCGCGACGCGCACCTGCGCTCCGCCGACTTCTTCGAGGTGGAGACGTACCCGACGTGGGAGTTCCGCTCCACCGCGATCCGTCCCGACGGCGACGACTTCGTCATCGAGGGCGAGCTCACGATCCGCGGCGTCACCCGTCCGGTCGCGCTGCGCACCGTCTTCGAGGGCGCGGCGACCGACCCGTTCGGCGCCGAGCGCCTCGGCGCGACCGCCACGACGGAGATCTCCCGCAAGGACTTCGGCCTGACCTGGAACGCCGCGCTCGAGACCGGCGGCGTCCTCGTCGGCGACAAGGTGACCATCACCCTCGACATCGAGGCCGTCGCCCAGCAGTGACCCAGCAGTGATCCCCCGAGGCCCGGGTACCCGCGAGGGTGCCCGGGCCTCGTCGTGCCGGCATGGTCGTGCCGGCAGGGTCGTGGCGGCAGGGTCGTGGCGGCACGGTCAGGCCGGCGTGCGGGAGATCGCGCGCCGACGGGCGTGGAACGCGAGGATCTGCAGCTCGGTGGCGAGGTCCACGGAACGCACCTCGACGCCGTCGGGCACCTGGAGCACCCGCGGCACGAAGGTGAGGATCCCCGTCACCCCGGCCGCGACGAGCCGGTCGCACACGTCCTGCGCGACCGACGCCGGCGTCGCGAGCACCGCGAGCGTCGCGCCCTCGCGCCGGACGATGTCCTCCAGCCCGGCGTCGTCCTCGACGACGAGGCCCGCCACGCGCGTCCCCACCACCGCGGGGTCCGCGTCGACCAGGGCGGCCACGCGGAACCCCGTGCCCGCGTCGACGACGTAGTTCGCCAGCGCGTGGCCGAGGTTGCCGATGCCGACGATGACCACCGGCAGGTCGCCCGTGAGGCCGAGCTCCGCGGCGACCTGCGCCTGCAGGTGCTCGACGTCGTAGCCCACCCCGCGCACGCCGTGCGAGCCGAGGAACGACAGGTCGCGGCGCAGCTGGGCGGAGCCGACGCCCGCGAGCTCCGCGAGCTCGCCCGACGACGTCTGCGTGACGTTCCGCGCGGCGAGCTCGTCGAGCGCGCGCAGGTAGAGCGGCAGGCGCTCGACCGTCGACGGCGGGACCTTCCGCGCCATCAGGGCCTCTGGCCTTCGATCGCGCGACGCAGGCGCTCCGGGTCGATGCGCCAGTGGTCCACGAGGACGCCGTCCACCGTCACCGCGGGGACGAGCTCCCCGAACAGCGACCGCACGCTCGGCGACACGTCGATGTCGACCTCCGTCCACGCGACCCCGGACTCGGCGGCGACCCGCGCCACGACGTCGCGGCCGGTGTCGCACAGGTGGCAGCCCGTGCGCGAGTACAGGATCACCCGGGCATCCGATGTCGTCGTCGACCCCGTCATGGGGCCAACCCTAGGCCGGTCGGTAGGGTGCTGGTGTGGCCGAGCAGACGCCCCGCGACGCCGGTCGCCCTGCGCGCCCGGGCGGCGCGACTGCCGCGTTCTTCGACCTGGACAACACGATCATCCGCGGCGCGAGCGCGTTCCACCTCGCGGTGGGTCTGCGGGCCCGCGGGTTCTTCACCACGTGGGACCTCGTCAACTTCGGGTTCCAGCACACGCGGTACCTCGCGTTCGGCGAGGACCTCAAGCAGATCGACCGCCTGCGCGGGCGCGCGCTCTCGATCGTCGCGGGGCGCTCGGTCGCCGAGATCGCCGCGATCGGCGAGGAGATCTGGGACGAGGTCCTCTCGCTGCGGGTGTTCCCCGGCACGCACGCGCTCCTCACCGAGCACGTCGAGGCCGGGCACCAGGTGTGGATCGTCACCGCGAGCCCCCTGGAGATCGGGGAGCTCATCGCGCGGCGCCTCGGCGCCACCGGCGCGCTCGGCACCGTGGCGGAGCACGTCGACGGCTTCTACACCGGGCGCCTCGTGGGCGACATGCTGCACGGCAAGGCCAAGGCGCGGGCCGTGCTCGCGCTCGCCGAGCGCGAGGGCATCGATCTGGCGACGAGCTTCGCCTACGGCGACTCGATGAACGACGTGCCGATCCTGTCCGCGGTCGGCCACCCGGTCGCGATCAACCCGGACCGGCGCCTGCGCCGTCACGCGCGCGAGAAGGGGTGGCCCGTCCAGGAGTTCCGGGGGCGGAGCCGCACGGCCGCCCGGCGCGGGGCCCAGACCGCGAGCTGGGCCGGCGCGGTGTGGGCGCTCGGGCTCGTCGTCCGCGGCGTGCGGCGCGCCCTGCGGACGAGATGACGAGGGCCCGGCACGTCGTGCCGGGCCCGCGCGATCACTTCTTGTTGCGGCGCTGGTGCCGCGTCTTGCGCAGCAACTTGCGGTGCTTCTTCTTGGCCATGCGCTTGCGGCGCTTCTTGATGACGGAGCCCACGTGTCCTCGCTCGTTCTCGGATCGTCACGCGGTCCCCCGCCGGACGGCCGGGTCCCCGCGCTCGGGGAAAGTCCGCGCCAACTCTACCGGGTCACCGGGAGTGCCGCGTCCCGGGGCCACGGCTAGCCCAGGCGGCGCTCCTCGTCGTCGACGATCTCCACGGAGTGCTCGCGCAGGTAGGCGTCCAGGGCGTCCTGCGGGACGCGGAAGGAGCGGCCGACCCGCACCGCCGGGAGCTCGCCGCGGTTGACCAGGCGGTAGACCGTCATCCGGGAGAGCCGCATGAGCTCCGCCACCTCGGCCACCGTCAGGTACCGCACCCGCTCGCCGGCGCTCATCCGTCCTCTTCCGTCCCTGGTCACGTGCTGGGCACACCCTAGGGGGTCCGTGACCACGGTGACCAGAGTGACGGGTGTGACAGTCACCCGAACGGACGAAGCACCCTCAGTCGTACGTCGCGTCCAGGCCGTGCCAGTCGAACGCGTGCTTGCGGGTCGCCAGGAGCGTGCGGTCCACGGGGTCGCCCGGGTCGTAGCCGGAGGTGGCCCACGGCGCGGGCAGCGACCCCGGCTCGCCGTCGCCCATGAGCTCCGGCGCCGGGGGCCCGAGGGTCCCCTCGACGTACGCGCGCCAGTCCGCCGGCACCGGGGTCGCCACGTCCACGGGGGCGTGCGCGGCGATCGCGAGCACGTGCGTCCAGGCGCGCGGGACGACCTGCACGATGGCGTAGCCGCCCCCGCCGAAGGCCAGCCAGCGCCCGTGGGCGACCTCGTGCGCCAGGTCGTGCACGGCGAGCGTGGCCGCACGCAGCGCGTCCACGCTCACCTCGAGGTTCGTCAGGGGGTCGTGCGCGTGCGCGTCGCACCCGTGCTGGGTGACGAGCAGGTCGGGCCCGAACGCCCGCACCACGGGCAGCGCCACGGACACGACCGCGCGCAGCCACCCGGCGTCGGACGTGCCCGCGGGCAGGGACACGTTCACCGCTCCCCCGCGCGCCTCGGGGCCGCCGACGTCCGCCGGGTGGCCCGTGCCCGGGAAGAGGGTCGTCCCGCTCTCGTGCACGGACACCGTCAGGACCCGGGGGTCGTCCCAGAACGCGCGCTCCACGCCGTCGCCGTGGTGCGCGTCGAGGTCCACGTAGGCCACGCGCCGCGCGCCCGCCGCGAGCACCGCGCGGATCGCCGCGACCGCGTCGTTGTAGACGCAGAACCCCGACGCGCGGTCCGGCATCGCGTGGTGCATGCCGCCCGCGAGGTTCACCGCGTGGTCGGCCCGGCCCTCCCAGACGGCGAGCGCCGACTCGACGCTCCCCGCGACGATGCGCGCCGCGGCCTCGTGCATGCCGGGGAAGACCGGGTCGTCCTCGGTGCCCAGGCCGCGCGCGACGTCGGGCACGCCCTCCTCGCCCGCGCGCCGGACGGCGGCCACGTACTCGGGGGTGTGCGCCGTCGTGAGCACCGCGTCGTCGGCGGGCTCGGCGGGGACGACCTCCACCCCGGGCAGCGCGAGGACGCCGAGCCGCTCCGCGAGACGGAACGTCAGGTCGAGGCGCACCGGCGTCATGGGGTGGCGGACGCCGAAGTCGTAGCCCAGGAGCGCGCGCGACCACACGACGCGTGTGCGGACGCTCCCCATGTCGGCACGGTAACCGCTCGCGGCGCGCATGACTCTCGTGGGCGACGGGCTGTGCCAGAGTGAGACGGCCAAGTCGCAGGAGGTGGGGATGGAGATCCCCCGACCGCTCGCCGCGGCCCGGGAGATGGTGGACGAGGCCGCGCGCCGGTCGCCGGCCCGCCTCACCCTCGTGGCGTTCGCGGCGATCATCGCGGTGGTCACGGGGCTGCTCGCCCTCCCGGCGGCGACCGCCGACGGCGAGCCCACCCGCTTCGTGGACGCCCTCTTCACCGCGGTCTCGGCGGTCTGCATCACCGGCCTGACGGTGGTCGACACCGGCACGCACTGGTCGGCCTTCGGCCAGGGCGTCATCCTCGTCGGCATCTGGGTCGGCGGCCTCGGCGTGATGACCCTCGCCTCGATCCTCGGCATGGCCGTGTCGCGGCGGATCGGCCTGACGCAGAAGCTGCTCACGGCGGGCGAGGTCGGCAGCACCGGGCTCGGCGAGGTCGGCTCGCTCGTCCGCGTCGTGGTGATGACGTCGCTCGTCATCCAGGGCAGCATCGCGGTGCTGCTCGTGCCGCGGCTGCTGTACCTGCACGAGAACGCCGCCGACGCCGTCTGGCACGCCGTCTTCTACGCGATCTCCGCCTTCAACAACGCGGGCTTCGTCCCGACGCCGGAGGGGCTCGTCCCGTTCGTCGGGGACTGGATGGTCTGCCTGCCCATCGCGCTGGGCGTGTTCATCGGGTCGCTCGGCTTCCCGGTGATCTTCGACCTCGCCCGGCACGGGTGGCACGCGCGCGGGATCACCCTGCACACGCGGCTCACGCTCGTCACGTCGCTCGCGGTGCTCGGCGTGACGACGGTGCTGCTCGCCCTCATGGAGTGGCAGAACGCGGCCACCCTGGGCGCGCTCGACGGCGGAGAGCGGCCGCTCGCCGCGCTGTTCGCGGGGGTCATGCCGCGCTCGGGCGGGTTCAGCACGTTCGACGTCGGCGGCATGCACGGGGCCACGTGGCTGCTGCTCGACGCGAGCATGTTCATCGGCGGCGGCAGCGCCTCGACCGCCGGCGGAATCAAGGTGACGACGTTCGCCGTGCTGCTGCTCGCCATCGTGTCGGAGGCACGCGGGGACCGGGACATGGAGGCGTTCGGCCGGCGCATCCCGCGCGAGAGCCTGCGCCTCGCGGTGGCCGTCACGCTCGTCGGCGGCGCCATGGTGTTCGTGGCGACGATGGCGCTGCTGGAGATCACCGGCGAGAGCCTCGACGTCGTGGTGTTCGAGGCGATCTCCGCTTTCGCGACCGTCGGCCTGAGCACCGGGCTGACGCCCGACCTGCCGGACGCGGGCAAGTACGTGCTCGCCGCGCTGATGTTCGCCGGCCGGACGGGCACCATTACCGTGGCAGCGGCGCTCGCCCTGCGCGACCGGCGCAGGGTGATCCGCTACCCCGAGGAGAGGCCGATCATTGGCTGACACGACCCGTCCCGGGCCGCCCGCGCCGCTCGCGGGCCGGCCGCAGCAGGACAAGAAGCCGGACACCCGGGGCTCCGGCACGCTCGTCATCGGGCTCGGCCGGTTCGGGTCCGCCATCGCGCTGACGCTCGAGCGGCTCGGCCACGACGTGCTCGCGGCCGAGCGGGACCCCGAGAAGGTCGCGCAGTACACCGGGCGGTTCCCGCTCGTGGAGGCGGACTGCACGAACCCCGACGCGCTCGTCCAGCTCGGCGTCTCCGACTTCTCCGTCGCCGTCGTCGGCGTCGGCACGTCGCTCGAGGCGAGCGTGCTCATCGCGGGCAACCTCGTCGACCTCGAGGTGCCGCAGATCTGGGCCAAGGCGATCTCGCCCGAGCACGCGCGCATCCTGCACCGCATCGGCGTGCACCACGTCGTGCTGCCCGAGGCCGACGCCGGCAACCGGGTCGCCCACCTCGTCTCGGGCAAGCTGCTCGACTACATCGAGGTCGAGGACGACTTCACGATCGTGAAGATGCGCCCGCCGCGCGAGCTCCAGGGCTTCACCATCGGCCAGTCGCAGATCCGCAAGCGCTACGGCGTGACCGTGCTCGGCGTGAAGCCACCGGGCGAGGACTTCGTCTACGCGACCGACGAGACGCGGATCTCCGCGAACGACATCCTCATCGTGTCAGGGCACGCCGACCTGCTCGAGCGGTTCGCGGCGCGCCCCTAGCCCCAGGCCTCGACGTCGATCGGCACGGGGTCGAACGCGGGCCGGGTGTCCGGGTCGACGTGCCGCGGCTCGCCCAGCAGCGGGTCCGCGGGCAGCGAGGGCGGTGCGCCCCGCTCCCGCAGCCGACGACGGCGCGGCAGGTCGTCCCCGAGCCGGCTGGGCGGTGCGGGGGCGAAGGGCGTGGGGGCCGCGGCGGCGTCGGGCACGACCTCGTGGACGGCGTCGAGGAGCGCACCGAGCGCCTTGGCGCGCGTGCGCAGCTTGACGATCCGCGCCTCGAGCGACATGACGACCGACTCGATCTCCTCGAGCTCGGCCACGGCCGCGTCGGCCGCCGCCCGGTACGCCTCGTCCTTGTCCATCGATCCCCCTCGCACGTCCAAGGGGCAATGATCCAGCCTCGAGGGGACCGGGTGAACCCTCACGCGGCAGTCGGGTGAACACCCCGGGTGACGACGTGGCGAGGCCCGGGCCCGGCCGGAGCCGGACCCGGGCCTGCCGGGAACCCGCGAGGGGCGGTCAGCGGGTGCCCGCGCGCCGCTTGTTCCAGATGTCGAAGGCCACGGCCAAGAGGAGCACGAGGCCCTTGACGACCTGCTGCAGCGGCGTCTCCACGCCCATGAGCTGCATGCCGTTGCTCATGACGGCCATGATCAGGCCGCCGATCATCGCGCCGGTCACCTTGCCGATGCCGCCGGTCACCGCCGCGCCGCCGATGAAGCACGCGGCGATCGCGTCGAGCTCGAACATGTTGCCCGCGCCGGGCTGCGCGCTGTTGGTCCGGGCGGAGAACACGATGCCGGCGACCGAGGCGAGCACGCCCATGTTCACGAAGATCCAGAAGTTGACCCGCCGGACCTTCACGCCGGACAGCTGCGCGGCGTTGAGGTTGCCGCCGATCGCGTACACGTGCCGGCCGAACACCGAGCGCTGCGTCACGAGCGTGTACACCACGATGAGCAGGCCGAGCAGGATGAGCACGTTCGGCAGGCCGCGGTGCGTGGCGAGCTTGTAGGCGAACCACATCGCCACGGCGGCGACGACGACGATCTTCGCGACGAACAGCGGCAACGCCTCGACGGCCTGCTGGTAGCGCTGGCGGGCGCGGCGGCTGCGCCACGCGGTGAACGCGTACGCGGCGACCGCGAGCGCGAAGACGAGCAGCGTGAAGACGTCGTACCCGTAGCCGCCGAGCAGGCCGTTCTGGAACCCGTTGGCGATCTGGTAGTAGGTGCCGCCGAACGGCGAGAGCGAGATCGAGTCGAGCGTCATGAACGTCAGGCCGCGGAACAGGAGCATGCCGGCGAGCGTGACGATGAACGCCGGGATGCCCACGTAGGCGACCCAGAAGCCCTGCCAGCACCCCACCAGGAAGCCGACGACGAGCGCGGCGAGCACGCCGACCCACCACGGCTGCCCGTTGCGGATGACGAGGATCGCCGCCACGGCACCGGTGAGCGCGACGACGGACCCGACCGACAGGTCGATGTGCCCGCCGATGATCACGATCACCATGCCGATCGCGAGGATCAGGATGTAGGAGTACTGCAGGACGATGTTCGTGATGTTGTTCGGGCTCAGGAACTGGCTGTGCAGGAGCGAGAACAGCGCCACGATCGCGACGAACGCGATGAAGATGCCGCTCTCCCGCAGGTTGGTCATCTGCAGGAGCGCCGGGCGCTTGCGGCCCGTGGTGGGCTCCGCCGGCGGGCGGGCGGTCGTGGGGGCGGTGGCGGTCATCGTGCCTTGTCCTTCTCGATCGTCATGAGTTCCATGAGCCGTTCCTGGGTGGCCTCCGCGGCGGGGAGCACGCCTGTGATGCGGCCGAACGCGAGGGTGTAGATGCGGTCGCAGATGCCGAGCAGCTCGGGCAGCTCGGAGGAGATGACGACGACCGCCTTCCCGGCCGCGACCATCCGGTTGATGATCGTGTAGATCTCGTACTTCGCACCGACGTCGATGCCGCGGGTGGGCTCGTCGAGGATGAGCACGTCGGCGTCGGTGTAGATCCACTTGCTCAGCACGACCTTCTGCTGGTTGCCGCCGGACAGCTTGCCGGTCTGGTACAGCACGGTCGGCGTCTTGATGTTGAGGCTCGCGCGGTACTCCTCCGCGACCTTGAGCTCCTCGTTGCCGTTCACCCAGCCGCGGCGGGAGACCTTCTTCAGGCCCGCGGCGGTGACGTTGCGGCGCACGTCCTCGATGAGGTTGAGGCCGTACTTCTTGCGGTCCTCGGTCGCGTAGGCGATGCCGTGCGCGATGGCGTCGGAGACGCTCGCGATCTTGATCTCCTCGCCGCGCTTGTAGACGCGGCCGGTGATGTCGCGCCCGTAGGACCGGCCGAAGAGGCTCATGGCGAGCTCGGTGCGGCCGGCACCCATGAGGCCGGCGATGCCGACGACCTCGCCCGCGTGCACCGTGAACGAGGCCCCGTCGACGACGACGCGCTCGGGCTGCGTGGGGTGGTGCACCGTCCAGTCCTCGACCCGGAGCACCTCCTCACCGATGTTCGGCGTGCGCTCGGGGTACCGGTGCTCGAGGTCGCGGCCGACCATGCTCTTGATCATCCGGTCCTGGGTGGACGCGGGGTCCTTCATGTCGAGGACCTCGATCGTGCGGCCGTCGCGGATGATCGTCGTGCGGTCGGCGATCGACGCGATCTCGTTGAGCTTGTGGGAGATCATGATGCAGGTGATGCCCTGCGCGTTGAGCTGACGCAGGATGCCGAGCAGGTGCTCGGAGTCGGCGTCGTTGAGGGCCGCCGTCGGCTCGTCGAGGATGAGCAGGCGGACCTCCTTCGAGAGCGCCTTGGCGATCTCGATGAGCTGCTGCTTGCCCACGCCGAGCTGGCTCACGTGCGTGACGGGGTTCTCGTGGAGCCCGACGCGGGCCATGAGCTCGGCCGCCTCGGCGTTGGTGCGGTTCCAGTCGATGAGGCCACCGGGGCCGCGCCGCTCGTTGCCGAGGAAGATGTTCTCCGCCGCGCTGAGGAACGGCACCAGGGCGAGCTCCTGGTGGATGATGACGATGCCGCGCGCCTCGCTGTCGTTGATCGACCCGAAGCGCACCTCCTCGCCGTCGTAGTGGATCTCACCCTCGTAGGTCCCGTGCGGGTAGACGCCGGAGAGGACCTTCATGAGCGTGGACTTGCCCGCGCCGTTCTCGCCGCAGATGGCGTGGATCTCACCGCGGCGCACGGTGAGGTTGACGTCCTTCAGGGCGACGACGCCCGGGAACGTCTTCGTGATGGAGCGCATCTCCAGGATGTTGTCGGTCATGCTGCGCGCGTCCTCGCTTCGTCGGTGGCCTGCCGGAGGCGTCCGGCCGGCCGGAGGGGGCGTGCCCCGGGGCGCCCGGCCCGGCGGCGGGTGCCGCCGGGCCGGGCTCGGAGCACGTCGTCACTCGGCGACGCCGGAGGCGACCTCCTCCTCGGTCCAGTAGCCGGAGTCGACCAGAAGCGACTGGATGTTGCTCGCGTAGACGATGTCCGACTCGAGCAGGTACGACGGGACGACCTTCACGCCGTTGTCGTAGGTCTCGGTGTCGTTCGCCTCAGGGGTCTCACCGCGCAGGTACGCCGTGGCCGCGATGACGGCCTGGGCGGCGAGCTTGCGGGTGTCCTTGAAGATCGACGCGAACTGCACGCCGTCGGCGATGAGCTTGATCGACGCGATCTCGGCGTCCTGGCCGGTCACGATCGGCAGGCCCTCGGCGATGGTCGGGCCGTAGCCCGCGTTCTGCAGCGCGGTGATGATGCCGCGCGACAGGCCGTCGTACGGCGACAGGACGCCGTGCAGCGGCGTGCCGTCGTTGTACGTCGAGGTCAGCAGGTCCTCCATGCGGCGCTGGGCCGTCTCCTGCTGCCAGCGCAGGATGTTGACCTGCTCGATGTCCATCTGGCCCGACGGGACGTTGAGCGTGCCGTCGTCGAAGTACGGCTTGAGGGTGTCCATCGCGCCGTTGAAGAAGAAGTACGCGTTGTTGTCGTCCAGCGAGCCGGCGAACAGCTCGATGTTGAACGGACCCGTCGCGTCGCCCTTCGAGCCGTCCTCGTTGAGGAGGCCGAGGCCCACGAGCAGGGACGTCGCCTGGAGGACGCCCACGTCGTAGTTGTCGAACGTCACGTAGAAGTCGACGTTCTCCGAGTCACGGATGAGCCGGTCGTACGAGATCACGGGGATCCCGGCGGCCGCGGCGGCCTCGAGCTGGCTCGTCAGGGCGGTGCCGTCGATCGCCGCGATGATCAGCGCCTGGGCGCCGTTGGTGATCATCTGGTCGATCTGCTGGGTCTGGGTCGGGATGTCGTCGTTGGCGAACTGGAGGTCGACCGTGTAGCCGAGCTCCTCCAGACCCTCCTTGACGGCGTTGCCGTCGGCGATCCACCGCTCGGAGGTCTGGGTCGGCATCGCGACGCCGATCAGACCACCCTCGGTCTCCTCCGACGTGCCGCCGTCACCACCGGCGTTGGGCGACTCGTCGCTGCCGCCACCCGCGCCGCCGCCACCGCACGCGGTGAGGGACAGGGCGAGCGTCAGGCCCGCCGCGAGAGCGGCGAACTTCCTGGTGCTCATGTATCTCCTCCTCGAGATCCTGCTGGGTCCTGCGTATGGGCTGTCCGGCGGACGGGCCCGCTACCTGACCGCCGACCGGCCAGGAAGTCCTGCTGCCCCCTCCTCGTGCGCTACTCCAGCCGCACGACGTCGAGGCCCGCCTTGCGGAGCCGGCGCACCTCGTGCGCCGGTGCGGACGGGCCGGTGACGAGCGTGTCGACGTCGGCGAGCCGGGCGATGCGCCCGAGGTGCGTCTGCCCGAGCTTCGAGCCGTCGGCGACGACGACGGTCCGGCGGGCGCCGGCGATGACGGCGCGCTTCACCTCGGCCTCGGGCAGGTTGATGTTGGTGAACCCGTCGGGGTCGATCCCGTTGCAGCCGACGACGGCGAGGTCGACGTGGAGCTGCTCGAGCAGCGTCGTGGCGAGGGGGTTCACGAGGGAGTGCTGGAGGCGGCGCAGCGTGCCGCCGGTGACGACGACGACGAGGCGCGGCATCGCGCTCTCGAGCTCGAGGGCGACGTTGAGGCCGTTCGTCACGACGGTGACGCGCTCGAGGTCGTGGCGGGCGACGAGCGCGCGGGCGACGGCGGTCGTCGTCGTGCCGACGTCGAGGAAGACCGACATGCCGGAGTGCACGAGCGAGGCCGCGTACTCGCCGATGCGCTGCTTCTCGTGCGCGAACTCGACGAGCGACTCCTCGAAGGAGGGCTCGGGGCGGGTGCCGCGGGCGGGGGCCATGACCCCGCCGCGCACCCGGCGCACGGCGTGCGTGCTCTGCAGGGAGGCGAGGTCGGCGCGCACGGTGACGTCGGAGATGCCGAACGCCTCGGCGAGCTCCGACACCCGCACGAACTCCCGGTCGGTGATCAGCTTGAGCATCCGCTCACGCCGCACCGGGACCGGCAGGACCTCCTCCTTGAGCACACGCCGAGTGTGAGCGATAACAATCGCCTGGGTCAACTTTCCGAAGACAACTTTCGATTACGAAAACGTAACGCCCGCCGTGACCTTCGCAGAGCGGGCGAGAACGGCCGAGAATGGCAGCGCTCCCGCACGGCGGGGGCCGTATCAATGCGCGGAACTGGACCGCGCAAGCCTTTCGTGATCGAAAGCGTGCGCAAGGCAGCAACGGGTCACGAGGGGTGAAACGCAACCCCGAGGGGTGCTCCCGCGCACCGCCGGGCGCCCGGCCCGGCGGCGCGCGTACCAGGTCTCGCCGGGACGCCGCGGCGGCCTCGCCGGAGGCCGCCGCGTCCCGGCGGCGACCTCAGAAGCCCTGCGCGAGGTGGAACCAGACCTGGTTCCACCGCAGCTCGTTGGCGAACCCGCGCGTGGTGGTGCTCTCGTCGATGACGAGCAGCTCGGTGCGCGCCATCGTCGCGAAGTCCGCGAAGACGTCCGCGCCCACCTGCGTGGTGAGCACCGTGTGGTGCGCCGCGCCGGCCATGAGCCACGCCTCGGCCGAGGTGGCCAGGTCGGGCGCCGGGCGCCACACCGCGCGCGCGACCGGCAGGTGCGGCAGCGGCGGGTGCTCGACGAGCTCGACGACGTTCGCGGTGAGCCGGAACCGGTCGCGCATGTCGGACATGGCGACGACGAGGCCCGGGCCCGGGTCGGTGTTGAAGACCAGGCGGACCGGGTCCTCCTTGCCGCCGATGCCGAGCGGGTGGATCTCCAGGCTCGGCGTGCCCGTCGTCAGGCTCGGGCAGATCTCGAGCATGTGCGCGCCGAGGATCTTCTCCTCGCCCGGCGTCAGGTGGTACGTGTAGTCCTCCATCAGCGAGGCGCCGCCCGGCAGGCCCTGGCCCATCACCTTCGCGATGCGCACGAGGACGGCGGTCTTCCAGTCGCCCTCCGCGCCGAAGCCGAAGCCCTTGCTCATGAGCCGCTGCACGGCCAGGCCGGGGAGCTGGCGCAGCGCGCCCAGGTCCTCGAACGTCGTCGTGAACGCGGTCGCGCCGAGCGAGCCGAGCATGGCCTCGAGCGCGAGCTCCTGCCGCGCGCCGTAGCGCAGGGAGTCGTGCCGCTCCCCGCCCTTGCGCAGCTCGGGCACGACGTCGTACAGGTCCTCGTACTCGGCGACGAGCGCGTCGACCTCGGCGTCGCCGACCGCCTCCACCGCGGCGTTGAGCTCGTTGACGCCCCATGTGTTGACGCTGACGCCGAAGCGGACCTCGGCCTCGGTCTTGTCGCCCTCGGTGACCGCGACGTTGCGCATGTTGTCGCCGAAGCGGACCAGGCGCAGGTGCTGCGCGGCGTCCCAGCCGGCGGCCGCGCGCACCCAGGTGCCGACCTTCTGCTGCACGGTCGGCGACGAGGCGTGCCCGACGACGATCTTGCGCGCCACGCCGAGGCGCGCCGCGATGTACCCGAACTCCCGGTCGCCGTGCGCGGCCTGGTTCAGGTTCATGAAGTCGAAGTCGATGGTGTCCCAGGGCAGCTCGACGTTCGCCTGCGTGTGCAGGTGCAGGAACGGCTTGCGCAGCGCCTCGAGCCCGGCGATCCACATCTTCGCGGGCGAGAACGTGTGCATCCACGCGATGACGCCGAGGCAGGCGTCGTCGGCGTTGGCCTCCAGGGCCAGGCGACGGATGGCGTCGGAGTCGGTGAGCACCGGCTTCCACACGATGCGGGCCGGCACCGCCTCCGACGCGTCGAGCAGCCGCGCGACCTCCTGCGACTGCTCGGCCACCTGGGCCAGGGTCTCCGGCCCGTAGAGGTGCTGGCTGCCGGTCGCGAACCAGATCTCCTTGCCGGCGTACGGCTTGGTCATGCGTCCTTCTCCTCGTGGTCGTTCGCGATCGGGGCGGAGTCGCCCTGGCCGTAGACGTTCTGATAGCGCGCGTAGAGGGAGTCGATGTGGCCCTGCGCGATCGGCAGCGGCTCGCCGAGCTGCCGGGCGATGTGCACGGTCCGCGCGACCTCCTCGACCATGACCGCCGCCTTGACGGCGTCCTTGGCGTCGCGGCCGATGGTGAACGGGCCGTGGTTGCGCATGAGGACGGCCCGGCTGCGGGAGCCCCGCAGGGTCTCGACGATCCCGCGGCCGATCGAGTCGTCGCCGATGAGCGCGAACGGCCCGACCGGGATCGGCCCGCCGAACTCGTCGGCCATCATCGTCAGCACGCACGGGACCTCCTCGCCGCGCGCGGCCCAGGCGGTCGCGTACGTCGAGTGGGTGTGCACGACGCCGCCGACGTGCGGCATGTGCTTGTAGACGTAGGCGTGCGCGGCGGTGTCGCTCGACGGCGCCCGGTCGCCGTGCACGAGCCGGCCCTCGAGGTCGCACACGACCATCGCCTCGGGCGTGAGCTCGTCGTACGTGACGCCGCTCGGCTTGATGACGAGGAGGTCCTCGCCGTCCGGCACGTGCACGCGCTGGGAGACGTTCCCGGCGGTCCACACGACCAGGCCCCAGCGCGGCAGCTCGGCGTGCAGGTCGGCGACGACGCGGCGCACGCGCGCGATCTCCGCCCGCACCTCCTCGCTGAGCGCGTCCCACGTGGTCACAGTCGGTCCTCCCTCGTCTCGGCGGGTCTCAGACGGCCTCGGCGGCGGCGCGCTCGATGGCCAGGCCCGCCTCGTAGCGCTGCAGGAACGCCGCGTAGCCCGCGACGTCGTCGGGGTCGGGGCCGACGACGTCGACCTCGGCGTCGGCGAAGATCCGCGTCCGCAGGTACTCCCCCAGGTCCATCTCGCCGGCGGCCTCGAGGTAGGCGGCGAGCACCGCCATCCCCCACGGCCCGCCCTCGCCCGCGGTGCGCGCGACGGCGACCGGGGCGCCGACGGCGGCGGCGAGCAGGCGCTGCGCCACGCCCGCGGTGCGGAACAGGCCGCCGTGCGCGAAGAGTGTGTCGAGCGCGACGCCCTCGCCCGCGAGCACGCGCATGCCGAGGCTGAGCGTGCCGAAGACGCCGTACACCTGGGCCCGCGCGAAGTTGGCGAGCGTGAAGCGGCTGTCCGGCGTGCGCACCACCACCGGGCGGCCCTCGGTCAGGCCCGTGATCGGCTCGCCCGACAGGTAGTTGTACGCGAGCAGGCCGCCGGCGTCGGGCTCGCCCTCGAGCGCCTCGCGCAGCAGGGCGCCGTACACGGCGTCGGGGTCCGCGGGGGTGCCGAGCGCCTCGGCGAACCGGCCGAGCAGGCCCGCCCACGCGCCGAGCTCGCTCGCGCCGTTGTTGCAGTGCACCATCGCGACGAGGTCGCCGGCCGGGGTGGTGACCACGTCGAGCTCGTGGTGCACGCGCGTCAACGGCCGCTCCAGGACGACCATCGCGAAGATCGAGGTGCCGACGGACACGTTGCCGGTGCGCGGCGCGACGGCGTTGGTCGCGACCATGCCGGTGCCGGCGTCGCCCTCGGGCGGGCACAGCGGAGCGCCGGGCTGCAGCCCGCCGGTCGGGTCGAGGAGCGCCGCGCCCTCGGGCGTCAGGCGCCCGGCCTCCTGGCCGGCGACGAGCACCTCGGGGAGCAGGTCGCGCAGGCGCAGGTTGGGGTACCGCTCGGCCACCAGCGCGTCGAACCTGGCGAGCAGGCGCGCGTCGTAGTCCTTGGTGGCCGGGTCGACCGGGAACATGCCGGACGCGTCGCCGACGCCGAGCACCTTGCGGCCGGTGAGCCTCCAGTGCACGTAGCCGGCGAGCGTGGTGAGGAAGGCCACCTGCGGCACGTGCGGCTCGGCGTCGAGCACCGCCTGGTACAGGTGCGCGATCGACCAGCGCAGCGGGATGTTCTGGCCGAACAGCTCGGTGAGCTCGGCCGCCGCGGGGCCGGTCGTGGTGTTGCGCCAGGTGCGGAACGGGACGAGCAGCTCGCCGGCCGCGTCGAACGCGAGGTAGCCGTGCATCATCGCCGAGACGCCGAGCGCGCCCACCCGCTCCAGGGCCACGTCGTGACGGCGGCGGACGTCGGCGGCGAGCGCGGCGAAGCACGCCTGCAGCCCGGACCACACGTCCTCGAGGGGGTAGGTCCACATGCGGTCGACGAACCGGTTCTCCCACTCGTGGCTGCCCTCGGCGAGCGTGGCGCCGTCGGACCCGACGAGGCACGCCTTGATGCGGGTCGAGCCGAGCTCGATCCCGAGCGCGGTGCGGCCGTCGGTGATGTCGGCGCGCGCCCGGGCCGCGCGGTCGTCGGTGGTCATCGTCGCTCCCCCATCGGTGCCGTGATGTTAGCGTTCACACAAGCGCGGGTGTCAAGGCCGGCGCGGCCGGGCACGGCCCGCCGTCCGATCCGGTCCGGGCAGTCCCGGGCCGCATCCTTCCGCGACCCCCGCCCCGCGCCCGCACCAACCGTAGGGGCCGACGGCGGGCCCGCACGGCACCGACACCGCCGCGGTCCGGCTCAGCCCTCGACGGGGGCCCCCGACGGCGCACCCGAGGCCGTGACGATGTCCAGGCCCTCCTCGAAGATCTCGAAGAGCCGCTCGGCGACCTCCTGCAGCGACGACGCGTAGCCCGTCCCGTACCAGTGGTGGAGCATGCCGAGCAGCCCGCCGGTGAACGCGTGCGAGAAGACCTGCACCTCGAGGTCGACCTCCGGGCGCCCCAACCGCTCCGCGAGCACCCGGCCGACGAGCTCGGCCATCTCGTACGTCATCGCGGTCGCCGCCTGCTCGAGGGCAGGGGTCCGCATGACCAGGGTGATGCGCCGCTTGACGACGTCCATCTGCTCGGGCGTGACCGCGGCGACGGCTCCGAGCACCACACGACGCAGGCCCTCCAGCGGGACCTCGTCCTGCAGCGCCGCGTCCAGCCAGCCGTCCAGGAGGAGGTCGAACTCGTCCCACAGGACGAGGGCCTCCTTGCTGCCGAAGTAGCGGTAGACGCTGCTGGGTGACACCTCGGACGCCTCGGCGATCTCCTCGACCGTGACGGCGTCGAAGCCGCGCCACTCGAACAGGTCGAGCGCCACGGCCTGGATTCGCAGCATCGCGGCCAGGCGCTTGCGCTCGCGCAGGCCGCGCTCCCGGGCCGGCCCGCCCGCCACCTGTGCGCCGGCTGCGTTGTCGGGCGCGCCCGCACCCTCGCTCGTCGTGGCCGTCATGCCGCCATCGTACCTGGCACTGAGAACGACTATCTATTGCAAGTCACTGTCTATTGACAGTGACTTCTACTGGCATCTACTCTCAGTTGAGACTCACTGTCAGTTGACTCGGGAAGCGAAGGAGAGCACGGTGGACCACGTCATCCGGGCGGAGGGCGTCAGCAAGACGTTCGGCCGCACACGTGCGCTCGACGGCCTGGACCTGACCGTCACCGCCGGCCAGGTGCACGGCTTCCTCGGCCCCAACGGCGCCGGGAAGTCCACGACCATCCGGATCCTGCTCGGGCTGCTCCGCAAGGACTCCGGCACCGTCCGCGTGCTCGGTGGACACCCGTGGCGCGACGCCGTCGAGCTGCACCGTCGGCTCGCCTACGTGCCCGGCGACGTCAACCTGTGGCCCAACCTGACCGGTGGCGAGGCGATCGACCTGCTCACCGACCTGCGCCTGGGCGGCAGCGGGCGCCGCGGCCGTGCGGCACGCCGCGCCGCGGACCGCCGTCGCCGCGACGAGCTGGTCGAGCGCTTCCAGCTCGACCCGACCAAGCGCTGCAGCACCTACTCCAAGGGCAACCGCCAGAAGGTCGCCCTGGTCGCCGGGCTCGCGGCCGACGTCGAGCTGTACCTGCTCGACGAGCCGACCAGCGGCCTGGACCCGCTCATGGAGACGGTGTTCCAGGACGTCGTGCGCGAGGTCTGCGCAGGGGGCGCCACGGTTCTGCTCTCCAGCCACATCCTCGCCGAGGCCGAGGCCCTGTGCGACGCGGTGTCGATCATCCGCGACGGCCGCGTGGTCGAGACCGGCACGCTCGCCGAGCTGCGCCACCTCACCCGGACCCGGCTCGCCGCCACCACGAGCACACCCGTGACCGGTCTGGACCACACCCCCGGCGTGCACGGACTGACCCTCGGCGACGACCGGCGGACCGTCGAGGTCGAGGTCGAGCCCGAGCACCTGGGCGCGGTCGTGCAGCACCTGGCCGGGCACGGCGTGCTCAGCCTGACCAGCACCCCGCCCACGCTCGAGGAGCTCTTCCTGCGCCACTACGGCGACGAGCTCGCCGAGCTCGCCGGCAACGGCAACGGCAACGGCAACCACCCCACCGGCACGAAGAAGGACGCACGATGACCACGACCGCACCGGCCCACCCGGGCCAGGGCGGCGCGCTCACCACGCTCACCGGCGCCCGACGCCTGACCCGGCTCGCGCTCCGGCGCGACCGCGTGGTGCTGCCCGTGTGGATCGGCTCGATCGCCGCGCTCGCATGGGCCGTCGTCGCCAGCTACCAGGGCACCGTCACCACCGCCGCCGAACGCGTGGCGACCGCGACGTTCAGCGCCGGCAACCCGCTGGCACGCGTCTTCGACGGCCCGGCCTCCGGCACCGAGCTGGGCGCCATGGCACTGGTCGAGGGCTGGAAGATCATCGCGATCCTCACCGCGCTGATGGCCTCGCAGGCGGTCGTCCGGCACACCCGCCAGGACGAGGAGACCGGCCGTGCCGAGCTGCTGGGCTCCGCCGTCGTCGGGCGGCACGCACGCCTGGTCGCCGCGCTGGTCGTGGCGTCCGCCGCGAGCGTCGCCGTCGGCGTCGCCACCGCCGTCGCGATCGCGGCGCCGTCCGGACTCGGCTGGTCCGGGGCCTGGGCGACGGGCATGGCCGCCACCGGCACGGGCCTGGTGTTCGCCGGGATCGCGGCCGTGGCCGCACAGGTGCTCAGCACCGCCCGCGGCGCCAACGCCGTAGCGGGCGGGGCGCTCGGCGTCGCGTTCCTACTGCGCGCCGTCGGCGACGTCACCGGCACCGTGCGCGCGGACGGCGTGTACGTCGACAGCAGCTGGCCCTCGTGGCTGTCCCCGTACGGATGGGGCCAGCAGGTCCGCCCCTACGCCGAGGACAACTGGTGGATCGCCGTGCTGTTCGTCGGCCTCGCGCTCGCGCTCGTGGTGGTCGCGTTCCGGCTCGCGGACCGCCGCGACGTCGGCCTGGGCATGGTGCCGCCCCGGCGCGGCCCGGCCTACGCGGGGGCCTCGCTGGCCACGCCGTTCGGGCTGGCCTGGCGCCTGCAGCGGGGCGTGCTCGGGGTGTGGGCGGTCGGCCTGACCGTGTTCGGTGCCGTGTTCGGCTCGGTCGGCGACAGCGTCGAGACGTACGTCGCCGAGAACGAGTCCGCGCGCGAGATGCTCGCGGTCCTGCTGCCGGGCGCCGAGATCGTGGACCTGTACTACGCGCTCACGATGGCGATCATCGGGCTGGCCGCGGGCGGGTACGTCGTCCAGGCACTGCTACGGATGCGCGCCGAGGAGGTGTCCGGGCGGGTCGAGCCGCTGCTGGCGAACGCCGTCGGGCGGCACCGCTGGCTCGCCGGCCACGTGGTGATCGTCGCGGCCGGCGCCGCGGTGACGCTGCTCGCCTCGGGCGTGGCCGCCGCGCTCTCCTACGGGGCGGCGAGCGGCGACCTGGCGACGGGCCTCGGCCTGGTGTCGGCCGCAGCGGTCCAGCTGCCCGCGACGGCGGCGCTCGGCGGGTTCGTGGTGGCCGCGTTCGGCCTGGTCCCCCGCTGGGCCGGTCCCGTCACCTGGTTCGCTCTCGCGGCGGCCCTGGTGATGAGCCAGCTCGGGAAGCTGTTCGAGCTGCCCCCGTGGCTGCTCGACGTCTCGCCCTTCACGCACGTGCCACTGGTGCCCGCGGAGCCGTTCACGGCGACCCCGGTCCTGTGGCTCACGACGGCGGCCCTCGCCCTCGGCGCGGTCGGCTTCACGGCCTTCCGGAGCCGGGACCTGGCGATCGGCGCCTGAGGTGTCGCGGCCCGGCCAGGAGGGGGCCGGGCCGCGACCGAACCTGTCCGCGGGCTCGACCAGGAGGGGGTCAGGCCCGCGGCGGGCCGCTGCTCTGGCGGACGACGAGGCTCGGCTCGACGAGCTCGGACTCGGGCGTCTCCCCCGACAGCGCCGAGACGAGCGCCTGCAGGCAGCGGCCGCCGAGCGCTCGGAACTCCTGCCGCACCGTCGTCAGCGGCGGGTAGAAGTTCGACGCGCCCTCGACGTCGTCGAAGCCCACCACCGAGACGTCGTCGGGCACCCGCACGCCCGCCTCGGCGAAGGCGCGCAGGAGGCCCAGGGCGAGCTGGTCGTTCGCCGCGAAGACCGCCGTCGGCACACCGCGGGCGACGAGGTCGCGACCCACCTCGTACCCGCGCGAGGCGGACCAGTCCCCCGGGATCGGGTCGCCCGCCTCGATGCCCGCCGCGGCGAGCTCGTCCCGCCAGCCGTCGATGCGGCGTCGGGCGTCGATCCAGTCCGTCGGGCCGGCGAGGTGCACGACCTCGCGGTGGCCGAGGTCGAGCAGGTGCCGGACAGCGAGCCGCGCCCCCACGTACTGGTCCACCGAGACCGTCAGCAGCGGGTCGGGCACGCCGACCGGGCCGACCATGACGAGCGGCACGGGGGCGTCGAACGACCGCACCGCGGCGAGCGCCTCGTCGTGCGCGGCGATGACGACGACGCCGTCCACGCCCTGGTCGAGGAAGTGCTCGAGCGCGGCGGCGACCGGCCCGGCCTCCCAGCGCGCGATGGTGGCGAGGCTGACGAACAGCCCCGCGTCGCGCGCGGCGGCCTCGACCGCGATGAGCGTGCTGCTCGGGCCGAACAGCGCCGAGCCCGACGACATCACGCCGATCGTGCCGCTGCGCCGCGTGACGAGCGCGCGCGCCGCGGGGTTGCGCCGGTAGCCGAGCTGCGCGATCGCCTCGAGCACCCGCTGGCGGGTCTCCGGGCGCACGTTCGGGTGGTCGTTGAGGACGCGGGAGACCGTCTGGTGCGAGACCCCGGCGAGCTCCGCGACGTCGCTCATGGCCGGGGGCCGGCCGTTCCTCACCGCGTCGGCCCTCCGGCACCCGGACCCGCGTCCGCCGTCGGCGGCGCGTCCGCCTCGGCCGCGAGCTCGCGCGACCTGTCGCGCGCGGCCTCCGCCGCCGCGAGCACCGCCGCCCGCACCGCGTGCGCGTCGAGCTCGCGCAGCGCCGCGACCGTCGTCCCGCCCGGGGAGGACACGCGCTCGCGCAGCACGACCGGGTGCTCGCCCGACTCGGCGAGCAGCGCCGACGCGCCCTCGAACGTCGCGACCGCGAGGCGCAGCGCCTGGTCGCGCGGGAGGCCGAGCAGCACCCCGGCCTCGGCGAGCGCGTCGACGAGGTAGAAGACGTACGCGGGCCCCGACCCGGAGACCGCCGTGACCGCGTCCAGGTGCTTCTCGGGCACCTCGACCACGAGGCCGGTCGCCGCGAGCAGGTCCTTCGCGAGCGCCACGTGCTCCGGCCCGGCGGCCGTGCCACCCGCCAGCCCGCTCGCGCCCTTCCCGACGACGGCCGGCGTGTTCGGCATGACCCGCACCACGGGCGTGCCCGCGGGCAGGCGCGACTCGTAGAACGCGATCGGCAGGCCCGCCGCCACGCTCACGACGAGCGCGCCCGGGTCGAGCCGGGGCGCGACCGCGGCCAGCGTGGCCGCCACGTCCTGCGGCTTCACGGCGACGATCACGACGTCGGCGCCCGCCACGGCCTCGGCGGCGTCGCCCGTGGTGGCCACGTGGTGCCGCTCGGCCAGCTCGGCGGCGCGCGCCGCGACCTTCTCCGCCACGACGACGTCGCCCGGCGCGACCCCGGCGCGCAGCACCGCGCCGACCAGGGCCTCGCCCATGACGCCGCCGCCGAGGACGGCGACCCGACCCGCGTCCATCCGGTCCTCCCGGGGCTCGCTCAGTGCTCGAAGGTGTCAGCCGGGCCCGGCCCGGCGAAGGTCACAGCGGGAACGCCGCGAACACGTCGCGGAGCACCTGCCACGGGCCGTCGAGCTGGATGAACACCGTGGTGTTCGTCCACCAGACGGTGCCCGTGCCGTCCTCGCGCGCGACGAAGACGTACCGGCCGACCTCGGTCCCGTCGACGAGGACCGGGCCCTGGACCGGGCCGGGCGGCGGCTCGGGCGTCGGGGTGCCCTCACCCTCCTCGCCGTCCTCGCCGTCGGCGGGCTCGGTGGCCTCCGGGGTCTCGTCCGCGGGCTCGTCGGTCGCCTCGGGGACGTCGCCGAGCTCGGCGAGCACCGCCTCGAGCTGCGCGGCCGGGCCGGCGTCGTCGGGCCACTGCGCGGCCAGGACGGTCAGGGTCGCGTCGCCGCCGTCGGAGTAGACGAGGCGGTAGGACTCGAGCGCGCCCGCGGCGAGGAGCGGCTCGTGCTCGCCCTCCTCGGTGAGCGCGAACTGCAGCACCGTGGCCGGGAGGGCCTGCTGGAACGCGGTGCCCTCCGCGCGCTCGATCGGGTCGATCGTCGGCGTCGGCGGGGGCAGCGTGATCGTTGAGGCGGGCGCCGGCTCGGGCTGGGTCCGGTCGGTCGTGAGCAGCACGACCAGCGCGACGGCCGCGCCCACGACGACGAGGCCGAGGACGATCAGCAGCCACAGGGGCGGGCGCTTCTTCCCGTCGTCCTTGCGGGCGCTCCTGCGCCCGGGGCCGGGCGGGTCGCCGGGGGTGCCCGACGACGTCGGCGGCGTCGGCGCGCCCTGGCCGGGCGCCGCGGGCGAGCCGGGCCCGTCGGCCACGCGCTCGAACGGCCAGCGGCCCTCGCCGCCTCCGGTGCTCTGCGTCATCCTGCCCTCCCTGCGCCGTGTCCAGGCGTCAGCCTAGGGCCAGGCCCGCGCGAGCCCCTGTCCAGTCCGCGCCGTGGCGCCCGATCCGCGCCCTCCGGCCGACCTGCCCTGCCCGCCCGGCGAGGCCCGCGTCCGGCCCACCCGGACAGGATCGGTGGGCGGGGGTGGGCGGCCAGGCGAGGGGGCGGGCCGAGGGTGGGCCGGGCCGGGGGTGGGCCGGGCCGGGGGTGGGCCGGGCCGGGGGTGGGCCGGGCCGGGGGTGGGCCGGGCCGGACCCCTCAGGGCGTGCGGCGGCGGAGCGTGAGCACCGCGAGCGCGAGCGCGCCGGCGATGAAGGCGCAGATCGCGCCGACGGCGCCCGCGACGTCGGCCGGCTCCGCGCCCGCGGCGAGGTCCCGCAGGGCCTCCATGCCGTAGGTGAGCGGCATGGCCCGCGAGAACCACTCGAGCACCTGCGGCATCTGGTCGCGCGGCATGAGCAGCCCGCCCGTGAGCAGCTGCGGGAAGATGAACAGCGGCATCATCTGCACGGCCTGGAACTCGGTGGTCGCGAGCGCGGACGCCGCGAGGCCGAGGACGCAGCCGAGCACGGCGTCGAGCACGGCGACGGCCACGATGAGCCACAGGTCACCGCGCGCGTCCATGCCGCACACCCACACGGCGAAGCCCGTGAGCACGAGGCCCTGCAGCGTGGCGAGGACCGCGAACGCGAGGGCGTAGCCGAGCACGAAGTCGGCCTTGCCGATCGGCGTGGTCATGAGGCGCTCGAGCGTGCCGTTCTGCCGCTCGCGCAGCGTGGCGACGCTCGTGATGAGGAACATCACCAGCATCGGGAAGACGCCGAGGAGCAGCGGGCCGAACTGGTCGATGACCATCGGGGTGTCGGAGAACATCCACGCGACGATCCCGAGCAGCAGGCACGGCAGGAGCATGATCAGCGCGAGCGTGCGCCGGTCGTGCCGGAGCTGGTGCAGCACGCGCGAGGCGGTGGAGAGCGTCAGGCGGCTCATCAGGCGGCCTCCCCCTCGGCCTCGACGAGCGCGAGGAACGCGCCGTCGGCGTCGTCGGCGCCCGTGCGGGCGAGCAGCTCGGGCAGGGTCGCGTCGGCGAGCACGCGGCCGGCCCGCACGAGGACGAGGCGGTCGCAGCGGGTGGCCTCGTCCATGACGTGGCTGGACACGAGGAGCGAGGTGCCGCGCTCGGCGAGGCTGCGGAAGAGCTGCCACAGGTCGCGGCGCAGCACGGGGTCGAGGCCGACGGTCGGCTCGTCGAGGACGAGCAGCTCGGGTCGGCCGAGCAGCGCCACCGCCAGGGAGGCGCGCGACCGCTCGCCGCCGGAGAGCACGCCCACGCGGCGGTCGGCGATCGGGGCGAGGTCGACCTCGGCGAGCACGCGCGCGACGTCGGACTCGGGCGCGCCGAGCAGCCGCGCGAAGTAGCGGAGGTTCTCCGCGATGGTCAGGTCCGCGTAGACGCTGGGCGCCTGCGTGACGTAGCCGACGCGGCGCCGCAGGTCGGGGTGGCCGGCGGGCAGCCCGAGCACCTCGAGCGTGCCGCTGACGTCCGCCTGGGCGCCGACGACGGCGCGCATGAGCGTGGTCTTGCCGCTGCCGCTCGGGCCGAGCAGCCCGACGAGCCGCCCCGCCGGGACCTCGAGGTCCATGCCGTCGATGACGACGACGCCGCGCCGCCCGCCCCGGACGACCCGCAGCCCGCGGGCGGAGATCGCCGGGCGATCGTTATTCCCCATGTGAGGAAATCTACGCCTCCCGCGGCCCGCGCGGAAGGACTTCCGGGTGCGGACTTCGGGCGGCCGCCGGCGTCGGGTGCGGCGGGCGTGGTGCCGCCCGGCCGGCACCGGGCCGGCGTCGGGCGCGGGTTCAGACGTCGGGGGTGAGGTAGCGCTGGAGGACCGGCCCCACCTCGGCGACCACCTGCGCGGCCGGGACCGACGCGAGCGGCTCGAGGCGCACGAGGTACCGCGCCACCATGAGCCCCACGACGTGGGACATGGCGAGGTTGACCCGCAGGTCGGCGTCGGGCCCGGGCACGGAGGCGAGCACCCGGGCGAACACCTCGCGCATGAGGTAGTCGCGGATCGCCGCGGGGACGTCCGCGTCCGTCGCGATCGTCCGGAGCAGGAGCGCCATGGTCTCCTGCGCGTCGGGCCGCTCCCACGCCGCGAGGATCGCCGCGACGAGGCGGGTGCCCATCGTCTCGAGCGGCCCCTCCGCGACCGACGCCGCGATCCGCCCGGGGTCGATGCCCGTGTCCGTGAGCGTGGCGGCGAAGAGCGCGGCCCGCCCCTCGGGGAACCAGTACCGGACGAGGGCCGGGTCCACGCCCGCGCGGCGCGCCACGGCCCGCATGCTCGCGGCGCCGTAGCCCCGCTCGAGGAACTCGGCGCGCGCCGCCTCGACGATCGCCCGGCGGGTGTCCTCGCCGCGGGCGCGCCGGCCGCGCGGCCGGGTCTCGGCGTCGTCGGCGTCGGGCTCGGCCATGGCCGTCAGCGTAGAGCGGGGTGCGTCGTCGGGCGGGCCGACCGTCTGCGCGCGAGCCGGCGCACGAGTCGGCGTCGGCGAGGGCCGCCCGCGGGCGGGCCTGCGCGGGGATGTCGGGCCCGGCCGCTACGGTCGCGGCGTGTCCACCACCACGCCGCGCGCCGCCCGCGTCACGTCCGCCCCGGCCGCCCGTGGCGGCCGCGCCCCGCGCCCGGGCTACGTCTGCCTCGAGTGCGGCTGGACGGCCGCGAAGTGGGTGGGCCGCTGCGGCGAGTGCCAGGCGTGGGGCTCGGTCGTCGAGGACGCCGGCCCGACGGCGGGGCCGCGCACCGTGGCCGTCGCGCCCCCGCGGGGCCCGGCCCGGGCGATCACGGAGATCGACGTCGAGGCGGCGCGCGCCCGGCCGACCGGGGTGGGCGAGCTCGACCGCGTGCTCGGCGGCGGCCTCGTCCCGGGCGCGGTGGTCCTCGTGGCGGGCGAGCCCGGCGTCGGGAAGTCGACGCTGCTGCTCGACGTCGCGCGGCGCGTCGCGGAGGCGGGCCGGCCCGTGCTGTACGTGACGGGCGAGGAGTCGGCGGGGCAGGTGCGCCTGCGCGCCGAGCGGATCGGGGCGCTCACGCCGCACCTCCTGCTCGCCGCGGAGACCGACCTCGGTGCGGTGCTCGGCCACCTCGAGTCGAGCGACCCGGCGCTGCTCGTGCTCGACTCGGTGCAGACGGTCGCGTCCGCGCAGGTCGAGGGCGCGCCCGGCGGCGTCGCGCAGGTGCGCGAGGTCACGGCGGCGCTCATCGCGGCGGTGAAGGAGCGCGGCATCCCGGCGCTCCTCGTCGGTCACGTCACCAAGGACGGCAGCGTCGCGGGCCCGCGCACGCTCGAGCACCTCGTCGACGTCGTCTGCCAGGTCGAGGGCGACCGGCACTCGCGCCTGCGGCTCATCCGCGCGACGAAGAACCGCTACGGCGCCACCGACGAGGTGGGCTGCTTCGACCTGACCGACTCCGGCGTCGTCGAGCTGCCCGACCCGAGCGGCCTGTTCCTGTCCACGACCGCGCAGGCCGTGCCCGGGACGTGCGTGACGGTGACGCTCGAGGGGCGGCGCCCGCTCGCCGCCGAGATCCAGGCGCTCGTCGCGCCGACCATGCTGAGCAACCCTCGGCGCACCACGAGCGGGCTGGACTCCAGCCGCCTGGCCATGGTGCTGGCCGTGCTCCAGCGGCGCGGCGGCGTGCCGCTCGCCGACAAGGACGTCTACGCGTCGACCGTCGGCGGCGCGCGCGTCGTGGAGCCCGCCGCCGACCTCGCGCTCGCGCTCGCGGTGACCGGCAGCGCGCACGACGCGCCCGTCCTGCCCGGCCTCGTCGCGTTCGGCGAGGTGGGCCTCGCGGGCGAGGTGCGCGCCGTCGTCGGGCTGCGGCGCCGCCTGGCCGAGGCGCGGCGGCTGGGCTTCCGCGTCGCGGTGGTCCCGGAGGGCACGCTGGCCGAGGCGCCGGCCCCCGACGGCCTCACGGTCCTGGAGGCGCAGGACGTGCGCGACGCGCTGCGGCTCGCCCGCGGCGAGCCGGGCTGAGCGGGACCCTCGCCCGCGTACGCTTGGCCCCGTGGTGTCCCCTGAGCGCATCGGCGACGAGCTGCGCGCGACCCTCGCCGCGGTCGCGCCCGGCACGGAGCTGCGCGACGGGCTCGAGCGGATCCTGCGCGGCCGCACCGGCGCGCTGATCGTCCTCGGCCACGACCGCGTGGTCGACGCGATGTGCTCGGGCGGCTTCATCCTCGACGTGCCGTTCTCCGCCACCCGCCTGCGCGAGCTCGCGAAGATGGACGGCGCGGTCATCGTCGACCGCGACAACATGCGGATCGTCCGCGCGGCCGTCCAGCTCCTGCCGGACCCGACGATCGAGACCACCGAGTCCGGGACGCGGCACCGCACCGCGGAGCGCGTCGCCAAGCAGTCCGGCTTCCCCGTGATCTCCGTGAGCCAGTCCATGCGGATCGTCGCGCTGTACGTCGGCGGCACCCGCTACGTGCTCGAGGAGACCGACGTCATCCTGTCCCGCGCGAACCAGGCGCTGGCCACCCTCGAGCGCTACAAGGCCCGCCTCGACGAGGTCAGCGGCACGCTGTCCGCGCTCGAGATCGAGGACCTCGTCACGGTCCGCGACGTCGCCGCCGTCGTGCAGCGCCTGGAGATGGTGCGCCGCATCTCGGAGGAGATCGAGGGCTACGTCGTCGAGCTCGGCACCGACGGGCGCCTCATGGCGCTGCAGCTCGACGAGCTCGTGGGCGGCATCGGCCAGGACCGCGAGCTGGTCATCCGCGACTACGTCGAGGCGGGCAAGGCGGGCCGGCACCACGCCGAGGTGCAGGCGGCGCTCGCCCAGCTCGACTCGAACGAGCTCCTCGACCTCACGCGCATCGCGCGCATCCTCGGCCTCGCCGGCCCTGACGACTCGCTCGACGGCGCCGTGGCGCCCCGCGGCTACCGGCTGCTGTCCCGCGTGCCGCGCCTGCCCGGCGCGATAGTCGACCGTCTGGTCGGACACTTCGGCGGCCTGCAGAAGCTGCTCGCCGCGGGCATCGACGAGCTCATGGCCGTCGACGGCGTCGGCGAGCAGCGCGCCCGCGCGGTCCGTGAGGGCCTGTCCCGGCTGGCCGAGTCGAGCATCCTCGAGCGCTACGTCTGACCGGACGCCCGGCCGGCGCGCGGAGTCTCACCGGGCGCGGCCGTGGCTTCCTGCGCGCGGTACGCCGCGCTCAGTCCAGCGTGAAGACGAGGTCGTTGCTCTCCGCGCCCACGAGCGTGGCGACCGCGTGGTAGGTGCCCGGCCGCGGCTCGGGCAGGTTCGCGCTGCACGACTCGTCGGAGCGGGTCCGGGACCACTGCACGGCCGACGCCTCCTGCGCGCCGTCGGCGAGCAGCAGCATCCGCTCGGCGCCCTCGGCGCCCGCCACCGCGCAGTCGAGCGAGGACCAGATGCGGTCCGGGCCGGAGGTGATGAGCAGCTCGAGGGAGGCGTTGCCCGCGTCGACGGTGCAGCTCTGGCCCGAGACGTTGGTGATGGCGACGGTGAACGTCGCGGTCGCGCCGGCCGGGTAGGCCGCGGCGTCGCTCGTGAGGGCGAGCTGCAGGTCGGCCGCGCCGCACGGGCGCGTCACGTCGGAGGCCGTGGTCTCGTCGCCGGCGGCCTCGGCCGCGTCGTCGGTCTCCGCGCCCTCCGTGGCGGCGGGGTCGCCGCCTGCGGGCTCCTCGCCGTCGGCGCGCAGGCCGCGCACGACCGTGAAGACGAGCACCAGCACCAGGACGAGGGCGCCGCCCACCAGCGCGCGGCGGAGCCAGTACACCCACCTCGGCTGCGGTTCGAGCGACCGCAGGACGTCGCTCATGGTCCTCTCCCCTCCCTCGCGGTCACGGTACGACCGCGGGTGCCGCGACCCGGGGCGCCGCGCCGAGCACGCGCCGAACCTCGCACCCGCCGGGGCGCCCCGCGCGCGTGGCACGTGCCCGGCGAGGGGATGATCGGACCGTGCACCCCCTCGTCGAACCGGTCGTCGCGTGGTACGCCGGCCACGCGCGCGCCCTGCCCTGGCGCGCGCCCGACCGCACGCCGTGGGGCGTCCTGGTGAGCGAGGCGATGCTGCAGCAGACGCCCGTCGCCCGGGTCGAGCCGGTGTGGCGGGAGTGGATGGCCCGGTGGCCGACGCCCGCGGACCTCGCCGCCGCCCCGACCGCCGACGTGCTGCGCGCGTGGGGCACGCTCGGCTACCCGCGCCGGGCGCTCCGCCTCGCGGAGTGCGCGCGCGCCGTCGTCGAGCGGCACGGCGGTCGGCTGCCCGACGACGAGGCCGCCCTGCTCGCCCTGCCCGGCGTCGGGCCGTACACCGCGGCCGCCGTGCTCGCGTTCGCGCACGGGCGTCGCGCCGTCGTCCTCGACACGAACGTGCGGCGCGTGCTCGCCCGCGTGCTCGACGGCGTGGCGCTCCCCCCGGCACACCTCACCCGCGCGGAGGCGGCCCGCGCCGACGCCGTCTGGCCCGACGACGACGCCGCTGCCGCCGCGTGGTCCGTCGCCGCGATGGAGCTCGGCGCGCTCGTGTGCACCGCCCGGGCGCCGGCGTGCGCGCAGTGCCCGGTGGCGGCGTCGTGCGCGTGGCGCCGGGCCGGCTCGCCCCCGCCGACGACGCCGCGACGCACCCAGGCGTGGACGGGCACGGACCGGCAGGCGCGGGGGCGGATCATGGCGACCCTGCGGGCGGCGCACGGCCCGGTGGACGACGACGCCCTCGCCGCCGCGTGGCCGGACGCCGAGCAGCGCGCGCGGGCGCTGGCCGGCCTGGTCGCGGACGGCCTGGTCGCGCGCGTGCCGGGCGGGCACGCGCTGCCGGGGTGACGCCCGTGGACGTCCCCGCCGGCCTCGCCGCGGCCGGCCACGGCCCCGAGCGGGAGGCCTGGCTCGACCGGTTGCCGCGGCTCGTCGCCGACCTGTGCGCCGAGTGGTCGCTCGCGCCCGACGGCGACCCCGCCCACGGGCGCACCGCGCTCGTGCTGCCCGTGCGCACCGAGGACGGTGAGCGTGCGGCGCTCAAGGTCGGCTTCCCGCACCCGGAGGCCGCGACCGAGCACCTGGCCCTGCGCCGGTGGGGCGGGCGCGGCGCGGTCCGCCTGCTGCGCGCCGACCCGCACCGCTCGGCGCTGCTGCTCGAGCGTCTCAAGCCGCGGGACCTGCGCGACCTGCCCACCGACGACGCCGTCGCCGTCGTCGCCGGGCTCTACCGCCGCCTGCACGTGCCCGCGCTGCCGCAGCCGCCGCGGCTGTCCGAGGCGTTGCGCCGCTGGTCGGGCGAGCTCACCGCGCTCCCCCGCGGCGCGCCCGTGCCGCGCCGGTTCGTGGAGCAGGCGGCGTCGCTGGCCGCGGGCCTCGCGGACGAGCCGGACCTCGACGCGCGGCTGCTGCACGGCGACCTGCACGACGCGAACGTGCTCGCCGGGCTGCGCGAGCCGTGGCTCGCGATCGACCCGAAGCCGTGGTCGGGCGACCCGCACTGGGAACCCGCACCGCTGCTGTGGAACCGGTGGCCGGCCGCCGTGGCGACGGGCGACCTGCGGGGGGCGCTGCGCCGGCGGCTCGAGCTCGCGTGCGACGTCGCCGGGCTGGACCTGGACCGCGCGCGGGACCTCACGGTGGTGCGGGTCATGGTCAACGCGCTGTGGGAGATCACCGACGCGGGCGCGCGGGGCGCCGAGCCGGACCGGGACTGGCTCACACGCCAGGTGGCGATCGCCAAGGCCGTCCAGGACTGACGCCGGACCGCCACGACGCTCCGGTCGGCGGGACGGGCGGGGCGGGCGTCAGAGGTGCAGCAGCATCCGGGTGTTGCCGAGCGTGTTCGGCTTCACGTGGGCGAGGTCGAGGAACTCGGCCACGCCGTCGTCGTGCGAGCGCAGCAGCTCGGCGAAGACCTCCGGGTCCACCGGGGTGCCGCTGATCGGGTGGAAGCCGTGCCGGCGGAAGAACTCCACCTCGAAGGTCAGGCAGAACACGCGGCTCAGGCCGAGCGCGCGCGCCCGGTCGAGGAGCGCGACGAGCAGGGCGTGCCCGATGCCGCGCCCGCGCAGCTCGGGGCGGACCGCGAGCGTGCGCACCTCGCCCAGGTCCGACCACATGACGTGCAGCGCGCCGCACCCGACGACCGTGCCCGCCTCGTCGACGGCGACCACGAACTCCTGGACGGCCTCGTAGTAGCCGACGAGCTCCTTGGGCAGGAGGATCCGCTCGCGCGCGTACTGCTCGACGAGGTCGCGGATCGCGAGCACGTCGGCCGGGAGCGCCGGGCGCACCTGCACGGGCGGCGGCGGCTCGGTGGCGGGCGGCGCCTCGTCGTCGGGCGCCCGCCAGTGCGGCGCGGAGAAGGCCGAGGGCGGGTAGGGCTCCACGATCCGCACGGTATCCCTCGTGGCGGCGACGCACGCGGGACCGTCCGCCGCGCGGGCGGCGCGTCGCGGAGCCCCGGGGAGACCGCTGCGCGGGACGCGCCCACGTGGGGACCCTCCCGGCTGGGAGCATGATCGCCGTGACCGGCGTGGCGACCGCCCTGTGGACCATGGGCGCGATCGCGCTCGTGGGCTGGGTCCTCGGCCGGTTCCGTCTGCTCGGCGACCGTGCGCCCGAGGTGCTCGCGCAGGTGACGTTCGCGGTCGCCATCCCGGCGCTGCTCGTCGTGACGGTGGCGGACGCCGACCTGCACGTGCTGCTGTCCCGGGTCGCGGTCGTCACGGCCGCCTCCACGACCGTCGTCGTGCTGCTCGCGGCGCTCGTGCTGCGGCGCGTGTGGCGCCTGCCGGCCGGCGAGGCGACGGTCGGCACGCTCGCCGCGACCTACCTCAACGCCGCGCACCTGGGCATCCCGGTGGCCGTGTACGTCGTGGGCGACGCGGTGGCCGCCGTCCCGACGCTGCTGTTCCAGCAGCTCGTGCTGGGCCCCGTCGCGTTCGCGGTCCTCGACCGCGAGCGCACCGGCCACGCGCACGGCCTGGGCGCGCTGGCCCGCTCGGCACGCAACCCGATCCTCGTGGCGTCCGTGGTCGGGCTGGCGCTGGCGGCCGTGCCGTGGTCGCCGCCCGACGTCGTGCTCGAGCCGTTCCGCGTCCTGGGCGCGGCCGCGGCGCCGATGGCGCTCGTCGCGTTCGGCATGTCGCTGGCCGGGCGACGTCCCGCCGGTGAGCGGTGGGTGGCCCGCGAGCTCGTGCTCGTGGCGACGCTGCGCGCCGTCGTGCACCCCGCGCTCGCGGCGGGCCTCGGCCTCGCCCTCGGGCTCGAGGGCACCGCGCTGCTCGCGGTGGTGACGATGGCGTCGCTCCCGACGGCGCAGAACGTGCTCGTCTTCGCCCTGCGCTACGGCCGCGCGCCGGCGCTCGCGCGCGACGCCGGCCTCGTCACGACGCTGCTCAGCGCGCCCGTGCTCGTGGTGGTCGCCGCGCTGCTCGCCTGAGCGGCCTCAGGCCCCGTCGACCGCCTCGGCGCGGTCGCCGGCCGCGTCGTCGGGCCCGTCGTCCCCCTCGTCCGTGGCGCCGGTTCCCTCTGCGTCGTCCTCGTCGGCGTCGGGGTCGAGGCCCGGCCACGGCTTGGCCTGCGGCGCCTCCGGCGCGCCGACGACGAAGCGCCGCTCGACGCGCGCGGCGACCGGCCGCTCGACGGCCCACAGCGCGAGCGTGAGCACCGAGCCGAGCAGCACCGCCCACACGCCGAGCGCCCACCCCGCGGCCACGGCCACCGCCACGAGGACGAGCCCGCCGAGCGAGGGCAGCGGCATGGCGAGCAGGAAGTACGTGGCCAGCCGCACGACGTCGCGCGGCCGGAAGGAGAACAGCGACACGACCACGAGCGCGTGCACCGCCCACGCGGCCGCGACGGCCGCGACCACCGCGCCGACCACGCCGAACACCGCGGGGATGTCGGTCCCCCAGGTGTTGACGACGTTGACCCCGAGCAGGGTCAGCAGCGCGAGCGCGGGCACCCACACGCGCAGCGCGTCCGCCCAGTTGAGCCGGTAGCCGCGCCAGAACTGGTGCGCGGGCCGCCCCTCGCCCGCGTCGAGGAGCTTCCGCCACGCGAAGACCGCCGCCGACAGCGCCGGGCCGACCGGGATGAGCAGCGCGGCCACGAGCGGGATGTCGGCCGCCTGCGGCTCGAGGACGAGCAGCGGCACGAGGGCGGGCAGGGTCGTGAGGACGACCAGGGCGCCGAGGACGACGAGCCCGCCCGCGACGGCCGCGGCGCGCCCGGCCGGTCGCACGGGCGTGGCGGGGGGTGCGGCGTCGGTCATGCGGTCACCGTACCGAGCCGCGGGCCCCACCCGGACCGGACGTCGCGCCCACGAAACTATCGGCACCGCGCGTCGCAGGGCGTCCCGCGCGGTCGGCACCGCGCCCGGCCGCGGGCCCGCGCGCCGCCCGACCTGGGCTCGCGGACCGCCCGACCAGCGCTCGCGAACCGCGCGCAGATCGGCCCTCGCGGCGCGGAACCGCGATGCTACGGTGATCGCCCGAAAGTTGCGGGAGGGGGGACCGGCGGTGAGCAAGGGCGCACCCACGACGATCGCGGCGATCGCGCGCGAGGCAGGCGTGTCGGTGCCGACCGTGTCCAAGGTCCTCAACGGCCGCCCCGACGTCTCCCCCGCCACCCGCGCGCGGGTCGAGGCCGCGATCGAGAGGCACCAGTACCGCCGCCGCCGCACCCGCACGGGCTCGGGCGCGCGACTCATCGACCTCGTCATCCACGAGCTCGACTTCGCGTGGGCCGTCGAGCTCATCAAGGGCGTGGAGCAGGTCGCGGCCGCGGCGCGCGTCGGCGTCGTGCTCTCCGAGCTGGGCGGCGCGCACCGCCCGCCGCAGGAGTGGCTCGACGACGTGCTCGCCCGCCCGCCGCTCGGCGTGATCCTCGTGCTGTCGGGCCTCGACGTCTCGCAGCGCCGCCAGCTCGCGGCGCGCTCGATCCCCGTCGTCGTCGTGGACACCGCGGGCGAGCCCCCGACGGACGTGCCCACCGTCGGCTCGGCGAACTGGAACGGCGGCCTGGCCGCGACGCGCCACCTGCTCTCGCTCGGGCACCGGCGGATCGCGGCGATCGTCGGACCGGCGGACGTCATGTGCTCGCGCGCCCGCCTGGACGGCTACCGGAGCGCGCTCGAGGAGGCGGGGGTCGGCGTCGACCCGGCGCTCGTGCGGCACGGCGACTTCTTCGTGGGCGGCGGCTACCGCCACGGCGCGGAGCTGCTCGCGCTGCCCGACCGTCCGACGGCGGTGTTCGCCGGGAGCGACCTGCAGGCCCTCGGCGTCATGCGCGCCGCTCGCGAGGCGGGGCTGCGCGTGCCCGAGGACCTGTCGATCGTCGGCTACGACGACCTTCCCGTGGCCGCGTGGATCGGCCCGCCGCTGACCACCGTGCGCCAGCCGCTGCAGGAGATGGCGGCGACGGCCGCGCGCATGGTGCTCGACCTCGCCCGCGGCGAGGCGCCGACGAACCTGCGCATCGACCTGGCCACCGAGCTGGTCGTGCGCGAGAGCACCGCGCCCCCGCCCGCGTGACCGGCGACGCCCGCCCGACCGGCGACGCACGCGTGACCGACGACGCCGGGGCCGACCGCGCATGATCGAGCTCGTCTTCTTCGAGCCCCGGATCGCGGGGAACACCGGCAACGCGATCCGGATGGTCGCCGCGACCGGCGCGCGGCTGCACCTCGTCGACCCGCTGTTCGAGCTCGACGAGCCACGCCTGCGCCGGGCCGGCCTCGACTACCACGACCTCGCGAACGTCGTCGTGCACCCGGACCTCGACGCCGCGCTCGCGTCGCTGCCCGGCGCGCGCGTGCACGCCTTCACCACCCGCGGCACCGTGCGGCACACCGAGGTCGCCTGGGCGGACGGCGACGTCCTCCTCTTCGGGCCCGAGCCGACCGGCCTGCCCGACGACGTCCTCGCGCACCCGCGCGTGACGCGGTGGGTGCGGATCCCGATGCTGCCGGGACGGCGGTCGCTCAACCTCGCCAACGCGGCGGCGGTCGCCACGTACGAGGCGTGGCGTCAGCTCGGCTTCCCCGACGAGGCCTGACGCCCGCGCCGACGGCCGGGCCCGGCCGGGCGCGCAGCCGTGCGGGCAGCCGGGCGCCCCGGCGCGGCCCCGGTCAGGCGGGCGGCGCGAGCGCGGCGGGCAGCTCGTGCACGAGCTCGCCGTCGGGCAGGGCGCGCAGCCAGTCCCACGTGTCGCGGATCGTCTCGTCGATCGGCCGGACCGTGAGGCCGAGCTCCTGCGCGCGGGCGGTGCCGACCTGCCACGCGGTGGGCGCGACGTCGGCGGGCAGCCAGAGCGGCAGGTCCCACCAGGGCCGGGCGCCGGCGGCGACGAGCGCGTCCCCGGGCACCACGACGGGCTCGCCGGGCGTGCCACCGGTGGCCGCGATCGCGGCCCGGCACGCGTCGAGCACCCCGCCGAACGTCGCCATGCCCACCGGCCCGGTCGCGTTCACGGGCCCCGACCAGCCCTCCTCCGCGGCACGCACGAGCCACGCGGCCAGGTCGCGCGCGTCGACGACGCCGAGGGGCTGCTCGTGGCCGTCCGGCACGACGACGCGGGGCTGGGTCGCGAACCGGTGCAGCCAGGAGGTGAGCCGGCGGGTGCGGTCGCCCGGGCCGACGATGAGACCCGCCCGGACGAGCAGGGCGCGGCCCCCGGTCGCATCGGCGAGCACGCGCTCGCTCGCGGCCTTCATCGGGCCGTACTCGCTCGTGTCGGCGTCGGTCCCGAACGTCGGGGTCGACTCGTCGGGGACCGGCCCCGGCGGCCAGCCCTGGTAGGCGCTGATCGAGCTCACGTAGACGTACGCGGGCGGCGCGTCCGGGCCCGTCGCGAGCGCCTCCGCGGCCGCCTCGGCCCCCGCGAGCGTGAAGCCGCAGACGTCGACGACGGCGTCGGGCGGGCCACCCCAGCCGTCGCGCGCCTCCGCGAGCGCGGTGCGCAGGGAGACGGCGTCGTCCCGGTCCGCGACGACGTGCCGCGCGCCGCCCGGTGGGTCGCCGCGCCGGCCGCGCGTGACCGCGACGACGTCGTGCCCGCGGGCCGCGGCGGCGGCCGTCACGTGCGTGCTGAGGAACCCGGTCCCGCCGAGGAGGAGCAGCCGCATGGCGCCACCCTGCCCGGTCGCCGCCGGTCGGGCGAGCGGTTCCGCCGACGGCGGACGCCGCCGGCCCGGTGCGCCGCGGACGGCTCGGCCCGCGTGGGGTCAGGTGCGGTCGCGCCAGGAACGCCGCTGCGGCGGGGGCGCCGGCGCGGGCGGGGCCTCCCGGAGCGGGACGTCGTCGATCGGCGCGGACACGTCGGGCGCGACCGGCTCGTCGGCGGGCTCCGGCGCGGGCTCGGCGGCCTCTGGCTCGGCGTCGTCGGGCTCGGCGACTTCGGGCTCGGCGGTGTCCGTCTCCGGGGCCGCCGAGGCGTCGGCCACGACCGGGGGCAGGTCCCACGTGGGCCACGCAGGGGTGGCGGGCGCGGGCTCCGGGTCCGCAGCGCTCACGGGCGCCCAGAGGGGACGGACGACCGGCGGTTCGGCCACGGGGGCGACGTCGACGGGCGGCAGCCAGTCGAGGGCCGGGACGTCGTCCGCGGCGGGCGCGGGGGTGGGCTCGGTCGCCGGTCCGGGCTCAGGCGCGGGCTCGAGGTCCGCCTCGGCGACCTCGGTCGGCCCTGCGAGGTCGTCGGGCTCGGACGAGGCGGCCTGCACCGGCCAGGTCCCCGGCTCCGGGACCGGCCAGGGCTCGAAGGCCGGCTCGGGCGTGGGCACGGGCTCGGCCCACGGCTCGGGCGCGGGTGCCGGCCACGGCTCGTCCGGCGCGACGGCGTCGGCCTCGTCGACGGGCGCCCCCTCGACGGGGGCCTCCTCGACGGGCGCCTCGTCGACGGCGGCCGCCTCGACGGGCGTCTCCTCGGCGGGCACGTCCTCGACGGGGGCGTCCTCCACCGGCAGCTCGAGGGCGGCGTCCGGCGCTGGCGGCGGGGGCGGGTCGAGCGGCCAGACGACAGGGATCTCCATGGTGGCCTCGGCCGGGTGGACCTCCGGAGCGTCCTCGGCGACGGGCTCGAGGTCCGCCTCGGAGCCGAGCTCGGCCACGCCCGGGTCCGCGAACGACGCGGCCTCGGGCTCCACCTCGGGAGCGGCCTCCGGCTCGGGCGCCCCCTCGAGGGCGGGCTCGTCCTCGGGGGCAGGCTCCGCCTCCGGCTCGACCGCGGGCTCGACCGGCCCCTCCGCCCGGGCCTCCGGCTCCGGGCCGGCCGTGTCGACTCCCGGCTCGCCCTCGGGCTCGGCCGGCTCGAGCTCGGCGGCCTCCACCGCGGGCTCGGCGACGGCGGCCTCCGCGTGGGCGTCGGCCGGCGCCTCGCCGTCGTCCTCTGTCGCCTCGCCCGGCGAGGACTCGGGGCCGGGCGCGGGCTCGTCGGGCTCAGGCTGCTCCACGGGCTCGGGCTCGGCTTCGGGCTCGAGCTCCGCCACGGGCTCGGGCTCGTCCGCCGCGGCCTCCGGCTCCCGCTCGGCCTCGGGCTCCTCCGCAGGTGCGTCCTCCGCCTCGGGCTCCGCAGGCGGTTCCTCGACCTCAGGCTCCGCGGGCCGATCCTCTGGCCCCGCGGCCTCGGCCGCCGCGGCACCGGCCACACCGGCGCCCACGATCCCGGCCCCCGCGAGCGCCGCGCTCACGACCGGGGCCGCCGCCTCGACGGCCGCCGCCCCGGCCACGCCCGCGGCCTCCGCCGCGGGCGCTTCCGCCGCGGGAGCCGCCTCCGTCACGTGGGCCGCCTCCGCCACCGGGGGCGCCTCGGCAGCGGGGGCCACCTCGGGCGCCGCGACCACGGGCCCGGCCACCGTCGCGAGCCGCTCGGGCGGGATGAACATGCCCAGCGTCGGCGGGGGCGCCGGGCGGCTCGCGAGGTCGAACGCCTCGCGACCCAGCTCGGCGAGGTCCGCCGCGCTCGCCACGTCGGCGACGCCGTCGCCGACGACGATCGCGTACCGGAAGGTGAGCTCCGTGCCCGGCGGGAACTCGAGCGCCGCGCCCGCGAAGGGCGCCGACCCCAGCGCGGCGAACGGCTCGCTGCGCGCGAACCACGGCGTCGGCTGCACGGGGTTGTCCTCGTGGTCGACCATGACCACGCTCGACGCCCGGCCGGACCCGTCGTGGCGCCCGGTGAAGCCGGCCCAGGGACCCGTCGGCAGGCCGCCCTCCGCCGGGCTCCCGCCCGGCGCGAGCACCGTCCCGCCGGTGAACGAGCGCGGGCCGCGCCAGAACAGGCCGCCGAACCCGGCGTCGGGCCCACCCTCGCCCGAGGTGTCGCCAGGGGCGCCGAGCGGCAGGTCCTCGCCGCTGATGTTCGTGATGGTCGTCTCGAAGGTCAGCACCCAGGCGTCGGGCGCGGGTACGACGACGAGGAGCCGGCGCTGCTCGCGCACCAGCTCGGGGCCGGCGTCGAGCCCGGTGCGCGACCGGCCGTGCCAGACCAGCTCGTGCGCGACGGCCACGTGGTCCGGCCGCTCGCGGATCTCCGTGAAGTGCTGGTGGTCCATCGACCCCGTCGCCCGGCCGCCGTCGGGGGCGCCCCACAGGTCGTGCGGGCCGACGTGCGCGAGCGACCACGCGATGCCCTTGTGCCACGGCCGGTCGTGCGGGCGCGCGAGCGTGACGACCTCGCCCGCGAGGGTGCGCACCGGGTGCAGGTAGGGGCGCGGTGCCTCCGCCGGCGCGTCGTCGGGCAGGTGCACGTAGCGCAGGAGCTCCCGGTCGCCGTACCGGACGCGGACGGCGGGCGACACCTCGAGCGTCAGGCGAGCCACGGCGCCAACCCTAGGCATCCTGGGCCCACCCCGACAGCGGACGTTCGGTCCGGCGCGCCGACGGCGCTCCCCCGGGTGGCGTCCCGGCACCGCACGAGCCCCGCCCGGCGGCCCCCGGCGGCCGTCAGCCGACGACGCGCCCGGTCACCTCGCCGAGGTCGGTGTCGCCGAAGGCGACGCTCACCCGTGACCGGACCCGGACCGCGTCCCCGTCGGTCCGCACGGTCAGCTCGAGCCAGTCCGGGGTGGTCAGCGGTCGCAGGTGCAGCACCGCCTCGCCGGGCGCCGGCGAGGCCGCGGCGGCGACCACCGGCACGCGGTCCTCCTCCGGGCTGCCCGGGACGCGCGGGCGCGGGGGCGGGGGCAGCGTGCCCTCGGCCCACGCGCCGGCCCCGACCGGGACGCGCTCGACCGCGCCGTGCGCCCACTCGACGTCGAGCGTCGTCGGCGCCGTGCCGAGACCCTCCGGGCCGACCGTGACCGCGCGCACCCCGGCCGGGGCGCCGTCCATCTCCACGCGCCGCCCCGCGAGCACGCCCGCGGCGACGTCCGCCACGGGGGCGGGCGGCGCGATCGCGAGGGCCTCGAGGCGGGCCGACAGCTCGGCCTGCGCGTCGGCGTCGTCCACGGCGTCCGCGTGGCGGCCCTGACCGCCCAGGGCGGGCACGAGGTGCTCCCACATGCGGTCGAGGACGCCCTGCAGGTCCGGGGTGCCCGCCGTCGTCACGACGACCGCGTCCTGGTCGGGCATGACCACGCAGAACTGCCCGAACGCGCCGTCGCCCCGGTAGACGTTCGTCGGCTGGCAGCGCCAGAACTGGTACCCGTAGCCCTGGGCCCAGTCGACGGTGTCGATGTGCGAGTCGGTGTGCCGGCGCGTCGCCTCGGCGACCCAGCCCTCCGGCAGCACGCGCCGGCCCTGCCACACGCCGTCGTCGAGGTAGAGCTGCCCGAAGCAGGCGAGGTCCTCCGTCGTCGCCGACAGGCCGAAACCGCCGGTGTCGACGCCCTCGGGCGACTGCTCCCACGTGGCGCCGTCGATGCCCAGCGGCTCGAGCAGGCGCGGGCGCAGGTAGTCGAGCAGCCGCTCGCCCGTGAGCCGCTGCAGGATGAAGGAGAGGACGTAGGTCGCGGGGGTGTCGTACTGGAACGCGGTCCCGGGCTCCGCGTCGAGGGGCAGCGCGAGGAAGGCCCGCGCCCACTCCTTCGAGCCGAAGACGCGGTCGTCGGTCCAGCCGACGTGGCCGGTGGTCATCGTGAGCAGGTGGCGCACGCGCATCCGGGCGAGCCTCGGGTCCGGCGAGGCGGGCGCGAGGTCGCCGAGGTGGTCGAGCACGAGGTCGTCGACCCCCAGCCGCCCCTCGGCCACCGCGAAGCCGACGGCCGTGGACGTGAAGCTCTTGCTCAGCGAGTACAGCTCGTGCGGCAGCTCCCGGCGGTACGGGTGCCACCAGCCCTCGGCGAGCACGTGCCCGTGCCGCAGCACCATGAGGCTGTGGAGCTCGGGGCCGCCGTGCTCGAGCGAGTCGAGGAAGTCGCAGATCGCGCGCGCGGGGACGCCCTGATCCGCGGGCGTGCTGCGGGGAAGGCGACGCTGGCCGGGCATGTCCTTCACTGTGCCACCGCGCGGCCCTCCCGCGTGGGAACCTCGGACCATGGTCGGGACCGAAAACGCCTCCGCGGACCCCGCGCCGCGCGACATGCTGTCCTCCCGTCCCTCGCCCGCGGAGGTCACCGTGCCCGACGACGCCCCTCGCCTCGCGCACGAGCCCGACCCCACCGTCGGCGCCTGGATCGGCGAGCGCCTGGGCCCGTTCGGCGCGACGGTCGGCGGCCTGGTCCCACGGGGCTACGCCGCGTACGCGCGCGTGCTGCACCGGCTCGAGGTCCGCGGCCCCGACGAGGCGGCCTGGTTCCCCGCACGCTGGGCGGACGCCGCCGCCGCGCACGGGACCGCGCTGCACCCGCGCGCGCAGCTGTGGCGGCTGCTCGGGCTCGACGAGCCGTGGGACACGGAGACCGACTGGTCAGCGCCCGTGGGGCAGGTCGACCACGAGCAGCTGTCGGCGCTGCTCGACCTGCTCGCGGCGCACACGGCCGGCGGGGTCGACGCCGAGGTCGTCGCCGCGCTGTGGGAGGGCTTCGGCTGGGTCGACGGGCAGGGTGTCGTGACGGTGACCGTCTCCCCCGAGGGCGTGACCCGGGAGCGGCTCGCGCCCGCGTTCTCGCCCGAGGTGCTGGCCGCGCCGCGCCTCGAGCTGCCGCACCGGGCGTACCTGCTGTTCCGCGGGCCCCTCGGGGCCGTGCTGCCGTGGTGCCGCGCCGGCGCACCCGGGTACTGGCAGCAGACGCCGAACCTGCTGTGGCCGACGGACCGGACGTGGTGCCTGGCGACGGAGATCGACCTCGACTCGACGGTCGTGGCCGGCCCGCGCGCGCTCGTCGACGCGATCTGCGCGCACCCGGACCTCGAGGCGTTCGAGGTGGGCGAGGGCGACTCGCTCATGGTCGACGGCGACGATGTCAACGTCTGACGGCGTCGGCTCCTGACGGGTGAGGTCCGGACGGGCGTCCGGACCTCGCGTCGGCCCGGTGGCTCACTCCCAGCGGCGCCGGGCGCGCGCCAGGTGCTGGGCGTACCCGGCGAGGGACGCCGACCTGGTAGCAGAGCAGGAAGGCGACGTAGCCGAACCGGTTGCGGCGCACCCGGAGCCCGAGCGGGCCGAACACGTGCCGCGCCTGGAAGGCGCGCACCCCGCCGTACACGAGCAGCGTGACGGGCAGCACCGCGAGCGTCCACGCCGAGACGACGAGCGGGACGCCGAACAGGAACAGCACGAGACCGGGCACCCAGATGCACATGTAGCCGACGTCGAGGAGCGGGATGAGCAGGTCCACGCCGGCCACGGCCTTGGTCAGCGGGCGGCGCTGCCGCCACGGCGGCACGGCCCGCAGCCCCTCGAGCATGCCGCGCGCCCACCGCGCCCGCTGGCGCATGAAGTGCGCGAGCCGCTCGGGCACGTCGGTGAACGCCACGGCGGTCGGCTCGAAGTACACACGCCGGCCGCCCTCCATGAGCCGCCAGGTCAGCACGATGTCCTCGCCGATGGCGTCCGGCCAGCCGCCCACGGCCCGCAGCGCCTCCGTGCGGTACAGGGAGAACGCGCCCTGCGCGACGAGGGTCGCCTGGTAGAGGCCCTGCATCCGCTTCACCGCGGCGATGCCGAGGTAGTAGTCCCACTCCTGCATCCGCGTGAGCAGGTTCGTGCGCGAGTTGCGCACGAGGACCGTCCCGGCGACGGCGTCGGTGTCGTCGGGTGCGGCCTCGAGCCGCGCGACCAGGCGGCGCAGCGCCTCCCGGTGCAGCAGCGTGTCCGCGTCGACGGTCACGACGAGGTCGGTGGTCACCGTGGCGAGCGCGGCGTTGAGCGCGTGCGCCTTGCCCGGCACCGGCTCGTGCACCACGCGCAGCGGCAGGCCGAGGCGCTCCGCCACGCGCAGGGCCTCGCCGACGGTGTCGTCGGTCGACCCGTTGTCGGCGAGGACGACGCTCACCTGGCCCAGGTGGTCGCTGCGGGCGATGCTCTCGAGCGTGCGCGCCATCGCCGCCTCCTCGTCGCGCGCCGCGATGATCACGGTGACGGCCGCGGTCGAGGGCCGCTCCGGCAGCGGCGGCTGGCGGTCGAGCAGGAGGGACGCGGCGAGGAACGCCACGATCCCGCCGGGCAGGTACGCGACGAGCGTGACGACGGTCCACGCGACGAACGGCCCGGCGGCGGCGTCGAGCTCGCTCACCCAGGGGCGCGAGATCCACGCGGACGCGAGGACCCAGGCCGCGGCGAAGAGGACCGCGGCGGCGAACTTGGCGGCGACGGGCACGTAGACGCGTCGCCGGACGGCGGGGGGCTGGGGGGCGGGCGGGCCGTCGGACGCCTCCCGCGCCACCGCAGAGGGCAGCGCACCGGCCGCGGACGGGCGCGCGCGCAGGCGTCCCCCCGGCGTCCGGGGGGTGTGACGCCGGGGCGCGTCGGCGGCTGGTGGGGTCGGGGGATCCGTGGCCCGCGCACCCGAGGTGCGCAGGTTCACGTCTCCACGCTAGGAGACGCCCGAGCACGCCCGCGGCCGGGTCGCGGGTGAAACGGACGCCGCCGGCCGGTTTTCACCCGTTCGCACCCCGGACGCAGGAGGGCCCCGGCTCGCGCCGGGGCCCTCCTGCCGCGGTCACCCGCGGGACGTGCGTGGCGGCGTCAGGCGGTCGTGCCCTCGTCCGTCGTCGTGAGCGGCGGCATGGCCGCCACCGTGACCGGCTCCGGGTCGCCCGAGCCGGCGTCGCCCGCGGTCTCCCGCGCGGTGAAGATGAACTCCCCGAGCAGGCCCTCGCCCTGGGCGTCGACCACGACCGTCTGGCCGGGCCGCAGCTCGCCGAAGAGGATCTTCTCGGACAGCGTGTCCTCGATCTCGCGCTGGATCGCCCGGCGCAGCGGCCGCGCGCCGAGGACCGGGTCGTAGCCCTTCTCGGCGAGCAGCTGCTTGGCCGCGGGCGTGAGCTCGAGGCCCATGCCCTTGTCCTTCAGCCGCGCCGCGACCTTGGCGATCATCAGGTCGACGATCTGGATGATCTCGTCCTGGCTCAGCTGCGGGAAGACGATGACGTCGTCCACGCGGTTGAGGAACTCGGGCCGGAACTGCTGCTTGAGCTCGTCGTTGACCTTCGCCTTCATCCGCTCGTAGGACGTCGACAGGTCGCCGCCGGCCTGGAAGCCGGTCTGCACGCCCTTGGCGATGTCCCGCGTGCCGAGGTTCGTGGTCATGATGATCACGGTGTTCTTGAAGTCGACGACGCGGCCCTGGGCGTCGGTCAGGCGACCGTCCTCCAGGATCTGCAGCAGCGAGTTGAAGATGTCCGCGTGGGCCTTCTCGACCTCGTCGAAGAGGACCACGGAGAACGGCCGGCGCCGCACCTTCTCGGTGAGCTGACCGCCCTCGTCGTACCCGACGTAGCCGGGGGGCGAGCCGAACAGCCGCGAGACGGTGTGCTTCTCGGAGAACTCGCTCATGTCGAGCTGGATGAGCGCGTCCTCGTCGCCGAACAGGAACTCCGCCAGCGTGCGGGCGAGCTCGGTCTTCCCGACGCCGGTCGGGCCGGCGAAGATGAACGACCCGCCCGGGCGCTTCGGGTCCTTGAGGCCGGCGCGCGTGCGACGGATGGCCTGCGACAGCGCCTTGATGGCCTCGTGCTGGCCGACGACGCGCTTGTGCAGCTCCTCCTCCATGCGGAGCAGGCGGCTGGACTCCTCCTCGGTGAGCTTGAACACCGGGATGCCGGTGGACATCGCCAGCACCTCGGCGATGAGCTCCTCGTTCACCTCCGCGACCGTGTCGAGGTCGCCGGACTTCCAGGCCTTCTCCTTCTCGAGCCGCTGCGCGGTGAGCTGCTTCTCCGTGTCGCGCAGGCGCGCGGCCTTCTCGAAGTCCTGCTCGTCGATCGCCGACTCCTTGTCGCGGCGCGCCTGGGCGATCGCCTCGTCCAGCTCGCGCAGCTCCGGCGGCGCGGTCATCCGGCGGATGCGCAGGCGCGCGCCCGCCTCGTCGATGAGGTCGATCGCCTTGTCCGGCAGGAACCGGTCGTTGACGTAGCGGTCGGCCAGCGTCGCGGCGGCGACCAGCGCACCGTCGGTGATCGAGACGCGGTGGTGCGCCTCGTACCGGTCGCGCAGGCCCTTGAGGATGTCGATCGCGTGCTGCAGCGTCGGCTCGGCCACCTGGATCGGCTGGAACCGGCGCTCGAGCGCGGCGTCCTTCTCGACGTACTTGCGGTACTCCTCGAGCGTGGTCGCACCGATGGTCTGCAGCTCGCCGCGGGCCAGCATCGGCTTGAGGATGCTCGCCGCGTCGATCGCGCCCTCGGCCGCACCCGCCCCGACGAGCGTGTGGATCTCGTCGATGAACAGGATGATGTCGCCGCGGGTGCGGATCTCCTTGAGGACCTTCTTCAGCCGCTCCTCGAAGTCACCGCGGTAGCGGGAGCCCGCCACGAGCGCACCGAGGTCGAGCGTGTAGAGCTGCTTGTCCTTGAGCGTCTCGGGCACGTCGCCGCGCACGATGTCCTGCGCGAGGCCCTCCACGACGGCGGTCTTGCCGACGCCGGGCTCGCCGATGAGGACCGGGTTGTTCTTGGTGCGGCGGGACAGCACCTGCATGACCCGCTCGATCTCCTTCTCGCGCCCGATGACCGGGTCGAGCTTGCCCTCGCGCGCGGCCTGCGTGAGGTTGCGGCCGAACTGGTCGAGGACGGCGGAGCCGGAGGGCTGGCCCTCCTGCGGGCCGCCGGCCGCCACGGGCTCCTTGCCCTGGTAGCCGGAGAGCAGCTGGATGACCTGCTGGCGCACGCGGTTGAGGTCGGCGCCGAGCTTGCCCAGCACCTGGGCCGCGACGCCCTCACCCTCGCGGATGAGGCCGAGCAGGATGTGCTCCGTGCCGATGTAGTTGTGGCCGAGCTGCAGCGCCTCGCGCAGCGACAGCTCGAGCACCTTCTTGGCGCGCGGCGTGAAGGGGATGTGGCCGGAGGGGGCCTGCTGGCCCTCGCCGATGATCTCCTGCACCTGCTGGCGGACGGCGTCGAGCGAGATGCCGAGGGACTCCAGCGCCTTGGCGGCCACGCCCTCGCCCTCGTGGATGAGGCCGAGCAGGATGTGCTCGGTCCCGATGTAGTTGTGGTTGAGCATCCGCGCCTCTTCCTGGGCGAGGACGACCACACGTCGGGCTCGGTCGGTGAATCTCTCGAACATCAGCGCTCCTAGGGGGACGGCTCCAGCCAGGCTAACGGCGCAGGTGTCGCCCGGACTCCCGTGTTCGCGCTGGGCGTGACCCGATCACCCCGGGCCGCCGCTCGGTGGGTCCGGGGGCGGGGTCAGGCGCCGGTGACGTGCCCGACGACGGCGCGCACCACGGCGTCGTCGGCCAGGAGCCGGTAGTGGCCCAGGCCGCGGGTGGTGACCAGCGTCGCCGTCGGCCACGCGGCGGCCACGGCCGCGCCGACGGCGTACGGGGCCTCGCGGTCCGCCTCGTCGTGCACGACGAGCGTCGGGGGCATGTCGCCGCCGGCGCCCATGGCGGGCAGGTCGAACTCCTCGAGCGTGCGGTCCGTGAACCCCTCGAGGGCCTGGCGCAGGTGCGCGGTCGTCCGCGCGTTCAGGCCGAACGCGCGCGAGAACGCCTCGAGGAGGGGCCCGAAGCCGGGGTTCGGCGAGACCAGGGCGAGTCGGTCCGCGGGCAGGCCCTCGCGCACGGCGTGGGCGGTCGCGGTCGTGCCGAGCGAGTGCGCGACGACCGCCGCGACGCCGTCGGGCGCGAAGCGCTCCTGCGCGGCGTGCAGCGCGTCGGAGATCTCGAAGAGCGTGCCGCGGCCGGGGCCCATGAACCCGGCGCCCGCGTCGCCGTGCCCGGGCGCGTCGACGGCGACGACGCGGTGGCCGGCGTCGACGAGCGGTGCCACGAACCTGCCGAGCTGGCCACGCCACCCGCCCCAGCCGTGGACGAGGAGCACCACGGGGCCCTCGCCCCACACCTCGGCGACGGCGTCGCCGCCGCGGGCCGTGGCGAGGCGGACGACCTCGCCGCCGCCGGGCCGGTGGTCGTGCGCGCGGCGGCGCGCCCCGGGCGGCAGGGTGCACCACACGTCGAGCGCCTTGCGGTCGGCGGCGTCCGGGGCCACGACCTGCAGCACGCCGAACACCGTGCGCAGCCAGGCGAGGCCCGCGTAGGCGGCCACGCGGCGGCGCAGGCGCCGGGGCCGGACGTGCCCGACGACGGGCGGGGCCAGGTCGGTGGCGGCCGGCGCGGCGGGCGTGGGAGTGCTGGTCATCGGTCCCCCTGGGTGGTCGGCCGGGCGGCGTCGAGCAGGGCGTCGACGGCGGCCCGGGCACGGTCGGCGGCCGCCTCGTCGGCGAGCAGCCGGTACCGGTGGTAGAAGCCGAGCATCACGGCGTAGAGGTCGGCCGCGAACCGGTCGGGGTCGGCGTCGGGACGGAAGTGCCCCTCGCGGATCCCCCCGGCGAACACGCGGGCGATCGTGCGGGCGAGCTCGCGGTGCTGGTCGCGGAGGCGGTCGCGCACGGGGCCGGGCTGCTCGTCGAGCTCGGTGCTGGCCTTGACGAAGAGGCAGCCGCCGGGCCGGCGCTCGAGGCCGCAGGCGATCCAGTTCTCGACGAGGGCGCGCACGCGCGGCTCGCCCCGCGGCACCTGCAGCGCGGGCACCACCACCTCGACCGCGAACTGGCGCGCGGCGGTGTCGAGGACCGCGACCTGCAGCGCCTCCTTGGAGCCGAAGTGGGCGAACATCCCGCTCTTCGACATGCCGACCTCGGCGGCGAGCGTCGCGATGCTCAGCCCGCCGAGCCCGGTCCGGCAGGCGAGGGCGACGCCCGCCTCGAGGATCGCCTCGCGGGTGCGGTCGCCCTTGGTCGCGGCGCGCGCGGGCTCGTCGGCGCCGGGCGGCAGCCCGAGCAGTCGGCGGACGTCGTCCGTGATGGGCACCGGGCGAAAATAGCACGACCGTTCGTTCTGGTGTCATCGCCCGGCGCCGGCGCCCCGACGCCCCCGGCGGGGCCTCAGCGCTCGAGGTCCCGGCGCGCCAGGCCCGCGAATCCCACGGCGACGAGCACCGCGGCCAGGGCTGCCATCGCCGCGAGCGGGCCCGCGGCGACCGACTCCTGGGGCACGAGCGGCGTGTGGTCGAACGGCGACAGGGCCCGCGACCACTCCGGCACGTCGACGAGCCCGCCGAGGAAGAGCACGAACGCGCCCCACCCCACCGGCAGCCACGCCCAGACCGCGGCACGCGGCGCCACGCCCACCAGCGCCACCGCGAGCGCCGCGAGCAGGGCGATCGCGGGCAGGTACACCAGCGACGCGAGCACCAGGCGGCCCACCCACGCGGGGTCGCCCGAGCCGCTCCACACGCCGACGCCCGCACCCAGGCCCACGAGCAGCGCCATGGCGACGGCCTCCGCCGCGACCACCGCGAGCCAGCCCGCGAGCAGGCGCGGACGGGACGTGCCCGTGACGACCACGGCCGCCACGCGTCCCTGGGCCTCCTCGGCGCGCAGCCGCAGCACCGCCGCCACGACGAAGCACCCGACGCCCACGAGCGTGAAGGCCAGGACGACCGACGCGAAGGCGTTCGTCAGGTCGGTGATGTCGATCTGGAAGAGCCCGCCGAGGTCCGGCAGCCCCTCCGCGAAGTCCCCGAGAGAGTTCGCCAGCGCACCGAAGGCCAGGGCGAAGAGGGCGGACCCGACGGCCCAGCCCCAGAACTGGCCCCGGAGCAGGCGCAGCGCGAGGCCCGCGGGCGTGAGCAGGGTGGGCGCGGCCGACGCCGGCCCGGGCCGCGACGGGCGCAGGCCCGCCCCGAGGTCGCGCCGCTGGGCCAGCGCGACGGCGAGCGCCCCGAGCGCGACCGCGGCCACCGCGCTCACGGCGAGCGGCCACCAGCGCAGGTCGACGAAGAGCCGGGTCTGCTGCGCCCACGCGAACGGCGAGGTCCACGACAGCGGCGAGCCGAGCGGGTCGATGACGTCGCCCACGCCCCGGGCGAGGAAGGTCGCCCCCATGACCGCGAGCGCCATGCCCGACGCCGCGCGGCCGTGCTCGGTGAGCTGCGCCGTGATCGCCGCGACCGCCGCGAAGACCAGGCCGGTGAGCGCGGTGGCCAGCCCGAACGCGACGGAGTCGGCGGCGGCGAGGTCCGCGCCGCCGGAGAGCAGGCCCGCGGTCACCGCGACGCCGACGGCGACGTTCGCGACCGCCACGGTGGCGACGGCCGCGGTGGGCGGGGCGAACCGCCCGACCGGGAGCGCGCGGACCACCTCGAGCCGGCCCGACTCCTCCTCGGCGCGCGTGTGCCGCACGACGAGGAGGACGCTCATGATCGCCGCCGCGAGGAGCGTCCAGAGGGACAGCTCGTTCGCGACCATCGCACCGAACGTGTAGTTCTCCAGCCCGAACGCCGGGCCGGTCATCATGACGGCCGACGGGTTGGACATGAGCGCGGCGCGCGCCTGCAGCGACTCGGGGGTCGGGTACGTCTCGAGCAGCGTCGCGATGCTGCCCGCGACCGTGCCGTACACGGCCAGCGCCCACACGGTGATCCGGACCCGGTCCAGGCGCAGGAACAGCCGGAACAGGGCGCCGGTCCCCGCCCACGGGCGGTGGGCGCCGTCGGACAGCACGGTCGTCGCCTCGCGCAGGGCCGTCGCGGTCATCGGGCGGCCCTCGCGTGGGCGTGCCCGCCGTCGTCGGCGGCCTCGGAGGTCCCGGCGGCCCGGGCGACGTCGTCGCCGTAGTGCCGCAGGAACAGCTCCTCGAGCGAGGGCGGCGTGATCGTCACGTCCGCGACGCCCGCGTCCGCGAGCGCGCGCAGGACGCCGCCCACGTGCGCGTCGTCGACGTCGAACCGGACCCGGCCCGCCTCGGCGACGAGGTCGTGCACGCCGGGCAGGGCCGCGAGCGCGGCCGGGTCGGCCGGCGTCGTCGCGGTGACCGTGGAGCGGGTGAGGTGGCGCAGCTCGGCGAGCGTGCCGGACTCGACCGCACGCCCCGCGCGGATGATCGTCACGGTGTCGCAGAGCTTCTCCACCTCGGCGAGGATGTGGCTGCTCAGCAGGACCGTGCGCCCCGCGTCCCGCAGGCGGCGCACCTCGTCGGTGAACTCCGCCTCCATGAGCGGGTCGAGGCCCGCTGTGGGCTCGTCGAGCAGGTAGAGCTCGGCGTCGGAGGCGAGCGCGCAGACGAGGGCGACCTTCTGCCGGTTGCCCTTGGAGTAGGTGCGCACCTTCTTGGTGGGGTCGAGCTCGAAGCGCTCGATCAGCTCCGCGCGGCGGGCGGCCCGGGCCCGCACGCGGGCCCCGCCGTGGATGCGGGTGAGCAGGTCGATCACCTCGCCGCCGGTGAGGTTGGGCCACAGGTTCGTGTCGCCGGCGACGTAGGCGATGCGCCGGTGGATCGCGACGGCGTCGGCCCACGGGTCGAGGCCGAGCACCCGCGCGGTGCCCGCGTCCGCGCGGAGCATGCCGAGCAGGACGCGGATGGTGGTGGACTTGCCGGCCCCGTTGGGGCCGAGGAAGCCCGCGACCTGGCCGTACGGCACGCTCAGCGTGAAGCCGTCCAGGGCGCGGGTGCTGCCGAAGGTCTTGACGAGGTCGCGGGCCTCGACGGCGAGGTCGGTCATGCGGGTCTCCTTGGGTCGCCGGTCCGGGTGTCGGGGCGGGCGACGTCAGGGGCCCCGCTCCTCGGGGCCGGGGTCCTCGTAGGCCTCACGGGCATGCAGGTAGGCGTCGAGGAGCGTCGAGTCGGTGAGCAGCGGCTCGGTGTACATCTCGAGGGCGGGGAGCAGGATCCGCATCGTGTAGGCGCGCAGCCACCGCGGCAGCTCGGACAGGTCCATGCGCTCCTCGAGCGCGGGCGCCTGCAGGAGCAGGCTGCCGAGCGCGGTCTCGGCCACCCAGCGCGCCCGCGCCTCGGGGTCGCGGCTCGGCCGGATCGTCCCCGCGGCCTCCCCCTCCACGAGGTAGGCGACGGCGTCGGCGACCGCCTGCTCGACGAACCGCCGAGCGCTCTCGCCGCCAGCCTGCAGCGTCCGGATGACGTACCCGACGAGCGGCGCGTACTCCTCGATCTCCGCGAGCTGGGCGAGCAGGGCCGTCGCGGACGCGTCGCGCTGCATGGCCGCGCTCTTGTGCTCGCGGATCTGCGCGTGCACGTACGCGTCGCACGCCTCGCGCAGGCCGGCGCGCGAGCCGAAGTGGTGCATGACGAGCGCGGGGCTCACCCCGGCGTCGGCGGCGATCGCGCGGATCGAGGCGCCCATGCCGTCCACCGCGAACCGGCGGATCGCCGCGTCGCGGATCCGTGCCTTGGCGGTGAGGTCGTCCGCCGACGGGGCTGAACGCATGTTCAGGATGCTACACTTCCGTTCAGCCGACGCGCCAGGACGACGCCGACGCCCGGCGTCGGGCGCGTGGGGGCGCCGCCGGCTACCCGCCGCTGCCGATCCGCGGGAAGGGCCGCAGCGAGAAGACCACCTCGACCGGCACCTCGAAGTACTCGGCGATCCGCAGCGCGAGGTACAGGCTCGGGCTGTACTCGCCGCGCTCGAGGTACCCGATGGTCTGGTAGTGCACCTCGAGAGCCTCGGCGAGCTGGCGGCGCGAGATCCCCCGCTCCGCCCGCAGCACGGCGATGCGGTTGTGGACCGGCTCGGCGGGCGCGCCGCCGCTGCGCTCAGCCAATCCGCTGCATCCGTTCCGCCATGCGGGCCTCGACCGCCGAGCCCGACTCCCGGCGCGCCATCCTACGGAGCACGATCGGCGCGAGGACCAGCCCCACCACCGCCCACGCGGCGACGACGCCGATCGCCTGCGGCACCTGCCACGTGCCGCCGAGCTCGATCGCCTTCGCCGAGTCCGGCAGGAAGGCCCAGCGCGTGGCGTGCCCGAGCCAGTAGGTCGGGAACAGCCGCACGATCCCCTGCACCCAGCCCGGGTGGTTCGCCACCGGCCCGAAGATGCCGGAGTACAGGGTCAGGGCGATGATCGGGAACATCCCCCACGTCGAGACCTGGGTGGGCTTGCGTGCCAGCGAGCCGATGATCATGCCCAGCGGCATGGCCGCGACGAGCCCGAAGACCATGAGCAGCGCGACGACCACCCAGCCGAACGCGCCGCGGTACATGAGGCCGTCGACCGCGAGCGCCGGCGGCACGAGGAGCACGACGAGCATCGGGAAGATCCCGAGCGCCTGGAAGACGACCTGCCCGACGACGTACCCGTCCATCCCGTAGGGCGCCGCCTTCGCGCGCAGCAGGGTCCCGTCCTCGCGCTCGACGACGAGGCTGAACGCGGGCCCGACGATGCCGCCGAAGACCGCCATCGCCGCGAGCACGCCGGGCAGGGCGACGCTGGTGAGCACCAGGTCGGTCCCCTCGACGACGGTGTTCCGGTTGAGCACGAGGTAGATGGCGAGCCCGCCGCCCCACAGCAGGTAGAAGACGAGGTCCTCGGGGTTGCGCAGCGAGAGCCGGAAGAGCGTCCAGCCCCGGCGCACGCCCACGCGGGCCGCGTGCAGGCGCAGGTGGTTCATCGCGGCACCTCCGTCCCCGTCGTCGTCCCCGCCACGCCGGAGTCGACGCCGAACCCCGTCCCGGGCGACCCGCCCCCGCCGCCCTCGTGGCGGCGGACCAGGGCCATGTAGGTGTCCTCGAGCGAGGTGCGCCGGACCTCGAGGTCGGCGATCTCGTCGCCGTACTGCGCGAACAGGCCGCGCACGAACGCCGTGGCGTCGTCGGCCGCGTGCACGTACCGCTCGCCGGCGCGGGTCCACGTGACCTGCGCCTTGCCGCGGACCTGGCGCGCGAGCGCGTCGGCGCTGCCGTCGGCGACGATGCGGCCGCCCGCGAGGATGAGGATCCGGTCCGCGAGCTTCTCGGCCTCGTCGAGGTCGTGGGTGGTCAGCAGGACCGTCGTGTCCTCGAGGTCGACGAGCCCGTGGATGACGTCGTGGAACTCGCGGCGCGCCTCCGGGTCGAAGCCGGCGGTCGGCTCGTCGAGGAACAGCAGGTCGGGCCGGCCGACGATGCCGATCGCGACGTCGAGCCGCCGGCGCTGCCCGCCGGAGAGCTTGCCGACCCTCTGGTCCGCCGCGTCGGCGAGGCCCACGCGCTCGAGGAGGTCGTCGACGTCGCGCGGGCGGGGCCGGGCGGGGGTCCCGTAGGGCTCGTAGAAGGAGCCGAGGTGGCGCAGCAGCTCGCGCACCCGCCACAGGCCGTGGTCGCGCCACGACTGCAGCACGATGCCGATGCCGGCGCGCCACTCCTCCGGTGCGCGGATCGGGTCCTCGCCGAGCACGACGACGTCGCCGCCCGACCGGTCGCGGAAGCCCTCCAGGATCTCGATGGTGGTGGTCTTCCCCGCGCCGTTCGGCCCGAGGAGCGTGATGACCTCGCCGCGCCGGACCTCGAAGTCGACCCCGTCGAGCACGTCCTTGGTGCCGTAGCGCATGCGCAGGTCGTCCACGCGGATCACGACGTCGCTCATGCGGCCTCCACGCCCGTGCGGGCCCTCATCACCTGACTACGATGGGATGTAGTACACCTACTACAGATCGTAGTGTCAAGACCGCGTTCTTGCGGAGGAGTGCAGCGCTACAGCAGGACCGTCCCGGAGATGCCGGTCACGGCGTCGCCGCCGACCCACACCTCGTCGCCGACCCGCTCCACGTGCACCCGGCCCGCGCGCCGCAGCGCCGTGCCCTGCGACACCACGTACCGGTCCGGGAGCACGCCGGCCGCGGTCAGCCACTGCCCGACGCCCGCGTTGAGGCTGCCGGTCACCGGGTCCTCCACGACGCCGATGCCGCCCGCGAACGCACGCACCTCGGCGTGGGCGCCGGTGCGCGATCGGCCGGCCTCGTCGTGCAGACCGATCACGCCCACCATGAGGTCGCCGAGCGCGGCGGGGTCGGGCACCACGGCCAGCACCGCCTCGGCGTCGTGCAGGAGCACCCCCACCCACGGCGGGCCGTTGTCCAGCCACGCGACGTCGCGCACGTCGTCCTCGGTCACGCCCAGGGCGCGCAGGGCCTGCGCGCGGACCTCCGGCTCGACCGGGCCGGTCCGGCGCAGCGGCGGGGCCGCGAACGCGAGGCGCCCCTCCGCGCGGCGCAGCCGCACGAGCCCGACGGCGCACTCCTGCACGACGGCGGCCGGGTCGCGCGGGGTCCCGCCCGCCTCGAGCCAGGCGTGCGCGGAGCCGATCGTCGGGTGCCCCGCGAACGGCAGCTCGCCGCCCGGCGTGAAGACCCGCAGCCGGTAGTCGGCGGCCGGGTCGGTCGGCGGCAGGACGAACGTGGTCTCCGACAGGTTCGTCCACCGCGCGAAGGCGGCCATCTCGTCGTCGGTCAGGCCCTCGGCGTCGAGCACCACCGCGACCGGGTTGCCGAGGTACGGCTCGGCGGTGAAGACGTCGACCTGGGCGAAGTCACGCGTGCGCATGCGGCCCATCCTGGCGCCCGACGCCGACGCCGCCCACGGCTTTCCCGGGCGCCCCGTCGGCCCGGTGCGCCGCCGGGGCGTCGCACGACCCGCCGGCGCTCGGTGCCCCCTCCGCGGCGCGTCCCGGCGGCGCTCAGCCCTCGCCCGCGTCGGCGAGCGCGGCGCGGAACGCCTCGTGCGCCGCGTCGCCGAAGGGCACGAAGCGGGCCAGCTCGACCGGGGCGTCCGGGTGCGCGTCCGCCCACGCCCGAGCGGCCGCGACGGCGATGCGCGCGACCTCGCGCACGTCCCAGCCGTAGACGCCGGCGCTCACCGCTGGCAGCACGACGGTCCGTGCGCCGAGCCCGGCCGCGACGTCGAGCGAGCGCGTGAAGCACGAGGCCAGCAGCGCCGGGTCGGTCTGCCCCGCGTGCCGGTTGGGCCCCACGGTGTGGATCACCCAGCGGGCCGGCAGGTCGCCGGCTCCGGTCGCGACGGCGTCGCCCACCGGCAGCCCGTCGGGCAGGCGGGTGCGGCGCAGCTCGCGGCACTCGGCGAGCAGGCTCGGGCCGGCGGCCCGGTGGATCGCACCGTCGACGCCCCCGCCGCCGAGCAGCGAGGAGTTCGCGGCGTTGACGATCGCGTCGACGTCCTGCGTGGTGATGTCCCCGGGCACGGCCTCGATGCGCACGAGTCGATCCTGCCCCGTCCGCCCGCGCCGCCGCGCCCCGGGGCACCCCCACGGCACGGAGGGTCCGCCCGTGGCGCGGTTTGCCGGTGCGGGGCGACCGGGTGTCGAATCGTCACGAGCCCGGACCGGGCGACCGCACGTCGAGGAGGACACATGCAGCAGCGCCGCATCGGCGACCGTTCCGTCAGCGCCATCGGGCTCGGCGGCATGCCGATGTCCATCGAGGGCCGGCCGGACGAGGCGCAGGCCATCCGCACCATCCACGCCGCGCTCGACGCCGGCATCACCCTCGTCGACACCGCGGACTCCTACCACCGCGACCCGACCGACGTCGGGCACAACGAGATCCTCATCGCCAAGGCGCTCCGCCTGGCCGGCAAGGGGCCCGACGACGTCCTCGTGGCCACCAAGGGCGGCCACCGCCGCCCGGGCGACGGCACCTGGTACACCCAGGGCGACGCCGCCTACCTCAAGAAGGCCTGCGAGGCCTCGCTGCAGCGGCTCGACGTCGAGGCGATCGGCCTCTACCAGTTCCACCGGCCCGACCCGGCCACCCCGTACGAGGAGTCGATCGGCGCGATCCGCGACCTGCTCGACGAGGGCAAGATCCTCATGGCCGGCATCTCCAACGCGAACCCCGACCAGATCCGCCTCGCGCAGGAGATCCTCGGCGGCCGCCTCGTCTCGGTGCAGAACCAGTTCTCGCCGCGGTTCCGCAGCAGCGAGCCCGAGCTCGAGCTGTGCGACGAGCTCGGCATCGCGTTCCTGCCGTGGAGCCCGTTCGGCGGCATCGCGCGCGCAGGCGAGCTCGGCGTCGCGGCGTCGGCGTTCGGCGAGATCGCGGCCGAGCGCGGCGTGAGCCCGTACCAGGTGGTCATCGCGTGGATGCTCGCGAAGTCGCCGGTCGTCATCCCGATCCCGGGCGCGAGCCGGCCCGAGAGCATCCTCGACACCGTCAAGGGCGTCGAGCTCGAGCTCACCCCCGAGGAGCTCGCCCGCCTCGGCTGACCCACCCCAGCCCCTCCCGCCACCTCACCCGCGGAGTGGAACGATCTGCAGGCGTGGCGTTCCACGTCGCCGCGACGGACGGTCGCTTCGTTCCGCTCTGCGGGGGTGGGGGCGGTGTGTCCGACTCGCATGGCACCCTGGCGCCATGTCCGGCGCCGCCCCTCGACCCGCCGTGCCCGAGGCCGCGCACCTGCGCGCGCTCCGGGCCGCCGCGGACGCCCTCGCCTCCCGCGCCGCCACGGCCGGCCTCGACGCGCCGGTCCCCACGTGCCCGCGCTGGACCGTGGCCGACCTCGTCGCGCACCAGGGGATCGTGCACCGCTGGGCGGCGGGCAACCTGCGGCTCGACGACGCGCCCGTGCCGGCCAAGCGCGAGGTGCTGCGCGTCGTGCCGCCCGCCGAGCTGCTCGACTGGTTCGCCGCGGGCGTCGCCGAGCTCGAGGACGCGTTCGCCACGGCCGCCCCGGACGTGCGGGCGATGACGTTCCTCAAGGACCCTCCGGCGCCGCGCGCGTTCTGGGCGCGGCGGCAGGCGCACGAGACGACGGTCCACGCCACCGACGCGCTCGCCGCGGTCCTCGGCCGCCGCCCGCGCTCCGACGAGGCCGACGTCGCCGCCGACCTCGCGCTCGACGGCCTCGACGAGCTGCTCACCGGCTTCGTCACGCGCGGCCGCCACGCGCTGTGCACGGCGGTCGCACCGGCGCGCGTCGCCGTCGTGCCGCACCCGGCGGAGGCGAGCGAGGTCGGCCCCCTCGCCTGGCTCCTCGACGTCACGCCCGACGGCATCGTCACCTCGCGCACGACGCCGGAGGAGGCGGAGGCCGCCGGGGCCGACGGCGTCTTCCGCGGCTCCCCCGCCCAGCTCTACCTCGGTCTGTGGAACCGGGGGGACGAGGTCACCGAGGACGACGGGCGCGGCCTGCTCGCCGCGTGGTCCGGAAACGTCAAGGTGTCCTGGCGCTGAGGTGTCACGGCGGCGGCCCAGCGGCCGGCGGCCCGGTGCGCGGGTGCCCGCCGCGCCGGTCCGCGCGACCGGCTCAGGCCTCGAGCAGGATCGTGAACGGCCCGTCGTTGACGAGCTCGACGTGCATGTAGGCGCCGAACACGCCCGTGGCGACCTCGATGCCCTTCGCGCGCAGCGCCTCGACCACGGCGTCCACGAGCGGCTCGGCGACCGGGCCCGGCGCGGCGCCGTTCCACGACGGTCGCCGGCCCTTGCGCGTGTCCGCGTAGAGCGTGAACTGGCTGACCACGAGCACGGGCGCGCCCACGTCGAGCACGGACTTCTCGTCGTGGAGGATCCGCAGGTCCGCGATCTTGCGCGCGATCGTCTCGACCTGCTCCGGGCCGTCGTCGTGCGTCGCCCCGAGCAGCACGAGCAGGCCGGGCCGGTCGATCCTCCCGACCACCTCCCCGTCGACCGTGACCGACGCGTGGGTCACCCGCTGCAGGACCGCCCTCACCACCGACCTCCGATGACGACCTCGACCTCGCGCCCGAGCGGCGCGACGACCTCTCCGACCGGCTCCCCGTGCCCGAGCACCGGCGTCGCCCCGACCCGCGCCACGGCGGCGAGCACCGCCGGGTCGGCGCCGTCGCCCAGCGCGACCGCGAGCGCCGCGGCCAGCACGGCCGGGCGGGGTCGCGCGGAGCCGTCCGCGACCTTGCACGCCACGCCCGTCCCGTCGGGCAGGCCCGCACCGTAGACGCCCTCGGCGCCGTCCTTCGCGACCAGGCCCGGGACCGCGCGCATGAACCGCGTGACGTCCCGCTCCGGCCCGCCGACCAGGTCCGGGTGCGCGGCGACCGCCCGACCCACCCGGGCGACGGCGTCGTCGCGCGCCGGGTCCGCCGCCGCGGCCGCCATGCGACCGAACGCGCGGGCCAGTCCGCGCACCGTCGTCGAGAACAGCGGCGCGCCGCACCCGTCGACCGTGACGTCGTCGACGGCCACCTGCGTCTCGCGCTCGACGACCTCGCGCACGCGCCGCTGCAGCGGGTGGTCCACGTCGCGGTACGTCGCGGTGTCCCAGCCGTTCGCGACGCACGTCGCGAGCATCGCCGCGTGCTTGCCGGAGCAGTTCTGCGTGACCGGCGACGCCGCCCCGCCCGCCACGCGCCACTCGTAGGCGGCGGTGGCGTCGAGCGGCAGGTCCGGGGTGTTCTGCAGGTCGCCCTCGCCCAGTCCCGCGGCGGCCAGCGTGCGGCGCACGACGGCGAGGTGCGCGGCCGTGCCCGAGTGGCTCGCGGCCGCGAGGGCGAGCCGCTCGTCGTCCACGTCCAGGCCCGCCTCGAGCATGGCCACCGCCTGCAGCGGCTTCACGGACGACCGCGGCCAGATCGTCACGTGCGGGTCGCCCACCGCGAGCGCCACGGACCCGTCGTGCCGGAGGACGACGAGGTGCCCGACGTGCACCGACTCCACGCGCCCGCCGCGCACGACGACGGCGAGCGGCCCCGGCGCCCCGGCTGCGCCACGCCCGGCGCCCCGCCCGGGGTCCTGCCCGGGGTCCTGCTCCGCGTCGACCTCCGCGTCCTGCTCCCGGGTCACGTCACCAGCCCCCGTAGGGCCCGCCCGACCGCCCGCGGCCGCCCCCGGAGGTGCCGCGGACCGCGGGGCGCACGTCGGCGAGGTACACGCCGGCGGCCACCGCCGAGCCGAGGGCGAGGAACGAGAGCTGGCCGATGCCCACCGGCCACGGCAGCGCGACGAACGCGACGGCGGTGGCCGCGGCGAGCAGCCACACCCAGAACTGCTTGGTCCGCTTGCCCGCGACGGCGAAGGCCCGCGCGGGGCGCCGTGCGGCGTCGACCAGCGCGTACACCGCCAGCACGAACACGACCGCGTAGAGCGCGAAGTAGACGAGCAGCTGGAGACCGGCGATCACGGGCAGAGCCTACGAGCCCGGGTGCACGGTGGGCGCGCCCACGGCCGGCCGGCCGCCGAGCCCGCGCGCGACCTCCCCGCGCGGCGCGGGGCGGTCCACGGACACCCCCTCGGCGGGGACGACGGTCTCCTGCGCGGCCGCGACGTCGCCGCCGTCGCAGGCGACGGTCAGCGGCGCGTCCTCGGGCAGCGAGCGCTTGACCACGGCGAGCGCGATCGGCCCGAGCACGTGGTGCCGGGCGACGGAGGTGACGTGCCCGACCGGGCGGCCGGCGTCGTCGTGCACCGCGGCCCCGGGCTCGGGCAGCAGGTGCCCCGACCCGTCGAGGTGGAGCATGACCAGGCGGCGCGGCGGGCGGCCGAGGTTGTGCACCCGCGCGATGGTCTCCTGCCCGCGGTAGCAGCCCTTGTGCAGGTGGACGGCGGTGCGCAGCCAGTCGAGCTCGTGCGGGATCGTGCGGTGGTCGACCTCGCGCGCGGGCCGGGGGCGCCAGGCGGCCACGCGCAGCGCCTCCGCGGCCCACGTGCCGGCGAGCCGCCAGCCGGCCTGCTCGCGCGCCGCGACCTCGTCCGCCAGGCGCGCGCGGGGCACGAGCACGAGGCGCCACGCGCGCTCGGCCCCCGGGTGCCCGTCCGACGCCGGGCCGTACCGCGTGCCGCCGGGCGTCACCCCGGGCCACGGGTCGCGCCAGGTGACGGGCTCGCCCTCGGCGCCCTCGGCGTCGACGGCCTCGCCCAGCGCGGCCCACTCGGCGGTGACGTCGGCGACCTCGACGCGCAGCGTGAAGCGCATCGAGTCGAGCCACGCGGCGAGCGCGGCGGCCGCGTGCGCCTCGGTGATCAACCAGGTCCGCTCGCCGTCGTCCACGACGGCCGCGGCGAACTCGACGTGCCCGTGCGGGCTGAGCACGAGGGTCTCGGTCGATGCGCGGGGCGCGAGGTCGGTCAGCGCCTGCGACGTGATGTTGTGCAGCCAGCCCGACCGGTCCGGGCCGGCGACGGTGACGACCCCGAGGTGTGACATGTCGACGACGGCGGCGCCGGCCTCGAGCGCACGCTGCTCGGCCACGGGCTCGCCGTAGTGCCACGCGACGCCCGCGTCGGGACCGGCGGCGGCGACCGCGCCCGGCCGGGCGAGCAGGGGGCTGCGGTACGCGTCGTCCGTGGGCCCGGCGGCCCCGGTCCCGCGCACGTCGTGCTCCGTCACCGCGGGCTCCTGCTCAGCCGCGCCGACGCGTAGGACTGCAGGGGCTCGCCGAACGCCGCGATGTCCCACGCCCACAGCAGGTCGCCGTCGACGAGGCCGTACAGCCGGGTCGCGGCGTTCATCTCGGCGGCGTCGGGCGTGCGGGCGATGAGGTCGCTCGCCAGGTCGATGCGCCCGTTGCCGACCACGCCCGCGTAGAGCGTCAGGTGCCCGGACGGGTCGATGAGCAGCAGCTCGACGGGGTCCTTGCCCTCCGGGGTGTCGGCGGGGCGGTCCGGCGGCACGCGCCAGTAGCCGGACTCGGTCGACCAGACGGGGCCGTCGCCGTCGTCGCCGGACAGCCACAGCGTGGAGGACCAGCGCAGGTACGGGCCGCCGTCGTGGTCGACGACGACCTCCTGCCGCACGGTCGCCTCGGGGATCCGCGGGTAGACGACGACGCCGTTCCCCTCCCATCGCCCGACGAGCCAGGCGAGGGGGTACACCTCCGGGGCCAGCCCTCCCGGGATCGCGAACGGCACGATCAGCGCTGGCCCTTGTAGAGCTTGTACACCGCGTACACGGCGAACCAGCCGATGGTCAGGGACGCCGCGATGAGCAGTCCGATGAAGAAGGCCTCGAGCGCTGCCATGAACCGATCCTACGGTGCCCCGCGACGTCCGGGTCGAGGCGGCCCGCGGGGCGGGTCGGGGCCTCCCGCGGTCGGTAGCCTGCCCGCATGCGACAGCTCGTGGTGAAGACGACCGCCGGCGCCGACCGGCCCGAGGCCTGCAACCAGGCGTTCACCGTGGCTGCGGCGGCCGTCGCGGCGGGGGCGAAGGTGTCGCTGTGGCTCACCGGCGAGGCCGCGTGGTTCGCGCTCCCGGGCCGCGCGGCGGAGTTCTCCCTGCCGCACGCCACGCCCCTGGAGGAGCTGCTCGAGACCGTCCTCGCCGAGGGCACCGTGACCCTGTGCACGCAGTGCGCGGCGCGCCGCGACATCACGGCCGACGACGTCCTGCCCGGCATCCGGATCGCAGGCGCCGCGGTGTTCGTCGCCGAGACCCTCGAGCCCGACGCGCAGGCGCTCGTCTACTGAGGGCTGCCGGGGGTCCCCCGGCGGTGGGCCGGAGGGCGAGCCGGGCCGGTCGCCGTCGGGCGCCTCAGCGTCGCCGTCCGGCGCCTCAGCGCACCAGCACGCGCCCGACGACGTAGACGAGCAGGCCGCTCAGGGCCACCGGCAGCACGACGACGGTGAGCGCCGCCGCGCGGCGGCGCAGCGCGGGGAGCCGGTCGAACAGGGCGTGCAGCGCGGCGACGAGCACGCCCATGGCGAGCCCGAGCGTGCCGCCGACGACGAGCCCGAACTCCTGCATCGCGGCGCCGGCGCCCCCGCCCGCGAGCACCGCGGCGCCGATGGTCACCGCGGGCGCGTGCCACGAGTGCAGCGGCACGGCGGAGACCGCCGAGGCGAAGGCGAGCGCGACGGCGCCGCTGACGACGAGCGCGGTGCCGCTCGGGCTGCGCTCGGCGGCGACCCAGCCCGCGGACGCCGCGGCGACGAGCACGCCCGCGACCGTGCCGGACACCGAGTCGACGAGCCGCGCCCGGCCGTCCTGCCGCGCGAGCTCGTTGACGAACGCGAGGAGGATCGCGAGCGCGATGACGATCGGCAGCTCGCGCAGGAACGGCTGCCCGCGCGTGGCGGTGACCGCGACGACCGCCCCCGCGCCGCCGAGCGCGATGACGACGGCCGAGCCCAGCACGTTCGGCAGCCCGAGGAGCAGGGGCCAGCCGACGGCGACGGCGAGCGCGAGCAGGATCGCCCCGGCGACGACGGGCAGCTCGCCGAGGTGCTCGAGCGCGTCGAAGCCGACGACGAACGACGCCACGCCCATGAGGGCGGCGAGCGCGGCCGTCAGCACCGCGCGGGTGGACGCCTCCATCACACCAGCGGGGTCCGGTCGTGGCCGGTCAGGGGCGCGAGCACGCAGGCAGTCTCCCAGATCCGCCGACCGGTGCGCAGTCCCGCGGCACGCGGCGCGCGGTTCCCTCGGCGCCGGACGGGCGAACGTGCGCGGACGTGACGACCCGGGCGCCCGTCGGGGCGGTAACGTGTGGCGACAGCCGATCGCAGGAGGGCCCACCGGTGGCAGACCTGTTGCTGCTGACACCCAGCGCCGGGGGCTCCGCTCAGGTGCTCCCGGCCCTCGGCCTGCTCAACCACCGCGTCCGCGTGCTCCCCGTGGAGCCGTCCGCGCTCCTCGACGCACCCGACGCCGACGTCCTGCTCCTCGACGCGCGCCGCGACCTGGCCACGGCCCGCTCGACGTGCCGGCTGCTGCGCGCGACGGGGCTCAACGTGCCGCTCGTGCTCGTGCTCACCGAGGGCGGCCTCACCGTCGTCACGGCGGAGTGGGGCGCGGCGGACTTCCTGCTCGAGCAGGCCTCGCCCGCGGAGGTCGAGGCGCGGCTGCGCCTGGTCATCGAGCGCGGTGGCGCACGCCAGGAGGACGACGAGGTCGCCGAGATCAGCTCGGGCGACCTCACGGTCGACGCGGGCGGCTACGTGGCCCGCGTCAAGGGCCGGCCGCTGGACCTGACCTACAAGGAGTTCGAGCTGCTCAAGTACCTCGCCCAGCACCCCGGACGGGTCTTCACGCGTGCCCAGCTGCTGCAGGAGGTCTGGGGGTACGACTACTACGGCGGCACGCGCACGGTGGACGTCCACGTCCGGCGCCTGCGCGCCAAGCTCGGCCCCGAGCACGAGCAGCTCATCGGGACCGTGCGCAACGTGGGCTACCGGTTCGAGCCGCCGCGCGAGCGGCGCGCCCCCGCGGAGGACGAGGCGGCGGCGAACGCCGGCGCGGTGGACCAGTCGTGACCCTGCGGCGCCGCGGCCGCGCCGGGTCCCAGGTGCGCGGCCCGCTGTTCGGGCGGCTCTCCATCGGGTCGGAGCGCAACCTCCTCGACACCCTGCGCACCGAGAACGCCGGCGGTGCGCTCCTGCTCGTGGGCGCGCTCGTGGCCCTGGTCTGGGCCAACACGCCCTGGCGGGAGAGCTACCAGGCGATGCGCGAGGTCGTCGTCGGCCCTGACTGGATGCACCTGCAGCTCTCGCTCGAGCACTGGGCGACCGACGGCCTGCTGACGATCTTCTTCTTCGTCGTCGGGCTCGAGCTCAAGCGCGAGATGGTGGTCGGCGAGCTGCGGCGCCCCGCGACCGCGATCGTGCCGATCGTCGCAGCGGTCGGCGGCATGGTGGCGCCCGCCCTCGTCTACGTGGCGATCAACGCCACCGCCGCGGGCGGGGAGCTGCGCGGCTGGGCGATCCCGACCGCCACGGACATCGCGTTCGCGGTGGCGGTGCTGTCGGTCGTGGGACGGCACCTGCCCAACTCGCTGCGCGCGTTCCTGCTCACGCTGGCGGTCGTCGACGACCTGCTCGGCATCGTCGTCATCGCGACGTTCTACAGCACGGACATCCAGCTCGGCTGGCTCGCGGCGTCGTTCGCGGTCGCGGCGGTGTTCGCGCTCCTGCTGCGCCGCGGCGTGACCGCACCCTGGCTCCTCCTGCCCCTCGCGCTGGCGGCGTGGCTGTTCATGCACGCCTCGGGCGTGCACGCGACGATCGCCGGCGTCGTGCTGGGCTTCTGCGTGCCGGCCCTCGCGCGGGACGGCGACGAGGCGTCCGAGTCGCTCGCCGAGCGGTTCGAGCACCGCTGGCGCCCGCTGTCCGCGGGGGTCGCGGTGCCGCTGTTCGCGCTCTTCGCGGCCGGTGTCTCGCTCGACCCGGCCAGCCTCGGCGACGCGCTGCGCGACCCGATCGCGCAGGGCGTCGCGCTCGGCCTCGTCGTCGGCAAGCCGGTCGGCATCCTCGTGGCGACGTGGCTCGCCGCGAAGGCCACCCGCCTGCGGTTCTCGCGCGGCGTGGGCTGGGCCGACGTGGCCGCGCTCGGCACGGTCGGCGGCATCGGCTTCACGGTCTCCCTGCTCATCGGGGCGCTCGCGTTCGGCGAGGGCACCGTCCGCGACGACCACGTGCGCGCGGCGATCGTCGTCGGCTCGCTCACCGCGGCGGTGCTCGGCTCGCTCGCGCTCGCCGCCCGCGACCGGTACCACCGCGACCTGCCTGCGGAGATCTCGGACGGTCCCGGCGAGGGCCTCGGGGGCGGCCGCCCGGCGCCGTCCGCGGACGCGCCGTCGCCGACGTCCTCGCAGACGCCGTCGGAAGGGGCGCCGCCGGAGGCGTCGTAGCCCCCTCGGGCGCCGACGGGGGCTCGCCCGGCGCGCGGTGCGCGATAGGTTCGGCGGCGTGACCGACCCGTCCGCCGTCCTGATCCCGGGGCCCTGGCGGCACCGGTTCGTCCCCGCGAACGCGGCGCGCTTCCACGTCGCCGAGGTCGACGGGACCGGGGGCACCGGGCCGCTCGTGGTCCTCCTGCACGGCTTCCCGCAGATGTGGTGGGCCTGGCGCGGCCCGCTCACGGTGCTCGGCGAGGCCGGCTACCGCGCGGTCGCGATGGACCTGCGCGGCACGGGCGCCTCGGACAAGCCCCCGAGCGGGTACGACATGCCGACCCTGACCCGGGACGTGGCCGGCGTCATCCGCTCGCTGGGCGCGCAGGACGCGGTCGTCGTCGGGCACGGCGTCGGCGGGATCGTCGCGTGGTCGATGGCGGCGCTGCAGCCGTCGGTGACCCGGGCGGTCGCGGCGTTCGGCGCCCTGCACCCGCTCCACCTGCACACGAGCGCGGTCATGCGCGCGATGCTGAGCCGCACGTCCGGGCGCCGCCTCGCGTTCGCCCAGCTGCCCTACTTCCCCGAGCGCCGCATGGTCCGCGGGGACCTCGTGGCCCGCGTGCTCGCCGACTGGGGCGCGCCCGGCTGGCCCGACCCGACGTCCGACGCCGACCTCGTCGCCACGTACCGGGACGCGGCCGGCGTGCCGTTCGCCGCGCACAGCGCGATGGAGGTCCTGCGCTGGCTCGTGCGCTCGACGCCGCGCGTGGACGGGCGGCGGTACCTCGCCGCGATGCGCGCGCCGGTCCGGGTGCCGGTGCTGCAGGTGCACGGCGACGCCGACCGCGCGCTGCCCGTGGACGCGGCGAGCTGGGGCAACGGGCGCCCGTACCGCTTCGAGACGATCGCCGGCGCGGGCCACTTCCTCCCCGAGGAGGCCCCGGACGAGTGCGCCGCCCTCCTGCTGGACTGGCTCGGCGGCCTCTAGGCAGGCTCGCCGTCGGGCCGTGCGCGCACGGGCCCGTCCTTGACGAGCTTCGCGGCGCGCACCGGGTCGGTCTCGCCGATCCCGTAGGAGGGGCACAGCCGCGCGAGTGGGCACGCCCCGCACGCCGGGCGGCGGGCGTGGCACGTGCGGCGCCCGTGGATGATGAGCCGGTGGCTGAACATGGTCCAGTCACGCTTCGGGATGAGGGCGCACAGGTCGGCCTCGACGGCCACCGGGTCGTCGTTCTCGGTGAGGCCGAGGCGCCGGGACAGCCGCAGCACGTGCGTGTCCACGGGGAGGCCGGGCACCCCGAACGCGTTGCCGAGCACGACGTTCGCCGTCTTGCGCCCGACGCCGGGCAGCGTGACGAGATCCTTCATGCGGCGGGGGACCTCGCCGCCGTAGCGCTCGACGAGCGCCTGGCCGAGCCCGATGAGCGACTGCGCCTTGGCGCGGAAGAAGCCCGTGGGCCGGATGAGCTCCTCGAGCTCGGCCCGGTCGGCGGCCGCGTACGCGGCCGCGTCGGGGTAGCGGGCGAACAGCGCGGGGGTCACCTGGTTCACCCGGACGTCCGTCGACTGCGCGGACAGGATCGTCGCGACGAGCAGCTCGAGCGGCGTCGTGAAGTCCAGCTCGATGACCGCGTCGGGGTACCTCTCGGCGAGGACCCGGTCGATCCTGCGGGCGCGGCGGGTCCGGGCGAGGGGCGTCTCCACGGCCGAGAGCCTAGGCGCGACCACCCACGCTGTCCGGATGGTGGTCACGTTCCCACTTTCGTTATCGGCATGTGAACCATCACACGTGCGCCGATGGGGTGAACATCGGCCCGGCGGGCTCAAGGTGGCGCGGATCACCGCCGAACATCCGGTGGAGCGAGGCGACCGGCGCCCCGCGAGCGGAGAAGCAGAGCTCATGACGGTGGCCCAGGTCAGCCCGCGGCACGCGGGTCACGGACCCGACGCCCGGGCGGCGCGGCGCGCGCTGCGCGCGGAGAAGGCACAGCTCCTGCGGTGGCGGCGCCTGCTGCGCGCGCGCCTCGACCTCGCCGTGGCCGCCTACGCGCCGCCGGACACGCTCGGCGCGATGAGCTGGGACATCCTCCCCGAGGCCCAGCTCTCGCTCCCCCACCCCCAGCAGCTGCTCGCCCTCGTCCGCCTGAGCACCGACGAGGACCAGGTCGCGCTCATGCAGAAGCTGCGCGACCTCGACCGGCAGCTCGCCGAGTACGAGGAGCACATCGACGCCGCGCTCGAGGAGTCGACGCAGCAGATCGTCGGCGCGCTCGCCGCGCAGGAGAGCCGGCCGCTCGCCCGCTGACGGCCCATGGGGCAGGATGGCAGGGCGGCGATGTGCCGCCCTGGACCCGGTGCTGCGGCACCCCGACCGGCGAGGACGGTGACGTGGACGACGTCGTGCTCTCCGCCCCGCTCTTCGCGGGCATCGACCCGGAGGCCGCCAGAGCGCTGCTGGCGTCCATGACCCGCGTCGACCTCACGCGCGGGGTCACCCTGTTCCACGAGGGCGAGCCGGGCGACCGGCTGTACGTCATCGCGGACGGGAAGGTGAAGCTCGGCCGGCGGTCGCCGGACGGGCGCGAGAACCTCCTGTCGATCCTCGGCCCGGGCGAGATGTTCGGCGAGCTCTCGCTCTTCGACCCGGGCCCGCGGACCGCGACGGCGACCGCCGTCTCCGACGTCCAGCTGCGCGAGCTCGCGCACGAGGAGGCCGTCGCCTGGATCGAGAAGCACCCCGCCGTCGCCAAGCACCTGCTGGCGGCCCTGTCCACACGGCTGCGCCGGACCAACGAGGCCCTCGCCGACCTCGTGTTCTCCGACGTGCCCGGCCGCGTGGCGAAGGCCCTCCTGGACCTGTCGACGCGCTTCGGCGAGGAGGTGCCCGACGGCATCCGGGTGGCGCACGACCTCACGCAGGAGGAGCTCGCCCAGCTCGTCGGCGCCTCGCGCGAGACGGTGAACAAGGCGCTCGCGGACTTCACCGGGCGCGGCTGGGTGCGCCGCGAGGGCCGCGCGATCGTGCTGCTCGACGTCAACCGCCTCGAGCGCCGCGCGCGCTGACCGCCGTTGGCACGGGCGCCACGGCCGACCGGGCGCCGGCGGGCGTCAGCCCAGCTCGACGACCAGCTCGACCTCGACCGGCGCGTCGAGCGGGAGCACCGCGACGCCGACGGCGCTGCGTGCGTGCACGCCCGCCTCGCCGAAGACCTGCCCGAGCAGCTCGCTCGCGCCGTTGACCACCGTCGGCTGGCCGGTGAACGAGGGGTCGGAGGCCACGTAGCCCACGACCTTCACCACGCGCTTCACCCGGTCCAGGCTGCCGGCGAGCTCCGCGATCGCCGCGAGCGCGTTGAGCGCCGCCGTCCGGGCGAGCCCTGCGGCGACGTCGGGCGCGACGAGGCCCTCTCCCTCGCCGACCTTGCCGCGGACCGGCAGCTCGCCGTCCACGAAGGGCAGCTGCCCCGCGGTCCACACGTGGTCGCCCGTCCGCACGGCCGGCACGTAGGCGGCCACGGGCGCGGCGACGGGCGGCAGCTCGATGCCGAGCTCGGCGAGGCGCCGGGCGACGTCCATCCCGCTCACTCCCCGAGGGGTCGCTTGAGGTAGGCGACCAGCCCGTTGCCGTCGGGCCCGGGCACCACCTGCACGAGCTCCCAGCCGTCGGCGCCCCACTGGTCGAGGATCGCCTTGGTGGCGTGCACGATGAGCGGGACCGTGGCGTACTCCCAGCGCGTCATGGGCGCCAGGCTAGCGCCCGGCCGCGGGCGCGAGGCACCCGCCGGGGCGGACGAGGCGCCCGGCGGGCGGCACGTGGGGCCTCAGCCCTGGCCGGCGGGCTGGCGGGCCAGCGAGCGGCGGCCGCGGGACATGCGGTACGTCGTCGGGCGGGCGACGAGCTCGGGCTCCGCCTCGATGACCTCCCGCCACGACTGCACCTCGGGGTAGCGGCGCAGGAGGGCGCGGCGCTCGCGCTCCGTCATGCCGCCCCAGACGCCGAAGAGGACCCGGTTGTCGAGGGCGTCCACGAGGCACTCGATCCTCACCGGGCATCCTGCGCAGACCTCGCGGGCGGACCGCTGCGCGGCGCCCTCCACGAACAGGTCGTCAGGTGGTGACGCCGAACACGCCCCGTACGCGGTCCAGTGCTGATCCGCCACCAGACCTCCTCTCCGAGCCCCCTACGTACGTCGTCCCCAGGGTACGGCGGCGGTGGGCACGCTCTCATGGGCCGTTCGGGTCGGCTTTCCGTCACACATGGGATGTGTCCCGACGGAATGCGCCGTCCCGGGACCATGGTGACGACTCGAACAGGGCCCAGCCAGGGACCTGCGGCCCGCCTGCCCGTACTCCGGACGGGTGGGACGGGCCGCCGGCGGCGCGTACCGGGGGGCGCGGCAGCGTGCACAGGATCTCCACCTCCCCGGCGCCGGACCCCGGCCGAAGGTATGGGGCCCTCCCGTACCCTGGGCACCATGGTGTCGTCTGTCCGCTCGGTTCCCGGGCGCCGCATCTCCGTGGCGCAGGTGCTGGGCCTGCTCCTCGCCTTCGTGCTCATGTCCGGGCTCGGCGGCGTCCTGGCCGCGGGCCTGGTCATGCCGGCGGTCGGCGCGACCAGCTCGGTGACGAACACGTCGGTGCGGCTGTTCGACGACCTCCCGGACGAGCTCGCCCAGGTGCCGCTGTCGGAGAAGTCGGTCATGCTCGCCGTCGACGGCACGGTGCTCGCCGAGTTCTACGACCAGAACCGGATCGTCGTCCCGCTCGACCAGATCTCGCAGGCGATGCAGGACGCGGTCATCGCGATCGAGGACCACCGGTTCTACGAGCACGGCGCGATCGACCCGCAGGGCATGATGCGCGCGCTCATCCGCAACACCACGTGCGACGACTGCGGCACGCAGGGTGGCTCCACGCTCACGCAGCAGTACGTGAAGAACGCGCTCGTCCAGGCGGCGATCGAGTCCAGCGCGACCGACGCCGAGCGCGCGGCCGCGATCGAGGCGGCGACGACGTCGGACGGCACCGAGGGCATCGCCCGCAAGCTCTCCGAGGCCAAGATGGCCATCGCCCTCGAGCAGCGCTGGACCAAGGACCAGATCCTCGAGGCGTACCTCAACATCGCGCAGTTCGGCCTCAGCGTGTACGGCGTCGAGGCCGCCGCGCAGTTCTACTTCTCGATCCCCGCCTCCGAGCTCAACTACCTGCAGGCGGCCACGATCGCGGGCGTCACCCGCGGCCCGAGCATCTACGACCCGACGCGCAACCCCGAGCGCGCGCAGGAGCGGCGCGACGTCGTCCTGCGGCGCATGCTCGACACCGGGAAGATCACCCGGGAGGAGTACGAGGCCGGAATCGCCACGCCGCTCGCCGACACCCTCAACCTCGGCCAGCCGAAGTTCACCTGCCAGGCGGCGAACGCCGTCGGCGGGGCCGGATACTTCTGCGACTTCGTCACCAAGATCATCGCGACGAACCCGGTGTTCGGCGAAACCCCGAACGACCGCAAGAACCTCCTCTACCGGGGCGGCCTGACCATCACGACGACGCTCAACCCCTGGCTGCAGGGCATCGTCGACGAGGAGGTCAAGGCGGGCATCCCCATCGACGACCCGTCCGGCGTCGCGACCGCGATGGTGGTCGTCGAGCCCGGCACGGGCCACGTGCTCGCGATGGCGCAGAACCGCGTCTACAACCCGCGCCAGTCGGACGTGCCGTGGGAGACCGCGGTCAACTACAACACCGACAACATCTACGGCAGCGCCAGCGGCTTTCCGCCCGGCTCGACGTTCAAGCCGTTCACCCTGCTGCAGTGGTTCAAGGACGGCCACGGGCTCGGCGAGGTCGTCAACGGCACCGCCCGTATGCGCAACGAGAACGAGTTCGTGCAGTGCGGCGCGCGCCTGCCGAACAAGCCCTGGCGCCTCGGCAACGCCGAGGGCGGCCGCGGCATCATGACCGTCCTCGACGCGACGCGGAACTCGGTCAACAACGCGTACGCCGACATGGCTGCGCAGCTCGACCTCTGCGCGATCATGGACGGCGCCGCCGAGCTGGGCGTGCACCGCGCGGGCGGCCTGGCCGGCGACGGCCCGTTCGACCCGATCCCGTCGAACGTCATCGGCACCCAGTCGATCGCACCGCTGACCATGGCGAACGCGTTCGCCGCGTTCGCGGCCAACGGCGTGTACTGCGAGCCGATCGCGATCGTCAGCGTCCGCGACCGCGACGGCAACGAGCTGCCCGTGCCGCAGGCGACCTGCCAGCAGCGCATCGACCCGGGCATCGCGGCCGCCATGAACTACGCGCTCAGCCAGGTGTGGAGCGGCACGGGACGCCAGATCGGCGCGCTCCCCGGCGGGCGCCCCGCGGCCGGCAAGACCGGTACGACGACGAGCAACGAGCACACGTGGTTCGTCGGCTACACGCCGCAGCTGTCCGCGGCCGTGTGGGTCGGCTACTCCGAGGGCATGATCCCGGTGCAGCGGATCACCATCAACGGCCGCTACTACCGCAACGTCTACGGCTCGAGCATCGCCGGCCCGACGTGGCGACGCGTCTTCGTCCGCGCGCACGAGGGCCTGCCCGTCGTGCCGTTCCCGGCACCGCCGCAGCAGTTCATCACCGGCATGACCGGCCAGGTCCCGTCGGTCCGCGGCCAGTCGGTCGAGGAGGCGACGCGGACCCTGCGCGAGGCGGGCTTCAACGTCACGGTCGCGGAGCACCAGGCGCACTCCGACGCGCCCGTGGGCACGGTCGCCGAGACGTCGCCCGCCGCCGGCTCGCGCGTGAGCCGCGGCACGCAGGTCACGCTCGTGCTGTCGCAGGGCCCCGCGCCGCGGCAGGACCCGCAGCCCGGTCCCGGTCCTGACCCAGGTCCCGGCCCTGGTCCTGGTCCCGGTCCTGGCCCTGGCCCTGGCCCGGGCCCAGGTCCCGGCCCCGGCAACGGGGGCTGAGTGGCGGCGCGTCCCCTGACGACGGCCGCGGCGGTCGGCGCGCTCGGCGTCGGCGCCCTCGCGTGGGCGGCCGGCGTGGAGGTCCGCTGGTTCGCGCTGCGTCGCTTCGAGGTGCCCGTCCTCCCGCCGGGCACGCCCGAGCTGCGCGTGCTGCACCTGTCCGACCTGCACCTGCTGCCCGACCAGCGGCGCAAGATCGGCTGGGTGCGCTCGCTCGCCGACCTCGAGCCCGACCTCGTCGTGACGACGGGCGACAACATCGCGCACGACGACGCCCTGCCCGCGCTCCTGCACGCCTACGAGGGCCTGCTCGAGCGCCCGGGCGCGTTCGTGCTCGGCTCGAACGACTACTTCGCGCCGCGGTTCAAGAACCCCGCCCGCTACCTGCTCCCGGACGCGCGCGAGGACCGGCCGCAGCCGCGGGCCCTGCCGTGGCAGGACATGGTCGCCGCGTTCCGCGACGCGGGCTGGAAGGACCTGACCAACCGGCGCGACGTCGTCGAGCTCGGGCCCGCGGGGACCGTCGTGTCCCTCGTCGGGGTCGACGACGCGCACCTCGACCGCGACCGCTTCCCCGCCTCCACGCGCGGCCAGCACGCCGCCGGCCCGCACGCGCTGCACCCGCCGCCGGACCTGCGCCTCGGCGTCACGCACGCGCCCTACCGGCGGGTGCTCGACGCGATGCACGCGGACGGGTCGGACCTCGTGCTCGCCGGTCACACGCACGGCGGGCAGCTGTGCGTCCCGGTGCTCGGCGCGCTCACCACGAACTGCGACCTCGACGTGCGCCGCGCCAAGGGCCTGCACGGCTGGCCCGGCCCGCGCCCGGACGAGCCCGACGGCGCCGGGTCGAGCTGGCTGCACGTGTCGGCCGGCCTGGGCACGTCCCCGTTCGCGCCGGTCCGCTTCGCGTGCCGACCCGAGGCCTCGCTGCTCACGCTCGTCCCGCGCTGACGCCGGCGGGCCACCCGCCCGCGTGCCCACCGGGCCACCTCGCCCGCGTGCCCCGCCAGCCGCACGGCCCTCCGCCCGGCCCGCCCGACGCCGTCGGGCACCCACGGCGAGAACCGGTTTCTGCCCGCGGCCCCGGCTGGGCTATCCTTGCCGGGCACTCGGGGTGTGGCGCAGCTTGGTAGCGCGCTTCGTTCGGGACGAAGAGGTCGTGGGTTCAAATCCCGCCACCCCGACACTGGGAGGCCCCCGGCCGGCGACAGCCGACCGGGGGCCTTCGTCGTCCCCGGGCCCGGGCGTCCGGACCCCGCGTCCTGCCCCGCGCCCGGGCACGGGCTCGCTATCGTGCGCGGCATGACTCCCGTCGTCGTCGGCGACCCCGGCACGCGGCCCACGTGGGACGAGTGGGCGCTCGGCATCGCGGCCGCGGTCGCCACCCGCGCCGACTGCACGCGCCGCAAGGTCGGCGCCGTCATCCTCGGGCCCGACCACCGCGTGCTCGCCACCGGCTACAACGGCTACCCGCCCGGGCAGCCGGGCTGCCTGTCCGACGGCGCGTGCCCGCGGGGCCGCCGCACGTACGACGAGGTGCCCGCGAGCGCGCCGTACGTCGGCGTGGACGAGCCGTGCCAGGCGCTGCACGCGGAGGAGAACGCGATCCTGCACCTGCCGGGCAACGCGCGGCTGGGCGCCACGGTCTACGTGACCGACGAGCCGTGCCCCAACTGCCAGCGCTTCCTCGCGGGCGCGGGCATCGCGCGCGTGGTCTGGCCGGGCGGGCAGATCGACTACCAGAAGCGGGCCGCCGAGCGCCGCTGACGGGCCCCGCACGGGCGTCCGCGCGGCCGCCCCGCGCGCCTCTCCTCTTGCCCTCGCGCACGTCGCGCACGAGATTTGTCCCGGTTTCGGCGTGCGGAAGATCGTTCCGAGCGTCACGATGCTCGAGCAGGGAGACGAGAGGAGATCACCGTGGCAGACCGCGACAACGACGTGCAGCAGGCGCCGGTCGCCGTCGCGCCGGCACCGCCGGCGCCTGGTCGGGGCACGCAGGGGACGGGCGGCGGCCCGCGCGGGACGACGAGCGGCGGCGACCGCGGGCCGGCCGCCGGGATCGGCTCGCCGATCTACGACCAGCTCGTCGCCGAGCTCGGCGACCCCGCCGCCTGACCTCTCGGGCCGCCGGGAGCCGGCCCGGCGGCCCGGGTAGCCTCGTCGGATGCCGATCCCCGAGTTCGTCCGCCGCCTGCGGGCCGGCGTCGGGCACGATCTGCTCTGGTTGCCCGCGGTCTCGGCCGTGGTCCTCGACGACGACGACCGCGTGCTCCTGACCCACCGCGTCGACAACGGGCAGTGGGGCCTGCCGGGCGGGATCCTCGACCCGGGCGAGCAGCCCGCGGCAGGGATCGCGCGCGAGGTGGCCGAGGAGACCGCCGTCGAGGTGGAGGTCCTCGCCCTGACGTCGGCGATCGCGGGCGAGGTCATCACGCACGCGAACGGGGACGTCGCGCAGTACCTCGTTCTCGCGTTCTGGTGCCGCCCGGTCGCCGGCAGCGGCGCGGGCGCGCACGTGGCCGACGACGAGTCGCACGACGTGCGCTGGGTGCCCCTCGCGGAGGTCCCGCACCCGCTGTCCGACGGAGGCAGCGAGCGCCTCGAGCACGCGCTCGCCTACCGCGCGGCCCTGCGCGCCGGCACGACGCCGACCCCCTGGTTCGCCCGCTGACCCGCCGACCCGCGACGACCCGCGCCGCGGACGCGGCGGGGCCCCCGCCGGGGGTGCCGACGGAGGCCCCGGGCGCCGTCGGGCGGTCGCCCGGCGGGGTCCCGCGGACGTCAGGTCCAGCGGAAGAGGCGCGCGGCGAACGGCACGAGCACCACGGACCAGGCGACCATGACGAGGAGCTCGACGCCGGGGAAGCGGCCCTCGTACCAGCCGGCCGCGAGCGCCTGCGACGCCGCGCCCAGCGGGGTGTACCGGCTGATCGTCTGGACGACCTCCGGCATGAGCGGCAGCGGGAACCACACGCCCGCGAAGAACAGCGAGGTCATGTAGGCGAGCATCCCGGCGCCGGTCGCGGCGCCCTGGTTGGGCGCCAGCGCGGCGATGAGCGCGCCGAGCGCCATGTTCGCCGCCGCCCCGAGCACGAACGCGAGCACCGTGAGCAGCGGGTCGGCCGGCATCGTCACGCCGAGCGCGACCGCCGCGCCGACGAGCGCGAGCCCGGACGCCGCGACCAGCATCCCGAGGTTGACGAGCAGCTGGGCGACGATGAGGCGCGACGGGGGCAGCGGCGTCGTCGACAGCCGGCGCAGCACACCCTTCTCGCGATACGTGCCCATGGTCGGCGGGAAGGTCGTGTAGGCGACCGTGCCGATGGCGAGCGCGAGGATGACGGGCGTGAAGCCGGTGATCGAGGTGATCTCCGACAGCGGGGGCGCCTCCCCGAACGGCTCCTTGGCCCAGGGCATGAGCAGCCCGAGCGCGAGGAGCAGCACGGCCGGGAAGAACAGGCCGAAGAACACGGCGGCGGGCTCGCGCAGGTAGAGCCTCGCCTCGGCGACGGTGACGGCGGCGAGGACGCGCGGGCGCTGCGCGACGCCGCTCGGGCCCGGCGTCGGGGCGGGGTGGGTGGTCGTTGCGGTCATCTGTCACGCCTCCTTCGTGGCGCCGGTGCTGACGATGGACACGAACGCCTCCTCGAGGGAGCCCTGCTCCACGCGGAGGTGCTGCGGGCGGACGCCCGCGGAGGTCGCGGCGAGCACGACGTCGACGGCGACCTCGGCGCCGCGGACCTCGTAGGCGGAGCCGTCGACGGTCACGGCGGCCACCCCGGGGATCGACTCGATCAGGCCTGCCGGGAGCGGCTCGGGCGACGTGAAGCGGATGGTCTGCGCCGTCGTGCGAGCCGCGAGCTCGGCGGGCGTGCCCTCGGCGACGACGCGCCCGGCGTCGATGAGCAGGACGCGGTCGGCGAGGCGCTCGGCCTCCTCCATGAAGTGCGTGACGAGCAGGATCGTCACGCCGCGCTCGCGGACCCGCTCGACGACGCCCCAGGTCTCGCGGCGGGCCTGCGGGTCGAGCCCGGTGGTGAGCTCGTCGAGGATCGCCACCTCCGGGTTGCCGACGAGGGCCAGGGCGACGGACAGCCGCTGCTTCTGGCCGCCGGACAGCCGGCGGAACTGGGTGTCGGCGCGGTCGGCGAGACCGAGGTCGCGGATGAGCTCGGCGGGGTCCGCGGGGTCGGCGTAGAACGTCGCGTAGAGGTCCAGTGCCTCGCGCACGGTGATCTTCGCCGGCATCTCGCTCTCCTGGAGCTGCAGGCCCAGGCGCTCGCGGAGCACGGGCCCGTCGTGCCGGGGGTCGAGCCCGAGCACGCGGATCCCGCCGGCGTCGGGCACGCGCAGGCCGGCCACGCACTCGACGGTCGTGGTCTTGCCGGCGCCGTTCGGGCCGAGGATGCCGACGATCTCGCCGCGGCCGACGGTGAACGAGACGTCCTCGACGGCCACCTTGGGGCCGTAGGTCTTGCGCAGACCCGCGACCTCGATGACGGGTGCGGTCATGGCTGCTCCTCTCGGGTGGTGCGTGCGGTGCGGTCGGTGGGACGGGTGCGGTCGGTGGGGACGGGTGCGCTCGTGCGGGCGGGTGCAGGGTGTGCTCGCCCCCGGGAGGGCGGGCCTCCCGCTCGGGGCGGTCGGGACGCGTCGGGACGCGCGGTCGCCCGACGCGGCGGGCGGACGCGGCCCGACCGAGGGGTCGGGTGTCCGACGGGACCGGTCTTCAGGTGTCCGGCGGGTGCCGGTGGTGTGCGCGGGTCCTGCCGCGCTCGGCTCAGCCGCGCGGCGGGCGCAGCTGGAGTCCGCGCAGCAGGGCGAGGTAGACGACGGCCATGGCCGCCGTCACGAGGAGGGTCACGCCGACGCGGACCTCGACGGTGAGCCACTCGGCCGTCACGCCCCGGCTGAGCAGCCAGCCCAGGCCGACGACCGGCCCGGCGGTGAACGGCAGCGCGAGGGTGCCCCGCCACGGCCCCGTGCGCTGGTAGGTGACCGCGACGAGCAGGCCGCTCACCTGCGCCGCGGCGATGACGAGGACCTCCCAGCCGAGGACCGCGAGCAGGTCGCTCGCCTCGCCCGGGAACCAGCCCTGGTCCGTGACGCCCTGCCGCCAGCCGTTCGCCTCGTAGAGCACGCGCTCGAGGGCGAAGAGCCCCGTCACGAGGAGCCCGAGGCCGACGGCGGTCGCCGCGCTGGCCAGGAGCGTCGCCGCCCCGAGCGAGCGCCGGGTCATCCCGGCCGCCACGTGCGCCACGTGATAGCCGGCGAAGATCGTGACCCCGATGGAGAACGGGAACCACGCGGTGCCCTGCCGGGAGAACTGCGCGAGGGACACGGTGACGTCGCCGAACCGCGTCGCGACGAGCAGGGCGGCGGCCCACAGGACGAGGATCACGCCCGCGAACCACGCACAGACGACGAGGTACGTGCGGGCGAGCCACCGGAGGGCCCGCAGGGTCGGCGGTGCGAGGCGCCGGCCCGGTGCGGGTGCGGTCGCGGTCGCCGTCATGGGGTCACCTCCTGACGGGCGGCCGCGCCCCCGGGCGCGGTGAGGTGGACGAAGAGGTCCTGCAGGTCGACGGGCGCGAGCTCGAGGCCGAGGTGCCGCGCGCGGGCGACGTCGTCGGGCTCGAGGCGCCCGTAGAGCGTCACCTGCGCGGTCCGGCCCAGCTCCTGACGCCCGATGACGGTGCGTCCGTCCGCGAAGGCGGCCACGGCGTCGGCGGGGCCCGTGACGGCCGTGCCCCGCGCGCGCAGGGTGTCGGCGTCCTCGGCGAGCAGCACGCGCCCCTCGTGGACGACGACGACGTCCTCGACCAGACGTTGCATCTCCTCGACCAAGTGGGTCGAGAGGACGATCGTGCGCGGGTGCTCGACGTAGTCCGCCAGGAGCGCGTCGTAGAACGCGTACCGGGACGGGGCGTCGAGGCCGAGGTGCACCTCGTCCAGCAGCGTGAGCGGAGCGCGGCTGGCGAGGCCGACGGTGATCCCGAACGCCGAGCGCTTGCCGCGCGAGAGCTGGCTGGGCTTGCGCCGCGCGGGCAGCTCGAACGTGTCCAGGAGCCGCTCGGCGAGCTCGCGGGAGAACGTGGCCCGGGTGGACTCCAGGAAGCGGAGGTTGTCGCGCACCGAGTACTCGGTGAGGACGTCGCCGCTCTCGCGCACGAGGCAGACCCGCTCGGTCACCGCGGGGTTCTCCCACGGGTCCTGGCCGTCGACGAGCACGGTGCCCGCGTCGGCGCGGCGGAACGCCGCGAGGACGGACAGGATGCTCGTCTTGCCCGACCCGTTGCGCCCGATGACGCCGGTGATCGAGCCCGGCCGGACGGAGAACGTGGCGCCGTCGACCGCCGTCGTGCGGCCGTACCGCACCACGAGGTCGCGCACCTCGACGCCGAGGCCGCTCATCGGGGCTTCCCCTCCGTGGCGGCCGGCGTGCTCGCCGGCGCCGCGCCCGCCTGCTCGGCCCGGGTGGCGGCGTCCTGCGCGCGGAGGCGGGCGACGACGTCGTCCAGCGGGATGCCGAGGACGCGGGCCTCCGCGGCGACGGGGTCGACGACCTCGGTGAAGAACCGCTCGCGGCGCTGGGCGCGCAGGCGCTCGCGCGCGCCGGGGGCGACGAACATGCCGACGCCGCGCCGCTTGTACAGCGTGCCCTCGTCGACGAGCTCGGCGAACGCCTTGGCGGCCGTGGCGGGGTTGATCCGGTACGCGGTGGCGTACTGCGTGGTCGACATGACCTGCTCCTCCTCCCCGAGCACGCCGCGCAGGACGTCCGCACGGATCTGGTCGGCGATCTGCAGGTAGATCGGCTCCCGCCCCTCGAAGGCCACGGCGCCGCACCTCCGCTCTCGCCTCACTGGTTCATTACCCGACTAATGAACCATGGAACCTGGGGGGAGTCAACACCGGTCCGCGCCCCCGGCGTCGGGCACCCGGCGTCGGGCACCCGCCGCGAGTGGAGCGCGATGGCGGCCCGGCCGCGAGTGGAGCGCGATGGCGGCCCGGCCGCGAGTGGAGCGCGATGACGGCCCGGCCGCGAGCGGAGCGCCGTGGCGGCCCACCCCCTCGGGCGGAGCACCGTGGCGGAGAAGCACGTCGGGTGGAGCACCGTGGCGCCACGGTGCTCCACCCGACGGAGGTGGAGCGAGCGGTCAGCCGCGCAGGCGGGCGGCGACCAGCTCGGCGACCTGCACGGCGTTGAGCGCCGCGCCCTTGCGCAGGTTGTCGTTGCTGACGAAGAGCGCGAGACCGCGCCCGTCCGGCACGCTCTGGTCGGTCCGGACGCGCCCGACGAAGCTCGGGTCCTGGCCGGCGGCCTCGAGCGGCGTCGGCACGTCGGACAGCGCGACGCCCGGGGCGCCCCGCAGCAGCTCGACGGCCTTCTCCGGCGACAGCGGCGAGGCGAACTCCGCGTTGATCGACAGCGAGTGGCCCGTGAACACCGGCACGCGCACGCACGTCCCGGAGACGAGCAGGTCGGGGATGCCGAGGATCTTGCGCGACTCGTGGCGCAGCTTCTGCTCCTCGTCGGTCTCCCCGCTGCCGTCGTCGACGATCGACCCGGCGAGCGGGAGGACGTCGAACGCGATCGGCCGCACGTACTTCACCGGCTCGGGGAACGTCACGGCGCGCCCGTCGTGCGTGAGCGCGGCGACGTCCTGCTCGACGGCGGCCCGCACCTGGGACTCGAGCTCGGCCACGCCCGCGAGCCCGCTGCCGGACACGGCCTGGTACGTGGACACGACGAGCCGGCGCAGGCCCGCGGCGTCGTGCAGCGGCTTGAGCACCGGCATCGCGGCCATGGTCGTGCAGTTGGGGTTCGCGATGATCCCGAGCGGGGTGTTCACGACCTCGTCGCCGTTGACCTCGGCGACGATCAGCGGGACCTGCGGGTCGCGCCGCCACGCGGACGAGTTGTCGATGACGATCGCGCCCGCCTCGGCGAACCGCGGCGCCTGCGCGCGGGACGTCGTCGCGCCCGCGGAGAACAGCGCGACGTCGATGCCCGACAGGTCCGCCGTGGCGACGTCCTCCACGACCACCTCGGCGTCGCGCCACGGCAGCGTGCGCCCGGCCGACCGGGCCGACGCGAAGTACCGCACCTGCGCCACCGGGAAGTCGCGCTCGACGAGCATGCGGCGCATGACGCCGCCGACCTGCCCCGTCGCGCCGACGACGGCGACCCTCAGACCGTCCTGTGCACCCATCTCAACGCCCCGTCCCGCCGTACACGATGGCCTCCTGCTCCTCGGCGTCCAGCCCGAACGCCGTGTGCACCGCGCGCACCGCGTCCTCGAGCTGGTCCGCCCGGGTGACGACCGACACCCGGATCTCCGAGGTCGAGATCATCTCGATGTTGATGCCCGCGTCGCGCAGCGCGCCGAAGAGCTTCGCGGAGACGCCGGGGTGGCTCTTCATGCCCGCGCCGATGAGCGAGAGCTTGCCGATCTGGTCGTCGTACTGCAGCGACTCGAAGCCGAGCTGCTCCTTGACGGCCTGCAGGGCGGCGGTGGCCTTCGGGCCGTCCGCCGACGGGAGGGTGAAGGAGATGTCGGTCAGCCCGGTCTGCGCGGCGGACACGTTCTGGACGATCATGTCGACGTTCACGCCGGCCGCCGCGACCACCTCGAAGACCGAGGCCGCCGTGCCCGGCACGTCGGGCACGCCGACCACCGTCACCTTCGCCTCGCTCGGGTCGTGCGCGACGCCGGAGATGATCGGCTGTTCCATCTCTTCTCCCTCGACAGGGTCGGTGACGAGCGTGCCCTCGCGGCCCGAGAACGACGAGCGCACGTGGATCGGCACGCGGTAGCGCCGGGCGAACTCGACGCAGCGGAGCATGAGCACCTTCGCGCCGCTCGCGGCCAGGTCGAGCATCTCCTCGTACGTGACCCGCGCGAGCTTGCGGGCCGTCGGGACGATGCGCGGGTCCGCGCTGAACACGCCGTCGACGTCGGTGTAGATCTCGCAGACGTCGGCGCCGAGGGCGGCCGCGAGCGCGACGGCGGTGGTGTCGGAGCCGCCGCGGCCCAGCGTGGTGACGTCGTTGGTGTCCGGGTTGACGCCCTGGAAGCCGGCGACGATCGCGACGTGGCCGTCCTCGAGCGCCTTGACGATCCGGTCGGCGCGCACCTCGGTGATCCGGGCGCGGCCGTGCGCCTCGTCGGTGAGGACGCCGGCCTGCTGGCCGGTGAACGACTGCGCGCTCACGCCCAGGTTCGCGATGGCCATCGCCAGGAGGCTCATCGAGATCCGCTCGCCCGCGGTGAGGAGGATGTCCATCTCCCGCGCGGGCGGCATCGGGGTGATCTCGTTGGCGAGGTCGATGAGCTCGTCGGTGGTGTCACCCATGGCCGACACGACCACGACGACGTCGTGACCCGCCCGCTTGGTCTCCGCGATCCGCTTCGCGACGCGCTTGATGCCGGCGGCGTCCGCGACGGACGAGCCCCCGTACTTCTGCACGATCACGCCCACGACGGCTCCGGGTGGTGTCGGGCCGCCTCGCGGCCCAGGCTGCGGCGTCGGCGCCCGCGGGCGCCCCGCCCTGTGTCGCGTGAAGGATAGTCGGGGGACCGGACGGCCCCCTCGGGATTTCCGTCATGTGGGCCCCGACCGGGCGGACCCGAGCGCCGCGCGGTGACAGGACCGCCGCGCTCGCGACACAGACGGGGTACGGAGGGTGTGCCGACGGGGGCGGAGGAGGCAGCGATGCGCGTCACCACGCGGGCCCGACGCCGGGCCCTGACCCTGGCCCTCGCTGCGGGGGTGCTCGCGGCCGCGGCGGGCTGCCAGACCCCGCGCGACGGGGACGGCGGCTGGGCCGCACCGGGCGACGAGGGCCCGACGGCGCCCTCCGCCGCCCCGGACGACCCGGTCTCCACGGAGCCGGGCAGCGGGGGCGACGACCCGGCCGACCCGCCGCGCGCGGACGTCGCGCCCGTGGCCGCCGACCTCACCGTGACGGTGGACGCCACGGGCGAGGGCGCGACGACGACGTGGACCCTCACGTGCGAGCCGGTCGGCGGGGACCACCCCGACGCCGAGGCCGCGTGCGCCGCGATCGCCGCGGCGGGCGGCGCCCAGGCCTTCGCGCCGCTGCCGCGCGACGTCGTGTGCACCGAGGAGTGGGGCGGACCGCAGACGGCGACCGTGACCGGCACCGTCGACGGCGTCGGCGTGCGGGCCTCGTTCGACCGGCACAACGGCTGCGCCATCGGGCGCTGGGACGCGCTCGAGCCGCTGTTCGGCGGCTCGGGCGGGGCGCTCTAGCCTAGCCCGTCCGCTCGCCCTCGCCGGGCTCCCCCGTCGCGCCGGGCTCGCCGCGCTCCCCCGTCGCGCCGGGCTCCCCCGCAGTCGGTCAGCGGGTCAGCACGTCCCAGGCGAGGCGCACGACGAGCGCGCCCACCACGACCAGGAACACGACGCGGACGAACCGGCTCCCGCGCGCCACGGCCATCCGGGCGCCGAGGTACGCGCCGGCGATGTTGGCCGCCCCCATGAGCAGGCCCAGCCGCCACACCGGCGCACCCGCCACGGCGAACACGACGAGCGCACCGAGGTTGGTCGCGGCGTTGACGATCTTGGCCTTCGCCGACGCCTCGAGGAACGCGTACCCCAGCACGGCGACGAGCGCGATGACGAGGAAGCTGCCCGTCCCGGGGCCGACGAGGCCGTCGTAGAACCCGATCGCGAGGCCGATGGCGGCGGCCGTCCCGTAGTGCCGGTGGCCCGAGAAGCGCAGGTCGGTGGCCAGGCCCGCGGCCGGCCGCGCGACGGTCCACGCGCCGACGGCGACGAGCGCCACGAGCACGATCGGCTCGATGACCTCCTCGGGCAGCGTCGTGGCGAGCCCCGCGCCGCCCGCCGCGCCGACCAGGGCCGCGGCCGCCGTCGGCGCCGCGGTGCGCAGGTCGGGCCCCACGCGCCGGTAGTAGGTCGCCGCGCTCACGGACGTGCCCATGATGCTCGCGAGCTTGTTGGTCGCGAGCGCCTGGACCGGCGCCAGGCCGGGGACGAGCAGCAGCGCGGGCAGCTGGACGAGCCCGCCGCCGCCGACGACGGCGTCCACCCAGCCCGCCGCGAACGCGGCGAGCACGAGCAGCAGGACCGTCGTGCCGGCGAGGTCGGTGAGGTCGCCGACCTCCATCACGCCGGGGCCACGCGGCTGCTCGGGGCCACGCGGCTACTCGCCGTGCAGGGCCTGGAACTCGGCCTCGGCGGCGACGTCGTCGTCCACGTCGAGGCGCAGGTGCGCGAGGACCGCCTGGAGCACGCGCAGCACCGACGACGCCCGCTCGCCCCAGTTGGCGAGGTAGGAGTACTGCCACCACCACAGGGCCTCGAGCTCCTGCCCGGCCTCGTGGTGCCGCTGCCCCTGGGCGAGCGCGGCGCCGATGGTGACGAGGTCGCTCGAGATGCTCGAGCGCACGACCGACTCCCCGAGCACGGGGTCGTCGACCTCGTTGTACTCGTCGATGCCGGCGAAGAGGTTCTCGAGGGCGGCGCCGAGGGGGTCGAGGTCGTCGTCGGGGCCGACGTCGGGCTCGAAGCGCTCGGTCGGCACGACGTCGACGACCGCGCCGAGCCGGGCGCCCGCCGCGAGCAGGTCGGACACCGCCAGGAGCAGCAGCGGGATGGCGACCTCGGGGTTCGTGCCCGCGGCCACCTCGGTGACCGTGGTGAGGAAGCGGCGCACCTCGGCCGCGGTGGCGTCGGCCAGCTCGCGCAGGTCGGCGGGCAGGGGCTCGGGATCGGGGGCGCCCGGGGCGCGCTCGGCCGGCCCGGAGCCGCCCGGGACGCCGCCGCCGCCGTCGCGCGGGATGCGTGGGATGTCAGGCACTGATCCGCCTCCGTCCTTCGAACGCCCGGCCGAGCGTCACCTCGTCCGCGTACTCCAGGTCGCCGCCCACGGGCAGGCCCGACGCGAGGCGGGTCACCGTGAGCCCCATGGGTACGAGCAGGCGCGCGAGGTAGGTCGCCGTGGCCTCCCCCTCCACGTTCGGGTCGGTCGCGAGGATCACCTCGGTGACCTCGCCCGACGCGAGCCGGGACATGAGCTGCGCGATGCGCAGGTCGTCCGGCCCGACGCCCGCGATCGGGTTGATGGCGCCGCCGAGCACGTGGTACCTGCCGCGGAACTCGCGGGTCCGCTCGATCGCGACGACGTCCTTCGGCTCCTCGACGACGCAGATCACCGAGGTGGAGCGGCGCGGGTCGCGGCAGATCTGGCACTGCTCGGCCTGCGCGACGTTGCCGCACACCTCGCAGAACCGCACGCGCGCCTTGACGTCGCTGATGACCTGGACGAGGCGCGCCACGTCCTCCGGGTCCTCCGCGAGGATGTGGAACGCGATGCGCTGGGCGCTCTTGGGCCCGACGCCGGGCAGCCGCCCGAGCTCGTCGATCAGGTCCTGGACCGCGCCCTCGTACACACCGTCAGCCTACGGTGTCGCCCGCGGGGGCGGCCGGGGCGACGCGGCGACCCGCGGGCGCGCGGCGGCACGGGCCGGCCGCGGCGAGCAGGGCCGTCCCGACGAGCACGACGGCGGCCCCGGCCACCGGGAGGGCGCCCGCCCCGGCCCGGCCGACGACGGCGCTGCCGAGCGCCGCGCCCACGGCGATGCCGAGGTTGAAGGTGATCGGCACGATCGCGCCCGCGGTCCCGCGGTGCCGCGCGCCGGCGAGCCGCATGACGAGCGTCTGGCCGAGCGGCGCGACGACGGCGCTGGTCGCGGCCCACGCGACGACGACGGCGAGGTCCGCGGCCGGGTGGGCGTCGAGCGTCGGCACGGCGACGAGCGCGACGGCGACGGCCGCGGAGGCGACCACGAGCGCGCGGTGGGTGCGCGCCGTCGGGACCCGGCCGATCGAGGCGACCGCGACCGCGGAGACGACGCCGAAGAGCAGCAGGAGGCCGCTCGTCCCGCCGGGCGCCCACGCCGCGGCCGGCTCGAGGAGCACGGCGACGAACGTGAAGACGCCGTAGTGGCCGGCCAGCACGAGTCCGGTGAGCCCGGCGACGACGGCGATCGCGCGCAGCGTGGCGCTGGTCGCCGCGCGGTCGGTGCTCTCGTGGGCCGGGCCGGGCGCGCCTGCGTCGGTTCCGGCGGGCGCGGCCGGGCCGCGGGGCTCGCCCGCGACGACGAGGCGGACGAGCGCGGCGACGAGGCTCGCGCCGGCCACGGCCCAGAACCCCGCGCGCCAGTCGAGGGCGCGGGCGGCGAGGTTGGCCGCGGGCACACCGAGCACGGTGCCGAGCGTGGCGCCCTGGCGCAGCGGGCGGGCGTGAGCACGCGCGTCCTGCGCTACTACGAGCAGCAGGGCCTCCTGGCGCCCCGCCGGGCCGGCAACGACTACCGCGAGTACACCGAGGAGGACGCGGCGCGGGCCCAGCGCGTGGCGCTCATGGTGCGCGCGGGCATGCCGACGCGCCTCATCAAGGCCGTCCTCGACCTGGAGGACGCGCTCGCCCGCGACCCCGAGGCGTCGTGCCCGCTCGAGGTGGCCGACCTGCTCGCCGCCGAGCTGCGCGAGCTCGACGACCGCATCGCGTGCCTGACCCGCAGCCGCCGGACCATCGCCGACTACCTCGAGCGGACCGCCCGCACGGCCGAGGCCGCGGGCGCTGCCCGGGCCCGGGGAGCCTAGGGCTCCTCGACCTCCTCGATGACGGTGCCGCCGAGCATCTGCGCGACGAGCGGCGCGCCGACGAGGCCGGAGTCCTCGAGGTCGGGGTCGTCCGGGCTGGCGTCGATGACGGGGTCCTCCGGCGGCGTGGCCGGCGCGGCGGCAGCGGCCGCGGCGGCGGCGCGCACGCGCGCGGCACCGCTCGAGGCGCGGCCCGCACCGGCCCGGCCGCCGCGACCCGCGCCGCGGTCGGGCGGCGCGTCGTCGGGCGGGGGCTCGTCGCCCGGCGGGACGTCCCACGGCGGCGGCTCGTCGGCCGCGGCGGGAGCGTCCGCGGCCGGCGGGCGGGCGGCCGACGGCGCAGCGGGGGCGGGGGCGCTCGGCCCGTCCCACGAGGCCGCGGCCCGGGCGGCCGCCGCGGCCCCCGGGGCACCTGCCTCGGGACCCGCGGACCCGCCGCGCACGGCTCCACCGGCGGGCGCCGCCCCAGCGGCCGCGGCTGGGCCGACGTCGGTCTGCACGCGGGCGCGCAGGCCGAGCGTCTCGTGCAGGGCGCGCTCGACGTTGGCGGCGTGCGGCCCGGACCGGAACGTCGTGGCGAGCTGCGGGGTGGAGAACGTCAGCGTCACGACCCCGTCGGTGACCTCGCCGACCTGGGCGTTCTGGCTCACGAGGACCCAGGTGGCCATGCGCAGCGAACGAAGCGTGGCGAGCACCTCGGGCCAGCGCCGACGCACGTCCTCGGCGGCGAGCCCCGGCCCGGCGGGCGACGGCGACGGCTCGGGCATCGGCTCCGGCGTCGGCATGGGCTCCGGCGCGGGCATCGGTTCCGGCGTCGGCATGGGCTCCGGCGTCGGCATCGGCCCGGGCGCCGGGAGCGGCTCCGGCGTCGGCGCGGGCACGGGCGCGGGGTCGGGGGCGGGCGGCGGGACCGTCGGGCCCGGCGAGGGCACCGGCGTCGGCGCCGGGGACGGGACCGGGCGCTCGGGCGGCGTCGGGACCGTCGCGGCCGGCGAGGCGGGCTCCCCCGACCCGGCCGGGGCACCACCCACGGCACCCACGGCTCCGGAGGCGACCGCGCGCTCCACCCGGTCCAGGCGCGCGCCCAGGCCGACGACGCCGTCGTCGGCCGCCGGCAGCAGCAGCCGCGCGACGAGCAGCTCGAGGTGCAGCCGTGGCGAGGTCGCGCCCGTCATCTCGGTGAGCGCGGCGTTGACGAGGTCCGCCGACCGCGACAGCTCGTACGGGCCGAGCGCGGCAGCCTGGGCGCGCATCCGCTCGACCTGGTCGCTCGGCAGCGCGGCGAGCACCGCCGCCGACGCCTCCCCCGCCGCCGCGATGACGATGAGGTCGCGCAGGCGCTCGAGCAGGTCCTCGACGAACCTGCGCGGCTCGTGCCCGGTCGCGATGACGCGGTCGACCACACGGAACGCCGAGGCGCCGTCGCGCGCCGCGATCGCGCCCACGACGTCGTCGAGCAGCGTCGCGTGCGTGTAGCCGAGCAGCGCGACCGCGCTCTCGTAGTCGATGCCGTCCGGGCCGGCGCCCGCGACGAGCTGGTCGAGCACGGACAGGGAGTCGCGGACGGACCCGCCGCCCGCGCGCACGACGAGCGGGAGCACGCCCGGCCCGACCGGCACGCCCTCGGCGGCCAGGATCTGCTCGAGGTACGGCTGCAGGACGTCCGGGGGGACCAGCCGGAACGGGTAGTGGTGCGTGCGCGAGCGGATCGTGCCGATGACCTTGTCCGGCTCCGTCGTCGCGAACACGAACTTCACGTGCTCGGGCGGCTCCTCGACGGTCTTGAGCAGGGCGTTGAAGCCCTGCGGCGAGACCATGTGCGCCTCGTCGAGGATGAAGATCTTGTACCTGTCGCGCGTGGGGGCGAACGTCGCGCGCTCGCGCAGGTCGCGCGCGTCGTCGACGCCGCCGTGGCTGGCCGCGTCGATCTCGACGACGTCGAGCGACCCCGGCCCCCCGCGCGCGAGCTCCACGCACGACGGGCACGTGCCGCAGGGCTCCGGCGTCGGGCCCTCGTGGCAGTTGAGGCAGCGGGCGAGGATGCGGGCCGACGTCGTCTTGCCGCACCCGCGCGGGCCGGAGAACAGGTAGGCGTGCGAGATGCGGCCCGTGCGCAGCGCCTGGACCAGGGGCTCGGTGACGTGCTCCTGCCCGATGACGTCGGCGAAGGTGTCGGGCCGGTACCGGCGGTACAGGGCAGTGGTCACGCCGCCAGGGTAGGCGACGTCGCCGACGCCGGACACGGCGCGTTCCCCAGGCGCCCGCGCCCCGGGCCGGGCGCCCCGCGCGCCCGGCGACGCCGCGACCCGATGAGTTCCGGCCGCGACCCGGGTCCACCCCACCAGGCCGCCACTGCGGCGCACGACCACGACCACGGCACCGACCCCGACCCGAGGAGCACCCGATGCGACTGACCGTGCACGAGTTCGTCACCCTGGACGGCGTGGTGCAGGGCCCCGGCTCGCCCGAGGAGGACACGAGCGGCGGGTTCACCGCGGGCGGCTGGATGGTCCCGTACACGTCCGACGCCGACTTCGGCGCGATCGTCGACGGCTGGTTCTCGCGCGCGGAGGCGCTCCTGTTCGGCCGGAGGACGTTCGAGGTCATGCGGGCGTTCTGGCCGGAGGTGGACGCCCCGGAGGACCTCACGGCGGTGGCGCTCAACGCGAGGCCCAAGTACGTGGTGTCGAGCACGCTCACCGAGCCCGGCTGGGACCCGACGACCGTCCTGTCCGGCGACCCGGTCGCCGCCGTGGCCGCGCTCAAGGAGCGGCCGGCCGAGGGCGAGCTGCAGGTGCACGGGTCGGCGCGGCTCGCCGCCACCCTGCACGCGGCGGGCCTCGTCGACGAGTACCGGCTCGTCTGGGCCCCGGTGACCGTCGGCGAGGGCAAGCGCCTCTTCACGCCCGACGCGCCGCCGTCGGGCTTCACCGTCGTCGAGTCCCGCACGACGGCGGGCGGCGCCCTCTACACGGTGCTGCGGCCCGCCCGGTTCCGGCGGGGCGACATCGTCGTCGAGGACGGGCGCGAGGTGAACCGCATCCTCGACTGAGCCGGGCCCGGCGCCCGGGAACGGGTCACGGGCCGCGCGCCGCCCCGGCTCCCAGGTCCGGCGCCGCGGCGGGGCCGGTTTCCCGTCCACGGCCCTGACCTTGACCCTCACACGGTGTCAGGCTGTGGGCTGATGGACATGCCACCCGCGGGCGAGCGACTGCTGACGATCGGCGAGTTCTCGCGCCTGTCGCAGATCAGCGTCCGCATGCTCCGGTACTAGGACGAGCACGGCGTCCTGCGGCCCACGCACGTCGACGAGCGCTCCGGCTACCGCTCCTACTCCCCCGCGCTGCTGCGCGCCGCGCGCCAGGTGCGCCGGCTGCGGGACGCGGGCCTGGGCGTCGCCGAGCTCGCCGCGTGCGTCCCGCTCCTGGACGACGCCGCGGCCCTGCGGCGCGTGCTCGAACGGCACCGGTCGCGGCTCATCGACGAGTCGGCGGCGGTCGCCGCCCGCATCCGCGAGGTGGACCAGCTCATCACGGGTCTGGAGGAGACCGCCATGTCCGTCGACCGCCCCGTCGAGATCACCCTGCGCGCCGTGCCCGCGCGCCTCGTCGCGAGCCTGCGCGGGGTCATCCCGACCTACGCCGACGAGGGCGTCCTGTGGGAGCGCCTCATGCCCGCGCTGTTCTCCGCCGGCGCCGCCCTCGGGCCCGACGCCAGCCCGGTCGCCGTCTTCCACGACGAGGACTACCGCGACGCCGACTGCGACGTCGAGGTGCAGATCGGCGTCGCCGCCCCGTTCACCCCGCCGCCCGGCGCCGACGGCGTCCGGTGCGTCGAGATGCCCGCGCAGGAGGTCGCCGTCGGCGTGCTGCGCGGCCCCTACGACGGCGTCGGCGAGGTGATGGAGGCGATCGGCCGGTGGGTCGCCGAGCACGGCTACCGCTTCGCCGGGCCGATGTTCAACGTGTACCGCGTGTCCCCGCACGACGACCCGGAGCCCGCCCACTGGGTCACCGAGGTCTGCCAGCCCGTCGCTCCGGAGGTCGCCCGATGAGCCGCGTGTCCCCGAGCCCTGCGTCCCCGAGCGCTGCGTCCGGGACCACCGACCTGCGCCGCCTGCACCCCGGGGTGTGGACGGCGCGCGAGACCCCCGTGCGCCTGACCGTCCCGCCGCTGCAGGTCCTCGCGGTGGACGGCGCCGGCGACCCGAACACCACCCCCGAGTACGCCGACGCCGTCGCCACGCTCTACGCGGTGTCGTACACGCTGCGGTTCGCGGTGAAGAGGGCGGGCGGGGAGCCGTGGACGGTCATGCCGCTCGAGGGCCTGTGGTGGGCCGACGACTGGTCGGCCTTCACGGGCGACGACCGCTCGGCGTGGCGCTGGACGATGCTCATCGCGCAGCCGCCGGTGGTCACCGAGGCGATGGTGGCCGACGCCGTCGCCGAGGCCGTGCGCAAGGGCAAGGCGCCCGCGGCGGACCGGGTGCGGTTCGAGGTGCTCGACGAGGGTGACGCCGTGCAGGTCATGCACGTCGGTCCGTACAGCGCCGAGGGCCCGACGATCGCGGCGCTGCACGCGTGGATCGCCGACGCCGGCCTGGCGTTGCGCGGCAAGCACCACGAGGTCTACCTGGGCGACCCGCGCAGGACGGCTCCGGAGAGGCTCCGCACGATCCTCCGCCAGCCGGTCCGCCCCGCCTGACCCCGGCCCCACCACCTGACCGGCCCCCCACCCCCACCACCACCTCCCGCGTGGGGGGTAGGGGGTGGCGGCGTGGGGGGGTGGAGGGGTGGTGGCGTGGGGGGTCAGAGGGTGGCGGCGTGGGCGCGGACGGCGTCGAGCAGCGTCGTCGGGGCGCGGCCGAGGAGCTCGGCGAGGTCGGTCGCGGGGGCGTCGAACGCGCCCTCGGCGATCGCGGAGTCGAGCGCGGCGGCGAATCCCGCGCCGCCGGCGTCGACGCCCACCGACGTGAGGATCGCGACGAGCTCGTCGGCCGACACGGCGCGCGCGGCCACCGGCGTCCCGCTGACCTGGGCGAACGCGGCCGCGAGGTCCGCGTAGGTGAACGCCTCGCCGGCGAGCTCGCGCACGGAGGACGGGCCGTCGTCGTGCAGGAGGGCGAGCGCGGCCGCCTCGGCGAGGTCGGTGCGGGTCGCCGCGGCGATCCGGCCCTCCCCGCCCGCGTGCACGACGGCGCCCTGCGCCACCGCCTGCGCGTACCGACCCGCGAACACCTCGGTGTAGAGAGCGTTCCGCAGCACCGAGAACGGGACGCCGGCCGACTCGAGAACCTGCTCGGTGCCGCGGTGCTCGGGCGCGAGCAGGTGCGTCCCGTCGGCGTGCACGACGGACGTGTACGCGATGCGCGCCACCCCGGCGGCGACGGCGGCCTCGATCACGGCCGAGTGCTGGGCGACCCGGTTGCCGATCTCCGAGCCGGAGACGAGCAGCAGCCGGTCCACGCCCGCGAGCGCGGGCCCGAGGGTCTCGCGCCGGTCGTAGTCGCCCTCGCGGACGACGACGCCGCGGTCGGCGAGGTCGGCCGCCTTGCCGGGTGTGCGGGCAACGGCGACGACGTCGGACGGCGCGACGCCACGGGCGAGGAGCGTCGCGATGGCGGTCCGGCCGAAGGGCCCGGTGGATCCTGTGACGGCGAAGGTGGTCATGTCTCGACCAAGGTCACGACCGTGGCGCGCATTCCCGCCCCCCGCCCGCGTCCCGTCCGCCGGACGCCCCTGCCCGGCCGGGGCCCGTGATCGACGGCGACAACCTGAGTCTCTGGCCCATAAAGCGGACTCCGTCATCCGGCTCGTGTGCGAAACGATGCGTGTCGTGACCACGACGCCGCCGCCCCCGCCCGATGCCGGACAGCCCCAGCCGTACGGCACACCGCCGACCGGAACGCCGGCCTACGGCCAGCCCGGCGGCTACCCGCCCCAGCCGCAGCAGCCCTACGGGCAGCCGTACCCGCCGCAGGCCTACGCGCAGCAGCCGTACCCGCCGCAGCAGTCCGCACAGCAGCCGTACACCCAGCCGCAGGCCTATGCGCAGCAGCCGTACCCGCCCGCGGCGGCGCAGCCCGTGCAGCGCCGGAGCTTCCTCGTGCCGGGGCTCGTCATCGGCGCGCTCGTCGGCATCGCGGCGATCTTCGCGGCGGCCACCCTCCTGTCGCGCGGCCCCGACCCCCAGACCGCGGCGCGCGAGACGGGCGAGCGGTTGCTCGCCGCGCTCTTCGCCGGGGACTGCCGCGGCGTGCAGGAGGCGACGAGCCAGACGTACTTCGACGACGTCTTCGAGACGTGCGAGGAGGTCCGCAGACAGGCCGAGGGGGCCCGCGACCTCGGCATCACCTACGAGATCACGGACGTGACGATGAGGGACGAGGACACCGTCCGCGTCACCATCGCGCTCCACGTCGCGGAGTACGACGAGCGGCAGACCGGCGTCATGCTGGTCGAGCAGCGCGGCGGGGACTGGGTGGTCGTCGCGAACGAGTGACGCCCCGGCACGACGGGCGCGTGCCCCGGGCACGACCCTCGGCGACTGAACCCGGGTACGAAGGGACCCCCCGCACACCCGCCAGAGCCCGCCTGCCCTTGCTGCCTTCCGGCCCTGGGGGGGTTGAGCGAGATGACGCCGCACGAGGGGTCGTCTCCAGGGTAACCCACGCCGGACGCCGTGGCGGCCCCGGTGGACCCGGGCGCACGACCCGCGCGGACCGGCCCCGGACGGCACCGTGGGCCCGGCCGATCCTTCCGGCCGGGCCCACGGGCCCCTGCTCCGGCGCCACCGCCCCCGGCCGGCGCCGTCGCAGCGATCAGCGGCGCAGCGCCCTGCGCGCGAGCGTGTTGCCGAGCAGCTGGACGATCTGCACGAGGACGACGATGAGGCCCACCGTCACCCAGGCGACCTCCCAGTTGAAACGCTGGTAGCCGTGGCGGATGGCGAAGTCGCCGAGCCCGCCCGCGCCGACGATGCCGACGACCGCGGACATGTCGATCACCGCGACCACGAGGAACGTGAACGCGAGGATGAGCGGCCCGAGCGTCTCCGGCAGCAGTACCGACCAGACGATCCGCCACCGGGACGCGCCCATCGCGCGCGCGGCCTCGACGACGCCCGGGTCGAGCGCGACGAGCGTCTGCTCCACCAGCCGCGCGAACGCGACCGACGCCATGATCGACATCGGCACGATCGCCGCCTCCCGGCCGATCCGCGACCCGACGAGCGCGAGCGTGAGCGGGCCCATCGCGGCGACGAAGATGACGAACGGGATCGGGCGGATGACGTTGATGACCGCGTTCTCCGCGGTGTGCAGCACGCGGTTCTGCCGCAGGCTCCCCCGCCGGGTCACGTAGAGCCCGACGCCGAGCGCGAGCCCGACGACGGCCGCCACCGCGAGCGCGACGGTCACCATGAACGCGGTGTCGCGCAGGGCCTCCCACAGCAGCGGGAGCAGGTAGTCCCAGTCGGTCCCGTTCATCGCACACCTCCCGTGGCGCGCGGCCCGACGGCGTCGGGGTCCTCGATGGGGGCGTCGGCCGTGCCGAGGTCGAGCACCGTGGTGGTCCGGCCGAGGTCGGCGAGGAACGCGTCGATCGCGGCGTCCTCGCCAGTGAGCTCGAGCGTGAGCGAGCCGTACGGGCGCTCGGCGATCTCGGTGATGCCGCCGTAGACGACGGTCCCGTCCACGGGGTGCTCGCGCAGCGCCCGGGTCAGGTCGGTCGTGGAGGTGCCGTCCTCGCGGACGGACACGGTGACGATGCGGCCCGGGTGGCGGTGCCGGAGCCGCTCGAGCGCGGCGGGGCTGGGCCGGTCGCGCATCGCGGTGGCGACGAACCGGCGCGTGGCCGGGTGCTGCGGCCGCGCGAACACGGAGTAGACGTCGCCGTGCTCGACGACCGCGCCGCGCTCCATGACGGCGACGCGGTCGCAGAGGTACTTCACGACCTCCATCTCGTGCGTGATGACCATGACGGTCACGCCGAGCTCGCGGTTGACCCGGCGCAGGAGGTCGAGGACGTCCTGCGTGGTCTCGGGGTCGAGCGCGCTGGTCGCCTCGTCGGCGAGCAGGATGCGCGGGTGCGCGGCGAGCGCCCGGGCGATGCCGACGCGCTGCTTCTGCCCGCCGGACAGCTGGGACGGGTAGGCGCGGGCCTTGTCGCCGAGGCCGACGAACTCGAGCAGCTCGGCGACGCGGGCGCGCCGCTCGGCGCGGGGCACCTTGGCGACCGCGAGCGGGTAGGCGACGTTCGCGGCGACGGTCCGCGAGGACAGCAGGTTGAACTGCTGGAAGACCATGCCGATGCCGAGCCGGACGCGGCGCAGCGCGGGCTCGGGCAGGCCGGCGAGCTCCTGTCCGTGCACGCGGACGCTGCCGCTGGTCAGCGGCTCGAGGGCGTTGACCAGGCGGACGAGCGTGGACTTGCCGGCGCCGGAGTAGCCGATGACGCCGAACACCTCGCCGGCGGCGACGTCGAGCGTGACGTCGTCGACGGCGCGGACCTCGCCGGCGGGGGTCGAGAAGACCTTGGTGGCGTTGGTGAAGCTGATGGCGGGGACGTCGTCGGGCGACGACGGTCCCTGAGCGGGGGCGGTGCTCATGGGGTTCCTTCCGCGCAGGCCCCCTGCCCCGCGGCGGGGCAGGGGGCGTGCGACGCGTCGGTGGCGTCAGCGGTTGCGCGCGTCCTCCTCGACCTTCGCGAGGATCGCCTGGAGCTCCGCCGGCGTCTTGTCCGCGAGGACGGCGGTGCCGCCGGACGCCGCGAGCAGCGCCTCCTGGACCTCCGGGTCCTCGTAGATCTCGACGAGGCGCAGGTAGAGCTCGTTGTCGGCGTCCTCGGCCCGGGCGGCCCAGATGTTGATGTAGGGCTCGGCGGCCGGGGAGTCGGCGTCGTCGGCGAACAGGGCGGAGTCGGGGTCGATGCCCGCGTCGGCGAGGAAGTCGTTGTTGATGATCGACGCCGCGACGGAGTCGAGCGCGAGCGCGGTCTGCTGCGCGTCGACCGGCGTGACCGTCACGCGGGACTCCTCGGCGACGATGTCGGCCTCGGTGGAGAACGCCGAGCCGCCGTCGCGCAGGGTCACCAGGCCGGCGTCCTGCAGGACGAGCAGCGCGCGGGCGAGGTTGGTCGGGTCGTTCGGGACCGCGATCTCGGCGCCCTCGGGGATCTCGTCGACCGAGGTGTACTGCCGCGAGTACAGGCCGAGCGGGTAGACGGCCGTCGCGCCGATCGGCACGAGGTCCTCGCCGGCCTCCACGTTGTACTGGGCCAGGTACAGGATGTGCTGGAACTGGTTGAGGTCCAGCTCGCCCTGGCTCAGCGCCGGGTTGGGCAGCGTGTACTCGGTGAAGTCGACGATCTCGACGTCGATGCCGGCCGCCTCGGCCTTCTCCTCGAAGATCCGCCAGTGGTCGTCCGAGGCGCCGACGACGCCGATGACGACCGGGCCCTGCTGCTCGCCGGTCGCCTCGGCGGACGGGGAGCCGGCGCCCGAGGCCTGGGCGGTGCACGCGCTCAGGGCGAGGCCGAGCGCAGCGACGGCGGCGGTGGTGGCGAGGGTGCGGCGCGCGGAGCGCCGGGTGGTGCTGGTCATGGTGGTCCTGTTCCCTTCGGGGGCTGCTGGGTACGCCGCCGCAGGGGCGACGGCGGACGGGGACGCGCGTCAGCAGCGCGGGCCGGGCACGGGGGCGTGCGGCAGGGACCGGCGGTCCGGGGACGCCGCGGCGCGCAGGCACCGGCAGGCGGAGAAGGCGGGACTACCCGGCGGCTGACCGCCGGGGAGCCGAGGTCTGAGCGGCGGTGGTCAGAGCGTCTCGGCGGCCCGCCCGAGCATTCGACAGCACATCATCACGCGGGCAGGAGCCGCGGAGACGTGGGCGAAGGATCTCGGGCGAGTCATGCGGGCCATGGTGCGCCGCGGACGGCGGGAGCGGCCAATCGCCCTCCGAGTCGTCTCACGCTCCGAGACGTGGACGGTCCGCGCGGTGGGCGGCTACCGTCGAGTCGTCCAGCCGTCCGCGGGCGAGGGGGCTGCAGTGACCGACGTCGACCGGCCGGAGTCGCTGGCCGGGCTCTACGTGGCGGTGATCGGCCCCGGTGCGGGCGCCACCCCCGACGACGTCGCCCGCGCCCAGGACCTCGGCGAGGCCCTCGCCCGGGCGGGCGCCGTCGTCGTGACGGGCGGCATGGGCGGGGTGATGCGCGCCGCGGCGGCCGGGGCCAGGGCGGCGGGCGGGACCGCCGTCGGGCTGCTGCCGGGCACGTCGCGCGACGCCGGCAGCGAGGAGCACACGGTCCTCGTGACGACCGGGCTCGGCGAGATGCGCAACGCGCTCGTGGTGCGCGCGGCCGACGCGGTGGTCGCGGTCGGCTGCTCGTGGGGGACGCTGAGCGAGCTCGCGCTCGCGGTGCGCACCGGCACGCCCGTGGTCGCCCTCGGCGGCTGGGACCTGCCCGACGACGGCCCCCGCCGCGCCGCCGACGTCGCCGAGGCGGTGCGCCTGGTGCACGACGCCGTCGGGCGCTGAGCGACGCCGAGGGCCGGGGCGCCCTCCTCGCCCGGCCCTGCGTCGCTCGCGTCGGGCGGCCGCGCTCGGCGGCCGGCCCGGTGTCACATGGTGCGCGAGTCGCCGTACTCGACGCCGCCGGCGATCTCCCAGCCGCCGTCGACGACGAAGACCTGGCCGGACACGAACGAGCCCTCGTTGACAAGGAACGCGATCGCGGCGGCGAGCTCGGCCGGCTGACCCCAGCGGCCGATCGTCGTGGTGGCGCGGCTGGCGGCACCCGCGACCGGGTCGGCGAGCGTCGCGGCGTTGATCGGGGTCTCGATCGTGCCGGGGGCCACGCAGTTGACGAGGATGCCCTTGCGGCCGTACTCGACGGCGGCCTGGCGGGTCAGCGCCTCGACGGCGCCCTTCGCCGCGGTGTAGGACGCGAGGCCCTGGAGCCCGCGGTGGGCGGCGAGCGAGGAGACGTTGACGATCCGGCCGCCGCCGCGCTCGAGCATGCTCGGGATGACGGCCTTCATGCCCAGCCAGACGCCCTTGGCGTCGACGCCGAGGACCTTGTCCCAGGCCTCCTCGGTCAGGTCGAGGACGGTGTCCGCGCTCCAGCGGTTGACGACGCCGGCCACGGCCGCGAGCGCGTCGATGCCGCCGAACCGCTCGGTGGCCGCGGCGACGAGGGCGTCCCAGTCCTCGGCCTTGCTGACGTCCGCGCGCACGCTGATGGCGGTGCCGCCGGCCGCGGTGATCTCGGCGACGGTGTCGTCCGCGCCCTGGATGTCCGCGGCGACGACGGCGTGCCCGTCGGCGGCCAGGCGGACGGCGGTGGCGCGGCCGATGCCGCTGTAGGCGCCGGTGACGACGGCGACCTTCTGCTCGGTGCTCATGACGCTCCTGTTCTCGGGACCCGCGCCGGGCCGGCGTGTCGTCGTCGGCGCTCGCGGGGCTCCCGGTCGTCGCCGGCCGTGTCTCGGCCGGCACGGCCACCATAGGCAGATCGTCTCGACGCAAATCTGGGACCTGGGTACGGCAAATGTCGTGTCAAATCGGGAGGTCAGGGGCCTTGCAGACCGTGAGCCTCGTCACGTCCCTCCCCACCCCTTCCCGGCGCCCTCCCGCGCGGGCAGGCGGCGGCGTCGGGCGCGTCCGGGCGGGGAAGGTCCGGGGAAGACCGCCTCCCTAGCGTCGCCGGCCTCCTGATGCACCGACCACGGGAGGAACCGTGAGCACCACCACCCAGTCCACGACCACGGACACCACGACCGAGGCCGCCCCGGCGCCGCGCCGGGTGCGCGAGTCGCGCAACGGCGTCGACACCCCCCTCTTCGCGACCCTGGACGCCGTCCGCGGCGCGCCCGAGATCGCCGAGTTCCGGTTCCGCGCGCACAACCGCTGGATCAGCGGCACGCACAACCGGACGACGATCCAGGGCTTCTACGGGGCCGGCCAGGAGGACACGACCCGCACCGAGCACTTCACCTACGACGCCGACCACCCCGCGGTGCTCGTGGGGGCCGACAACGGCCCGACCGCGGTCGAGTTCCTGCTGCACACCTCGCCGCCGCCGAGCGCTCGACCGGCTCGGCGCGGGGACGCCGGCGTGACCTGAGCGCGCCAGGCGCGCCAGGCGCGGCGAGTGCGGCGGGCGCGCGCCGGGCGGTGGTTGCGGACGCGCCACAGGGCGGCGTGCTCGTCGGTGTAGGGCTCGAACATCTGGCGCATCGCAGCCTGGGCCTGCGCGGCCGCGAGCAGCTGCTCGGTCGTCTGCACGGTTCCTCCTCGGGACCGGGGGCCGCCGGGTGCGGCCCGTCGCCGGCGACGCGAGGAACGACCCCTTCCCCCGCCCTTCCCGCCCCCTTCCCCCGCCCTTCCCGCCCCCTTCCCCCGCCCTTCCCGCCCCCTTCCCCGCCTCCTTCCCGCCCCTTCCCCGCCTCCTTCCCCGCCGGCCCCTCGGCCCTCCCAGGGCACGGTCCCGGGGAAGACACGGGGCGCGGAGGACCAACCCGTGGACGGATCCGCATCCCCGTCCCGAGACGGAGGTGCGGAGGGCCGCGGATGGCTAGCGTCGAGACATGCTCATCGCCGAGGACGTCCTCCTGCTGCTGACCGACGACCGCACGGGCAAGCCGGTCGTGGACAGCACGCGCCTGCCGCTCGCGCTCGCGGGCGCCGCGCTGGTCGAGCTCGTGCTCGCGAACCGCGTCGCGGTGACCGACGGCGGACGCTGGGGCTCCGGGCCGCGGGTCGCCGTCGTCGACCCGACCCCGTTGGGCGACCGGGTCCTCGACGAGGCCCTCGCCCGGATCCGGGGCCGGCGCCAGCCCGTCGCCGCGACGACCGTGCTCAACGCGCTCACGAAGGGCCTGGCCGACGCGCTGCGGAAGCGGCTCGTCGAGCGCGGGATCCTGCGCGCGGAGGAGGGCCGGGTGCTCGGCATCTTCCCGACGCGCGTGTGGCCGGCCGCCGACTCCCGGCACGAGCAGGCGCTGCGCTCGCAGCTGTGGGACGTCGTCGTGCGCGGGCGGCCGGCGAGCGATCGGGACCTGTGCCTCGTCGCGCTGCTGCACGCGGTGGACCAGGTGCCCAAGCAGTTCGCGGCCGACGGGATGACCGCCAAGCAGCTGCGCGAGCGCGCCAAGGCACTCGCGGCGGGCAACGTCGGCGGCGACGCGGTCCGCCGGGCGATCGAGGCCGCCAACGCCGCGATCATGGCGAGCATCACCGCCGCCAGCGCGGTGGCGGTGACGTCGGGCTGAACCCTGGGCGACCCGTGCGACAGGTACGACCTGCACGACCCGTGCGACGCCGACCGGTGCCGCGGTCGGCGGCCGCGCTGATCCTGGCGGCCCTGACGCTGGGGTCGGCCGCGCTGGCCGGGTGTGCGACCGGCGTCGGGCCGGAGGGACCGGGCGAGGCGCAGCCGGGGGGTGTGCTGCCGGGCGTCGAGGCGGCCGGGTCGGGCGCGGACCCGGTGGGCCTGGTCGGGCTGTGGCGCGTGTCCGCCGAGGGTGCGGGCGAGCGCACGTGGTTGCGGCTCGCGGACGGGGGCTACCAGCTGTGGCAGCACGAGTGCCGCGGGTACTCCGAGGGCTCGTGGCGGGCGTCGGCGCGGGTGTTCGTGGCGGCCGGCCCGTACCTGGCGAGCGCGGGCTGCCCGCTCGGCCCGTGGCCCGACGGCGAGCACTGGCTGACGTCGGCGCGCGCCTACCGCGCGGCGGGTGACGGGTGGGAGCTGCTCGACGCCGAGGGCGAGGTGGTCGCGCGGCTGACGGTGGACGGCGCGCCCGACCCGATCGCCACGGGCCCGAAGGAGTACGCGTCCCCGCCCGAGGTGACCGACGCCGTCCGAGAGGCCTTCGCCGAGCCCCCGGCGCTGCCGGAGGGACTGCGACCGGCGACCGCCGACGACCTCGTGGGCCGCTGGGTGCCCACCGGGGGCCGCCGGGCACGCGGGGCGCACGTGGAGGTGCTCCCCGACGGCACGTACACCGGGTCGGACGGCTGCAACGCCGCGACCGGCGCGTGGGCGGCGGACGTCGACGGCCGCGTGCTCGCGACCGCGGGAATCCGGACAACGATCTTCTGCGACGGTGTGGACGTGCCGTCGATGCTCGCGAGCGCGGCGCGGGCCGGGTTCGACGGCGCGTTGCTCGTGCTCGTGGACGACCAGGGCGAGGAGATCGGGCGGCTCGTGCGCGACTGACCCGGGCGGCGGCGTCGGGCCGGCCAGCGACGTCGGGCGGGCGGTACGTCTCCCGGGCGAGCTGCGACGTCGGGCGGGCCGCGGCGTCGGGCTAGTGGTCGCCCTCGGCGGCGGCGTAGGCCTGCGCGCGGGTGACGTAGCGCTCGGAGTTGCCGCGCATGGCGGCGATCTCCTCGTCGGTGAGCTCGCGGCGGACCTTCGCCGGGACACCCGCGACGAGCGAGCGGGGCGGGATGACCGCACCCTCGAGCACGACCGCGCCGGCCGCGACGAGGGTCTGCTCCCCCACGACGGCGTCGGTGAGGACGGTGGCGTTCATGCCGATGAGGCACCCGTCGCCGATGCGGCAGCCGTGCACGACGGCGCCGTGACCGACGCTGACGTCCCTGCCGATGACGGCGGGCGAGCCGGCCTCGGTGTGCACGACCACGTTGTCCTGCAGGTTCGAGCCGGGGCCGAGGACGATCTCGTCGATGTCGCCGCGCAGGACCGCGCCGAACCAGACGCTCGCGCCCTCCTCGACCCGGACCTTGCCGATGAGCGCGGCGCCGGGGGCGATCCAGGCGGTGGGGTGGACCTCGGGGGTACGGCCGTCGAAGGGCAGGATCGTCGTCACGCGCGCCAGGGTACCCAGGCCGGTTGGGCCGCCCGCCGCCGCAGGTCCCGCCCCGCCCCATCCCAGCGGCCCGGCCCCGCCCCATCCCAGCGGCCCGGCCCCGCCCCATCCCGAACGTCGGAGAGTTTCTGTCGCTATGTGAAGGAAAGTCTCCGACGCTCCCCCCGGGGGGCATGAGGCGGGTCACGCGGGGAGGGTTCGGCCGGGACGCCGTGGGTCCGGTATCCTCGTGCGGCCTGGAGGATTCGCCTAGTGGCCTATGGCGCACGCTTGGAAAGCGTGTTGGGTTAACAGCCCTCGGGGGTTCGAATCCCCCATCCTCCGCTCTCGAAAGCACAGCGAAGGGCCCGTGACCTGCGGAGACGTGGGTGGCGGGCCCTTCGTCGTCGGCGTTCGGCGCTAGGAGGGCGCCTCCACCCAGGCGTCCAGCTCGGCCCGGTGCGCGTCGACGTACTCCTGCTGGAGGCGGTCGCGCGCGGCGCTCCAAGCCGCGTCGTACCCGGTCGCGGCGCGGCAGTCCCAGTCGGCGGTGGCCAACGAGGCCTCGCGCTCGGCGAGGTCGCCCTCCCCGGCGATGCCACCCTCCGGACCCACGACGCCGAGCGTCGGGTCGGCCGCGATGCCCTCGTTGAAGGCGATCCACGCACCCCAGGCCACCTGCTCGGCGTCGGGCGGCGAGGCGTAGCCGGGGTGTCCGGCGTCGGCCATGCACTCGGACCACTCCGCGGCCGCCGCCATCACGGCTGGGTCCGTCGGCGCGACGTCGGCGTCGATCCGCGCGATCTCGTCCTCGAGCCCGGCGCGCACGTGGTCGGTCTCACGTCAAAATGATCACCAGACATCGACGGAGACCATGTGCTCGGGGGCCACGTGCATCTGTCCATCACGCATCTGACGACGTTCGTCGCCGTCGTGCAGTACGGCTCGATGAGCGCCGCAGCCATCGCGCTGACGTACTCGTTGAGCACCGTCTCGACGCACATCACCCAGCTCGAGCGGCAGCTGCGGACCCGCCTGCTGGAGCGCGGCCCCGACGGCTGCGCACCGACGCCGGCCGGCCGCACCCTGGCCGACCGGGCGGCCGAGGCGCTCGACCTGCACGACGAGCTCCTGCAGGTCAGGGCGACGGACGACGGCTCCGTTGTGGGCACGTGCGCCGAGGACCCCGTTCCGACGCCGCGGCACGGCCGGCGTCGGCGCCTCGCGGGGAGCCCCGCATGACGGCCCGGTCGAGCACCGGTGCGCTGGTCGTCGCCGGCTCCGGCCACACCCGCGACGCCTACGGCCGCTGGCACACCCCGGAGTCGGTGGTGTGCTGGGCCTCGGGCACCAAGGTCTTCCTCGCCGCCGCCGCGCGCAGCCTGGTCGCCCGCGGCGACCTCACGTGGGAGGCAACGGTCGGCGAGCTCCTCGACGTGCCCGCACCGCCGACGATGACGCTCGCCTCGCTGGTGGAGCACCGCTCCGGCCTGCCACGCACCCTCCCGGAGCAGAGGGCGACGCTGCCCGACCCCTACGCGGGGTGGACCACCGAGCGGTTCGACGAGCGCGTGCTCGGTGACCTCACCAACCTGGCCGCGCAGGGCGCGCCCGGCGAGGTGGCGTACTCGAACGTCGGCTACGCGGTGCTTTCGCGGGTCCTCGAGCGCATCGGCGGCGCGAGCTGGCTCGAGCTCGTGCGCGAGCACGTCCTCGCGCCGCTGGGGGTGCCCGGCGACGCCGTCGTGCTCGCGCCGCCGGAGGCGAGCCCCACGCGCACCCCCCGGGGCACGGGCACGGCCTGGGCTGCGCCCGACGTCCCGGCCGCGCTCGGGGCGCGGGACCTGCGCGGTCGACCGGTCGCCGAGTGGGACGTCTCCGTGGGGCCGTTCGCCGCCTCGGGCGGGCTGTGCTCGACGATCCCGGGCATGGTCGGGATCCTGCGGGCGGCGCTCGGCGCGGGGAGCCCGCTCCTGCCCGGGGAGGGCCCGCACGCCTGGGAGCGCCAGGGCTCGCGCGCCTGGCACGCGGGCGCGCTCTTCCGCTCGGGCAGCCTCGTCGTCGTGGACACCGGGACCGGGGCGGTCGGCGCGGCGCACGCCGTCGGCGGGCTGCCCGGGCACGGCGCCCGGTACGCGGAGCGGGCCCTGACCGCCCTCCTGCCCGACGCGCGGACCGGGGCCGGCGCATGAGCGAGCTGCGCGTCGCCTTCGCCGCCGCCGCGCCGGGCGGCCTCGCCCTGGGCGACACCACCGGCACCCACGTGCTCCTCACGCCGGCCGCCGTCGAGCACCGGACCGGCGAGGACGGGCCGCCGGCGCGGACGTTCCCGTGGGAGCGGGTGCGCGCCCTCGACGCGCAGGCGCCGGTCTCCCGCGCCCGCCGGCCCGGGGGGATGGCAGTCCTGCTCGGGACCGCGGCCGAGGCCGTCGGGCTCTCGTGGACGCCCTCGCTGGCCCGGGACGAGCACCGCGGATGCGGCGCGGATCGCGGAGCTGGAGCGGGAGAACCGTGAGCTGCGCAGGTCGAACGCGATCTTGCGGTCGGCGTCGGCTTTCTTCGCGGCGGAGCTCGACCGCCCGTCGACCAGGTAGTGGCGCTCGGCAAGGTTCCCGACGGTGGGGGCTGGCGATACGTCGGACGCCAGGCAGGCGGACGCAACCGCGCCGCGACCTCGGCGCGCACTGGTGCCCCGAAGAGCAAGTACCGCCAGCCGCTGATCGGCACCTGCTACCTGCACACCGTCATCGACGACCACTCTCGGGTCGCCTACGTCGAGGCCCGCCAGGACGGGACCAAGGAGACCGCCGCGGACGTGCTGCGCAATGCGGTCGCCTGGTTCGCCGAGCGCGGCGTCATGGTCGACAAGGTCCTCACCGACAACGGAGGCTGCTACCGGTCGTTCCTCTGGCGCCAGACCTGCGCCGAGCTCGGCATCACCCACAAGCGGACCCAGCCCTACCGACCACAGACCAACGGCAAGATCGAACGCTTCCACCGCACCCTGGTCGAGGGCTGGGCGTTCAAGAAGTTCTACGACTCCGAGACCGAGCGCCTCGCAGCCCTGCCAGCATGGCTCCACGAGTACAACCACCATCGGCCCCACTCAGCCATCGGCAGGGCCACACCCATCACCAGACTGAACAACCTGCCTGGACATCACACCTAGGACCGCGGTGCGCCGGCCGCTACGCGTGCGCCTCGACCCAGGCGTCGAGCTCGTCGCGGTGCGCGTCGACGTACTCCTGCTGGAGCCGGGAGCGGACCTCGCGCCAGACGGCGTCGTAGTCCGACTCCTCGCGGCAGTCCCAGTCGGCGGTCGCCAGGGCGACCTCCGCGGCGGCGAGGTCGGCCTGCCCGGCCGGAGCGCCGTCGTCGGTCGGCGCGCCCGCAGCCCCGGTGCCACCGGCGGCGTCGGCAGCCAGCCCCTCGTTGAACGCGACCCACCGGTCCCACGCCGCCTGCTCGGCCTGCGGCGGGTTCGCGAACCCGGGGAAGCCCGCGTCCGCCATGCACGCCGACCACGCGGCGGCGGCCTCGACCACGGCCGGGTCCTGCGGGGCGACCTCGGCGTCGATCCGCGCGATCTCGTCCTCGAGCGCGGTGCGAACCGGGTCGGTCTCCCGGTCGCCCCACACCTGCGCGCGCGCCTCCTCGAAGCAGCCGCCCGACTCGTCGGCGCCCTCGAGGGCGACGTCGCCGAAGAGGGCGCGCGTGTAGGTCTCGTGCTCCTCCTCGCTCATCGCGGCCGTGATCGCGTCGTTGGGGTTCGCCCCCTGAGCCGGGCCCCTGGTCACCATGCCCTCGGGCAGGGCGGCGAAGCCGTAGCCGAACTGCGCGGCGAACTCCCGGGTGCCCGGCGGCGGCTCGACCTCCGACAGGTCGGTGAGCCCGTACCCCGACACGTCGGGCACGTACTCGAAGCCCTCCTTCGCCATGCACGCCGCGATGAGCTCCTCGGCGCGCAGCGCTGCCGCCGCGACGTCGTCCGCGGTGAAGCCCAGCGCGGCCTCGAGGTACGCCTCCGCGGGCCCGGTGGCCGGCGCCGGCGTGGCTGACGGCGACTGGTCACCCCCGGCGCAGCCCGTCGCCGCGAGCAGGAGCGCCATCGCGGCAGCCACCCGGGCCGCCGGCACGGCACCGCGCGCCATCGCCTCCCCCTTCACGCCGGGCCGCGGCCCGGTCGGCCGCGGAGCTCACGCCACCTGCCGGGGCACAACCTCGGGCAGCGACGACGTCGGGGAGAGCCTAGATCACCCGAGGGCCGCTTCACGCCCGTCGCGGCACGACGTCGCCGCGCGATCCTTGGCGGCCTTCCCGCAGGAGCTACCCGACGTCGGCGAGGCGCGGCGGATCCGCGCCCGCTCGGCCGACCGTGACCGCGGCGACACGCGCGGCGAACTGCAGGACCGATGCCGCCTCGTCCGGCGCGAGTCGCCGTAGCCGATGCCGGTCCGCGCTCCCGAGCAGTCCTCGCGCTCCGAGCGCGTGCAGCAGCGCGCCCATGAAGGAGTCGCCTGCTCCGACCGTGTCGATCACCTTCACGCTCGGGGCGGGAACCTCGACCCGTTCGCCCGTGCTGAGCACCGCGAGCGGCCCGTCGGCGCCGCGCGTGACGACGCCGAGGGCCAGGTCATGGTCGGCGACCCAGCGCGCGATGACGTCCGACGGATCCTCCCCGGGACACAGCCACGCGAGGTCCTCGTCGGATGCCTTGACGACGTCCGCGACGGCCACGAGCCGTGTCACGTCGCTCCGCACCGCCTCAGGCGTACCCATGATCGAGGGCCGGAGGTTCGGGTCGTAGGTCACGGTCGCCGTCGCGCGCGACCGGGCCAGCAGCTCCACGAGGGCGCCCGGCGGATCGGTCGGCGCACCCGCCGACGACGGCCACCGGTCGCCTGACCCGCCGACCACCACCGGTCGGCGCCGCCGGACCCGCCGGACAGCGCCCCCGGCTACATCTCCTCGTGCACGTTCGGGTCGCCGCCGAACAGACGCCCGTCCGGGCGGCCGAGCGCGGTGATCGCGGCGACCTCGTCGTCGGTCAGCTCGAAGCCGAAGACGTCGAAGTTCTCCCGCTGCCGGCCCGGGTCCTTGGACTTCGGGATCGGCACCGAGCCCAGCTGCAGGTGCCACCGCAGCACCACCTGCGCGGGCGTCACGCCGTGCGCACGTGCCGCCGCCACCACGGGCTCCGCCTCCTTGACGGGCGCGGCCTTGCCGAGCGGGCTCCACGCCTCGGTGACGATCCCGTGCTCGGCGTGGAACGCGCGCAGCTCGACCTGCGGGAAGAACGGGTGCATCTCCACCTGGTTCACCGCGGGCATCACGCCCGTCGCGTCGGCCACGCGGGTCAGGTGCTCCTCGGTGAAGTTGGAGACGCCGACCGCGCGGACCCGGCCCTCCTCCTTCAGCCGGACCATCGCGCGGTACGCGTCGACGTACTTGCCGACGCTCGGGTTCGGCCAGTGGATGAGGTAGAGGTCGACGACGTCGAGCCCGAGCGCCTCGGCGGACCTGTCGAACGAGCGCAGCGTCTCGTCGAAGCCGTGGTCGCGGCCGGGCAGCTTGGTCGTCACGACGATCTCGGAGCGCGGCACCTCGGTCCGCGCGATCGCGCGCCCGACGGCGTCCTCGTTGCGGTAGTTCACCGCGGTGTCGATGAGCCGGTAGCCGATCTCCAACGCACTCAGCACCGCCGCGGTGCCCTCGTCCCCGCGCAGCGGGTAGGTGCCGAAGCCGATGTCGGGCAGGGTCGTTCCGTCGTTCAGCGTGCGCATGCCCCGACGCTAACCGACGCCGACGACGGCGCCCCACCCGGGCGGCCCGCCCGCCCCACGGGGTGGACCCCCCGGGCCCGGTGACCGGCCCCCTGCGACGGTCACCGGGCCCGTGGCCGCCGGGCACGCCCGGCGACCGCCCCCCTGGGCTCACCCCTTCACGGCCCCCGCCATGACGCCCGAGACGAGCTGCTTGCCCGCGACCGCGAAGACCACGAGCAGCGGCAGCGCGACCGCGAGCACGCCCGTCATGACCATCGCGTGGTCGGCGGTGAACGCGCCGCGCAGCTGCGGCACGACGAGCGGCATCGTCATCTGCGAGCGCAGCACGACGGCCGGCCAGAAGAAGCTGTTCCACGACCCGACGAACGTGAAGAGCGCGAGCGTCGCGGCGGCGGGCCGGGCCGCCGGCACGGCGACCGACCAGAACGTCCGGAACATCGACGCCCCGTCCACGCGGGCCGCCTCGATGAGCTCGTACGGCAGCGCCTCGCTGAGGTACTGCGTCATCCAGAAGACGCCGAACGCGCCCACGAGGCTCGGCACGATGAGGGCCGCGAGCGAGTCGATCCAGCCGAACTCGTCCATCATGATGAACATCGGGACGGTGCCCAGCTGCATCGGGATCGCCATCGTCGCGATGATGAACACGTAGAGCGGCCGCCGCCCGCGGAACTCCAGCTTCGCGAACGAGAACCCCGCCAGCGTCGAGAAGAACACCGTCGACGCCGACACCACCACCGCGACCAGCACGGAGTTCGCGAACGACCGCCAGAAGTCGATCTGGTGGTGGCTGAGGATGCTCGCGAGGTTCTGGACGAGCTGCGGCCCCGGCACCCAGCGCGGCACCGCGGACTGCGCGATCTCCAGGCGCGTCGAGGAGCCGAGCAGCATCGTGTAGTACAGCGGGAACACGGACACCGCGACGACGACGCTCAGCGCCGCGTACGTGAACCAGCCGGGGCGCCGGTTGGCCGGGTTGTGGTCCTGCGTGCGCAGGTTGACCGGCCGCCCCTTCGCGGCCCGCTTCTGCGCGTAGCGCTTGGCGCCCTTGCCGGAGATGTTCTCGATCAGCGCGGTGCTCATCGACCCGTCCCTCCCGTCCCGGCCGGCGCACGGTCCCGCCCGTCCGACGCCGGTGGCCCGCCCGACGCGCGGGCGGCCGCCTTCTCGGCGTCGGCGGCGGCGACGGCGGCGCGCGCCTCGGCGACGAGGCGGCGCGTGACCGACGCCGGCACCCGGGACCGCGCCGGCCCGCTCGTGGCGATGCGCCGCGTGAGCAGGAAGTTGACGAGCGTGAAGACGACGATGACGAGCGCGAACAGCCAGGCCACGGCGGCCGCCTGGCCGAGCCGGTCGGGCCACTCGCCGAAGCCGAGGTCGAACAGGTACAGGACCGTGGTGAGCCACTGGTCGTTCGGCCCGCCGGTCCCGGTGCCGTCGTACATCCGGGGCTCGTCGAAGATCTGCAGGCCGCCGATCGTCATCGTGAGGACGACGAAGATCATCGTCGCGCGGATGCTCGGCAGCGTGACCGAGAAGAACTGGCGCACGCGCCCGCTGCCGTCGATGGTCGCGGCCTCGTAGAGCTCGCGCGGCACGGACTGCATCGCGGCGAGCAGGATGAGCGCGTTGTAGCCGGTCCACCGGAACGTGACCATCGTGGCGATCGCCACGTGCGACAGCAGCCGGTCGGCGAAGAACGGGGAGTTGACGTCCTCGAACAGGCCGAGGTCGTGCAGCAGCGGGGTGACCAGCCCGAACTGCCCGAAGATCTGGGAGAAGATCAGCGCGCTCGCCGCGGGCATGATCGCGAACGGGACGAGCACGCTCATCCGCCAGAACGTCTTCGTGCGCAGGTTCTGGTCGAGGATCGCCGCGATGAACAGCGCGAGGACGAGCTGCGGCACCATCGACAGCACGAAGATCGAGAAGGTGTTCTGCAGCGACGTCCAGAAGGCCGGCTGCTCGAGCACCCACCGGAAGTTGTCCAGCCCGACGAACTCGCCCTGCCCCAGGCGCCTGTGCCAGGAGTGCATCGCGACGACGACGTTGAACACGACCGGCACGACGCCGAACACGGCGAAGCTGATGAAGAACGGGGAGATGTACAGGTAGGGCGAGACCTTCACGTCCCACCGGGAGAGCCGGCGCGAGAACCCGATGCGCCGGGGCGTCGCTGCGACAGCGGCCATGACGTACGTGCCTTTCGGGGTGTGCCGCCCGGGCCGCGGCCCCGCGCCCTGGGAGAGGCGCGGGTCCGCGGCCGTCCGGGCCGGCGGCTCAGTCCGTCGTGAGGCCGAGCGCGTCGAACGCGGCGACGGCGGACGCCCACGCCTGCTGCGGCGTCTCGCTGCCGTCCTCGACGCGCCGGATGCCGTCCATGACGATGGTCTGGATGCCGGCGAAGTTGACGCCGCGGTACCCGCCCGCGGCGGCGTCGCCCGCCTCGGCGGCGAGCTGGCCGTAGATGGCGCCGATCTTCTGGTTGCCGAAGAACTCGTGCTCGGAGTCGGCCACCGCGGGGTCGTCCATCGCCTCGACCTGCGACGGGAACTGCCCGTTGAGCTGGAACATCGCGATCGCGGCCTCGGGCGAGGTGAGGTAGTCGGCGAGCGTGATCGCCCACTCGACGTTCGGCCCGGTCGCCGGGACGGAGAAGAACGAGCCGCCCCAGTTGCCGCCGCCCTCGGGGAACACGTCGGCGATGAGCCAGCCGTCGATGCCGGCGGCGTTCTCCGCGATGATCCCGGTCATCCACGCGGGCGTGATGACGGTCGCCCACTGCTGCGCCTGGAACCCGGCGCCCCAGTCGGCGTGGCCGATGGCGATGCCGGCGGACACGCCCTCCTCGGCGGCGGTGGCGAACATCTCGAGCGTCTCCGCGATCGCCTCGTTCTCCGCGAGGGGGACGGGTTTGCCGGTGTCGGGGTTCTCGAACGCGGCCGGCAGCAGGTTGATCGCGGCCTGCATGGGCGTGACCATCGAGTCCACCCAGGCGGCGTCGGACCGGCTGATGAACTCACGGCCGGCCTCGAGGAACGTCTCCCACGTGGCGTCCTCGCCGCCGACGAGCTCGGCGAAGCCCTCCGGGTCGGAGGGGAGGCCGGCGTCGGCCAGGAGCTGGGAGTTGAAGGCGATGGCGAGCGGGCCGATGTCGGTGCCGTAGCCCTTGATCTCGCCGTCCACCGAGCCCTGGGTGACCTTCCAGTCGACCCAGCGGCCGGGGACCTCGGGCAGGGTCGCCCAGTCGTCCGGGACCGCCATCATCTCGGTCCACCAGTCGAGCTCGATGAGGTGCAGGTCGGACAGGCCGGCGCCGTCGGCGGCGAGCCCGTTGCGGAGCACCGTCTGCGCGGAGGCGCCGTCGGGGAAGGAGTTGATCTCGACCTTGATGCCGTACTCCTCCTCGAAGCCGTCGAGCAGCTCCTGCGGGAAGTCCATCCACGCCGCGACGGTGAGGACGTCGGGCTTGGCGCCGTCACCGCCGTCCCCGCCGCCGTCCCCGCCGCCGTCGCCCGAGCCGCCGGACCCGCCGGAGCAGCCGGTCGCCAGCAGCGCCGTCGTGCCGACGAGCGCGAGCACCGCGCTCGTCCTTCGCTGGAATCTCATCGTGAGGGCCCCCTTCGTGTGCGATGAGCGGTGAGTGTCAGGTCCCTTCGACCTGCACGACGGACAGCACCCCCCACGGCGGGAGCTCGACGTCGATGTCGAGCACGCCGTCGGGCGACGCGGTCCAGGTGGTGCGGTGGAGGCGGTCGGCGGCCGCGCGGAGCTCGGCCTCCTGCGCCCGGGTGAGGTTGAGCGGCTCGCCCATGCGGTGCCACTCCTCGGCGACGTTCCCGTGCTCCCAGGACAGGAGCTCGACGTCGAACCGCGCGCCCGGGGCGAGCCCCTCGACCCGGTGGCGCACGCGGCGGGCCGGGCCCACCTCCGCGAGCCGACGGGTGTCCGCGTAGCGCTCGGCGGAGCCGACGCCGCGGCGCCCCATGCCCTCCGGGTAGTTGAGGAACAGGGCGGCGAGCGCGCCGTCGTCGGACGAGCGCGTGACGACCCCGTGCGGCGTCCGCAGCAGGAGGCGGTCGCCGAGGCGGGCGAGCATGCGCATCGCGTGGAACGTCGGCTTGTGGATGCCCTGCTCGTTGACGAGGCCGAACCCGCCGTGGAACGGCCCGAGGCCGGCGCCGCCCTCCTCGAAGACGTCGGTGAACGTCCAGTAGGACACCGAGTCGGCGAGGTCGGCCGCGGCGAGGTACGCGCGGGCGATGTAGGTCGCCGCGAAGACGGTGTCGTGGATCGCGTCGCGGCTCGACGGGGACGTCGACCACTCCGTGACGTGCAGCTCGGCGTCGGGGTAGGGGCTGGCGGCGATGATCTCGCGCATGACGGCGAGGTCCTGCGCGGTCGCGTCGACGTGCCGGTGGATGTTCCGGGCCGAGCCCTGCGCGTCGTAGGCGTAGTCGGTCGGGTAGGTGTGGACGGTGAGGAAGTCGACGGGCAGGTCGCGCTCGGCGCACCACGCGATGAACTCGCGCACCCACACGGGCTGCCAGTCGAGCGCGTCGGGGTCGGGCGCCTCGGCCGTGGCGATCTCGGCGGTGCGGTCGTGCGTCTCGCCCGCGTACCGCGCGTCGGGCACGAACACGCTGGTCGACGGGCCGCCGACCTTGAGGTGGGGATCGATCGCCTTGATCGCGCGGGCGGTGGCCTCGTAGAGCTCGAAGTACTGGGTGCGCGTGCCGGTCCAGAAGTGCGGGACGAGGTTGGGCTCGTTCCACACCTCGAGCGGCCAGGTGCGCACCTCGTCGAGGCCGTAGCGCTCGATCCAGTGCTCGACGGTCGCGGTGACGAGGGCGACCCACCGGCCCATGTCGGTGGGCGGGCTGCAGTGGGCCTTCCACCAGAACAGGGTCTCGGTCTGCGTGGCGAGCTCGCGGGGCATGAAGCCGAGCTCGACGAAGGGCCGCGCGCCGGCGTCGAGGATCGCGTCGAACACCTTGTCGACGTAGGAGAACGTGTGCACCGGCTCGGGCAGCGGGGCGGGCGGCGCGAAGCCGCCACCGTACACGGCCCGGTACACGAACATGTCGTCGTGGAAGAGGCCGTGGAAGCGGACGTACCGCGCGCCGAGCACGTCGACGGCCTCGCGGAAGTGCGCCTGCCAGTCGGCGCGCAGCGCCTCGTTCGCCCGCCCGGCGCCGACGCACGCGTTCCACACGTGGTGCAGCGGGGTCTCCTCCGGCGCGCGCCCGTCGATGCGGAGGGTCGTCGAGACGGCGTGCGGCACGGAGAGCTCCTTCGGTCCTGGCGCGCTGCGCAACAGTGGGCCCTCAGGACCGAAACTGTTTCGCAACACTTTGTCGCGGGCACACCGTAGACGACGACCCGCGCGAAGGGAAGACCCGAACCCGCTCCCGGCTACCCGGGTCCCGGCGCTACAGTGGTCGAAACAGTTTCGACCGCGGGCCCAAGCGCCGCTCGCCCGCCCGACGTCCAGAGGTGCGCGATGGCGGGACGCCCGCCCGGGAGGGCCACGCTCGCGGACGTGGCGCGCCTCGCCGGCGTCTCGAAGGCCACCGTGTCCAAGGCCCTCAACGGGCGCGACGACGTCTCCCCCGCCACGCGCGACCGCGTCCTCGCCGCCGTCGCCGAGCTCGACTACCGCGCGGGCACCTACCGGCGCGCGGTCCCCACCCACGGGCGCGGGCTCGCCGTCGTCTTCGACATCCCCGCGTCCCCGTACGTCCTCAACGTGCTCCAGGGCGTGCTCGCCGCCACCACCGAGACGCACCTCGACCTGCTCACGCGCCTCGCCCCCGAGCTGGCCGCGCGGCGGCAGCGGGCCACCGCGCAGGCGTGGGTCGCCGACCAGCTCGCGGCCGGCGTCGTCGGGATCGTCGGCATCACGCTCTCCGAGCCCGACGCGCTCCTCGACGCCGCGGCGGAGGTGGACCTGCCGTTCGTCATGATCGACCCGATCGACACCAGCCACCAGCGCATGATCAGCGTCGGCTCGAGCAACTGGGCGGGCGCGCGCGCCGCGACCGCGCACCTCATCGGCCTCGGCCACCGGCGCATCGCCTGGATCGGCGGCCCGGCCTCCTCCAGCGCCGCCCGCGACCGGCTCTACGGCTACCGCGCCGCGCTCGACGCGGCGGGGATCGAGGTCGACGAGACCCTCGTCCGGGGCGACCTCTTCGACGTCGCGACCGGCGCCCGGCACGCGCGCGACCTGCTCTCCCTGCCCGACCCGCCCACCGCGATCCTCGGCGCGGACGACGAGATCGCCGTCGGCGTCCTCGCCACCGCGCACGAGATGGGCGTCCGCGTCCCCGAGGACCTCAGCGTCGTCGGCTTCGACGACACGCCCCAGGCCGCGTGGACGACGCCGCCGCTCACCTCCGTGCACCAGCACCTGGGCGGGATGGGCCGGATCGCGGTGCAGACGGTGCTGTCGATGTCGTCGGGCGCCAAGCCCGCGTCGCGGCACGTCGAGCTCGCGACGTCGCTGACCGTCCGGTCCACCACCGGGCCGGCCCCGCACCGCGCGGCCGGGTCCTCCACCCCGACCCCGTGACGCCCGCGCCCGACGACGAGGCAGGGTCCCCCGTGGTCGGGGTGCCGGCGCGGCCGACGTAGGCTCGCAGACGTGGCGACGTTCTCCTCCGTGACCCGACGACACGTCCTGGCCGCCCTCGCCGAGCACGACGAGCGCGGCGCCGAGGAGTTCCTCGCGCTCTACGGCTTCACCCCCTCGGGCGGGGTGCTGCAGCACGAGGGCCGGGGGTACGACGCGCGGGCCGTGCTCGGCGTCGCGCACCGCTACGCCACCGGCCGCCTCGCCACCGCCGAGGAGCTCCACGGCGACCTGCAGGCCGTCGAGATCCTCCGCCGCCGCGGCTTCGAGGTCACCGAGCCGCCGTCGGCCCGCCGCACCGCCGCCCGCACGACGACGCCGCGCACCCGCGCGTCCGCGCCGCGCACCTCTGGTCCCACGCCGGCCCGCAGGGCGGCGGCCGCGCGCGCGGCCGCGCCGGCGCTCTGCCCGACCTGCTCGATGACCCTGCCGGCGACCGGCGTCTGCGACTTCTGCGCCTGACGGCGCCCGCGCCGGCCCCACCGGTCGCCCCGCGCCGACGGCGCCCCACCGGCTCCCCTCGCGCGCCGGCCCGTCCCCGGCGTCAGCCGTCGGCCGGACCCCACGGCACGCCGCGGGCGCGCAGCGCCGCCGCGACCACGCGCATCCCGTCCTCGCCCACGCCGGGCACCGCCGCGACCTCGCGCGCGCTGCGCCGCCGCAGGCCCCACACGTCGACAAGGCCGGCCGCGGCCAGGGCGGCCACGACGTCGTCGGGCACGGGCAGGTCCGCGAGCGGCGTCGGGGCCACCGGCTCCTTCGGCGGGTACGCGGCGACGTCGAGCGCCTCCGCCTCCTCCGGGGCGACCTCGAACGCGGGATCGGTGTGCAGCTCGCCGCGGATCCCGTCGAGCCCGCCGGGCACGAGCGGGCGGGCCATGAGGGCGTCGAACGTCGCGCCGCCGGGCGCGGTGATCCCGACGTCGGCCGCCGGGCGGAAGCCGAACCGCGGGTAGTAGTCGGGGTGGCCGTAGACGACGACGGCGCGGTACCCCAGCTCGGCGGCGTCGGCCGTCGTGCGCCGCAGGAGCAGCCCGCCGACCCCGCGGCCCTGCAGGTCGGGGCGGACGCTGAGCGGGCCGAACGTGAGGACCTCGTGGGTGCCCTCGGGCCCGACGACGCGGGCCCGGGTCCACACGACGTGACCGGCGAGGGTGCCGTCCGCCTCGGCGACGAGCGAGAGCTCGGGGACGAGCGCGGGCGAGTGACGCAGGCGGCGCACGACGAGGTGCTCGGTGCACCGCGGGCCGCCGGTCCCCCAGAACGCCTCGCGGGTGAGGAGCTCGACGGCGCGGTGGTCGGCGGGCCGCTCGGGCCGGATCTCGATCCGCACCGGCCCACGATGACGAGCGCCGGCCGCTCGCGCCAGCCGATTCCGCGGCGCGCCACGGCCACGGGGCCCACGACCGGGCCGCGCACGGGACCCGGCCGGGACGAGAATCCCGGGTCCACGCGCCGCGGAACGCATTTCTCCCGCGACCGTCAGGTGATTTTCGCGGAAACGTAGGGAAGGCAAACCTCAGTCGTCGCTTGTGGCCCTGACCTGCGCGCACGCCGTCGTCCGGAAATCGCCCGGGAACGGTCGCGCGCGTGGGCCGGAAGTCCGGCAGAACGCCCCGGAAGCGGCCCTAGCGTGGAATCAGCCGACGTGTTGGCGGCGACCCCTGCGACGGTGTCGGGGTCCGCGGGGGACGCCCTCCCGCGCCATGCGTCGTCCGGCCCGACCACGGAGGACCACAGGTGCGCCCACTGTCCGAGAACGACCGGATCACGGTCACGGTCAACAACCGCGAGATCCAGGTCTTCGACGACCTGACGATCCTCAAGGCGCTCGTCATGGAGGGCATCGAGGTGCCCTCGCTGTGCCACGACGTCCGGCTGAAGCGTTCCAACGGCAACTGCGGCCTGTGCGTGGTCGAGGTGACCACCGAGGGCAGCGACACGCCGCGTGACGTCAAGGCGTGCGTGACGCCGATCCGTCCCGGGATGACCATCACGACGCACTCGCCGCGGCTGGAGGAGTACCGCAAGGTCCGCCTCGAGCAGCTCCTGTGCGACCACAACGCCGACTGCGTCGCCCCCTGCGTGCAGACCTGCCCGGCGAACATCGACATCCAGACGTACCTCAAGCACGTGGCGGACGGGAACTACGCCGCCGCGCTGCGGGTCATCAAGGACCGCAACCCGTTCCCGTCGGCCTGCGGCCGCGTCTGCCCGCACCCCTGCGAGTCGCAGTGCCGCCGCAACCTCGTCGAGCAGCCCGTCGCGATCAACCACGTCAAGCGGTTCGTCGCCGACTGGGACCGCGCGCAGGAGCAGCCGTGGATGCCGCGCCTGGCCGAGCCGACGGGCAAGAAGATCGCGATCGTCGGCGCCGGCCCGTCCGGCCTGTCGGCCGCGTACTACTCCGCGATCGCCGGCCACCAGGTCACCGTCTTCGAGAAGCAGGACGAGCCCGGCGGCATGATGCGCTACGGCATCCCCGAGTACCGGCTGCCGAAGAAGACCCTCGACGAGGAGATCGACTTCATCAAGGCGCTCGGCGTGCAGATCGTCACGGGCGTCAGCCTGGGCGTGCAGCTGCACCTGGAGGACCTGCGCCGCGACTTCGACGCCGTCTACCTCGCCATCGGCTCGTGGCGCGCCTCCCCCATGCGGATCGACGGCGAGCACCTCGAGGGCGTCGAGCTCGGCATCGACTACCTGCGCCACGTCACCAAGGGCGCGAAGGTCGACCTGGGCGAGACCGTCGTCGTCATCGGTGGTGGCAACACCGCGATCGACTGCGCCCGCACCGCGCTGCGCATGGGCGCCAAGCAGGTCAAGCTCGTCTACCGCCGCACCCAGGCCGAGATGCCGGCCGAGCCGCTCGAGATCGCCGAGGCGCTCCACGAGAACATCGAGATGGTGTTCCTCACCGCGCCCACGCGCATCACGGTCGGCGAGAACGGCCGCAAGCAGGTCCACTGCGTGAAGATGCAGCTCGGCGAGCCCGACCGCTCCGGCCGTCGTCGCCCCGAGGTCGTCGAGGGCAGCGACTTCGTCATCGAGGCCGACTACGTCATCGGCGCCATCGGCCAGACCACCGACACGACGTTCCTCTACAACGACCTGCCGGTGCGCCTGAACAAGTGGGGCGACATCGACGTCGACGGCCAGACGATGCAGACGTCGGAGATGAAGATCTTCGCCGGCGGCGACTGCGTCACCGGGCCCGCGACGGTCATCCAGGCCATCGCCGCCGGCCGCCGCGCGGCCAAGGCGATCGACGACTTCGTCACCCGCGGCTACGTCCGCCCGGCGCACGAGGACTACTCGTGCAGCCGCGGCACCAACGAGGACCTGCCGCGCGCGGAGTTCGAGGGCATCCCGCACCTGGTCCGCGCCGTCATGCCGTCCCTGCCCCCGGGCGACCGCGTCGACTCGTTCGTCGAGGTCGAGCTCGGCCTCACCGAGGAGCAGGCCCGGGCCGAGGCGGCGCGCTGCCTCGAGTGCGGCTGCTCGAAGCAGAACCACTGCGCCCTGCGCAACGAGGCCACCGACCACGGCGTGCAGTTCGCCCCCACCCTCCACGTGCGGCCGCGGTCGCCGATCCAGGAGGACCACCCGTTCATCGTCCGCGACAACAACAAGTGCATCTCCTGCGGGCGGTGCGTCGCGGCGTGCGCGGAGATCGAGGGCGTCGGCGTCCTGGCGTACCAGTTCCACGAGGGCCAGCTGTACGTCGGCACGCACAACGGCGAGCCGCTCGAGATGACCGACTGCGTCTCCTGCGGCCAGTGCGTCCGCGCCTGCCCGTGCGGCGCGCTCGACTACAAGCGCGAGCGCGGCGACGTGTTCACCGCCATCAACGACCCGAAGAAGCTCGTGGTCGGGTTCGTGGCCCCGGCGGTGCGCACGGTCATCGCCAGCGAGTACGACCTGTCGGTCGAGGAGGCCTCGGGCTTCATCGCGGGCCTCATGCGCAAGGTCGGCTTCGACAAGGTCTTCGACTTCACGTTCGCCGCCGACCTGACGATCGTGGAGGAGACCACCGAGTTCCTCGGCCGCGTGACGAACGGCGGTGTCATGCCGCAGTTCACGTCCTGCTGCCCGGGCTGGGTGAACCTCGTCGAGCGCCGCTACCCCGAGCTCATCCCGCACCTGTCGAGCTGCAAGTCCCCGCAGCAGATGATGGGCGCGACGGTGAAGAACCACTTCGCCCAGCAGGCCGGCGTGAGCCTCGACGACCTGTACGTCGTCTCGATCGTCCCCTGCCTCGCGAAGAAGTACGAGGCCGCGCGGCCCGAGTTCGCGCCCGACGGCCGCCGCGACGTCGACGCCGTCCTCACCACGACCGAGTTCCTCGAGATGGTGCAGATGCTCCGCCTCGAGCCCGCGGACGTGGAGCCGGCCGAGTTCGACGAGCCGTACAAGCGGGTCACCGGCGCGGGCATCCTCTTCGGCGCCTCCGGTGGCGTGGCCGAGGCCGCGCTGCGCATGGCCGTGGAGAAGCTCACCGGGGAGCCGCTGGTCGACGACCTCGACTTCGAGGAGGTCCGCGGCTTCGAGGGCTTCAAGGAGGCCACGGTCCAGGCCGGCGGGAAGACGGTCCGCGTCGCGGTGATCTCCGGCCTGAACAACGTCGCCGAGCTCGCGCGGCGGATCCGCGAGGGCGAGGACGTCGGCTACGACCTCATCGAGGTCATGGCCTGCCCCGGCGGCTGCATCAACGGCGCCGGGCACCCCGTCCCCGACCGCGTCGGCGAGATGGCCGCCCGCCAGCGGGTGCTCATCGAGATCGACAAGCTCTCGCAGTTCCGCAAGTCGCAGGAGAACCCGGACATCCTCCGGCTCTACGACGAGTTCTACGGCGAGCCGAACAGCCACACCGCGCACAAGCTCCTGCACACCGAGTACGCGCCGTTCCGCGCGTGCCCCGCGATGGCGGAGTGACGCGGGAGTGACGTCCCCGGGCCCGTGAGCGAGCGGGCCAGACGGAGGGCCGGTCCACCTCGGACCGGCCCTTCGTCGTCCCCGCCCGACGCCGTCGGCCGCCCGGGCACCACCCCGGCCAGGCGACCGGGGCATTCCGGAGGGCGCTTCTCAGGGAGTGGGACGGAAGGCTCTGAGAGACGTCCAGCGGGCCCCGATGCGGGACCTCCGGCCCGGGGACTCAAGCCCCACATCGGCCCCCGCGCGCGCACCTACTGTCGATTGCGGCGGTGGTGAGCGTGCCAATCCCCGCCCCGCCCCCGCCCTTTGTGCCACGCCCGTACCCGGGCTCCTGAGGAGGACCGTCGTGACCCGCACCGCCCGAGCCATCGCCGGCAGCCTGCTGGCTGCCGCGCTCCTGACCGCCTGCACGGGGAACGCCGAGCCGGCCGAGACGCCCTCCGCGCCGGCCCCGGCCGCGACCGCCGAGGCCGAGGAGACCACGCCCGCGGAGGAGCCCACCACCGTCCGCATCGCGTCGCTCAAGGGCCCCACCACGATGGGCCTGGTCGACCTCATGCGCGACGCCGAGGCGGGCGAGACCGAGCAGGACTACGAGGTCACGATGTACGGCGCGCCGGACGAGGTCGTGCCGCTCGTCGTGCAGGGCTCGGTCGACGTCGCGCTCATCCCGGCGAACCTCGCCGCGGTCCTGTACAACCGCACGCTGACCGACGACGGCGCCGCCGTCCAGGTCGCCGCGATCAACACCCTCGGCGTCCTCGGCATCCTCGAGAACGGCGACACCGTCCACTCGATGGCCGACCTCGCCGGGCGCACGATCATCGCCTCCGGCAAGGGCGCCGCGCCGGAGTACACGCTCAACTACCTGCTCACCGAGAACGGGATCGACCCGACCACCGACGTCACGATCGAGTGGCGCAGCGAGCACACCGAGGTCGCCGCGCTCCTCGCCTCGACGCCGGGCGCGGTCGCGATGCTCCCGCAGCCGTTCGCCACGGTCGTCACGGTGCAGAACGAGACCGTCCGCCCCGCGCTCGACCTCACCGAGGAGTGGACCAAGGTCACCGAGGACGGCTCGCAGCTCATCACCGGCGTCGTCGTGGTCCGCACCGCGTTCGTCGAGGAGCACCCGCAGGCGTTCGCCGACTTCCTCGCCGACTACGAGGAGTCCGTGGCCTTCACGAACGACAACCCGGCCGAGGCCGCCGAGCTCATCGCCGAGGCGGGCATCGTCCCCGCCGCCCCCGTCGCCCAGGCCGCGATCCCGAAGTCGTACATCACCTTCATCGCCGGCCCGGAGCTCAAGGAGGCCTTCAGCGGCTACCTGCAGGTCCTGTTCGACGCCGACCCGGCGTCGGTCGGTGGGAGCATGCCGGGCGATGACTTCTACTACGGCGGGTAAGGCAGCCGCCGCCCCCTCGGCTCGGAGGCGGGGGCCGGCGCGGGCGGTGCGCCCTGCGCTGGTCCTCGCCTTCTGGCTTGTCGTCTGGCAGGCCGGGGCGTGGGCGGTCGGCCAGGACTTCCTGCTCGCGTCGCCGGTCTCGGTGGCCCGGCGTCTGGGCGAGCTGCTCGGCACCGCGGAGCTGTGGGGCGCCGTCGGGCACTCGTTGGCACGGATCGGCGGCGGCTTCGTCGCCGCAGTGCTCGTCGGGATCGCGACGGCGGCGCTCGCCGCGGCCTGGTCGGTCGTGGACACGCTGCTCGCCCCGGCGATGGCGGCCGTGCGGGCCGCCCCGGTGGTGAGCTTCATCATCCTGCTGCTCATGCTCCCGGGGGGCAGCGGCACCCTCGCCGCGGTGACGAGCTTCCTCATGGTGCTGCCGATCGTGCACGCGACCGTCCTCGAGGGGATCCGGCAGCGCGACCGCGAGCTGCTCGAGATGGCCGCGGTGTTCCGGGTGCCCCGCTGGCGCCGACTCACCGCGATCGACGTGCCGGCCGTGCTGCCGTACCTCGCGGCGTCGTGCCGGGTCGGCATCGGGCTCGCGTGGAAGGCGGGCGTCGCGGCCGAGGTCATCGGCCTGCCCGAGGGCAGCATCGGCGAGCGCATGTACGACGCGAAGCTCCTGCTCATGAGCGCGGACGTGCTCGCGTGGACGGTCCTCGTCGTGGCGCTGAGCTTCGCGAGCGAGTGGCTGCTCGCGCTCCTGCTCAGCCGCGGGGAGGCGCGCCTGGCGACGACGGGCGGGTCGGGCCCCGGCACGTCGGGCTCCGGCGAGGGCCCCGGCGAGCGGGCCGACGAGCGGGAGGTGGGCGCGTGATCAGCCTCCGCGGGGTGACCAAGCGCTTCGGTGAGCAGGTGGTGCTCGACGGCGTCGACCTCGACCTGCCCGACGGCGCGGTGACGGCCCTCATGGGCCCCAACGGCTCGGGGAAGACGACGCTCGCGCGCATCGTGCTCGGCCTGACCGAGCCGGACGCGGGCACGGTCAGCGGGCTCCACGGCCTGCGCCGCGCGGCCGCGTTCCAGGAGGACCGGCTGTGCGACCAGCTCACCGCGGTGGGCAACGTGCGCCTCGTGCTCGACCGTGGCCGCGCCGCCGACGCCGTCGCCGCGCTCCGCGAGGCAGGCCTGGACGACGACGCGCTCAGCAAGCCGGCGCGGGACCTGTCGGGCGGGCAGCGCCGGCGCGTGGCGATCGTGCGCGCGCTCGTCGCGGACGCCGACCTCGTGGTCCTCGACGAGCCGTTCAAGGGCCTCGACCGCGCGGCGCACGGGCGCATGCTCGAGCTCGTCCGCGAGCGCTGCGCCGGTCGCACCGTCCTCCTCATCACGCACGACGCCGCCGAGGCGGAGGCGCTGGGCGCGACGGTCGTCACGCTCTCCTGACGGCGGCAGACTGTCCCCGTGACCTCCCCGCAGTCGCTCACCGAGAGCGAGCGGCGCCTGGTCGCCGCCTGGGCGGCGGACTGCGCCGAGCACGTCCTGCCCGTGTTCGAGGCCGCTGCGCCCGACGACGGCCGCCCCCGCGCGCTCGTCGAGCGCACCCGGGCCTTCGCGCGCGGCGAGCTGGGCACGGCCGAGGGGATCCGCCTGCGGTTCGCGGGCGGTGTCGGCGCCGCGGAGGTGGCCGACCGCGCCGCGACGGCCGCCGCCCGGTCCGCGGGGCAGGCCGCCGCCGTGTGCCACATGGGCGCGCACGCGTTGGGCGCGGCCGCGTACGCGGTGGTCGCCGCACGCCTCGCGCACCCCGACGCGGCCGACGACGCCGGGCGGCAGGAGCTGGACTGGCAGGTCGCCCGGGCGACGCCCGAGGTGCGGGCCGCCCTGCGCGCGCTGCCGCCGCTCGGCTCCGACGGCGCGGGGCCGCTCGGGCGCGGGCTGCTCGCCCAGGGCGAGGTCGGCGCGGCGGTGCGGGAGCTGCAGGCGCGGCTCGTCGCGGACGCGTAGCCGGGCGCCCGGGCGCGCTCAGTACTCGGTGCGGTCCGTGCGGGCGAGCCAGGCGTCCATCGGCGCGGTGGCGCCGGGGATCTCGTGGCGGTGGACCGGCGTGGGCCACGTGGCCGGGTCGGTGCCGAGCAGCTCGTGGAAGCGCCGGTCGTCGAAGCCGGCGCGCGCGGCGTCGTGCCGGTCGGCGGCGTAGACGAGGCGGTCCGCGCGCGACCAGAGGGTCGCCGCCAGGCACAGCGGGCACGGTTCGCACGACGAGTAGACGGTGCAGCCGGCGAGCGAGAACGTCCCGAGCGCGCGGCACGCGCCGCGGATCGCGACGACCTCGGCGTGCGCGGTCGCGGCGGCAGCAGCGGCGTCGGCGGCGCGGGACCGGCGTCGGGCGCCTCACCCGCGGGCCGGGCACGCAACGGGGGTGGCATCCGGGAGGATGGGGGCATGTCCGCCACCCCCGCCGCCGCCCCGGCCGAGCTGCTGCGCACCGCCACCGCGATCGCACCCGAGCTGGCCCGCCTGCGCCACGACCTGCACCGCGTCCCGGAGATCGGGCTCGACCTGCCGGACACCCAGGCGCTGATCCTGCGGGCGCTCGAGCCGCTGGGCCTCGAGGTCACCACCGGCACGGGCCTGAGCTCGGTGACGGCCGTCGTGCGCGGCGCGCGCCCCGGGCCCGCGGTGCTGCTGCGCGGGGACATGGACGGCCTGCCCGTGACCGAGGAGACCGGCGAGCCCTTCACGAGCGAGCGGCCCGGCGTCATGCACGCGTGCGGGCACGACCTGCACGTCGCGGGGCTCGTCGGCGCGGCCCGGCTGCTCGCCGAGCGGCGCGACGAGATGGCCGGCTCGGTGGTGCTCATGTTCCAGCCGGGCGAGGAGGGCTACCACGGCGCGCGGCTCATGCTCGAGGAGGGCGTGCTCGACGCCGCGGGCGAGCGCGTGGTCGCGGCCTACGGGCTGCACGTGGTGTCGGCCGAGGTGCCGGTCGGCGTCGTCACGGGCCGCGCCGGCACCTACTACGCGGCCTCGGACCAGCTCTTCGTCACCGTGCACGGGCGCGGCGGCCACGGCTCGATGCCGCACCTCGCGGCCGACCCGGTGCCGGTCGCGGCGGAGATCGTGCTCGCGCTGCAGAACGTCGTGACGCGGCAGTGGGACGCGCAGGACCCGGTGGTGGTGACCGTGGGGAAGATCGCCGCGGGCACCGTCGACAACGTCATCCCGGCGACCGCCGAGCTCGCCGCGACCGTGCGCACGTTCTCGCGCGAGGCGTGGGCGGCGGTGCCCGACCTGCTGGTCCGCGCCGTCGAGCACATCGCGGCCGCGCACGGCATGACCGCGACCGCCGACTACGTGCGCGGCTACCCGGTACTCGTCAACGACGACGCCGAGACCGCCCGGGCGGCCCGCGTCACCGAGGAGCTGGGGCTGACCTGGGTGGACGCGCCGCAGCGGATCACGGGCTCCGAGGACTTCTCGTACGTGCTCGAGGAGGTGCCGGGGACGTACGTGTCGATCGGGGCGACGCCCGTGGACGTCGACCCCGCCGGCGCGCCGTACAACCACTCGGCGCTCGCGCGGTTCGCGGACGAGGCGCTGCCGCAGGGCGCGGCGCTGCTCGCGGCGCTCGCGCTCGACCGGCTCGCGCAGGGCTGACCCCGGGCGGTCCGCGTCCTGACGCCGCGACGGGTCTCGCCGCCACCGCGCTCCCGCCGGAGGTCGGCCTCGGTTCCGTCACGGGTTCGTGGCGACCTGGTGAAGCCCCGGACGCGGGTGCTCGTGCGCACCTACGGTGAGGGCCCATGACGACCCGCCGCGCCGCCGCGACCCGACGTGCCGCCGCCGCGCTCCCCGCCCTGCTCCTCCTCGGTGCGCTGGGCGCGTGCGCGACGGCCGAGCCCGCGTCGCCGGACGAGATCGCGCGGCGCTCGGAGCCCGTCGGCATCGCGGCCGACCTCGTCTACACGGCCGACGTGGACGGGTTCTCGCTCGCGGTGGGGTCGGTGGGGCCGTACGCCGACGAGGGCATGTCGGCGATCTGGACGCGCCCGGCCGACGACGGGCTGCAGGTGGTCACGCTGCTCACCACGCGCGCAGCGGAGCCGGGTCTCGCGCCGTGCGCCGAGCTGGCCGACGTCGCGGGCGCGACCGAGCTGCGCTGCACCGTGGCGATGGCCGACGACGCGCACGTGACGCTCGCGGGCGAGGGCGTCGACGGGGGCACGCTGCGCGCGGTCGCCGAGACGGTGCGGGTGCCGAGCCCGTCCGACCTCGGGCGGCTGTTCGCGGACGTCCGGATGCCCGAGGGCCCGGTCGAGCGGGGCGACCTGCCGCCGGGCGACGGCGCACCCGACAACTCGGTCGGCGTCGGCGGCTGAGGCACTCCCCCGCCCCCGCCGGGGTGACGACCAGCGGGCCGGGCGGCCGGCGGGCCGTGGCGGCCGGCGGGCCGTGGCAGCTAGCGGGCCGTGGCGGCCGGGTCGGGGCGGCGGTACGGCGTCGTCATCCGGCCCTCGGGGTCGAGACGCTCCAGGAGCGCCGTGGCGATCTCGCGGAGCTGGTCGACCTGCTCGGCGCTCAGGGCGTCGAACACGTGCCGGCGCACCGTCTCGACGTGCCCGGGCGCGGCGGCGACGACGGCGTCCCACCCGTCGTCGGTGAGGATCGCGTTGGTCGCGCGGCCGTCCTCGGGGCACGGCGCGCGGCGCACGAGGCCGCGGTTCTCGAGACGGCTCACGACGTGCGACAGGCGCGCGAGCGTCGCGTTCGTGCGGGCCGCGAGCGCGGTCATCCGCAGGGTGCGGTCGGGGGCCTCGGAGAGCATCGCGAGCACGTAGTACTCGAAGTGGGTGAGGTCGGAGTCGCGGCGGAGCTGGGTGTCCAGGACCCCCGGGAGCAGCTCGACCACGGCGATGAACCGGACCCACGCGTCGAGCTCGCCGTCGTCGAGCCATCGGGTGCGCATGCACGGATCCTAACATTTACTTGACACTACAAGTAATCACCCGTAGCGTCGTAGTTGTCGCTTCAACCATCCGCGCAGCGGCCGTTCGCGCAGCAGCGCGCCGAGCGATCCTCACACACGCCACCGGAGGAGCACGAGATGACCACCGTCAGCATCATCGGCAAGGGCAGCATGGGCCAGGCCATCGCGAAGGTCGTGACGGACGGCGGCAACGTCGCCGAGCTGGTCGGCCGCGAGGACGCCGGGAAGCCCCTGGCGGGCGACGTCGTCGTGCTCGCCGTCCCCTACCCCGCCGTGGCCGACGTGCTCGCCGCGCACAGGGAGCACCTCGCCGGCAAGGTCGTCGTCGACGTCACCAACCCGCTGAACTTCGAGACCTTCGACTCGCTCACGGTCCCCGCCGACTCGTCGGCCGCCGCCGAGATCGCTGCGCAGCTGCCCGAGTCGCGCGTGCTGAAGGCCTTCAACACGACGTTCGCCGCGACGCTCGCCCAGGGCACGGTCGGCGACGGCGGCCCGACCACGACCGTCCTCGTCGCCGGCGACGACGCCGAGGCCAAGGCGACGCTCGCCGCCGTCGTCGAGGCGGGCGGTCTGCACGCGATCGACGCCGGCTCCCTGCGCCGCGCGCGCGAGCTCGAGGCGCTCGGCTTCCTGCAGATCACGCTCGCCGCGGGCGAGAAGGTCTCGTGGACCGGCGGCTTCGCCGTCGTCGCCTGACGGCCTGCCCAACCGCGCCGGCCGAGCCGAGCCCAGCCCGCACCGCCCGAGACCGAGGAGCACCCCATGACCGACCTCCGCGCCGCGACCGCCGCCGCGGCCACGGGCACCGCCGGCCCGGCGTCCGGGGCCACCCGGCGCGCCGCCGACCCGGGCGACCTCCTGCCCGACGCGACCTCGATGGACGCCGTCACCCTGCACGTGGGCGACCTCGCGGGCATGTCCGCGTACTACCGGGAGGCCGTCGGGCTCGTCACGCTCGCCGAGGGCGACCGGTTCGAGGTGCTCGGGCGCGGCCGGACGCCGGTCCTCGTCCTGCACCACACCCCGGGCCTGCCGACGCCGGGGCGCAACGAGGCCGGTCTGTTCCACACGGCGATCCTGTTCGACGACGAGCCGAGCCTCGCCGCCGCGGTGCTCAGCACGGCGCGGCACCCGCAGTCGCGGTACGTCGGCAGCGCGGACCACCTGGTCAGCCAGGCCTTCTACTTCACCGACCCCGAGGGCAACGGGATCGAGCTGTACGTCGACCGCCCGCGCGAGGCGTGGCAGGTCGTCGGCGGTCAGGTGCAGATGGACAGCCTCTACCTCGACCCGCGCTCGTTCCTCGAGGGCCACCTCACCGAGGCCGCGCTGGCCGGGCTGCGCGACGCCGCCGCGCAGGTCGGGCACGTGCACCTGCAGGTGGGCGACATCCCGCTGGCGCGCGAGTTCTACGCCGACGCGCTCGGCTTCGCGGTGACGATGGAGGCGCCCGGCGCGCTGTTCGTCAGCGCGGGCGGGTACCACCACCACCTCGCGATGAACGTGTGGAACAGCCGCGGCGCGGGTCCGCGGGCGTCGACGCTCGGGCTCGGCGAGGTGACCATCACCGTCCCGACGCGCGCCGAGCTCGACGCCGCCGCGGAGCGCCTGCACCGGCGCGGGGTCCAGGTCGCCGACGACGGCCGGGCCCTCACGATGGACGACCCCTGGCGCAACCGGGTGGTCCTCCAGCACGCACCCGACGCCGCCTGAGGCCGCAGGGCCCCCGCGCCCCGCCGCCCGGGGCCCCCGCACCCCCCGCCGCCCTCCCCGCAGAGTGGAACGACGTGCCTGCACTGCGGTCCACTCTGCGTGCGCGGGCCACATCGCGTTCCACTCTGCGGGGGTGGAGGTGGGGTGGATCTGGGAAATGGGTTCCTGGGGGTGCGTGGGTAGGGCCACGATGATCATGTGACCGTTAGGCTCGGACCGCTCGACCCCTCCGCCGCCGGCGAGGTGCTGACGCTGCAGCGCGCCGCCTACGTCACCGAGGCGCGGCACTACGGCGACCTCGACCTCCCGCCGCTCGTCCAGACGCTGGACGACCTGCGCGACGAGCTCGCCCAGGCCGACGTCGTCGGGCTGGGCGCGTGGGACGGCGACCGCCTCGTCGGCTCGGTCCGCGTACGCGTGGCCGACGACGTCGGTCACCTGGGGCGGCTCGTCGTCGCCCCCGACCGGCAGGGCCAGGGCATCGGCACCGCGCTCCTGCAGGCGGCCGAGGCCGCGATGCCGGAGGGCGTTCGCGAGATGCGCCTGTTCACGGGCGAGCGCAGCGTCGACAACCTCCGGCTGTACGAGCGCATGGGGTACGTGCGGTCGCACGAGACGTCGGCCGGCACGTACGCGCTCGTGCACCTGGCCGAGCGCATCCGTCCGTAGGCAGCGCCGGGAGTGGCGGAGCGCCGCGGGAGGGCACGGCCTGGCCTCCGGTCGCCCGGGGAGGGGCATGGCCTGGCCTCCGGTCGCCCGGGGAGGGGCATGGCCTGGTCCTCCGAGCGCCGGGAAGGGCACGGCCTGGCCGCCGGGCGCCGGCGGGCCGTCCCTCACCGCCCGGGCGCGTCGTCGGCGTCGGCGGCGACGACCTGCCCCAGGGGGTCGATGGGGCGGTCGACGACGAGCGTCACCTCCGGGTCGCCGGGACCGTGCCCCTCGGGCATCCGGCCGGGCTCGAACCGGATCGCGCGGAACTCCTCGAGCATCTCGTTCCGGGGGCGCACCGACGCGGACGCCGTCGGCCGCCCGCCGGCACGCCGGGTCGCGGCCGCCTCCCACGCGAGGCACGCCAGGACGACGACCGCGAGCGGGATGCCCAGCTCGGGGATCGACGTCGCCGTGACCACCGCGAGCACCAGCAGCGGCACGGCGAAGGCGGCCGTGATCACCCACTGGCTGCGGCGGGCGCGGAAGACACGCGGCACGACGTCGATCGTCCCGGCCTGGCGCGTCGCAGGCCAGGGACGTCGGCCCTACGTGGCGATACTGGTCGCACCGCCGTCGCCCGCCACGCGCGGTCCCGGCGACCCGCGCCGAAGGAGGTCCCATGACCGACCGCCCCGCCGACGCCGCGCGCGAGGACGCCGACGCCCTGGCCGCGCGGGTCGCAGCGATCGAGGCCGAGATGGCCGAGCTCCGCCTGCCGCGCTTCACCAACGACGACGCCCACCGCCTCGGCCTGTGGCTCCTCACCACCGCGCGCGAGCGGGGCCTCGCGATCACCGTGGACGTCACCCGGGGGCAGCAGGTCGTGTTCCACGCCGCGATGGACGGCACGAGCGCCGACAACGACGACTGGGTGCGGCGCAAGACCGCCGTCGTGCAGCGGTTCGGCGAGCCGAGCCTGCTCGTCGCGCTGCGGCGGCGCCTGAAGGGCACGCGCATCGAGGACGAGGGCTGGTTCGACGAGCGCGTGTACGCCGCTCACGGCGGGTGCTTCCCGGTGCTCGTGCGGGACGTCGGGATGGTCGCGACCGTCACGGTCTCGGGCCTCGCGCAGGAGGACGACCACGCGCTCGTCGTCGAGGGGCTCCGGGAGATCCTCCGAACTTCCTGAGGGGTGCCCGAGGGATCCCAGCGAGGCCGTGCGGAGCGGCGCGGGGAGACCGACGCCGTCTGGAGCATATGCTCGAGACTGTGACAGCGCGCCGTGATGCCGCAGGTCGTCGCACCGGGACGCGGATCCTCGACGCCGCCCTGGAGCTCTTCAATCGCGACGGAACCTGGCGCGTGAGCACCAACCACATCGCCGCGCACCTGGGGATCTCACCGGGAAACCTCTACTACTGGTACCCGGACAAGCAGGCGATCGTGCGCGCGATCTGGGCCCGCTTCGAGGGCGAGCGCGCAGCGCTGTGGGAGCCGGCCGACGACGACGAGGCGCTCCCCTCCCCCGCGGCCACGCTCGAGCGGCTGGTGGCGTCGGCGCAGCTCGGGCACGCGTACCGGTTCCTCCTGCGCGACGGTCCCGCCCTCGCACACACCGACCCCCGCCTCGGCGAGGCGATGGCCGCCGCGCGCGGACGGCGACTGAGGATCCTCGGGCTGCTCGCGCGGACGTGGCGCGGGGACGGCCTGATCCTCCCGCTCGACGACGCCGGCCTGGACGCGCTCGTCGACGCGCTCTGGACGCTGACGGAGGCGTGGCCCGTGCACGCAGCGCTCGGGGCGGCGTCTGCGGACGCGGGTGGTGCGGGGGGCGCGAGCGGACCGGGCACGGCGGACCCAGGACCCGACGTCGCGCCGGTACTCCGCGCGGTGCTCGAGCCCTACCTGTCCGCCTGAGGCGCGGCGTCGGCGTCGGGCGGTGGGACCGCGACGGCGACCTCGTCGCCCAGGTGCGCGCCGCGCAGGAGGCCGAGGTCGTCGCCGCTCCAGAAGCGGCCCGGGTCGTAGCCCGACGCGTGCCGGCCGTCGGGCAGCAGGCCCATCGCCTCGTACGTGAGGGCCACGACCTCGGCGCAGTACGCCATCTCGAGCCTTTGCTCTACCTCCGTGCGTTCCCCCTGGTCGTCGAGGCTGCGCAACCGAGCGAGGCCGGGTACTGCACCCAGCGCGCTCAGGGCCCGACGGACCTGCCGGGGCCCCAGCGGGAGCCGGTCGAGGCGGGGCGCCTGACCCCACACCCATCGCGCGGCGAGCCGCACCGTGCCGGGGAAGGGGGTGCCGTCCAACCGCGCGATCGTGCGCAGGACGGCGTCCTCGATCTCGGCGCGCGCGTCGTCGTCGACGTCCAGGTGCAGCTGCCGCAGCCACGCCTCCTGGCCGTACCGGTGCGCCCACGTGGTGACGGCGTCGCGCAGGTCGTGCAGCTGGACGCCGCGCTGGTGCTCGCCCGTCCAGACGTCGGTCAGCGAGCGGCCGAGCTCGGCGTGCCACATGAGCGGCGGCAGATCCTCGATGACCACCGCCATGCCCACGTGGTTCACGGGGCTGTTCGTGGCGATCTGGATCGCCCGGTCGGCGAGCGAACGACCCCGGAAGAGCCACAGGTCGCCGGTCCGGGTCACCTCGACCGCACGGTCGAGGGGGACGGCTCCGGAGGCGGCGTCGGGCACCCGGGTAGCGTAGGCGCGTGGCCAGGCTCCGCACCGTGTTCAGGGCACTCGGCGTGGCAGCGCTCGCCGGGGTGGCGGCGGGCGGCGTTCTCGTGGCGCGCGACGAGCGCCGGCGGGCCGCGTACACACCCGACGAGGTCCGCGAGCGGCTGCACGCGCGGCTGGCGCGCGCGGAGGGCGCCGGGGAGGCCGCCGACGACGGCGGTCTGGCCGGCGGCGGTGGCGTGGCCGACGACGGCGGGCGGCCGCTCGAGGGGTAGCCGCCCCAGGAGCTCGCACAGCCATCCACAGATCGAACATCTGTACGATCCGTGTCGGTGGCAGGTGGCATCCTCCCGGTATGTCCGTTTCCGGGGTGCTCACTGCCGAGGTCGCGACGGCCTCCGACGTCGGTGTGCGCCCCGGGGCCGTGGCCGGGGCCGTCGGCCCGTCGACGCCCCCGCTTCCCGCGGACGCGGAGGGTCTCGTCGCGGACGTGGACGCGGTGCTCGGCGTCCTCGGCCTGGCCGACCCGGGCGTGGTCGCCGGGCTGTCCGACGACGACCTGGTGGCCGCGCTCGTGCAGGTGGAGGCCGTCGGCCGCCTCGTGGACGCGGTGCGCGTCGCGCTCGCGGGCGAGGCGGCTGACCGGTCCCGCCGCGAGCTCGGCCCTCAGTCGCTGGCCGCCCGCTTCGGGTGCCGTACGGCCCACGAGCTGGTCCAGCGGGCGACCGGTGCCGCGCGCCCGACGGTCGCCCGGCGGATCCGGATCGGCGCGGCGACGCGGCAGGGCGCGACGTTGAGCGGCGAGCCCGTGCCCGCGCGCTTCCCCGCGCTCGCCGAGGCCCTGGCCGACGGCGCGGTGGGGGTCGACGCGGCCGCGGCCCTGGTGGACACGCTGGGCCCGTGCGAGCGTGTGGCCGGCCGCCTGGCGGTGCAGACCGCGGAGGCCGAGATCGTGGCCGCCCTCACCGGCGCACCGGCGCCCGACGCGGACGCAGACGCGCGGTGCCTCGATCCGGACGCGGAGGAGCCGGAGCCCGCGGACCGCGACGCGCGCCGCCGGGTCGCGGCCGGTGCACCGCTCTGGGACGCGGACGACGTGCGGGTGCAGGCGACGGTCTGGCGCGCGGTGCTGGACCCCGACGGCACGGCGCCCACCGCGGTGGACCACGAACGGCGCGGGCTGGTCCTCGGCCGGCCGCGGCACGGCCTCGTCCCGATCACGGGGATGCTCCTGCCCGACGTCGCCGCGGGCCTGCGCCGCTACGCGGACGCCTTCACGAACCCACGCACGAACTCAGCACCCGCGCCCTCCGCGAACGCGACGGGCGCGCCGACGACCTCCTCGGGCCGCGGGCTCGATGAGCTCGGGCGCCTGGCGGACCGGCGCTCGCGCGCTCAGGTGCTGCACGACGTCCTCGCGAACGCGATCGTGGTCGCCGCCCGCGCGGCGGAGACGCCGTCCCTCGCGGGCGCGGCACCCACGCTCGTCGTGACGGTCGACGCGCGGACGCTGGCCACCGGGACCGGCGTCGCCTGGGTCGACGACACCCCGGTGGACCTGCCCGTGGCCTTCCAGACCGCGTGCGCGGGCGCCGTCGAGCGCGTCCTCACCGGCGCCGGCGGGCGCATCCTCTCGCTGCAGACCGTCGACCGGTGCTTCAGCGGGCCCCAGCGCCGCGCGATCGCCGCGCGCGACGGCGCCACCTGCCTCATCCCCGGGTGCCACGTGCCGGCCAGCTGGTGCGAGGCGCACCACGTGACGCCGCACGTCGCCGACCCCCAGGGAACCCACACCGACAACGGCGTCCTCCTGTGCTGGCACCACCACCGGACGCTCCACCAGTCGGGCTGGGACGTCCGGATGGTCGGCGGGCGGCCGCAGGTCCGCGCCCCCGCCTGGCTCGATCGCAGCGGAACGTGGCGCACGCCGAACGCACCCCCGCCACCGCCACCCACCTGACGCACGCCGCAGCGCGGTCACCATTGCACACCTGACGCGGGCGAGCGCACGCCGCGCTCGCCCGAGCGCCCGTGCTCCCCGCGCGCCCGTACGCCCGTGCGCCGACCCGCCTACCACGCGCACGGACGCACACGTGACCACCCACGTCGCGTCGCGTCGCCCAGGCTCACGGGGCCGTCTCAGCACCTGAGTCAGGGGTGCACACGTCGCCCGGCGACCGCCCGGGACCGGCTAGATACGCCCGAGGCTCCGGCCCCACCCGGGCTCGAGCGCGGGCTTCTCGGCCAGCGCCGCCGACCGCGACGACGGCAGCCCCGCGGCGAGGCGTCGCGCGGCCGCGTGGCGCGCGTCGGCGCCGGCCTGCGCCGCGATCTCGGCCCCGATGCGGCGCGCCCACTCGCGGACGGCGGCCATGTCGCGCCAGTCGCCGTGCGGGACGTAGGTGTCGAGCCCCGCCGCGACCTTCGCGTCGAGCCGGCCGCCGAACATCGCGTGCCCGCGCAGGTCGATGCTCTCGACGCTGCGCCGGAGGAAGGGGGGCACGGGCGCGTCGAGCCCGACCTCGCGCTGGATCCGTTCCTCGCCGTACGGCGTGCCGCCGAGGGGACCGCTCGAGAACAGCCACACGGGCCGGTGCCGCAGCTCGCCGCGCAGCCGGCGCAGCAGACGCCGCGCGTCCCAGAGCCACTGGTCGTGGTAGACCGCCGAGCCGACGACCACCGCGTCGTAGCCGTCCAGGGACTGCACGATGCCCGCGGGGAGCACTCGGACCTGGTGACCGCAGGAGTGAAGGACCGACCCGACGGCCTGGGCGATGCCCTTCGTGGCCCCGTGCCGGGTCGCGTACGTGACGAGCACCTTCGCAGCCATGGCGCCCTCCGAGCTGCCCGGCCCCGGACGGCCCCGTTGCCGCCCGGCGGCAAGGGGTGGTGCGCCCCGTTCGCAGGGGTGCTACCCCTTTCATCGAGGCTTGCCGAGTTCGACCGGAGTCAGGAAGGGACCTAGGTCCTAGGCGCTCTCGCACGCCGCCCGACGCCGCGCCCTCCCGCGGGCCTGTCCGCACCCCCCCGCGCGGCGCCCGACGCCGCACGCTCGCCCCGGCCCGCCCGCGCCCGCCCGCAGCCTCCCGCGCCCCGCGCAAACCCCGCCGGCACCGTGCCAAAAGGTGCCGCTGACCTGCACCTTCGCGTGTCCGACGCCGGGCGTACGGTGGTCGCGACGGGCACCCCGGGCAGCGCCGCCGCCCGGCCGTCCGAGGGGAGGGCACGTGCGGTACGGCATCGAGGTCGTCCCGTTCGGCGCGTACGCGGAACCGGGCCCGGTCGTCGAGCTCGCCCGGGCCGCCGAGGCGGCCGGCTGGGAGGCGCTGGCGGTCTGGGACCACGCCCACTTCTGGGGCGGTGTCGGCGACCCCTGGATCACCCTGGCCGCCGTCGCGGCCGCGACCGAGCGGCTGCTGCTCGTGACCGACGTCGTCCCGGTCCCCCGCTACCGGCCGCACCTGCTCGCCCGCTCGCTCCACGCGCTCGACGCGCTCAGCGGCGGCCGGGTCGTGCTGGGCGCCGGGCTCGGCGTCGCCGAGGACCTCGAGCCGCTCGGCGACCACCACGACGACCGCACCCGCGCCGCGATGACCGACGAGGCGCTCGACCTCGTCCAGCGCTGGTGCGCCGGGGAGATCGTCACCCACGAGGGGCCGCACTACGTGTCGCAGGGCACCCAGGTCGCGCCGCGTGCGGTCCAGTCCCCGCGGATCCCCGTGTGGATCGGCGGGTGGAGCCGGCCTGCCCTGCGCCGCGCCGCCCGGTGGGACGGCTGGACGGTCCCCACCATCGACGACGAGTGCTCCGTGCTGCGCCCGCCCGAGGAGATCGCCCGCTCCGTCGCCTACCTGCGCATGCTCGACGTCGGGCCCGGCTTCGACGTCGCGGTCTCGGGTGCCACACCCGCGGGGGAGCGGGGTCTCGCCCCCGACTACGCCGACGCCGGCGCGACCTGGTGGTTCGAGGCCGTCTTCGGGCTGCGCGGCTCGCCGGAGGAGATGCTCGACCGGGTCGCCGCCGGACCGCCGCGCTGAGCCCGATCGGGACCCCGGCTCGACGTGGCGGCCCCGACCGGTCAGGCTGGGGCCAGGAACATCGCGCCCCCGGCGCGTGTTGCATACCCCAGGGGGTACTGCCCGCCGCACCGTCGGGCGCCCCTGTCAGCCAGCACCGATCCGAGCCGAGGAGCCGCATGTCCACCGTCACCCTGACCGCCGAGAACTTCGAGCAGACGGTCACCGAGAACGACATCGTCCTCGTGGACTTCTGGGCCGACTGGTGCGGCCCCTGCAAGATGTTCGCCCCGATCTTCGAGCGCGCGTCCGAGGCCAACCCGGACATCGTGTTCGGCAAGGTCGACACCGAGGCCGAGCGCGAGCTCGCGGGCCAGGCGCAGATCACGTCGATCCCGACGCTCATGATCTTCCGCGAGGGCGTGCTGCTGTTCGCGCAGCCCGGTGCGCTGCCCGGGCCGGTCCTCGACGACCTCATCGAGCAGGCCCGCGCCGTGGACATGGAGGACGTGCGCCGACAGATCGCCGAGCACGAGGCCGCCCACGCCGACGGTCACGGTCACGACCACGAGGGTCACGACCACAGCCACTGAGCCGGACGCGCGACTGATCCGGAGACGCGTCCGCCGACGCGCCACTGGTCCGGACGCACCGACGCGCTCGCGGCGCTACGCCGTGATGCCGAGCTCCGCGAGCGCGCGGTCGGCGACCTCCTCCGGCGGGACGTCCACCAGGACGACGACGCCGTCCTCCCCCTCGACCAGCGGCTCGAGCGTCGCGTACTGCGAGGGCAGCAGCGTCGGAGGCATGAAGTGCCCGCGGCGTGAGCCGAGGCGCGGCGCCACGACCTCCGGGTCGGCGGTCAGGTGCACGAACCGCACGCGACCCTCGGCCTCCCGGAGCACGTCGCGGTACGCGAGGCGCAACGCCGAGCAGGTGACGATGGTGCTGCGCCCGGCCCGCGCCTGCCCGGTGAGCCAGTCGCGCATCGCCCCGAGCCAGGGCCACCGGTCGTCGTCGGTCAGCGGCGTGCCCGCGCTCATCTTCTCGATGTTCGCCTGCGGGTGGAACTCGTCCGCCTCCGCGTAGGGCCAGCCGAGCCGCCGCTGCAGGATCCCCGCGAGCGTGGTCTTGCCGGACCCGGACACGCCCATGATCACCAGGTGCACGGGCACGCCGTCGTCCGCCCCGCGGGTCGCGCCGCACTCCGCCCCGCGGGTCGCGCCGCGCTCCGCCCCGGTGGTCGCGTCCTGGGTCGCGCCGTCGGTCGCCATGGCCCCACTGTCCCGGCCCGGACGCCTGCACGCCAGCGCCGCCCAGCACCCGGTCGCCGACCGCGGCGCCCACCCGCGCCCTCGGGCACCGTCGCCCGTCGGCCGGCCCGGGCCCAGAACCCGGTCGTCGACCGCGCCCCGCGCGCACGCCCACTAGACTCTGCGCGTGATCTTCAAGGGGGTGGGTGAGGGGCGTCCGTACCCCGACCACGGCCTCACCACCGCCAAGCAGTGGGCGGAGGTGCCGCCGCGGCAGGTGCGTCTCGACGAGCTCGTCACCACCAAGCGCACGCTGAACCTCGACGCGCTGCTCGCCGAGGACTCGACGTTCTACGGCGACCTGTTCGCCCACGTCGTGCAGTACAAGGGCGTCCTCTACCTCGAGGACGGCCTGCACCGCGCCGTGCGCGCCGCCCTGCAGCAGCGCCCCGTCCTGCACGCCCGCGTGCTGGTGCTGGACGACTGATGGCCTACGACCCCGCGCGCGCCCTGCGCCGCCGCCGCAAGCACGAGCGCCAGGCCGTGGTGTTCGGGTCGCTCATCGCGTTCCTCGCCGTCGCCGGCCTCGGTGCGACCGCCGTGTACACGGGCGCGGTCGACGTGCCGTTCCTCGACCGCGAGTTCACCACGCCGGAGCCCGAGGAGACCGGCCCGGTCTTCGCCGCGCCCCCGTGCCTGCCGGCCGACACGCTGCCCGTCGCGCCCGCCGAGACCCAGATCCGGGTGCAGAACGGCACCTCGCGGCCCGGCCTCGCCGGTTCCACCGACACCGAGCTCCGCGCCCGCGGCTTCGGCACGATCGAGGTCGGCAACTACCGTCCCGTCGGCGTGCAGGGCACGGCCCGCATCCGCTTCGGCGAGGCGGGCATCGCGGCCGCGTACACGCTCGCCGCGCACGTGCCCGACGCGATCTTCGTCCTCGACCGCCGCACCGACGCGACGATCGACCTCATCCTCGGCGCGGACTGGAACTCGCTCATCCCGCTCGACGAGGTCGTCCTCGACCCGGCCGCGCCGCTGCCGAACCCGCCCGGCTGCATCGACCTCGCGCAGGCGCTCGCCTCGGCCCAGCCCGCGCCGTCCCCGTCGCCCACCCCGGAGCAGCCCGAGGGCGAGGAGCCCGTCGACCCGGGTGTCGACGAGGGCGCGGAGGGCGAGGCCGCCGAGGGCTGAGGCCCGCCCGACGGCGCGGCCCGCCCGGCACGGCAGTGCCCCCGACGTGCACGCGCCCCCGCGACCCGGTCAGCCGGCGCTCTGGCCGGCCGGGCCGCAGGGGCACGGCGTGGTCGCTCGGGTGGGGGCTGTGACCCGAGCGGGGTGTCAGGCCGTGGGAGCGCCCTCCGCGCTGCGCTCGTCGTCGCCGTCGGCGACCGGCTCGGTCGCGGCGACCGGCTCGGTCGCGGCGGCCGGCTCGGTCGCGGCGGCCGCGGGCGCACCCGCCTCGCCCTCGAGCTCGATGCCGCCCGGCACGGACGCCGGCGTCGCGGCCTCGTAGTGCGTGCCGCGCCACGACGAGATGGCCCGCATGCCGTGGTACAGGACCAGGACGGCCGCCGTGCCGATCGCGATGCCCTTGAACTCGAGGCCGCTGTCGGTGACGAACTGGAAGTCCGCCGCGGCGATGATGAGGCCGACGCCGGCCACGGTCAGGTTGACCGGGTCGGAGAAGCTCACGCGGTTCTGGACCCAGATCCGGGCGCCGAGGATGCAGATCATGCCGTAGAGCACGGTCCCGGCACCGCCGAGGACGCCCGCGGGCACGGTCGCCACGAGGGCGCCGAACTTCGGCGAGAGGCTGAGCACGAGGGCGGTTGCCGCGGCGACCCAGTACGCGGCCGTCGAGTACACCTTGGTGGCCGCCATGACGCCGATGTTCTCGGCGTACGTCGTGGTGCCGGAGCCGCCGCCCGCACCCGCGAACGTCGTGGCCAGGCCGTCGGCGAGGAGGGCCCGGCCGACGAGCTCGTCGTAGTTCTTGCCCGTCATCGCGGCGACCGACTTCACGTGGCCGACGTTCTCGGCGATGAGGACGAAGACCACCGGGAGGAACAGGCCCAGGACGCTCGCGTCGAAGGTCGGGGTCGCGAAGTCGGGCAGGCCGATCCACGCGGCCTCGCGGACCGGCGCGAAGTCCACCTGGCTCTGCAGGACCGCCGCCACGTAGCCGATCGCCACGCCGACGAGGATCGCGAGGCGACCGAGGATCCCGCGGAAGAACACCGTGACGACCGCGATCGCGACGATCGTGATGATCGCCGTCAGCGGCGCGCCCTGGACGCTGCCCCACGCGGCCGGGGCGAGGTTGATGCCGATGAGCGCGACGATCGTGCCGGTGACGATCGGCGGCATGACGACGTCGATCCACCGGGCGCCCGCCAGGTGCACGACCAGGCCGATGACCGCGAGCGTCACGCCCGCCACGAGGATGCCGCCGAGCGCGGTGGACATCCCGCCGCTGGCCATCGCGGCGCCCACGGGGGCGATGAACGCGAACGACGAGCCGAGGTAGCTCGGCAGGCGGTTCCCCGTGACCAGCAGGAACGTGAACGTGCCGATCGCGGAGAAGAACAGGGTGGTCGAGGCGGGGAAACCCGTGATCGCGGGGACCAGGATCGTGGCGCCGAACATGGCCACCACGTGCTGCATCCCGATGCCGATCGTGCGCGGCCAGCTCAGCCGCTCCTCGGGTGCGACGACCGCGCCCGACGTCACCCGGCGCCCGTCGCCGTGCACCCGCCACCCGATACCGCTCATGCCGTGACTCCCTCGGTCGGGGGCCGCCGTCCGGTGACGCGGAGGGGGCGCCAGCGCGCGACCCGGACGAAGACTAGCGATCCGGTCCGTCCCGACGGGCCCGTATGGAATGCTGAACTCCGCGTGTCGGCGAGGCGTCGTCGTCGACCACGAAGGAGACCACCGTGAGCGACCAGAGCCAGCCCTCGTACGGCGGGACTCCCGCCGACCCGTACGCCGCCCAGGCGCCCTCGCAGCCGCAGCCGGAGCAGGCGGTCCAGTACCCCGTCGACCAGTACGGGGCGCAGTACCCGGCCCAGCCGTACGCGCAGCAGCCGTACGCGCAGCCCTACGGCTACGGCTACTCGTACACGCCCGCGCCGCCCACGAACCAGATGGCGGTCATCTCGCTGGTGCTCGGCATCGTCGGGATCGTCATGATCCCGATCCTCGCCTCGATCCCGGCGATCATCACGGGCCACGTCTCCCGCCGCCAGATCCGCGAGCGCGGCGAGGGCGGCGACGGCATGGCGCTCGCCGGCCTCATCTGCGGCTACCTCGGCACGTTCGGCTGGCTCGCGCTCTTCCTGCTGATCCTCCTGCCGATCATCCTCGTCGGGGCCTCGGCGGCGACCGTCGGCTGACCCCGCGGTGTCGCGGCGCGCCGGCGTCGCGCTGTGGGCGGCCTTCGCGGCCGTCCACGCGTGGCTCACGTGGGTGGGCGTCGTCGTCGTGCCCGCGGAGTCGTTCGCCGACGTCGACCTCTACCGCTGGTGGATGCACCTCGGGCTCGAGTACGGCCACTGGCCGGTGCTCGACGGCCCCTGGGTGTACCCCGCGGGCGCGCTGCTGCCGATGGTGCTGCCCGCGCTCGGCACGACGTGGTCGACGACGGGCTACGCGCTCGGCTGGTGCGCCCTCGTCGCCGTGCTCGACGCCGTCGCGACCGCCGCGCTCGTCGCGCCCGCCCGGGGTGCGCACGCACCGGCGGGGCCCGAGCGCACCTCCGCCGCCGGCGCGTGGTGGTGGCTCGCGTCCCTCGCCCTGCTCGGTCCCGTGGCGATCGGGCGGCTCGACGGCGTCGTCGCGCCGCTCATGGTGCTCGCCCTCGTGCACGCCCTGCGCCGCCCCGCGGTGGCCGCCGCGCTCGCGACCCTCGGCGCCTGGGTCAAGGTGGCCCCCGGCGCGCTGCTCCTGCCGCTGCTGGCGGCCGCGCGCCGGCCCGTGCGCGAGGTGCTGGCGCCGGCTGCCGGGGTGTGCGCCGTCGTCGTCGGGCTGGTCGCCGCCGGCGGCGGGCTCGGCCACGTCGCCTCGTTCGTGACGACGCAGACGACGCGCGGCCTGCAGACGGAGTCGGTCGCCGCGACCGGGTGGGTGGTGGCGGGCCTGTGGCGCGACGACGTGCGCATCGAGCTCAACGACGCGCTCATCACGTGGGAGGTGCACGGCCCGGGGACGACCGCGGTGCTGCCCGTGCTCGACCTGCTCCTCGTCCTGGGCGTCGCCGCGCTCGCGGGCGCCGTGTGGCTGGCGCGCCTCGAGGGGCGGGCCGCTCCCGCGCTGCTCCCGGGGGCGCTCGCCCTGCTGGCGGTGCTCGTCGTCACGAACCGGGTCGGCTCGCCGCAGTTCCTCGCGTGGCTCGCCGCCCCGGTCGCCGTCGCGCTCGCCCGGCCCGACCGCGCCCCCGCCCGCTGGCGGCGGTCCGTCGCGACGACGGCCCTCGTCGCAGCGGCCCTCACCCAGGTGGTCTACCCGTGGTGGTACGCGGGTCTGCTCACGGGCGACCCGCTCACGACGGCGCTGCTCGCCCTGCGCAACGCCCTGCTCGTCGTCCTGCTCGCCCTGGGCGTCGCAGGCCTCGTCGCGGTGCTGCGCCGGGGTGCGGACGACGGACCGGGGGCCGACGTCGACCTCGACGCCGGCCCCCGCTGACGCACCCGGTCGGCCGGGCCGCTGGCCCCGCCGGCCGACGAGGTCAGCCGAGCTGAGGGACGACCTCGGCCGCGACGAGCTCGAGGTGGTCGAGGTCGTGCAGGTCGAGCGTCTGCAGGTACACGCGCTGCAGGCCCATCTCGGCGAGCGCGCCGAGGCGGTCGACGGCCTCGCTCACCGTGCCCGCGACGCCGTGCTCGCGCAGCTCCGCGGGCTCGCGCCCGATGGCGGCCGCGCGCCGGGCGAGCTCGGCCTCGTCGGCGCCGACGCACAGCACGAGCGCGGCCGAGTACACGAGGTCGTCCGCGGGCCGCCCGATCTCCTCGCACGCCGCCCGCACGCGCCCGACGACGGCCGGGATGTCCGCGATCTCGGGGAACGCCGCGTTGAACTCGGTCGCGAACCGCGCCGCGAGCGCCGGGGTCCGCCGCGGCCCGTTGCCGCCGACGATGACCGGCACCGACGGCGCCGCGACCCGCTTCCCGTCCGCGACGGCAGCCTGCTGCACGGGCTTGGGCAGCGCGGGGGAGTCGACGAGCGTGTAGTGCTCGCCCGCGTGCGCGAACCGCTCGCCCACCGGCGTCCGCCACAGGCCCGTGACGACCTCGAGCTGCTCGGCGAGGATGCCGAACCGCTTCTCGGGGAACGGGATGCCGTAGGCGGCGTGCTCGGCCGCGTACCAGCCGGCGCCGAGGCCGAGCTCGACGCGCCCGCCCGACATCTGGTCCACCTGGGCGACCTGGATCGCGAGCACGCCCGGGTGCCGGAACGTCGCCGACGAGACGAGCGTGCCCAGCCGGATCCGGCTCGTCTCACGGGCGAGGCCCGCGAGCGTGGTCCACGCGTCGGTCGGCCCGGGCAGGCCGTCCGTGCCCATGGCCAGGTAGTGGTCGGAGCGGAAGAAGCCGTCGAACCCCAGGCGCTCGGTCGCCTGCGCCACGGCCAGGAGGTCGTCGTAGGTGGCGCCCTGCTGGGGCTCGGTGAAGATCCTCAGGTCCATGACGTACCAGCCTGCCGCACGCGCGGGGGTGCCGCGGTCACGGGTCCGGCCCGCGGGCGGGCAGTCGCGGACAAGCCGTCACGCGACGGACAGGACGACGCAGCACCGCCCCTCGGCCGGCTCGAGGCGCACCCGCGCGCCCAGGGGCTCGCCGAGCCCCGTGAGCAGCGCGAGGTTCATCCCGCACACGAGCTCGGCGTGCTCGCGCACGAGCCCGTGGAAGGGGCAGTTCGCGAGCACGACGTCGTCGCCCACGTCGCGCGGCGCGTAGCCCGCGCGCTCGAGCGCCGCGCACAGGGCCGCGCGCCCGGGCTCGCTCGTCCCCGCGGCGAGCGACCGGCCCCGCGCGGACGCGGCCTCGGCCAGGGTCTCGGCGACCGGGCGGCCCGTGCGCGTGGCCGCGTCGATCGCCTCGGCCATGAGGGCGGCGGCGAGGTCGTAGGAGCGCTCGGGCACGGAGACCGCGACCTCGGCGTCGGACCGGCGGTAGACCTTGGCGGGCCGCCCGGCGCCCGGGCCGCTCCGTCCGGTCAGGCGGCGGTAGTCGGCCACCAGCAGGCCGGCCTCCACGAGCCGGTCGAGGTGGAACCGCGCCACGTGCCGGGGCAGCTCGAGGGCGGCGGCCGCCTGGTCGCGGCCGACGGGCCCGTCCGCCGCGACGACGTACCGGTAGAGGGCGAGCCGCACCGGGTCCGCGAGCGCGCCGACGCCGCTCGCGCGCCGAACGAAGTCGCCGTCCATGGCGTCCCTCCCCTGAGCAGTCCGCCCCGTCGACGCCGGCGGGGCACCGGTGCCCGGGCGGGCGGACCCTTGACGCTACCGCGCGGGCGTTCTAGCGTCTAGTTTCTTCTCTGTTAGAAGGAGCCGGCGATGACCGACCCCGCACGCGCCCTGCTCGACGCGCCGCCCGACCTCGACGCACCGCCCGACGGCGCCGCCCCGCTCCGTGTGGTGCCGGGCGGCGCGGCCCCCGACCTCGACGCCGCGACCGCCGCCGCGCGGGAGTTCCTGCGCGCGCTCGGCGTCGCCCTCGACGGGCCCGGCATGGACGCGAGCCCGCGCCGCATGGCCGCCGCGTGGTCGGAGATGCTCACGCCCCGGCCGTTCGACCTCACGACGTTCCCCAACGACGGCGGCTACCGCGACCTCGTCCTCGCCCGCGACGTGCCCGTGCACTCGGTGTGCGAGCACCACCTGCTCCCCTTCACCGGCGTCGCCCACGTCGCCTACCTGCCGGGGGAGCGCCTGCTCGGCCTCTCCAAGCTCGCGCGTGTGGTCGAGCTGCACGCTCGCCGACCCCAGGTCCAGGAGCGCCTCACCCAGCAGGTCGCCGACTGGCTCCACGACGCCCTCGGCCCGCGCGGGGTCGGCGTCGTCGTCGAGGCGCACCACCAGTGCATGAGCCTGCGCGGCGTCCGCACGCCCGCGACGACGACGGTCACGGCCGCCTTCCGCGGCGCCCTCGCCGAACCGGGGCCGCGGGCCGAGCTGCTCGCGCTCGCCGGGACGCGGCCCGACCGTGCGGGCGACGAGGGGGTGCCGCAGTGAGCGGGCCGGGCGTCGTCGTCGTCGGCGGCGGGCTGACCGGGGCGACCGTCGCGCAGACGCTCCGCGAGGAGGGCTACGACGGGCCCGTGACCATCGTGGCCGCCGAGCCGCACCGCCCCTACGAGCGTCCCGTGCTGTCCAAGGGCTACCTGCTCGGCACCGAGCCACGCGAGGCCGCGTACGTGCACCCGCGCGAGTGGTACGCGGAGCACGACGTCGAGCTGCGCCTGGGCGTCGCCGCCACGGCCGTCGACCGGGACGCGCGCACCGTCACGCTCGCCGACGGCGACGTGCTCGGCTACGCGCACCTCGTGCTCGCCACGGGCGCCACGCCCCGCCGCCTGCACGTGCCGGGCGCCGACCACGCAGGCGTGCGCTACCTGCGCCGGCTCGAGGACGCCGACCGGCTGCTCGCGGCGTTCGGCGAACGCCCGCGCGTCGCGATCGTCGGCGGGGGCTGGATCGGCCTCGAGGTGGCCGCCGCGGCGCGGGCCGCGGGGCTCCCGGTCACGGTGCTCGAGGCGACCGACCTGCCGCTCGGCCGCGTCCTCGGCCGCCGGATGGCCGGGATGTTCGCGGACCTGCACCGCGAGCACGGCGTCGACCTGCGCACCGAGGTCACGGTCGCCGCGATCGAGCCCGACGCCGACCGTCGCGTCGCCGGGGTCCGGCTCGGCGACGGCACGCTCGTGGCGGCGGACCTCGTCGTCGTGGGGATCGGCGCGGTGCCGGAGACCGGGCTCGCGGAGGCGGCCGGGCTGGAGGTGCGCGACGGCGTCGTCGTCGACGCGTCCCTGCGCACGGCCGACCCGCGTGTGTTCGCGGCGGGCGACGTCGCCCGCGCGCCGCGGCCCGCGCTCGGCGGCCTGCCGCTGCGGGTCGAGCACTGGGCCAACGCGCAGCGCCACGGCGCCCTCGCCGCGCGCACGATCCTCGGGGTCGAGGCCGCCGACGACCGGCTGCCGTACTTCTACACGGACCAGTACGACCTCGGCATGGAGTACGTGGGCTTCGCCGACCCGCACGCCACGGACGGGCCGGGCGCGTTCGACGAGGTCATCGTGCGCGGGGACCTCGCCCGGCGCGAGCTCATCGCGTTCTGGGTGCGCGACGGCCGCACGGTCGCCGGCATGAACGTCAACGTGTGGGACGTGAGCGAGGAGATCGAGGCGCTCGTCCGGGCGGGTGGCCACCCCGACGACCGGACCTGGCCCGTCCCCTGAGCCCCCGCTCGGGACCCCGAGCCCGCGCGCCTGGGCACGCGGCTTCGCACCACCCTGCGCCGGGCGCGTCCGTCCGGGAGCGGTCAGCCGCCGACGGTGGACAGCGCGTGCACGAACCCGCCGATGAACGCGACCCCGACCACCGCGGTGCCCGCGGCCGCCGCGATGACACCGAGGAACGCGAGCACGACGACGCCGGTCAGGACGCCCTTGACCCAGACCATGGGAGGGACCGTACCGCGTCGGGCCCGCTCACCGGGACGGTCAGTCGATCGACACCCGCTCCAGCGCCGCCTCGAGCATCTCGGTGAACGCGGCCGCGTCGCCCATGCCGCCCGTGTAGGGCTCGTTGAGCACGAACACGCCGGTCCCGGCCACCGGGCCGATCTCGGTGTCGACCGCGCCGTCGGCCGCGCGCTGCATCGCGCCGACGACCCAGTCGCGGTAGCGGCCCTTGCGCACGCACGAGGCGACCTTGCCGTCGTCGATGCCGGCGTCCGCGAGGAGCGCGACGACGTCGTCGTCGGTCGCCGAGTCGAGGGAGGCGCCGGCCCCGAGCAGCGCACCGTGCGCGGTCAGCCCCTGGTCGGGCACGTGGTCGGCGACGCACGCGAGGGCCGCGGCGGCGGTGACCGCGCCGGCGGACTCGCCGATCGCGTGGAGCTCGACCGTGACGTTGCCCTCGACGATGCGTTCGGCGAGGTCGGGGCCGTTCGTGCTCCAGAACTCGGCCGCCGCCGGGTCGGTGTAGTCGGAGTAAACCTTCACGTTGACGATGCCGAAGATGCTCACGTCGCCGCTGGGCAGCGGGTCCTTCGCCGGGCCGTTCCGCTCCGTGGTGAGCCCGATCGGCACGTCGCTCTCGCCGTCGCCGTACATGAGCAGGCCGTCCGAGAGCATGTTCTCCGGACCGGTCAGCCGCGTGCGCTCGGCCGCGGCGCGCACCTGCACCACGCTGACGACCACCACGAGCGCCAGCACGACGACGGACGCGCCGATCGCGATGATCCGGTTGCGGCGGCGGCGTGCCTCCGCGGCGCGCCGTTCGGCCTCCTCGCGCAGGCGCTGGGCCTCGCGGGCGGCCTTGCTCGCTGCCTTGCCTCGCTTCGTCGCGGCGTAGCTCATGTCGCGTCCTTCCGGACGGTGTGCCGGTGGACCGGCGTCGGACGTTCTCGCCGCGCATCATGCCGCGCTTCGCTGTGCGCCCGCTGGGTCTTCCGTCTCCGGCGCGGCGCCGGGCCGCCCCCCGGCGCGGCGGGGGCGGCGTGCCGTGCGGCGCGCGACGACACCCGTCGGGCCGCGCCGGGGCGCGTCAGACCCTCTCGACGACCTCGAGCGTCCACGGCTGCCGCGGCCGCGCGGGCGGGAGGACTTCGGCCGGCCACCGGTCGGCGAGCGCGTCCGGCAGCGCCTCGGGCGTGCGCGGGTCGGCGCCGGAGGCGAGCAGGTGGCGCACGACGAGGCCCCGGGTGCGCTTCGCGTCGTGGCTGGCCACGCTGCGCCGGCCCGCATCGTCGCGCACCACGCGGACGAGGACCGTGCGGTCGGCGAGCGCGGCGGGCGAGCCCATCGCCCGGTAGCTCGACGAGCGGCAGTCGAGGATCAGGCCGCGCCCGGCGGCCCGGGCGATCGCGTCGGGCAGCACCTCGCGCCACAGCGGCTCGAGCGCGGGCAGCCCGACGAGCCGCGAGCACACGTTGAGGCGGTACGGCGGGATCCGGTCGCCGGGCCGCACCGCCCCCCACAGGCCGGACACGACCACGAGGCGCGCCGACGCCCGCCGCCGGGCCGCGGGCGACAGCGTGGCCACGTCGAGCGCGTCGTAGAGCACGCCGCGGTAGACCTCGAGCGCGGGCCGGGCCGGCAGCTCGCGCAGGCGCGCGTTGCGGGCGACCTCGTCCGCGAGGCTCGGGCCCACGAAGAACCGCGGGACGGCGTCCGGCTCGTCCACCGTCGCGATCGCCGCCGCGAGCACGCGCTCGCGCGTCGGGGTGAGCTCCGGGAAGGACAGCGCCGCGAGGTCGACGGGGCGGCCGCGACGCGCGGGGGCAGCCTTGGTCTCGGACGGCGGCAGGAGGACGAGCACGACGCCGATCCTCCCGCACCCCGCGCCCCGCGCCACCGCCGGATGCCCGCGCCACCGGCCGGCGGTCCGCGGGTCGGGACGCTCGGCCGCCCGCCACCGGCCGGCGGCCCGCGGGTCGGGACGCACGGGTGCGCACCGGACGGGCCCGGCTACGGTGGCGCCTCCACGGGCGGCGACCGGAGGGCGGGGGCATGGGCACACGGGACGAGGCGACGGACGCGCCGTCGGGCCCGGGCCAGGCCGCGCCGTCGGGCCCGGGCGAGGCCGCGTCGTCCAGCACGGGCGAGGCCGCGCCGTCGGGCTTCGACGAGGTGCCGATCCCGGTCGGCGGCGGGTTCTGGCGCGCGCTCGGGCGCAACGGCGCCCTCGTGGTGGGCTACGGGCTCCTCGCCCTGCATGTCGGCGTGATGGTGGTCGTCGCGTCCGTCCTGGCCGGCGACCGGCTCACCCACGCGGCGGAGAGCCGCCTCGCGTCGCTGACGCTGTGGTCGACCGTGCTGCTGCCGCTGCTCGCGCTGTGCTTCATCAGCATCGGCGAGCTCATCCGGCGGGCGCGGTGGGGCGGGGCGTCCTCGCACGGCTCGGTGACCGTGACGATGCGGCTGCTGCCGGTGCGCTGGAACCTCGTGTGGATCGTCCTGGCCGGCGTGCCCGCGTGGCTGACGCTGGACCTGTCGGTCCGCGACGCCACGCACTACGACTTCGGAGGTCACCTCGAGGGGATCCTCGCGGTCAACGGTGTCCTGGTGGCGGGCGTGCTGGGCGCGGCCGTCGGGGCGCTGGTGAAGAAGGTCGCATGGTTGCGGCGGGGGCGGAGCCGCAGGCCCGAGGGGGGCGTGGGGGAGGCGCCCGACGCCGACACGCGCGGCCGGCGCTTCTGGCGCTCGTTCGGCTTCCGCTGGCGCTTCGACATCTGGCTGTGCGCCTTCGGCGGTGTCGCGCTGTGGACCGGCGGGTGGGCGTTCCGCCTCGCCGACGAGCTGTCGGGCGCGAGGGAGGCCGGCTGGGGGTTCGCGGCCGTCGGCGTCGTCCTCCTCGCCGTGGGCCTGTGGGCGACGACGCAGTTCTGGCGGTCGGGCGAGCACCTCGCCTCGGCCGAGTCGGCCGCCTGAGCGCGGCGGAGGCGGGGTGCGCGGCGGCGCCGCGGGGACGGGCGCTCGGCGTCGTCGTCGCCGCCCCTTGGCACGACGAAGGGCCCCGGTCGCCCGGGGCCCTTCGCGCAGGTGCGGTAGCGGTGAGATTCGAACTCACGGTGGGCGTCAACCCACACACGCTTTCGAGGCGTGCTCCTTAGGCCGCTCGGACACGCTACCCAGCGCAGTGAGGATACCTGCTCGCCGCGCACCCGTCAGAATCGGCTGCCGCGCGACCGCCGTGAGACCTCCGCCCGACCCGCCGCGCACCGTGCCCCGGTCGTCCCGCCTCAGCCCTGCGGCGCCTCGCGCGGGAGCTCGTCGGGCAGGCCGAACGCGCGGAACAGGCTCGTGTCGAAGAACGCGGTCACCGCGGCCACGCCCTGCTCGGTCACCGTGAGGTGCTGCAGCTGGAAGGCGCGGTGCACGCCGTCGGGCTCGAGCATGTAGAGGCCGAACGCCGGCGACCCGTTCGCGCGCGTGGCGACCATGCGCATCGACTCCGGGCCGGTCGCGGGGCACTGGGTCCGGATGAGCCGGCCGATGTCCTCCGCCCCGATGTACCAGTCGGTGTACGGCGGCATGTCCCAGACGGCGTCGGCGGTGAGCAGCGACACGATCCGGTCGACGTCGTACCGCTCGAACGCGTCCACGTACGCGTCGAGGAGCTGGGCGACGCGCGGGTCGTCGGCCGGGAGCGGCTTCGGGGGCGCGGTCGCGGCCTGCACCCGCGCGAGGTGGTTGCGGGCGCGCTGCAGCGTCGACGTCACCGCGCCGACCGACAGGCCGAGCGTCTCGGCGACCTCGTCCGCGTGCCAGGCGAGCACGTCGCGCAGCACGAGCACCGCGCGCTGCTGCCCGGTGAGGTGCTGCAGCGCCGCGACGAACGCCAGGCGCACGCTCTCCCGGTCCACCGCGGCGGCCTCGGGGTCGTCGGGCGCGCGGCCCCACAGCACCTCGTCGGGCACCGGCTCGAGCCACGGCACCTCCGGGTGGCGGTGCAGCTCGCCCTCGGGGTCCGAGGGCGGCGCGCCCAGCCCCGCGGGGAGCGGCCGGCGGCCCCGCCCCTCGATCGCCGTCAGACAGGTGTTGGTCGCGATCCGGTACATCCACGTGCGCACCGAGGACCGGTGCTCGAACTCGTGGAAGGCGCGCCAGGCGCGCAGGTAGGTCTCCTGCACCAGGTCCTCGGCCTCGTGGACCGAGCCGACCATGCGGTAGCAGTGCGCGAGCAGCTCGCGACGAAGCGGCTCGGCGACCTCGAGGAAGGCGTCCTGCGAGACGGTGGTGGTCACACGACGACCGTAGGTCGACCGTCCGACATTGACCAGAGTCGGCCGGGTTTGTCCCTGTCGACAGCCCCTGTCGGCGTCCCGGTCGGCCGCCCCGTCGGCCGCCCGTCACCCCTGGCCGACGGCGGCGAGCGCGGTGTCGAGCAGGCGGGCGAGCCCGACCCGCTCGGCGGGCGGGACGGCGTCGACCATCGGCGCGAGCTCGCGCATCCCGGCCGCGCGGATCTCCGCGACGAGCCGCGCGCCGGCCTCGGTGGCGACCACCTCGACGACGCGCCCGTCGTGCGGCGAGCGCTCGCGGCGCAGCAGGCCGCGGGCCACCGCACGGTCCACGAGGCCGGACATCGTCGACTTGTCGAGACCCGTGCGCGCGGCGAGGTCGGTCACACGCACCCGCCGGTCGCTCACGATCCCGAGCACGCGCACCTGCGTGAGCGACAGGTCGTGCTCCGCCGCGATCCGGGTCATCACCGCGGTGACGTGGAACGTCGTGCGGACGAGGGCCTCGGTCAGGCGCTCCTCGCGATCCACGTGCCCAACCCTACTTGACAGTTGTTGGTAATCCCATCCATCGTGGAGAAAGTTGGTAATACCAACCGAATGGGAGGCCCTGATGCACGCCGCGATCCTCGACCGACCCGACGCCCCGCCTCGCTACGGCACGCACCCCGAGCCCGTCGCGACCGCCGACCACGAGCTCGTCGTCGACGTCCTCGCCGCAGGCCTGCACCACCTCACCCGCGCCGTCGCCACGGGCACCCACTACACGGCCGCACACGACGGCGCCGCCCACCCCGGCGCCGCCCACCCTGGTGCCGCCCACGACGGCGCCGCCGCGGGGGAGCACCGGCCGCGCGTCCCCGGGGTCGACGGCGTCGTGCGCGACCCGGACGGGCGCGTGCGCTACGTCGTGCTCGACGACCCCCGCCTCGGCACGTTCGCCGAGCGCACGGTCATCGACGTGCGCCGCAGCGTCGTCCTGCCCGACGACGTCGACCCCGTCCTCGCCGCCGCCGCGATGAACCCGGGCCAGGCCTCATGGCTCGCCCTCCGCCGCCGCGCGCCCCTCGCGCCGGGCGCGGCGGTGCTCGTGCTCGGGGCCACCGGCAGCTCGGGCCGCCTCGCGGTCCAGGTGGCCCGCCTGCTCGGCGCCGGACGCGTCGTCGCCGCCGGTCGCGACGAGCGGCGCCTCGCCGCCCTGCGCGACCTCGGCGCCGACGACGCCCGCACCCTCGACCGGCTCGACGGCGCCGGGGACGTCGACGTCGTCCTCGACTTCCTCTGGGGCGCGCCCGCGGTGGCCGCGCTGACCGCCCTGCTCACCGCCCGCACCGACCGCGCCCGGCCCCTCACCTGGGTCCAGGTCGGCTCGATGGCGGGCGCGACCGCGGAGCTGCCCGCCGCGCTCCTGCGCGCCGCCCGCGTCGAGGTGGTCGGCAGCGGGTTCGGCTCGGTCCCGCCCCGCGACATCGTCGCCGAGCTGCCCGAGCTCGCCGCCGCCGTCGCCCGCGGCGACCTGCAGGTGCAGGCGCGCCCGGTGCCGCTGGCCGACGTCGAGCGCACCTGGTCCGAGCGCACCGACGACCGCATCGTCTACGTGCCCTGAGCGAGCGGAGGCCCCGATGTCCCACCCCACGCCCGACGCCGCCCCTCCCGCGGGCGGCGCTCCCGACGCCACGCCCGACCCCGCCGCGACCGCCGACCGCCCCGTCCGCCGGGTCCTCCTCGCGGCGCTGCTCGCGGCCGTCGTCGCCGCCCCGCTCAACGCCGTCGCCGCGACGGTCGCGCTCCGCCTCGGCGCCGAGGCCGACGGGCCCCTCATGCCCCGCGCCTACCTCGTGCTCACCGTCCTCGGGGCCCTCGGCGGCGCCGTCGGCTGGCACGTCGTGCGCCGCCGCTCGCCCGACGCCGCCCGCACCCTCCGCCGGCTCGTCCCCGCGGTCCTCGCGGCCTCGCTGCTGCCCGTCGCGGGGATGACGGCGGTGCGCGGCTGGCCGGTCGGCGTCGCGCTCGCGCTCATGCACGTGCTCACCGCGGCCGTCGCCGTCCCGACCTACCTGCGGCTCCTCCCGCTCCGCGCGCGCCCGCCGAGCGCGCCCCGATGACTTCGGCCCGCGGCGGGGGTCTGCACAGGTGTCGGCGAACGGAGGAGGACGCGTGTGCGCCGGGATGGTCGTGGTGAACCTGCCGGTGCGCGACCCGATCGCGTCCGGGGACTTCTACCGGGCCCTCGGCTTCGACGTCGACGAGGAGTACTGCGAGGAGGAGGCCGTCGCGGTCCGGCTGGCGCCCGCCGTCGTCGTCATGCTACTCAGCCGCGAGCGCTTCGGCGAGTTCGTCGGGCCGGGCCTCGCGGGCCGCGTCCCGACGCCGTCCCTCACCTCGCTCGGCGTACCGAGCCGCGCGCTCGTCGACGCGCTGCACGACACCGCGCTCGCGCACGGCGGCTCGTCCCGCTCCTTCGTCACGCAGGGTCCTCTGTACGCGCGGTCGTTCGCCGACCCCGACGGGCACGTGTGGGAGGTCCTGCACATGGCCGACGACGCCGCCGCCCGGGACGTGGCCGAGCCACCCGACGCCCCGGGCGGGGACGTGGCGTTCGGCACACCCGGTGCCCGCGGCGCGACCTGACCCGGGCCGGCACGTACCGTGGCGGTGATGGACACGACCGCCGGGGCCGCCCCGCCCGACGTCAGGCCCGACGTCGACCTCGACGCGGCCGTCGCGCGCGCCGTCGAGGTCCTGCGCGCCCGCCGCATCGCCGTGCTCACGGGCGCGGGGATCTCCACCGACTCCGGCATCCCCGACTACCGCGGCCCCGACTCCCCGCCGCGCCGCCCGATGACCTACCAGCAGTTCGTCGGCGACCCCGCGTTCCGCCGCACCTACTGGGCCCGCAACCACGTCGGCTGGCGGCACGTCCACCGCACCCGGCCCAACCCCGGCCACGAGGCGCTCGCCCGCATGGAGGCGCGCGGCGTCGTCGTCGGCGTCATCACCCAGAACGTGGACCGGCTGCACCAGGCCGCGGGCAGCCGCCGCGTCGTGGACCTGCACGGCACCTACGCCGAGGTCGTCTGCCTCGGCTGCGGGGCGCGGACCGGGCGCGACGCGCTCGCGGTGCGCCTCGAGGCCCTCAACCCGGGGTTCGCCGAGGCGGTCGGGGAGGTCGCGGACGTCGAGGTCGCGCCCGACGCGGACGCGGTCGTCGCCTCGACCGAGGGCTTCCGGGTGGCCGACTGCGAGCGCTGCGGCGGGATCCTCAAGCCCGACATCACCTACTTCGGCGAGCAGGTGCCACGCGAGCGGGTCGCGGCGGCCTTCGCCCTCGTGGACGACGCCGACGCGCTGCTCGTGGCCGGCTCGTCCCTCGCGGTGCTGTCCGGGCGGCGCTACGTCACGCACGCGGCGCGGCGCGGCATGCCGGTGGTCGTCGTCAACCGCGGCGAGACCCGCGGGGACCGCCTGGCGGCCGTGAAGGTGGACGCCGGCACGAGCGAGACGCTCACGGTGCTCGACGCCCGGCTCTGACCCGGCGGACGGCGGCGCCGTCGGCCGGCACCCGGTCGCCCAGGACGGCCGTCACCTCCGGCCGGCGAAGAACTCCCGCAGCAGCGCGCCGCACTCGTCCTCGAGCACCCCGCCGACGACCTCGACGCGGTGGTTGAGTCGCCGGTCGCGCACGAGGTCGTGCACCGACCCGCACGCGCCCGCCTTCGGGTCCCACGCACCCAGGACGAGCCGCGGCACGCGCGCGAGCACCACCGCCCCCGCGCACATCGCGCACGGCTCGAGCGTCACCACGAGCGTGCAGCCGTCGAGCCGCCACCGGCCCAGCCGCTCGGCCGCCGCGCGCAGCGCCAGGACCTCGGCGTGGGCGGTCGGGTCGCCGGTCGCCTCACGCGCGTTCCGGCCCCTGGCCAGCACCTCGCCGTCCGGCCCGACGACGACGGCGCCCACCGGCACGTCGCCCGTGCCCAGGGCGGCCCGCGCCTCGGCGAGCGCCTCCCGCATGAGCCGCGCGTCGTCGTCGTGCACGCTCTGTTCCCTCCGGGTGACCGGCCGCCGACCGGCGGCCCCGACGCGCCACGCTAGCCGCCGGAGGGCCCGGCCGGGGGAGCCCGCCGCGCGGTAGCGTGCAGCCATGCGCCTGCACGTCGCGGACCACCCGCTGATCTCGCACAAGCTCTCCGTCCTGCGGGACCGTTCGACGCCGCAGCCGACGTTCCGCCTGCTCGTCGACGAGCTCGTCACGCTGCTGGCCTACGAGGCGACCCGGGACGTGCGCACCGAGCAGCGCGAGGTCATCACGCCCGTGGCCGCGACCATGGGCACGCACCTGGCCGACCCCAAGCCGATCGTGGTCCCGGTGCTGCGCGCGGGCCTCGGCATGCTCGAGGGCATGATGCGCCTGCTCCCGACCGCGGAGGTGGGCTTCCTGGGCCTGCGCCGCGACGAGGAGACGCTCGAGGCGATCACCTACGCCAACCGCCTGCCCGACGACGTGTCCGGCCGCCAGTGCTTCGTCCTCGACCCGATGCTCGCGACGGGCGGCACCCTCTGCGCGACGATCGACTACCTCTTCGAGCGCGGCGCGCGCGACGTCACGTGCATCTGCCTCATCGCCGCGCCCGAGGGCATCGAGACCGTCGAGCGGCACGTGGGCGACAGGGCCGACGTGACGGTGGTCGTGGCGGCCGTGGACGAGCGGCTCAACGACAAGGCCTACATCGTCCCGGGCCTGGGCGACGCCGGCGACCGCCTCTACGGCCTCGTCTGAGGACGAGCTGTCACAACCCCTGTGACGGGCGCCACTGCCGCCCGCCCCGCAGCGACCTGACGCGCCGTCCGCCGTCCGGGTGACGCCGCGCCCCCGGGGGCGGCGAAGTATGCCCAACTTCGCACGTAGACGCGCAGGTGGGGCGGGTGAATGCTGTCCACTATCTGAGACCGGGCCGCTGCGGGGCTTGGGGGTTCGGGGAACGACAGTCACACTCGAACCATGACTGCAGTCTCAGTGGCTATGACAGGCGCCGCGCCTGTCGCGCCGACGCCGGTCCCGTCCGGCGCGCCGGCGCCGGTCCTGAGCGCGCAGTCCGCCGCGTTCGAGCCCGGCCTCGCGCTCTACGTCGGGCTGTCCGGCGCCGAGGGCCCCGCCGGACGGGCCCTGCTCGCCGAGGTCGCCAACGCCGTCGCCGCCGTCATCGACGAGCTCGCGCCGGGGGCGACCACCTACAGCGCCATGACGTTCGGCGGTCGCGGGCCGCACGGCGACCTCGTCGGCCGCGTCCGCACCGAGCTCGCGCAGTTCGACCCGAGCCGCCCCGGCGACCCGCGGCGTCCGGCGCCTCGCGCCGCCGCGCCCGCCCGGCACGAGGTCATCGTCGACGCCGACGCGCGCGAGGTGACCGTGGACGGCCGCTCCGTGCCGTTCACCTACAAGGAGTTCGCGCTGCTGGAGTACCTGCTGCGCGCGCCGCACCGGGCCGTGAGCCGCGAGGAGCTGCTCCGGGCCGTCTGGCACAAGAGCGCGTGGCGCAAGGGCACGCGCACCATCGACGTTCATGTGCGACGTCTGCGGGAGAAGCTGGGGGGCTGCCCGCAGATCGTCACCGTGAGGGGTGTGGGTTATCGCTGTGACCCCACCCCCGAGGTTGTCCTCGTCGGCTCGGGGGATGCTGACTGAGGACCCAGCGCTGCCGGGCCGCCGATCCAGGGGGCTTCGATCCGCGGCCCGGCAGCGCGACCTCCACGCCCGACCTAGCGTGGAGGCGTGCGCATCGCGATCGCCGGCGGCCACGGCAAGGTGGCCCGGCGCCTCACCCGACGCCTGACCGCGCGCGGGGACGACGTCCTCGCGCTCGTCCGCAACCGCGACCACGTCCCCGACGTCGAGTCGGACGGCGCGACGGGGGCCGTCGTCGACCTGGAGCACAGCGACCTGGACACGGTCGCCCAGGCGATCACGGGGGCCGACGCCGTCGTGTTCGCCGCCGGCGCGGGCCCCGGGTCCGGGGCGGCCCGCAAGGACACGATGGACCGCGCGGGCGCCGTTCTCCTCGCCGACGCCGCGTACGTCGCCGGGGTCCGCCGCTACCTGCTCGTCTCCTCCATGGGTGTCGACCGGCCCGACGACGCCCACGACGACGTCTTCCGCGCCTACCTGCGCGCCAAGGCGGCCGCCGAGGAGGCCGTCCGCGAGCGCGACCTCGACTGGACGGTCCTGCGGCCCGGCGCCCTGACCGACGACCCCGGCACGGGCCGGGTGCGGCTCGCGCGCCGCGTGGAGCGGGGCAGCGTGCCGCGCGACGACGTCGCCGCCGTGCTCGTCGCGCTGCTCGACGAGGCGTCCACGATCGGGCTCACGCTCGAGCTCGTCGCGGGCGAGGACCTCGTCGACGCCGCCGTGCGGGCCGCCGGGCGCGGCGAGCCCGGGGACGGGAGCGCGGACGCCGTCGTGCGCTGAGGCGGTGCCCGGGCGGGCCGCTTCGTCAGGCGCGCGTCAGGCGCAGGGCTCGATGCGCTGCCACCGGGTGTCCGACCACGTAGGCGGCACCAGGAAGTTGTTGTCGAGCGCGAGCCAGTTCCAGGAGCGGAACGACACGACCGTGCCCTTGGGGTAGTACCCGAGCAGCCACCACGTGGTGGTCGAGCACGTCGGAAGCGAACCGAGTTCCACGGCCGTGGTCGTCGCCGCGCTCACGCCCTCGTTCGTGGCGAGCGCGACACCGATCGTGCCGCCGGCGGCCGTGGCGCGTGCGACGAACGCGAGCTCCACCTCCGACCCCGGCGCGAGCGGGCCGGTCAGGGTGCAGGTGCGCGTGCTCCCGGTGCCCGTGCACGACCACCGCGAATCCTCGGGAAGGCCCTCCCACGTCACGCCGGCCGGCAGGGTGATCGTCGCCCGCACGTCCGTCGCGGGCGCCGTGCCGGTGTTCGACACGATGACGGAGACCTCGCGGGCCGTGCTCGGCGCGAACGTCGTCGGCGACTCGAGGTCCATCCCGACCACCGGAGCCGGCGCGGCGGTCACCCGCAGCGTCGTGCGGACCTCGGCGGAGACCGCGGCCGGCCCACCGGGGACGTCCCAGCGGACCCAGCTCACGACGGCGCGGCCGTTCGCGCCGTTGCCGTTCGTGAGGACCTGGAACGCGACCGTCACCCTCTGCCCGGCGGGAAGGTCGTCCACCGTGCAGGTGACCCGGACGTTGCTGCCGGACGGCGCCGTGCACCCGTGCTCCGCACCGCCGCCGTCGTAGAACACGCCGGCGGGCAGGTCCACCTCGACCGTCACGCCCGTCGCCGTCGTCTCGCCCGTGTTCGTCACCGCCGCGACGAACGTGTTCGCCACGCCGCGCGCGAGCGCGAGCTCGGCGGGCGCGGTCACCGTGAGCGACGCCGGCGTGGGCGCGACCTCCAGCTGGTACGTCGCGGCCGCCGCCGCACCGCCGCCGTCGCGCACGGTCACGCCGAGCGGGTGCAGGCCCGTCGCGACCGTGCCGACGGGCGCGACCACGCGCAGGGACAGGTCCTGCGCAGCGCCGGCCGCGATGCGCTCCACGGCGCGGCAGACGTCGCCGCCGGAGGCGCAGGCCGTCCACGCGCCGTCGGCCGCCGTGACGCCGTCGGGCAGGTCGACCGCGACGACGACGCCGGTGCCGGCGGTGCGGCCGGTGTTGCGCACCGTGACGGTGGTGTCGGTGGCGGCCCGCGAGCGCGTCGTCTGCGCGTAGCCGAGCTCGTACTGGGCGGGCGCCGGGGTGAGCGCGTAGGCGACGACGACCGCGCCCTCGCCAGGGGTCGGGGCCGCGCTCAGCGCACCGGCGACCGGGGTGTCGACGAACGTTGCCCGGTCGGTGAACGTCACGGTCAGGCCGACGGAGCCGCCGCGGGGCACCGCGCCGGGCGTCGTGCAGACGCGGCCGGCCCCGTTCTCGATCGGGGTGCAGGACCAGCCGGGCACGGCGACGTCGACGGCGGTCGGCAGGCCGCGCAGCGTCACCGTCGCGGGCGCGGACGTGCCGCCGGCGTTGCGGACGGTGAAGGTGCCCGACGTCGAGACGAGGTCGCCGTTGACACCCGCGAGCGCGATCGGCGCGCCCGGGCCGGTGACCTCGAAGGCGGCCGGCGGGGACTCGACGGCGAGGCTCACGGTCGTCGCCTCGGGCTCCGGGCCGAGGCCGGGGACCCAGGTCCGCACGCCGACGGTCATGGTCTCGGCGCCGTCGACCGAGCTGTCGTGGACGACCACGCGCGCGTGGAGCGTGCTCGTGGCGTCGCTGGGCAGCCTGTCGAGCGTGCAGCGGCCGACGGAGCCGGTCACCGCGCAGGTCCAGCCGTTCGCGCCGGGGGCGGCGAGCCCGCCGCCGCTCGGCTCCGCGAGCGCCTCGACCTCGATCTCGGCGGTCGGCGGGAACTGGAGCTCGGTGACGACGTCCGTCACGTCGGTGCCGCCCTCGTTCGACACGGGCAGGCTGAGGATCGCGGGCCGTCCCGTCACGAGGCGGAGCGCGCCGAGGTCCGGCACCGTCGTGACCACGCGCGGCGGCGCGGGCGGGTCGTCCGGGTCGGTCGGCGGGTCCGTGGGGTCCGTCGGGGGGTCGGTCGGCGTCACCGGGGGCGGCGTCGGGTTCGCGGGGGTGTCCGGGGTGCCCGGCCCGTCGTCCGCCGGGGGCGCCGGGTCGGCGAGGACGGGCAGGTTCGCGGGGCTGGTCGGGTCGTCGGCGACGTCGCCGTCGTCGGTCCCGTCCTGCGGGTCGTCGGTCGCGTCGTCCGTCGGGTCGGTCGCGCCGTCGTCCGTCGCGCCGCCGCCGGTCGCGCCGTCGGTGTCGCCCTCGTCGCCGCCCAGGGGGTCCTCGCCCCCGTCGTCGGGGTCGCCCTCGGCCACGACCTCCGGCTCGTCGTCGGCGGAGAAGACGCCGAGCGCACCCGCGATCCCGGCCGCGCCCGCGACCACGACGACCGCCGCGGCCACGCCGATCACGCCCGCCGGGACGCCCGCCACGAGCGCGGCGAGGCCCGTCGCGGTGGCGGCACCCGTCGCGACGCCCGCGGCACCGCCCGCCGCACCCGCGGCACCGGCGGCGCCCGCGGCGCCCGCGGCGCCCGCGGTGCCCGCGGTCCCGCCCGAGGTCGACATCGTCGCGGCCGCGGCCGGCTGTCCGTCGAGCGCGTGGACGAGCGCCGCGGCACCGCCCACCGCCAGCGTGGAGGCCCCCGCGCCCGACGCCGCACCCGCGCTCGCGAGCACGCCCGCACCCGCGGTCGACGCACCCGTGGCGGTGCCGGCCCCGGCGGCCGAGCCCGCGCCGACGCCCGAGCCCGCACCGACGGAGGCACCGCCGCCGGACCCCGCGCCCGCGCCGGCGCCCGAGCCCGCGGCACCCGCACCCGCGCCCGCGCCGGCCGCACCCGCCGCGGCGGCCGCACCCGCGGCGCCGCCGAAGCCGATGCCCTGCAGCACGCCGAGCGCGACCGCGCCGAGGACGAGCGGGGCGATGATCGCCCGCATGCCGTGGTTGACGTCGCCGAGCTCGAGCACGAGGGAGCGGCAGTCGCCGCACTCGTCCAGGTGCCCCTCGACGAGCGCCGTCTCGCGCTTGGCGAGGCCGCCGCGCACGTAGGCGCCGAGCTTGCTGTTGACGAGCGTGCACGCCTCGCTCGACGGCGCGGCGAGGTGCTGCTGGAGGTAGGCCTGGCGCAGGCCCTCGCGCGCGCGGTACGCGAGCGCGGCCACGCCGTTGGCGGTCAGGCCGAGGACCGGCGCGATCTCGGCGGGCGACAGCCGCTCGACCTCCGTGTACCAGAGGACCGCCTGCCACCGCTCGGGCAGCGACTTGTACGCCCGGGAGACGACGCCGCGCTCGAAGCCCTCGAGCGCGGGGTCCTCGGTCGAGTCGCCGGGGCCGAACGCGGCCTCGAAGGTCTCGAGGTCGTCGGTCGTCTGCACCCGCCGACCGCCCTGGACACGCACCATCGCCACGCGGCGCACCACCGTGAACAGGTAGGCGCGGAAGGCGACGTCGGGACCGCCGCCCTGCTGGATGGTCGCGAGGACGCGCTGGAAGGCGTCCGCGACGGCGTCGTCGGCGTCGGCCGCGGAGTTGGAGTACTGGCTGGCGACGGCGCGCGCGGCCCCGGCGTGCCGCTCGTAGAGCACGCCGAAGGCGGCCGTCTCGCCGCTGCGAACGGCCGTGATGAGCTCGGCATCGCTGGCGAGGTCCCAGCTGCTGCTGATGCTCAAGCCGACTCCTTCCCGCCGTCCCGGGGACGGGACGGGGTACACCACTCCATCGGAAAGGTTCTCACGGGGGATGAGTGCCGGACAGCGACCAATCGGGGTGTTCTGCCCCAGGTCCACCTGCTGGGACGATCACGGACCCGGCGACACCGGGTGAAACGGACGAGGAAGTTGCCCGAAACGGCGTCATGAGGACCGCGCCGACCCCTCTCACATGTCGTGACCGCGACCGAGCAGATGCGAGACGCGTGGGCCACCGTGCTCCGTGAGCAGTGGCGCGCCGAGAGCGTCGAGTCGGTGTGGCTCCGCCCCGGGGACTGGTACCACCCCGCGATCGACGCCCTGACCGAGGCGCTGGCTGCCGGTACGTCTCCTGCCGCTGCCGCCTACCGCCTCGGGCAGGTGCGGGGAGCCGCCGGCGTCGGCATCGCGGAGACGCTGGACGACGTCGGCGTGCTCTTCCGCCTCGTGGGCCGCGACCCGAGCCTCGAGGTGATCCGGTCCCTCTGCGAGGGCTGGGCCACCGCGCTCGAGGCCTCGCCGGTCCAGGCGAGCTGCATCGACCCCGAGTCGGGCCTGCCGACCATGGAGTACCTCGCCGTCCGCCTCGGCGAGACCTACGGCGCCGCCCGCAAGCACGCGCACCACGCGTTCGTCACCCACTGCCTCGTCCTCGTCGACGTGGCTGCGGGCGAGGTCGCGCCGTGGCGCCGGATGGCCCGCTCCGCCGCGATGGGCCGGGCCCTGACCGCGGCGCTCGCGCCGGGGCACCCGATGGCGGCGCTCGGTGGCGGCGCGTTCGCCGTCCTCGTCGCCCGCGACTACGACCTGGGCGAGACCGTCCGCCGCATGCGCGACCAGGTGAACGCGCACGCCGAGGCGCTGCAGATCACCGACCTGGTGCGCCAGCCCCCGCGGATCTGGATCGAGCCGCTCCCGGAGACCCACGAGGCGGCCGTCGAGCTGCTCACGCACCTGCGCCGGTAGGCGCCCCGAACCTCAGCATCCCCCCGCCACAGGAACGCGGCCCCGGACCCGGGGCCGCGTTCCTGCATCCGGCCAGGACCGGAGGGCGGCCGTCAGCGAGCCGCCGCGATGAGCAGCATCGTCACGGCGAAGCCGACGACGTAGTTCGCCACCAGGAACCGCCGCCAGCCGGCGTGCGCGGCGTCGGCCCGCGCGTCGGGCACCGAGTGGTACGGCCAGCAGATGGCCAGGTAGGGCACGACGAGCAGCGCGGCCAGCGGGCCGGGCCAGGCCGTGCCCAGCAGGAGCAGCCCCGACGCCGCGTAGCAGCCGAGCGCGAGGCGCACCGTCCGCGCGGCGCCCAGGGCGGTGGCCACCGAGGCGATGCCCGCGGCCCGGTCGGGCTCGACGTCCTGCACCGCGCCGAACGCCTGGCTGGCGACGCCCCACAGGAAGAACGCGGCGAGGACGAGCCAGGTCGTGCGCCCCCACGCCGCGTCGGCGAGCACGAGCCCGTACACGGCGGGGGAGACGAAGTGCGTGCTCGACGTCGCCGAGTCCAGCAGCGGCCGCTCCTTGAACCGCAGCCCGGGGGCCGAGTAGGCGACGACGGCGAACAGCGACACCGCGAGCACCACCCACGACGCCGGCGACCCGGCCGCCACCAGCCACGCGACGAACGGCAGCGGCAGGAGTGTCGCGGCCACGAGCGTGGTGCGGTGCACGCGCCGGTCGAGCACGGCACCCTCGACCCCGCCCTTGCGCGGGTTGGCGAGGTCGGACTCGTGGTCGAAGACGTCGTTCACCCCGTACATGAGCAGGTTGTAGGGGACGAGGAAGAACAGGGACCCGACGACGAAGCGCGCGTCCACGGCGCCGGTCGTCACGAGGTAGGCGGCGCCGAACGGGTAGGCGGTGTTCACCCAGGACAGCGGGCGCGAGGCGAGCAGCAGCTGGCGGGCCCGCCCGCGCGCGCCGACGGCGGCGGTCACGGCCGGTGCTCCCGGCCCCGGTCGCGCCCGGCGCCGCGCGGCTCCTCGCCCCGCCGCGGCTCCCGGCGGTCGAGCAGGTGCCAGACGGCGGGCAGCAGCAGGACGGCGGCGAGCGGGTAGGCGAGGTCCTCGACGGGCGCGCGGCCGAGCGTCGGCCCGAGCCGCCGGTCGGCCGCGTAGCCGAACAGGTCGGCCGCGATCATGACGTTGTCGAACACCGCCGTGAGCACGACGAGGCCCGCGAGCGCGACCGCGACGGCCCGCCACGACGGCAGGCCCCGCGCGCGGCGGGCGGCCAGCGCCGTCGCGCCGGCGGCGACGACGAACGGCAGCGACAGCAGCAGGTACGTCACGCGCCCGCCTCCCGTCGCCCGAGCAGGCGCAGCGCCGCGGCGTACAGGGTCATGGTCACGTAGCACAGGAGCAGGAGGAACCCGACCTCCTCGACGGGCAGGTCGGGCGCGAGCTCGACGCCGGACATCCACCGGCTCTCCCCGCGGTGGAACACCCCGAGGCCGATCCCGCCGAGGTCCCACAGCAGGAGGAACGCCAGCCCGACGCCGAGCACGGCGAGCGCGCGCCGCGCGTCGGCGAAGAGGAACAGCCGGAACCGCCGGTCGAGCAGGCCGGTCCCGACGAGCGAGGCGAGCAGCGCGCCCCCGTAGGCGAGGCCGCTCACGGCGTCCGTCCCGTCGGTGCGGGGCCGGCGCGCACGGGTCCGGTCGGCGTCGGGACCCCCAGCGGCTCGGGCAGCGGCCGCGCCGAGGTGTCCCCGCGCAGCCGCTTGACCACGAGCTCGGCGCTGATGAGGCACATGGGCAGCCCGATGCCGGGGATCGTCGAGCCGCCCGCGTAGTACAGGCCCGCGACGCGGCGCGACGCGTTGCCGGCCCGCAGGAACGCGCTCTGCCGCAGGTTGTGCGCCGGGCCCAGCGCGGTGCCGCGCCACGAGCGCAGGTCGCGTGCGTAGTCGGCGGGGCCGATCGTGCGCCGCACGACCACCCGCTCCGCGAGGTCCGGTACGCCCGCCCAGGCCGCGACCTGCGCGATCGCGGCGTCGGCGGTCGCCTCGACCCACGGGTCGCCGCCGCCGCCGACGCCGCCCGCGCCGAGCCGGACGTCCGCGGGCACCGGCACGAGCACGACGACGGTCTCCGCGCCGTCGGGCGCCGCGCCCGGGTCGGTCGCCGTCGTGCGGCTGACGTAGAGCGACGTCGGGTCGGGCAGGGGCGCACGCGGGTCCGCGCCCGGCTCCGGGTGGAAGATCCGCGCGAACGTGGCGTCCCAGTCGTGCGCGAAGAACAGGGCGTGGTGCGGCAGCTGCGGCAGTCCGCCGCGCACGCCGAGCAGGACCATGACCGCGCTCGGGCCCGCGACCCGGCGCCGCCACCACCGCTCCGGCCGTGAGCGCAGGTGCGGCGGCAGCAGCGCGGTCTCGGTGTGGTGCAGGTCCGCGGCGGAGACGACGACGTCGGCCGGCACCTCGACGACCTCGCCGCGCCGGTCGCGGTACCGCACGCCCGTGGCGCGCGCCCGGGCCCGGCCCGGCCACCGGCGCGCGCGCAAGGCCAGGCGCGCGGACGCCGACCGCCCGCCGCCCACGGGCCCGCCGGACGCGCCGACGGGCTCCGTGGTGATCGCCACGACGTCGGCGCCCGTCCGCACGTCCACGCCCGCCTCGACCGCGAGCGCGTGCACCCGCTCGACGACCGTGCCCATCCCGCCGCGCGGGTAGAGCACGCCGTCGGTGAGGTCGAGGTGGCTCATGAGGTGGTACATCGCCGGCGTGAGCCGCGGCGAGGCGCCCAGGAAGACCGCGGGGTACCCGAGGACCTGGCGCAGCCGGACGTCGTCGACGGTGCGCTCGACGCGCCGCTGCAAGGACTCCGTGAGCAGGCGCACCAGGCGCGGCGCGCGGGGGAGCAGCCCGGGCCGCACCACCCGAAGCGGCCGCGCGAACGTCGTGTAGAGGAAGTCGTCCAGCGCCGCGCGGTACGCGTCCGACGCGGAGTCCAGGTACCCGGCGAGCCGCGCCCCCGCACCCGGCTCGACGCGCTCGAACAGCGCGACCGCCTCGTCGCGGTCCGAGCGCACGTCGAGCGGCCCGAAGCGCTCGAAGAACACCCGGTAGGCGGGGTCGAGGCGGACGAGGTCGAGCTCGGCGTCGGCGCTCGTGCCGAGCAGGCGGAAGAAGTGGTCGAACACCTCGGGCATGAGGTACCAGGACGGCCCGGTGTCGAACGTGAACCCTTCCGACCGCCACACCCCGGCCCGACCGCCGACCTCGTCGCGCGCCTCGAGCAGCGTGGTGCGCAGCCCTTCGCGCGCGAGCACGGCGGCCGTGGCCAGCCCCGCGATCCCGCCGCCGACGACGACGGCCCGCTCCCCGCGCACGGCCCGCCCGGTCCCCGCCCCCCGGCCGACGGCCCGCCCGCTCACGCGGTGACCGCCCGGGCGAGCAGGCGCGCCTTGACGAGCGGGGGCACGCTCACGCGGGTCCGCACGACGTCGCGCGCGGGCGTCGTGCGCAGCCGTGCCGCGAGCTCGGCGAACAACGCGGTCGCGAGCAGCACCGCGCGCCGCGGCCCCGGCGTCAGCTCGCGCGCCGCGGCCCGGGCGAGGCGCAGGTCGGCCTGGACGTCGTCGAGCACCGCGTCCTTCTGCGCATCGGTCAGCGTGGCCGGGTCGATCCCGACGAGGTAGCGCCGGCCCAGCCGAGCGGCGTCGTCGGCGAGGTCGCGCAGGAAGTTGACCTTCTGGAACGCGGCGCCGAGCGCGCGGGCGCCCGGGGCGAGCGCCGCGTACCGCCGCTCGCGGCCCGCCTTCGGCTCCTCGAGCAGGAACACGCGCAGGCACATGAGCCCGACCACCTCGGCCGAGCCGTACACGTACGCGGCCAGGCTCGCGGCGTCGTGCACGGAACGCTCGGTGTCGGCGCGCATCGACGCGAAGAACGGGGCGACGAGGTCCGCCCAAATGCCCGCCCGGCGGGCCGTCCCGGCGAACGCGTGCACGACGACGTTGCTCGACCAGCCCGAGGCCGTCGCCCGGGCGGTCTCCCGCTCGAGCTCGTCGAGGACCGCGCGCGCGTGCGCGGCGTCGGCGCCCGTCTCGGCGACCGCTCCGTCGACGACCTCGTCCGCGAGCCGCACGAGCGCGTACACGTTCGCGACGTGGGTGCGCGTGCGCCGACGCAGCAGGCGCGTGGCGAGCCCGAACGACGTCGAGTACTCGCGCACGACGGTTCCGGCGGCGCGCTCGGCCGCGCGGTCGTACAGGCCCAGGCGCCCGGGCTGGGTCCAGGCCCCGCCCGCGCCGCCCGCGGCCTGCCCGCTCACGCCGCCAGCCAGGGGATCTGGGGTGCGGAGGCGACCAGCCAGGGGCTGAACGCGAACGGCGCCGCGTGCACCGCGGCGCGCAGGTCGGCGGGGTCGACCCAGGCGAGGTCCATGACCTCGTCGGGGTCCGGCGTCGGCGTCCCCACGGCGCGCGCGGTGAACACCGGGCAGACCTCGTTCTCCACGACGCCGGACGGGTCGACTGCGCGGTAGCGGAAGTCGGGCGCGAGCACCGCCACGTCGCGCAGCCCGAGCCCGAGCTCCTGCCGTGCGCGCCGCCGGACCGCGTCCTCGAACGCCTCGCCGGGCGCGGGGTGGCCGCACAGGCTGTTCGTCCACACGCCCGGCCAGGTGCGCTTGGCCAGCGCGCGCCGCGTGACGAGGACGCGGCCGTCGTCGTCGACGACGTGGCAGGAGAAGGCGAGGTGGAGCGGGGTGCTCGCGGTGTGCACGGTCGCCTTGTCCGCGGTGCCGCTCGGCGCGCCGTCCGGCCCCAGGAGGACTACCGTCTCGGGTTCGCGCATCGCGGGCCTCCGCGGGTCTCGGGCGTGCTCGGGGCCGAACGTCGGCACGCCGACCATAAGGCGCGCGCGGCGTCCTGTCCTGCGGAGCGTCCGCCCCGTGATCCGTGCCCGCTCGCCCGCCCCACCGAGGAGGCACCGTGCCCGTGCCGCCGCCCCTCCCGACGCTGTCCGTGGTCGTGCCGGTGCGCGACGACGCGGCGCTCCTGGCGCGCTGCCTGGCGGCCCTCGCGGCGCAGACGCTGGCGCCCGCGGAGGTGGTCGTCGTGGACAACGGCAGCCGCGACGGGTCGGCGGCGACGGCGGCCGCGGCCGGCGCGCGCGTCGTCGTCGAGCCGCGGGTCGGGATCCCGGCCGCCGCGAGCGCGGGGTACGACGCCGCGACCGGGGCCGTGATCGTGCGGCTCGACGCGGACACGCTCGCCCCGCCCGACCTGCTCGCCCGCGTGGCGGCCCGGTTCGCCGCCGAGCCCGACCTCGTCGCGCTCACGGGCACGGGCCGGTTCTACGGTGTGCCGCGCTGGCGGGCCGCGGTGCACGGCCGGCTCTACCTGGCGGCGTTCCACGGCGCGATGCTCGCCGCCCTCGCCCGGCCGCCGCTGTGGGGGTCGGCGATGGCGGTGCGGCGCGACGCCTGGGTCGCGGCCCGGCCCCTCGTGCACACCGCCGAGGACGTGCACGACGACGTCGACCTCGCGCTCGCGCTCGGCCCCCGCGCACGCGTCGTGCGGGACCGGCGCCTGCGCGTGCTCGTGTCGGGGCGCTCGCTCGTCGGGGCGGCGCAGACGCGGCGCCGGTTCGCGCGCGCCGCGCGCACGCTGCGCCTGGGCTGGCGGCGGTGCCCGCCGTGGGCGCGTTGGGCCGCCCGCCTGGCCGGCTGACCGACGCTCCGCCGACGTCACGCGGCGGCTCGGGGGTCGAACCCCGGCTCGGCGCGAAGAGCGGGCGGACGGGGGGCGGAGAGGGGCGGCTACGGGCGCGGCGGGCGCCAGAGGACCAGCGCGCCGCCGGTGACCGTCCGCTGCGGGCGCCGGCCGCGCGGCACCGCGACGACCTCGCCCTCGGGGCCCGCGGTGAACACGCGCCGGCCCGGCTCGGCGATCGCGCGCAGGCGCTCGACCTGCTCCTGCAGCCTCCGGACCTCGGCCTCGAGCTCGAGGATCCGCTTGATCCCCGCGAGGTTGACGCCCTCCTCCTGCGAGAGGCGCTGCACCTCGCGCAGGGTGGCGATGTCGCGCAGCGAGTAGCGGCGGCCGCGGCCACGGGTGCGGCCCGGCGTCACGAGGCCGAGCCGGTCGTACTGGCGGAGAGTCTGCGGGTGCATGCCCGCGAGCTCGGCCGCCACCGAGATCACGTACATCGGGGTGTCCGGCGTGACCATCGCGCACCTCCCTTCCGCGTCCTCAGCGCGTGGCTGCCTCGCCCGTCACGTCCCTGATCTCACTGTGCCGCACGGGCGCGCAGGTCCGCCCGCACGTCCCCGTCCTTGGTCGCGGCGTCGAACGCCTCGACCGCGCGGCGGGCCTCCTCCGACAGCCGCTGCGGCACGGCCACCTGCACGGTGACGAGCAGGTCGCCCGTGCCCTGCGACGTCTTCACGCCGCGCCCGCGCACGCGCAGCGTCCGGCCCGACGGCGTCCCCGCCGGCACCTTGACCCGCACCGAGCCGCCGTCGAGGGTCGGCACGTCCACCTGGGCGCCGAGCGCCGCCTCCGCGAACGTCACCGGCACCGTGATCCGCAGGTCGCGGCCGTCGAGCGAGAACACCGGGTGCGGCTCGACGTGCACCGCGATGACGAGGTCGCCGGCCGGGCCGCCGTTCTCGCCCGGGCGGCCCTTGCCGCGCAGGCGGATGCGCTGCCCGTCGCGGACCCCCGGGGGGATCCGCGCGGTGACGCGCCGGCCCTCGACCGAGATCGTCACGGTCGCGCCCTCGACCGCGTGGCGGAACGGCAGCGTCGTCGTCGCCTCGAGGTCCTGGCCGCGCTGCGGCCCGCGCGAGCGGAACCCGCCCGCGCCGCCGAACAGCCCGCCGAGGATGTCCTCGAACCCGCCGGCACCGCCGCCGGTCGAGTAGCGCACGCGCGTCTCGCCCGCGCCGGCCCCGAAGAGCCCGCCGAACAGGTCCTCGAACCCGGCCGCGCCGCCCGCGCCGCCCGGCCCCGCGGAGAACCGCGCGCCGCCGGCCATCGCGCGGACGGCGTCGTACTGCTTGCGCTGCTCGGGGTCGGACAGGACGGCGTACGCCTCGCCGACCTCCTTGAACTTCGCCTCGGCGGTCGGGTCGCCGGGGTTCTGGTCCGGGTGCAGCTCGCGGGCGAGCTTGCGGTAGGCCTTCTTGATCGCCGCCTGGTCGGCGTTCTTGGGCACGCCGAGGGTGGCGTAGTAGTCCTTCTCGAACCAGTCCTGGCCCGTCATGCCGCCACCCCCTTCGTCGTCCCGTCACTGCTGCTGGTGCCCGGCCGGTCGGCCGGGCGGGTCGGCCGGACGGCGGCCCGGCCCGTCGACCGGGCCGCCCGGCCCGTGGGCGCCCCGCTCACCGGGGCGCCGTCACCGCCACGCGCGCCGCGCGCACGATCCGCTCGCCGACCCGGTGCCCCGGCTGGAGCACCTGGCTGACGGTCGGCTCGGTCACGTCGTCGGACTCGGCGTGCATGAGCGCCTCGTGCACGGTCGGGTCGAACGTCTCGCCGACCGCGCCGTAGCGCTCCCAGCCGAACCGCGCGAGCGTCGTCTCGAGCTTCTCGGCGATCGCCGCGAACGGCCCGTCCGCGAGGTCGCCGTGCTGGCGGGCCAGCTCGATCTCGTCGAGCACCGGCATGAGCGCCTCGACCACCGCGAGCACGGCCATCTCGCCCGCCACCGCGCGGTCGCGGTCGACGCGCCGGCGGTAGTTGACGTACTCGGCCTGCAGGCGCTGCAGGTCGGCGAGCCGCTCGGCGGCCAGCGCCTCCGCGGCCGCGAGCGCCTCGGCCTGCGGGCCGGCGTCGGCCGCGCCGCCCTGGCCGGGCGCGCCGCCCTCGCCCGCGGCGGCGTCGGGCGCACCCGCGGTCGTCCCGTCCGCCGGACCGGGGCGGCGCACCTCACCCGTGGCGGGGTCGATCCGTCGCTTGTCGACGAACCGGACGGCGGTGGGGTCGTCCTCGTGGGCGCCCCCACCCCCGCCGGCATGGTCCGGGGCCCGGTTCTGGTCCGTCACTTCTGCTCGTCCTCGTCCACGATCTCGGCGTCGACGACGTCGTCGTCGGAGGAGGTCTGGCCCGCGCCGGCCGCACCCTCACCCGACGGGGCAGCACCGGCGGCCGCGGCGGCGTCGGAGGCGTAGATCGCCTCGCCGATCTTCTGCGCGACCGCGGACAGCGCGGCCTGCTTGGCCTTGACCTGCTCGATGTCGGTGCCCTCGAGCGCGGTCCTCAGCTCGCCGATCGCCGTGGTGACCTGGGTCTTCACGTCCTCGGGGACCTTGTCGCCGTTGTCGCGCAGGACCCGCTCGGTCGAGTACACGAGCGCCTCGGCCTGGTTGCGCAGCTCGGCCTCCTCGCGGCGCTTCTTGTCCTCGGCCGCGTGGGCCTCGGCCTCCTTGATCATGCGCTCGATGTCCTCCTTCGGGAGGGCCGAGCCGCCGGTGATCGTCATCGACTGCTCCTTGCCCGTGCCGCGGTCCTTGGCGGACACGTGAACGATGCCGTTCGCGTCGATGTCGAAGGTGACCTCGATCTGCGGGACGCCGCGCGGCGCGGGCGCGATGCCGGTGAGCTCGAACGTGCCGAGCGGCTTGTTGTCGCGCGCGAACTCGCGCTCGCCCTGGAAGACCTGGATGAGCACGGACGGCTGGTTGTCCTCGGCGGTGGAGAAGATCTCGCTCCGCTTGGTCGGGATGGCGGTGTTGCGCTCGATGAGCTTGGTCATCACGCCGCCCTTGGTCTCGATGCCGAGGGACAGCGGGGTCACGTCGATGAGCAGGACGTCCTTGCGCTCGCCCTTGATGACGCCGGCCTGGAGCGCGGCGCCGACGGCGACGACCTCGTCCGGGTTGACGCCCTTGTTCGGCTCCTTGCCGCCGGTGAGCTCGCGCACGACGTCGGCCACGGCCGGCATGCGGGTCGAGCCGCCGACGAGCACGACGTGGTCGATGTCCGACAGCGAGATGCCCGCGTCGCGGATGACGGCGTGGAACGGCGCCTTGGTGCGCTCGAGGAGGTCGGCGGTCATCTGCTCGAACTGCGCCCGGGTGAGGCGGGTGTCGAGGTGGATGGGCCCGTTCTCGCTCATCGAGAGGTACTGCATGGAGATGGTCGTCGAGGTGGCCGACGACAGCTCCTTCTTCGCCTGCTCGGCGGCCTCCTTGAGCCGCTGGAGCGCGATCTTGTCCTTGGACAGGTCGACGCCGGAGGAGTTCTTCACCTCCTTGATGAGGTGCTCGACGATCCGGGCGTCCCAGTCGTCGCCGCCCAGGTGGTTGTCGCCCGAGGTGGCGCGGACCTGGATCGTGGAGAAGCCGTCCTCGTCCTTGCCGACCTCCAGGAGGGACACGTCGAACGTGCCGCCGCCGAGGTCGAAGACGAGGATGAGCTCGTCCTCCTTGCCCTTGTCGAGGCCGTACGCGAGCGCGGCCGCGGTGGGCTCGTTGATGATGCGCAGCACGTTGAGGCCCGCGATCTGGCCGGCGTCCTTGGTCGCCTGGCGCTGGGCGTCGTTGAAGTAGGCGGGGACGGTGATGACGGCGTCGGTCACCGGCTCGCCCAGGTACTCCTCGGCGTCGCGCTTGAGCTTGCCGAGGATGCGCGCGGAGATCTCCTGCGCCGTGTACTTCTTGTCGTCGATGCCGATCGTCCAGTCGGTGCCCATGTGGCGCTTGACCGAGGTGATCGTGCGGTCGACGTTGGTCACGGCCTGGCGCTTGGCGATCTCGCCGACGAGGACCTCGCCGGTCTTGGAGAACGCGACGACCGACGGCGTGGTCCGGGCGCCCTCGGCGTTGGCGATGACCGTGGGCTCGCCGCCCTCGAGGACGGCGACGCAGGAGTTGGTGGTGCCGAGGTCGATGCCGACGGCTCGTGCCATGAGTGGGTGCCTTCCGTTGAAGTCGAACTGAGTCTGCCGCGCTCAAGTCTGCGGACCGCGGGGCACGGTGCGCAAGTCGAACTTGAGTCCACCTGACTCAACGTCGCGCGGCGGGGCTGTGTTCCCGGGGCGGTGGGCCGGATCCGGCGACGCGATCCGGCGACACGATCCGGCGACACCCCGCCCCGGACGGCACGTGGCCGCCGGCGCCTCGGGGCGCCGACGGCCACGGCGTCTGGACGCGCTCGGCGTCGGGTCGGCGTCAGCCGGCCGTGATCTCGATCCGGCGCGGCTGGACGGCGGCGACCTTCGGCACCTCCAGGTGCAGGACGCCGTCGCGCAGGGCGGCCTTCACGCGGTCGCCGTCGACGTCGGCCGGCAGGGTCACCCGGTACTCGAACCGGCCCGTCCTGCGGGTCCGACGGCGCACGACACCGGCGCGCTCGCGCTCGACGACCTCGCCGCGGATCGTCAGCTCGTTGCCGCGCAGGTCCACGGTCACGTCGTCGCGGCGCGCACCCGGCACCTCGGCCTCGATGACGAACGCCTCGTCCGTCTCCTCGATGTCGACCGGCGGGACCCAGCTCATCATCTGGGCGGGCTCGGGCAGCCTGAGGTCACCGAAGGCCGAGCGGACGATGCGGTCCATCGCCTGCCGGACGTCCTCCAGCTCGGCGAACGGGTCCCACGTCACCAGGTCTCGTGCCACGCTCCTCACTCCTTCCACTGCTCGACGGTCTCGGGACTGATCTCGGGACACCTCTGCGGCACCTGCGGGTGCCGTCACCAGATTGAGCGCATCAGACTCAACTTTTGTTCCCGGAGCGGAGCCGATCGCGGGTCCGTCCGCCGGACGGGCCTCCTCCGCACCGGGTCGCCCCGACTACCGTCGTGACGTGGACGCGATGACCGTCGCCGAGGCACGGGAGACGTTCGCGCGCTTCGCCGAGGGCTTCCCCGACCTGACGCTGTACGCGGCGATCGCCCGCGGCGCCGCGCAGGACGACGACGTGGCCGCGCTGCTGCTGGCCGCGCGGCCGGGCCAGCGCCGCCCGGTGCTGCTCCTCGCCGCGCTGCACGACCTCGTGCTCTCCCACCCCGACCTGCCCGCGGCCCGCTGGTACCCCAGCGTCACCGGCGCCCCCGTGCCCGACGGCGACCCGTGGCCCGACGTCCGCGCCGCCGCCCTCGCGCACGCCGACGAGCTGCGCGCGGTGCTCGCCACCCGGCAGACGCAGACCAACGAGGCGAACCGCGCCGTCCACCTCGCGGCGCTCGTGGCGTCCGCCGCCGCGGACGTCCCGGACGTGCCGGTCGCGCTGGTCGAGATGGGCGCGAGCGCCGGCCTCCTCCTCGGCCTCGACCGCTACCGGGTCGAGCTCGGCGCGCCGGGCGAGCCCGGGTCCGTCGTGCTCGGCGACCCCACCTCGACCGTCCGCTGCCGGGGCGACCTGCGCGCGGGCTCCGTCGCCGGGCTGCGGCTGCCGCGCGTCGTCGGGCGCGTGGGCCTCGACCTCGACCCCGTCCCGCCCGACGACGAGCGCGAGCTGCGCTGGCTCGAGGCGTGCCTGTGGCCGGACCAGCCGGACCGGCTCGAGCGGTTCCGCGCGGCGGTCGCCGTCCTGCGCGCGGACCCGCCGCGCCTCGTGCGCGGCGACATGGTCGCGGACCTGGGGCGGGTCGCCGACGACGCCGTCCGGGAGGCCGACGCGCACGTCGGCGCCCGCTGCCACCTCGTCGTCTTCTCCTCGTGGGCGCTCACCTACGTCGACCCGCAGCGTCGGGTCGAGGTCGGCGACACGCTCGCGGGGCTCGCCGCCGACGGCCGCCCGGTGTCCTGGCTGACCGCCGAGCCGCCGGGGTGCGCGCCCGGCCTGCCCGAGGTGGAGCCCACCGACTGGCTCGGCGAGGCGGCGTCGCCCGACACGGTCCTCGGCGCGCGCACCTGGCGCGACGGCACCGAGCTCCCCGCGGCCGTGCGCGGCTGGTCGCACCCGCACGGCGTCTGGATGTCCTGGCGCGGCTGAGCGACCGAGCGAGCAGGGCGGCTGAGCGAGCAGGGCGGCCGAACGACCCGGGGCGCGGACCGCGGCGCACCCGGTCCCCCTGGCCGGGTGTCACCGGCGGAGGCGACGATGGGGGATGGCCGACGACGCAGACGCCGCACCCAGGCCCCAGCCGACCGACCTGCCGGTCCTGCACGTGCCCGACGCCGCAGCCTGGCGCGCGTGGCTCGCGGAGAACCACGCGACCTCGCGCGGGGTCTGGCTGGTGCAGCGCAAGAAGGCCGGTCGCGTCCCCGCGCCGAGCCGCGAGGAGGCCCTCGACGAGGCGCTCTGCTTCGGCTGGATCGACGGCCAGGCGCTCCGGCGCGACGACGACGCGACGCTGCAGCGCTGGACGCCGCGGCGCCCGCGGTCGCCGTGGTCCGCGATCAACGTCGCCCACGTCGCCCGGCTCGAGGCCGAGGGCCGGATGACCGACGCCGGTCGCGCGGAGGTCGAGCGCGCGAAGGCCGACGGCCGCTGGGAGGCCGCCTACGCCGGCCCCGCCAGCGCGGAGCTGCCCGAGGACCTCCTCGCCGCGATCGCCGCGAACCCCGACGCGCAGGCGTGGCTCGACGTCCTCACCAAGACCAACCGGTTCGCGCTCTACTACCGGGTCACCCAGGCCAAGCGCCCCGAGACCCGGGCGCGGCGCATCGCCGACCTGGTGGACAGGCTCTCCCGCGGCGAGACCCCGTACCCGCAGAAGGCCCGGCCGGAGGGTCGCTGAACCGGCGCGCGAACCGCCCACGCCGGGGCCGCCCGCGGTGCCACGATCGACCGCAGGGAGGCACCGTGAGCAGCCGCTTCGAGGCGATGAAGCCGACGTTCCGTCGGTTCAACCCGCACATGATCCGCATGTGGCGGTGGACGTGGGGCGCCCTGCCGAGCTTCCTGCCGCCGCTGACCGGCAAGATCATGCTGCTCACGCACGTGGGCCGGACGAGCGGCCGACGGATGCTCGTGCCCGTCAACTACGCGGTGGTCGACGGCGACGTCTGGTGCACCACGCACGAGTCGGCGCAGTGGCTGCGCAACCTGCAGGTGCACCCGGAGACCGAGGTGCGGCTGCCGCTGCGCCGGGCCCGCCACGGCGTCGTCGAGGTCGAGCCCGCCGGGCCGCACGACGTCGACGTGCTGCGCCGCGTGCTGCGCAACGCCGGGTTCGCCGCGTCCGCGTTCGGCGGCGTGCACCCCCGCAAGGACCCCGACCAGACGCTGCTCGCCGGCTGCGAGGGCTACCACCTCGTGCGCATCCGGCGCGGCGACGTCGTGCGTCGGGCGCGCTGAGGCGGGCGCGGCCGGAGCGGGGCCGGAAATCGCTCGCCCGCTCCCGCGGCGAGGTCCACAGTTGGACCCATGCCCACCTGGACGGTCCACCACGTGACCTCGGCGCCCGCGTCGCTCGACGCGCCCGACGCCTGGCCCCTGCACGGCGCCGAGCGCGTCACCCGCGCACGCGAGACGGCCCTGTGGGGATACCCCGACCTCTGCTACCCGGCGTGGTACCTGCTCGCGGAGATGGCGGAGACGCCGTACTCGCTCCGGCGGTTCCTCGTCGCGGTCCCGGCCGACGTGACCGAGCCGACGGCGGAGGACGTCGTCGGGTTCGCCAAGGTCGTCCTGCCGCTGCAGGACAACGTCCACTTCGCCGACGTCGAGATGTCGGTGCACCCCGACCACGAGACCGACGGCGTCGACGAGGCGCTGCTCGACGCGATCGAGGGGCTCGCCGCGGAGCACGGCCGCACCACGCTGCTCACCTGGAGCGACCAGGTGGGCGAGCCGGACCCCGGCCCGGGCGTCGTCGAGCCGCCCACCGGGTCGGGCCGGATCCGGGTCGACGCGCACCTGCCGCAGGTCCTCCTGCGCCGCGGCTACACGCTCGAGCAGGCCGAGCGCTACAGCGTGCTGCACCTGCCCGTGGACGAGGCGCTGCTCGCGCGGCACCTCGCCGACGCCGCCGAGAAGGCCTGCCCCGACTACCGCCTCGTGTCCTGGACCGACCGCACGCCCGACGAGTGGGTCGACCAGGTCGCGGTCCTCGAGACGCGGATGAGCACGGACGCCCCGCAGGCGGGGATCGACTGGGGCGAGGCGCGCTGGGACGCCGAGCGCGTGCGCACGTGGGAGCGCCAGGTCGCCGACAGCGGCCACGGGTACCTGCTCACCGCGGCGGTGCACGAGCCGACGCAGACGCTCGCGGCGTTCACCGTGCTGCGCTACCCGCTCGAGCACCCCGAGATCGTGTTCCAGGAGGACACGCTCGTGCTCGCCGAGCACCGGGGCCGCCGCCTGGGGATGCTCGTCAAGGCCGAGAACCTCCGCCGCCTGCGCGAGGTCCGGCCCGACGCCGCACGCATCCACACGTGGAACGCGCAGGAGAACTCCTACATGCTCGACATCAACGTCGCGCTCGGCTTCCGCCTCACCGGTGTCCCCGGCGCCTGGCAGAAGCGCCTGGACGCGACCGACGCCGGGCAGGCCGCCGATGCCGGGCAGGTCGCCGAGAGCGGCGTCGCCGCCGAGGCGGGGGCCTCCGTCGGGGCCTGAGTGGGCGCGCCGTCGGGCTTCGCGTACACGGTGCGCGGCGGCGAGGTCCGCATCACCCACCACGGACGGCACGCGACCACCCTGCGCGGCGCCGCCGCCCGGGAGTTCCTCGACGCGGTCGACGCCGATCCGCAGCTGCTCATGGCACGGGTCACCGGCGACTACCGCCGCGGCAACGAGCGCCTCGCCAAGCAGCACCCCCGCAACCGCGGCCGCTGACGACGGCGCCGGCGCCGGCGGGTCGAGACCGACCGGCCCACGGGCCGCCGCCCGGCCGCCGTCGACCACGCGTGAGGCATGACACGGCGGAAGTCGCGTCATGCCCCGCGGGGTCGGCGCTCTCATCCGGTGTCGCACCGCTGCGAGGGGGTCGGATGTCCGTGGCACTGGATGCATCGCGCGAGGGGTCGCGCGGTCGCGTGCCCGGGACGACCCTGCGCCTGACCGACCGCGGGCGGACCGCGACCCTCGTCCTCGACGCCGTCCCCGGCGCGGTCGCCGGCGTCCGCCGCTGGGTCTGCTCGCACGCCGCCGCGGCGGGCGCCGACACCGACACGATCGGCGTCGCCGAGCTCCTCACCAGCGAGGTCGTCACGAACGCGGTGCAGCACGGCGAGCCCGGCGGGCTCGTCACCGTCACCGTCGCCCGCGGCGAGGCGTCGCTGCGTGTCGTCGTCACCGACGGCGGCGAGGGCCGCCCGGAGGTGCAGCACCCCGGCCTGGACGACTTCGGCGGCCGCGGCCTGCAGCTCGTCGAGGCGCTCGCCGGCGCCTGGGGCGTCGAGGAGCAGGCCGTCGGCAAGTCGGTCTGGTTCGAGGTCCCGCTCGCCGGCTGAGCCGGACGCCCACCCCAGCACGACCGCGATCGCCGTCGGCCTCAGTCGTCGATGACGGCGATCGCGCCCGGCTCCGGGCGCAGGCGCACGCGCTCGCCCCGCGTCGGCAGCGCCCGTGCGAGGTAGCCGCCGCTCGGCTCCACGACGCTCACCTGCCCGACGCCGTCCACCGCCACGACCGTCTCGACCACCCCGCGGCGGAACCCGCTCGCGACGACCTGGCCGGAGAGCGGGCCGTCGTCGGCCAGGTGCAGCGAGCCCGGGCCGAGCGCGAGCACGGTGCCGGGCCCGGCGTCGCGCGCCGCGGCCAGGAGGTCGGGCGGGGCGCCCTCGGCGGGCAGGAACGCCTCGTACCCGAGGAACTCCGCGACCCGCCGCGACGCCGGCCGGTGCCACAGCCGTGCCGGCGGCGCCGCCTGCAGCAGCCGGCCCGCGTCCATGACGGCGATCCGGTCCGCCACGGCGAACGCCTCGTCGTGGTCGTGCGTGACGAACAGCGCGGTGGTGCCGGTCGCCACGAGCGCGTCGCGCACCTCGCCCGCGAGCCGCTCGCGCAGGGCCCGGTCGAGCGCGGACAGCGGCTCGTCGAGCAGCAGCAGCCGTGGGCGCGGCGCGAGCGAGCGGGCCAGCGCGACCCGCTGCCGCTCGCCCCCCGACAGGCTCGCCACGTCCCGCCGCTCGAACCCCGCGAGCCCGACGACGTCGAGCAGCTCCGCCACGCGCGCCCGCCGTGCGGCCGGGTCGCGCCACGGCCCGCCCGCCATGCGCAGCCCGAACGCGACGTTGCCCGCGACGTCCCGGTGCGGGAAGAGCTGGCCGTCCTGGAAGACGAGCCCGAACCCGCGCCGGTGCGTCGGCACGCCCGCGAGGTCGACCCCGTCCCACAGCACCCGGCCCGCGGACAACGGCTCGAGCCCGGCGACCGCGCGCAGGAGCGTCGACTTGCCGGACCCCGACGGGCCGAGCAGCGCGACCACCTCGCCCGGCGCCACGTCGAGGCTCAGCCCGTCGACCGCCGTCGCCACGCTCCCGTCGTCGTCCCGGTAGTGCACGACGACGTCCCGCACCGCCAGCCCGCGCCCCCCGTCCGGCCCGTCCTCGCTCACCACTGCTCACCTCCGGACCGCAGGCGCTCGGCGAGCGCCATGACCACCGCCGTGACCGCGCCGAGCAGCACGCACGCCGCGAGCGCCATGCCCAGGTTCTCCGCGCCCGGCCGGCCGATGAGCCGGAAGATGACCACCGGCAGCGTCGGCCGGTCCGGCCGGGCGAGGAACGACGTCGCGCCGAACTCGCCCAGGCTCACCGCGAAGGCGAGCCCGACCGCGAGGCCGAGCGACCGCGCCGCGACCGGCCAGTCCACGTGCCGCAGCACCCGGGCGGGCCCCGCGCCGAGGGTCGCGGCGGCGTCGTGCAGGCGCGCGTCGATCGCCCGCAGCACGGGCAGCACCGTGCGCACGACGAGCGGCGTCGCGACGACCGCCTGCGCGAGCGGCACGAGCAGCGGCGACGTGCGCAGGTCCACGTCCAGCCCGAACGGCCGGTCGAGCGCGACGAGGAAGCCGAAGCCCACCGTCACCGCCGAGACCCCGAGCGGCAGCATGAACAGCGCGTCGAACAGCCGCACCGCGCGGGCCGCGCCGCGCGCCCGGGGCCGCCGCGACACCACGAGCGCGACCAGGCCCCCGACGAGCACCGCGACGAGCGTCGCGTCCACCGCCGTGCGCAGCGAGGTCGCGACCGCCTCCCACACGGTCACGTTGAGCGTGTTGCGTCCGCCCGTCGTGCCGAGGTTGACGTAGTTCGCCAGGCCCCAGCCGCCGCCCGGCTCGCGGAACGAGCGCACGAGGACCGTGCCCAGCGGCAGGCCCAGCAGCCCCACGACGACGACGCCGGTCACCGCGGCGGCGACGACGTCGCCCGTGCGCCGGGCCGGCCCACGCAGCGCGAGCGGCGGCACCTCGCGCCGGGGCGCGGTGAAGCGCAGGGCGCGCTCGCGACGGCGTCGGGCGCCCCCGGCCACCGCGAGGACGCCGGCGACGACGACGAGCTGGACCACGGACAGCACGGCCGCGCCGCGCAGGTCGAGCATCTGCGTGGTGAGCACCCAGATCTCCGTCTCGACCGTCCCGTAGCGCAGGCCGCCGAGGACGAGGACGACGCCGAACGCCGTCGCGCAGAAGAGGAAGACGATCGCCGCGGCCGACGCGATCGCGGGCGTGAGCGCGGGCAGCGTGACCGACGTGAACGCGCGCCACGGGGTCGCGCCCAGGGCGCGCGCGGCCTGCTCGGCGCGCGGGTCGAGGTCGGCCCAGAACGCGCCGACCGTGCGCACGACGACCGCGTAGTTGAAGAACACGAGCGCCGCGACGACGCCGGCGAACGACTCCTCCCAGCCCAGGAAGCCGAGCGGTCCGGACGGCGCGAGCACCGAGCGGAACGCGACGCCGACCACGACGGTCGGCAGCACGAACGGCACGACGACGAACGCGCGCAGCAGCCCGCGGCCCCGGAACGTCGTGCGGTAGAGCAGGTAGGCGCCCGGCACGCCGAGCACGACGGCCAGCGCGGTGCCGACCGCCGCCTGGCCGAGCGTGAGCCCCACGACCCGCCACGTGCGCGCCCGCCCGAACACCTCGGCGAAGCCGGACAGGTCGAGCGCGCCGTCGGTGACGAACCCGCGGCCGACGATCGCGCCGACCGGGTAGGCGAAGAACACCACGAGGAACGCGAGCGGCAGCCCGCCGGCCAGCGCCCAGCCGAGCCAGCGGAGCCCGCGCAGGGGCGGGCGGGCGAGCCGGGCGGGTGGCCCGCCCGGGCGCCCGGGCGCGGCCGGCCCGGGGTCCCCGGGCCGCCGCGTCGCCGCGGTGACGCTCACCCGATCACCGTGTCCGTCCAGGCGCTGATCCACTGCTCGCGGTTGGCGTCGACGACGTCCGGCGGAACCTGGTGCGGCGCGGGCGAGAGCGGCGCGAACCGGGTCCACGAGTCCGGCAGCGGCACGTCGGTCACCGGGTACATGTACATGCTCTCGGGGATCGCGGCCTGCACCTCGGGCGTGAGCAGCCAGTCGACGACGGCGCGCGCGCCCTCGGGGTTCGCCGCGCCCGCGAGCACGCCCGCGTACTCGACCTGCCGGTAGCAGGTCTCCAGGAGCGCGGCGGTGGGCGCGTCGGCCGGGTCGGTCACGCCGTCGGGCACCTCGTACGGCGGGGACGAGGCGTAGGAGAGGACGAGCGGGCGGTCGCCCTCGCCGGACGAGCCCGAGAAGTCCACGTAGTAGGCGTCCGACCAGCCCGCCGCGACCTTCAGGCCGTTGTCGCGCAGCCGGGCCCAGTAGTCGAGCCAGCCGTCCTCGCCGAACGCGCCGACCGTGGCGAGCAGGAAGGCGAGGCCGGGCGACGACGTCGCCGGGTTCGTCACCACGAGCAGGTCGCGGTAGGCCGGGTCGGCGAGGTCCTCGAGGGTCACCGGCTCCGGCAGGCCGGCGTCGGCGAACCACTCGCGGTCGACGTTGATGCACACGTCGCCCACGTCGATCGGGGTGAGGCCGTCGCCGACCGCGTACTCCGCGACCGCGCCCGGGGCCGTGTACGGCTCGAGCACGCCCTCCTCGAGCGCGCGCGTCGCGAACGAGCTGTCGATGCCGTAGACCGCGTCGCCGATCGGCGCGTCCTTGGTGAGGATGAGCTGGTTGACGAGCGCGCCCCCGTCGCCCGGAGCCCGCGTCTCGAGCGTGTAGCCCGTGTCGGCCTCGAACTGCGCGACGAGCTCGTCCGGCAGCGCGAACGAGTCGTGCGTGACCAGCACGACCGTCCCGCCCGACCCGGCGGTCGCCCCGCCCCCGCCCGTCTCGGCCCGCCCGACGACGGAGCACGCCGCGAGCGCGAGCGCCACCCCGGTCGTCGCTGCCGCCGCGCGGGCGGCCCGCGGCGCGCGCCGGCGCCGCTCGGTCCTGCTGCTGTCCATCGGTTCCTCCTCGTCGTCGTGCACGAGGGGGTCCCGTCGTCGCCCGCGTCGCGGTGCGACGACGGGATGAGATCTCCCGACTCCCTTCGCCGGTATGACCCGGATCAGGTTCGAGGGTCTGCGGCTTCCCGCACTCTCAGCGTCCTGCGACGCTCCCCTGCCGTTCCACGCGAGCGTACCGCGTGCGGACGGCGGCGGGCCTGCGCGTCCGCCGGGCCGCCGCTACGGTGATCGCATCGCGCCGGAGAGGCGCGGACCGACGGGAGGGCAGCCGGTGGCGGACAAGAAGGAGTCGATGGCGGCCAAGGTCGCCGGGCTGCTGACCGCGCTCGTCGCGGCCTGGCTCGCGCAGAAGATCATCGAGGCCGTGTGGCGCAGGGCGCTCGGGCACAACCCGCCCAAGCCCGAGGACGAGGGCGACGCGCGCCTCGCGGAGGTCGCCGCGGCGGCGACGATCACCGGAGCGGCCGTCGCGCTGTCGCGCGTGCTCGCGACCCGCGGCACGGCGAAGGTCCTCGCCAAGCGCTGAGCCGCGCGAGCCGCGCCGGACAGGGCTCAAGGCCTCGGGCCCGACGGGGCTCAGGCCTCGGGCCCGCAAGGACAGGGCTCAGGCCTCGGGCCCGCCGCGCCCCTCGGCCTCGTGCGCGTCCGCCTCGCCGGCGGCGGCCTCCTCCTCCGCACGCGCCGCCGCCTCGGCCTCCTCGGCGCGGGCGTGCGCCTCGCGCGCGACGGCCTCCTCGACCGCGGCCTCGTCCTGGTCGAGCTCCCCCCGGTCGCTGTCCGGCCCGGCGTCTGGCGGGGTGACCGACGACGACGTGGCCGCCTGCCGGCGCGCGGCCAGCTCGGCCTCGGCGGCCTCGAGGTCCCGGGTGAGCTCGTCGACCACGAGGTGCTCGGGGAGCACCTTGCCGGTGCGGTAGCCGGCCCGGGCGACCATGTGCGCGCCCACCGGCGAGGTGAGCAGCTGGAACAGCACCACGAGGATGAGCATCCACACGGTCGGCACGCCGCCCAGCCGGACCGCGAGGCCCAGCAGCACGCAGATGAGACCGAGCGTCTGGGGCTTGGTCGCCGTGTGCTGACGCGAGAGCAGGTCCGGGAACCGGAGCAGGCCGATCCCCGCGCCCAGCGCGAGCACGCCGCCGGCGAGCAGCAGGACGCCCGCGACGACGTCGCGCAGGAGGTCCGCGGTCATCGGCCCACCTCCCCCTCGGCGGGCCCGCCGTGGTGCTCCTCGTCGAAGGAGAGCTCGCGCTCCTCCTCCGCGCGGCGCGCGGCCTCGAGCGCGTCGGCCTCCTCGCGGCTGAGGACGCGGCCCTCGCCCTCGGGCTCGACCGCGGCGAACCGCGAGATCGTCACCGAGGTCACGAAGCCCACGAGCGCGAGCGCCAGGAGCACCGGGACCGTGTCGCTGCGCTGCGTCCACGCCGAGTAGGTGGCGATCCCCGCGACGAGCACGGAGGTCACCACGTCGACGGCGATCGTGCGGTCGAGCATGGTCGGCCCGCGCTCGAGCCGGATGAGGGCGAGCACGGCGGCCACGGCGAGCATGGCGGCGGTGATGACGACGACGACGGTCACGCGGTCGCCTCCGTCCGGTCGGTCCCCGGGCGCCGCTCGGGCGCGGGCCGCCGCTCGGGCTTGCGGGGCAGGCCGGCGGCGGCGAGCTCGGCGTCGGACGCGAGCGCGCGCATGACGCGCGCCTCGGTGTCGAGCACGTGGCGGCGCGCGTTCTCGATCCCGTGCGACATGTGCAGGTCGAGGACGTGGACGTAGAGCATGCCCGTGGTGCGGTGCGCCTCGACGACGACCGAGCCCGGCACGAGGCACGTGATCTCCGAGGTCAGCGTCATGTAGAGCTCGTTGCGGCTGCGCAGCTGCACGCCGATGACGACGCTCTCCGGGCGCCGCCGCGGGTTCACGGCGAGCGCGACGACCTGGCCGCTCGCGACCACGAGGTCGGCGACGAACCGCCACAGCAGGTACAGCAGCGAGATCACGTGGATCCGGCCCTGGTAGCGCACGGGCGGCATGCTCAGCGTGGTGCCGACGACGATCGCGATCGCGACGCCCGCGAGCACGTTGGCCGCGGTGAGGTCGCCCCACAGGAGCACCCAGACGACGGTCAGCCACAGGATCGCGGCCACCGTGAAGCGCAGGCCGCGGCGGCGGGGGTGCAGGCTCACGGCGCCACCTCCCCGGCGGCCCCCGCCGCGCCGGCGGCGGCCTCCGCGGCCCCGGCGTCGTCGCCGTTCTCGCGCTCGGTGACGTCGTCGGACTGGCCCGTGCCGCGCCCGCTGTCGGGCAGCACGGCCGCGGTGTACGCGCCGCGGTCGCGCAGCGTGAGGGCCGCGCGCTCGGTGTACCCGTAGAGCGGGCCCGCGAGGACCGTGATCGCCACGCCGGCGACGACGAGCGCGGCCGTCGCGCCGACCATGCCCTTCGGCAGGGTCGTCTCGGGCAGGTCGGCGGGCGCGCCCTGCCAGAACGCCTTGTTCCAGGCCTTGACGATCGCGTACAGCGTGAGCAGCGAGGTGACGACGCCGCCCGCGACGAGCACCCACGCGAGCGGCGTGCCGGCGTCCACGCCCGCCTGGAGCAGCCCCGCCTTGCCGAGGAAGCCGGACAGCGGCGGGATGCCCGCCAGGCTCATCGCAGGCACGAAGAACATCACCGCGAGCGCGGGCGCGAGCTTGGCCAGGCCGCCGAGGCGGTCGAGCGACGTGGACCCGCCCCGGCGCTCCATGAGGCCCACGACGAGGAACAGCGTCGTCTGCACGGTGATGTGGTGCGCCACGTAGAACACCGCGCCGGTGAGGCCGGCGTCGGTGGACAGGGCGATGCCGAACACCATGTAGCCGATGTGGCTGACCAGCGTGAACGACAGGAGTCGCTTGATGTCGTTCTGCGCGACGGCACCGAGGATGCCGATGACCATCGTCGCGAGCGCGACCCACATGAGCAGCGTGTCCGCGCGGCCCTCGGGGAACAGCAGCGTCTGCGTGCGGATGATCGCGTACACGCCGACCTTCGTGAGCAGGCCCGCGAACACCGCCGTGACCGGCGCGGGCGCGGTCGGGTAGGAGTCCGGCAGCCACGCGGACAGCGGGAAGACCGCCGCCTTGATGCCGAAGGCGAGCAGCAGCAGCAGCTGCAGCGCGAGCGCGATCCCGGGGTCGACGTCGGGCAGGCGCTCCGCGAGCTGGGCCAGGTTGACCGTGCCCGTGGCCGCGTAGACCAGGCCGATGGCGAGCAGGAAGACGAGCGAGGACGCGAGCGAGACGACGACGTAGATCGTGCCCGCGCGCACGCGCTCGCCCGTGCCCCCGAGCGTGATGAGCACGTACGACGCGGCGAGCAGGATCTCGAAGCCGACGTACAGGTTGAACAGGTCCCCGGACAGGAACGCGTTGTTCACGCCCGCGGCCAGCACGAGGTACGTGGGGTGGAAGATCGCGACCGGCGTCTCGTCCTCGCCGTACTGGTTCCCCTGGGACAGCGAGTACACGAGGACGCACAGCAGCACGACCGACGAGACGGTCAGCATGAGCGCGGACAGCCGGTCCGCGACGAGCGGGATGCCGACGGGCGCGGTCCACCCGCCGACGTCGAGCACCAGCGGGCCGTCGTCGACCGCGAGGAGCAGGGCCACCGCGACCGCCAGGACGCCCGACAGGGCGACGATGCTGATGACGTTCTGCGCGCGGGCGTGCCGCCACATCGCGAGCGCGAGGCCCGCCGCCGACAGCGGCAGGACGACGGGGAGCGGGACCGCCCAGGACAGGTCAGGCACCGGCGCCACCTCCCGTCCCGGGCCCGGCACCCGGCTCGGTCCCGGCACCCGGCTCGGCCCCGGCCGCGGCGGCCGCGCCGGCCTCCTCGAGCGCGGTCTCGTCGTGCACCTCGGCGGCCTCCTCGTCCAGCGAGGTGTCGCTCGCGGTGTCGACGTCGGTGTACGCGGCGCGGTCGGCGGCCGCGCGCGCGGCGACCCGGCGGTCCTCGAGGTCGTCCTGCACCTCGTCGTGGCGGTTGAGCTGCCACGAGCGGTACGCGAGCGTCGCGAGGAACGCCGAGATGCCCAGGGTGATGACGATCGCGGTGAGGATCATCGCCTGGGGCAGCGGGTCGCTCATCGGCGCGCCCGGGTCCTCCGGGTCGTACAGCGGCGGCCCGGCGGCGCGCCCGCCCGCGGTGAGGATGAGCAGGTTGATCCCGTTGCCGATGAGCACCAGGCCGATGAGCACCCGGGTCAGGCTCCGCTCGAGCAGCAGGTACACGCCCGCGGCGACGAGCACGACGATGACCGCCACCAGCGTGAGGTTCGGGCTCATGTCGATCACGCGGGCACCCCCTCGCGCGACCGCTCCTCCTCACGCCGCCGCTCGCCGTCCTCCGCGTGCCTGTCGATCTCGGCGCCGAGGCTGCGGAGCAGGTCGAGCACGAGCCCGATGACGACGAGGAACACGCCGATGTCGAAGAACAGCGAGGTGACGAGCTTGACGTGGCCGAGCACCGGGACGTCGACCTCGAGGATCACGCTCTGCAGCACCGACCCGCCGAGCACGATCGCGACGAGCCCGACGCCTGCCGACAGGAACAGGCCCGAGCCGAGCAGCAGACCGGGGTGCACCGGGGCGGCCTCGCCCAGCTCGTACCGACCGCCCACGAGGTAGCGCACCGCGAGCGCGATGCCGACGAGCAGGCCCGCCACGAACCCGCCGCCGGGCTGGTTGTGCCCGCTGAACAGCAGGAACACCGCGACGACGATCATCGAGTGGAACGCCAGGCGCACGACGACCTCGAAGATCACGCTGCGCCGCTGGGGCGCGAGCGTGCGGCCCGCGCGCAGCACCTCGCCGAGGCCCTGCGGCTCCGGGGGCGCCTCGCCCGACGCCGGCGGGTGCACCGCGCCCTGCTCGCCCGCCGTGCCCGGCGTGCCCGGGCGGCCCGGCCGCGCCGGGCTCTCCAGCCCGCGGCGGCGCAGCGCGGCCATCGGGTCGCGCGTGCCGCCCCAGACGACGACCGCGCCCTCCTCGACGTCGCGCAGGCGCAGGATCTCGCCGCTGCGTCGCCGGATGAAGATGAGCGACGCGACGCCCGTCGCCGCGACGAGGAGCACCGAGATCTCGCCCATGGTGTCCCACGCGCGGATGTCGACGAGCGTCACGTTCACGACGTTCTTGCCGCCGCCGTACACGTACGCCTGCTCCGGGAAGTCCGCGGACACGGGCGGCGCCGTGCGGGCGCCCGGCGCGAGCACCGCGAGCGCGCCGACGGCCAGGCCGACGGCGACGCCGATGCCCAGGCGCACCCAGCGGCTGCCCGCCAGCGGCCGCACCGAGAAGTACGGCGGGAGCCGGCGCAGCACGAGCACCAGCACGATGAGCGTGACCGTCTCGACGAGGACCTGGGTGAGCGCGAGGTCCGGGGCGCCGTAGAGCAGGAACAGCGCCGCCATGCCGTAGCCGCTCACGCCGGACAGCAGGATCGCCTTGAGGCGGCGTCGCGCGCGGGCGGCCAGCACGGCGGCGGCCGCGGTGATCCCGCCCGCGATCACCTGTACCGGGGTGTCCCACGCGCGCCACTCGGTCAGCGGGGGCGCCCCGGAGATGATCGCGCCGCCGTCGAGCAGCACGAGGACGACGAGGATCGTGCCCAGGTAGAACGGCAGCGAACCACGCTGGGTGAGACCCGTGACGTCGGCCGCGACGTCGTCGAGGCGGCGCATCATCCGCCGGTAGGCGAGATCGGCGTCGACCCGCACCGGCAGCCGGTGCTGCCACTCCTCCACCCGCACGCGCTGCCAGAACAGCAGGGCGCCGCCCGCCAGGACGAGCGCGGTCAGGCCGAGCGCCGGCCCGACGCCGGCCCAGAGGGCCAGGTGGCCCGGCTCGCCCGGGTAGGTGGCCGCGTGCGGCGCGAGGAGGTTCTCGCCGAGCTGGGGGACGAGCGCGGCGGCCAGGCCGAGCACCGCGAGCAGCGCGGCCGGCCCGACGAGCAGCAGGCTCGGCCGGGACACGGTCAGCGGCGGCCAGTGGCCGTCGTCGGGCTCGGGGAGCGGCACGGCGCCGCGCACGCGCGGGCCGAACGCGCCGAACCAGAACCGCAGGCCGTACGCCACCGTCAGCGCGGAGCCGACCACCATCGCGACGAGCACGGCCACGCCGGTCGCGGTGCCGCCCTCGTGCAGGAGCGCCTCGATCGCCGCCTCCTTGGCCACGTACCCGGCGAAGGGCGGCAGGCCGATCATCGACGCGGTCGCGAGCGCGCCGACCGTCGCGGTCAGCGGCAGGGCCCGGCCCACGCCCTCGAGGCGGCGCAGGTCGCGGCTTCCGGTCGCGGCGTCCACCACGCCGACCGTGAGGAACAGGGCCGCCTTGAACATGGCGTGCGCGCCGACCATCGCCAGACCCGCGAGCGCGGCCGCCTGGTTCGCGGTGCCGACGAGCATGACGAGCAGGCCGAGCTGGCTCACCGTGCCGAAGGCGAGCACGAGCTTGAGGTCGTACTGGCGCAGCGCGCGGTACCCGCCGTGCACGAGGGTCCACGCGCCGAGCGTCATGACGATCGCCCGCCACACGCCCAGCTCGCCGAAGCCCGGGGCGAACCGCGCGACGAGGTAGACGCCCGCCTTCACCATGGCGGCCGCGTGCAGGTAGGCGGAGACCGGCGTCGGCGCCGCCATCGCGGACGGGAGCCAGAAGTGGAACGGGACGAGCGCGGACTTGCTGATCGCGCCGACCAGCAGCAGCACGACGGCGACCGTCACCGCGGTGCCCGACGGCGGGTGCGCCACGACCTCGGAGATCCGGTACGTCCCCGCGCTCTCGCCCAGGACGATGAGCCCGACGAGCATCGACAGGCCGCCGAACGTCGTCACGACGATCGCCTGCATGGCCGCGCGCCGGGACGCCTTGCGGTCCGCGTAGTGGCCGATGAGCAGGTACGACGTGACGGTGGTCAGCTCCCAGAACACGTACAGGAGCAGCATGTCGTCGGTCGTGACGAGGCCGAGCATCGAGCCCGCGAACGCGGTGAGCACGCCCGCGAACCGGCCCAGGCCGCCCGCCTTCGACGAGAAGTAGCCCGCCGAGTACACGAACACGAGCGCGCCGACGCCGGTGACCAGCAGCACCATGAGCCAGCTCAGCGTGTCCAGACGGAACGCGAGATCCATCTGGAGCTGAGGCACCCAGCGGGTCGTCTCGGCCGGCCCGTCGCCGTCCATGACCGCGGTCGTCCAGCGCAGCGCCCACGCCAGACCCGCGAGAGGCAGCAGCGCGAGCACGAGGAAGGCCCGCCGACCGAGCAGCCGGACCGCCACGGGCGCGCCGATGGCCGCCGCGAGGTACGCAGCGAGCATCAGCAGCACGGCCGGCTCCGTCCTGTCGTCGTGTGAAGGGCGGTCGTCGGGATGTGAGTCGGGCCGGACGCGGTCCCGGCGGTGGCCGGGACCCGACGCGGCGGGCGGGCGGGGTGCGGGTACGACACGCCTGCCGGTGCAGACCGGCGCGCCGCGGGAATGTGCAGATCCTAACGGGCGCGCACGCGACAGCGCCGCCCCCGGGTAGGCCCGGGGGCGGCGTGACCTGCTCGTCAGCAGGTGGTCAGCGGCAGTCGACGACGCCGTACGCGACGGTCTCGACCGGTGCCTCGGGGCCGAGCTCGGCCGCGAAGTGGAAGATGTCCGACGCCCGTACGCCCTGCCGGCGGTTGACGCCCCAGAAGACCTCCTCCGCGCCCGGCAGCGCGAGGACGTCGCCCATCGGCACCCCGGGCACCACGCCCGACGCCGTGCGCACGCCCGGCGGCAGGTCCGGCCCGACCACCCACCACCCCATGAGCCGGTCGGGCCCGGTGGCGAGCTCGGGCGCGTTCCGGGCGAGCGTCACCACGAGGTCGCCCCACCGCGCCACGGACGCGGCGAACTCGGTGCAGTGCAGGCCCTCGCCCGGCCCGACGACGTCGGGCTCGCCCAGGAGGTCGGTGAGCGCGGGCATCGGGTCCTCCGCGCCCATCGCCACGCCCCCGACGCCCTCACGGCCGAGGACGACGTCCGTCGCCCCCGGGTCGGTGGACGGGTCGGTGGTCGACCCGTCCGTCGGCTCGTCCGTCGCGTCCTCGGTCGGCTCGGGCGTGGTCGACGGCGCGGGCGCGCTCGTCGTCGGCTCGTCGTCGGGCGGGCCGGCGGGCGGCGTGCCCGCCGGGAGCAGCGCGGCAGCGGCGAGACCGAGCCCCGCGACGGCCGCGGCCGAGGCCGTGACGACCGCGGCCGCGCGGGCCGCGGCGCGTCGGACGAGCCGGGTGCGCAGGTCGGCCGCGGGGAGGTCCGGCGCGGCGTGCGCGGCGGCGTCGGCGATCTCGCCGAGCGCGCGCGACAGGTCAGTGCCCATGGCCGTCTCCGATCTCCACGGTGAGGGAGTCCTCGTCCACCGCCCCCGCGGGCGGGTCGACCGGCCCGAGCAGATGCTCGAGCCGGTCGGTCGCGAGGCTGAGGTAGCGCTTGACGGTGCCGGTCGCCAGGCCGAGCCGGTCGGCGATCGCCTCCGCGGTGAGGTCCTCGTAGAACCGCAGCACCACGCACGCGCGCTGCTGGCGGGGGAGCTGCGCGAGCGCGGCCTGCACGTCGGCGCGGACCGCCACGGCGGCGTCGTGCGCGGGGACCGTGTCGGCGTCGGCCAGGCGCGGCCGCGCGGCCCACCAGCGGCGACGCCGCCGGTACCCGTCCACGTAGAGGTTGAGGATCGCGCGGCGCACGTACGCCTCGGTGACCGGGCCCGCGCCGGGCCGACCGAGGAAGACCTTGAGCAGCGCCTCCTGCACCAGGTCCTCGGCGTCCGCGACGCTGCCCGTGAGCAGGTACGCGTAGCCCGTCAGGGCGCGCCCGCGCGTGGTGGCCAGCGCCACCATCGCGTCCGCCTGCCGTCCCGACATGCCGCTCCCTCCGCCGGTGGGCCCGTGGTCGGGCCGCGCCGTCACCCCCTGTGACGACCCGGGGCACGCCCAGGGTTGCACCGCGTCGGCCGATCTTCCGCCGGGACGGCGTCGCCCGGCCAACGGGTCGGCACCCGGCCCCGGGGTCGCGCCCGCCCACGGGTCGGCGCCCGGCCGCGCCTCGCGGCCCGACGGCGGCCCGCCGGTAGCGTGGGCGACCGTGACGGTCCTGCAGTGGGTGGCGCTGGCGCTGGCGGTCGTGGCGACGGTGGTCGGCGTCGCGTCGTTCGCGCTGGGTGTGGCCGCGATCGTGCGGGTCGTGCGGCGCGGCGGACCTGCCCCCGACCGCACCGCCCACCCGTGGCGCCGGGTCTGGCTCGCGCTCACCGAGATCGTCGGGCACCGGCGGTTCCGGTCCCGGCCGGCGGTGATCGTCGCGCACTGGCTCGTGATGGTGTCGTTCCCGATCCTGTTCCTCACGCTCGTCGCGAGCTACGGCCAGATCGCCGACCCGGGCTGGGCGCTGCCCGTCGTCGGGCACTGGCTGCCGCTCGAGTGGCTCACCGAGGCCATCGCGTGGGCGTCGCTGCTCGGGATCGTGGGCCTGATGGTCGTGCGGCAGGTGGAGAAGCCGCGGCGGGCCGGCGGGACGGGAGGCGCCGCGGACGAGGACACGGGCGGTGGGCCGGCGGACCTGCGCACGCGGGCCTCGCGGTTCTTCGGGTCGAACGCCGGGCAGGCGTACTTCGTCGAGGTCGTCGTGCTGGCCGTCGTCGTGTGCGTCCTCCTCCTGCGCGGGCTCGAGTACGCGCTCGCCGTCCCGGAGTGGGAGGCGGCCGTGCTGCCGTCGCCGCGGGCCGACGTCGCGCGCCACTTCCCGCTCACCGCCTGGTTCGGCGGGGCCTGGGCGTCCGCCGACCGGGCCACGCTCGAGGCGGCCGTCGTCGTCGTCGCGCTCGTGAAGATCCTCGTCAGCGCGACGTGGCTGACCGTCGTCGGGCTGCGGCCCGCGATGGGCGTCTCGTGGCACCGGTTCACCGCGCTCGTCAACGTGTGGGCGCGGCGCGAGCTCGACGGGCGCCCCGCGCTCGGGCCGGTCCCGCCCGTGCGCGCCGCGGGCGCCGTCGTCGACTTCGACCACCTGGAGGACCTGCCCGAGGACGCGCGGCTCGGCGTCGGGCGCGTCGAGGACCTCACGTGGAAGGGCCTGCTCGACCTCGCCACCTGCACCGAGTGCGGCCGCTGCCAGGAGGCCTGCCCCGCGTGGGCGACCGGCAAGGCGCTCTCGCCCAAGCTCATGGTCCTCGCGCTGCGCGACCACGCGTTCGCCACCACGCCGGGGCTGCGGCCCGGGCCCAACGCGTCCACGGCGCCGTCGGGCCGCACCGCGGCGACCGGGCACGTCGCGCTCGCCGGGGCCGGGGACCACGCGGGGGTGGACGCGCTCGCGCTCGTGGGCGACGTCGTCGACCCGCAGGCCCTGTGGGACTGCACAACCTGCGGCGCGTGCGTGCAGGCGTGCCCGGTGGACATCGAGCACGTCGACCTGTTCGTGGACCTGCGCCGCCACGAGGTCCTCATGGAGTCCGCGTTCCCCGCCGAGCTCGGCAAGGCGTTCGCCGGCATCGAGCGCCGCGGCAACCCGTGGGGCGCGGCGCCGCGCGACCGGCTCGCGTGGACGAAGGGCCTCGACTTCCCCGTGCCGGTCATCGGGCGGGACGTGCCCGACGCGTCCGAGCTCGACTACCTGTTCTGGGTCGGCTGCGCGGGCGCGTACGACGACCGCGCCCGGCGCACCTCGCGCGCCGTCGCCGAGCTGCTGCACACCGCGGGCGTGCGGTTCGCCGTGCTCGGCGAGGCCGAGGGCTGCAGCGGGGACCCCGCGCGTCGGGCCGGCAACGAGCTGCTCTTCCAGCAGCAGGCGCGCGCCACCATCGAGACGCTCACCGAGGCCAAGGCGACCCGGATCGTCGTCACGTGCCCGCACTGCCTCAACGCGCTCGGCAACGAGTACCCGCAGCTCGGCGGGGTGTTCGAGGTGGTGCACCACACCGAGCTCCTCGACCGGCTGGTCGCCGAGGGGCGGCTGCGCCCGACGGCGCCGGTCGCCCGGGGCGGGGACGCGGCGGGCGACGGAGACGCGGCGGCCGGTGCGGCGTCGTCGGGCACGGTGACGTACCACGACCCGTGCTACCTGGGCCGCCACAACGGGGTCTACACGCCGCCGCGTGAGCTCGTGGCCGCGACGGGGCTGACGCTGACGGAGATGCCGCGGACCGGGGAGCGCGCGTTCTGCTGCGGCGGCGGCGGGGCGCGCGCGTTCATGGAGGAGTCCACCGGGACCCGGATCGCCACCGAGCGCGGGGCGGAGGCCCTGGCCACCGGCGCCGGCACCGTGGCCACGGGCTGCCCCTTCTGCGTCACGATGCTCACGCAGGGCGTGGGTGCGGCGGCGCGCGACGGCGCCGGCGCCGAGGCCCCGGAGGTCGTCGACGTGGCGGTCCTCCTGCTCGACGCCGTCCGCGGCTCGTGACGGCCGAGCGTCGGAGAGTTTCTGTCGCTATGTGAGAGAAAGTCTCCGACGCTCGACCTGAGCCGCTGTCCACAGCTCGCCGCGCGGGTCCCCGTGCCGGGCACGCGACGGGCACGCTCGGGGGCGTGCGCCTGCCGTCCGATCTCGTCGCCGACCTCGCCCGCCGCCAGGGCGACGTCGTCACGCGGGCCCAGCTCGTCGCCGTCGGCGCCGACGACGCCTGGATCGGCCGCCAGGTGCGGTCCGGGCGGTGGCAGCGGCTCCACCAGGGCGTCCTCGTGGTCCACTCCGGGCCCGTCGCGTGGCGCTCGCGGGCGTGGGGCGCACTCCTCTACGCGGGCAAGGGCGCCGCGTTGAGCCACGAGAGCGCTGCCTACCGCCACGACTTCACCGACCGCGCGCCGCGGGTCGTCGACGTCGTCGTGCCGGAGGGTCGTCGTGTCGCACCCTCGGCCGGCCTGCGGGTGCACGTGCGGCGGGGCGTGCTGGCGGCGTCGGGCCGCCCCCGCACCCTCTGGCGCGGCGACACGGTCGTCGACCTCGTCGCCGCCGCCGGGTCGGTGGACGACGCCGTCGGCTGGGTGTGCGCGGCGTCGCGCGCGGGGACGAACCCGGCCGAGATCGCCGACGCCGTCGCGCGCCGCGGCCGGTTCCGCAACGCCGCCCTGCTGCGCGAGCTCTGTGCGGAGGTGGCCGCGGGGATCGAGTCGCCGCTCGAGCGGCGGTACCACCACGACGTCGAGCGCCGGCACGGCCTGCCGCGCTCGCGCCTGCAGCTGCGCCAGGTGGTCCACGGACTCTGGATCCGGGCGGACGTCGTGTACCTGAGCCTCGGTGTGCGGGTCGAGCTCGACGGCGCGCTCGGTCACCCCGGCGGTCGGACCGACGCCGACACGTGGCGTGACAACGCGGTCCTCCTCGCCGCGCGCGACGTCACGCTCCGCTACCGATGGCGGCACGTGGCCGCGACCCCGTGCCTCACCGCCGCCCAGGTCGCCGAGGCCCTCCACCAGGGCGGCTGGCAGGGAGCCCCGCGCGCGTGCGGACCGACGTGCGCGGTGACGAAGCGTCGGAGAGCTTCTGTCGCTATGTGAGAGAAAGCCTCCGACGCTCGGCCTGCGAGCGGTCAGATCGCGCGGACGCCCGCGAGCGCGCCCGCGATGGCCGCGCCGGACTCCGCGCCGTCGGGGAACGCGAGCTCGACCGTCGCGCGGCCCGTCTCGACCTGGACCCGGTACGCGCCGACGTAGCGCGGGTGCGGGTGCGAGCCGACCGCCGTGACCGCGCGCGTCAGCACGACCGTGTGCACCACCGACCACGCGGGCCGGGGGTGGCTCGTGAACCACTCGCGCCGGTGCAGGACCTCGAGGCTCCCCGCGTCGCCGCAGACGAGCGCCGCCTGCAGCGTCACCGGCCGGTGAACGTCGAGGAAGTGCCGGAACCGCCCGCCCCGGCGCGGCACCACCGTCGCCGCGTGCGCGCCGAGGAGCACCAGGCTCGGCCGGCGCTCCACGAGCTCGTGCTGGGCGGTGACCAGGCCGGCGTCGGCCACCCCGAGGTCGCGCATGCGCTCGTGCGGCAGGGGCGCCCGGCCGGGCCGCTCGTCGGGGTCGCGCGCGGCGATCGCCTGCGCGCGCAGCACCTCGACCAGCTCGGCGACGACGGCGCGGGAGACGGCGTTGTAGCGGAGGTCGACGGCGACGCCGCCCAGCTCCAGACCGCCGACGTCGCGGACGACCAGCCGACCCTCCAGCATTGCGGCGCTGCGGTGGATCGCCCCGATGCGCGCGTACGGGACCTCGACGGTCTGGTACGTGTCGCCGCGCCGGCTGAGCACCGTGAGCGCGTCCTTGCCGGCGACGACGAGGTGGTCGTACAGGTGCGTCTCGGGCGTGGCGTCCCGGCGCTCGATCGGTCGCGGCACCTTGAGCACGAGGTGCGCGGCCTCCAGGTCGATCCCGTGCCGTCGGTACAGGGGCGGCACGTCGTCCGGTTCCGTGACCCGGTAGGTCCACGGCCCGAAGTCCTCGTACTCCCTCGTACGCTGCACCGCTCGATGATGGCGCGTCCCGGTCCCTCAGGGAACCCGTTCCGCGCGCCTTCGCCCGAACGGCCCGCTCCCGGGACATCTCGGACGACCCGGACGGCCCGTCTCCGCGCGCCCGCCCGACGACGCCCCGCGCCCGGTCGAGCGCCCCGGCGGCGCCGTCAGCGGCCGGCGCCCAGCGCGGCCCGCAGGGCCGGCAGCGTCGGGGCCCCCTGCGGGAAGGCGAGGTGCAGCGCGGCGTCCTCCCCGACGCCGAACCGCACGTCGACCGCGCCCACGTACCTGGGGTGCTCGCGCGCCGTCACGCTCGTGACCGCCGGGGCCAGCAGCGCCGTCCGGGCGACCGAGTGCTCGGGCCGGGTGCGCGTGGTGATCGCGTCCCGCCGGTGCAGCACCTCCACGCACCCCGGCTGCGCCGCGACGACGGCGGCGTGCAGCGTCGCCGGCCACAGCCGGTCGAGCACGCGCGCGACGCGGCCCCCGCGCCGCGCGACCGGCATCCGGGGGTGGTCGGCGAGCCGGGCCAGGCCGGCCCGCCGCGCGGCGAGCTCGCGGAACGCGACGACGAGCGCGACGTCGGGCCCCGTCACCGTCCACGGCGCCTCGGGCCCGGTCACCGGGACGGGCGGGGCGCCGTCGTGCAGGGTGCCGCCCTGCTCGACGACGGCGTGGTCGAGGACCAGGTCCACGAGCCGGTCGATCACCCCGAGCGAGACGCCGTTGAAGCGGACGGGCGGCAGGTCGCCGCCGGGTGCGGCGTCCAGCAGCCGCAGGGTCCCGTCGAGCAGGGACACGCTCACCTGCACCGCGCCCACCCGGGCGTAGGGGATCTCGCGCGTGCGGTACCGCCCGTCGTCGCCGACGCGGCTGAGGATCGTGAGCCCGTGACCGCCGGCGACGAGCAGGTGATCGTACAGGTGCATGTGCGGGTTGGCGTTCCGCCGCTCGATGGGCCGGGGGATCTTGATCGCCATCCGGGCCGACGCGAGGTCGAGGGGGTGGCTCCGGTAGAGCGGCGGCACCTCCTCGTACGCCCGCACCTCGTAGACCCACGGGCCGAACGCGTCGAACTCCGGCGTGCGCTCCATGGGTCGATCATCCGCCTCCGTGCGGCCGTCCTCACCCCGAGCGCCCGGATCGCCGCGCGCCGTCCGGCTAGCGTGGGGACGTGCTCCTCCCGGCCGCCGCCCTCTCGTCCGCGACCGACCCCCGGGTCGCGGTGCCCGACGCCGCCGACCCCGACCTTCCCGGCTGGCGCCGCGCACCCGTCGACCGCGAGGGCCTGCGCTCGGACGCGCTCGCCGCGGCGGGCATGTTCGTCGGCGGCCTGCTGAGCATGGCCCTGTGGCGGATCGCCGGGCTGTACGACGAACCCGCCGCCCCCTGGCTGTCCGCGCTCACGCTCGCCCTGCTCACGCTGCCGCTCGCGCTGCGGCGCCGGTGGCCGGCCCCGGTGGCCGTGCTCGTCGCCGTGGTGTTCGTCGTGCACGTCCAGACGAACGTGCCCGAGACGCTGTTCGCCAACATCGCGCTCTTCACCGCGCTCTACACCGTGGGCGCGTGGGAGCACCGGCGGCGGCTGGCGCACCTCGTGCGCGGCGGGATCGTCGTCGGGATGCTCGTCTGGCTGTTCATCGCGATCTTCATGACGACGAACGACCCGGACGCGCTGCCCGACCTCTCGCGCGCCGGCGCCCTGTCGCCGCTCGTCGCCTACCTGCTCATCCAGCTGCTCACGAACATCCTGTACTTCGCGGGGGCGTACTGGTTCGGCGAGCGGCAGTGGGCGTCCGCCCGCGAGCGCGCCCGCACCCTGCTGCGCACCCGCCAGCTCGAGGCGGAGCGCCGCCGCGTCGCCTCCCAGGCCGTGGCCATCGAGCGGCTGCGCCTCGCGCGCGAGCTGCACGACGCCGTCGCGCACCACGTCTCGATGATGGGCGTGCAGGCGAGCGCGGCCCGCGCGCTGCTCGACTCCGACCCCGCCGCCGCGCGCGCCACGCTCGAGCACGTCGAGGAGTCCGCGCGCGAGGCGATCGGCGAGCTCCAGGGGATCCTCGGCACACTGCGCGACGAGCCGGTGGAGCGGCCGGTGGACGGCGACGACGCCGCGGTGGGCTCGCTCGGGGTCGAGCGCCTGCCCGACCTCGCCGAGGCGACCACGGCGGCCGGCGTGCCGACGACGTTCCAGGTGGTCGGCGACCCGGTCCGCCTCCCGCCGCTGCTGTCGCTCAACCTCTACCGGATCGCGCAGGAGGCGCTGACGAACACCCGCAAGCACGCGGGGGCGCACGCGCGCGCCGACGTCCGGCTGCGCTACCTCGCGGACGCGGTCGAGCTCGAGGTGACCGACGACGGCGGCGGCCGCCTCCGCACGGCCCGCCCCCTGGGCACCGGGCTGGGCCTGGTCGGCATCCGCGAGCGCGTGGCCGCTGACGGCGGGACGCTCGAGGCCCGGCCGCGCTCGCGCGGCGGGTTCCTCGTGCGGGTGCGCGTGCCGCTGGACCGCCGGGAGGAGCAGGCGTGAGCGGGGAGGCGGCGGCTGCGGGGCCGCGGGTGCTGCTCGTCGACGACCAGGCGCTGCTGCGCGCCGGGATCGCGACGATCCTGCGGGCGCAGGGCATCGACGTCGTCGGCGAGGCGGGCAGCGGCGCGGAGGCCGTGGAGCTCGCGCGCGAGCTCGCGCCGGACGTCATCTGCATGGACGTGCAGATGCCCGGCATGGACGGGCTCGAGGCGACGCGGCGCATCGTCGCCGACCCGGAGGTGCGCTCCGCGGTGCTCGTGCTCACCACGTTCAACCGCGAGGACTACCTGCTGCAGGCGCTCGAGGCGGGCGCGAGCGGGTTCCTGCTGAAGAACTCCCGCCCCGAGCACCTCGTGGACGCGATCCGCGCGGTCGCCGCGGGCGACGCGCTGCTGTCGCCGGAGGTCACGCGCGCGGTCATCGCGCGGGCCGTGGCTGCGCGGCGCTCGGCGGGCGGCGCCGGGCCCGACGGCGGCGCTCCGTCCGGAGGCGGAGCCCCCGCGGCGGGTGCGCCGGGTCCCGGCGCGGCGCCGGGGCCGGGCACCGTGCCGGACGGCCCCGCGGGCGGGGCGGCGCACCAGGGCGCGGGTGCGGCGTCGGGCGTGCGGGAGGACCCGGTGGCCGCGCTGACCGAGCGCGAGGTCGAGGTGCTGCGCCTGGTCGCGCGCGGCCTGTCGAACGACGAGATCGCCGCCGAGCTCGTGCTCGGCCGGGCGACGGTGAAGACGCACGTGTCGAACGTGCTCATGAAGCTCGGCCTGCGCGACCGCGTCCAGGCGGTCGTCTTCGCGTACACGCACGGGGTCGTGGACCCGACCGAGTGACCCTCCGCCTCGAGGGGGAGACGCCCCGGGCCGGGTCCGCCGCGAAGATCGGCCGCGGGCCGGAGGTGCCGCGCCCCGCCCGTCCGTAGCGTCGTCGTCGTACCCACGACAACGAGGAGAGCCATGCTGCGGATCGAGGGCGTCGACAGGTCGTTCGGCGACCGGAAGGTCCTGGACGACGTCACCTTCTCCGTCGAGCGCGGCCGTCTGACGGGCTTCGTCGGCGGCAACGGCGCCGGCAAGACCACCACGATGCGGATCATCCTGGGCGTGCTGGCGGCCGACGCCGGCACGGTCACGCTCGACGGCCGGCCGCTGACCGCGGCGGACCGCGTCGACTTCGGCTACATGCCGGAGGAGCGCGGCCTGTACCCGAAGATGAAGGTCGCCGAGCAGATCGCCTACCTGGGCCGCCTGCACGGCATGGAGCGCGGCGCGGCCATGGACCGGGCGCGCGACCTGCTCGACCGGCTGGGCCTGACCGAGCGCGCCGACGAGCCGCTCGAGAACCTGTCGCTCGGCAACCAGCAGCGCGCGCAGATCGCCGCCGCGCTCATCCACGACCCGCAGGTGCTCGTGCTCGACGAGCCGTTCTCGGGCCTGGACCCGCTGGCGGTCGACGTCGTGGTCGGCGTCCTCGCCGAGCACGCGGCCCGCGGCGTGCCCGTGCTGTTCTCGTCGCACCAGCTCGACGTCGTCGAGCGCCTGTGCGACGACCTGGTCATCATCGCCGGCGGCCGCATCGCCGCCGCGGGCGGGCGCGAGGAGCTGCGCGAGGCGTACGGCACCACCCGCTTCGAGCTCACCACGGCCGGCGACGTCGGCTGGGTCCGCGAGCTGCCCGGGGTCGACGTCGTCGAGTTCGACGGCGGCTACGCCCTGTTCGAGGCCGACGAGGCGACCGCGCAGACGGTCCTCGCCGAGGCCATGCGCCGCGCCCCCGTGCGCGCCTTCACCCCCGTCCGTCCCACGCTCGGCGAGATCTTCCGCGAGGTCGTCGCCGACGCCGTCCCGGAGGAGGCCCGATGAGCGTCACCGCCCCCGCCCCCGCCCGCACCGACGCCGCCAGCCCCGTGCGTCCGCCCCGCCCCTCCACCGCGCGCGTGGCGCTGATGGTGGCCGAGCGGGAGATCGTCACCCAGGTGCGCACGAAGTCGTTCATCATCTCGACGTCGATCCTGCTCGGCGCCGTGCTGCTGTCGATCCTGCTCGGCACGCTGCTCGGCGGGCGCGACACGACGACGAAGGTCGCCGTCGTCGGCGACGCCGCGTCCGTGGTCCAGGAGGTCGACGGCCTGGAGGCCGTCGAGGCCGACGACGTCGAGGCCGCGCGCCGGCTGGTCCGTGACGGCGAGGTGACCGCCGCCGTCGTGCCCGACGACGCCGTGCTCGGCTACCGGCTGGTCGCCCTCGACGAGGCGCCCGAGGGGGTCGTGGCCGCGCTGTCGGTCGCGCCGGAGGTCGAGCTGCTCGAGCCGTCGGGCCAGAGCGAGGGCCTGCGCTACCTCGTCGCGTTCGGCTTCGGCCTGGTGTTCCTCATGTCCGCGTCCGGGTTCGGCGCGACCATCGCGCAGAGCACGGTGCAGGAGAAGCAGAGCCGGATCGTCGAGATCCTGCTCGCCGCCGTCCCGAGCCGCGCGCTGCTGGCCGGCAAGATCCTCGGCAACTCGGCGCTGGCCTTCGCGCAGACCGCCGCGATCGCCGCGATGGCGGTGCTCGGGATCGTGCTCACGGGTCAGGACGAGGTGCTCACCGCCCTCGGGTCGCCGCTCGTGTGGTTCGTCGGCTTCTTCCTCATCGGGTTCGTCCTGCTGGCCGCGATGTACGCGGCGAGCGCGGCCCTGGTGTCCCGGGTCGAGGACGTCGGCTCGGTGCTGATGCCCGCGACGATGCTGACGATGATCCCGTACTTCGGGGTGATCTTCTTCAACGACAACACCACGGTGCTCACGGCGCTCTCGTACGTGCCGTTCAGCGCCCCGGTGGCCATGCCGATGCGGCTGTTCCTCGGCGAGGCGCTGTGGTGGGAGCCGCTGGTCGCGCTCGTGCTCCTCGTCGCCGCGTGCGCCGTGGTCATCGCGATCGGCGCGAAGATCTACGAGCGGTCGCTCCTGCGCACCGGCCCGCGGGTCAAGCTGGGCGAGGTGCTGCGCGAGGCGAGCTAGTCCTCGGCGGCCGATCCGGCCCGACGACACAGCCCGGGGCCCCGCCGCGCACGCCGCGGCGGGGCCCCGGCGCGTCCGCAGGGGGTGCGGGCCCCGGGGGGCGCCGTCGTCGGGAGCCCGCCGTCGTCGGGAGCCCGGCGTCGTCGGGCCGCGCCGTCCCTGGAGGTCGGCCCTAGAGGTCGGCCGGGTGGACGACGAAGCCCATCGCGTCGGTGACCTCGCCGCCCACCTTGCCGTGCACCGCCCGGGCGACCGCGACGACGAGCGGCGCCGCGCGGCCGCGGGCGACCCGGTGCGCGAACGAGGGCCGCTCCATCTCGAGCTCGGTCTCGTCGACCGGTTCCCAGCGCACCCGGTAGGCGACCGCACCGTCGGCCGCCCACGGCAGGCCCGCGACGACCGGCGGCGGGTCCTCGGGACCGATCTCGAGCGCGACGAAGCCGTCGAGGTCGAGGTCGGCGAGCAGCCCGTAGGTCTGCATGGGCGGCGGTTCGGCGAGCATCTGCGCGTCGTAGGCGTCGGCCTCGGCGTGGAGGTAGTGGCGCTGGTCCTCGGTCAAGGGCTCGGTACCCGGGACGGCGCCGGCCGGCTCCGCGGGTCCCTGCCACGTGGCCTTCGGCAGGTTGAGGTACGCGCGCGGCAGGGCCAGGCGCATGACCGACAGGGCGGCGTCGGGCTCGAGCCAGTACTGGCTCCACACGGTCAGGTCGACGGCGGCGGCCGGGTCCGGCGCGAGGACCACGGGCTCCCGGCCGCCCGGCCCGGCCGCGGTGCGCACGGCGCCCGCGAGGCGTCGCGCCACCGCGACGAGCCACTCGAGCACGCGCAGCTCGTCGCGCACAGGCAGGCCGTCGGGGAACGCGCGGGCCAGTCCGTCGCGGTCGCCGGCGCCGGGGAACGGGGGAGCGCCGCGCTCGACGGGCGCGTGCAGCAGGTACGCGGTGCCGCCCGGGACGGGCAGGCCGAGCTCGGTGGCCAGGCCGCGGTCGAACGCGTACGGGCCGGCGAGCGTGCTCAGCCGGGACAGGCGCAGGACCCGGGAGTGCGCGGGGGTCGCGCGCGGCATCCGGGCGCCGACGGCGGGCGGCGCCGCGGGCGGGGTCTCCCACGCGGCCCGCGGGAAGCGGCTCGTCGCGAGGATCTCGACCGCCTCGGGTCCGTGGCCGCTCGGCAGCGCGAGGAGGTGGACCTGGTCGAGGTCCGCGACGTCGTCGAGCCGGGGCAGTGCCATGCAGGCAGCGTAGGTCGGGCGTGTCACACGGATGGGTCACCCGTGTTTCACGGGGCTGCCCCGTGCGCATTCCCGGCCCTCCACCCTTCCGGGCGCAGACCGCCCCTCCCGGCGCAGAGTGCCTCTCCCGGCGCAGAGTGGAACGACATGAGGCTCAGGGCACCGGAGCGGAACGTTCTGCAGGCACGACGTTCCACTCTGCGCGGGTGGTGCGCGGGCGTGTGCGGGTTGGGGGGCCGGGTGGGTGCCGGGTGGGTCAGATGCGGGTGCGGTGGAAGCCGATGGCGGAGCGGGACGCCGTCGGGCCGCGCTGGCCCTGGTAGCGCGAGCCGTAGCGCGGCGAGCCGTACGGGTTCTCCGCGGGCGACGACAGCCGGAAGAAGCACAGCTGCCCGATCTTCATGCCCGGCCACAGCTGGATCGGCAGGGTCGCCACGTTGCTCAGCTCGAGCGTCACGTGCCCGGTGAAGCCGGGGTCGATGAACCCGGCCGTGGAGTGCGTGAGGAGGCCGAGCCGGCCGAGGGAGGACTTGCCCTCGAGGCGGGCGGCGACGTCGTCGGGCAGGGTGACGCGCTCGTAGGTGGAGGCGAGCACGAACTCGCCGGGGTGCAGCACGAACGGGTCGTCGCCCTCGACCTCCACCAGGTGCGTGAGGTCCGGCTGCTCCTGCGCCGGGTCGATGACCGCGTACTTGTGGTTGTCGAACAGCCGGAAGAACTTGTCGAGGCGGACGTCGACGCTGGACGGCTGGACCATCGCCGGGTCGTACGGGTCGAGGACCACCCGGCCCGCGTCGAGCTCTGCACGGATGTCGCGGTCGGAGAGCAGCACGCGCTCACGGTAGCGGGCAGGGTGCGCGGTGGGGAGGGTGCGGCCGGCGACGGCGCGAGCGCGTGCTCCCGGTCGGCGGCGGGCCGGCCGACGGCGAGGGGCGGCACCCGCCGGGCGGCGACGTCGCGCGCGGCGGACGACGGCGGACCTACCCCGGGCAAAGCGAAGGCCCCTCCGAGTAAGCGTCGGAGGGGCCTCGCTCGGCCGTCGGGCTCGCGGACCGGTCTCCCGGCTCCCGCAGCCCCGCTCTGGCGATGCGGCCGACCCGCCGACCCGGTTGCCCGGGCCTGCCGGCCGGTGGCGGCCAGCCTTCCGGTCCGTTCGGACTCCTGCGGCGCCATCCGCAGCCCGCCGAGTTGCCCCGACGAGGTCGTCCACCGTTCTCCGGTCGGCCTGGCGATCCTTCCGGGCCTCTCGGGACCGAGTCGCCTCGGTGTCCTCCTTGCCCTTCCGGCGTCGCCGTTGGGTGAAGTTCTAGACCCCTGCGCAAGGGGGTGCAAGGGGTTCCGAGACCCCATTTTTCGTCCACCGCGACTCCACAGCTGTGTCCACAGGCATGTGGGTTCGCGCACGTTCTCGCGCACAACCCTGTGGACAAAAGTTGTGTACGGAGGGGGCCCGAGTGGAGCAGTCGCACGGTCGCGTCGCCCCGAGTCGGGTCCGGCCTTCGGGTGGAGCACGGCGGCCGCGCCACGCTCCACTCGGGCCGTCCCGCCGCCACCGCGCTCCGCCCGAGGTGCGCGGGGCGCCGTCGTGCTCCACTCGCGAGGGAGGGCTGAAGCCTGCGGGGTGGACCCGGTATCATCGACAAGCGCGCTCGTCAGGGCGCCGTGCGGGTGTAGTTCAATGGTAGAACTTCAGCTTCCCAAGCTGACAGCGCGGGTTCGATTCCCGTCACCCGCTCCATCGTTTCCGCAGGTCGGAGCGTTGTGGACGCTCTGTCGGACCTCCCTGGGACCCTTCTGCTGGTCGGCTCGTGCCATAACGTGCCATAGCGAAGAGGTCCGACCATGACCACTGCGACCACTGCCCGACGTCACCGCCGCGCCTCCGGCGCCGTCCGCCGACTCCCGTCCGGGAGGTGGCAGGCGAGGTACACGGGGCCCGACGGCGCGCTCCGGACGCTCGGGACGTTCCCGACCAAGGCCGAGGCCGACCAGGAGCTGGCCCACGAGGTGTCGCGGATGGCGCGGGGGGTGTGGCGGAACCCGCGGCTGGGCGAGCAGCCGCTCGGGGAGTGGTTCCGCGGGTGGATCGCGACGCGGGCGGATCTCGCGCCGAGCACGCGGGAGCTGTACTCGCGGCTGCTGGAGCGGTGGATCGACGCCGAGGTGCCCGTAGTGGGTGGGGCGCGGCCGCGCGTCGTGCGGCTGGGGGCGCAGTCGCTCGCGGCGGTGACGCCAGCCGCGGTGCGCGAGTGGGACGCCGCCGTGCTGGCCGAGGCGTCGCGGCGGGCCGGCGAGCGGTGGTCGCGCGCGGCGTCGACACCGAAGCGCGTCAACGCGGCGATCCGGGCGTGGGCGTCGGAGAACGGGCGCGCGGTCGCGGTGACCGGGCGGATGCCGGTGGAGGTCCGTGACGCCTGGTTCGAGGCGACCGGTGGCGTCGTGCCCGACCCGCGCGCCGAGCGCCGCAACCTCGGCCGCACGGAGGCCGCGCAGGCGTACCGGCTGCTGCATACCGGGCTGGCGCAAGCGGTGTCCGACGGGCTGATCCCGGCGAACCCGTGCGCGATCAAGGGTGCGAGCCAGCGCGACTCGCGGCACCGGACCGAGCGTCGGGTGCTGGCTCCGGACGAGCTGTGGGCGCTGGCCGAGGCGATGCCCAAGCGCTACCGCGCGGCGGTCGTGGTGTCGTTCCTCTCGGGGCTGCGAGCGGGCGAGCTCTTCGCGCTCCAGCGGAAGCACGTCGACCTCGCGGCGGGGACGATCCGCGTCGAGCAGTCGCTCGCACGATCGGGTACTGGCGGCGCCGGGCCGTTCTCGGCGACGAAGTCTCGCGCCGGCGTCCGGACGGTCGCGCTGCCTACCGTCGCCGTCGAGGTCCTCGCCGAGCACATGGCGCGCTTCACGCCGGAACGGCGCGACGCTCTTGTCTTCGGCACGGCGTCCGGTCGCCCGCTCACGAGCGGCAGCCGCTCGACGATGTTCGCCCGCGCCCGCCGCGCGATCGACCGCGACGATCTCACCTGGCACGACCTCCGCCACTCAGCGCTGACGCTGGTCGCGCTCACCGGCGCGACGCTCCCCGAGCTCATGCAGCGCGCCGGCCACTCCACGCCCCGCGCGGCCCTTCACTACCAGCATGCCGCCGACGACGCCCAGCGCCGCATCGCGGCCCACCTGGACCGCGTGATCGCGGATGCCGGCACCGCGAGCGGTCGGCGCTGAGCCGCGCTTGCTGGCGTGCGCGGTTGGCGCCGGGCGGAGGCCCGTCGGAGGCGCAGGGCGATGGCGCCGAGCCGGGGCCGAGGCATGGCCCGAGTCACGGCGGGCAGTCGTCGGCATGTCGTGGGACAAACGTCCCTTGGTGGCTCCATTGTCGGCACGGGACCGTGATCACGTCCGTTCCGGCTGCGCCGGTTGGGCGCAGCGCTGATGAATGGGGGCAAGCGCAATGAAGCGTCCAATCAGATCTGGCCTGCTTGCGTGCGGTCTCGCGGCAGTGATGGCCGTTGGGTTCGCCGTGCCGGCGGGCGCGGTCACTGTTGTCGCGCGTCAGACTTAGTGGCAGGGCCCGTTTCTTGCGGGTCTGACCTGCGAAGGAGTCTGATCGATCATGGCGAGGGCGCCGGCGTTCCCGGCTGAGGAGAAGGTCCGGATCGTGTTGTCGAT